>Ga0208029_1000011_pt1 | contig 440100 bp, 386 predicted proteins | sample MalvireepMed_s12_FD_184242 | JGI IMG/M metagenome (GOLD analysis project Ga0208029, IMG submission 184242) | Marine viral communities from the Global Malaspina Expedition - Malaspina viral metaG DeepMed_s12 (SPAdes) (version 2) | ecosystem: Environmental > Aquatic > Marine > Oceanic | place... | reverse complement strand
GGTGGCCATAGCGGCCGGGAACCACCTGATCCCATCCCGAACTCAGAAGTGAAACCAGCCTGCGCCGATGGTACTTTGTCTTAAGGCACGGGAGAGTAGGTCACCGCCGGGCCTTCCAAATACAGCATCATATTCCCTATAAACACTCCCAAACATCCAACGCCGCTTCAAACATGAGCGGCGTTATCTGTTTAAAGCCCAGCGCCTAAACAGAATACACCCACTGACGCGGGGTGGAGCAGCCCGGTAGCTCGTCAGGCTCATAACCTGAAGGTCGCAGGTTCAAATCCTGCCCCCGCAACCAACATCAAAAAAGCTCGCCCTCGTGGCGGGCTTTTTTAATGTTCGATTGTCGGGTGCATGCGGATTGGGACATCGCAAACAGGCCATAGCCTGTTTGCAGGTTCTTTGCGTAGGCCACAGGCCGGAGCTGAGCGAGCAAAGCGAGCGCTAATCCTGCCCCCGCAACCAATAAAAAGACCCTGTCACCACGAGATGGCAGGGTCTTTTGTTGTCTGCAAGGCGGAAAACCTAGCTGCGCGGCTTGAGGTTTTCCGGGTCGTAAATCGGTTTGTAGCCGATGCCATAGACTTCGACCGGATAAATCTCGTCCATATAGGACACAATCAGTTTGCGACCTTCCTGACAGTAGTCCCATGGCAGGTAAGCAAGGGCGATGTTTTTGCCAACACTCGGACCAAAGGCGATCGAGGTGGTGTAGGAGCGACGGCCCAGCTCATCAATCAGGGTTTTACCGCTTTCCGGATCCATCACCGGTAGGCTTCCGACCGGGTAACGGGCGACACCGTTGGCATCGACATTGTCGGTCATGATAAGCGTGCAGAGCATCGCCGGTTGATGATCGCGTTCGCGGTATTCAACATGCTTGGCCTTGCCGCGGAAGTCGGCTTCCTTGACCTTCGGGCGGGCCAAATCGGCTTCCAGCAGGTTGTACTGGGTGTGCAGATCAGCGTTTTGCAGGCGCAATGACTTTTCCAGTCGGCGCGAGTTGGCATAGGTCTCAACCCCCACAGCCAAAACGCCGATACCCCGCAGCGCATCCCAGACAGCAAGGCCGTCTTCGTAGCGCATGTGAAGTTCCCAGCCCTGCTCACCGACATAGGAGATACGGAAAGCAGAAACGGTTTTGCCGGCAATCTTGATCTGACGGATGGCGGCAAACGGGAAGTTTTCCACATTGAGCGCTTCGGGGTCCTCGACAACCTTTTTCAAGTTTTCACGCGCGTTCGGCCCCCAGATACCAATCGTGGTGTAGTCTTCGGTCACATCGGTGATCGTGACGTCCCAGCCTTTATCCTGTGCCATGCGGCGCATATAGGTCAGGTCGCGCGGGCCGGCATCGGCACCATTGACCAGACGGCAGCGGTCTTCCATGCGGAAGACGGTGAAGTCAGCACGCACCATGCCTTCGTCATCAAGCATATGGGTATAGATACCCTTGCCGATATTGGCATCACCGCCGATCTTTGCGGCACAAAGCCATTCCATCAGTTCGACATGGTCGGGGCCTGAAATGTCGGTCATGTGGAAGTGCGACAGGTTGATGATGCCGCAATCGTCACTCATGGCCAACTGTTCGGCGTTCGACACACGCCAGAAGTGGCGGTTGTCCCATTCATTTTCACGAACGGGCACGCGATCTGCGTATTTTTCCAGAAGGTGCTCGTTGGCGGCATAGCCATGGGCACGTTCCCAGCCGCCGAGCTCCATGAAGTAGCCGCCCAGTTCGACTTCGCGATCGTAGAACGGTGAACGGCGAATGCCACGGGCGTTGGCGAACGGCTCGCGCGGGTGGACCGGCGGGTTGTAGATCTTCTTCGCCGTTTCGTAGCAACGGTCGTGGATATACTGTTCGTTCAGCTGGAACTTGTTAAAGCGCGAGAAATCGACGGATGCATGGTCAACATGGGTGCGGCCATGGGTCATCCAGTCTGCAATCAGTTTGCCCATGCCCGGGCCGTCTTTGATCCAGATGCCAACAGCGTACCAAAGGCCGCGCAGGTTCTGGCTTTCCCCCATGGACGGTCCCCCGTCCGCAGAGGACTGCAACAGACCGTTGAACGAGTGGCTTTCGTTAAAGCCAAGCTCGGTCAGGATCGGGGTCAGTTCCATGGCGCGTTCGAGCGGCTCAATCACGTCTTCGAGTTCGAGGTCGCGCTGGGACGGCGACAGGCGCGCCTGATCCTTTTCAAGGATGTCGCGCGGATGGACCAGACGCGGGTTTTCCTCATAGTAGTAACCCCATTCGATCTGGCCACCCTCGGTGCTTTTGGGGTCGCCCGTGTCGCGCATATAGGCCGAGTTGCCCTGATCACGCAGCAACGGGTAACCGATTTCAACACCGGTGCCTTCGAACTCGTTATACGGTCCGAAGAAGGTCAGCGGATGGTCGACCGGCATTACGGGGAGGTCTTCACCCGCCATTTCAGCAATCAAACGGCCCCACAGACCGGCACAGACAACAACATAGTCAGCATGGATCGTGCCGCGTTCGGTGACGACACCCTTGATGCGGCCATCTTCGGTGATGAGCTCAAGGGCAGAGGTGTTGGCAAAGATCTTGAGCTTGCCGGTTGCTTCGGCCTGATCGATCAATTTGCCGGCAACGGTCTGGGAGCGCGGGGTGACGAGACCGGCATCAGGGTCCCACATCGCACCCTGGATCTGGTCTTCTTCAAGAAGGGGGAATTTTTCCTTGGCTTCGGCGGCGGAGATCATTTTGACGTTGGTGCCAAATGCCTTGCCGGAATCAACGCGGCGCTTGAGTTCGCCCATGCGTTCGTCATCACCGACACGTGCAACTTCCAGACCGCCGATGCGCGCGTAATGGCCCATCTTTTCATAGAAGTCCATCGAGTACATGGTGGTCCAGGTGGTCAGCAAGTCATGGCTGGTGGCATAGCAGAAGTCCGATGCGTGGGCGGTCGAGCCGATGTCAGTCGGGATGCCCGATTTATCGATGCCGACAATATCATCCCAGCCATTTTCAATCAGGTGATGTGCCACCGAGGAGCCAACAATACCGCCGAGACCGACGATGACAACTTTGGCCTTGCTTGGAAATGCGCTCATTTCTCTCAATCCTTCTTTCCGAGATGTTTGTCAGTGCTCGGCATGGCGAAAACGCGTCAGGGACCGGTCAAAGCCGGCCCCCTTGCAGGAGTTTACTATAAAGTGAAGACAACCGTCCGGTGATCGTTGAGCATCACCCGGCCTTCAAGATGGTATTTGACCGCGCGGGCGAGAACCCTTGATTCGATATCGCGGCCCGCCGCGACGAAATCTTCTGCCGACATGGCGTGGTTCACGCGTTCGGTTTCCTGTTCAATGATCGGGCCTTCATCCAGATCCGGTGTGACATAGTGTGCGGTCGCACCGATCAGTTTTACGCCACGCTCATAAGCCTGATGATACGGCTTTGCCCCCTTGAAGGATGGCAGGAACGAGTGGTGAATGTTGATGATCATGCCGTAGAACTGGCTGGAAAGCTCGTTGGTCAGGACCTGCATGTAACGGGCAAGGACCACCAGTTCAGACTTGGTTTCCTTGATCAGGTCCGCAAGCTTGGCTTCCTGTTGAGCCTTGTTTTCCTTGTTCACCGGCCAGTGATAGAAGGGAATGCCTTCCTGATCGGCAACTTTGCGGGCATCGTCGTGGTTGGAAACGATGGCCGCAACTTCGGCATCCAGCCAGCCCACCTTGATTTGGTAAAGAAGGTGCAGCATCGCATGGTCGAATTTCGAAACCATGATGATGATTCTCGGACGGCGTGCAACTTCATCAATCTTGAGTTTCAGGTTAAAGCGATCAACAGCCGGGTTCAGCGACAGGGCAATGGATTCCTTGTCGATATCTGATGGTGTGATGACCGCAACACGCAGGAAGAATTTGTTGGTGTGGCGATCCCAGAACTGGTTGGACTCGGCGATATTGGCGCCGCGCGTGGCCAGAGCAGAGGTAACGGTCGCAACGATGCCCGGCTGATCGTCGCAGGCAATACGCAGGATATATGAGGTATCGTTCACTGGTTTGGTTCCGTTTCGATTTCTCTGGTGAGCTTAAAGCTGGTTTTCCAGCTGCGGCAGAATGTCAAACAGATCACCGACAATGCCATAATCCGCGACCTGGAAAATCGGTGCTTCTTCATCAGTATTGATGGCAACGATGATCTTGGAATCCTTCATGCCTGCCAGATGCTGGATTGCACCGGAAATGCCACATGCGATATATAGGTCCGGCGCAACAACTTTACCCGTTTGACCGACCTGAAGATCATTTGGCGCGTAGCCCGCATCAACAGCTGCGCGCGACGCCCCCACAGCCGCACCAAGCTTGTCCGCCAGCGGCGTGATGACAGATTTGAACTTTTCTTCCGACCCAAGCGCACGACCACCGGAAACAATAATCTTGGCGGAACCGAGTTCCGGTCGATCATTTTCCGACAGAATGTTTTCAAGGAAGGAAGATTTCCCGTTGTCGGTGCTTCCGGCATCAATCGATTTGATTTCGGCAACGCTGTCACCAGCCTCAACCGCACCAAAGCTTGAGGTGCGGATGGTCAAGACTTTCTTCGCATCGGTGCTTTGAACAACTTCGATGGCGTTACCGGCATAGATCGGGCGTTTGAAGGTATCGGCATCGACAACTTCCATCACCTCGGATACCTGCATGACATCAAGCAGGGCGGCAACGCGCGGCAGGATGTTTTTGCCGTTCGCGGTTGCAGCCGCGACGATGGTGTCATAATTACCGGCAAGCGAGACGATCAGGTTTGCAGCGTTTTCAGCAAGATGATTTGCCAGCGCGTCGTCTTCGGCAACCAGAACACTGCGAACACCCGGAAGCTTGGATGCCTGTTCTGCAACCGCGCCAACGCCATTGCCGGCAACCAGAACATCAATATCACCACCGATCTGCGATGCAGCACTCAGGGCCTTTGCAGTCTGTTCAGACAGAGTGGCATTATCGTGTTCGGCAAAAAGAAGAATAGCCATATTTTCAATCTCCGCCTGGGTCAGATGACGCCAGCTTCATTCTTGAGTTTGTCGGTAAGCTCAGCAACGTTGGCAACCTTGATGCCCGCCTGTCGTTGTGCGGGTTCTTCGACCCGGATCACACGCAAACGCGAAGCAACGGTTACGCCGAAGTCGGCGGCGGTTTTGGTATCAAGCGGCTTTTTCTTGGCTTTCATGATGTTTGGAAGCGACGCATAGCGCGGTTCATTCAAACGCAAATCGGCCGTGACAATTGCCGGCAGACTGACGCTGATGGCCTGAAGGCCGCCATCCACCTCGCGGGTGACTTTTGCATGGTCTGCCGAGAGTTCGAGCTTGGAGGCAAAGGTTGCCTGTGACCACCCCAGCAGGGCCGAGAGCATCTGACCGGTCTGGTTGGCGTCATCATCAATTGCCTGTTTGCCAAGAATGACAAGGCCGGGTTCCTCGGCTTCAACAACGCCCTTGAGGATTTTTGCGACATCAAGCGGTTCTACCGGACCATCGACCGTGATCAGGATGGCGCGATCTGCACCCATGGCAAGGGCGGTGCGCAAGGTTTCCTGTGCCTGTGCCGGGCCAATCGAGACAGCGACGATTTCGTCAGCCTGACCTGCTTCCTTAAGACGGATTGCTTCCTCGACAGCGATTTCGTCGAAGGGGTTCATCGACATTTTGACATTGGCAAGGTCAACACCGGAACCATCCGCCTTGACGCGGATTTTCACGTTGTAGTCGACGACCCGTTTAACAGGTACGAGAACCTTCATCATTTCCCTCTCTGACGAAATCCGGATCAGATTTGGCTGGTCCGGGGTGGTCGCTGGCAAAAGCGACCCGATTTTAAGTTTCAAAGACTGGAAGCGTTACGTGATGTGACACTACCGGAGGCGACATTTAACTTGGTGCAATTCGGGATGCCGATTTCCGGGAACGGGACAATTGCTACACATTTTCGGACAACTTTCGGGGCGCGAATGTACTGTTTGCCGATTTTGGCATCTTCATCGCAATCCGATTGTTGATTCTTCCCAGACCCTGTGTTTCTCTTGCTTCCCCGATATACCCTTCGGTATCATGAAAATTAATCTGGCGACTTTTTGCGCCAAAAAATAGAATGTTTGCGTCAAAGTGAGATTACCGCTACGACAAACCTGACAACCTTGCCTGTATCGGAGGAACCGATGCTCAAGAAGACTGATTCCCGTGCCCAGCCCGCACCGCGTTTGAACGTCGGTTTTATCCTTGCAAAGCGCTTTACGCTGTGTGCTTTTGCGAACTTTGTCGATGTCTTGCGGCTTGCCGCGGATGAGGGTGATCGAAGTCGTCCGATCTTGTGCAAATGGACGGTTCTGTCCGATACGATGGACCCGATCACATCAAGTAGTGGTATTGCGGTACATCCGAAGGAACGGTTGGGCGATCCGCGGCGGTTTAACTATATCGTGGTTGTCGGCGGTCTGATGGATGACGCTGAAAAGCTCAGCCCCGCCTACCAGAAATTTTTGCATGAAGCTGCTGCCGCCGGGGTGCCGCTTGTCGGTGTTTGCACCGGGGTGTTCATGTTGCATGAGGCGGGTCTGCTTGACGGATATCGCTGCTGTGTCAGCTGGTTCCACCATTCCGAAGTTGTCGAACAATTCGAAGGACTTGATCCGGTAACCGAGCAAATTTTTGTCGTGGACCGTGACCGGTTGACCTGTTCGGGCGGGGTGAGTTCCGCGCATCTGGCAGCCTATTTGGTCGACAAGCATGTTGGCCGGGCACAGGCCAATAAAAGCCTGCACATCATGATCATCGATGATGCGCTTCAGGCCGAAAAGCCGCAGCCGGGGATTCCACTGGATCTGAAGACCCAGGACCAGATTGTGCAGCGTGCGCTTTTGATCATGCAGCAGAATATCGACATGCCGATTTCGGTTCAGGAAATTGCCCGCCGCATGGGCAACAGCAAGCGCCAAATCGAACGGCATTTCAGGTTGGCGCTTGATACGTCGCCACAGGTGGCGTTCCTGAATATCCGCCTTGATCTGGCCCAGCACCTGATCGAGAAAAGCGACAAGTCGGTCGCCCAGATTGCGGTTGATTGCGGCTTTTGTGATTCGTCACATCTTAGCCGTATGTTCCGGCGTCGCTATGGCTGCACGCCACAGGCCTTGCGGCGACCAATTCCGGATTCGCTTGCGACCAGTGCCATGGTCGAAGAAGCGCCTCAGCTTGACGCCTCCGCATAAAGAAAAGCCCTGCTCACATGTGATCATGAGCAGGGCTTTTTAAAATCTTGTCGCCATTTCAGGTGAACCTAGAGTTCGACCTCGACATCAGACAGCGGGGTCGAGCAGCAAATCAGGATCTTGCCCTGGTCGATTTCGCGTTGGCGAATGCCGCCGCCATGCTGCATGTCAACTTCGCCCGAATTCAGTTTCGACTTGCAGGTGCCGCAAATGCCGCGCTGACAGGACGACATCGGCAGAAGGCCAGCTTCCTTGGCAGCCGACAGGATGGTCATCCCCGGATTGCATTCAACAACATGGCCGCTTTTAACAAAGCTGACCCGGAATTTCTGGTCGCTGATTTCCGGTGCAACGGATTCATGTTCTTCGAGGGTGCCAGCGGTTTCGGCGCCGAAATCGAAGCTTTCCTCGTAGTATTTTTCCATGTCAAAGCCAGCTTCGGAAAGCATGTGGCGCACGCCCTCCATGAAGCGGGCCGGGCCACAACAGAAGACCTTGCGGTCCTTGAAGTCAGGCGACATCAGCGACAGCATCGGCAGGCTCAGACGCCCAGTGTAACCGGTCCAGCGATGACTTGCCGACGTGCTGTCACAGGTCATTGAAACCTTAAGTCCCGGATTCTGTGACGCCAGCAATGCCAGTTCATCGCGGAAGATCAGGTCGGACGGGGTCCGTGCCGCATGCACGAAATGCAGGTCGGTTGGTTCCGATAGGTCACAGGCCGTCCGCGTCATCGACATCATCGGCGTGATGCCGCTGCCTGCGGAAATAAACAGCAATTTCTGATCTGCTGTTGCATCGGTCGTGAAGTCACCGGCAGGTCCGGTCACATTCACTTCCTTGCCCGGGACCATATAGTCATGCAGCCAGTTTGAGCCCGGACCGCCGGGAACACGTTTGACCGTGATTTCCACGCGGTATGGGCGTGCTGCCGATGCCGAGATCGTATAGCTGCGCGTGACCATGCCTTCGACCGGCAGTTCAAAGGTCATGAATTGACCAGGGTAGAAACGGAATGCACGCGGCTCACGCGCGGAAAACACAAAGGTTTTCACGTCGTGGGTTTCCTGACGAACTTGCCGACAAACAAGGACATCGTCATGCTCCGGGTCCCACAAGGGGACCCGGTTGACTTCGGTCACGATTTCTTCGACGGGCTGGTCTTTACCCTTCGTGTCCTCGTTCGGGTTCTTCTCATTCATTCTGCGGCAATCCCGGCTTTAGTCGTTGCGTAGTGGTCTTCCAGGCGTTTGATGTACCAGTCACAGAACGCCTCAACATGCGGTTCGGTGAACTGGGAGTACGGGCCCGGTTCGTATGCAGGCTGCTCACTGCCAATCTGGGCTAGGCGCACAAGATCGGCGTCCTGCTGATTGGTCATGTTCCACACATGGGTGAGGTTATCAAGGTTGTAGTCCTCGTTCTCATGCGCGTCCTTGTGAACCAGCCAGGTGGTCCGGACCAGCGTTCTGGTCGGCGACAGCGGCAGAACGCTGAAGGTCACGATATGGTCGGCCATGAAGTGGTGCCAGGAGTTCGGGTGTGTCCAGAAACTCAAACCACCAAGTTTGGCATCGGTGAAGTTGCCCAGCAGTTTCTTTGATGCCGATTTCGTATCAAGTGTGTGTGATTCACCTTCGCGCATCAGCGGCAGACGCATGGTGCGGAAACCGGTGATGTTTGAAAGGTGATCCTGTTCGGCAGATGGCAGGCCGCAGGCTTCCCAACGGGCATGATCGTTGGCGATGGTGTCTGAATATTTTGCAACGTCTTCGGAACGGCGTTGATCGAGTTCATCGGGCGAGAAGCCAAAACCGAACTCCGAAAGTGGCACGGTCAGTTGCGGGTGGTTGCCTTCGCAGTGATAGCACTCGCGGTTGTTTTCCATGGTCAGCTTCCAGTTTCCTTCCTCGATCAGTTCGGAAACATGGGCGACCTTGCAGTTCGTGATGTCATGCGGCGCGAGATAGGGTTCCATTATCTTGGCCATTTCCTCGATATCAGCCGGGGCCTCCTTGGCAAGGCAGATAAAGATCAGGCCCGCGATGGAACGGACATGAACGGTCTTGAGGCCATGACAGCTTTTATCAAAGCCCGAGCCCATATGTTCGGCAAGGATGAGGTCGCCATCCTCGTTATAGGTCCAACCATGATAGCGGCAGACGATGTTGCCAATCGTCGTCTGGCGTTCGTCAATCAGCTTGGCGCCGCGGTGACGGCAAACGTTATGGAATGCACGGATGCCCATGTCGTCGCCACGCAGGATCAGGATGGATGCACCGCCAATCTCGACTGTGATGCAATCGCCCGGCTCGGGAAGTTCCGGTTCAACACCAACAAAGATCCAGTTCTGCCCAAAGATGACATCAAGATCGAGATCCAGAATGTCCTGGGCATTATAGAAGGGTGCTTCGAGACTTTTGAATTTCTCGCGGCGGGCAACAAGTTTTTGTATGTCAGAAGAATGCATGGTCGGATACCTCGGCTTCTCTCAATGGTATCTGGATGGAATCCTGTGCAGGGCTAGCCGTTTGCATCAGGGCGTAAGCATATCACCGAACGTAATGGTCGGTGTACAAACATTTGAAACCGGTTGTTTCCGGTTTCTGGCTTATTTCCTGGACGTCTTCGGTGGATATCTGCGCGCGAGAGAGTTGGTATAGCCGAGGTAGCTGGCAGTTTTGCGTCCGTACATCACGCGATGACGTCAAACGCAGCAATCCAGTTCCCGCAACGCGATGGTTGCCGTCACGATTGGTATTCGCATCCAAAAGCGAATACGAACAGTGGTTCACGTACAATGTACGTGCTGGATGGCGGGCTGTCAGTTGCACCCAAAGTCTCCCTCTTCTCCGCCGGCAGGTAACCTGCTCTTTGGCACGCCCACGGCATAGAGTGAGCGATCAGAAAATCTATTTCGGAATGTGGGTGCTAAGGGAGAAAAGTTAAGTCAATTGGGCAGTAGTTTTGCGACGTAGCGATATTGTGACCGCTTTCAAAGGCGTATCTGTACCGGGGAATCTATAAATTCGTGCAAGATCAGAGAAAATATCATGCTTGTCGGTGGCAGATGATATGCCCGAAACATCACGGAACACATGCGCCCGAGCCAGAGGACGAATCAAAATCAACGGGCAAGGATGCCCCCGCCCGTTGATTGTTTCCACATCACTGTACCCGGGGGAATTTCAGGTTCACAGCTTTGAGATATCCGCGAACACAAGATAGTCGGCGATCAGGTTGTCCCTGAAAACAAGTGTTGTTGAAAAAACAGCTGAATGTTCACTGCCATCAAGGCGGACATAATGCACAGACCCGTTGCAAATGGTCGCGTTCCCGTCAGTGTAAACAGCATCAATCTGATGGGACATGCTGGCGATACTGTCAAAAAATGACTGGTTGGCCGAAAGAACGTTGTCCTTGCCGATGACAGGCGCATGATTGCCGATGCGAAAGCGGACATCATCTGCAAGGTGGCGGCCCAGCTCGGTCACGTCTTTTTGGTCAACGGCATTGCGGTAAAGGTCTCTTACAAAGGTCTCGCCGGTCATTTTCCTGTCCTCCTTAAGTGCGGTACCAACACGGACAATGCCCGAGGTTTCGCCGCCATACATGTTCCGCTCCGATACGTCGTCGCTGAAATATTCGATGAACTCGAATTCAAACCCGGCGGGGTCGGTGAAATAGATGGTTTTCCGATGAGGATGATCGGCCCCGATTGTTCCGATGACATAGCCTTTTTCCGTCAAACGGCGGGTAATCCCATCCACATCGTCAACAGAAAACCCAAGATGCGCGAGGCCGGGATTGTTGCTTGTCAGGTCGCGGTTGGGTGCGTCATCGCCGCTATTCAGGGTGATGTATTGGCCATCCGTACCAACATGCAGCCATTTGCGTTTCTGACCGTACCAGTCGCCTTCTCCTTCGCCGCGCACCTTCCAGTCGGGAAATGCGGTTTGAATGAAGTCGAGTGTCGCGTTGATGTCTTTGACGACCAGGTTGACGTGTTCCAGATAAAACATTGCGTATGTCCTGTTCCATTTACGGGATGACGATACGGTATGCTGTTTCTCAAAATTCGATAATCATGTTATTGAGAAAGTAATTGTTGAGATAAACTCAACACAATGAGGGATGATGAAGGACATAAACGCGACATCCATCTTTGCGGCAGTGGTTGAAGTCGGAAGCTTTTCCGGGGCTGCTGAAAGACTTGGAGTGACCAAATCGGCGGTTAGCAAACGCGTCACTGCGCTTGAAGCCCGTCTTGGGGTTAAGTTGCTTAGCCGAACCACGCGCAAACTAAGCCTGACAGAGGCCGGGCAGCGATATTTTGTTCATGTTCAGGAAGCTTTGCGCGCAATTGATGACGCGGAATTTGCCGCGACAGAGTTGCAGCAAGTTCCGCAAGGAACGCTTAGGGTCAGTGCACCAATGTCTTTTGGTCGATTGCATGTTGCGCCTGTCATTCCTGAGTTTCTGGCGACATACCCCCAGATCAAGGTGCAAATGGATTTGAGTGACCTGTCACACGATATTGTCGCAGGGGGATATGATATTGCCCTGAAAACCGGGGAACTCCGCGAGACGTCACTTGTCGCCCGAAAGCTGGCACCGCTAAACAGCGTTCTGTGTGCATCTCCTGCATATATCGAGCAATACGGCGCGCCATTATCGCCAGACGAACTGACACGTCATAACTGCCTGCTCTACAGCTATCACACCACGGTGAATGAATGGGTGTTCATAAAGGACGGTGATGAAACCCGGATTGAGGTTTCCGGCAGCTATCAAGTCAATAACAGTGAAGCGCTGCGCGAAGCCATCGTCCAAGGTGCCGGTATCGGTCGGATACCAACATTCATTGCCGGAGAGGATATCAAGGCTGGTCGACTTGTGCCGGTTTTGTCCGATCATAAAATGCCGATAAAGGAAATATATGCGGTGTTCCCGGAACGCAGATATCTGCCTATGAAGGTGCGTGTCTTTATCGATTTTGTTGTCGATCATTTTGGCGGAAGCACACCGTATTGGGATCGTTACTAACCATTTGTGTCCTGTGCATGTCGCTTTTGGACTGCTTGATCCCGATTGCATTAAGCTGACATTGCCTTCCGCTCCTTTGACGTGACTTCCCCCGGATGGCATCATTTTGACGATCAAGCTCACAGAACGGATTTGCGGATCATGAAAGTCGGAATTGTTGGCGCCGGAATGGTAGGAAGTTCGGCGGGGTATGCGCTGGCTGTCATGGGACTGGCAAGTTCCGTGGTTCTGGTCGACCAGAACCACGATCTGGCTGTCGCGCAGGCCGAAGATATTGCCCATGCGGTTCCGTTCATGTCTTCCACCATTGTCGAGGCCGCGGATTATGGCGGGCTGGCCGGTGCATCAGTGATCATTCTCGCCGCCGGGGTAAGTCAAAAGCCCGGGGAAACCCGGCTGGCGTTGCTTGAACGAAACGCCGCCGTTTTCAAGGATGTGGTTGGCAAAGTTCTTTCGGTTGCGTCGGACGCAATCCTTCTGATTGCGTCCAATCCGGTCGATATCATGACCCAGATTACCCAGCGTATTTCGGGTCTGCCTGCAAATCGGGTGATTGGTTCTGGCACTATTCTTGATACCGCACGTTTCCGAAGCCTTTTGGGGCGGCATCTTGGGATATCACCACAATCGGTGCATGCCTATGTGCTTGGAGAACACGGTGATAGCGAGGTTCTTGCATGGTCGAATGCCAAGGTCGGGTCGTTGTCGCTGGCTGAAATTGCTGCACAGGTCAGTGCGCCGATCACAGAGCATGTTCGGGCAACCATTGATGATGGTGTGCGCAATGCCGCCTATAAAATCATCAAGGGCAAGGGTGCGACCTATTACGGGATCGGGGCTGGACTGGCGCGGATCGTCAAGGCCATCGGCCAGGATCAGCATGACGTTCTGACCGTATCCTGCGTGACACCCGAAATCGTTGGCGTCAATGATGTGGCGCTTTCAATTCCGCGTGTGGTCGGCGCACAGGGGATTGAAACCGACCTGATGCCCGACCTGATCACGTCCGAGCGTGAAGGGCTTGAAAAAAGCGCCCGGCTTTTGAAAGACAGCGTGGAATCGATCCGGTTATAGCCTGTCCTGGATCAGGATGATGTTGGCTTTGCCTGCCGTTTGCTGCGCATGGCACGCAAGGTGGTGCCAAAAGCCTGCACGTATGCCCGGCTCAGTGCTGCGTGGCTTTTGAACCCGGTTTGAAGGGCGATATCAGCTAGTTTCAAATCGGTTGACCGGGCCAGATCGCGCGCCCGGCCAAGTCGCAGCATCTGATAATACTTCCCCGGTGCCATTTGCAGATTGTCCTGAAAGGCACGATCAAGACTGCGCAATGAACATCCTGCATGTGCTGCGATGGTCTTGAGGGCAACCGGCATTTCGATTGATGCGATCATTTCAACAACGGCCCGCCGGACATGTTCGGCACCGGGGCCATGCAAACGATCCGCCCCCCGCGCTGTGCGATGGGGATCAACATGTGCCTGATGGCGGGCGTCATAAACAAACAGGTTGCTGACATCAAAGGCGACAGCAGGCCCGAACTGCCGGGCAAGAAGATGGAGCATCAGTTCCATCACGGTGGCGGCCCCGCCTGATGTGATCATTTTGCCATCTTCAACAAATCGGTCGGTCAAGACACTGACATCGGGGAATTGTTCGCGGAACTGATCAAGTTCCTGCCAGTGAATGGTCGCCGATTTTCCCGCCAGCATATTGCACGCTGCCAACAACCATGCCGCCGTATCCACACCAATTACAGCGCGCGCATGTTGCGCAGCATTTTGCAGGCGTGCACGTGTGCGCGAGGACAAATGATTGCGCATGCCATAGCCCGATATAACGACAAGATAATCAATTCGCGTGGCATCCGCGATGGCATTGAGTGCTGCCTTTGGGGTGATGACAAGATCACTTGAACTTGTCGCCGGGGATCCGTCGATTGTGCAGATGTCCCAGCTGATTTCCGGCCCGTTGGGCAGGCCCGCGGCCGCACGCAACGGTTCCAGCGCACTGGCCAGAACCAGATTGGAAAAGCCATCAAACAGGACAAAGACAAATCGTTGGGGCGTGCTTGGCATGATCAGAAAAGTAAATGACGGGATATGTAAAATCAATATCGTCAATCCGGATATTCTGATGGCAGAGAATGATTGCAAAAACAACGAGGCCATCATGCCGCTTTCGATGAACAAAGAAGTTTTTATCACCGCCGCCGTGACCGGATCAGGTGGCACGCAGGACAAATCCCCGCACGTGCCGAGATCCCCGGAACAGATCGCCAATAGCGCGATTGATGCGGCCAAGGCCGGGGCGGCCGTGGTGCATTGCCATGTGCGTGATCCTGAAACCGGCGCACCGTCGCGCGATGGGAAATATTATCGCGAGCTGACCGAACGGGTGCGGGCAGCCGATGTCGATGTTGTCCTTAACCTGACCGCCGGCATGGGCGGTGATATCGTCTTTGGCTCTACCGAGGCACCGCTTCCGGTCAATGAAGCTGCAACCGACATGATCGGTGTGTCCGAGCGCATGGCGCATATCGCCGATTGCCTGCCCGAGATTTGCACCCTTGATTGCGGCACCATGAACTTCGCCGAGGCCGATTATGTCATGACCAATACGCCGGGCATGCTGCGCGCCATGGGGCAGATGATGACCGACCTTGGCGTCAAACCCGAGATCGAGGCATTTGATACCGGCCATTTGTGGTTTGCCAAACAACTGGTGTCCGAGGGCATTCTGGAAAGCCCGGCCCTGGTCCAGCTTTGCATGGGCATTCCCTGGGGGGCGCCAAATGATCTCAATACCTTTATGGCGATGGTCAATAATGTGCCGTCTGACTGGGAATGGTCGGCCTTCTCCATCGGGCGGGATCAGATGCCCTATGTTGCGGCATCGGTTCTGGCCGGGGGCAATGTCCGGGTCGGTCTGGAAGACAATATCTATCTGTCGAAGGGCGTGCTTGCCACCAATGCCCAGCTGGTTGAACGCGCGGTTGGTATTGTTGAGGGCATGGGGGGCACGGTGATCGGCCCGGATGCAGTCCGCAAGAAGCTTGGCCTGACCAAGCGGGAGCCGCGCTGATGGCTGAGGCAATCAACAAAAAAGCTGCCATCATTGGCGGTGGTGTGATCGGCGGTGGCTGGGCTGCGCGGTTCTTGCTGAATGGCTGGGATGTTGCGGTTTTCGATCCAGATCCACAGGCGGAGCGCAAAATCAACGAGGTGCTGGCAAACGCACGTCGGAGCCTGCCCGCACTTTATGATCGCTCCCTGCCTGCTGAAGGCACACTTACTTTCCATGACGATATGACAAAGGCTGTTGCCGAGGCGCAGTGGATTCAGGAAAGTGTGCCAGAGCAGCTTGCACTTAAGCACAAGATCCTTGCACAAATTCAGGCCCATGCACCCAAGGATTGCCTGATCGGGTCATCGACGTCGGGCTTCAAGCCAAGCGAGTTGCAGCAAGGGTCAATCAAACCCGAACAGATCGTCGTCGCGCATCCATTCAACCCGGTTTACTTGCTGCCGTTGATCGAAGTCGTGCCCTCTGCCGCGACCGACGCTGCAACGCTTGAAGCTGGCTGTGACGTGTTGCGTTCTGTCGGGCTGAAGCCACTTGTGGTGCGCAAGGAAATTGATGCGCATATTGCCGACCGTTTGCTTGAGGCGGTTTGGCGCGAGGGGCTGTGGCTTGTCCATGACGAGGTCGCCACGACCGAGGAAATTGATGATGCCATCCGGTATGGCTTTGGCCTGCGCTGGGCCCAGATGGGGTTATTTGAGACCTATCGCATTGCGGGTGGTGAAGCCGGGATGGAACATTTCATCGGCCAGTTCGGACCGGCCCTTAAATGGCCGTGGACGAAGCTGATGGATGTGCCGGAACTGACCCCGGAATTGACAGCCCGTATTGCGCAGCAATCAGATGATCAATCAGGTCATATGAGCATCCGTGACCTTGAACGTCTGCGTGATGACAACCTTGTTGGCATGATGCGCGCGCTTAAGAAATCGGGCAGTGGTGCAGGGGGCACGATCAATGATCACGAAGGGTCTTTGCCCGACCCGGCCCCGCTTGACGATCTTCCCGTGACCGGTGACCGCCAGATCCCGCAAAGCTGGACGGATTATAACGGGCATATGAACGAAGCCCATTATGTCGAGGTCAGTTCACAGGCAAGCGACCGCTTCATGGAAATGGTTGGCGCCGATGCCGACTACATCGCCAAGGGGGGCAGCTATTTCACGGTTGAAACCCATGTTTGCTATTTGCAGGAAGTCAGTGCCGGGGATCATATCCGCGTTACGACACAGCTGATCAATGGTGATGGCAAGAAGCTCCATCTTTTCCATCGCCTGATCAATGATGAGGGTGCGGTCGCGGCAACCATTGAGACCATGTTGCTGCATGTGGACCTTAAAACCCGTCGCACATCCGAACCTGGTGGCGTGGTGGCAATCAATCTTGCGGAAATGGCAAAACGCCATGCAGGCCTGCCGAAACCAGATCAGCTTGGCCGCGCAATCGGTTAGACGGAACACCTGATCTGTTGTCGGCGGAACCAGATCACAATAACCGTGCGGCACGCCCCTGCAGTCTTTAACTGCGGGGGCATCCGCGTTAGGCTGCACCATCACGTCTTTGACCAAGGATCCGTTGATGGCCAATTCCGATCAGGTTTCTTCCGAAGTAACCTATGACCCGATGCCAGATGAAGAAGGCATTCGCGCCTTTATCGCCAAATGCGACGGGTTCTATCCCCCCGACGCGGTGGCGGCCTCAATCGAACAGCAACGCAGCTGGTACGATGCCCTTTGTGCCGAGTTTGCCTTTCCGCATCCGGACGGTATGCAGGTCGAGGATGACGTGATTGCCGACGTACCGGTGCGCCACTATCGCCCGGCCAATTGCACGTCAAACCACAAGATCGTCTATATGCATGGCGGTGGCTTTGTGGTCGGATCGCGCGACAGCCATGATGCGATTTGTGCGGAAATATCCGAGGCGGCAAAAGCCGAGCTGATCGCAATTGATTACCGTCTTGCGCCTGAGCATATCTGGCCTGCCCAGCACGAAGATTGCCATCGCGTGACCCAAAGTATCCTGGCGTCAGGCAAGAAGATTGTGCTGGTGGGCGACAGTGCGGGAGGCATGCTGGCCGCCGGGATTGCTGTTCGGGCCCGCGAAGAGGGCTTTGGTGACCGCGTTTTGGGGCAGGCATTGATCTATCCGGCCCTTGGCGGTGACTTGAACTGGCCAAGCTATGGGCAGATGGCCAATGCGCCGGGCTTAAGCACCGACGATGTGATTTATTACCGTGATGTGCTGAAGGCGCCGATGGATGATCCGTTTGCCCATGCGCTGTCGGTTGACGATCTGCGTGGGCTTCCGTCGACCTTTATTACCGCAGCCCATTTTGATCCGCTGCGCGATGACGGGCGCGAATATACCGCCCGCCTTGCCCGTGCGGGCATTTCGGTTCAATACCGTGAAGAACCCCAAATGATCCATGGCTGGCTGCGTGCCCGGCATATGAGCCCGGGGGCCAAAACCGCGTTCGGGCATCTGTGTGATGCGATCAGCGCGATGGTCGATCAAAAATAAGAAAAAGGGCCGGATGACCGGCCCTTTTTCGTTTCTGCGGATGCTTACATGAAGTCTCGCGGGATTGTCTTTTCCCACTTCTTTTCAAACACCTGTTCACTGCCCTCATAGCCGATCACCCAGGCCGACACATACCAGTTGTCGCGATCACATTTGAGTTCCACATGGCAATCTGTGCGCACCGACCAGTCATCGCGTTCAAGATCACAGGTCCAGGCAGCCTCGCCAGTGACTGATGTCGGGTCAAGCGGATTGATTGTCCAGGTTTCGCTGCGCACTTGGCGGGTCGACAGGCGCGAGTCCGGATGTTCGTTAAGACCGGTATCTTCATAGATGCGATAACGGGTCTCGTTCTGCGTCAGATTGCGCTGAACACTTCGTTCCGTCCGGCCCGGTTTATGTTCGATATATTTGGGCAGCGGATCGGGATTGTCCGGTTCCTTGACCTCAATCTTCTCGTGCGCGCCGAGCAACGGCAGATCAAAAGCAATAGAAGATGGTGATACAGTCAGTCCCGCGTCAAAGGGTGCTGGCAGGATCATCGGCCAATAGGATGTCGACAGGGCAAGCCGCATGCGGTGACCCGGCTTGAAACGATAGCCGCAGGCATCAAGAACAAGTGTGATGGTCACCTTCTTGCCGCGCGGCATCGGTTTGGGATCGTTATAATTGGCTTCAAGATCACGATGGGCAAGGTTGAGAACCCCGAACGACACACGGGTCGCGGTACCATCAGGGTGCACATCGACCAGACGTGCACAAAGGTTCGACCAATCCGCATCGCATTCCAGATCAACGCGCAAAACCGGACGCCCCAGAAGGTCAATCTCGGCCTCAAGCGGTGCGGTTTCAAAGACCAGCGATCCGGCGTCATCCGGACGCTGATCAATGGCCATTTCGGCATCTGGTTTCAGCGTGAAATATTCACCCGATGCAGTGCCGGTATCGAGCGGTGATTTCAGGTAAATGTCGGCAGCAGGGGTGCTTTCGTCACCTGCCTCGAAGGCGAGCTTGCCGTCATTGACATAAAGAGTTTGGGTTTCGGGTTCCGACCATGTGTCCTTGGCGATCCAGAACCCCGGATCAAAGTCACGCCGAGCGGCCGGTTTGGGGCCATCAAGGATATAGGCGCGCATCTGGGGCAGGTCATCCATACCGTTATCATCATCCCGCAGCCATTTGTTCCACCATTTGATGGCTTCGCCCGTGAAGTCGGCACGCGGCTTTGGCCAGGCGAAATGCGGGTATTTATGCACCCACGGGCCGATGAGGGCCTTGGACCTGTCTGGCATACCTTCAATCGCGCGCATTGGCGTGTTGCGATAGCCATCCGCCCACCCGGCAAGAACCATCGACGGGATTTTGACGGCATCGAAATCCTCGCAGATCGAGGCATGCTTCCAGAATTCATCGCGGGTCTGGTGTTGAAGCCATTCTTCCAAAAAGAGCGGCTCTTCCTTGAGGCGGTGCAGCCACATCGCGCGCCAGTCATCACCAACCAAGGCCGGGTCAGGTGAGCGTGACTGATAGGCCAGCATTGTGCCTGCCCATGACAGTTGTGCCGAGAGATGACAGCCATTTTTATAGTGAATGTCGTCGTTATAGCGGTCCACCGTTGATGCGATGGAAATCACCGCCTTGAGCGCAGGCGGGTTCAGGGCAGCAACCTGCAGGCAGTTAAATCCGCCCCAGGAAATCCCCATCATGCCGACCGATCCGTTGCACCACGGTTGATCGGCGATCCATGCAATCAGTTCACAGGCATTGGCCAGTTCAAGTTCGGTATATTCGCCGTCAATCACACCGTCTGATTCACCCGATCCGCGAATATCAATCCGCACGCCGGCAATGCCGGCCTTGGCAAATTCGGGATAGGTCGACTCATCGCGCGCACAGGTACCATCGCCCTTGCGATAGGGCAGAAACTCAAACACCGCAGGAACCGGGTCGTTTTCAGCATTTTCGGGCATCCACATGCGGGCAGCCAATCGGGTGCCGTCTGCGATGGTGATAAAGGTGTTTTCAATAACAGTGAAATTTCTGTCGGACATATTGGGGCGTGGTCCTTTGGAGTGGTTATGTGGGGCTTATTCAAAAAGGCGGCCCATGATCCGGGCCGCCTTTTTTTGTTTTTGCACGGCTTTTTAGTGACCGGCACTTTCCATTTTGCGCGTGGCCAGAACTTTTTCCAGCCAGCCCAGTTCCATTTCCGGCACCGATTTCAAAAGAAGGTCGGTGTAATCGTCAAATGGCGGGTTCAGGACTTCGGACCGCGGGCCGAAATCGACCAGCTTGCCCTGCAGCATCACCGCAACAGAATCGGCAATTGCACGCACAATTGCGATGTCATGGGTGATGAACAGGTAGGACACCTGACGTTCCTTTTGCAGGCGCAGCAAAAGATCAAGAATGCCTTCGGCCACCAGCGGATCAAGGGCCGAGGTCGGCTCGTCACACAGGATCAACTCCGGTTTTGCAGCCAGGGCACGTGCGATGGCCACACGTTGCTTTTGCCCGCCGGAAAGTTCGGCCGGATAGCGGTCATAGAAAGCTTCGCCCATCTCGATTTCATCAAGAAGTTTGATGACTTCTTTTCTGCGCTCAGCACCACGCATGCCGAAATAGAACTGCAACGGACGACCAATGATCTGGCCGACGGTCTGGCGCGGGTTCATCGCGGTATCAGCCATTTGATAGATCAGCTGAATACGGCGTAAATGATCGCGTGACCTGTCTTTTTGTGCGTTGGACAGTTCGTCATCACCAAATTTGACACTGCCCTTGAAGGGCGGCAGCAACCCGGTGATCACACGCGCCAATGTGGATTTGCCCGAACCGGATTCGCCCACCACAGCCAGTGTCTGACCGCGAGGCACATGCAGCGATACGTCATGAAGAACCTGCACCCCGTTGCCATAGGCAGCCGAGATGTTTTCAACCTTCAGCAAAGCGTCCGTCTGGTCGCGGGCTTCGGTCTGTTTGGTCTGACGCACATTGACCAGCGCCTTGGTGTATTCCTGGCGCGGGTTTTCAATGATCTGCTGGACCGGACCGTATTCGACGGTGTCGCCGTTGCGGAGCACCATGATGTCATCGGAAATCTGGGCGACAACGGCCAGATCATGGGTGATGTAAAGGGCTGCTGTCCCGGTCATTTCAATCGCATTCTTGATCGCGGCCAGAACGTCGATCTGGGTTGTCACGTCAAGGGCGGTGGTTGGTTCGTCAAAGACGATCAATTCCGGTTTGGAACACAATGCCATGGCGGTCATGGCTCGTTGCAGCTGTCCACCCGATACCTGATGCGGGAAACGATTCCCGAAATTCTTCGGGTCCGGAAGACCCAGAATTTCAAACAGATAGTCGGCGCGTTTGCGGGCTTCGTCACGGCTCATCAGGCCGTGTTCGACCGTGGCTTCGATCACCTGATCGCCCAGTTTGTGCGCCGGGTTAAACGATGCCGCAGCCGATTGGGCAACGTAACAGACACGGGCCCCGCGGATCTTGCGGATACCCTTTTTATCCAGCGGCAGGATGTCCTCGCCATCAAGCAGGACTTCACCGCCGGTGATGCGTACACCACCCCGGCCATAGGCCAAAGCTGCAAGGCCGATAGTGGATTTACCCGCACCGGATTCCCCGATCAGGCCAAGGACCTTGCCCTTTTGCAGATCAAAGGACACACCATGGACGATCTCGATATCCTGTGGTGCTTCACCCGGTGGGAAGATGGTCGCGCCAATGCGCAGATCGCGTACCGATAAAAGATCAGACATCGCCGCGGCCTCCTTTCAGGCTGGAAGTACGTTTCAGCAACCAGTCGACAACCATGTTTACGCAAATGGCAAGGGCCGCAATCGCGCCACCCGGAATAAGGGCGGCCTGAATGCCAAAGATGATGCCATCCTTGTTGTCCTTGACCATGCCGCCCCAGTCGGCAGCCGGCGGCTGAATGCCAAGACCCAGGAACGAAAGGGTCGACAGAAACAGGATCGAAAAGGCGAAACGCAGCCCGAATTCGGCCAAAAGCGGCGAAAGCGTGTTGGGCAGAATTTCCCGGAAGATGATCCACATCCGGCCTTCACCACGCAGTTTGGCAGCCTCGACAAACTCCATCACCGCAACATCAAGCGCAACCGCCCGGCCCAGACGATAGACACGCGTTGAGTCAAGAATGGCCATCACGGCAATCAGGATAAAGATGTTCTGCGGCAGAACAGCCAGAACGACCAGCGCGAAAATCAGGGTCGGGATCGACATCATCAGATCGTTCAGACGCGACAGTCCCTGATCAATCGGGCCACCGGAAACAGCGGCCGTGAAGCTCAGGAAAATGCCGATGGAAAACGACAGGATTGATGCCGCAAGCGACACAAACAGGGTTGTCTGCGCACCGTAAATCAGGCGTGAAAGCAGATCACGGCCCAGGTTGTCGGTGCCCAGAAGATAAAGATCACTGGCCGGTTCCCAAACACCCGCAACAATTTCGCGTTCCCCATAGGGCGCGATGAGCGGGGCAAGGACGGCACAGCCAAAAGCAAACAGAATGCCCAGAATACCGATCCAGGCGGTCAGCGGGATTTCACGTAATCTCATCGCGGATGCCTCAGTCTCGGATTGGCGACAATGGCGACGATATCGGCCACCATATTGAGCAGGATATACACCGCCGCGAAGATCAGGCCGCAGGCCTGCACGACGGGCATGTCACGTACTGTCACGGCATCAACCATATACTGGCCCATGCCGGGATAGACGAAGACAACCTCGACCACGACAACACCCACCACCAGATAGGCAAGGTTAAGGGCAACAACGTTGACAATCGGGGCAATGGCATTCGGAGCCGCGTGTTTGACGATCGCCTTGAATGCGCCAAGGCCCTTGAGTTCGGCGGTTTCCATGTAGGCCGATGACATCACACTGATGATGGCTGCACGGGTCATGCGCATCATATGTGCGAGCACGACCATCACCAGCGTTGCCGTCGGCAGGGCAATTGCGCCCAGTCGTTCGGACCAGCCCATATTGTCATAGACAGTGGACGGGAAAGTCGCGACGCCCATCTGCACGGCAAAGAACACGATCAGGATATAACCGATAAAGAATTCCGGCAGCGAGATCGCGGCAAGCGACAGAACGTTAATCACGCGATCAGGAATACGGTTGCGATAATGAACCGCCACCATGCCAAGACCAACCGCCAGCGGCACTGAAATTGCCGCAGCAAAGAACGCCAGGAACAAAGAGTTCCCAAGACGTTTGGTAATTTGTTCACTTACCGGCGCACCACTGGCCCAGCTATTGCCGAAATCGCCTTGAACAACACCGCCAAGCCATTCGAAATAGCGGGTCGTAATCGGACGGTCCAGACCAAGGTCTTCACGGATATTGGCAATTGCCTGCGGTGTCGCAGACTGCCCAAGATAGGTTTCGGCGAAATCGCCCGGAAGGGCTTCTACGCCAGCAAAAATCAGGACTGAAACAGCCCAAAGCAACAACACACTCAAGCCCAGTCGTTCGGCAATCAGTACCGATAACGGATGGGTTTCTTTTAGTCTGTGTCGCGCGGCTCGCACGCCGGCCAAGGGATTGGCCATGAACACATACTCCCCCTTAGTGGCCTGAACGGAAATTCAAGACGGGTGGGACGGCAAAGGATGCTTTGCCTCCATCTGGAAATTTCGATCAGACCATGACTTAAACAAACAGGCGAACAACAAGACGGGGACCACGACCAATAAGGTCGTGATCCCGCATATCTTCAGTCATCGGAATGCAGGGCATCCCAACTGATTAGCTGTTGATCCACAGACGCGAAGCAACAAAACCGTTCGACATGTCGTTGCCGATGTCATCGACAAAGCCGGAAACGTTGGTCGTGGTTGCGTTCACGAAGTCATTGAACATCGGCAGGATCAGACCACCGGTGTCACGGACCATCAGCGCCATGTCGTGGTACATTTCCTTACGCTTGGCCTGGTCGAGTTCCGCACGTGCTTCAAGAAGGATCTTGTCGAACTCGGTATTGAAGAAGCGGGTATCGTTCCAGTCAGCGCTCGACAGATAGGCGGTCGAGTACATCTGGTCCTGGGTCGGACGACCACCCCAGTAAGAGGTCGAGAACGGCTGAACGTTCCAGACGTTCGACCAGTAACCGTCGCCCGGCTCGCGCTTGATTTCGATGTCGATGCCCGCCTTTTTGGCGGTTTCCTGATACAGGACTGCGGCATCAACTGCACCCGGGAAGGCAACATCGGACGTACGCAGCAGAACCGAACCGTCATGGCCGGACTTCTTGAAGTGGAAGGCCGCCTTGTCCGGATCGTAGGTGCGCTGTTCGATGCTTTCCGGGAACAGGGCATAGGTTTCGTTGATCGGGAAGTCGTTACCGACCTTGCCGTAACCACCAAGGATCTTCTCGACCATGGTTTCACGGTCCATCGCGTATTTCAGCGCCAGACGCAGGTCGTTATTGTCGAACGGCGCGGTGTTGCAATGCATGATGAAGACATAGTGGCCGCGGCCCGAAGTGGTCTGAATTTCGACATTCGGTGCACGTTTGAGAAGGCCAACGGTCTTCGGATCAACACGGTTGATGAAGTGAACCTGACCCGATGACAGGGCTGCCATACGTGCGGTCGCATCGTTCATCACGATCATTTCGACGGAATCAACAAAGCCGCGATCGGTGCGCCAGTCATTTTCGTTTTTCACAAACGTTGCGCGCACGCCAGCTTCGAAGTTGTCGATCTTGAACGGACCGGTGCCGATGCCGGCATTCGGGTTGTCATACCCACCACCCGGCTGGATTACGAGGTGATAGTCACTTAGCAGCAGCGGAAGGTCAGCGTTTCCTTCGGACAGGGTCAGGACAAGATCGCCGCCCTTGTTCTCGATGCCCTTGATCGAGCCCAGAACACCCAGTGCGCCGGATTCCGACTTCTCGTCGGTGTGGCGGTTCAGGGTTTTGACAACATCATCGATGGTCAGTTCGGAGCCGTCGTGGAATTCGACACCTTTGCGGATTTTGAATGTCCAGACCGATGCATCCGCATTCGGTTCCCAGGACTCTGCAAGGGACGGGACGGCAAGGCCGCTGGTCGGATGTGATTCAACCAGGGTGTCACCCCAGTTGCGGTTCATGGCAAAGGTAAATTGCGAAGACGATTTCGCCGGATCAATTACGTCCGTCGATGAACCGCCCTGAAGGCCAAGTTTCAGATGACCGCCGCGTTTGGGTTCCTGTGCCATGGCTGCCTTGCCGTAAAGGCTGGTGGCAGCTGCAAGGGTCAGGCCGGCGGCCATCGAACGGCCGATAAACTCGCGGCGGTTCATTTCATGAGCGGTGACGCGTGACGCAAAATGCTTGATAGGGTCAGTCATCCCTGTTCCTTCTCTGATGCTTTTGATCTTGCTGAATTATTTAATTGGTGTGGCAGTTTCCACCCGCGATTTGGTTTTGATTGGTAGAGCAGGTTTGGGTGTCGTTCGGACACAAATGGACATGCAGCGTGAAGATGCGCTGTTGTGCCATGTCACCGTTTTTGCGCAGCTATTGAACTCCCCCGTTGGCCACAATAATTTTCCCTTTCGGGTATGTGCACGGCCATGGATGTTGGCCTTTTGCGAGGCGCATCCAGCAAATATGTTCAGACAGGACCTATGATGTCCTGAGCTGAAAGCACATGTGTGTGGGACAGACAGTGCACAAATCGCGCATATCGTGACACGAGTACGGTGCCTTCATCAAGCCGACAGCACACAGGTCTGCCAGTATCCGGCATCCTGGAATAGATTTTTATGGTCAAAAATTCTCTGGAAAATAGAATAGATTTCCGATGGATTTTTCCAAGAAATGCCTTGCCCGATAAGGGGTTTACGACCGGCTCGGCCGTTTGAATTTGCCCGCATTATTGTATACGAAAAAAATTTTAAAATTTTCAGGTTCGAACATCGAAACCTGGCACAAAAAGGTCCTGAAATCGGTATTTGAATTCGAAAAATATTCAATAAGCGATTCGGGATTTGGCGCAGAATTCCTATGCCAATTCGGCAGGTTTCATAAGCAAGTATTGTCAAACTTGTGCACCGATTTGTGCGCGGAATACTGCAGCAATGTTTATGTGGGATTTCGAAAGTCGGTTTTTGATTTTGAACACGGTCAGTGTTAGGCTTTTGCCGCTACCCTGATATTTCGTGAAATCATGGACTTCGGGGGTGGTGCACATAACGGAGGAATGAATGTATCAGAAGATGCTCGTGCCTGTCGATTTGGCCCACGTTGAAAAATTGGATAAAGCAATTAAAACGGCGGTCGATCTAGCCAAGCATTACAAGGCCGAGATAAGCCTTCTCGGTGTCGGTACCAATACGCCGTCATCGGTTGCGCATACACCAAAGGAATTTGAACAGAAACTTCAGGCCTTCGCCGAAGATCTGGCGTCCAAGCATGGTGTAAGCACCAAGGCAATCGCCCACATTTCGCATGATCCTGCGGTGGATCTCAGCAAGGAACTTGTCGCCAAGGCCGACGAACTTGGTGTTGACGTGATCGTCATGGCATCGCACGTCCCCGGCGTTGCCGACCATATCTTTGCATCGCATGGCGGATATGTGGCGTCTCACTCGGATCTTTCTGTGTTCCTGGTGCGTTAAGGAATGCGGAAGAACTCTTACGGCTAGGGGTAGCTGTATATTCATTTAACCTAGGGAGTTTCAAATGGGGTCTGAAACTGATACGGGCATTGAAAGCCCGGACGGTGCTGCGAACCCGATTGATACAGAATATGAAATCGGGCAAGACAATATCCAGGCAGAGATCGGGCCGTTTGGACTTGATGTCCACAACCCGGTCTTTTTGATTTCGGGTCTTGCGATTGTTGCATTCGTCTTTCTTACCCTGGCCTTTCAGGAAAGTGTCGGGCCGATGTTCAACGACCTGCGTGGTTGGCTGACATCGACGTTCGACTGGTTCTTCCTGTCTGCTGCCAATGTGTTCGTCGTGTTGTGTCTGTTCCTTATTGTTTCACCGTTGGGCCGTGTGCGTCTCGGTGGCGCGGACGCAACACCGGATTATTCCTATTCTGGCTGGTTTGCCATGCTGTTTGCTGCAGGCATGGGCATCGGTCTTATGTTCTATGGCGTGTCTGAGCCGATTTCACATTTCTCAAGCTCGATGGGCGGAATTGCTGTCGGCGAAGATGGCCTTCGTACGGACTGGGCGCCGCTCGGTGCTGCGGCTGGCGATGCCGATGCTGCCTTTGATCTTGGCATGGCTGCGACCATTTTCCACTGGGGTCTTCACCCGTGGGCGATCTATGCCACGGTGGCTCTTGCACTGGCCCTGTTTTCCTTTAACAAGGGCCTGCCGCTGACCATTCGTTCGATTTTCTATCCGATCTTTGGCGAGCGTGTCTGGGGCTGGACCGGCCACCTCATCGATATTCTGGCTGTTTTCGCAACCCTGTTTGGTCTTGCGACCTCGCTTGGGTTCGGGGCCGAACAGGCCAATGCCGGGCTTGATTACCTGTTTGGTATTTCGGTTTCCGATAGCTCGAAGGTCTTCCTGATCATCGGGATTACCGGTGTCGCACTGATTTCGGTGCTGGCCGGTCTGGATGCCGGGGTCAAACGCCTGTCTGAAATCAACATGGTGCTGGCAGCGTTGCTGTTGCTGTTTGTGGTGCTGGTTGGTCCGACGATGGACATCATCACCGGCTTCTTCACCAGCCTGGTTGCCTATGTTGAATACCTGCCTGCGCTGTCAAACCCGGTCGGTCGCGAAGATGCCAACTTCAGCCAGGGCTGGACGTCCTTCTATTGGGCATGGTGGATTTCCTGGTCACCGTTCGTCGGCATGTTCATCGCACGTGTTTCGCGTGGCCGTACGGTCCGTGAATTCATCACCTGCGTTCTGATCATTCCGTCGCTGGTTTGCGTTCTGTGGATGACTGCCTTTGGCGGTACCGCGGTTCACATGGTCAGCGAAGGTGTCTCGGCGATTGCCGAAGCAGGTCTTCCGATCAAGCTGTTCACCATGCTTGACCAATTGCCCATGCAGGCAATCACATCCTTTATCGGGATTGTCCTGGTGATTGTCTTCTTCGTGACGTCTTCGGACTCTGGTTCGCTTGTGATTGATACCATCACCGCAGGCGGCAAGGTCGATGCACCTGTTCCCCAGCGTGTGTTCTGGTGCACCTTCGAAGGTCTGGTTGCGATTGCATTGTTGCTGGGCGGTGGTCTTGGATCATTGCAGGCCATGGCCGTCTCGACGGGCTTCCCGTTCGCGATCGTGCTGTTGTTGGCCTGTTATTCGATCATTCAGGGCCTGCGTTCCGAACCCAAGGCGGTCGGGGCAGGTGCAGAAGCATCTAACAGCAAGGACTAGAAAACAGACTTATATGTGTCGCGGCCATTCATAGGCCGCGGCACATCCCAAAGACAAAAGGGGCACCAAGTGGTGCCCCTTTTGTTTTTTCAGTTGTTGAAAAGCGTTGAGAATGCCTAGGGAGTGCCGGGCGCAAATTCGATCACGGCCTTGCCGTCAACGTCCCGAAGAACAAGGTGCCCGTCCGTCACATCCCAACTGTCAACGAGAACGAAAGCACCACTTAGGGCGTTCTCGATCTGCATGGCTTCTTCTGCGATACACATCTTCCGTGTCATTGCCAGTTGCGCGACGCCAAGTGACGATCCGGATTGTGTGTAGCCGCCGGAATACTGATTGCACCCGGCATTGCCTGATACCTTGCCATCGTCGGAAAATGTTGCGGTTGCCGTGACTGGCGGTGTTGGCGAAAGGGTGCTGTTGCCTTCCGTCACATTGACCAATTGCCACTCCTGACCGGCGACAGTCGACCAGTCAGCGGACATATTGCCATTCGACGTCGCGCTGCACGCTCCAAGCGATACCAAAGCCGCGACGGCCAAAGTGGAAACGAACCTTTGCTTTACACGATACATGCGTGGAATCCTGTGTTGCTTGCCCGATCATACCCGGCCTTGCTGCCGATGGTTGCAATCCAGCCTATCACATTTTCAAAGACCTGTGCGCCATACAGGTGGATCTCGCCTTGAAAACGTCTTTGCGCTGGGCGATGGCTTATGGCTATGTTGTAAGGCCCTTTGGCGCATGATCCTTGCGTCTTTTCCCGTTTTTAGAATCAAGGCCACCACCGATGAAGATTTCGCTTAAAGATGCCCACACGCTTGTGTGTGAAACCCTGATGCGTTGCAACGTAACTGCCGAAAATGCCGCATCGGTGGCAACCGCACTGGTGGCGGCGGAGGCATCCGGACAAGGCGGGCACGGATTTCGTCGCGTGCCGGCTTATGCGGCGCAGGCAAAAGCGGGCAAAGTTGATGGTACGGTTCGGCCGGTTTTTGAAAAGCCGTCTCCCGGCGTGCTGCGGATTGACGCGCAGCATGGATTTGCCTATCCGGCGCTTGATTTGATGATGGGTCACTTGCCAGACATGGCCCGCACTCAGGGTATTGCGATTGCCTCAATCCACAGATCACATCACGCGGGCGTCATGGGCCTGACGGTTGAACGTCTTGCAGAACAGGGTTTGGCGGCAATGATGTTTGCCAATGCGCCGGCGGCAATGGCAGCGTGGGGCGGGCGACGTCCGATGTTTGGGACAAACCCGATTGCCTTCGGTGTCCCGGTGGGCGATGCCGGTGATCCGATCATCATTGACCTTGCCCTGTCAAAAGTTGCGCGCGGCAAAATCATGGCTGCAAAGCAGAAAGGTGCGGAAATTCCCGACGACTGGGCGCTGGATGTGGATGGTAACCCGACCACTGATGCCCAGAAAGCTCTTGATGGTACGATGATCCCGGCTGGTGGGGTCAAAGGGGCGGCGCTTGCCATGATGGTTGAACTTCTTGCGGCTGGACTTACCGGCGCACAGTTCGGTCATCAGTCTTCGTCACTTTTTGATGACAAAGGCGCACCACCGGCGCTTGGACAACTGATCATTGCCATTGACCCCAAGGCAACCGGCGGTGTGGGTGTAATGGATCACCTTGCCTATATTGCCAACGAGATTGCCGCAGAAGAAGGCGTGCGTCTGCCAGGGCGTCGCGGCAAGCAGGCACGTGCACTTGCCGAAGATGAAGGTCTTGAGATCGAAGACGACGTCATGGAAGCCATCGGTCAAATTAAATAAATTTCCCAGTGTATGTGTCTGTATTTATGCCAAAATTGTCGATGCAGAATGTTTGACTGTCTTATTGATTTAAGATGGGGCATTCATCAGATAAATTTCTGCTGAGAAAGTCGGGACTGTTACAGAAATAATGTAGGAATTACAGGCAAATACTTCGATTAATTCTTGATGTATAGACAAGTTTAATTGTTGTCGGGGCGATATGCTCTGCGTAATCATCGAACTGTAACATCAGTGTCACCGTAGAGTCGCCGTTTGTGCGTAGCTTCTTCATCCAGCGAAACACATTCAGGCGACTTTTTGATGCTGGTTGTAGATATCTCTGGACTGAACAAAAGCTTTACCCGTGACAAGCGCGCACTCAGCGATGTCAAACTGCAAGTGCGGGAAGGCGAGATGGTGGCGCTGATTGGCGCATCGGGTTCGGGAAAATCCACACTGATCCGTCACATTGCCGGTTTGCTGCGCGGGGATCGCGACGGCGGCAAGATCGCGGTGTTTGGCGAGATCATTCAGGAAAACGGCAAAATATCCCGCGGTGCGCGCAAGGTGCGTACTGAAATCGGTGTTGTTTTCCAGCAGTTCAATCTGGTCAGCCGCCTGTCGGTTTTGACAAACGTATTGATGGGGCTTTTGGGCCGTGTTCCGGCATGGCGCGGATCGCTTGGCCTGTTTACCAAGGCAGAAAAACGGCGCGCCATGAGTGCGCTTTCGCGTGTTGGTATTGATGCCCATGCCTCCAAGAAAGCGCGCAACCTTTCAGGTGGTCAGCAGCAGCGCGCGGCGATTGCGCGCACCATTACCCAGGGTGCCCGTCTTATTCTTGCCGACGAGCCGATTGCATCGCTTGATCCGGCATCGTCGCGCAAGGTGATGAACACGCTTGATCGCGTGAACCGCGAAGACAACGTCACCGTCATCGTATCGCTTCATCAGGTTGATTACGCAAAAGACTACTGCAAACGCACCATCGCCATGCGCGATGGTGAAGTCGTTTTTGACGGACCGTCAAGCGAACTGACGCCGCAATTCCTTCAGGAACTTTACGGTGAACATTCTTCCGAACTTTTTGCCGATGGTGCGGCACAGGCTGCCGAGCCTGCTGCAAAGCCCATCGCAGAAAAGGACCTGGCTGTCGCAACAAGCTAGCCGGGCCAGTTGTCATGACTGCCTTACCTTCTCGAAACATGTCCAAATCTATTCTGACAGGGGACTTCTTATGAACGTTAAGACAATCGCATCCGCAGCATTTGCGGCCACGATGCTGGCATCCGTTGTTGCCAAGGCCGATGTTGAATTCAAGCCGCTCGAACAGGATCCGGAAACCATCGTTTTCGGTATCATTTCGACCGAATCTACCTCTAACCTCAAAGCTCAGTGGCAGCCGCTGATCGATGACATGGAAGAAGCACTTGGCAAAGACGTCGAGGCATTCTTTGCACCGGATTATGCCGGCATCATCGAAGGCATGCGCTTTGGCAAGGTTCATGTTGGCTGGTTTGGGAACAAGTCGGCAATGGAAGCCGTTGACCGCGCTGGTGGTGAAGTTTTCGTTCAGACGTCGAAATCCGATGGGTCGAACGGCTACTATTCCCACATCATCACCCAGGCTGACAACGACAAGGTCAAAACCCTTGAAGACATGCTGAAATGTGACGGTTCGCTGAACTTCGGGATCGGTGATCCGAACTCGACCTCGGGCTTCCTGGTTCCGTCCTATTATGTGTTTGCGAAAAACGGCGTTGACCCGAAAGAGTGCTTCAAGACCGTTCGTAACGCCAACCACGAAACCAACCTGATGGCGACTGCCAACAAACAGGTTGATGTTGCTGCCAACAACTCCGAGCAGCTTGGCCGTACCCAGATGAACAAGCCGGAAATCACCGACAAGGTCAAAGTCATCTGGACCTCGCCGCTGATCCCGTCTGACCCGATGGTTTACCGTAAGGACCTGTCGCGCGAAATGAAATCCGAAATCAAGGCATTCTTCCTTGGTTACGGTCGTTTCGGTGATGTTGAAAGTGCCAAGGAAGTTCTTGCCAACAACTCCGATGGCATGGGCCTTTTCATGGAAAGCTCCAACGCGCAGCTTTACCCGATCCGTCAGCTGGCCCTGTTCAAGGACAAGCTGAAAATCCAGAACACCGAAGAGCTTTCTGCTGAAGAAAAAGCAGAACGTGTTGCCGAGATCGACAAGAAACTTGCTGAACTCGACATCCTGGTTGCCTACCAGTAACCGACTTTTCGACAGGGAGTGCGCCAAGGGTGCGCTCCCTGTTTGCTTTTAATTCCGGGATTTGAACGATGAACAGCAGCATTTCTTCGACATCATCTGTCGCAACGGAGCTTCCGCCGCGTGACCTTAAACGGTCGGCATCAAGCTTCCTGCTTTGGGCGATCATCCTTGGACTTCTGGCCATGTCGTGGGAGGGGGCAGATATGCGCCCGATGGCGCTGTTTGAAAACAGCGGCAACATGGTCGACTTCGCCGAGGGCTTCTTCCCGCCCGATTTCCTGATGTGGAAGATGTATGTCGAAGAAATGTGGATCACCATCCAGATTGCGATCTGGGGCACAGCGCTTTCCATCGTTTGTTCGATCCCGTTCGGTATTCTTTCTTCTGAAAATATTGTCCCTGTCTGGGTCTATCAGCCGGTCCGTCGCCTGATGGATTCCTTCCGCGCGATCAACGAAATGGTCTTTGCCATGCTGTTCGTCGTTGCGGTCGGCCTTGGTCCATTCGCCGGTGTTCTGGCCCTTTGGATTCACACCACGGGTGTTCTGGCCAAACTGTTTTCCGAGGCTGTCGAGGCGATTGATCCCGAACCGGTCGAAGGCATTCGTGCAACGGGCGCCAATGCGCTTCAGGAAGTCATCTTTGGCGTGATCCCGCAGGTCTTGCCTCTTTGGATTTCCTATTCGCTGTATCGCTTTGAATCCAATGTGCGGTCGGCGACGGTGCTGGGCATTGTTGGGGCCGGCGGCATCGGCATGGTGCTGTGGGAATATATCCGTGGCTTCTATTACGCGGAAACAGCGGCGGTCATGATCATCATCATCATTTCGGTCAGTTTGCTGGATATGGTGTCCCAGCGTCTTCGCAAACTGGTGACTTGATCCATGGGCTTTAAGATCACGCAGGCCAAACCGGCAATGAAGGCATTGTCGGAACGGCCCACGATTGACGATAGTGCGATTGTCGTTGATTGCGAAATGGGGATCTGGACCGAAGTCGGTGCACGGACCTCGATGCGCGAAACGAAAATGGGTGATTATTCCTATGTCGTGAATGACAGCGAGATCATCTATTCCGATATCGGCAAGTTCGTGAATATCGCTGCCCATACGCGCATCAACCCGGGGCAACATCCGATGGACCGGGCCTCGATGCATCATTTTCAATATCGCTCCAGCGCTTATGAACTGGGTGAAGATGACCCGGCCTTCTTTGACTGGCGTCGTGAAAAGCGCGTGCGACTTGAACACGATGTCTGGATCGGGCACGGGGCAATTGTCCAGGGTGGAGTGACCATTGGCATCGGTTCTGTCGTGGGATCGGGTGCGGTGGTGACCAAGGATGTCCCGCCCTACACGATTGTGACGGGTATTCCGGCAGCACCGCTGCGTCCGCGGTTTGAGGCCGATATTATCGAGGCATTGTTACGCATTCGCTGGTGGGACTGGTCGCACGATTTGCTGCGCGAAAGATTGCAGGATTTCCGAACGCTTCCGGTGCGGGACTTTTGCCTGCGATACGATACGGTCTAAGGGGGCTGACTTTCCCAGTGATAAGATCGGCGTCGGAGGTTAGTCTAATCGCTCCGGCGTTTCTTGTTTTCTCATCTGCTTTTGTTTCCAGAGTTCATTCATGACTGAACAATACCAACGCTATGGCATCTACTTCGCGCCAGAACCGCAAAGCGCGCTGGGGCAGTTTGGCAATGCCTGGCTGGGGCGAGATCCGGAAACCGGGAATGTTTTACATCGCACGGAGGTCACTGGCTTATCCAAAGCTGACATCGTCGCAGCAACAACATCGCCAACCCGCTATGGGTTTCACGGAACGCTAAAACCGCCATTTGCATTGGCTGGTGGTATGGATCTTTCTGATCTTGAATTGGCCATCGCCGATTTGTGCGATGTAACCGCGCCGGTGGTTTGCGGTCCGTTGATGCTAAAGCCGCTTGGACGGTTTCTGGCCCTTGTTCCAACCGAACCCGTCGCAGATTTGGCCGACCTTGCGGCGACGTTCGTGCGCAAACTGGATGACTTCCGGCAGCCCGAAGACGAAGCGGCGATGAACAAGCGTCGGGCGGCAGGTTTGAGTGACCGTCAGGAAGAAAATCTTGTGCGTTGGGGCTACCCCTATGTCATGGAGGAATTCCGCTTCCACCTGACATTGACCAACAAGCTCGCGGATGATCAGGTCATGCTCATGAGGGACGCATTATCGGGTCAAGTCGTACCGCTTTGCGAGGCACCATTTACCGTGCGTGAGGTCTGTCTTTTTGGTGATCCGGGCGATCGGAAGCCGTTCAGATTGCTCAAACGCTTCTCGTTGAATGGATAAAATGCTGCACCGTTCAAGTGCAGCATTTTTTGTTTTCCAGTGCCAGTCCTATGCCCGATTTGCGACGGGTTGTGGCAGTTCAAGTGCACGAATGAAGCGCAGGATACCCGTTTCAAGGTCGGCGTCATTATCGACATGCACAACATAATCGCCGTCTACCTGATAGGCCGATGCACGTGCAAGGCGGCGTTCGATATCAAGGGTGTCTTCACGGCCCCGTGCTTCAAGACGTTTGCGCAGGGCCGCAGCGCTGGCGCGTATATTCACGACCCGGACATTTTTCCGACCGACAAGCTCGCAGGCATCCTCGATCACGCTGCGTGACACATTGACGATGACGGTTTTGCCCGCCTCGACTTCCTCAAGAACATGGCGCGGGATGCCATACCCCAGATCATGCGCCTTCCAGCTCAGAAGGAAGGCGCCTTGGCGCGCCATCTGCCCGAAATCTTCGGGGCGAACGGGAATGTGGATTTCGCCAACGGTTCCGGCCGGTCGGGTGATGCAGCGTCGCGGGAAACAGAATTGCTTGTCTTGGGCAAGTCTGTCCCGGGCTGCATCAAGAAGGGTGTCCTTGCCAACGCCACTGGGGCCGACGACAAGCACCAGAAGTCCGTATCCGGTCGGGCCATTATGGTCATGGCCCCCGGTCATGATACCCGCACACCTTTACGCCAGACCCCGCGCACAATCGGATGGTGCGGCGAATGGTGTACACGGATCAGGTCGCTGCGCTTGCCAAGTGCGATTTCACCGCGATCATCAAGCCCGACCTGGGTCGCCGGGTTAAGCGACACTGTACGAATGGCACGCGGCAGGTCGTAACCTTCAAACTCGTCAAACAGCTTCATCGCGCCGTGCAAAAGACTGTGTGGGACATAGTCGCTTGAAATGATGTCGAGGTAACCCTGCTTTGCCAGATCACCGGCGGCAACATTGCCGCTATGTGATCCGCCGCGCACAAGGTTCGGCCCGCCCATCATGACACCAAGTCCACCTTCATGCGATGCCTTGGCGGCCTCAAGCGTGGTGGGGAATTCGGCGACTGTCATTTTATCAGCGACGGCCTCGGCCACGTGGGCCTCGGTGGCGTCATCATGGCTGGCAAGGGCCAGACCCTTGGCATGGGCCTGTTCGACCACATGACGGCGATGCTTTTCGGAATAAAGCTCGGCATCGCGACGGCGGGTGGCGATGAATTTGCGCATTTCCTCGTCGTTCAGGCCATATTTGCCCTGATAGTAGGTGTAATAGGCATCAAGACTAACGAACTGGCGCTGACCCGGTGTGTGGTCCATTACCGAAAGCATGCTGACCAGTGGCAGATCAATCAATTGACCAAGGGCCTCGACCATGCCGGGGAAGGATGTTTCGCAACGCAGATGAAGCTTGTGATCAGCGCGCAGCAATTCATTTTCCAGCGCGTGTTCAAGTGCGGTGACCGATTCAATCAATCGCACAATGCGTTCAGACCCTTCGTTGACATCGCCGATGGATACCGCATCAAACACGGTGGTGATCCCGGCACTGGCGACCTGATTGTCATGGGCGACAACAGCGGCCGTGGCCGGCCAGCGGGTCTTGGGTCGCGGCGTCAGGTGTTTGTCGAGATTGTCGGTATGGAGCTCGACCAGGCCCGGCATCAGATAATCGCCACCCATGTCCTCTGCACCCGGGATGTTGGACGGTCGATCAGAAATATCGCTGATCTTTCCGTCCTTGACCTGGACGGCGCCATCAATGACTTCGTTTGCCAGAACCAGTTTGGCGTTGGTAAAAATCTGTTCAGTCATTGGCCCCAACTTTAAAGGAAGTCACATCAAACGACCCGGTGCAGACTGCATCACGGGTTTCATGGTCGTGGAAAATACCGGCAATTGCCGCACCACGGCTTTTGGCTTCTTCAATCAGCGCCAGAACTGTGGCGCGATTTTGGACGTCAAGTGATGCGGTCGGTTCATCAAGTAGCATGATCGGATAATCGGCAATAAAGCCACGCGCAATATTCACACGTTGCTGTTCTCCGCCCGAAAAGGTCAGCGGCGAAAGCTGCCAAAGACGTTCGGGGATGCGCAGACGGGTTAAAAGGTCGCGTGCCTTTTCGGTTGCAGTTTCCCGATCCGTGCCAAGGGCTACCAGTGGTTCGGCAACGATATCAAGGGTTGGTACCCGCGGGATCACGCGCAGAAACTGCGAAACATAGCCCAGCGTGCGCTTGCGGATTTCCAGTATCGAATGCGGGCTGGCGGTGGTGATATCAAGCCAGTCGCCATCATGGAACACCTTGATGGAGCCCTGAGAGCATGTGTAATTGGCATAAAGCATGCGCATGAAGGTACTTTTCCCCGAACCGGATTCACCGGTCAGCGCGATGCATTCACCAGCCGAAAGCATGAATTCAACGCCCTCGAAAACCGGGATGGTCACGCTGCCCTGAGTGTGGAGGGTAAAGCTTTTGGCGACGTTTTGAGCATGAAGCATTTCAGACATTTTCTTCGCCCCGGTCAGTTTTGCAGAATGGAAGAAACAAGCAGCTGCGTATAGGGATGCTGCGGGTCATCAAGAACCTGATCGGTCAGGCCATGTTCAATGACCTTGCCCTGTTGCATCACCATCAGCCGGTGCGAAAGAAGTCGGGCGACTGCCAGATCGTGGGTGACGATAATCACCGCAAGATTAAGGTCGTGAACCAGCCCGCGCAGCAGATCGAGCAATCTGGCCTGAACGGAAACATCAAGCCCACCCGTGGGTTCGTCCATAAAGACGAGGCGCGGGCTGGTTACGAGGTTGCGGGCAATCTGCAAACGTTGCTGCATGCCGCCCGAAAAGGTCGATGGCAGGTCATCAAGGCGCTCTGACGCGATTTCAACCTTGCCAAGCCAGCTGTCCGCATTGCTGCGGATGTTGCCATAATGACGATCACCAATCGCCATCAGTCGTTCGCCAATATTGGCCCCGGCACTGACATTCATGCGCAAACCATCACGCGGGTTCTGATGTACAAAGGCCCAATCGGTGCGCATCAAAAGGCGACGCTGTGCTTCGGACATCTGATAGACATCGCGCACGCCATCAATGCGGGTCTGGTATTCAACCTTGCCTTTGGTCGGTTCCTGCTGGGCGGAAATGCTGCGCAACAAAGTGGACTTTCCAGATCCGGATTCGCCAACAATGCCAAGCACTTCACCGGGGCGGAGTTCAAAGCTGACATCCTTGCAACCAACCCGGTCGCCATACATCATGGTCAGGTTATCCACGCGCAGAAGCGGTTCAGTTATCTGGGTCATTATTCTGCTGCCTTTCCGCGATCTGCGGTGCCAAGGGGTTGGTCATGATGTTGCGGGCCGCGATGGCCGACTTCCTGTCGTTCCGCGCAGTAATCGGTGTCTGAGCAGACAAACATCCGGTTGCCCTGATCATCCAAGATGACTTCATCAAGGTAACTGTCGCGCGCACCGCACATGCCGCATTCATCTTCCCAGGTCTGGACTTCGAACGGATGATCCTCGAAATCGAGGCTTTTGACCTTGGTGTAGGGTGGCAGGGCATAGATGCGTTTTTCGCGACCAGCCCCGAAAAGCTGAAGGGCGGCCATATTGTTCATTTTCGGATTGTCGAACTTTGGCGTCGGCGACGGATCCATCACATAGCGATCATCGACCATCACCGGATAAGCATAGGTGGTCGCGATATGGCCATGACGTGAGATATCTTCATACAGCTTCACATGCATCAGGCCGTATTCTTCAAGCGCGTGCATCTTGCGCGTTTCGGTCTCGCGCGGTTCAAGGAAGCGAAGCGGTTCCGGGATCGGCACCTGATAGACCAGCACCTGATCTTCGCGCAGTTCCTTTTCCGGAATGCGGTGGCGGGTCTGAATGATCGACGCCTCGGCGGTTTTTTCCGTGGTGGCGACCCGTGCGGTCTTGGCAAAGAACTGCCGGATGGAAACCGCGTTGGTGGTGTCATCCGCCCCCTGATCAATGACTTTCAGCGTATCATTCGGCCCGATTACGGCGGCTGTTACCTGAACTCCGCCCGTACCCCAGCCATAAGGCATCGGCATTTCGCGCCCGGCAAACGGCACCTGATACCCCGGTATCGCAACGGCCTTAAGCAGCGCGCGCCGGATCATGCGTTTGGTCTGTTCGTCAAGATAGGCAAAATTATAGTCCGGTGCCCCGTCGGCCGGATTTTTGACAGTCTGTTCCATGGGATTACTCCGCGGCCTCGGGTTGGGATGTGCCATTTTCGGCGTCGGACTTTGCCAGACGTTCCTCGACCTCGGCACGCATGCGGCGCACCAGCTCAAGTTCACCCTGGAAATCGACATAGTGTGGCAGCTTGATATGTTCGACAAAGCCGGTGGACTGGACATTGTCGCTATGTTCCATCACGAACTCGCTGTCCTGTGCCGGGCCCATGATCTGCTCGCCCATTTCATTGGCGCGCATGGCACGATCCACCAGGGCCATCGAAATGGCCTTGCGTTCGTTCTGACCAAACACAAGACCATAGCCACGGGTGAATTGCGGCAGCTTGGTTTTTGATCCCTTGAACTTGTTGACCGTCTCGCACTCGGTCAGTTCGATGTCACCGATGTCAATCGCAAAGCCGAGTTCCTCGGGCTCGATCTCGACCGAAACGGTGCCATAGCGGATTTCACCGACAAAGGCATGGCTGTTGGCATAGCCGCGCTGGGTGGAATAGCCGAGTGCCAGAACAAATCCTTCATCGCCGCGCGACAGGTTCTGCAAACGCAGATCACGACCAGCCGGGAATTTAACCGGCTCGCGGGTCAGGTCGGCGACCGGGGCGTTTTCATCAACCGGAACCGGTTCATCCTGAATAAGACCTTCATAGTTCAGGATGTCATCGAGAACGCGAGGCATATTTTCATCGACCGGCTGTGCACCACTTGGTGCCTCGGTCGGTGCTTCACCATTGGCCATCAGGGTGAAATCCAGCAGACGGTGCGTGTAATCAAAGGTCGGGCCCAGGATCTGTCCGCCGGGCAAGTCCTTGAAAGTTGCCGAAATGCGACGTGAAACATCCATCTCGGCGGTTTTGATCGGTTTGGAAAAGGCAAAACGCGGTAAAGTCGTGCGATAGGCCCGCATCAAAAAGATCGCCTCGATCAGGTCGCCACGGGCTTGCTTGATGGCAAGGGCGGCCAGATCGCGATCATAAAGCGATCCTTCGGCCATGACGCGGGTGACGGACAGCGACAGTTGCTGTTCGATCTGATCAGTTTCGATTTCGGCAATGTCCGTATCGCCCCGGCGCTGCTCGGCCAGAAGCTTGTGCGCATTGTTGATGGCGCGTTCGCCACCTTTTACTGCAACATACATGATTAATTGACCTCGATCCGGGTGGTGCGTGACAGGGCGGCGATCTGGGCTTCGCTCGCGAAAATCACATCAACGCCGCACGGAAACAGGTGATGGTTCTCTGCCCGCCATGCGTGGAAGCTTTCGGGGAGCCCCTTGATCGCAAGGCTGTGCTTATCCTTGATGCCCGGACCCTTAAGGGTCATGGACGGGCGATCTGAAATCTCATCGACCATCAGGATCAGGGTTGCCGATTGATCCGGATATTCCGCATTCCCAACGGCAAGATCGGTGATGAAGGACAGATCATCGGAAATGCGCGCAATCGCAAAATCGGCCTGTTTGACATCCGTGCTGAGAGGACAACCACAATGGAATTTCAAATGATCGCCGGCGGCCTTGGTCGCGCAACTTGGCGATAGCCAGACGGTCGTATCCATATCGGCCATGGCAAGAAGCGTTGCAGTGGCGGCTTTGTTCAGGCCATCGGGGGCAGATACGGCGACCGGCAAATCATAAATGCGACCCGGACGCGACATGGCATCCAACAGGGTGCGAAAAACAGTGTTTGAATCAAAGGCCGCATGATCAAAGCCGGGCAGCAAGTCACTTGTCTGGGCGATGGTTGGTTGGGGTTGGGGCGTCATTCGTCTTCTCCGCGGACAAGGGTGAAGAAATCAACTTTGGTGGCGGCAACCTTGCGGGCATGATCGCGTTTGGCAGCGGCCTGCTCGGCAGCTAGCGTATCGATAAAGTCGCTTGCCGATCCGTCGCGCAGCATGACCGCATCAAACAGGGCGGCATATTGCGCCTGAATACGATCACGTCCCTTGACGTAGGAATGCCCGACAGTGCCGTCAGCCAGCGTCACCGCGCAGCGTGTCACGGTCATTTCACCAAGGTTGAAACGCTGCCCGGCGCCACCGGCACGGCCGCGTACCATCACCATGCCAATTTGCGGTTCGCGCAGGTGGGTCCAGCTTTCGCTGCTGTGATTTTCCGACCACTGGGTTTCAAGCCGGGCGCGCGATGTGCGCGCCAGAACGGCCATCCATTTCTGCCGCGCAGCGATTTGCGGATCGGTGTGGGTGTCTGCGTTCCGGTTCTGATCGGTCCGGGCATTCTGGGCGGGGTGCGCGGTCATCAAACTGATCCCTTTTTATCTTATGTCGACAAATCTAAAATTTGTCTAGACGTCTATACCTATTGACGTTATAAAGCGATCCAGCACCTTTGGCAAAGGTCTTGCGGTGAAAGTTTTATGAACGGGAAATGCAATGGATTGGGAACCGGGGCTATCCATCTGGAAGCAAATAGAAAAGCAGCTTCTGGCTGACATCTCTGATGGTGTCTTTGCACCCGGCGACAAGATGCCGACCGAGATGGAACTGGTCCGGCGTTTTGGCGTTAATCGTCATACGGTGCGCCGCGCCATGGCCGCATTGGTCGATTCCAATGTGGTCCGTGTCGAACAGGGGCGCGGCGCATTTGTTCAGGAACAGATCCTTGATTATCCGCTGGGCTCAAAAACCCGCTTTTCACAAATTGTATCGGGCCGTCATCGCTTGCCCGACAAACGCCTTGTTTCGTCAGAAGTTCTCAAGGCCACTGCGACAGTTGCACAGTTTCTGGACGTCAAACCTGGTACGCGGGTGATTGAGCTGTTCTCGGTTTCAGAGGCCGACGGTGTGCCACTTGCGGTGGCAACAAGTTATCTGCCAGCTGCAAGGTTTGACGGGATTGTCGAGATATTTGTCGAGACCAAGTCACTGACCGAGGCCTTTAAACGCTTCGGGATTGATGATTACAGCCGCAAGACCACCCGCATTTCCGCGACCCTGCCCTCATCGCGGGTTGCAAACCTGCTTAAGCAGGCGCGCAACCGACCGGTGATTTCGACCGAAAGTGTCGACGTCGATTCTGCTGGCGTGCCGATTGAATACGGTGTCACCGCCTTTTCAAGCGACCGGGTTCAGTTGATTGTCGAGTAGGTCGGCGGACAGATTAATGGCCTTCTAGTATTCACGTCCCGGACGGGTTTTGTAGACCGGGAACCGCAGTCCGAACTTGATCGCACTTGCCCGCATCACGAAGGCTGCAAAAAAGCCGATGACGGCAATTGGCCCGCGCGGCAATTCAAGGATCGCAGTGCCGACAACATAAATAGCCGCCCCGACCAGGGCGCAGGTGATATAGATCTCTGGGCGCAGGATCAGCGGGATTTCATTACACACCACATCCCGCACCATGCCGCCGAAGGTGGCGGTGATCATACCCAGAATGACCGCGACCAGGGGCGATACACCCAGATTAAGGCCAATGGCAGCCCCGGTAACCCCGAACATCGCCAGCCCCAGCGCATCCAGCCACAGCAAGGCGACATAGCGTCGTTCGACCAGATGGGCGGTGAAATATGTGATCACGGCTGCCCCGACACAGGTCACAAGCCAGGTGGTGTCACGGATCCAGAAAACCGGTGTCTCCCCGGTAATGACATCGCGCACTGTGCCGCCGCCAATGCCGGTAAAGGTCGCGATCAGGATGAACCCCACCATGTCCATCTGACGACGGGATGCCTCAAGCGCGCCGGTGATTGCAAAAACAGCAACCCCTGCCAGTTCAAGCCAATAGATGATCTCGGTAATCGTCATGACGTCCTTTGCGGGGCTCGCCCCTAAGGTTGTGAAACAGGTTCTTTGGTTGGCATGCGCAGCCGGGTTGCGGCGACATCTTCAAGCTGATCACGTAACCAGCGATGCGATGGGTCATGCTGATAGCGTTGGTGCCAACACATGAAAATCGGTAAATCAAGCGTGCCTTCTTCAAGCTCTGTCACCGGCATCGGGGCGCGGGAAAAATCGCGCAGGGCATGCTTTTGCAAAAGGCTGGGCAAGGTTGCGATCATTTTGCTTCCGCGCAGGAATTCGGCAATGGCCGTAAAGTTTGGCACCCGCAAAACGATGTTGCGTTCAATGCCCTGTTTTTCAAGCATATCATCAAATTCAAGCGTGCGGTTGTTGCCATAGCGCACCGTGACATGACGTGCGTCTAGATAGTCATCACCGCTTTGCGGCGCGTCGCGCATCTCCGGATCATAAAACACCATGTAATGATCGGTCAGCAGGCGCTTTTGCACGATATCGACGCCTTCGGGCGGGCGCGGCGAAATCAGAAGGTCACAGTGATTTTCGCGCAGCAGGGCAGGTCCGGGCAGAAGTGATGGCACCACCGTCATCCGCATACTGGCAAGCGCACCTTCCAGATTGCGAAACAGGGTCGGCAGCAAAAGATCACGCTGCAGATCGTTGGCAGCAATTGTCAGGCTCATGGATGCACCATCGGGCTCAAAATCTGCACCACTGGCAAAGGCTTGCATCTGATCAAGCAGAAACCGCGCTTGCTCGGCCAGGTTTTGTGCGTGCGCCGTGGCCACGATCCCGCGTCCGGATTTGGTGAAAAGTGGATCGCGCATGATACGGCGTAACTTGGTCAGGTTATGACTGACCGCAGATTGCGTCACGCCAAGCCGTTCGGCCGCAGCCGTGACCGATCCCTCTTCAAGAACGGCCAGAAACAGACGCAGCGCATGGCCGTCCAGTTCCAAATGATCAAAATTGCTCATGAATAAGATGATAAATGATGCATTTATTTTATGCAATTGGCCGCGCAGGATGGCCTTAACGCGGACACTGAACTGTCCGGCGCATCCATCTGCGGAGGAAACATCATGGAATTTTATCAGCGTGACAGAACGCTGCAGCCAGCAGGCTACACCCCGATTTACAAGACATCGGTCGCGCGGTCACCGCGCCAGTCGCTTTTGTCCCTTCAGGGGTCCCTGTCTGAAACCACGGGTCCGGTCTTCGGTCAGAACGAACTGGGGCCACTTGATAACGATCTGATCCGCAATTACGCCAAGGATGGCGATCCGATTGGCGAACGCATCATCGTTCACGGACGGGTTCTCGATGAAAACAACCGTCCGGTCCCCAACACGCTGGTCGAATTCTGGCAGGCCAATGCCGGTGGGCGCTATCGCCACAAAAAAGATACCTACCTTGCACCAATTGATCCGAACTTTGGCGGTTGCGGTCGGGCACTCACCGATGAAAACGGATATTACTTCTTTCGCACCATCAAGCCGGGCCCGTATCCGTGGCGCAATTACGTCAATAGCTGGCGTCCGGCGCACATCCATTTCTCGGTATTCGGGTCCGGTTTCGCCCAGCGTCTGATCACCCAGATGTATTTCGAAGGCGACCCGCTGATCAAGGAATGCCCGATTGTGCATGTCATCCCGGACGAAGATGCGATTAACCGCCTGATAGCGCCGATTGATCTGAAGGGCTCCGTGCCGCTCGACACCATTGCCTACAAGTTCGACATCGTGCTGCGCGGCCGTCGTTCGACCCTGTTTGAAAACCGTCTGGAAGGAAACTGATCCATGGTACAGGACCTTGATTATCTCAAAGAAACAGCCTCCCAGACGGCGGGCCCATACGTGCATATCGGGCTTATTCCCAAGCAGGCCGGATTTGACATCTTTGAAACCAACTTCACCAACATTCTGGCCGATGAAAACACCCGCGGGGAGAGGATCATTATCGAAGGCAGGGTGATTGATGGCACGGGAACGCCACTTCGTGATGCGCTGCTTGAAATATGGCAGGCCAATGCGGACGGGCGCTATAACCACGAACTTGATCGTCAGAAATCAGGCAAGGTCGATGAGGGTTTCCGCGGTTGGGGCCGGACGGGAACGGATTTCGATACGGCGCTTTATCGCTTTGAAACCATCAAGCCAGGTCGGGTTTCGGGCCGCAATGGTATGGATATGGCGCCACACATCAACTTCTGGATCGTCGCTCGCGGGATCAATATCGGGCTGAATACCCGGATGTATTTTTCCGACGAACAAGATGCAAACGCCATAGATCCGGTTCTGAATCTGATCGAACAGCAACCCCGTCGAAAAACGCTGATCGCCAATCGTGATGATACCGGACCGATACCGGTTTACCGGTTTGACATTGTGTTGCAGGGCGATGGCGAAACCGTGTTTTTTGACATTTAGCCACACGCAAAACTGTATTGGGAATGCGGCAGCTGCCTTTGCGGTTGCCGCGTTTTTTGTTGGATCAACTACTTAAAAAGACCTGTCTTGATTCTTATATTCACGATCATAAAGGCGGTGTGGTAAAACAACCGCTGCTGAGGGTTTCAAAAACAAAAAAAGACCCCAGTATTGAGAGTGAGAGGATCAGCCTTGAACAAGTTGTTACAGGTCGGAATCCGCGTGCAAGTAGCGCTGGCCACAGCGCTTCTGCTGGTCGGGCTGACTGTGCTGATGAGCTTTGTCGTCGGAAAGCGATCCGGTGCTGATCTGCAAAAGCAGATTGGGTTGGGGGTTTCTGATATTGCCCGTCAGATGGCTGATGAGCTTGACCGTATCATGTGGACCCACCGTGGCGAGGTGTCGGTTCTAAGCACGCTCTCTGTTCTGCGGGAACTCAAAGATACCGAACAGATTTCCAGTATCGTCAATCGCCTTAGCCGCGAAATCCCGATCTTTACCTGGATCGGTGTGCTTGACCGTGAAGGCACGATCGTTGCTTCGACGAATGACTTGTTGCTCGGCGCCAATATTGCGCAGCGCCCGGTTTTTCAGTTTGGCAAGAACGGACAGTTCATCGGTGATGTTCACGATGCGAAATTGCTGGCTGAAAAGTTCCCGCGCTACAAAGGGGAACCGATCCAGTTTGTCGATATCGCTGTTCCGCTATTTAACAACAACGATCAGTTCACGGGTGTGCTTGCCACTCATCTGAGTTGGGAATGGGCCGATAATGTCCGCAGAACCCTTTTTGCCGGGCAGGGGATCCATCACGATGTCGATATATTCGTCATATCAGCCGATGGCACAGTCCTTTTGGGGGCGGATGGAACGCTGGTCGGATCATCGCTTGAACTTGATGCACTTCAGCAGGCGCAGCGAAACAATATTGGATGGAAGATCAGTACCTGGCCGGATGGTGAAGAGTATCTGACGGGTTATGCCCCGGCCGACGGTCATCTTGATTACGCTGGCCTGAACTGGTCAATTCTGGTGCGCCAGCCTGTCGAAGAAGCTTTGGACCCGGTGTATGACCTGCGCCGTGACATTATGGCATGGGGTTTGGCGTTAAGTATCATCTCCAGCATGATTGCATGGTGGGGGGCTGGTTTCTTTGTCGGGCCGATCGGCAGGATGGCGCATTCGATTGAGGCCATGAAACGTGGTGAGATCGAACGCCTTCCCGATATTGACGGCGCAAGAGAAATCAAGATCCTGTCAAATAGCCTGAATGCGTTGCTTGCCAAGCTGACGGAAAAGGACGCAGCCCTTGGCCAGATGGAACACATTGCCCATCACGATAACCTGACCGGACTTGGCAACCGTTTGGCGCTTGATGTCTATTTCGAGCACGCACTTGCCCATGCCGACCGCCACAAGACCCAACTTGCGGTCATGATGCTTGATCTTGATGACTTTAAACCGATCAATGACGAGTTCGGTCACGCGGCCGGGGATGATGTCCTGTGCGAGGTCGCAAAACGGTTGCGTCGCTGTGTGCGCGGTGGCGATCTGGTCGTGCGTCTGGGCGGTGACGAGATGGTGGTGGTGTGTCATGTCGGAAACAATGGCGAGAGCGAAGCCGTAATGCTGGCCGAGCGGATTTTGAATGACATCCAGATGCCCTTCATTACTGGCGGCAATCGCGTTTCCATTCATATGAGCATCGGCATTGCCCTTTGTCCGGTGCATGGCAAAACCATCGAAGTCCTTCTCGATAAGGCTGATGACGCCCTTTATGCAGCAAAGGCACGCGGCAAGAACTGTTATGTGCTTGTCTCTGATGATGATGTGCAGCCCGGCGGCAGGTCGTCACTGGCATGAGGCGCGGGTTTTCTTGACTTTGGTCCGGTCCATCGCAATAAGCATTTCATGACAGTTTCATCAGAAAAAGAACTCGAACATCTGCGCAAGATCGGACGCATTTGCGCCCGTGCACGCGATGTGATGGGGGCAGCTGCCGTTCCCGGGATCACCACGGCCGAGCTTGATCAGATCGGCCGTAAGATTCTTGAAGATGCAGGCGCAGTTTCAGCCCCGGAAAGCGAATATAAATTCCCCGGTGCGACCTGTATCAGTGTCAATGAAGCCGTAGCTCACGGCATTCCCGGCGATCAGGTTCTGGCCGATGGAGACTTGGTCAATATCGACGTGTCTGCGTCACTTGACGGGTATTTTTCTGACACCGGTGCCAGCTTTGTTTGCGGCACAGCAAGACCCGAAATCGCCAAACTGTGCGAAGATGGCAAGAAAGCCATGTGGGCAGGTATCAAGGTCGTGCGCGACAAGGCCCCGATCCGCGAGATTGGCCTTAAAATCGAAACGTTCGCCCGCAAGGGTGGTTATACCCTGATCCGCAACCTTGCCAGCCACGGTATTGGCAAGTCGCTGCATGAACATCCCCATACCATCCCGACCTGGGATGACCCCAAGGAACGCCGGGCGCTTAAGAAAGGACAGGTCATCACCATCGAACCGTTCCTTTCGCGCGGGGCGAAATGGGCGCTCGATAGCGAGGATGGCTGGACGCTGTATGCCGATACCGGTGATGCGACGGTGCAATACGAACACACCCTTGTTGTGACCGACAAGGGCTATGAGATCATGACGTTGGGCGACTGATGTCGTTTAGAAATGCTGCGCTTTATGCTGCAGCATTTTGTGCAACATAAAAGCCGCCCGAACATGTCGGGCGGCTTTTGTTTTAGCTTGGCTCAGGTGCGTGATATCGCGATCACGAACCGTATTTTGCCTTGGCTTCGCGGCGGCGCGCATGCAGAACCGGTTCGGTGTAACCATTCGGCTGTTCGCGGCCCTTGAAGACCAGATCACAGGCCGCGGCAAATGCGATGCTGTCATCAAAGTCCGGGGCCATGTTGCGATAGGTCGGGTCACCGGCATTCTGTTTGTCGACGACGGCTGCCATGCGCTTCATGGTTTCCATTACCTGTTCTTCGGTGCACAGGCCATGATGGAGCCAGTTGGCGATATGCTGGCTTGAAATACGCAGCGTTGCGCGGTCTTCCATCAGGCCGACATCATTGATGTCAGGCACCTTGGAACAGCCAATGCCGCTGTCAATCCAGCGCACGACATAGCCCAGAATGCCCTGGGCATTGTTATCAAGCTCTTCCTGAATTTCGCTTGGCATCGGTTTGATGTCGCCCAGACGCGGGATCGACAGGATGTCGTCAAGGCTTGCACGTTCACGTTTGCCAATTTCGTCCTGAACGGCGCGGACATCAACCTGATGATAGTGGATGGCATGCAAGGTTGCCGCGGTTGGCGATGGGACCCAGGCGCATTTTGCACCGGCCTTGGGATGGCCGATTTTGGCTTCCATCATTTCGGCCATGCGATCCGGTTTGGCCCACATGCCCTTACCGATTTGGGCAACGCCCTTCATGCCGCATTCAAGACCGATATCGACGTTCCAGTTTTCATAGGCCGCGATCCAGTACTGGTCTTTCATCGCTTCCTTGCGGACCATCGGGCCTGCTTCCATGCTGGTATGGATTTCGTCACCAGTACGATCAAGGAAGCCGGTATTGATGAAGACCACGCGATCTTTTGCCGCGCGGATGCATTCCTTGAGGTTCACCGTTGTGCGGCGTTCCTCGTCCATAATGCCGACCTTAATGGTGTGCTCGGGCAGATCAATCGCCTGTTCGACAAAGCCAAACAGATCGTTGGTCAGCTCGACCTCTTCGGGGCCATGCATCTTCGGTTTTACGATATAGATGCTGCCATGGCGCGAATTTGAAAGTTCGTTATTGCCGGTCACGTCGTGCTTGGCGATCAGGCTGGTGACCATGGCATCAAGGAAACCTTCCGGGACTTCGTTGCCGTTGGCATCAAGAACCGCATCGGTCGTCATCAGATGACCGACATTGCGGATCAACATCAGACTGCGGCCGGGCAGGACGACTTCATGTCCATCGACACCATGATAGGTACGGTCCGGGTTGAGACGGCGTGTGATCGTCTTGCCGCCCTTTTCGAATTTTTCTTCAAGCGTGCCTTTCATCAGGCCAAGCCAGTTGCGATAGGCAAGAGTCTTGTCCTCTGCATCGACGGCGGCGATTGAATCTTCGCAATCCTGAATGGTGCTGACAGCCGATTCCATGATCACATCGCACACACCTGCGGCATGTTCCTTGCCGATCGGGTGGGTCGGATCAATATGGATTTCGATATGCAGGCTATGACGGCGCAGCAGAATATCGGTAAGAACGCCGCCCTTTTCGTTGTAGCCGATGAACTGCGACGGCAATTCAAGTGCCGTTTCGCTGCCATCTGCCAGGGTCACAACCAGCGTCCACCAGCCAGACCCGTCTTCGCGAACTTCGTACTTGGTGGCATCGGCATGTTTGCCGCTCGCAAGCGGGGCGGCTTCATCAAGGAATTCGGCTGCATAGGCAACAACCGCGGCACCGCGTTTCGGGTTAAATGCCTTGGTCTTTTCCTTGCCGTCTTCTTCGTCGATGACGTCCGTGCCATACAGCGCGTCATAAAGGCTGCCCCAGCGTGCATTGGCAGCGTTAAGGGCATAGCGCGCATTCATGACGGGCACGACAAGTTGCGGGCCGGCAACCCGGCCGATTTCCGGGTCGACATGGGTGGTCGAGACATAGAAATCATCACCCTCGGGCAGAAGATAGCCGATCTCGGTCAGGAATTCCTTATAGGCTGCCGGATCGCGCGCCTGATCCTGACGGGAAAGATGCCACTCATCGATTTTGGCCTGCAATTCGTCGCGCTTTGCCAGCAGCGCCTTGTTGCGGGGTCCAAGTTCGGTGACGAGCTTTTCAAATGATGCCCAGAATTGATCAGAACTGATCCCTGTTCCCGGAATGACTTCATTGGCCACCAGATCGTGCAGAACTTTTGCAATCTGAAGACCACCTTCTTGGATGCGTTGGGTCATGTTTTCTCTCACCAGACTTGGAACTGTTGCGGGCTATCAAGGTGCTTTGCCGATAATCAAAGCATGCGTGGCAAAACCCACCCGCCTATCGTTGGTTCACAACATATGGGGTGAAACCGGGGTGGGTCCACAGCCTGTTTCAAATTTGTGGGATGTTTTCCGCATTATGGAAGTCCGCCCGGTGGGTGCCGGGCGGATGCAGTTCAGGTTTTCTTTTCGGTATCGGGGTCCGGTTGACCAGTATCACCGTCATCGTTGTCTGCTGCGGCGACCTGCCCGATATCGTCAGGATGGGCGGTTCCATCCGGCGTCAGCGTGTCTTCCACGTCATGCGGATCAAAAGGGTGTGCCTCTTCATCCTGCGCAGTGTCGGTTCCGTCATCATCGTCGTCGGTGGTGATGATTTCATCGGTGATCGGGGAAAGCTCGAATGCCATGGGCGTTGTACGTGGAACCGCAACGAACTGACCTTGTTCCTCGATCGAGATACGGCGACCAAAGCCTGCGCGATACATCGCAAAGCTGGCAACGGAAACGCCGATAATGGAAAACAGGACCGGCAATGCCCACGGGCCGAAATACCCGATGGCACTTGATCCCAGAAGCGGGCCACTGGCCGCCGATCCGCCATAAATAATCAACAGACCGCCGGACGCCGGGACAATGTCCTCGGGTTCCAAATAGTCATTCACATAGGCCACAGCCAGGCCATAAACCGGCATGATGAACACACCCGTGATCCCGCCCCAAACAGACAGGTTGTCACGTACAAGGTCGGGTGCAATCAGCGGGAAAACACCACAAAGTGCCAGTCCGACCAGAACGGCGATCATGACATACTGGCGCGGTACGCTGTCTGAAAGCTTGCCAATCGGGAACTGCATGATCATGCCGCCCAGAATGACAAAGAACATGAAATAGGCGACATCATTTGTCGCAAGCCCAAGGTCGGCCGCAAAGACCGGCCCAACGCCGTAGACTGCGCCGGAAAGCACACCCGCGCCCGATGCCGCAACAAAGCCAAGCGGCGAAATCTTGTAAAGACGCCGAAATGTCATGCGGTCCCCGCTGACCGCAGAGGGCGGGGGTTGACGGGTAAGGGCAAGCGGCACGAGCGACAGGGACAACAAGACAGAGGCAACCGTAAACAGCTCAAAGCTGCTGACCGGTGCGCCATTCAGCAACAGCTGACCAATTGCCAGCCCGCCAAGCGATACAGTCATGTAAATGGCAATGGTGCTGCCGCGCGACGTGTTATCAGCCTGTGCGTTCAGCCAGCTTTCAACAACCAGATACAGCCCCGACAGGCAAAGCCCCGTCATTGCACGAAACAGCGACCAGGTGATCGGGTCGACAAACACCGCATGCAACAGGGTGATGGCCGAGCCGGTTGATGCCAGTGCTGCAAACGTACGGATATGGCCAACACGGTTCACAAGGCTTGCGCCCCACACAATCCCGGCGACAAACCCGATATAGTAAGATGCCATGATGATACCGGTATAGACCGGTGCAAACCCCTCGGCAGAGGCACGCAGTGCCAGCAAGGATGATTGCAGGGATGAACCACTGTTCAGGGCAAAGGCGGCAAACAGTGTTGCAGACAATGCAATGATCAGGGCGACCGGCGAACGCGGCATGGCTTCCTCGTTTAAACGTCGTCAGGGCGGGCACCCTGCGGCAAGGGGGCGAAACCTGTCAATCCTTACAACCTATTGGCAGATAAGGGTAACAGTACAATTTAGTCTTAACTCGGCGACGGACAAGAAGTTCCCGTCAAATTTGTCCGCTTCCTTTAAGCCAGCTTGACGCACGCGCACAATGCCGGTTTTGCGCAACTGCCATGTGTTAAAGGACCATAGTTCCGGCCTGAAATCCCTTTTGATTTGTGAAAATCGCACAAGCTGCTTGACCTTGGGGGGATTGATGCTTTCTATGGACCGAAATCAGGCGCAATTTGCCAAAATCCGTGCGAAACGGGGTTGGTTTTTGCGCTTCGCCACCAGACTTTCGGTTCATCGGCAATAATCGGCATCAAAGCCCGACGATGAACCCACCATAAAAGGGGAGGAAACCTTGAAAATGATGCGTACGCTCGGCGTGATTGCCGCCGGTATGATGGCCCTGTCCGTGGCAAATGCCGCGCAGGCCGAAACCCGCGTTACCCTTAAATCGGCCAAGGCAGCTTCATCCTACTATCAGATGGCCGCCCAGTTCGCCGAAGCAATGAAAACCGGCACGGATGGTGACATCATCGTCACGGTCGAGGAAAGCCAGGGCTCGGTTCAGAACGTCATGGAAGCCATGGTGCGGTCGGGCAATTATGTCTTTACCTCCCCGCCCGGCCTTGTTGGTTTGGCCCAAAAGGGCAAAGGTCCGTTCGAAGGACGTCCGACCGAAAAGTTCGACGAAGTCCGTGCCCTGTTCCCGATTCCGTCCCTGACCATGCATTTCGTTATGCGTGCTGATTCGGGTGCGACCAGCTTTGCCGACCTTGAAGGCAAAACCGTTTTGCTGGGCAAGGGGTCCTTTGGCGCGCGCGAAGGGGAAAAATACCTCAAGCTGTTTGGTCTTGAAGGCAAAGTTGATCTGGCGGACGCCGAACTGTCGAACGCTGTATCCGCCCTTAAGAACGGTCAGATCGATGGCTTTGTCACTGCGGGTTCCTGGCCCGCCCCGAACGTGATCGAAGCCGCGGCTGGAACAGATGTGAATGTGCTTTCGCTTTCCGATGATCAGCTTGCAGAAACCAAGCGCGATAAAACGGTGATCCCGGCTGGCACTTATAACGGTCAGGATAGCGACATCACCACGGCTTCGCTGTCGGTCGTGGCATTCTCCACCACGCAGATGGATGCCGATACAGCCTATGAACTCACCAAAACCTTCTGGCAGCAGAAGGCAAAAATGGGTGAAAGTTCATCCTGGTGGAACGGTGTGACCCCGGAAATGCTGTCCAACATCAATGGCAAAATGCATCCGGGTGCGCTGCGTTATTATGACGAAGTCGGCTTTGCCGTTCGTGATGATCAGCGCTAGTCGCTGATTGCATCAAACATTCAGGGCCCGGCAGTTTTGCCGGGCCATTTCTTGTCAAGCAAGCCATTTACGATATGTCAACCTCCACTCGCCCCTTCTGGATCGCCCTTGGCGCCGTTTCGATTGCTTTTCACCTGTGGCTGATTTTCTCAGGATTGGTTCCCAATCTGGTCAGTCGGCCGGTTCATATGGCGCTGGCCCTGCCCTGGGCGCTGATCTTTGTCGCCAAAACCCGCGCCCAGAAAATCTCGGGTATTATTCTGACCATCATTGGGTTGATTGGTTGCGGCTGGATCGTCGCAAATCATCAGACTCTTGGGGATCAATACGGCTTCTTGATCGGTAATAGTCAGATTCTTCTGGCCGGGTCCTTGCTCGTGATCGTGCTTGAAATGGCACGGCGCGCCATTGGCTGGCCCTTGCCGACGGTAGCGGCGATTGCCTTGCTTTATGCATTGTTTGGGCAACACATCCCCGGCGAGTTCGGCCATGCAGGCCTGCCGGTTGAAAGCATGCTGGGCACGCTGACAATTGCCGAGGGCGGCCTGTGGGGAAGCCTGACCGGTGTCTCGGTCAATATAGTTGCGATCTTTGTGATTTTTGGTGCTGTTCTGAATGGCGGTGAAGCCGGTCAGGGTTTTATGAATGTTGCTGGTGCGGCTGCCGGTCGGCTCAAGGGCGGGGCGGCAAAAGTTTCGGTCGTATCATCTGCATTGTTTGGATCTATATCGGGTTCGGCATCTGCCAATGTCGCCTCGACCGGGGCGATCACCCTGCCCGCAATGACCAAGCTTGGCTATCCCAAGCGCCTTGCCGCAGCGGTTGAGGCCGTGGCATCCAGCGGTGGTCAGATCATGCCGCCTTTGATGGGGGCAGGGGCCTTCGTCATGGTGGAGCTCACCGGCAAGCCCTATGCCGAGATTATGGTTGCGGCGATTTTGCCGGCGGTTCTTTATTTCCTGGCCGTCTGGGTTGGCATCAATGCCTTTGCCTTGCGCTTTGACTTGCCCGGTGTGCCAAAGGAAGACCGACCAAACATGCGTGCAGTCCTGATCACATCAGGCTTCTTCCTTGTGCCATTTACCATATTGCTCTGGGGAATGTTTGGCGGTGGCTACACGCCACAATATGCCGCCTGTCTGGCACTTTTGGCCGGGGCGGTATTGTTGTTGCTTGATGCCGATCTGACGGTTGATCTTGCACGCAGCAAGGAACGTTGCACCAATGTGTGCCTGAATGCCGGACGTCAGGTGGCGATGATTGGCTCGATCATTCTTTGTGCGTCGATTGTGATCGGCGTTCTTGGGCTGACCGGGCTTGGCGTCAAGATTACCTCGCTTCTGATTTCCGGATCAGGCGGCATGTTGTGGCCGGCCCTTTTGTTGACTGCCCTGGCTTGTCTTATCCTTGGCATGGAAGTGCCGACCACAGCAGCCTATGTCATTTGTGTTTCGGTTGCTGGCCCGGCCTTGATTGAATTGGGGCTGGAGCCGCTTCAGGCGCATCTGTTTGTTTTCTGGTTTGCTCTGCTGTCGACGATCACACCGCCGGTTTGCGGGGCTGTGTTCATTGCCGCCGGCATGGTTGAGGAAAACTGGCTTAAGGTCGCCGGATCTGCCATGGCGCTTGGCATTGGGCTTTATATTGTACCCTTGGCCATGATCGCGAACAGCACCCTTATCGATCTTGGAAATGAACCGCTTTGGGCGGTACTTGCAGGTTTGAAGGTCGCGGTTGGTCTGACGGCCATTTCATTTGGCCTGATTGCCCCACGGCCTTTCTGGATGCGGATCGCGATGATCGGTGTTGGTGCGGCGGTGATTTTTGCCGTTGGGGTTTAGCCACGATTTAGTTGGGGTTTAGCCACGATTTAGCAGGGATTGAGACGTATAAAAAAAGGCCGACAGTTTCCTGTCGGCCTTTTCGTCATTCGGTAAGGGGCGTCTGGTTTTACGCGGTCGCGCGGCCACTGCGCGGTCCGGCAAAGAACCAGATAATAAGGCCAAGCACTGGCAATATAACAACAAGTACAGTCCAAAGGACTTTTGAACCGGTGCTGGCACCACTGCCCATGATATTCACGATGGCCCAGATGTCGGCAATCAGGACAAGAAGTCCAATAATCCCACCATATTCAAACATGTTCCAACCTCACATTTGTTGCAGCGGTATTCGCACCGCGCTTACAACTTAAACGGTTGGATATCGCTGTTGTTCCCGGCGCCATAAACCGGGTTGCAGACGCAAGTGGGCAAAAGCTGTTCTAAACCACCTGTCCGGCCGACCAGCCCGATGACCACGCCCATTGGAAATTGAATCCACCAAGGTGGCCGGTGACGTCCACCACTTCACCGATGAAATAAAGACCCGGCACGTCGCGGGTTTCCATGGTTTTTGACGACAGGGCGTTGGTATCAACCCCGCCGATTGTAACCTCGGCGGTGCGGTATCCCTCTGTCCCGCTTGGTGTCAGGGCCCACTGATTGACATCCATGGCAAGTTTGCGCAGTGCCTTGTCGCCGGTTTCGCCAATCGGGCGATCAAGGCCGTGGGTTGCGGCGATCATCTGGGCAAGGCGGTTGGGCAGGATGCGCGACAGAACCGTATGTACCGCCTGTTTCGGATTTTCGCCCTTGGCGGTTTTCAATATTTCAAAGGCGTCTTCTTCCGGGTTCAGGTTCACCGTAATGGCATCACCTTCGTTCCAGTAGGACGAAATTTGCAAGATCGATGGCCCGGACAGACCGCGATGGGTAAACAACAAACCTTCGCGGAATTGCTTCTTGTTGCATTGCACGATTGCATCGACCGAGATGCCTGAAAGCTCGCCTGTGCGCGCACGCAGGTCCGGATCAAACACAAACGGAACAAGGGCCGCGCGGGTCGGAATGACATTGATGCCAAACTGTCGCGCAATCTGGTAGCCAAAGCCGGTTGCACCGATTTTCGGGATCGACAGGCCGCCACATGCGACCACAAGGGATTCACAGGTCCATTGCGCACCAGTGCGTGTGGTGACGTCAAAGCCGCCATCCTCGCGCTTGATGATATTGGAGATCTCGGTATTGAGCTTGATCGTCACATCTGCGGCATCGCATTCATCAAGCAACATGTCGATGATCTGAAACGACGACTCATCACAAAAAAGCTGGCCCAAGGTTTTTTCATGCCAACTGATGTTGTGGCGATTTACCAGATCAAGAAAGTCATGCTGCGTATAGCGTTTTAAGGCTGACACACAGAAACGCTTGTTCTCGGAGATAAAGTTTTCCGGGCTGGTATGGATATTGGTGAAGTTACAGCGTCCACCGCCGGAAATGCGGATTTTCTGCGCCGGTTTGGCAGAATGATCAACCACCACAACGGATCGCCCGCGTTTTCCTGCTTCAATCGCACACATCAGGCCGGCCGCACCCGCCCCGATGACAAGAACATCAATCTTTTTCAAGCCCGTCAGATCCATTCATATGAGTTTCGGGCCTGTTTATACGTGGAAATCTTGCTGTTGTCAGTGCCAGCGGCGCAAATAGCTATTGGGCCGGAATGGCCTGCGTGTCGCGACTGTCCAGTCCTTGCGTTTCTGACATAACGTCGTTGCCTTCCAGCTGCTGTTCGCCAACCACCAGATTTCGACCGTTTTCTTTGGCAAGATAAAGGGCCTTGTCCGCGCGTTCGATCAGCTTTGCCACAGGTTCTCCGGGACGAAATTCTGCCACACCGAACGATGCCGTAACCTTGCCGATGGTGGTGTTGCCGCTTTTGCTGACGACCTTGTGGCTTTCAATGTAACGGCGCAGCTGATTTCCAAACATGACGGCATTGCCAAGCTGGGTGTTTGGCAGAATGATGGCAAATTCCTCGCCGCCATAGCGTGCTGCCGTGTCCTGGCCTTTGACATTGCGTTTAAGGGATTCTGCCATCAGGCGGATGACCTGATCGCCAATCAGGTGGCCGTAGGTGTCATTGAATTTCTTGAAGTGATCGATATCAAGCAAAACCAGGCTAAGCGGTTTTCCGTCTTCCATGGCGTTCATCATGGCGTCGCGCAATTGCATGTCGAATGCCTTGCGATTGGCAATGCCGGTCAAGCCATCAGTCAGGGCTTCGCGTTTGAGGTTTTCCATATCCTCGCGCAGACGGGTGATTTCCGAAGAACTGTTGGTCAATCTGCTTTCGAGAGTACGGTTGACACCTTCCATTTCGCGCGTGGCGCCCAGCAACGTGTGCAACGCTTGTTCAAGATTGCCGAGATCGCGGTCCTTGTCCCCGACATATGAACAAAAATGATCAAGTGCCTTGTTATATTTCCGCGTATCAATGCCGACCTTGTGAACGGTATTAAGGATGTTACCCAACTGTTCACGCAGGTCATTTGAAATGCGTTCGATGATTTCGCGTTCGCGCTGATCGCTAAAGAACCGGACATGAAGTTCTTCGCACTGGGCCTCGTCGAACTCGCGATGGTTGCTGCGCAGAATATCTATGGTGCGGCACAGGTCGGTATTGGTCTTTGCAACATAGGCATAGAATGTCTGGAAGTTGTTCGGTTGCGAAATCACGCCGAGTTCCGCCATCAGCTTGAGTGCGGCGTCGGTATGTTGTTGTGCTCTTTTGTGATTAAGACCGTAAGCAGTCATCGAATTCCGGCAATAGAATTACGTCGCTGAAAGTTGCGGCGATATCCTATGCAAGCGGATCCGGGAAAGTTTTGATATGGATCAGCAGTCGGTCGGGAATTCGTTGATTTTAACGCATAACGACAAATTGGTTCGGCCAGGCGTCATTTTGCTCAGGCGTTTGCTGCTCGCTTGACCGGCTCGTCTTGCAGGTCGTTCTGGTTCATGACGCAGTTTCGACCGCTTTCTTTGGCAAGATACAATGCCTGGTCAGCGCGTTCGATGACGCGGGTCAGGGGTTCGCCAAGCTGATAGGTCGCGACACCAATCGATGCGGTGATTTGGCCAAGGTCCTCGTTGCGGTTAACGCTTTTAAGATGCAGGGATTCAATGGATGCGCGAATATTTTCGGCAACACGCATGGCGTCCGTCATGGTCGTGGCCGGAAGGATCACGGCAAATTCTTCGCCACCATAACGGGCCGTGGTGTCACGTCCCTTGACGTTCTCTTGCAGTGACTTGGCCAAGGTTCGGATGACCTGGTCGCCTGCCTGATGCCCATGCCTGTCGTTGATCCGTTTGAAGTGATCAATATCAATCAAAAGGATGCTGAGGCATTCACCACCTTCCATTGTTGCCATCGCAGCATCGCGCAGGCTTTCATCAAAGGCCTTGCGGTTGGCGATGCCTGTCAGCCCGTCGGTGTGGGCTTCGCGCTTCATTTCCTCAAGATCAAGGAGCAACTGTGTAACTTCGGCCGGGGGCTGTTCTGCGTTGTTGCCAGCCGTCTTGCCGTGTTGTGTGGTTGACGGTTTGCCAATACTCAAAAGGTCGCTGGTTGCTTGACGCAAATCGGCGGTGCTGATCTGTTCTTTGCCCGCGCACAGACGATTCACAAGATCGGATACCTGTTGGTGCACATCGCCTGTGACTGTCTCGCGCAGAAGCTCGATCCGGTCCGGCTCGATAAATCGCAGATACAGTTCATGGCATTTCAGATCGTCCAGCACGCGCTTGTTCGTACGCAAAATATCAATCAGCGCAACAAGATCGTCGTTCGATTTTTCGAAATAGGCAAAGAATACAGCGAAATTGATCGGGTTTGCGCTTAAGCCCAATTCATGGATCAATTCCAGTGCTTGACGCGACAGCGCATATGAACGCTGACGGTATTGTTCTTGCTGCGGCATTCCGGGAAACCTGAAGGAGCATAATCGTAGGGACGTAGGCACTTCTTTAAGTCTTGAACGCGTATTTTGCACCTGCGTTATATCAGTCTTGCCATATGCGCGTACAGAGTGCGCAGGTTGTAATTTTATTGGTTTGTTCAAGCATGTTCGATAGTTTCAATAATGAGGAAACTGTCTGAAATCGGACAAGAAAAAGCGGGAAGACAATATGCGGAAACATCTGGCTTTGGTTGCTGCGCTGACAGTGGTGTTGGGGTTTGTCCTGTATGGTGGCGCCGCAGTCGCGCAAAGCAGCGATTCGTCCGAGCAGACATCGGTAAATGGTCAGGTCACGGATAGCACGACCAATAACCCGGCAATCGATTACCGCCCGCTATCTGCCGAAGAACGCTCCAACATGCCGCCCTTGATGGAACGTTATGTTCTTGATGAATTGAAAAATCTCCGCACTGAAATGCAAGGCATGCGTGCCGAATTGCTGCGTGAGGTGGTCAATCGTCAGCTAGAGGCCATCGACAAGGCGATTTCCTATTCTTCAAACACCGTGACTTACTTCTTCTATTTCGTGGCGGCGGTCGGTGCGCTTTTGACCATGCTGGGGTGGCAGTCCCTGCGTGAGTTGAAATCAAGTGTGCGCAATCTGGCGAATACGGAACTGCAACGTCTGTCACAGGAATTCGAAGGACGCTTGACGTCACTTGAAAACGAACTTCTGCTGAAGTCCAAGCTGATCAATGATCACCAGCACGAGATCGAGCGAACCCAAACCATTCATGCCCTTTGGCTGCAAGCCAACCAGCTTAGTAACCCGCGCGCAAAGATTGAAACTTATGACAAGATTCTTGAACTGGCCCCGGGCGACCCGGAAGTCATGGCTTACAAGGCCGATGCGGCGTTGCAGCTTGGGGACCGGGACTGGGCATTAAGTCTTTGCAACCGATTGCTGGCAGAGGAACCCGAAAGCGCCAATGGCCATTACCAACGGGCCTGTGCCAATGCCGGTCTTGGTTTCAAAGAGGCAGCACTGGCGGATCTCAGCCGTGCGGTCGAACTTTCTGATTCCATGCGCCAACCGGCCTGGAACGAGGAAGAGTTCGAGCCCCTGCGCGATATGCCGGAATTCACCGAAATCCTTGGCAGCAAGGAAGACTTGCCACCGGCAGAGTAACGTCGGAACGGTTCAAACCCGCGATGCAAAAAAGCCCTGCGGCGATGTTGCAGGGCTTTTCCAATGCAGGATGATAGCTTTGCTTAGCTGCTTGGCAGTTCGTTCCAAAGCGGATGGATCGGCGCGACATCTTCTTCGATTTCGGTAAAGCGTGCATCGCAATCGAAGAAATAGTTGTCGGTCAGATCGTCATTGACCTGCGAAACTTCACCAACGATCACCGGACCTTTGCCTTCTTCACCATAGAAGCGATGCACAAGGGTACGCGGCAGGGTCACGCTTTGACCCGGCGCCAGAATAACCTTGCCACCGGCTGGCAGGATATTGAGTTTGCCATCGGTGCGGACATGGACGTCGTTTTCGCGGTCCATCTGGCCATCTTCGGTCAGGTTGCAAAGTTCGATCACAAGGTTGCCGCCACCACGCACGATGATGTCTTCCATTTTGACCTTGTGGTAATGCCACGGGCATTCCTGATTTTCGCCAACGATCATGATTTTTTCAGCATAGGGCACTTCGCCCGGCTGGCGCAGAATACCATTGCGCAGGCAAAACAGGATCAGGCCACGCTTGTCGAAATTGCCTTCGCCGTAATCGGTGACGTCCCAGCCCATCTGATGGTCGCGGCACCATTTTGCCAGATCGGGTTCGGCTTCCCACTGCGCCGGGCTGTAATGGGCCCATTCCGGCAGTTTGAACGCGATGGATGCGTAAAGTTCCTTGGCATGCTCGATACAGGCATTGATTTCAGAACGTAGCATGGGTGACCTCTTGTGGCATTGTGGGTGGTGCTTTGCGTGAATGATTTAGCCGGGTTTTACCACGCCCGGATAGTGAATGCGACAGTTTTTGAATGCATTCAAATGATTTTGATTTTTGCCGCTTTTGCCCAAGGATGCCTGCACAAATTGCCCTGCAATCGCCGTTTTTCCCATTAATAGAATGCAGATGAAGTGAAAGTCACAGCGTGCGAACTTATATCTGGCTTATCGCCTGAAACCGGACAGGGAACTTACCATGGCGCAATCATCGGGATTTGCAAACGTCGTTGCGGCAACTGTTGTTGCCGTCGGGCTGGCGGCATCTGGCTGGCTGGTCGGGACCGGCATTGAAAATATGCGCTCGCTGGATCGTTACGTCACGGTCAAGGGATTGGCCGAACGCGATGTGAGGGCCGACAAGGCCGTCTGGCCGATTACCTATGTTGCGACCGATGATGTCCTGCAAAATGCACAGGCCAAGATTGATGCCGATACCAAAACGTTGTATGAGTTCCTCGCAAGCCACGGCATTGGTCGCGAAGCCACAGAGCTGCAAAACCTTCAGGTAACCGATCAGCTTGCCCAGTCCTATCGATCCGGGCCGATTGAAAGCCGCTATATCGTCAATCAGACCATTCAGGTCCGCACCGATAATGTCGATGCAGTGGTTGCCGCGTCACAGGATATCGGCAAACTTTTGCAGGGCGGTGTGGTTCTGGGCGGGCAGGGCTATAACCCGGGGCCGAGTTATCTGTTTACCGGCCTTAATGACATCAAACCGGAAATGATTGCCGCTGCAACTGCCAATGCCCGCGAAGCAGCCCAGCAATTTGCCACCGATTCCGGCGGTGAACTGGGCGGTATCCGCCGCGCGACTCAGGGGCTGTTTCAGATACTGGCCGCCGATGGCGCCCCCAACATGATGGAGGCCAACCAGATCAACAAGACCGTGCGGGTGGTCACCACCATGGAATATCTCATCCGCGAATAGAGGCTGAACTAAGTTGACAGCCTCGTCAAAGCTGGTTTTATGCGCGCCATGGCGCAACTGATCCTGTTTAACAAACCCTATGGCGTTTTGACGCAGTTCACCGACCGTGAAAATGGTCGGGCGACCTTGGCTGACTATATCGATCTGCCCGGTGTCTATGCCGCAGGGCGTCTTGATCGCGACAGCGAGGGTTTGTTGCTTCTGACCGATAACGGGCCGCTCAATGCCCAGATTGCCCATCCGAAATTCAAGAAACCCAAAACCTATCTGGTGCAGGTTGACGGTGAACCCACCGATGAGGCGCTTGAAGCCCTGCGGGCTGGGGTTGAGCTTAAAGACGGTATGACCCTGCCTGCCAAGGCCCGGCGTATTGATGAACCGGACGGGCTTTGGGAACGCGATCCACCGGTGCGCTATCGCAAGGCCATACCGACAAGCTGGATCGAACTGACGATCACCGAGGGCAAAAATCGCCAGGTGCGTCGCATGACGGCTGCGGTTGGTTTCCCGACCTTGCGCCTGATCCGGCATGCCATCGGGGACTGGACGCTGGATGGTTTGGCACCCGGAGAATGGAAGGTGATCGAGGTTGATGCACCGCCCGCCACCCATCGCAAGCTATCCCCCGGATCGGCCAAGCCGCCGCGCCGCAATCAGTTGCCCGATATTACCAATGCGCCCAATGCCGACAGCAAAACCACTGACAGGCATGATGGTGCAAAACCCGGCAAAGTCCGACGCAAGGGGGGCTATAAATCGGCGCGCCAGCGCAATGCGCCGGGCAATCCTGCGCACAATGTTTCGGGTACTGGTAAACGCACACCGGGTCGCTCAAAACCGGCGCGCCACCGTTCGCGCCCGAAGAAAGGATAAGCCGCAATGCTCAGTTACCTGCACGGCTTTCACGCCGGGAATTTTGCCGACATGCACAAGCATGCTGCCCTTTGGCTGATCCTTGAACACTTGCGTAAAAAGAAAAAGCCGTTCTGCGTGATTGATACCCATGCCGGATCTGGCTGGTATGATCTTGGCAGCGAACAGGCCGCCAAAACCGGCGAGTGGAAAGACGGTTATGCGCGCGTCAGGGACGTCGCCAACGCGCCCGAAATGCTGCAGCAATTCTTAATCTGGGTCGCGGGCTTTGATCCTGTGGCAAAGGGCCGCGATTACGGCGTGCGCGACGGCGATGACTATCACGGACCCTTTTATCCCGGATCACCATTTATTGTGCGCGATATGTTGCGCGATGATGATGAATTGATCCTGATGGAACTGCATCCGCGCGAACATGAAACGCTGCATCATCGGGTCAAGCGTGACAGCCGCATTCATCTGCACAAACGTGATGGCTATGAAGGTGTGGTCGGCATGATGCCACCGGCCATTCGGCGTGGACTGGTTCTGATGGACCCAAGCTATGATGTGAAACAGGATTATCAAAAGGCTGCCAAAGCCGTGCGCGAAGCCTGGGAGAAATGGCCAACCGCGACCTTCATGTTGTGGTACCCGATCCTGGAAGACGGATTTGATGCCGAGCTTCGCGCCTCATTTGGCGCGATCAGGGCATCGGGCGGTGTGCTATGTGCTGAACTTGCCACCGATCAGGGTGGGGCAAAGGGACGCATGCGCGGGACCGGGCTTCTGGTTGTTAATCCGCCCTGGCAATTTGATCAGCAACTTGGCGAAATCGGTGACTGGCTTGCGAAAACTTGCAAGCTGCCCGGACCTGCAAACCATCAGATGCGCTGGCTGGTTCCCGCCGCATAGAAAAAGGCCCCGAAGGCGCGATGCCGACGGGGCCTTAGTGCGTTGGGTCGCTTGGGGAGGAGGTATCAGATGCCAAAGAATGGCTGTAGTAATTTAGGCAACAGGCGATTGAACTTCATCGGGGCGTCGGTTGCGATCAGGCAGATGCATTCCTCTGCCGTATCGGCAATCGGTTGATGATCGACATCATCATCAAGGTCAGCAACGTCACCCGCCCGGAACCGGCCGATTTCATCGATGTAAGATCCCTTGATCAGCAGCGTCATTTCATGACCATGATGCCCGTGATCCGGGATCGACACACCCGGTGCGATCTTCATCAGGCGCACGGTGCCCTTGCTTTCGATTGATTTCAGCTGGAAATGCTTCACACCGGGTGCAAGCGTCTTCCAAGGGATGTCTTCAAGCGACATCACGTCGTCTGGCAGCAAATCGGCAAGCGGACGGGGAAGTGCGCTCATGGCGCTGCCCGTGATGCTTTCGCCGACCGCGACCCGGCGCAGTGATGGCAGTTCCTGTGTCACGATGTTTTCGTTGGCCGTTTCACGTTCAAGCATCGCCATGACGTGATCAAGAGAATGATCTGCCATTGCCATGCTGTTCGTGGTTTCCAGTGCCGCACCGCCCATGGTTTCAAAGCCATCGACCTTGTCACGGCAGTGTGGGCACACGGTCATGTGGGTTGCGACCAGCAGTTCCATCGCTTGCGACAGGCTACCACTGGCATAGTCCATCAGTGTCTGATCGGTTGGATGATGCTTGATGTTCATGCGACACCTTCCAGTCCGCCACGCAGCTTGCCAAGCGCAAGCCGCAATCGCGACTTCACAGTCCCTAGCGGGATATCCAGACGCTCTGCAATTTCGCTGTGTGAGCAATCTTCGAAAAACGACAATTCTACGACCACCTTCTGATCGGCTGGTAATTCCGCCATCGCGGCTTTGACAAGGACGGCCTCTTGGTCACGATTTACAACATCGTCTGCCAGCGGGTCTTCGTCGACAATCAAAGTCGGGTCGGAATCATCAACCTCGATATGTTTGCGTTGCCGGAACCGGTCAATACGAAGGTTCCTGGCGATGGTAAATATCCACGTACTGGCCGCTGCCTTCGAAGGGTCAAACAGGTGCGCCTTGCGCCAGACCTGCATCATTGCTTCCTGTGCCATTTCCTCGGCGGTTTCGGAATTGCCGCCAAATCGGAACATGTATGCCTTCACGCGTGGGGCAAAGTGCGCAAACAGTTGCGCAAATGCTTCCCGGTCGCGTGACGCTGCGACGGAAACAATCCAATCGGCACATCTTTTTGCCTCGACCGGATCTGCTGGTCCGGTGCGTCGTGATGTGGTGCCGCTCATTTTGGTTTCAGGTCCCCTTTGGGGCCGCGCCAGGATCGTGTTCATCATGCACTTCCTACGCCGGCCGCATTTGTTTGGATCACATAAAAATGTATGTTTTCGACCAGATACTTACAATCGTGCCGCACAAATAATTCACAGTGATCTGCATGGTTTCGCCATGCGTACTCATATGTAGAGTAACACTTTAACTGCAAGCAGGCCGGGCCGATATGAACATTGTCACCTCGGGGAAACTCAATATCGCTGTGGTCGGGTCCGGTATATCCGGCCTGTCGGCGGCCTGGCTGCTCAGCCAATCGCACAATGTAACGCTTTACGAGAAAGATGACCGCCCGGGCGGTCATTCCAATACGGTCGATGCGGGCCAAACCCCCGTCGATACAGGTTTCATTGTTTATAACACGCGATGCTACCCAAACCTGTGTGCGCTATTTGATCACCTCAACGTCGAAACGACGGCAACAGATATGTCCTTTGCCGCCTCCATGGATGAGGGCGGGCTGGAATATGGTGGCGGTGATCTTTCCGCCCTGTTTGCGCAAAAACGCAATCTGTTCCGGCCGCGCTTCTGGAAGATGGTGCGCGATATCCTGCGCTTTTATCGCGAAGCGCCCGCCGCCCTTGAAGACGGCACGGCCGAGCATATCAGCCTGGGGGACTACCTGCGCGACAAGCGGTATTCCAAATCGTTTATCAATGATCACCTGCTGCCGATGGGGGCTGCCATCTGGTCCACGCCAGTCGATACCATGATGGCTTATCCGTTGGCAGCATTCGTGCGGTTTTGTCAGAATCACGGGCTTTTGCAGATCAAGGACCGCCCGCAATGGCGCACTGTGGTTGGCGGATCGCGTGAATATGTAAAGCGGATGGCAGCTGGTATTTCCGGTGGTGTGGTTCTGGATCGTGCCATTTCCAAGGTCGGCAAAACGCCGTCTGGCAAGGCCTTTGTCGAGGACCGCTATGGCAAGCGCGAAGAATTTGATCACGTCGTGCTGGCATGTCATGGTGATCAGGCGCTGGCCTTGCAGGAAGCGCCTGATGCCCGTGTTTCGGAATTGCTGTCGGCCTTTAAATATGAACGCAACCTTGCGATCCTGCACAATGATGCCAGCCTGATGCCAAAGAACCACAAGGTTTGGTCAAGCTGGAACTACCTTGCCGAAGATCATGACGGCGAACAAAAAGTCTGTGTCACCTATTGGATGAACCGTCTGCAGCATCTTGATCAGAACAACCCCCTGTTTGTGACCCTGAACCCGCCGCGCCACCCCGAAGAGGGCAGCGTGATCAGATCGTTTTTATATGATCATCCGCTATTTGATGCTGGCGCGATGGCAGCACAAAAGGAACTCTGGTCGATACAGGGTGTCGATAACATCTGGTATTGCGGCAGCTACTTTGGCTATGGCTTCCATGAAGACGGCATTCAGTCTGGCCTTGCCGTGGCCGAGGCGCTTGGCAATGTTCGTCGTCCGTGGAATGTCGAAAATGAAAGTGGCCGCATCCATGTGGGCGACACTGCGCATCCGCGATCCAGCGAGGCCGCATGAACAGCCCTTCTCCGATAAAACCGGCATCTGCCCTGTTCGAAGGGGTGGTCACGCATCATCGACTGCGCCCAAAAGAGCACAAGCTGCGCTATCGGGTGTTTTCCTTCTTGCTTGATCTTGATGAAATCGATGGTCTTGCAGCAAAGTTGAAACTTTTCAGTCGCAACCGCTTTAACCTGTTCTCATTCCATGATCGTGATCACGCCGATCGCGGTTCCGCCGATTTGCGCACCCGGTTGGAGGCAATACTCAGCGATCACGGGTTGGCTGATTGCGGGCACAAAATCCTGTTGCTGTGCTATCCGCGTTTGCTTGGTTTTGTTTTCAATCCGCTGTCGGTCTATTTCTGCCATCGTGCGGACGGATCGGTTGGCGCTGTTCTGTATGAAGTCTCAAATACCTTCGGGGATCGACACAGTTACCTGATTCCGGTGGCCGACGGTTCACTTGATGACAAGAACGTGCTGCGCCAGTCCTGTGCGAAAGGGTTTTATGTCTCACCCTTTATCGACATGGATGCGGATTATCATTTCCGTATTCGGATGCCCGATCAAAACGTTGCGGTCGCCATTCGTGAAACCGACGACAAAGGCGCATTTCTGAATGCGGCCTTTGTCGGTGATCGAACCGAGCTTTCCGACCGTAAACTTCTAGGAGCGTTTATTCGTTACCCGCTTATGACGTTAAAGGTTGTCGCAGGCATCCATTGGGAAGCGCTCCATCTTTGGCGCAAGGGTATGACGTTCCACAAACGACCAGCACCGCCAAAGCAGGCGGTAACCTATGTGCTGGAAACCGGGACAGCAGCGGCCCAAGCAGGAAAGAGATAAAAACAATGCCAAACCGCAATCGTAATGCATCCGCCGACGCGCTTCCGCTGCGTGACCGCATCTTGCCGATGCTGGGCAGCGTAACGGGCAGCCGCAGCCTTCTGAAAGCCATGCTCAAGCGGGTTCTGGCGCATTTGCATTACGGACGTTTGACCATTGTCCTGCCCGACGACGACACCCTGCATTTCACAGGTGATCAGGAAACCGACCTGCGGGCTGCTATCCATATCCATGACTGGCAGGCGATCCGCAAACTCGCCACCGGTGGGGATGTTGCCTTTGCTGAGGCCTATATGGATGGCAGTTGGAGCAGCCCAGATCTGACCCATCTGATGCACTTTGCCATGCGCAATGAAACCATCGTGCGCGCCCGTCTGGCGGCCGGTTTCCTGGCCCGCACAGTTGCGCGGATCGGACATCTGCGCAATGCCAATACGCTCGAAGGATCAAAACGCAACATTGCCTATCACTATGATCTTGGCAACGCGTTTTATCGGGCATGGCTTGATCCCAGCATGACTTACTCCTCGGGCTTGTATCAATCACCAGACATGTCACTTGATGCGGCCCAATCGGCCAAGTACGAACGCATTTGTGAATTGGCGGATCTCAGTCCGGGTGAAAAGGTCCTTGAGGTCGGATGCGGCTGGGGCGGTTTTGCCGAACTGGCTGCGGGCAAGTATCGCTGCAATGTCACCGGTTTGACCCTTTCGAACGAACAGCATGCCTATGCCCGGGAACGCCTGTTGCTGCAGGGACTGCATGACCGGACTGATATCGTTCTGCGCGACTATCGTCACGAAGAAGGCCAGTACGACAAGATCGTTTCGATCGAGATGTTCGAGGCCGTCGGCGAAGAACATTGGCCGACCTATTTCGACATGATCCGCAAGCGTCTGAAGCCGGGCGGCAAGGCCGTTCTGCAGATCATCACGATTGATGATGACCGCTTTGAAACCTATCGTCGCGGGGCGGATTTCATTCAGCGCTACATCTTCCCGGGCGGGATGTTGCCATCCCCAACCGCATTGTCAGCAGCGGTCAGCAAAGCCGGGCTCGATCTGCGGCATTCGGAATTTTTCGGCAAATCCTACGCCCGGACTCTGGCCGAATGGCAGCGCAGTTTCCAGCATGCCTGGGATGGCATTGCAAAACAGGGCTTTGACATGCGCTTCAAGCGCATGTGGGAATACTACCTTGCCTATTGCGAAACCGGGTTTGATCAGGGCTCGATTGATGTTGGCCTCTTTGTGATCGAACATCGCGAAAATGCGTCCGTCTGAATACCCCACCCGAACGTCTGTTTTCTACGCGCTTCCGGCGATGGCGGCCGCCGTGCCAACCATCCCGGCCTATGTGTTGTTGCCAAGTTACTATGGCGATGACCTTGGCCTTGGTTTGGCGGTGACCGGCATTGTCCTGTTGCTGGTGCGTGTGATCGATATGCTGACCGACCCGGTGGTCGGCTGGTTGTCAGACAAAACGGGCAATCGCAAGCTGTGGACCGGACTTGGGGCGGTGATTGCCGGGATTGGGCTTTGGTATTTGTTCAGCCCGCCAGAACAGCCAAGTGCGCTTTATCTTCTTATCTGGGCCAGTGTGCTGTTTCTCGGCTGGACGATGTTTCAGGTGCCTTACCTTGCCTGGGGGGCGGATCTTTCAGGCGATTATAAAAAACGCACATCTCTGACGGCCCTGCGCGAAGGTGCGGGGCTGATCGGGATTGTGCTGGCGGGTGCCATTCCGGTTCTGATTAACGCGCCAGATCGGGCAGCCGAAATTCAAACCCTGGCCACCGTGACGCTGACGTTGGGGGCTGTCTTCGTCGCTCTGTTGATCTGGCAGGTTCCCGATCCGGTAGCACAGCATAAACGCACAAAATCAAGCGCAGCGGGAATGGGATCAGGCAACCTTCTGGTCACTTTGCGCCTTGGCATCCGCAGCCTGCGCGACAATCGCCTGTTCATGCGCCTGCTGGCGGCATGGATGATCAATGGACTGGCGGCCGGCTTGCCGGCGGTCTGCTTTCCGCTCTTTGTCCGCTATTACCTTGAGCTCGGTCAGGACAGCGAGAATATCCTGATCCTGCTTTATTTCGCGGCTGCCATCATCGCCATTCCGCTTTGGGTGTTCATGGCTGGCCGGATTGGCAAGCACCGGGTGTGGTGTCTGGCCATGGTGATGGCGATCATTGCCTTTGTCTTTGTCCCGCTTCTGGATGCCGGTGATTTTGGCGCTTTTGCCGTCATATGCCTTGTCACCGGGGCGGCATTGGGGGCGGATCTTGCCCTGCCGCCGGCCATTCAGGCCGATGTTGATGATTGGGATCGATACCGGTTTGGCGTGCGGCGCACCGCCCTTTTATTCGCCCTTTGGAACATGACCAACAAGCTTGCCATGGCCCTGGCGGCCGGGATTGCGCTTCCGATATTGGGGGCCTTTGGCCTGACCGAGGGCGGGGATGAAAAAACCGGCGCATTGGTTGTGCTGGTTTTGATCTATGCCGTCATCCCCATCGTACTGAAAGCAGGAGCAATCGGGATGATGTGGCGTTTTCCATTGGACAGCACGCATCAGGTTGCCATTCGTCGGCGCCTTTCACGCCGCACCGTTTGATCTTGGGATGTCAGGACAGGAGAAAATCGATGCTGCGAAATACCTTGGCGCTGTGTTTTTTGGTGCTTTTAGTCGGATGTGGGTCAATGAAACCGCAGGATTTTGCGCAAAAGGAACCCCGCTTCGATGTGTTTGATTACTTCGAAGGCAACAGCCGGGCTTGGGGAATTTTCGAAGACCGGTTCGGGACGCTGCGCCGTCAGTTCACCGTTGAAATCACGGGAACGGTCGAGGACGGTGTTTTGAAACTTGAAGAAGATTTTATCTATGACGATGGCGAAACAGACCGCCGTGTGTGGGAGATCACCAAAACTGGTGAGCACTCCTATGAAGGGCGCGCTGATGACATTGTCGGGACCGCGATTGGCAGCCAGTATGGCAATGCGCTGAACTGGTCTTATGACATGGATCTCAAAGTCGGTGATGGCGCCTGGCGCGTCGGTTTCAATGACTGGATGTTCCTGCAGCCAGACGGTGTGTTGGTTAACCGGGCACGCGTAAAAAAATGGGGCTTTGAGATCGGCGAAGTGACGCTGTTTTTTACGAAGGAGCAACCCGTCGTGCAAGCCGCTGAATGAACCAGCGCAGCACGGGAATCTTGGCATAAAAGTTTTGACCGGAATCCCAATGGTCAAAATGCGATGTCAGGCGCGAACCGTCCTGGTTAAAGGTGACTTCCGACATGCCGGTGAATTCCCAATCACCAATAACCTTTACCCGCGCACTGAATTGCCAACGCAAAAAACCGCGATCACCGTCAATCGCGCGATGGGTGACCACAAATCGCGGATGATCCGCATCAGTAAATGCCTTTGCCAGATAGGCACAGACATTCTTTGGTCCCTGCACCGTGGTGAACGGATCGCAAAACACGAAATCCTCTGTCACCAGACCGTTTAGCTGATCGACCGTTTCGAGCGACAGGGTCGCGTAATAGTCTGCATATGCCGCCAGCAACCGGCGTTTGTTGTCGGAGATGTCGTTCATGCTCGGATCAGTTTGCGCATCAGTTTGAAGAAAAGTGGATAGGGCAAAATTCGGGTCAGCTTCAATTGCCGCACGAAGGGCGGTGGGAAGGCAATCTCGAATTTGTCACTGCCGCTTAGTCCGCGATAGATGAAATCCGCTGCTTGTTCCGGTTCAAGCAAATAGGGCATCTCAAAATCGTTTTTGTCGGTCAGGCGCGTTTTAACAAAACCCGGATTGATCACACGCAGCAACACACCGCTACCGCTAAGTTCAGTATGGAGTGATTCACACAAGTTGATCAAAGCGGCCTTTGTCGGGCCATAGGCCGATGCATTGGGCAGGCCACGATAGCCCGCGACCGATGCCATTACGGCAATCTCGCCGGATTTGCGTGCCCGCATCTTGGCCAAAAGCGGCTCAAGGCAATTGACGATACCGACATAGTTGGTCTCGACATGGCTTCGGATGGTTTCGGCCGAAAATGCGCTTAACTTCATTGGTGAATAGATACCAGCGGCCAAAATCACCAGATCGGGCAGGCCAAACTTGTCTTCAACCGTCCCAAAGGCGGCATTAACCGCATTTGGATCGGTGATATCGAGTGCAACCGGGGTTAAACCGGGCATTTCGGTCGCAAGTTCGTTCAGTTTGTCAGCATTTCGTGCCGAAATGATGATTTTCTGGTCCGGGGATGTCGGGTTTTCATGGAATTTGCGGGCCACTGCCGCGCCGATACCCGACGATGCTCCGATAATCCAGATGGTCTGGAAGTTCTTGCTCATTCCTCATCCTTTTGCGCGGTTTGTGTCGCGCAACTCATACAGCGATAGGTGATTTTCGATCCATCACGCGCATCGAACGCCAGACCGACCCAACGGCCATCAGCATCATACCATGCGGTGGTTTCAAGTTCGCCGTCATAGGTGAACCTTGTCGCACGCAATGTTCCGTCCGTTGTGCGCAGCATTTCAGTTTCGTTTGCGCGGATATCAACTGCGTTCGCTTTGCCGGTGATGGTGTTAAGGACCGCATTGCTGTCCAGGACCCCGCAATGCCAGTGATCGGTTGGGAAAATGTCCCTTGGCAAAGCCCGCTCACCATCCGGCCCCTTGACGACAAGTGTCCCCTGATCATCAGCCTTGGCGACAACTTCTGTTTGGTCACCATCGTCATCAACCCGCACAGACAGCACAGCCAGTTGGTTATTCTGCCACAGGCTTTCGGACCGATAGGCAAAGCTATAGGCGTTAAAGCCCAAAAAGCTGATATCGATGTTACTTTGCGCAACCACCTGCAGTCCATCGCGGCCCTGATTGAACTGGACAACGTGGCTTCCGACTGGGGCGTCGTTGCGCCGGATCTGAAAACGAAGCTCGTTACCATACCGCTGGATCGGATCAAATTTGCGGCAGGTATCGGTACCTTCGAAGGCCTGAGACAATCTTGCTTGCTCTATGGGCGCTTTATCGCCTTGCGTAGCGGTTTGCGCGTTGGCTGCAAACGCAGTCAAAGAAACAACAATGCCGCCCACAAGGGTGCATCCGCCAAGCAGGGATTTTACCGGAGTTGCGCTATATGTCTTCATGATCATGACCAAATCCGGGTTGCAAAAGATATGCGTGCTTCTTGTTACGGATTGCACTGATCTGCGGATCAAACATCATGATCATTGCCCGCTATCGTTCGATGGGGTAAGCAGGGGCTCAACGGGCCCGCCCCGAAATGAAAGGCCACGCCATGCTCCATCCGATTGCAGAAGACCTGATTGCGCATGTCCTGCACCGCGATTCCAACATCATTGTGCTGAACAAGCCGCCGGGACTGGCATCGCATGGGGGGCCAAAGACCTATTTTCACGTCGATGCCTATCTGCCCGATCTGAAGTTTGGCATTCAGCCTGAACCGACGCTGGCCCATCGGCTCGACCGTGACACTGCCGGCTGCCTGTTGCTGTGCCGTCACCCGAAATCATCGAAAAAGATCACCCGCCTGTTCACCGAAAAGAAAATCGGCAAGACTTATTGGGCGGTGGTGCATGGCGCGATGGAAGAGGATCATGGTTTCATTGATGCGCCGATTGGCAAGGTCAATGATGAAAGCGGCTGGACCATGCTGGTCCACGAGGATGGGCAGCCGTCAAAAACCGAATACACCGTTCTGGGCCGTGGCAAGGACGCAGATGGTAATGATACCACCTGGCTTGAGCTTGTCCCCCATACCGGGCGGACACACCAGCTACGTGTGCATCTTGATCATGTCGGACATCCGGTGATTGGCGATCCGTTCTATGGCCGTGGTGATGAGCCGCCGATCTTTGGCGCGCCACCGACCCTGATGTTGCTATCGCGCCAGATTGTCGTGCCGTTCCATGCTGACCGTGATCCGGTGATTGTAGATGCGCCGCCGCCCGAATTGATGCGTCCGGGGCTCGAAGCCTGCGGCTATGACGGCGACTACGCCGCGCATGCAAGCTCAATTGATGCTCAATACACCGGCGATGATAGCGACGCTGAAGGCGGAGAGTAAGGTTTCCAGCGTGATAATCGATGCCATCGCCTCGGCATCGCCATTGAGTTGGCGCGCCAGGATATAGGCATTCCCCGCACACGGCATCCCGGCATACAGAACCCCCATCGCCAGAACCATGCCCTCGACACCCGCAAGGTAAAGGCAGACACCGGTAATAACCGGCAGCACCGCAAGCTTGATGGTGGTCGAAAACGCAATCGCGCCAAGCGCCTTTTTATCCATGATAAAGCGAAGCCCGGCCCCGACCGAAAGCAGGCTAAGCGGCAGGGCAGCTGTCTTGAACAGGGCAGCCGTATTTTCGATGGGCAACGGAACGTGAATATTACTCACATTCAGGATCGCACCGGCTCCGGCGGCAATAATGATCGGGTTTTTGACAATCCCGCCCATGATGCGCTTAAGGTTGCTTTTCCCGCTGCTGAACGCGCTTAGGACAACCACACCAAGCATGTTGGTGGCAATCACCATTACCGCAACAAAGATGATGGCAAGGGCAAGCCCCGCTGCCCCGTATAGCGCATCGGCAACGGCGAGTAAGACATAGCTGTTGTAGCGAACCGATCCCTGAAATATCGATGTGAAAAGCGGCGTGTCTCGCGTAATCAGCGGTCGCAGCAAAAGCAGTGCAGCAGATAGACCAAGCGTTGCGGCCAAGGTAACGCCAACCGCAGTCCCGGCATCGCCACTGGAAAAATCCGCACGATAAATCTCGACGATCAGAAGCGATGGCAACAACAGATAATAGGTCAGCCGGTCAATACCGGCCCAGATATCTGCTGCCTTGATCAGATATCGTTTCAGCGCCGCGCCGACCAGAATGGCGGCAAAGATCGGAAAGATCGCGGCGATGACATCATAAGCGAGCTGCATGGTGGGTGGGGCGCTCCGGTGGCGAGAATCTCTGGTCGGGCTGTTTGGCGACTAGACCTGTCGGTTGCTGTAATCGGCAAAGACCTGTTCCGGGGAGTGATCGCGATATTGTTCGCAGATTTCCTCGAACTTCGGATTGCTGATTAAAAGATCCGCCGTGCTTTGATTGCACGCGATCGGCACTTCATACATGTTGGCCAGCCGGATCAATGCACGGACATCAACATCGTGCGGCTGGGGTGTCATCGGGTCGGTGAAAAAGAACATGGCCTGCAATTCGCCGTGCGCAATCATCGAACCCAATTGCTGATCGCCGCCAAACGGGCCGCTTTTAAGCGGCTGGACATCGAGTTCGGTGAATCGTTCCTGCAAAACCCGCCCGGTGGTGCCGGTGGCAAAGATGCGCATATTGGCGAATGCATCCTTGTGTTTTTCAAGCCAGTCAGCCATTTCGCGTTTGCGACGGTCGTGGGCAACCACGCCAACAGACAGCACCATTTTTATTCTCCGGGCCAGTAAACAGGTTTTGTCATACTAATCCGCAAAGCCCCCCAGCGTCACCTGCCAAAAGTCTGACAATTCCACAAACTTCATAAAATGTAGGCACTTAGGCGTTTCTGCAGGCCAAAGCAAAACGGCCGCCCCAAGTGAATGGGACGGCCGTTTGAAGATCAGGAAACTGATCGATTACATGTGGATCGCGCGTTTGTCCGCGTCCAGCGCTGCTTCCTTGACGGACTCGCCAAGGGCAGGGTGGGCATGGCAGGTGCGTGCGATGTCTTCGGCAGAGGCGCCGTATTCCATCGCCAGAACCACTTCGGCAATCAGATCGCCCGCAGCCGGGCCGACAATATGCGCGCCGACAACACGGTGCGTTTTCTTGTCTTCGATGATTTTGACAAAGCCCTCGGTGCTTTCCATTGCCTTGGCGCGACCGTTTGCGGTGAAGGGGAATTTGCCGACTTTGTAGTCTGCGCCTTCTTCCTTCAGCTGCTCTTCGGTTTTGCCAACAGCGGCAACTTCTGGCCAGGTGTAAACGACACCCGGGACCTTGCCGTAATCGACATGGCCTTCTTCGCCGGCAAGCATTTCAGCCAGGGCAACACCGTCTTCCTCGGCCTTGTGGGCCAGCATCGGACCGACGATGGTATCGCCAATCGCAAAGATCCCACCAACATTGGTCTGGAAGTGTTCGTCGGTTTTGACACGACCACGGTCGTCAAGTTCAACACCGACATTATCCAGACCAAGGCCATTGGTGTAGGGACGGCGACCGATGGCCACCAGAACCACGTCGGCTTTGAGTTCCTCTGCATCGCCGCCCTTGGACGGTTCAACAGTCAGGGTCACGCCGGACTTGGTGGTTTTGGCACCGGTAACCTTGTGGCCGAGTTTGAATTCAAGGCCCTGCTTGGCGAAGATGCGCTGGGTCTGTTTGACCAGATCGCCATCCATGCCCGGCAGAATACGGTCAAGATATTCAACAACGGTAACTTCGGCACCCAGACGGCGCCAGACGGAACCAAGTTCCAGACCGATGACGCCAGCGCCAATTACGACCATCTTCTTCGGCACTTTCGGAAGAACCAGTGCGCCGGTCGAGGACACGATTTTCTCTTCGTCGATCTCGACACCCGGCAGCGGGGTGACTTCCGAACCCGTCGCGATGACGATGTTCTTGGCATTCAGGGTTTCTTCGCCGCCATCAAGAAGGGCAACCTTGACCGAGGTCGGCGAGGTGATTTCGCCAGCACCTTTGACATAGGTAATCTTGTTCTTTTTGAACAGGAATTCGATGCCCTTGACATTGCTGTCAACGACCTTGTCCTTGCGCGCCATCATCTTTTCGATGTTGACCTTCGGCTTGGAGACTTCGATGCCGTGGGTATCGAAATGCTCGGTCGCTTCTTCGAACAGGTGCGAGGAATGCAGCAGGGCCTTGGACGGAATGCAGCCAATATTGAGGCAGGTACCACCAAGTGTGCCGCGTTTTTCAACGCAGGCAACCTTAAGGCCAAGCTGTGCGGCGCGGATGGCGCATACGTAACCGCCAGGACCGCCACCGATCACGACAACGTCGTAGTTCTCACTCATGAGTTCTTTGATCCTTTTGTCTGATCAGATGTCGAGCAGAATGCGTTCCGGGTTCTCGATGCATTCCTTGACGCGTACCAGGAAGGAAACGGCTTCACGGCCGTCAATGATACGGTGGTCATAGGAAAGCGCGAGATACATCATCGGGCGAATTTCGACTTTGCCGTCGATTGCGACCGGGCGCATCTGGGTCTTGTGCATACCAAGAATACCGGACTGCGGTGCATTCAGGATCGGCGATGACAGCAGCGAGCCAAAGACACCACCGTTCGAGATGGTGAAGGAACCGCCGGTCATTTCATCCATGCCAAGTTTGCCGTCACGGGCACGCTTGCCGAAATCGACAATGGTGCTTTCCAGATCAGCAAAGGTTTTTTCCTCTGCCGAACGGATAACCGGAACGACCAGACCCTGCGGGGTGCCAACGGCAACGCCGATATCGCAGTAGTTCTTGTAGATGAAGCTGTTGCCATCGATCTCGGCGTTAACAGCCGGCCATTCTTTCAGCGCCGTGGTGCAGGCCTTGATGAAGAAGGACATGAAGCCAAGCTTCACACCGTGTTTCTTCTCGAACCCGTCCTTGTACTTGTTACGGCAAGCCAGAAGGTTGGTCATGTCCACTTCGTTATAAGTGGTCAGCATGGCCGCAGTGTTCTGGGCTTCTTTCAGGCGGCGCGCGATGGTCTGGCGCAGCTTGGACATCTTGACGCGCTCTTCGCCGTCACGCAGTTCGCGTTCCGGTTTCGGAGCAGCCGGTGCGCTCGGTGCCGGTGCTGCAGCGCGGGACGCCGATCCGCCACCTTCAAGGAAGTTCAGAACGTCGCCCTTGGTCAGGCGGCCGTCTTTGCCCGTTGCCGGGATTTTCGACGGATCAAGGTTCTTGTCTTCGACCAGTTTGCGAACCGCCGGTGCCAGCGGATGATCGCTGTTGGTGGTGGTTGCTTCTGCCGAAGCGGCAGCCGGGGCTGCTTTCGGCTCTTCTTCTTTCTCGGATTTTTTCTCAGCCGGGGCTTCTTCTGCCTTGGCTTCGGATTTTTCTTCAGCCGGTGCTTCGGCGGAGCCTTCGGCACCTTCGTCGATGTGCGCGATCAGTGCGCCAACTTCAACTTCGTCGCCTTCTTCAACAACCAGTTCGGCGATCGCACCAGCGACCGGGGCGTTGACTTCGACGGTGACCTTGTCGGTTTCAAGCTCGACAATCGGTTCATCGGCAGCAACAGCTTCGCCGACTTTTTTGTACCATTTGGCCACCGTGGCTTCGGTAACAGACTCGCCCAGTGCGGGAACTTTAACTTCAGTCGCCATTTTTTCCTCGACCGTTTTTTCAATCAGGCAGTGTGGGTCTGCCAAGATACGAATGAATTCTAAATGAACGGATCGAACGGGCGATTTCTCGCCCGTTCGATGAAAGTGTTAGACGCTCAGTGCCTTGTCGACCAATTCGGCCTGCTCACGCAGGTGAGCCTTCAGAAGGCCCGTCGCCGGCGAAGCAGATGCTGCGCGACCGACATAAACAGGACGACCCGTCTTGTGCTTGATGCTGGCAAGCGTTGCCTCGATCCGGCGATCAACAAAGTACCAGGAACCCATGTTCTCTGATTCTTCCTGACACCAGACGACATCAGCATTCGGGTATTTGGCCAGTTCAGCAGCCAGTTCTTGTTCCGGCCACGGATAAAGCTGTTCAATACGCACAAGCGCAACATCTTCGATGCCACGGTTTTCGCGTTCGGCAAGCAGATCGTAATAGACCTTGCCCGACGACAGAACGACGCGCTTGACCTTTTTGTCGTCCACCAGCTTGCCGGTTTCGCCGATCACCGTCAGGAATTTGGTTCCTGATGCAAAGTCGGACAGGTTCGACACACACTGTTTGTGACGCAGAAGCGATTTCGGCGTCATCAGGATCAGTGGCTTACGGAACGAACGACGGATCTGACGGCGCAGGATGTGGTAATAGTTTGCTGGCGTCGTGCAGTTCGCCACCTGCATGTTGTTTTCACCACAAAGCTGCAGGTAACGTTCCAGACGCGCGGAACTGTGTTCCGGACCCTGGCCTTCGTAACCGTGCGGCAGCAGCATCACCAGACCGGACATACGCAGCCATTTGGCTTCGCCCGAGCTGATGAACTGGTCAATAATGACCTGTGCACCGTTGGCAAAATCACCGAACTGGGCTTCCCAGAGAACCAGCGAATGCGGTTCTGCAAGGGTGATGCCGTATTCAAAGCCAAGAACACCAGCTTCGGACAGTGGCGAGTTGAGAACCTCAAGCTCGGCCTGACCGGTACGGATGTTATTGAGCGGGGTGTATTTTGCCTCGTTGGTCTGATCGATCAGTTTGGCATGACGCTGCGAGAAGGTGCCGCGCTGGCAGTCCTGACCCGACAGACGCACTGGTGTGCCTTCGCACATCAGGGTCCCGAAGGCCAAAGCTTCTGCGGTGGCCCAATCAATACCTTCGCCGGTTTCAAACATCTTTGCCTTGGCCTTCAGCTGACGAAGGATCTTGCGGTTGATGTCAAAGTCACTCGGCGGGGTTGAAAGAGCGCGACCAACTTCCTGAAGAAGATTTTCTTCAACACCCGTCTGGCCGATCCAGTCAGCATCTTCGCCATGCGAGGATGCCAGACCCGACCATTTGCCCTCAAGCCAGTCAGCCTTGTTCGGACGGTAGTTTTCGGACGCCTTGAACTCTTCATCAAGGTAATCCTGGAACGATTTGTCCAGTTCCTTGATGCGCTCTTCGCTCAGAAGACCTTCCTTGACCAGCTGCTGGGCATAGATGTCCTTGGTGGTCGGGTGTTTGCCGATCACGTCATACATCTTGGGCTGGGTGAATGCCGGCTCGTCGCTTTCGTTGTGGCCAAAGCGGCGATAGCAGAACATGTCGATCACAACGTCCTGCTTGAACTCCTGACGGAATTCGGTCGCGATGCGCGCAGCGTGAACGACAGCTTCGGGATCGTCACCATTGACGTGCAGGATCGGGGCCTGAACGACTTTGGCAATGTCCGAGCAATATGGCGAAGAACGGGAATCGGTCGGCTTGGTCGTGAAACCGATCTGGTTGTTGACCACAAAGTGGATCGTACCACCGGTACGGTACCCCTTGAGGTGCGACAGATCGAAGGTTTCCGCCACAAGACCCTGACCGGCAAAGGCCGCATCACCGTGCAGGAGGATACCCATAACCTGCTCGCGATTGGTGTCTTTGCGCTGGGCCTGCTTGGCGCGGACCTTGCCAAGAACAACCGTGTTCACTGCTTCAAGGTGCGACGGGTTTGCCGTCAGCGACAGGTGAACAACATTACCGTCAAATTCACGGTCGGCGGAGGTGCCAAGGTGATACTTAACGTCACCAGAGCCCATCACGTCGTCCGGTTTGGACGGGTTGCCCATGAATTCCGAGAAGATCGCCTGGAACGGCTTGCTCATGACGTTAGCAAGAACGTTCAGACGGCCACGGTGCGGCATGCCGAACACAACCTCGCGGATGCCAAGCTGGCTGCCGCGTTTAAGGATCTGTTCAAGTGCCGGCATCAGGGCTTCGCCACCATCAATACCGAAACGCTTGGTACCGACATATTTGGTGTGAAGATAGTTTTCGAAACCTTCGGCTTCGATCAGGCGCTCAAGGATTGCTTCCTTGCCACGGGTGGTGAACTGCGTCTGGTTGCCGATGCTTTCGATACGCTGCTGAATCCAGGATTTCTGTTCCGGTTCCTGAATGTGCATGAACTCGATGCCGATCGATCCGCAATAGGTCTTTCGTGCCAGCGAGACGATCTGACGGATGGTCGCGGTTTCAAGGCCAAGAACATTGGCAATGAAGATCGGACGATCCATGTCGGCTTCGGTAAAGCCATAGGTTTTCGGATCAAGTTCCGGATGCGGTTCACGCGGCGCAAGGCCCAGCGGATCCAGATTCGCTTCAAGATGGCCGCGTACCCGGAAGGAGCGGATCAGCATCAGCGCGCGAATGGAATCATTGGCTGCAGCACGGATGGCGTCGGAATTTACCTGACCTGCCGTGGGTGCTGCGTGGGGTGCTGGTGCGTAGCCCGCCATCGGAGCCGGGCGTTCGGCGTGCCCCTGTGAGACGTCGTATCCCTCCATGCCGCCAACAACCTTGGTTTCCCGTGGCTGCCAGCTCGGCCCACGCATTTCTGCGAGGAGTTCGGAGGCGTCGTCCTGCAACCCGTCAAAAAACTCAGCCCAGCTCTGGTCAACCGCAGACGGGCTTTCCAGATACCGGGCGTAAAGTTCAGCGATGTAGGTTGCGTTCGACTCGTTCAGAATCGTGTCGAGATCTTGAGGTTTCATTTGTGGTCTTGGAAGGCATGGTCCCCAAGAAGGACCACGCCCCCCCTTGCCTTTCCTCTGACTACCCAGATTAGCCCTTCAAAGCCTTCAGCATGGTCGAGCCGAGGCTTGCCGGGGAATCGGCAACAAGAACGCCAGCGCTGCGCATGGCTTCCATTTTGGCATCCGCGGTACCTTTACCGCCCGAGATGATCGCACCGGCATGGCCCATGCGTTTACCCGGAGGTGCGGTTACACCGGCGATGAAGCCAGCAACCGGTTTCTTGACCGAGGAAGCCTGCAGGAATTCACATGCTTCTTCTTCTGCCGAACCACCGATTTCACCGATCATGATGATGCCTTCGGTTTCCGGATCCTTCAGGAACAGGTCGAGGCAGTCGATGAAGTTGGTGCCGTTGACCGGGTCACCACCGATACCGATACAGGTCGACTGACCCAGGCCTGCGGCCGTGGTCTGTGCAACTGCTTCGTAGGTGAGCGTACCGGAACGCGAAACGATACCGATTTTACCGCGGCGGTGAATGTGACCCGGCATGATGCCGATCTTGCATTCGTCCGGGGTAATGATACCCGGGCAGTTCGGGCCGATCAGGCGGGTCGACGAACCGTCGAGCGCGCGCTTGACGCGGACCATGTCAGCAACCGGAATACCTTCGGTGATGCAGACAGCCAGCTCGACTTTGGCGTCGATGGCTTCAAGGATTGCGTCTGCTGCGAAGGGCGGCGGAACATAGATGACCGAGGCATTCGCGCCGGTCGCGTGAACCGCTTCGTCAACAGTGTTGAAAACCGGCAGGTCAAGGTGCTTGGAGCCGCCTTTGCCCGGGGTTACACCGCCAACCATCTTGGTGCCGTATGCCAGTGCCTGTTCGCTGTGGAACGTACCCTGCGAACCAGTGAAACCCTGGCAGATAACTTTGGTGTTTTTATCGACGAGAACAGCCATAGTTACGCGGCCTCCTTCACAGCTTTGACCACCTTCTCGGCGGCATCGGCAAGGTTGTCAGCCGAGACAATCGGCAGACCCGATTCTTCGAGGATCTTCTTGCCAAGTTCGACATTGGTACCTTCAAGGCGAACGACCAGCGGGACGTTCAGGCTGACTTCGCGGGCTGCTGCCACAACGCCGTCTGCAATCACGTCACAACGCATGATACCGCCAAAGATGTTGACCAGGATGCCTTCAACATTCGGATCCGACAGGATCAGTTTGAAAGCAGTGGTCACACGTTCTTTGGTCGCGCCGCCACCAACGTCAAGGAAGTTAGCCGGTTCGCCACCATACAGCTTGATGATGTCCATGGTTGCCATGGCAAGGCCTGCGCCGTTGACCATGCAGCCGATGGTGCCATCGAGCTTGATGTAGTTGAGGCTGTGTTTTGCAGCTTCGAGTTCAGCCGGGTTTTCTTCGTCTTCGTCACGCAGCTCTTCGATGTCCGCATGGCGGAACAGGGCGTTGTCGTCGAAGTTCATTTTGCAATCAAGCGCGATGATGTCGCCTTCGCCGGTCACGACGAGCGGGTTGATTTCAACCATGGCTGCGTCGGTGTCGAGGAAGCACTGGTACATCGCCGACATGAATTTGACAGCTTTGGAAACCTGCTTGCCTTCGAGGCCAAGGGCAAATGCCAGCTTGCGACCGTGGAAGCCCGAGAAGCCAGCAGCCGGATCGATGTCAACGGTGACGATCTTTTCCGGGGTTGCCTCGGCAACTTCTTCGATGTCCATGCCGCCTTCGGTCGACGCCATGAAGATCACACGCGAAGATGCGCGATCAACGAGAACCGACAGATACAGTTCGCGTGCGATGTCGCAGCCTTCTTCGATATAAACGCGTTTGACTTCTTTGCCGTCCGGGCCGGTCTGGTGGGTGACCAGGGTGGAGCCGAGCATCTGTTCAGCGTTTTCGCCGACTTCTTCCGGGCTCTTGACGACGCGAACGCCGCCTTTGTCACCTGCTTTGGCTTCCTTGAAGGTGCCTTTACCGCGGCCACCTGCATGGATCTGGGATTTTACCACGTAAACCGGACCAGCCTGGGACTGGGCAGCTTCGATGGCTTCCTGAGCGGTATATGCAACCTTGCCGTTCGGCACGGTCACACCGTATTTGCGAAGAATTTCTTTCGCTTGGTACTCATGAATATTCATGTTCGGTCGCTTTCTTGCCTTCCGTACGATTTCCGGTGGGTCAGAAATCTGGATTTCAATGTCCCTTAACGAGCGGGAGGGACTTTGTTAAGAGGCCCGCGATCATTGAAGTTTGAAAAACAACAATGATTGAAAAACGGGCCGGTCGATGACCAGCCCGTTCCGCGTTCTTTAGAGCATGCCCTTGGCAGCATCGACAAGGCCGCGAACTGCATTCACGGAATTATCGAAGTTTGCCTTTTCGGACTCGTCAAGATTGATCTCGACGATGCGTTCTACACCGTTGGCACCCAGAACAACCGGGACGCCAACATAAAGACCGTCAACACCGTATTCACCGCTCAGGTAAGCAGCAACCGGCATGACGCGCTTCTGGTCTTTGAGGTAGCTTTCCGCCATCGAGATTGCCGAAGCAGCCGGGGCGTAGAAAGCAGAACCGTTTTTCAGCAGGCCGACGATCTCTGCGCCACCGTCACGGGTGCGCTGAACGATCTGGTCGATTTTTTCCTGCGTGGTCCAGCCCATTTTGATCAGATCCGGAACCGGGATACCGGCAACGGTCGAATAACGGATCGACGGGACCATGGTGTCGCCGTGGCCGCCCAGAACAAAGGCGGTAACGTCTTTGACCGAGACGTCGAATTCTTCTGCAAGGAAGTAACGGAAACGTGCGGAGTCCAGAACGCCTGCCATGCCGACAACCTTCTTCGGATCGAAGCCGGTTGCCTGCTGCATTACCCATACCATCGCATCAAGCGGGTTGGTAATGACGATGACGAAAGCGTCAGGAGCATGTTCCTTGATGCCCTGACCAACCTGGGTCATGACTTTGGTGTTGATACCAATCAGATCATCGCGGCTCATGCCCGGCTTGCGAGCAACACCGGCGGTGACGATGACGACATCCGCGCCTGCGATGTCTTTGTAGTCACTGGTACCCTTGAGGTCGGCATCAAACATGTCGACGGGGGAGGATTCAGCAATGTCAAGCGACTTGCCCTGTGGCATGCCATCAACGATGTCGAAAAGGACGACGTCGCCAAGCTCTTTCAGGCCGACGAGGTGAGCAAGCGTGCCACCAATATTGCCGGCGCCGACGAGCGCGATCTTGTTGCGGGCCATTCCGTTACCTTCTTCCCTATTGCGCTTCCTGGGGGTCGAAACTCAACTTGGGAGCGCTATTGAAAATTTAAACCTGCGAACGCGAAATAATCGTTCGTAAACATCGAGTGTCGTAAACTGAATCGCCACGAATGACAAGGGGAAACCCCACTGTTTTTACGAGGAAAACCGCCGCTTCGGGGTTTATTGCAACTAACGTCTAAACGCTTAAAAACCATTCACGCTGCAACTGCGAAGACAGGCAAATGTCCAGCAAAACCAAAGCTGGTTTACGATTGAGGCCTGCCTAAATGAAAGGCAGTCTGCGCCTTTGCTGCGAATTCGGGCGTATGAACCGGATTACACCAACGCAGCAATGCGCAAAACAGCTATCAGCCATGCGATCCGCTCGGGGGCGAGAAAACTTCTAATATGACGGATTTTGCGTGAATCAGCGTTTCCCCTGCGTTAAACGCAAGATTCAAGTGAAGATAAGCACCCATATGGCGAATAATTGCGGCGGATTCAAAATCGCCGTATCGGAGTCGTTGCGCACGGGTCAGTCTTTGACTTCCCATCCATCTTCGAAAGCGGCAATTCCCGCCGATTGATCGGAAATAGCCATTCCCCGACCAGGACCATCAGGTCAGATGCGCCATATCGAGATATTCCTGACTGCGCATCTCGGTCATGCGCGACACCGTGCGCTGGAATTCGAACGAATAGTCGCCATCGGTGTAAATCTCGGCAGGGTCGCATTCAATCGCACAGATCAGCTTGGTTTTATGCTCATACATCGCATCAATCAGGGTGCCGAACCGCTTTGCCCAGTCCCGGCGTGAGTCGGGCAGTTTGGGGATGAATTCAATCACGATCGTATGAAAATGCGTCGCCAGCGCGATGTAGTCCCCCGGTCCCAGTGGTCGGGTACAGAGTTCTTCAAAGCTGAATTTGGCAACCCCGGCACCCGCTGCGGCGATTTCGATCTTGCGGCCCTTGATGCTCAGACTGTCCGGGGCGACGCGCGCGCCTTCGGTCAGGGTGGCAAACATCTCGTTAATGCGCGCGGATGCTTCCTCAGGCGTGGTCGGGTACAGGAAGACTTCGGCAGCGGTCAGATTGCGCATGCGATAATCTGTCGGGCTTGCCAGTTCCAGCACGTCGAGCTTCTGCTTGATCATGTCGATGAAGGGCAGAAAGTTCTGGCGTTGCAGGCCATCCTTGTACAGGTCATCAGGGACGCGGTTGGATGTCGTCACAATCACCACCCCATGATCAAACAGCTGTTCGAACAGGCGGCCAAGGATCATGGCATCGGTAATGTCTGTGACCTGCATCTCGTCAAAGCACAGCAACCACGCGTCTTTGGCAAGGTCCTTGGCAATTGGCGGGATCGGATCGGCATCGTCTTTTTTCTTGGTCTGACGATAACGGTGCATACGTTCATGCACGTCCTGCATGAAATCATGGAAATGAACGCGACGCTTTTTTTCAATGTCGATGGTTTCATAAAACAGATCCATCAACATTGATTTGCCACGCCCGACTTCGCCGTAAATATAAAGCCCGAGCGGCGGGGTGGGTTCATCGCGTCGCCGGGTCAGGCCAAACCGTTCGCGCCAACCGCCGGTGCCGGTTGCCGGTTCATAATGGTCCAGCGCATGTTTCAGGCTTTGCAGCTTTTCAGCGCACAATTCCTGCATCGGATCGTGGGACAGCTCACCAGCGGTGATTTTCGCGCGATAACGGGAAAGTGGGCCGTCGGTCATCAACAAATCTCGGATGCAGTGAAAGAAATCGAAGTCGTGACTTTGTCATAGCGCCAAGAACCGCTGCAATGCAACAAGGTGGTTTGCAATGCCGCCATTCAGATCAGACGCATCTTCTTGAACAACCAGATTTCAAACGCGGTAATCACCGCAAGTATGATCGACACCCCAAGGAAGCCATACGGGCTGTCTGTTGCCGGAACACCGCCGACATTGATGCCCAGAAGCCCGGTGACAAAACTGATCGGCAGGAACAGACCGGCAATCACGGTTAACCAGTACATCGTGCGGTTCATCTGCTCGCTTTCGATTGCCATCAGGTTCTCATTGACGATCTGAATGCGCTCGCGCAGCGAATCAAATTCTTCGACCAGTCGGACGGTTTTATCGGTCAGTGCGCGGGCGCGGCGTTTGAACCGCTTGTCCGACCATGCAGGTTTCTGTTCGACAAAGTTTGCCAGTGCATCGCGTTGCGGTCCCAGATGGCGGCGCAGGCGCGATAACTGATGGCGGATGTCCGATCCGCGTTTGCGCAGCGCCAGTGTCTTGCCCTCTGCCACGGTTTCCTGATCGTCCTCAATTGCTTCGACATCTTCTTCCATGCCGAGCACGATATTCTCGACGCGAAAGGCAAGCCGTTCTGCAACGGTCAGGACGAAGTCATCAACGCTGCTGGGGGCTTTGCTCTCGGCAATGGCGGCGCGCATGTCATCAAAAGCCTTGAGCGGCTGTTTGCGCAGCGTGATCACCATGTTGGCCGTGACCCAGAACCGCACCGATATCATATCGGCCGGATCATTATGGGCATTCAGGTTCACCCCGCGCAGGTTAAGTGAATATCCCGGATCATAGAAAAATACCGCCGGTCGGGTGCCCCGGGTCGAAAGCGTGTCGCTGATGGTGGCGTCAATCCCGGCCACATTGATCAGCCAATCGCGTACCCCGTCACCCATCCAGTCCAGATGCACCCAAAGGTAACTGCCATCAGCAATCGGCGGCAGACCGGATTGCAGGGTGGCCCATTCAAACGGCTGGGCCGTGCCGTCCGGGGCAATTTCAAAGGCATTGATCAGCGTTGTATTGCTCATCGCGGGCTCCTTGGCTGACGGTGCATGCACAGGTCAGGAACGGGGTTCTCATGACATTTTCATCAACGCATCGTTGCACGGGAACGAAACGTTAGATGATTCGTTACTGTCTTCAGTGTAGGGTTCTTTTCTGTGAACAAGTATCAAGCCAACCTGTTTACAAAACGCCAAAAACGCTCAAGAAACGGTTGTCGGGCATCATAATGGATCATCAGGAATGACATCAGTTCGTCAGGTCATCGCAGGTCTTGCAATCGCCCTGTTTGCAATGACGGCTTCTTTGGGATTGTCGGCACAACCCAGTGAACAGCGCACTGAATCTGTTCAGAAGATTGAACTGGAAAACGCCCAGAATCGCATCGCGGACTGGGAAGCCGATCTTGATGAGCTCGAAAAATCCATTTCCGGCGAGGAAGTCACCGGTCGGGTCATTGCAGATGGCCGCGATCGGGTTGAAACCATTCAGCTTGCAATTGGCGATCTGCGCGGGCGTGCCAATGATCGCCTGCAACGTTTTCAGGCAGCGCTTGGCAAGCTGGGCGATCCCCCGGCTGAGGGCGCAGAAGAAGTCCCCGCCGTGGCCCGCGAACGCGAACGCATTGATCAGGATATTGCGCGCGTCAGCGGGGTGATCAAACAGCTTGAGTTGGTCAATTTCCGCGCCAGTGAATTATCTGATCAATTGGCCGGACTGGCACGTGAACGTTTTACCCAACGCATTCTTGGTCGGGTGGATGTGCCAGTCGATCCGGTTGTCTGGTTCGAAGCGTGGGGTGAAATTGTCCAACTGCCAAGTATGGTGCAGGCCCGCTACGCCAATCTGGAACTTGAAGGACAGGTGGCCGACGAGCTGTCCGAGGTCGCAGCCGGACTGGTTTTCCTGACATTTATTGTCATTGCGGCGCTGATTGGCGGTGAGGTCATCGTCCTGCGCTACATACCGGCGCGCTGGAATACTGTGCCCGATGAGGATCGGGTATCGCTTGTTTCCGGTACGCGGTTCCTGTTTACGGCGATGGTGCCGGGAATTGCGCTTGTGATTGCCTATGGCATGCTTGAATCGCGTCAGGCGTTGCTCAGCGGTGCAATGGGCGACTTTGTTCATCAATGCTTTGCCGCGGCGCTTTTCCTGCTGTTTGTCGGGGCCGCCATACGCAGCGTCCATTCCCCCTTTGCCCCGTCATTGCGCCGTTCCGGTACAACGGTAAAAGGCGCACGGGTTGTCGGGTTCTGTTCGCTGGCCGTAGCGGTGATCTTCGCCTTTGACATGGTGCTGCTTCAGGGTGCGACGACGTTGGGAACGTCGCTTGATATCGCGCTTGTGCAGAGCATCTCGAACGTTCTGGTTATTTCGGTACTGTTGTTCGTCTCCTCGCTGGGCGTTTTTTGGCAGCATGACGAGCGCGACCGACATGCAATCTGGTCAAAGATCGAACGCCGATCGCGCCGTGGCTTTAAAATAATAGCGATCTTGATGCCGGTTCTGATGGCGGTTGGCTATGTCGCACTGGCGCGTTTCATCCTTGAAAACCTGATGATGGCGCTGGCATTCCTGACCTGTTACTGGCTGCTGCGTGCCTATTGCCGGGCGCTTATGCATACCTATCTGGTGCGCCCCGAAAGCAGCGAAGACAGCAATGTCAGCGATGCGGTGCATGGCACGCTTTATTTCTGGCTGCGGGTCCTGATCGATGTGGTGATGTTCTCCATCGCCGTGCCGGTTGCGGTCATGATCTTTACCGATATTGCCTGGGCAGACCTTATTCTGGCAGTCCAGCAGGCGTTTGTCGGTATTCAGGTTGGCGGTATTCATTTCTCGCTGCGTTCGATCATGTTGGCGGCCTTGATGTTTGTCATCGTGCTGGCAGTGATGCGTTTCTTCCAGCGCATGCTCAGCACACGCGTTCTGCCCAACACCAAACTTGATCAGGGTCTGCAGCATTCTGTGTCGGCGATCTTTGGCTATGCCGGGATTTGCCTTGCCATTTTGCTGGCGGTCTCTGCCGCCGGGCTTGATTTGTCGAACCTTGCCATCATCGCCGGTGCCATTTCGGTTGGTATCGGTTTTGGCATGCAAAGTATCGTGAACAACTTTGTCTCGGGCCTGATCCTGTTGGTCGAACGCCCGATCAAGGTGGGTGACTGGATCGTGGTTGGGGCCGATCAGGGCTTTGTCAAAGACATCCGTGTCCGCGCAACCGAGATCGAAACCTTTGACCGGTCCTCGGTTGTGATCCCGAATTCCGAGCTGATTTCCAACCGGGTCCTGAACTGGACACTCAAGGAGCGTTCAGGCCGAGGCATTATCAAAATTGGGGTGTCTTATGGCGCGGATATCGAAAAAGTTCGCGAAATCCTGTTGGAGATGGCCGACAAGCGCCGCGAAATCCTGACCTATCCGGCACCGCAGGTGGTGTTCATGGATTTCGGAGCCAGCTCGCTTGATTTCGAGCTGCGCTATTTCCTGCGTGATATTGGCGATGTGATTGCGGTGGGAAGTTCGATCCGCTTTGAGCTCGTGCAGCGCTTCCGCGATGAAGGTATCGAAATTCCATTCCCGCAGCGTGACCTTAACCTGCGTGATATCGATAAACTGACCGATGCCATCCGCGATGCTGGGAAGGGTGCGCCGACAAAGATCACAGAGGTCGAGCCACAGAAAACCGAGACCTCGGAAAACATGCCGGACGACACATCCTCTGATGCCGAAAATAGCGGGGCAGATCAAAAGGCCGCGCCACCATCCACGGCCAAGGATGTGTCGCGTGATCGCGATGCGTCTGGCCGTGAAATACCCGATGCGGGCGGTAGTTCGGATGGGGATGCGCCGCGCTAGGCGTGTTGTCGCTTGGAACCGCAGATCAGATATCAAACAGGGCCGCAGTGATCTTTTGCCCCATCGGGGCCATCAAATGGCGTTCGCGCGGTGACAGCCATCTGAGTTCTGCGATTTCGCTTGCCGGGGCAAGGGTGCCGGAATAGTGCCCTGTAAAACAGGTCATGCGCACAACCGATCCGTCGGGCTGGTTGTGGCCCTGTCCGGCAAAGGTGCCGAGTTCGCGTAATGTGCCGGGAATCAGGTCAACGCCGAGTTCTTCGCTAATTTCACGTTTGATGGCTTCGCGGGCGGTTTCGCCCGGGTCAATCTTGCCACCGGGTAAATAGAACCGGTCGCGACCGTGGCTGCGGACCGACAGGATGTTCTCCCCGTCACGCAAAATCCAGTTGGCGGTTTCGATCACCTTGATCAGGGCAGGGTCTGTGATGCTGTGATTGCTTTCGCGCATGCGGCCTCACAGGATTGCGACATCAAGTCCGATATCAACGGCCGGGGCAGACTGGGTGATCCGACCGACGGAAACATAATCGACCCCGGTTGCGGCAATGGCACCGATGGTCTGAAGGGTGACACCCCCGGATGCCTCAGTCTTGCAGCGACCAGCGACAACGGCAACTGCTTCGCGCAACATATCCGGGCCCATATTATCAAGCAGGATGATATCCGCGCCGGCTTCGGTCGCTTCCTTGACCTGATCAAGGGTGTCGCATTCGACCTCGATCTTTGGCAGGTTGGCGGCACGGGCAGCTTCGACGCATTTGGTGATCGATCCGACAACGCCGATATGGTTGTCCTTGATCATCACCCCGTCATAAAGACCCATGCGGTGGTTCTGCGCGCCACCCATGCGGGTCGCGTATTTTTCAAGTTTACGCCACCCCGGCAATGTCTTGCGGGTATCAAGCAGTTTGGCGTCGGTGTCGCCCATCGCCGCAACATAGGTGCGCGTGGTGGTGGCAATGCCCGACAGGTGTTGAAGGGTGTTCAGTGCTGTGCGTTCGGCCGTCAGGATGCCGCGTGCATTGCCCTCGACCACAGCCATGACATCCTTGGCGGAAATTGCATCGCCATCTTCGCAGCGTTTTTCGATCTTCGCATCCGGGACCAGCTTGCGGAAACATTCAAGGGCAATGTCAAGCCCTGCCACCACGATATCCTCGCGGGTTTCAAGGGCGACGCGCAGGCGGGCATCAGCGGGAACGACATTATCCGATGTGATGTCACCTGTACCGATATCCTCGGCAAAGGAACGATCAATGAATTCCGCAATTTCGGCTTGGGTCAGGACGGTCATGATGGCGGGCTGCTTTGGATTCTGGTGGGGATTGCAAACAGCCCCGCAAGATTTGCGGGGCTGTGAGGTAACTCGGCTTAGGCCGCGTGCTCTTTGTCGTCTTTTTTGACCGGAATGTGCTTTGACATTTCCAGCATGCGTTCAAGCGGTTTGACCGCTGCTACGCGCAGGTCTTCGGGCATGACGATCTGCGGACCGTTATTGACCAGACACAGATAGAGCTTTTCAAGCGTATTGAGCTCCATGAACGGGCAGTTGTTGCACGCACATGACCCGTCGGCACCCGGAACCGGAATGAATTCCTTGTGCGGGGCGGCCTTTTCCATCTGGTGGATGATGTGGGGTTCAGTCGCGATCAGGTATTTCTGATCCGGGCCGTTAATCACATATTCCAGAATGGCGCGGGTCGACCCGATGTGATCGGCATGCTTGAGAATACCGTCATGGCATTCCGGATGGGCTGCGATCTTGGCATCCGGGTTCTGGGTTTTCAGACGGATCAGTTCACGCTCGGAGAACTGTTCATGCACGATGCATGACCCGTTCCACAGCGTCATGTCACGACCGGTTTTCTTGGCAAGATAGGAACCAAGATGGCGGTCAGGCGCCCAAAGGATCGGCTGATCTGCGGGGATCTGATCAATGATTTCGGCCGCATTGGACGAGGTCACGATAATATCGGACGCCGCCTTAACCTCGGCCGAGCAGTTGATATAGGTGATGGACACGTGATCAGGATGCTGTTCGCGGAATTTGCGGAACGGCTCGGGCTGACAGGAATCTTCGAGCGAGCAACCCGCTTTCGAGTCCGGCAGCAGAACAGTCTTGTTCGGGCTGAGGATTTTGGCGACCTCAGCCATAAAGCGCACGCCGCAGAACACGATGACATCGGCATCGGTTGCTGCTGCCTTACGCGACAGGTCAAGACTGTCACCGACAAAGTCGGCAAGGTCCTGGATTTCCCCATCCTGATAGTAATGGGCCAGAATGATCGCGTTCTTTTCCTTTTTCAGGCGCTGAATCTCAGCTTCCAGATCAAGGGTGGGATCAATCTGCATTTCCGACATTGCGTCGGCAGATGCCTCGGCAATGGTGATCATTTCATTCATGGCGTCTTCTCATCTCGCCTGGTTGCAAGCCGGAGATAATGCGCGGGGCCCGGCATCGCAAGTTAATGACAGTTTGAAACCTGAATATCGCCATTGCGACGGGATGGCAAGGAATAGGCGGCGCGTATCCGATATTGATCGGAGCTGACATCTTCTGGTCCCGAAATGGAACGTAATTACCTGAATTAGTAAATAAAAGGGATGTCTTTAAGGTCCGAATTAAATCTCAAGTTTTTGTTTTTTCGATTAAATAAAAAATAATACCGTTGTAAATTAATCAAAAATATTCATATGGTCGATGCTGCAAATATTTTTTGATTCTCAAATTTCCAATATTTTATTGGCTTGGGCAAATTTGTCCGTTGTTAATCTGAAAACTTTGATCTGTCTGTAATCCGAGTCAGTGTCCGACGGCGGGAATGGTCCCGATCGTTTGGCCTGTCCAACGCGCATTCCGGCGCAAGGAGCCATTTTTGACCAATCGTACCACTTCGAGAATTCTGAATTTCACACGTCCGTTCAGCATGCGAGGCCTTGCAGAAGTCCTTCCGGCCGGATCCTACAAGGTGATTACCGAAGAAACGCAGGATGAAAAGCTGACATACCCGACATGGCAGTGGGTTTCGACGCAGATTCACCTCAATACAAATTCGGATCGCCCGGAATCTTCTCGTGTGCTCAGTGTTGAGCCCCGCGATCTTGAAGTCGCTTATCTCCGCGATCAGAAAACCATGGACGCCCGCCCGCAAGTGGCCTTCTCAGCGCGCAAATCAAACAATCGTGCAAAGCGCGCTTCCTAGCGCTGCACGCTGCCGATAGTCCTGGTCAGAGCAATCTGACCAGACGGCACTTACATCTGAAAATCCCAGATATTCCCGTTCAGTAGCCGTTCTTCCCGGTGTGGCTTTCTGTTTCATAACAGGGTTGCAGAATGGGAAGTTTGCCTTGAGCCAAGATGCGCCCATAACATCCATAACTGCTGCAAATGAAAGTCTTTGTTATGGATTGGGTTCCGATCGCCTTTGGCACGTTCAAGGTTGTCGCACTGCTGACCGCGATGTTCTTCGCCATCAAGTGGCATTACGATCAGGGTCAAAAGTACGGAACACAAGCGGTCCTGCGCGCCAGTGCCAAGGTCACCGGCATCTTCGTGCTGGCCCTTCTGGTTGTCGGCGGCATCACGCTTGCGCTCAGCAACTTCCTTGGTTTGGACCTAAGTTACTGATCGCTGCGTCATCGCCCCAGCAGATAGGGGATCAGACGGAAAACCCGTAATATTCCCACTCTGCGGCTGACACCTTCAGCGCCATCTGTTCGTATTCGGCCTGTTTGATTTTGGTGAATGCGGTGTGGAAGCGTCCGCCAAGCGTGCGTTTGTTGAACTCGGACGCGGCAAACTGATCAATCGCCTCAAGCCAATGACGCGGCAGGTCGTTTGGTGCCTTTGCCTCACCGATTTCATCTTCGCAGGGTTTGCCCGGATCGATTTTGCCTTCGATCCCGTCAAGGGCTGCACCCAGGGTCACAGCCGCGACCAGATAGGGGTTGGCGTCGACACCGGCAATACGGTGTTCGAAATGGCGTGTTTTGCCCGGTGTACCGGGTACGCGCAGTGCCACGGTGCGGTTTTCAACACCCCAGTCATCAGATGCCGGTGAATACATTGCGGATGCAAAGCGGCGCCATGAATTCATGAACGGTGCCAGCAGCAGCATGGTTTCGCCAATCGTGCCGCGAATGCCGCCAATCGCATTGAGCATCAACGGGCTTAGCGATCCGTCTGCTTGATCGGCAAACAGGTTATTGCCATCCTGGCCTGCAAGCGACAGGTGCAAATGCATGCCTGACCCGGCTTCATTTCCGAACGGCTTGGGCATAAAGACGGCTTCCTTGCCAAAGCGCCGTGCGACCGTGCGGATCAAACGTTTGGCAATGATCACGTCATCGGCCGCACGCATCAGATCGCGATAGCGGATGGTCATTTCATACTGGCCCGGCCCATATTCCGAAATCAGGGTTTCCAGCGTCAGGTCCAGATGCTTGGCACCTTCATAGACCGCATCAAAAAGCGGCGACATCTCGTCAATTTCATCGACCGACATTGTGTTGCGCAATTTGCTGCGCCGCTTGGTGATCGCATAGGATGCCGGGTGATACAGGCCCTGGGCATCCGGGGTCTGATCGACAAGATAAAATTCAAGTTCGAACGCACCCATCGGATAGAAGCCAAGCTTTGCGGCCCGTTTGACCTGTTCGCCGAAAACGTTGCGCGGATCAACGTCATGCGGTGCACCGTCTTCTTCATACATGGCAATCAAAAGTTGCCCGCGGCCGGTATGGGGCAGATAGCCAAGCGTGCCCGGCACAGGCCAGCAGCGGCAATCCCCGCCACCACCGGTTTGCACAAGGCCGCAATCATCAACATCCTCGCCACTGACATCCTGTCCGAACAAGGAGCTCGGCAAGCCGCGCCCGGATTTATAGATACCTTCTAGTTCATGACGGCGGATCGTCTTGCCCCGGCCAATGCCGTGAAAGTCGGTCAGGATAATGTCGATGGCTTCGGCATCGGGATATTTTGCCAGAAAGTCCTGTGCTTCGGACAATTGACTTCCACTGGGCGAGGGGGCATTTGCGGTGGCCACGGCACGATTTCCTAAGATGCTGACGGGGGCTCTGCGGATACAGAGCCAGTTCCAAAACTGGGCGCGATATTAGCCCTGATAACGACGGAAGAAATAGCGATCTTTTGGAACGCCTTCGGGCAGCGGTTCGGCAATCGTGCCCGGCACATCGATTTTCTGATCGGAAGCGACAATGGCACCCTTGATCAAAGCGGGCGGCAGGGTCGATCCGATAAAGGCTGCGATCTTGGCATTCAGGGCCTCGTCCCCGGTGCCGACGTCGGAGTGAACCAGTGCGACCTTGCCTTTGAAACGTTCAACCGCCTTGGGCAGGGTTTCAAAGATATCGCCAAGGAACAGATGGTCATCATCGGGGATGCATTTCGGGTGGGCGGCGATCTGCCGGTCAAAGACGAAAATCTCGCGGTCGGGCATGATTTCGCGGAGGTGATCGAAGGTACGCCCGTTGCCAAGCCCGACTTCAAGCACGATCCCGTCCTGATCCTTGATCATAGCTGCTGCCGCATTCAGGCAATCGCGTTGGGCTTGAAGACGGCGGATAACGCTGTTCAGACGGGACATTGTGCAAAAGGCTCCGGGTTGATTTTTGATCGGTAAGTACTTGATTTAAAGGCTTTGCCCTTTGGCGCAACCGGACATGTGTCGCGGCGCGCCAAAGGGCGTCTGATCAGGCGACAAACTTGGTGGCCTCAAAGGCCGGAACGCGCGCGTCAAAGGTTTCAAGCCATGTGACCAGTGTCGGATAGCTTTCACGCCATTTACCCTCAAAGCGCAAATCCAGATAGCCCAGCGCACAGGCGATCGCGACATGGCCAATCGTCAGGTCACCTTCCAGTGACGGCGCATTGGCACTCAGTTGATCCAGTGATCGTTTGACCTTGTCGGCCTGATAAGACAGCCATTCGTCATGGCGTTTGTCTTCCGGGCGCATCCGGGTTTCATAGACCTGCAAAATGGACGCATCGACGATGCCGTCGCCGAGCGCCTGAAGCGTCAGCGCCTCCCACCGTGCGTCGCTTTCGGTCGGGTGCAGGGTGGTGCCATCGACCTGTGCGTCAAGATATTCGCAGATCACGCGGCTGTCGAAAATCTTGCGGCCATCATCAAGGATCAGGATCGGAATTTTGCCCAGCGGGTTTTGCTGGCGCAGGCTGTCGGCGGGGTCGTTGGTGTTCGACATTTCCACCGTCAGCTGGTCATAAATACCAAGCATCTTGGCAACGATTTTGACTTTCCGGCCAAACGGCGACGGACCACTCGAACGCAGAATCATGGTTTTCCTCCGTGGGGATCAATTGATTGCGCGCAGTGTAAGGGGGAAATGCGACCAGCAGGAACCGAAAATTTATAAAACAGGATCTGCAACTCTCAGGATCGCGTGGCGCTTTCCTGTTCGGGGGATTGGTTGTTCGATGAGTTTCCGGTTTCTTCATCGCCAAGTCCGGACAGATGCAGTTCCCGCGCAAGGCGCACCGCAGGCCGGGCCGCAAAGAAAACCGACCCGATGATAAACAACCAGGTCCCGGCTTTGACGGTTTCGTCGTCAAGAAACAGGAAGCTTCCAACGATGAACAGCACGGCGGCCAGCAGGTCGACGGCTGAGTAGGCGATTTCATAGGCGCTGTAAATCTGGCGGTGGCGATGGCTGGCATCAAAGCGGCGGGATCGAAATAACTTCATCGGGCGACTGCTTTTTCCTGTGGGGCTGGAAGGATGACTTGTCTGGCTTTAACGCGCGGTCGAGCGCAGCAGTTCCGACAGGTGTCCTAGCGCCGGGCGCGCGGATGGGTACCGTTATAAACCGCCATTAACTGTTCGGTATCAACCGCGGTATAGCGCTGGGTGGTTGAAAGTGACGCGTGACCCAGCAAATCCTGAATGGTACGTAAATCGCCCCCACCGGCCAAAAGGTGGGTCGCAAAGGAATGACGCAGCGCGTGCGGTGTTGCGGTATCGGGCAGGTTCAAAAGTTCGCGGACCTTGCGCATTTCGCGCTGGGCTACCTGCGCAACAAGGCGTTTGCCGCGTGCGCCGAGAAACAATGGATCATCGCCATCGGGTGCAAACGGGCAGGTGCGGACATAGTCCTCGATTGCGTCCCGTACGATGGGTAGAACCGGGACAAGGCGCTGTTTGTTGCCCTTCCCCGTGATCACCATCGAATCGCCGGTCGGGCGTTGATTGGCATTCAGATCAAGTGCCTCGGATATACGCAATCCGCAGCCGTAAAGCAGGGTAAACAGGGCAAGGTTACGTTTGCCAAGCCACGGTTCATCCTGCCAGACATCGGCATTTTCCAGCACCGCCATGGCGTCATCAGGTGCCAGCGGCTTGGGCGTTGATTGCGGCAAGCGCGGGTTTCGGATCGACTGTACGGCGGCATTCTGGCCCCGCCCGGACCGTTCAAGAAATCGGTAAAAATTGCGAAGGGAAGACAGCGCGCGCGCGGTCGATGTCTTGGCCATGCCATCCATGCTGCGACGCGCCAGCCAGCTTCGAAAATCGCGCGGGTTCAGGCGGAGCAGGTCCTTAAGCGTCGGAGCATCGCCAAGATGGTCTTTGACGAAGCCCAGAAACGCATAAAGATCGGCCAGATAGTTTTCAGTGGTGTGGTTGGATGCGCGGCGCTCATTGGCAAGCCAGCCACGCCAGTCGGCAATGGCGTCGCGCACATCCTGTGGCAGGGTGATGGCGGTCAGACCGTTTGGGTCAGCCATCGACGCACACCAAACTCGATAACGGATGCCAGGAACATGATCAGGTCATTGGCTTGGGCCGGGCTGAAATAATCCGGTTCCTTGACACCAAAGGCAACAAGCCCGACCGGATCACCATAAAACGGTGCAAGGCGGACAATCGCCGCAGACCGGATTTCAGAGGCCTTTGGACCAAAGATTGCCTCATCCCCGGCGTCATCTGGCAACAGCCAGACATCCTGTTCTTCGCCAAGAACCTGATCAACCGCACCAACGACAAGGCGGCGCACCCGGCCATCACAACTTGGCACCGGGGCCTCAGTGCATTCTTCAAAGCACAGCGCAATGGCATCAAGATCAAGAAGCTCGGGTACCAGATCCTGAAGCGCCTCGACAAAGGTTTCAAACCCGCGTGCATTCAAAAGCGCCAGAACCGCACGGTGAATACGGCTTTGGGTTTCGAGATTGGATTTGGAAATATTGATAAGCTCGCTGGTGGCGCCGCGCAGCTTTTCACGTTCGTCGCGCAGGCGGGCAACGACATATTGCTGCATGTCGGCAACGCCATTGCCCAGTTCGCGCATCGGCAAATCAAGACTTTCAAGCAAGTCCGGGCGCGTAGTGAAGAATTCAGGATGTTCGGCAAGGTAGTCCGCGACATCATCGGCGCGCAAAGCTGTCTTTTCCATCGGTTCCGGCTTGAAAAGTGAGAAACAAAAAACCCGGCTGCCACAATGCAGGCTGCCGGGTTAAATGCATGTTAAAAACCACGCGCGATGCGGGTTTTTATATATCTGTCGCGATCAGCGATCCGAAATCAAAGGATCGACTGGCCGGTTTTTTCCCAATCGGCAAGGAAGGCTTCGAGGCCTTTGTCGGTCAGCGGGTGTTTGGTCAGCTGGCCAAGAACCTGCGGCGGGATGGTGACGACATCAGCACCAAGACGGGCCGAGTCGACAACATGCTGCGGGCCACGTGCCGATGCCACAAGGACTTCGGTGTTCCAGTTCGGGTAGTTGCCATAAACATCAACGATGTCGGCAATCAGCTGCATACCGTCAGAGGAAATGTCATCCAGGCGGCCAACGAACGGCGAAACATAAGTCGCACCGGCTTTGGCAGCCAGAATCGCCTGACCAACCGAGAAGCAAAGCGTGACGTTGGTCTGAATGCCTTCGTCGGTGAAGGTGCGGCAAGCCTTTAGACCATCAGCGGTCAGCGGCAGTTTGACGACGACATTGTCGGCGATCTTGGCAAGCTTGCGGCCTTCGGCAACCATGGTTTCATAATCGGTTGCAGCAACTTCCGCGCTGACCGGGCCGTCAACAACGTCACAAATTTCCTTGATCAGTTCAAGAAACGGTCGGCCAGACTTTGCTACCAGCGAGGGGTTGGTGGTGACACCGTCTACGAGGCCGGACATGGCCAGTTCGCGGATTGCGTCGATGTCAGCGGTATCGATGAAAAACTTCATTGGAATTCCTGTTTAGGACCTGTTGTTCAATGATGCGGTTAGCTGCTAGGTTCTGGATCATCTGTTAACGAGACCAGATCCTTGCTGTGGGACCGTTTGTTTCTGTGCCCAGTCTCTGGCGAACCTGAAACGGCACCGGTCTGATGGGCAACCTCACGGGGTTTATAATATATGAGTGCCGCAAAGGCCACCTCTGGAAATTTGTTTGCGAACGATCCGGCCTTTGAGGTAACCGCCCAGACCGTAAGCGTCCTGCCGCCACTGCCATTGGCCGGGCCATATGACTATCTGGTGCCCGAAGGTGTTTCTGTCGCATCCGGCGATTTCGTTGAAATTCCCCTGGGCCGTCAAACCCAGCGCGGTGTCGTTTGGGGCGATGCCAAGGGTGATGTGGATCCCGCAAAACTGCGTGAAATTTTCGGTGTTTTGCCAACCCCGCCGATGGCGGATGTCACGCGCAAATTCATTGATTGGGTTTCGGCCTATACCATGGCGCCGCAAGGGGCGGTGTTGCGCATGGCGATGAGCGTACCTGACGCGCTTGAGGCCCCCAAACCGATCTTTCGATTTACCCTTAATCCCGAATTTGACGCGGCAAGCTTGCGCATGACGCCGCCGCGCAAAAGGGTTCTGGCGTTTCTGGCCGATCATCCACTGATGGAACAGGGTGATATCCTGCGCGAAACCGGTGCCGGGGCCAGCGTGATCAAGGGACTGGTCGAAGCCGGTGCCGTGCAGCGCCTGATGGTCACACCACCATCGCCATTTGAAGCCCCTGATCTTGATATTGCACGACCGAGCCTGTCGACAGAGCAGAACGAGGCGGCGGATGCGCTCTGTGCACGCCTTGATGACGGCGGCTTTTCCTGCACGCTGCTGGATGGGGTGACCGGGTCAGGCAAGACCGAAGTTTATTTCGAACCGGTCCGTGCAGCCCTGGCGCAGGGCAAACAGGTTGTTGTCCTGTTGCCGGAAATTGCGCTTTCGGCCCAGTGGCTGCAACGTTTCCGCGACCGGTTTGGTGTCGAACCTGCCCTTTGGCATTCCGAAGTCGGACAGGCCAGGCGCCGCGATACTTGGCGTGCGGTGGCCGATGGGTCGGCCAAGCTTGTCGTTGGCGCCCGCTCGGCCCTGTTCCTGCCGTATCAGGACCTTGGCCTGATTGTAGTGGACGAGGAACACGAACACGCCTTCAAACAGGAAGATGGCGTGATGTATCATGCGCGTGACATGGCGGTGACACGCGCGCATCTGGGCAATATTCCCATCGTTCTTGCGTCCGCGACCCCATCACTTGAAACCCTGGCCAATGTTGAAGCCGGTCGCTATCACCATGTTCAACTTGGCAATCGTCATGGTGCGGCGGTGTTGCCAAGTGTCGAGATCATCGACATTCGGCAGGACAAACCTCAACGCAACCGCTGGATCACGCCGACCCTGAAAAAACGGCTGACAGAAACCTTTGCCAATGGCGAACAGGCGATGCTGTTCCTAAACCGCCGGGGCTACGCACCCCTTACGCTGTGTCGGGCCTGTGGTCATCGCTTCCAATGTCCGAACTGCACGGCCTGGCTTGTGGAACATCGGGCATGGGGCAAATTGCAATGCCATCATTGCGGTTATCAGGCCAAGGCGCCCGATGCCTGCCCGTCCTGCGGGGCAGAGGGAAAACTGGCTCCTTGCGGGCCGGGCGTGGAACGCCTGTATGAAGAGGCGGTCGAAACCTTCCCCGATATCCGGGTGGAAGTCGCGACATCCGATAACATCATGGGGCCAAAGGCCGCGGCGCAGCTGATTGATCGCGTGCATAATCACGAGGTCGATCTTCTGATCGGCACACAGATTTTGGCCAAGGGCTATCATTTTCCGATGCTGACGCTTGTGGGGGTGGTTGATGCGGATTTGGGGTTGGCCGGCGGCGATTTGCGCGCGGCCGAACGCAGCTATCAGCTTTTAACACAGGTTGCCGGGCGTGCAGGGCGCGGGGATCGTCCCGGTACAGTGATCTTGCAAACCGCCGACCCGGCCAATCGGGTGATCAAGGCCATTGCCGCTGGTGATCGCGATGCTTTTAACGAGGTCGAGCTGTCCCAGCGTATGACCCATGGCATGCCGCCGCATGGTCGGTTGGCCGCCCTTATTATAAGTGGCAAAAAGGAAAACGAAGTCGATGAAGCAGCCTGGCGCATTGGCCGGGTTGCGCCGCGCGGGGATGGCCTGATGGTGCTTGGTCCGGCACCGGCACCATTATCGCTCTTGCGTGGGCGTTATCGGCGGCGGTTCATGATCCGGGCGGACAAGGGGGTCAAGATGCAGGCCCTGATCCATGACTGGCTGTCCAAGGTCAAAACGCCCGGCAGTGTTCGTGTGCAGGTCGACATCGATCCCTACAGCTTTATGTAGTTGGCGCTTGTTGCGCCAGTTCCGGTTATTGGGAATATTGCGATTGCCACCAGTCGTACCCGTCGGGTCCGAGATAGCGTTCAAAAATACGCAGCAACCTGCCGTCATCGCGCATCTCGCGAATGATCTTGTCGTATTCTTCAAGAAAGGCTTCCTTGCCCGGATAGTCTGACGCCCGTGAGAACACGTTATAATAGGGCGCGCGACGCAAAGGTGGATAAAGGAAGGCAACCCTGTCGCGATAGCGGTTCTGCAAACTGTGATAAATGGTGTTGAGGTAGTTTACCGGCACCACGTCAAAACGCTTTTGCAGCAGCATCGGAATCAGAAGGTCGCTGCGCGCCACGGTCTGTATATCGAGACCTGAATTCCAAAAGCTGCTGGTATAAGAGTAATCGGCAGCCGCACCGATCCTGAGACTTTCAAGGTCGGTGAAATCATCAAACCGAATTTTGTTCTTGTCCTCGGCCCGGACGGCAAAGCGCCAATCAAGAAGCAGATGGGCCTCGTCCGGATACATAAGGTATTTGGTTCGTCGGTTATTCATCGACAGCGTCAATATGATGTCCGAATTGCCGCTCTTTGCATTGTGCAGCAGCCGGCTACCCGTATCGACAAAGCGAAACACATAGTCGCTGACGCCCATGGTGGTGAAAACCTCGGTCATGATGTCGACATCAATGCCCATGGCTTCTTCGTGACCAAGCCATTTGAGAGGCGCTTCTTCAACGCCCTCTATCACCAGTGTGCGCGCCAAAGGAGTTCTGTAGGATAACAGGATCAGGCAAACTGCGGCGCATAGGCAAAGCGCCCAAGTCAGGGAACCTTGTTTTCGTGCTGCGGGCATCTTCGTTGTCATTCTTGCGGTCCTGAAAGCGGCGCGAGTGCATTTTGATGTCATACTATATTTAAGGAGTTAATTTGAGAATGCGTTGTGAAAACAATAATCAATCATCCGAAAACCAGCGCAGCATGTGCGATTGGGCGGAGCAAACCTTTGGCCCCGTCGCCGATCCCGCATCGCTCGTACAAAGGGCGCTCGTGGAAATGCAGGAACTTGGCGAGGCCGTCGATCAGCGCGACATCAATGAGATCGGCAAAGAGGCCGCCGATGTTCTGATCTTGTTGTATCGCCTTGCCGATCAGTTCGACCTCGATCTTGATCAGGAAGTTCAGGCCAAGATGGCAATCAATCGATCAAGGACATGGGTATCGAAGGGCGATGGCACAGGATCGCATGTCTAGATCCATGGACTGCTTCTTTATATAGGAAGGGTTCCTTTCGATCATCAGGGGTGACAACCGGGTTGCCAAAGGCAGGTGATGGTCAGCTTCTGATGTGAACTCGATAACAGTTTGGGCGGTTCCAGATGACGGTTTTGACCGTTCTGCGACCGCGCACTGTGCAAATTGCGGGATTCGTCATGAAAATGGTCGATCAAACTGCCCAATCGATGGATCGTCGGAAATGGGCGTCTTATAAAATAGTTGTAAGCCTGCCTTAAAAATGAGCGAATTCGCGGTGTTTTGGCCCATCTTTGCCAAAGAATGGAAAAGAGGGCGCAAATGCGCTTGCGCGGGGGTTGCCCCCTCCAAGGACATGTGATACCAAACGCTCGCTTCCCGGAAGGAACCCCTTTCGGGGGACCATTTTTTTATACGTATCCGAGTCGTTCTCATAACCAGAATTGAGGGCTTTCACCGGTGTCCCAAAATACTGCCGCGACCGGGCTCCAAGGGCGCTATGCCACAGCACTATTTGACTTGGCCAATTCGGCCAACCAGCTTGATGCTGTCAAAAGCGATCTTGAATTGCTCGACCAGGCCATCGCAAGCAGCGATGACCTCCGGAATGTACTCCGCAGTCCCGTGATTTCCCGGGACGTGCAGGCCAAGGCGATGGCGGCTCTTCTGGACAAGCTTGGCGTTTCCGAGTTGACCAAGAAGACCGTAGGGCTTCTGTCTCAGAAGCGTCGTCTGTTTGCCCTGCCGGATGTCATTGATTCCTACCTTTCCATGCTCTCGGCTCACAAGGGCGAAGTTACCGCACAGGTGACCTCGGCTTCCGAGCTGAAAAAAGAGCAAATCGAAGCCGTTACCGGCGCTCTCAAAGAAGTTGTCGGCACCACTGTCAAAGTGGACCTTAAAGTTGATCCGGCTGTTCTTGGCGGTCTTGTCGTCAAGGTCGGTTCCCGGGTTTTTGATGCCTCGCTTCGTACTAAACTGCAGAAGCTCGAGCTCGCTATGAAAGGGGTTGCGTGATGGAAATCCGCGCCGCGGAAATCTCCGCTATTCTCAAGGATCAGATTGCCAATTTTGGTGCTGAAGCCGAAGTTGCCGAAGTCGGTCAGGTTCTGTCTGTCGGTGACGGTATTGCCCGTGTTTACGGTCTGGACAACGTTCAGGCTGGTGAACTTGTTGACTTCCCAGGTGGCATTAAGGGCATGGCCCTTAACCTCGAGGAAGACAACGTTGGTGTCGTGATCTTCGGTTCTGACCGTTCGATCAAGGAAGGTGACCAGGTTAAACGTACTGGCGCCATCGTTGACGTTCCGGTTGGTAAAGAACTTCTTGGCCGCGTTGTTGACGGTCTGGGTAACCCGATCGACGGCAAAGGTGATCTGGGTGCCAAAGAACGTCGCCTTGCTGACGTCAAGGCACCGGGCATCATCCCGCGTAAGTCGGTTCACGAGCCGGTACAGACCGGTATCAAGTCGATTGACTCCCTGATCCCGATTGGCCGTGGCCAGCGTGAGCTGATCATTGGTGACCGTCAGACCGGTAAAACCGCCATCATCGTTGACACCATTCTGAACCAGAAGCCGGTGAACGATGCAGCGAAATCCGACAGCGACAAGATGTTCTCCATCTATGTTGCAGTTGGTCAGAAACGTTCGACCGTTGCACAGGTTGTCAAGGTCCTTGAAGAGCGCGGCGCGATGGACAACACCATCATTGTCGCTGCGACCGCATCCGACCCGGCGCCGATGCAGTTCATCGCACCGTTCGTTGCTTGCGCAATGGGTGAGTACTTCCGTGACAACGGCATGCACGCAACCATCTTCTATGATGATCTGTCCAAGCAGGCTGTTGCTTATCGTCAGATGTCGCTGCTGCTTCGCCGCCCGCCGGGACGTGAAGCATTCCCGGGTGACGTCTTCTATCTGCACTCCCGTCTGCTGGAACGTGCTGCGAAGATGAATGACGAAAACGGCGCTGGCTCGCTGACCGCACTTCCGGTCATTGAAACCCAGGGTAACGACGTTTCGGCATTTATTCCGACCAACGTGATCTCGATTACCGATGGTCAGATCTTCCTCGAAACCGACCTGTTCTACAAAGGCGTACGCCCGGCTGTGAACGTTGGTCTGTCGGTTTCGCGTGTTGGTTCGTCCGCACAGATCAAAGCGATGAAGCAGGTTGCTGGCTCGATCAAGCTGGAACTCGCTCAGTATCGTGAGATGGAAGCATTCGCACAGTTCGCATCGGATCTTGATCCGGCGACCCAGAAACTTCTGGCCCGTGGCGCACGTCTGACCGAGCTGCTCAAGCAGCCGCAGTACTCGCCGCTCAAGGTCGAAGAGCAGGTTGTTGTGATCTATGCTGGTGTTAAAGGCTATCTCGACAACGTTCCGGTGAACAAGGTTCGCGCCTTCGAAGAACAGTACCTGTCCGAAATTCGTTCGGCTGGCGCTGATATCCTCGATGCGATCCGCACCGAGAAGGTTCTGTCCGATGACAGCGAAGCCAAGCTTAAAGCGTTCCTCGACAAGTTCGCGAAAACCTTCGCGTAAGACTGAAACTTAGGCGAAGGAGGAAACGCAATGGCTAGTTTGAAGGATCTGCGCTCGCGCATTGCCAGCGTCAAGTCGACGAGGAAGATTACCTCGGCGATGAAGATGGTGGCAGCCTCCAAGCTCCGTCGTGCACAGGATGCAGCGGAAGCAGCCCGTCCCTATGCGGAACGCATGGGGACGATGCTGGGCCGTCTTGCAACTGCCGTCGGTAGCAATGAAGGCGCTCCGAAGCTTCTGGCCGGTACCGGTAAAGATGACGTGCATCTGCTCGTCGTCTTCACCGCAGACCGTGGCCTTTGCGGTGGTTTTAACGCATCGATCGTGAAAGCGGCTCGTGCGAAGGCCCTTGCCCTTAAGGGTGAAGGCAAGACCGTTAAAATCATCTGCGTCGGCCGTAAGGGCTCAGATGCGCTCAAGCGTGAATTTGGTGACAATATTGTCGCCCGGTATACTGGCATCGAGGGCAAGAAGGGGATTGATTTCTCCTCTGCAACCGAGGTGGCAGACAAGGTTCTGGCGCTTTACGACGAAGGCGAATTCGACGTCTGCACGATCTTCTACAACAAGTTCGTGTCCGCGATTTCGCAGGTAGCAACCGCTCAGCAGCTGATCCCGTTCGCGGGTGAAGAAGTTGACGAGCAGGAAGAAGCAACCGGTTCTTCTGCGGTTTACGAATACGAACCGTCGGAAGAAGCCATTCTGGCTGATTTGCTGCCACGTAACGTTGGCGTCCAGATCTTCGGTGCAATGCTTGAAAGCAGTGCATCTGAACACGGCGCGCGTATGTCCGCGATGGATAACGCAACCCGCAATGCCGGCGACATGATCGACCGACTGAGCATCGAATATAACCGCTCACGTCAGGCTCAGATCACCAACGAACTGATTGAAATCATTTCCGGCGCCGAGGCTTTGTAAGCGGGTCGCAGGAAGTTAACGGATAGCTTTGTCCGAGCAGGAGACAATACCTATGGCGAACAAGAAGGCGGGGAAAATTTCCCAGGTAATGGGCGCCGTCGTCGACGTTAAATTCGACGGCGAACTGCCTCCCATTCTGAATGCGCTGCATGTTGACAACAACGGTCAGCGCCTGGTTCTTGAAGTTGCACAGCACCTTGGTGAAAATGCGGTTCGTACGATCGCAATGGACACCACCGAAGGTCTGAGACGCGGTCAGGAAGTCATCGACACCGGTGATGCGATCTCGGTTCCGGTTGGTCCGGAAACCCTTGGTCGTATTCTCAACGTTATCGGTGAGCCGGTTGACGAACGTGGTCCGGTTAAATCAGCCAAGACCTCTCCGATCCACCGTGAAGCACCTGACTTCATCGACCAGTCCACCGACACCGAAATTCTGGTGACCGGCATTAAGGTTATCGACCTTATCGCGCCGTACACCAAAGGTGGTAAGATTGGTCTGTTCGGTGGTGCGGGCGTTGGTAAAACCGTCCTTATCATGGAACTGATCAACAACGTGGCAAAAGGCCACGGTGGTTATTCGGTCTTTGCCGGTGTTGGCGAACGTACCCGTGAAGGTAACGACCTCTATCACGAGATGATGGAATCGGGCGTTATCAACCCGGAAGGCGAATCCAAAGCCGCACTGGTTTATGGCCAGATGAACGAACCCCCGGGAGCACGTGCACGTGTGGCCCTGACCGGTCTGACCCTTGCGGAATACTTCCGTGATGAAGAAGGCCAGGACGTTCTGTTCTTCGTCGATAACATCTTCCGCTTTACCCAGGCTGGTTCGGAAGTGTCGGCACTTCTCGGTCGTATCCCGTCTGCTGTGGGTTATCAGCCGACGCTGGCAACCGACATGGGTGCGCTGCAGGAACGTATTACCTCGACCAAAAAAGGTTCCATTACCTCGGTTCAGGCAATTTACGTCCCGGCCGATGACTTGACTGACCCGGCACCGGCAACCTCGTTTGCCCACCTTGACGCAACCACCACGCTGAACCGTCAGATTGCCGAGCTCGGCATCTACCCGGCAGTTGACCCGCTCGACTCCACTTCGCGTGCACTGGATCCGGGCGTCATTGGTCAGGAACACTACGAGACCGCTCGTGAAGTTCAGCGTGTTCTTCAGACCTACAAAGGTCTTCAGGACATCATCGCCATTCTCGGCATGGACGAGCTTTCGGAAGAAGACAAACTGGTCGTGGCACGTGCCCGTAAGATCCAGCGTTTCCTTTCGCAGCCGTTCCACGTTGCAGAAGTCTTCACCGGTACTCCGGGCGTGTTCGTTCAGCTCGAAGACACCATCAAGGCGTTCAAGGCGATCTGCGCTGGTGAATATGACCACATGCCGGAACAGGCATTCTACATGGTCGGCACCATCGAAGAAGCCATCGAAAAAGCCAAGAAGATGGCCGAAGCTGCCTAAGGCAGCTTTGGTCCCCCTCCGGCTAAGGAGCGAGGATTGTCATGACTGATACGACTGTACTGGAACTTGTTTCACCGTCTGCCCTGCTCAAATCCGAGCCGGTCGAGATGGTCGTTGTTCCGGGCACGGACGGGAATTTTGGTGTACTGCCCAAGCATTCGCCGATGATCTCGACCATTCGTCCGGGTGTCATCGACATCTATGCAGGTGGTAAGGTTTCCGAACGTATCTTCGTTGCTGGCGGTGTCGCAGAGGTTAATCCCGAGCGTTGCACCATTCTGGCAGAAGAAGCGGTTCCGGTTGCCGATTTGAAAGCTGACGAAGCACAGGCCCGTCTTGAAGCGGCAGAAGCCGACATCAAGACTGCCGAGACTGCACACGACAAAGCCAATGCCGAGCGCGCGCTTGACATTGCCCGTGCACAGATCCAGGCCCTGACCAACTAATCGTCGGTTTCAGAAAATCATTTCAAAAAAGGCCGTCCTGCTGGGACGGCCTTTTTTGTTATCGACATCGCAAGCAATCTAGCCACGCCACCCTGACTGGGCGCGCAGACTTGCTGCTTGTAAAATCCAGCCGCCGCCAAATCCAATGACCAGGATAAATCCGAACGTGATCGCCGCCATCGGTCCAGCGACATATGCGACCTGGCCCAAATTGATCGGGCTGATCGACTGTGCTGCGACAAGGGCAATTGTGCTTCCGGCGGTGACGCCGACCATCCCACCAGTCGCGACCATCAGTCCGGTTTCAAGCGCCCCGGTTCTGGTAATTTGTCCGGGTCGAAGACCCAGCGCACGCAGCATCGCAAGCGTTGCTGTTTGTTGCTGACGCAGTGCAATCAGCCCGCAAACAATCACGAAGGCCGCCCCGATCGTAGCCAGGGTGGTCAGGCCAATCAGTCCTGTAACCACACCATCAAACAGACGGGTAAGTTTCAAAAGTACCTGATTGATGAAAATGACCGGAATATCGGGGTAGGTATTCAAAGTCGGTGTAATTGCCGCCTTCGTGCCGACACCTTCTTTCAGGTTAATCGCACTGATCACCCCATGATCAAAGGCGGGATCCATCGGTGAGAGTACAATTGGAAAATCAAGCCCAAGTCGGGTCCAGTCGATCTGGCGTAAATTGGCGACTTCCACCACATGCGATTGTCCAAGGATGTTCAGGGTCAGCTGATCTCCAAGGGTGATGCCGATGGCCCTTGCCGCCCCGGCATCAAGCGACACCAGGTTCTCATTGAGGCTGTCGGGTTTCCACCATTGTCCTGTCTTAACCGGATTCTGGCGCATGTCCGATGTCGGCCGATCAGTCCATGACATGCCGCGGTCCCCCCGCAAGAACCAGTGATAGCGCCGCGGCACATCTGCGTGGGTCAGTGGTCGGCCATTGAGGTGTGTCACCCGGCCATGCAGGAACGGCATCTGGATGACGGATGTCACGGCTTCATTGTTCTCGATACTGGTGCGAACAGCATCTTGTTCAGCCGGTGGAATATCGAAAAACACCACATCAGGCGTTTGTGTTGGCAAAATCGATTTAAGGTGTTGCCCTGCCAGCGCCCCAAACAACAGGACAGCGCACAAACAAGTCATGGCGAGCCCGAATGATGCCGTAATGGTTACAGTCGGGGCAGAACGCCGGGAGATGTTACGCAACGCCAGACGCAGCGTAGGAGAGAGCATGTGTAGTGTTGCAAGCTTTCCGGCCAGCAGGCGGACCGCCCGACCAAGTATGACAAACAGTCCCTGACAGGTGATCAAAACCCCCAGCAAAACCAGGGCGACCCAACCCAGATCAATCAGGGCACTGGCGATGGCAATCAGGCCAAGTGCGAGGAAAGCCTGCAAAAGGCTGAGTCGGGTTGACCGATGTTTCGCCTCTGCCGGGGATTGATGGCGAAACAGACAAGCCGGGGATGTCAGGCAGGCATCACGCACGGGCTTGATCGTGACAAGTGCGACAAACCCGAAGACGAAGGCGGTGATCAGCGGGCCATCTTTGAAATCGGCGTGAACATCAAAACCAAGAGTCTCACCGATCAATGGGCCAATCGCCGTGCCGATGAGCATGGTTAGGATTGCCGCAATCAGGATGGCGACAAAGGTGACAAGTCCAAGCTGCCATATGACGCTGCGTGCGATGTCGCGCGAACGCGCACCCAGACTGCGCAGCGTGGCAAATCGCGAACGCCTTGCCGCAAGATCAGCGCGCAGGGCATTACGGATTGCACTTGTCGCAATGGCAAAAATCGCGATGCCGATCAGGCTGACAAAGGCCGATGCGAAATCACCGATGCGCTCAAGGCCCGGTACGCCATCCGCAGCATTGACGATCCGCCAACCACTGTCGGGAAACCTGGCTTCAATGTCGGCAATGACTTGCTGGTGTGTTTGGCGGCTGTCTTGCTGAAGTTTGAGGCGCAAATACCAATAGACCTGCTTGCCAGGCGCCAGAAGGGGGCTTTCGCGATAGTGCTCCAGTGCGACGATTACCCTTGGACCCAGTGAAAACAGCCTGAATTTTCGTTCAGGTTCCGCCGCGATGCTTGCGCGAATTTGGTAACTGCGTCCTCCTAGATCAAGCTTGTCGCCAATCGCAAGTCCGGTGTCCTCGAGCAATTCCGGGCCAACGACGATCCCGGGCAGGCCGTCTTTGTTTTTTATCGCATCGCGAAGGGGGATGTCGGGCGACAGCCCCAAATTGCCAAACAGCGGGTAGGTTGCGTCAACCGCCTTTAATTCGGACAGAACCGGTGGCTGATCATTTGAAGGCTGGATCATTACCCGTTGTTCTATGCTGACACCGAGAGTGCCAAGCGTCTCGAGGAACGCTACCTCATCAGTTGTTGGCGCACGGTGAAACAAACGTAATGATATGTCGCCGCCGATGGTCTGTTGAGCAGATTGACGCAATCCATCGCGAACTGATTGGGTCAGGCTGACGGTCAGGACCAGAATGGTCACGGCAAAGACAAGGGTTGCAAACAGGATGGTGATGCCTGCACCAGGCTTGCGCAATTCACGCAGCGCGATCCGCAAACTCGTTGGAACATAAAGGGATTTGAAAGGAGCGGATGTCGGGCGGGACACGGCAGTCTCGCTGGCAGAAGGTTACGGCGTGGGCGTTAACGCCAGCCCCAGCCAGAATGATTCGATCATTTTCATCAGATCAATGAATTCTGTCACATCAACCGGTTTACGCAAATAACAGTTCGCACCGGCCGCATAACAGAGATCGACGTCATGCTCGGCACCGGATGTGGTCAGGACAATCACGGGAATGGATGCACAGTTCGGATCATTGCGGATATCACGCAACATTTCGCGGCCATCTTTGCGCGGCATGTTCAAATCCAACAGGATAAGACGCGGGCGCGGCGAATTGCGATAGGGGCCGTCCTGCTGCAAGAACTGCAGGGCAGCCATTGCATCTTTTACATGATGCAGCTCAACCGGTTGTTTGAATTCTCTAAGTGCTTCACGCACAAGGCGCGCGTCACCTGGATTGTCCTCGATCAACAACAGGTTGTTTGTTGTGCCATTTCTATGATCCGGCATGTTGATCCGCTATCCTTACGGGTGACCTCCCAGAAAGCCCGGCCAGCCCTGTTTTTTTTATTTCGTGAGCCTGTTAGTCATTTGATCCTAAAGAAAAGATGGCCCCCGCCATCGGTAAGTATTCTCTAAGACTAGGTATATGATTATTTGCTCATATATCCTTAAGTCTTATTCTCATACCCCAGCACGAACATCAATTCAATAAGACTTCAGTAAAGTTGCAGATATTATTCGTACGTATGGGATATAATGGCCCAAAAGTGCAGTAAAAAGGGCCTGCCGCGAACTATTTTTCTTTTGCGTTATAGTTGAGAAGCGACAACTCAGTTCGCTGCAATACCGATCTCACGAGCCAACGAGTCGAATCGGGTCAGCAGTTCTGGCTGTTGGGCAAATACCTTGCCGACCTTTTCATAGGCGGCTTTGGCATCGTCTTCCTGGCCCAGCACCATATAGGCCTGCATCAGGCGGGCCCAGCCGTCCGGGTCGTTTGGCTCTGTCTCTAGACGTTCGGCCAAACCATTGACCATCGACATCACCATTTCCTGACGTTGTTCGGGCGTGAGTTCTTCGGCGGCAGCGATGTCAGCCTGACTTGGGCCGGGTTGTGTGTTCTCGGCAAGGTTCAGGCGTCCTTCAATGTCGATCCCTTGCGCAAGGGCAGCTTCGTTGATCCGCCCCACCACCATTTGCAACCACGGCGCATCGGCAGGTGCATTGTTGGCAAGTGCGATCCAGCGATCAATAGCGGCTCCGACATTGCCTTCCTGCGCATCGGCAAGGCCAAGGTAGAACTGAATGCGTGGATCAGTGCTGTCGGTTTTTTCGGCTTCACGCAACACGCCACGGGCGGTTGCATTGATTTGACCATTATTGCCGCGCACAAGGCTTTCGGCATACATGGCAAGATAATCGCCATTGCGTCCGGACCGTTTGACGGCCTCAAGAAATGCGGTCTGGGCTTCTTGCGGGCGACCAAGCGCCATGAGGCTGGCACCAAGCAATTCCCACGCGCGCAAATCATCCGGGTCTTCCAGAAGTTTCTGCGACAGGTCGCTGACGGCACGATTTAAAACCGACTGGCGGTCCTCATCAGCACTTTGCGCCATGCGCATGGCATTGATTTCATCGGTGCGGCTGGCGATCGGCCGATCCGGCATGGTCGGGCTCCCCAGATCCAGATAAAGCCCAATGCCGCCGGCAATGAACAATACGATGAAACCTGCTGCAATGGCGCGCATTGGCGAACGGTTCGATGCGATGTGTGTTTCAGAGCCATCCGCTTGTTGCTGCTTGATACGCTGGTCAGCAGCCAGAATGCGGCGCTGGACTTCGATACGTGCTGCTGTGGCCTGTTCTGTGCTCAGCACGCCACGTTCGATGTCGCGGTCAATTTCGGACAGCTGGTCACGATAGACCGCAAGATCACGCGAAAGTTCGTTCTCCGGGCTGCCATCCTCAGCACTCTTTGCGGATGCTGGTGTTTCGCCATCCGCATCCGTGGTTTCGGTCCGGCTGTTTTGGAAGATCGGCCACAAAATGAACCCCGCAAGCAGCAGGGTCATCGCGCCAAGAACAATCCAGATGGTCATTATGCGTATCCTGTTCCTGGGCTTTTATTCTGCGGGAACCGCTTTGGCGGTGCTTTTGTGCGATCGGGTGGGGGCGCCAATGCGATAGCGACGATCAGACAATGACATCAAACCGCCAAATACCATGACAATGCCACCAAACCACATCCACGGGATCATTGGTTTGACATAGAACCGTGTGATCCACTTGCCGCTTTCATCCTGATCCCCGATCACGGCATAGATATCGCCGGTGAAGCTTGACCGGATGCCCGCCTCGGTGGTTGGCATGCCTTCAACCGTATAGATGCGTTTTTCCGGCGTCAGGGTGACGGTGCGCTCACCCGGTGTCGTAATGGTGATTTCCGCTTCGCGGGCTGCATAGTTCGGTCCCTGATATTCGCGGATGTCAGACAGGATAAAGGTGTGTCCGGCAAGCTCGGTACTTTCGCCAACCGCCAACGACTGCACGGCTTCTTCGGTCCAGGCCTGAGAGCCCGTGATCCCGGCGACGACAATCGCCACACCGGCATGGGCCAACATCGTGCCATGGGCTGAACGCGGCAGGTTGCACATGCGTCGCCAACTGGTGCTGAGCGGTTCCCGGAACAGTTTGATCCGGCCTGCCCATTCAAGGATCGATCCGACAAACAACCACGCCGCCAGGCCCATACCAAACAGGGCGATGGCAGGGCCACCCGCCAGCCAGAGCGTTACCAGCACGACCACGGCGGTCGCAGCCAGCGCAATTCTGAGCTTGTTAAACACACCCATCAGGTCGGCACGTTTCCACGGCATCATCGGGCCGAATGCCATGGCAACAATTACCGGGGTCATGATCGGGACAAAGGTCGCGTTAAAGAACGGCGCCCCAACAGAGATTTTTTCGCCGGTCAGGGTTTCAAGCAACAGCGGGTAAAGTGTTCCCAGCAAAACCATCGCAGCCGCGATTGACAACAGCACATTGTTGAAGACAAGTGCCCCTTCGCGCGAAATCGGCTGGAACAATCCGCCACCTTTCAATGAAGGCGCGCGCCACGCATAAAGCGATAGCGACCCACCGACTGTGAGGCACAGCAGGAACAGGATAAACACCCCGCGGGTCGGGTCGGTGGCAAATGCATGGACCGATGTCAGCGCGCCCGAACGCACAAGGAAGGTGCCCAGAAGCGAAAAGGAAAAGGCCAGGATCGCCAGAAAGATGGTCCAGCTTTTCAGCGCGTCGCGCTTTTCCACCACGATGGCCGAATGCAACAGTGCTGTGCCGGCAAGCCAAGGCATGAAAGATGCGTTTTCGACAGGGTCCCAGAACCACCAGCCGCCCCAGCCAAGCTCGTAATAGGCCCACCAGGACCCAAGTCCGATTCCGGCGGTCAAAAAGACCCACGCCGCCAGAGTCCATGGCCGAACCCAGCGTGCCCAGGCCGGATCAACCCGGCCTTCGATCAGGGCGGCAACCGCAAATGCAAAGGCGACGGAAAAACCGACATAGCCGAGATACAGGAATGGCGGATGGATGGCGATGCCCGGGTCCTGCAAAAGGGGGTTCATGCCCTCTCCGTCAAGCGGCGGGTTCAAGACGCGCTCAAACGGGTTGGAGGTCAGAACGATAAACAGAATAAAGCCAACCCCGATCAGCCCCATGACACCAAGCACACGGGCCAGCAAGGTCGGCGGAAGATTGCGACCAAATGCTGCAACCGCACCACCAAACAGGGTCAGGATCAGCACCCAAAGCAGCATCGATCCTTCGTGATTGGCCCAGACGCCGGTGATCTTATAAATCATCGGTTTGGATGTGTGGCTGTTGGCCAGAACGTTCACGACAGAGAAATCCGAACTGACATAGGCATACGTAAGCGCAAGGAAACTTGTCGCAACCAATGCAAAACATGCAATCGCCAAGCGGGGTGCAACATTCAGAAGCGCCGCATCGCGACGGGACGCCGCCAAAAACGGAATCGTGGATTGGGCCACTGCCATCACAAGTGACAGTATCAGGGCGTAATGTCCGATTTCTACAATCATGTTCGCGTGTCTCGTCCCTAGCAGGCCTGAGGTTATCTCTTATGCGCCCGGATGCGACATATAATCCCTTTAAAAAGGCTTGGAAACCTTGCGGAATATCAAATATGCGCTATTTGCTGCACAATGGCGGGCGAAAATATGGCAATAGTCGTTACATATTGTACCCAAACAGGCTATAAAACCGTGATCAGCTAGCATATTGGTAGGCCAGAGGTCAACAACCCATGAGTCAATGTCCCGTCATTGACATCGCACAAAAAGAAATGTGGGCACGTCGTGCGACGACGGCCTCCATTGTTATTGCTGCGACACTGATCCTGATCAAGGCTGTCGGCTGGTTTCTGACCGATTCCGTAAGTCTTCTGTCTTCCATGATAGATAGCATGCTTGATGTTGGCACATCTGTGATCAACTTCATGGCTGTGCGTTCGGCTTGGCGTCCGGCGGATTACGATCATCGCTTTGGCCATGGCAAGGCAGAACCATTGGCCGGTCTGTTCCAGTCCGCCTTCATGATTGGCGCGGCTGTTCTGGTGCTGGCCGAGGCCGCATCACGCCTTAATGAACCCAAACAGATATCCTTTGCCGTTGAAGGCCTGTGGATCATGGGTGTGTCGCTGGTCATGACAGTTGGTTTGGTTCTGCTTCAACGCAAGGCGGTCCGTATTTCCGGTTCTGCTGCGGTCGAGGCGGATTCGCTTCATTACAGCAGCGATATCTTGTCCAATCTTGCGGTCATGATTGCGCTGTTTGGCGGTATGTCCGGGCTGGCCTGGGCCGATCCGGCGATTGGCGGGATGGTTGCGATCTTCCTGCTGTATTCCGCGATCAAGGTCGGGCGCTCCTCGGTCGGGGTTCTGATGGATGCGGAACTTCCCGAATCTGACAGCCAGCGCATCATCGAACTGACGATGAAAAATCCCGATGTCATCGGTATTCATCGGCTACGGACCCGTTCATCGGGTGTACATCGCTTTGCCGAGATCGAGCTGATCATGGATGGTGGCATGTTGATGCGCGAATCACACACCATTTGCCATCAGGTGATGGACAGCATCCGTGCGGAATATCCGGATCTTGATATCACCATCCATCCCGAACCGCCCGAAGACATCCACCTTGATGAATTCAGCGGCTATACCGAGGATCCTGAATTCTGGCACACCGGCCGCGCCAAGCGCGCCGGGCAGCATGATATCCCGGTTTCCAACAGTGGCGGCGAAGTCGCGGCCATGGGACGCTAAGCGCCACCCGGCGACAACCCCGTCGCTTGGTTTTGAAAGCAGTCACAAAAAATGGCGGACCCTTTCGGGCCCGCCTTTGTTTTATGCAGTGTTTTTGCAGTTTGCCGTGTTGAAACCTTAGAGAACGGTCAGCATGCTTGCGACCAGCGGATGACGGACAATGTCCTTGTCGCGCAACTGGACGCAGGCAATGTCATCAACATTGCGAAGGCGATCAGACATTTCGGACAGGCCCGACATTTCCGGCAGAAGGTCGGTCTGGTCCGGGTCGCCGGTCAGGATCATGGTGGAGTTCCAGCCAAGGCGGGTGACCAGCATCTTGAGCTGTCCGTAAGTGCAGTTCTGTGCTTCGTCGATGACGACAAAGGCATTGTTGAGTGTGCGACCCCGCATATAGCCGATCGGTGCGATCTCGATCGTGCCGTCCGAGATATAAGTCTTAAGGCGCTTGGCCCCAAGACGATCATTGAGCGCATCATAAAGCGGGCGAAGGTAGGGAGCCATTTTGGCTTCGACATCACCGGGAAGGAAGCCGATATTTTCCCCGGCTTCGACAGCAGGGCGGGCCAGTACAATGCGAGCGATATCGCCGTTATCAAGCGCCTCAACCGCCTTGGAGACCGCGATATAAGTCTTGCCGGTCCCCGCGGGGCCAAGGGCCATGACCAGATTGAAATTGTCGATGGCATCCATCAGGGCTGCCTGGTTTTCACTTTTCGGGCGGATGTTGCGGCGGTAGCTTTGATCGCGTTGTCCTTTCTGTTCTGGTTCGCCAAGCGGATGCCAATCGGCATTCTTTTCATCAAACAGCTCATGAACATTGGTATTAGGCTGTTGCGGACGGTTACGACGACGTGCTGCGCGCTTACCCATGACGATCACCTCAACAAAGTTGCCAAAAAAGCAAAACGCGCCATTCCGTCATGGAAAGGCGCGCATTCAATTTTCATCTTGCGATGGAAGTGGCGGTAGGAGTTTCCGCCGGTCACAGCATGTTGCATGTGCGATCCGGGGGGCGAAAATTCTCGTTTTAAGACGCTTTTTCGCGGCACTCGGGAACCCCTCCTGCGGTCCAGTTATTGACCGTTGACTGGAATCGTACCCCTATATGCTGTGTCTTGTCACGGGTTTTTGCGCGATTAAATTTTCATGAAACAGGATTGTGAGTCTTTTCAGATATTTATCCCGCATCTGCGAAAGAAATTTTTCCCATCAACTCTGCGTTGATGCCCCGGAACGCGATGGCAGCGCGGCACTGATCACCCAGGCAAGGGTTAAAAACGCGATTGATGTCACAAGGCATCCGACCAACCCGCCATAAAGATAGGCCACCCCCGAAAGCACCGTTCCGGTCAAACGCCCGATGGCATTCGACATATAATAGAACCCGACATTCATCGCGACCTTGTCGCCCTCGGCATAAGCCAGAATCAGGTAGGAATGCAGCGATGAATTGATCGCAAAGACAATCCCGAACACCAGCAATCCGGCCAGAACCGCAAGTTCTGGGGCGATATCATGTGTGATGGCTGCAGCAATTGCCGCCGATACGGCAATCAGGACTGCAATCCAGATTTGCGCAGTTCTGCCGTCCGGCTCGCGGGTTTTGGCACGCAACATCTTGGGGGCAATGGCCTGAATAAAGCCATATCCGATCACCCAAAGCGCCATGTAGCTGCCGACTTCGATATGGCTCCAGCCAAGCTCGGATGCCAGAAACACCGGCAACCCGACGACAAACCAGATATCGCGCGATCCGAACAAAAACAGCCTTGCTGCCGACAGAACATTGATCTTGCGGTCACGCGAAAAGACATCGCGGAATTTCGGCTTTATGCCCCCGGCCGGACCGGCCATTGCTGATCCGAGCGATATGGCAACCGCAATCAGGGTAAGCGCAAGACCCGCTGCCATTGCCAAAAGTGCACCTGAAAAACCAAGCCAGGACAGCAACGCGCCACCCATGAAAAAGCCCACGCCCTTCAGCGCGTTCTTCGATCCGGTCAAAAGCGCAACCCACCGGAAAAGTGCCCCCTCGGCATGGGCGGGGACAAGAACCTTGATTGCCGATTTGCTCGACATTTTGGTCAGGTCCTTGGCAACGCCTGATGCAGCCTGAAGCCCCATGACATAGGCCACCGAAATGGCGGGGAGCCAATCGGGATTGGTAAATGAAAGGGCGGTTAGCGAAGCGATTTGTAATGCCAGTCCGGCAAACAGGGTAAAGCGCAATCCGCGTGCCTGGGCCAGCCATCCACCGACCAGATTGGTGACGATCCCGGCCACTTCGTAAAGGATGAACAGAAGTGCGATTTCAAACGCCGAATAACCCAGCGCATGAAAATGCAACAGCACCAACATGCGAAGCGCCCCGTCGGTCAGGGTAAAGCCCCAATAGGCCCCGGTGACCAGCGCATAATTGCGGATTGCGGCTGACATCTTTGCTAGTTCCCCAAAAGATGTTGCGCGACTTTGACGGTCAAATCCGCCATGCGGCAGACATATCCCCATTCATTGTCATACCAGGCCAGAATTTTGACCTGACGCTTGTCGATCACCATGGTCGATCCGGCATCAATGATCGAAGACCGGCTGTCATTAAGATAGTCGGCACTCACCAGCGGGCGTTCTTCATAGCCAAGAATACCCGAAAGATACGTTTCCGATGCCTCTTGCATCAGGCGATTGACCGTCTCTGCATCTGTATCCTCGGCCACTTCGAACACGCAATCGGTCAGCGACGCATTCAGCAGCGGAACGCGCACGGCAATGCCGTTCAGTTTGCCCTTGAGTTCCGGGTAAATCATCGTGATCGCGGTGGCAGAGCCTGTACTGGTCGGGATCAGCGATTGCAGGCAGGACCGTGCGCGACGCAAATCCTTGTGGGGCAGATCGACAATCGTCTGGGTGTTGGTCACATCGTGAATGGTGGTGATCGATCCATGCACGATGCCAAGCTTTTCATGCATGACCTTGACCACCGGCGCCAGACAGTTGGTCGTGCAACTCGCCGCTGTCAGAAGGTGGTGCTGTGTTGGGTCATAAAGATCATCATTCACGCCGTAAACAATGTTAAGCGCGCCGTCTTTGACCGGTGCGGCGACGATAACCTTTTTGACCCCCTGATCGAAATAGGGCTGCAATGTTTCGGGCGTTTTGAACTTGCCGGTGCATTCCAGAACAATGTCACATCCCATGCCGCCCCAATCGGTCTCGCCGGGGGTGGCGTTTTCGCTAAAACTGATCTTGTGCGTCTGATCGATAACAACCTGATCATCAATGCAGGCAACTCCAATACCCCAGCGGCCATGGACCGAGTCAAATTCCAGCAAATGGGCCGCGGTAACGGCCCCACCCTTGATTTCATTGATATGAACAAATTCAAGGTTCGGGTGTCCCCATCCAGCGCGCAGAACCAGGCGCCCCATGCGGCCAAAACCATTGATGCCAACGCGAATTTTACGGCTCATGCCAGGGCTCCCTTAGTTTGCAATTTTTGATGGGTTGAACCAGCCGCGGGTGCGGTTGGCAATCGCGACGAGCGACAGCATCACGGGTACTTCGACCAGCACACCAACCACGGTGGCAAGGGCCGCACCCGATGAGAAGCCAAACAGCCCGATGGCCGTTGCCACAGCCAGTTCAAAGAAGTTCGAGGCCCCGATCATCGAAGACGGTGCAGCGATTTTATGCTCCACGCCCAGCACCTTGTTGGCGACATAGGCAATGGCTGCGATGAAATAGGTCTGCAAAATGATCGGCACCGCAAGAAGGGCAATGATCATCGGTTGGGCAAGGATCTGTTGCCCCTGAAAGGCAAACAGCAGAACCAGCGTGCTGAGCAACGCAATCATCGATACGGGTTTAAGCTTGGCATCAAAGCTGTTGAATGCCGCGACTCCGCCTTTCATGACGCGGTTTCGGATGATCTGCCCGGCAATCACCGGAATAACGATAAACGCCACAACCGAAATGGTCAGCGTTTCCCACGGAATAGTGATCGCCGAAATGCCCAGCAACAGGGCCACAATCGGCGCAAAGGCAAAGATCATGATCGTGTCATTGAGCGCCACCTGGGTCAGCGTAAAGTTTGCATCCCCCTTGGTCAGGTGCGACCAGACAAACACCATTGCTGTACAGGGGGCTGCCCCCAAGAGGATAAGACCGGCGATATAGCTTTCAATCTGTGACTCGGGCAAAAGCGGGCGGAACAGAAAGCCGATAAACAACCAGCCAAGGGCTGCCATGGTGAACGGTTTGATCAGCCAGTTCACACCAAGCGTTACGCCAATCCCGCGCCATTGCCGTCCGACTTCATGCAGGGCGCCAAAATCGACCTTCATCAACATCGGCACGATCATGAGCCAGATCAGAACCGTGACCGGCAAATTGATCTCATAGGCGGTCAGGTTGCCAATCGCCTGAAACACATCGGGGAACAGTTCGCCAAGGATGATGCCGACAATGATGCTTGCAGCGACCCAGATGGTCAGAAAACGTTCGAAAATACCCATCTAGCAGCATCCTTTGTCAGTGTTGGTGGCGAAACGGCTTGGCAACCCGCACAGTTCGGGGTGTCCTTGGCAGCAATCATCGGCAAGGAACCCCAAAAGATCGCGCATCGCATCTGGCACAATCCGGTAAATGATCGACCGGCCTTCGCGTGTGCTTGTGATCAGACCCGCCTGACTAAGCGTGGTCAGATGCGATGACATGGTGTTGTGCGGAATGGATATCTGCCGGGCCAGTTCGCCCGCGGCAATGCCATCATTCCCCGCACGGACCAGCAGCCGGAAGGCCGCCAGTCTGTGTTCCTGTGCCAGGGCGCCAAGGGCGCTGATTGCGTGTTTTGTTTCCATATGTCGGGAATTATCGACATATAGCCACGCTGGCAAGTGACATTTGTATTTCAGTGATGCGGATTGTTATGCGGGATAACAAAAAAGTAATTGGAATCAATAAGATATGGACGGTCAAAAAATTAAGTTTAAATAACTAGAAATATAGTTATAATAGCGCCATGAGCGAAAAAACAGTTGCACCGGCCTTTGCCGCCCTGGGCCACGAAGCCCGTCTGAAAATCTATCGTCTGTTAGTAAAGGCAGGCGATGAGGGACTTAATATTGGCGATATCGGACGGCTGGTTGGACTTCCGGCCTCGACCCTTTCCCACCATCTGGGGACTTTGGTTCAAGCCGGTCTGGTCAAGCAGGAAAAACAAGGCCGTGAAACCCGCAATCGCGCGGATTTTGATGTGATGCGTGATCTGGTCGGCTTTATCGCGGACGAATGCTGCAGCGGCGTTAATCTTGATGCCTTGCGGGAACAGGAAACCGCCGACTAAGCGGCGCGTTTTTTTTGGATGAAAGAAACTAATTTTCTAGGGATATGGATATGAGCGCCCTGACAGTTCAATTGCGCCGCTTTGGGTCATCTGCACGACAGATTGATCGTGTGTTGCTGGCCGCCTGCATCATCCTTGCCGCGATCTTTATCTTGGACGCGCCGCAATTTGTGCCAAGCGTGCTGTTCACGGCCAATTCCTTTGCCGAAACGGCCCCGTTCCTTGTCCTTTCCATCGGGATTGCAGCCTATGCCACGGCAACTGGGGCCGATAACCTGATTTCACGCGCCTTTGCCGGGCGACCTGTGCGGATGGTCTTTACCGCTGCGGCCTTTGGGGCGTTGTCGCCATTTTGCTCTTGCGGGGTGATCCCGCTGATTGCGGCCTTGCTAGCCATGGGGGTTCCGCTGGCCCCGGTCATGGCATTCTGGCTGGCCAGTCCGGTGATCGATCCGGCGATGTTTGTTCTGACCATGGGGACGCTCGGCACCGATTTTGCCGTGATCAAAATGATCTCGGCGATTGCGCTTGGTCTGATGGGCGGTTTTGTCACCATGTGGTTGGGTGCGCGGGGTTTTCTGTCTGATCCACTACGCGACGGCGTTGGCAATGGCGGCTGTGGCGGGGCGAAGGTCCGGTCCCACAAGGCCGTCTTCTGGAAGTTCTGGCAGGATGATGAACGGATCAAAAAGTTCCGCACGTCCGCTGTGTCGAACATGATCTTTCTGGGGAAATGGCTGGCGTTTGCCTTTCTGCTGGAAAGCATCATGGTTGCTTATGTCCCGGCCGAAAGTGTTAGTGGATTGCTTGGTGGGGACGGGCTGGCACCGATTGCGATTGCCACCCTTGTCGGGGTTCCGGCCTATTTGAATGGCTATGCTGCGCTTCCGATCATGGAAGGCCTGATTGCGCAGGGCATGCAATCGGGGGCGGCGATGGCATTTCTGGTGGCCGGTGGTGTGTCATCCATCCCGGCGGCGATCGCGGTCTTTGCGCTGGTGAAAAAGCCGGTCTTTGCGCTTTATCTGGTCTATGCACTGGTCGGTTCGTTCGCAATCGGCGTCATTTCGCAAGCTTGGCTGGGTTAAACCGTCCGCTTCATGTCCGATATGATGATTTCACGGTGGCAATACCGTTAAAAATCGCTACATTGCGCGCCAAGAAATTCATATCGGATTAAAGTTGATAACCATGTCGATGATTGACCAGCAGGTATCGCGTCGCCGTACCTTCGCCATCATTGCCCACCCGGATGCGGGTAAAACGACCCTGACCGAAAAGCTGCTGCTGTTCGGGGGTGCCATTCAGATGGCCGGTGCGGTGAAGGCGAAAAAGGAACAGAAGGGTGCCCGTTCGGACTTCATGAAGATCGAACAGGACCGCGGTATTTCCGTGTCTTCGGCTGTGATGACCTTCGAGTTTGAAAAGAACATCTTCAACCTGCTTGATACGCCGGGCCACGAAGACTTTTCTGAAGATACCTATCGCGTGCTGACCGCAGTTGATTCCGCCGTCATGGTGATTGACGGTGCGAAGGGCATCGAGTCCCAGACCCGCAAGCTGTTTGAGGTCTGCCGTCTGCGTGATGTGCCGATCACGACTTTCGTCAACAAGCTTGACCGCGAAGCCCGTGATTCATTCGAGCTGATCGATCAGATCGAACAGGATCTCGCCCTTGATGTCTCGCCGGTAACCTGGCCGATCGGGTCGGGCCGTGATTTCCATGGCTGCTACGATCTGGTCAATGATCAGCTTCTGTTCATGGAAAAAGGCGGCAATGTCGTCAAGGAAGCCATTCCGATCAAGGGTCTTGATGATCCAAAGCTTGATGAACTGATCCCGGATTATCTTCTGGAAAAGCTGCGCGAGGAAGTCGAAATGGTGCGCGAAATGTGCCCGCCATTTGACTTGCAGAGCTATCGCGAAGGGCATCTGACGCCGGTCTTCTTTGGTTCGGCCGTCAATAACTTTGGCGTGCGTGAATTGTTGCGCGGCATTGGCGAAATTGCACCGACCCCGCGCCCGCAAGAGGCGGCAACGCGTCTGGTCGAAGCGGTTGAACCAAAGGTGGCGGGCTTTGTGTTCAAGGTACAGGCCAACATCGACCCGAACCACCGCGACCGCATTGCGTTTATTCGTCTGTGCTCTGGCCACTTCAAACGCGGCATGAAGCTCAAGCACGTTCGTGCCGGCAAACAGATGGCGGTGCATAACCCGATGCTGTTCTTTGCCAACGAGCGTGACATTGCCGAAGAAGCCTGGCCGGGTGATATCATCGGCATTCCGAACCACGGGACGCTTCGTATCGGCGATACCCTGACCGAGGGCGAAGAGCTTCGCTTCCGCGGTGTTCCGGCCTTTGCCCCGGAATTGCTGCAGAAAGTCCGTCTGGATGACCCGCTCAAGGGCAAGCACCTTCAGCGCGCGCTTGAACAGCTTGCCGAAGAAGGCGCATCACAGGTTTTCAAACCGATGATGGGGGCAGACTGGATTGTTGGTGTCGTCGGGCAACTGCAGTTCGAGGTTCTCAAGGAACGCATTTCGGCCGAATATGGCATCAAGGTGCATTTCGAACCGACCCCGGCCTATGCCGCGCGTTGGGTGGTTGGCGATCCGGCGGAAATCAAGAAGTTCCGAGATACCAACCAGTCCGCGCTGTTTGAAGATCACGACGAAACGCTGGTCTTCATTGCGCGCAATGCCTGGCATCTTGATACGACCCAAAGCGACTGGCCGAACCTCAAATTCGAATCCACCCGCGAGCAGAACCTGGTTGCGGCCTGATCATTGGCTGCCGACCATGTGAAAAAGCCGCCCCGATCAAGGGCGGCTTTTTGTTTGGTGCAGGCAGGGCGTCGCGATAGTTTTGATTTTCGACGTCACAGAAGGGCAACCAAATGACCGGTGATCGCAAGACACATTGGGACTGCGTCTATCGTGAAAAGCCCGAAGCCAGCCTGACCTGGCATCAGGATCGCCCGGCGGCGTCGCTGGCGCTGATTGATAACGCCGGATTGACGCCATCCTCATCGGTGATTGATGTCGGCGGCGGAACCTCTCGGCTTGCGGCATCATTGCTGGCTATCGGTATCCGCGATGTGACGGTTCTTGATATCTCAGGCGTTGCCTTGGACCATGCCCGTGATCAGCTTGGTGACGCGGGCAAGTCGGTAAAATGGATTGCAACCGACATCACCGTTTGGTCGCCGGATCGCCAATATGATCTTTGGCACGATCGCGCGGTATTTCATTTCCTGGTCGATCCGGATGAACGCATGGCATATGTCGCGAACCTCAAAAAAGGACTTCGCATAGGCGGGCATGTCATCATCGCGACCTTTGCGCCGGACGGGCCGGAAAAATGCAGTGGCCTGCCCGTGGTGCGATATAGCCCGGCTGACCTTGGTGCTGTTCTGGGTGATGATTTTGAACTGATCACCCATCGCAACGAGATGCATCAAACCCCGATGGGCAGAACGCAGTCGTTCCAGTTCAGTTTCTTTCGCCGGATAGCTTAGCAGCTAGCCTAATTGCCGATAAAATATCGGCCGACACCAACCAGAACCATGCCCACTGCCATGGCAGCAAACAGGTTGCGCGCGAGTGCCATGGTAATCACAGTGGCGGCAGCCCCTGCAATGCCAATCGCACCTGCCGAAAGGGCGCTTGGCACCCAGACGGAAATCAAAACGGCACCGGGCAGGCGTTCCAGCACATGCGCCCAACGGCCATGTTGCGGCAAACGGTCCGCCATCAGAAGGCCCCCCAAACGCATGCCATAGGTCACGGCTGCCATGCCAAGAATGGTCAGAACGGCTTCAAGACTGAAACTTGTCAGATCGGGGAATTGGGTCATTTGCCGGTCTCCACTGCGGGGGTGGCGCGGGTGGCGCTGCTTGTGCCTTCCGGCGCGCCATAGGCATTGCGGCCTTCGACGGCAAATTCGGCCTCAAGGCTGTCATCATCCATGTCTTCACGCCATGTCAGTGCGGCAACAACCACCCCTGCACCTGCACCGACCAGGATCGACCAGGTTCCGGGCAAGGTGAAATGGCCAATCACGGATCCGATGGCCGCTGCAATCCAAGGCAAAAGATCAACGCGCCCCTTCCACATGCCAATGGTGAGTGCGGCAAACACGGCAGTGAACGCGAAATCAAGCGCATAGACTTCCGGATCAGGAATGCCGCCGCCAAGCAGGTAACCAACCGTATTGCCCGTCGCCCAGACCACACCAAGGAACATCCCGCCGCCAAGCAAGAAGCCCGGATTGGCAAGCTCCTTTTGGGTCATCGACACGGCCCAGTTTTCATCGGCGACCATATGCATGCCGGTCACCTTGACCCAGAGCGGGCGACCGCGAAACACGGGGCGCAAGGATGCCCCGATCAGGATATAGCGCATATTGATCACCGCGGTTGCGATGATGATGGTGGCACTCGGTATGGTTTCGCGCCACAGATCGACCGACACGAACTGTGCCGATCCGGCAAACACCGCCAGGCTCATAAATAAAAGTTCGCCAAGCGACAATCCGCGCTGTGCGGCCAGAACGCCAAGCACCGCACCAAAGATTATGGTGCTGGGCAAAAGCGGCAGGCAGGCAAGGGCGCCGCGTCTGATGGTGTCAGAATCAAAATGGCCCGTTTTGGGCTGGCTTTCCGGGTGTTTTTCGGGCTGTCCGGGGCGTGACATTTCCGACGTTTCCTATGGTTGTTGGCAGCCGGTTCTTTGGCGTGACCGGTGCGTCCTTTTTATCATGCGGTGGGCGAGGAGCCATTGTTTCAGGCTCCATAATGATCGACATCAGATAGTCGGTCTTGGACGATATTGCTATCGATTGCGATTGCCGGTTTTCACTTGGCAGTCAGGCAGCGTCGCCTGCGAAATCAGCAATCAGCATATCAAGAAACAGGTTGGTGATCGGGTCGGGCTGTTTGGTGTCATCAAGGCTTGCCTGAAACGTGACCTTCACCGTCAATCGGTCTGGCAGAATCATGCGCATGCGACCGGCATCCACAAACTGCTTGGCATAGTGTTCGGGCAGATAACCCAGAAATGCACCTGACAGGATCAAACGTGCTTCGGCCTCCATGTCCGATACGGTTGCGTGCGGCCGGGCAATCGCGAATTCCTTCAGATCCCGGCCAAGCCAGGATTTGCGCCCGATCAGGCGGTAACGCCGGATTTCATCAATGTCGATTTCGTCATCGGGCTGGGTAAAAAGCGGATGGTCCGATCCGCAATAGAACCGATGGGTTTCACCGTAAAGCGGGATATAGCGCAGACCCAGAACGGTTTTCGGAAAACTGCAGATGCCAATCTGGATATTGTCGGTCACCACTTCACGCAACAGGTCATTGGGCGGATTGGTCACGACATTGAGCGTCACATCCGGGGCGCGTTCCATAAAGCGTGCAATGGTTTTTTCGATCCGGCGTGCAGCAGGATCGGTGATGGTATTATCCGTCAGTCCGATGGTCAGGGTGCCGCTTAGCTTGTCACGCAGTGCTCGCATCTTGGTTTCATATTGCGCGACCGATTTGAACAGCCGGTGGGCTTCTTCAAATACCACCTGTCCCTCAGCCGTCAGCGCAAAGCCACCCCGTCCGCGTTTGCAAAGTGTGAACCCAAGCCGGGTCTCAAGGGCGGTGACATAGCTTGAAATTGTTGAAAGTGACAGGTTGAGATCGCTTTGTGCAGCGGCAAATCCCCCGGCCTCGACGATGGTCAGGAAAATACGCAAAAGCTTCAGGTCGGCCTGTTCCGTGATCATCGGGTCAATTCCGTGCAGTAAAAGTCATTACTTTGGAAAATGCCAAAGTAAAGTTCAGAAATACGTGATTTTTAAGTGCCGCGCAATTTGATCTGATCGGGCCAACAACAATATCCGCCCATTGGTTCAAATGTCGCGAACCAATGCCCCGATCAGGAGGTCCCATGTTCACTGACGACAAGCTTGCAAAACTGCGCGAAAAATACGGCAACACCAAAGGCGCAGACATTTTTGATCCGCATTTTCGCGAAGTGGCGGCATCGCAGTTTTCTGAAAGTGGCGCGCGCAAATGGCCATTTGCCGGTGTGCCAACTTTCCTTGATGCGCCGTTTGCCGCCGATGCCGAGAACGAGAATTTTGCAGGCCTCGACATTGCGCTGGTTGGCGTGCCGATGGATCTTGGTGTCAGTAATCGTGCCGGTGCACGACTTGGCCCGCGCGCGGTCCGCAATATCGAACGCATCGGTCCGTATGAACATGTCCTTCGCATGGTGCCCGGTGCCATGGCCCGTATTGCCGATATTGGCGATGTGCCGTTCCGCAGTCGCTATTCGCTTGAAAGCTGCCACGAGGATATCGAGGCCTATTTCAATAAGATCGTTGGTGCCGGTGTCATTCCGATTGCTATCGGTGGCGATCATTCGATCAGCTATTCGATCCAGAAGGCGGTGGGCAAGGATCGCCCCGTTGGCATGATCCATCTTGATGCTCATTGTGATACCTGCGGGGAATATGATGGATCGCGGTTCCATCATGGTGGCCCGTTCCGCGAAGCGGTGATGGATGGTGTGCTTGATCCGGAACGCACCATACAAATCGGCATTCGTGGCCCGTCGGAATATGTCTGGGAATTTTCCTATGACAGCGGCATGACCGTGATCCACGCAGAAGAAGTGCCGAAAATGGGCGTTGAGGCCGTCATCGCCAAGGCACGCGAAGTGGTCGGCGATGGCCCGGTTTATCTGTCATTTGATGTTGATTGCCTGGATCCGTCCTTCGCACCGGGCACGGGCACGCCAGAGGTCGGTGGCCTGACCTCGCGCGAGGCATTGGCGATCCTGCGTGGTCTTAAGGGGATTGATTTTGTCGGTGCCGATGTTGTCGAGGTTGCCCCGCAATATGATGCCACGACCAACACCGCTCAGGTCGCGGCACAGGTTCTGTTTGAAGAGCTTTGTTTGGTGGTCGACGCGATGAAGCGTCGCAATGGCGAAGCATAAGGCCTTGCCGTAAAACCCGATGAACGACCTGTCCGTGCGCTTTGTCGTTATGGACAGGTCTTAATGATCAAGACTGGCGATAAACGCACCGGGACTGACACCCCACATGGCCTTGAAATGTCGGTTCAAGTGGCTTTGGTCGGCAAAGCCCGTGGCAGCCGCTGCATCGGCAATGGTCGATCCGTCAAACAGCATCCGCTTGGCTCGGCGCAATCGCATATGGTTGAAATAGGTGTGTGGCGGAAGCCCGGTCGCCGCGCGGAATACGCGGAGCAAATGAAACCGGCTAAGCCCGGTTACAGCGGCCAGATCATCCAATGATATATTCGCATCCAGATGGGCCGCCATATAGTCAATCACCGCCTCGACGCGCTTGTCCTCGGACCCCGGTTGATAGGAATAGGGCGGGGCATCCGCATGGCGCAGCGCAAAGCGGGCTGCGCTGTAAAGAAGCTGGCTGTCGCGTTCCAGCAACCTGTTTGAGCCGTCTTCTTCCGGTCGGAACAGGCGGTGCAGACCTTGCAGTTGCAAATGCAATTCCGGGTCATTGACCACACAGGTGCCAAAGAATGGCAAGCCGGTGTTCTTTGGTGATGTCTCTGCCACCAGTTCACCAAACACCTTCGGGTCTATGAACATGATTTGGTACTGATACCCATCATCAGATGCCGGGCCACCGTCATGAACCTGCATCGGGTTCATCATCAAGATCTGTCCGCGCGCGGCGACATAATTGGTCCCACGCGTCATGAACCGCTCTGCCCCATTCAGGATGGTGCCAAACGCGTAATAGTCGTGGCTGTGTTTCGGGAAAGAGAAATTCTTGTAGTCGGCCTCGAACATATCAATGCCGTCGGCTGCCCGCCAATGACGGGCAATCTCGCGGGGGCGCCTGGACGCCGGTCGGGATGATCCCGGACGTCGGGCAGGCGCAGAGCTATGTCGCGACGCGTTGTTCATCGCCTCATTATAGCGTTTCTAACGATGCGGAGCTTGTACAATATTGTCATGGCGACATTTTAATCCGCCTTCTTCCAATGGGTGCCAGAAAGCGAAAATGGGTCTGGCGGTCGTGCCGATTCGCGGATCAAGACCGCAAAACTGACTTTTTGACGCATTTTGAAATGGATAATGTGCCCCCGCCCAATTGTATAGATGAATGTTCATATGAACATTTTCAGGTGGGTGTTTTGTTGTTTTCTATATTCTGAATGCGCGTCTTGCACGTTGCGACGTGGACAAATGCTGATTTCATCCAACTGACACAATTCCGGACGCCGAGCGGATGTAAGGATCACGCCAAGTGTAGTTCTTACTGTTTGGATGTCCCATGTTTCTTGACCGAATTCGCATTGGTTCGCGCATTTTCGCTGGTTTCTTTGTTCTTGTGGTTATGCTTGTCGGCCTGTCTGCACTGTCTTCAACCTATTTGCTGGGGTTTGGTTCCCATGCAGACCGCATAGCCAAAAGCACCGGTTTGGTCGGACTTGCCAACGACTATGCATTGCGCCTTGAACGCCTGTCCAACCAGGTTCTGCTGTTTGCTCAAACGGTCGACCCGCTTGATCGTGACGGCATCGCCACCATCCGCGAAGCAGCAGAGCAAAGCGGCGCGACGTTGGTAGCTGAACTGCGGATGAATGGTGATACTGAGCGGGCCGATGCGCTTGAAAGCCTGAGCGCAGATTACATCGCAACGCTTGAGCCACTTGTGCTGCGCGCGGAAAACCTGTCTGCGGCGTCAGAAACAATGTTGCTTGGGGCCAATCAGCTCGGAAAATCTGCGGCCCGGCTCGAAGATTTCATCACCAAAGCGAAACCCGGCCATCGCCGAAAATTCGCCGACAAGCTTGCGACAGCCAATTTGTCCGCAATCGTTAATTCGTTGCAGTTCTCGATACTGCGCACCCCGGAATCCCTTGATGCCGCACGCGCACAGACGTCTGCCCTGACGGACTTGCAGGAAGAAATCAAATCTTCCTTTGATGGCTTGACCCGCAATGACAAAAAGCTGTTTTCCTATGCAATTCGCGACAACGACTTGCTGAAACAGGGGGCAAATCAGCTGGAAGCCTCGATTGCCGGTTTCCGCCAGTCGATGGATGCCTTTAAGTCGGCGGTCCGTGAAGTTCAGGCCATCACCCAGAACATTCGATCCGATGCGATGGCCAATCAGATCGCGCTTGTCGATGCTGCGCACAGCCAGTCAGAAAACTCTGCCCTGACCAACATTGTGGTGGCGGCCATCGGTGTTGTGGTTGCTGTTGCCCTGGCTCTTGGGATCGCCATGAGCATCCTGCGCCCGCTTAAACGTGTAAATGGCGACATGACCCGCCTGAGCGAAAACGACACCAATATCGCCCTTGCCGATATCCAGCGTCGTGACGAATTCGGTGCAATGTCGCGCACAGTGGCCATTTTCCGGGAAAATGCGCTTAAGATCGAAAGAATGGCTGAAGAACGCATCACGCTTCAGCGCCTCGAAGAGGAAAAACGCCGTGCCTCATTGGGGGCGATGGCCGAAACGATTGAAGGCGAAACCACGGGCCTTGTTAAATCGGTCAATCATCAGGTCACCCGTATGCGTGAAGCCGTGATTGAAGTCGCGGCAGCGGCCGAACGTGTGACGGTGCAAACCGAATCTGCGAACGGTGCCGCACAGGACAGCCAGTCACATTCCAATGCCATTGGTGATGCTGCCAACCGCCTGCGCGAAGCCATCGTCTCGATTGCCAACCGCGTCGAGCATCAGCGCGAAATTGCCCAGAACGCCGTCGGTTCGACCGAGGAATCGGCAAAGGCCGTCGATGACCTGCGCGAAGTGGCGACCAGCATCGAACAGATTGTCGATCTGATCCGAGGCATTGCCGGGCAAACCAACATGCTGGCCCTTAATGCGACGATCGAGGCCGCCCGTGCGGGGGATGCCGGCAAGGGCTTTGCCGTGGTTGCCGCCGAGGTCAAAAACCTTGCCAGCCAGACCGAGCGCGCCACCGAACAGATCACCGAACATGTCAACGCCATGGGCGCTGTGACGGATCGTTGTGTCGCTTCCATGGAAGACGTTGGCGTGACGGTGCGCTCCATGATGTCGATCTCCGAAGAAGTCGCCGGTGACGTTGAACATCAACGTCGCGAGACCGAGGAAATCACAGGCGCCATCGCCCTTGCCGGGGATGCGGTACGCAATGTCGGAACAGCCATCGGGGCGGTTTCCGAAGACATCGAAGTTACCCGAAAGCTAAGTCTGGATCTGAACCGCCGTGCGGATGAGGTCGACCGCAATGTGACCGAGCTCACAGCATCCCTTGATCGCGCGGTGGCCTCTGCCGCAGGTGACGAAGGAATTGATGCTGAGAACAACAATACCGCTGTTGATGATAGCTGGCACGAAGACAATCTGCTGACCTTCCCGCAAGAGCAAAGGCGCGGTGCTGCCTGAAAAGCTGCTTGCCAGAGATAATCAGACAACCAAAATTCACATTTGAACGACACGGGCCTGTCCACCGTATATCTGGTGTGCAGGCCCAATGCATTTGGTCTGCATTTTCGGTCCAAAACACAGGTTTTGTCAGCGGTTAAGATACAAATTGCGACGTTTCTGATACACTTTTTGTGTGGTTCTGACTGGCTGGTTGCAATATCGTTTCCCCCAATGGAAACCCACAAACGCATGACAACCTGAACTGGTACTGAATTGAAATACCGACACTTTCCCGGTGTGGGAAAAGGGTTGTTTGCACTAAGGCTGTTTGGTCAGTCCGACTTGGAAGTATCAATGTGATGGCGCGTAAACCGACGCTTCTGATCGCAGGTGTTGCACTGATTGCAGTTGCAGCCTCTGCCTATTTCTTTGCCAAAGACGACATCACGGCGCTGATTGCGCCCGATGCGCAACCCGCAAGCGTGGCGCAGCGCGGCGGTGGGGATCGCAGCCTTCCGGTGATCGCTGAACATGCCAGCCTGATGGATGAAAAGACCGTGGTTGAGGCTGTCGGGACCGGCAAGTCCGCCCTTGGTGTTTCGATCTATCCTGCGGTGTCGGGTGAGGTTGCTGATGTGCTGGTTCGGGCTGGTGCCAAGGTGACCAAAGGTCAGGTCCTTGTCATTCTTGATGCCGAACGCGAACGCCTTGCCCGCGATCTTGCGGCTGTTCAGGTGCGCGATGCCCAACAGCTTCTTGACCGGTATGAAAAGGCCCGGCCACTTGGCGCGGTTGCCGAAAGCGAAGTTGATACTGCCCGGACGGCGCTGGCCGAGGCCCGCATTCAACTTGATCAGGCCGAGGTTAATCTGGCGGACCGAACCATTCTGGCCCCGTTTGATGGCATTGTCGGCATTCCACAGATCGAGGCGGGCGATCGCGTGGACAGCTCGACCATGCTTCTTACCCTGGACAATATCGACAGCATCCTGGTTGATTTCGAAGTTGCCGAAACCCGGTTTGACAATATCCGTCCCGGCCAATCGGTGCGGGTTGAAACATGGAGCCTGCCTGGCGAAGAATTCACCGGTGTCGTCGAGTCTATTGGCAGCCGAATTGACCCGGAAAGCCGGACCTTTGCCGTGCGTGCCCGTGTGCCGAATCCCAACGGCCGTTTGCTCGCCGGGATGTCCTTTGCGGTTTATGTTGATATCGAAGGAAAACAGTATCCCTCGGTGGCGGAAATCTCTGTGCTTTGGGGCGATGAGGGTACCTATGTCTGGCGGATTGATGACGAGAACAAAGTGTCGCGCGTTCCGGTCCGGGTCGTGAAACGAACCAACGGTCGCATTCTGCTTGATGGTGGCATTGCGCAGGGTGACCTGGTTGTCGTCGAGGGTGTCTTGCGCCTGCGTCCCGGGCGGACCGTTTCCGCAACCATTCGCGGTGACAACAATGCTGGCGGCACTGGTGGCGTTGCCATCCGTGAAGACACTGGCGAGGGGTCCTGATCATGTCGACAGGAACCGGCAATCACGACCAAAACGATCTAGCGTCACTCAGTATCCGACGCCCGGTTCTGATCTGCGTGGTTGCCATGCTGATCATCCTTGCCGGTCTGGCCGCGATGCTGGGTGTCGAAATTCGCGAACTGCCCAATGTCGACCGCCCGACCATCACCGTGACCGCCGACTATGATGGTGCATCACCTGAAACAGTCGATGCCGAAGTGACCGGCATCATCGAAAGTGCAGCTTCGCGTGTTAGCGGGATCAAGGAAATCAGTTCCCAAAGCGAAGAGGCCAATGCACGCATCCGCATCGAATTCTACCCCGACGTTGAAATCAACGATGCCGCCAGCGACATCCGCGAAGCCATCAGCCGGGCAGAACGCAGCTTGCCCGACGGAGTAGAAAACATTCGTGTGGTCAAGGCTGACGCCGATGCCAGTGCCATCATGCGCATTGCGGTTGTCAGCAACCGCCTGACCGAAGAAGAACTTGCCAACATTGTCGAAGACCAGATCAGCCCGTCCTTGCTGTCTGTTCCCGGTGTGGCAGAGGTCGGGGTCAACGGGGATCGTGAACGTGTCTTGCATGTGCGCGTTGATCCGCTGCGCATGGCAAGCTTCGGCCTGTCGGTTCAGGATGTGGCAGATCTGTTGCGCACGGCGCAATTTGATATCCCGGCAGGCAGCTTTGAATCATCGGATCAAAAACTTTTTGTCCGTGCCGATGCGTCCGTGTGGGAAGTCGACAAGCTTAATCAGATGCTGGTGCGTGACAGCGTGCTTCTGGGTGATGTTGCCGATATTTATTACGGCCCGGATGATGCGACATCCTATGTGCGACTGAATGGCCGCACCGTGATCGGGCTGAGTATTACCCGACAGGCGCAATCCAATACGATCGCGATTTCCAATGGTGTGCGCGAGGTGGTTGAACGCCTCAATCAGCAATATGATGACCTTGATGTTTTCGTGAACTCTGACGATGCGGTCTTCATCGAAGGCGCGCTTTGGGAAGTGATCTTTAGTCTGGGTTTGGCCATCCTGATTGTCATTGCGGTGCTGTATCTGTTCCTGCGTTCCTTCACGGCAACTCTTATTCCGACCATCACCATTCCGATTGCCCTGATAGGCACGGTCGCTGCGATTTGGGCGATGGGCTTTTCGATCAACATCCTGACCCTTCTGGCCCTTGTGCTGGCAACCGGCATGATTGTCGATGATGCGATTGTGGTTCTTGAAAATATCCAGCGCCGTCGACATCAGGGGCTTGGGTCGATGGCGGCGGCGGTCCTTGGCTCGCGACAGGTCTTCTTTGCTGTTGTTGCCACCACACTTACGCTGATTTCGGTTTTTGTGCCGATTTCCTTCCTGCCCAGTACGGCCGGGCGGTTGTTCCGGGAATTTGGCTTCGTGCTGGCATTTGCAGTGGCTGTGTCATCCTTTGTTGCCCTGTCCCTATGCCCGATGCTGGCATCACGGCTTAAACATATCGATCCACATGACGGCAAGACCGACGATGCGCCCAACATGTTGGAACGCTTTGGCTTCTTCTGTGCCGGGATTTATCGCCGCATTCTTGAAGCAGCCCTTGGCAGCCCGGTTATAACCTTGATGGTTTGTATCGTTGCCGGCGGAACGGCCTTTGGTGTTTATACAACTGTGACGCAGGAATTGCTGCCCGACGAGGATCGCGGTCGTATTCTTGTTTCCATGCGGGGTCCGGACGGGGTTGGCATCGACTATATGGACCGTCAGGTCGAGGCGGTTGAAGACATCCTGCGTCCGGTGGTCGACGCGGGCGATGCCTATAACATCTATACCATTGTGGGGCTGTGGGACCCGAACCGTGCCCTTGTGATTGCCCCACTTAAACCATGGGAAGATCGCACCCGCTCGCAACAGGAAATTACGGCGTCGATCCGGGGCGACCTGAATGCGCTTCCGGGCGTGCAGGCCTATATCTGGCAGCCCAACAGTCTTGGCTTGCGCGGTGGCACGGGCGAGGGGCTTGAATTTGCCCTGACCGGGACAAGCTATCGCAAGCTGGCTGAAAATGCCCGCGCCATGCAGCAGGAAATCGAGGCGAACTATCCCGGTCTGACGGGCCTTCGGGTGTCCTATCAGACCACCCAACCACAGCTTCTGGTGAATATTGATCGCAGGCGCGCCTTTGATCTGGGCATTCCGATCGAAGAGCTCGATACAACTTTGCGTGCGATGATCGAGGGGTACGAAGTCACCGAAATCAATGTCGATGACCAGAATGTGCCGATCAAGTTGCGCAGTGCGCTCGGCAGCATCAATGACCCGTCCGATCTTGAAAACCTGTTTGTGACCGGCACCAATGGCCGCATTCTGCCATTGTCATCCGTGATCACACTCACTGAAGAGGCGGTTGCCTCCGAACTTGAACGCGAAGGACAGCAACGCGCTGTTACCATCTCGGCCAACCTGACACCGGGCTATACCCTGGCCGAAGCGGTCGCGGATGTGAACGCGGTTGGCGATGAATTGCTGCCACCAGGTGTCGGCATCCTGTTCCTTGGTAATGCTGCGGCGTTGGGTGAAACCGCCAGCGATGTCCAGATCACCTTCCTGATTGCTGTTCTTGTCGTGCTCCTTGTTCTGGCTGCCCAGTTCGAAAGCTTTACTTCGGCCCTTGTTGTGGTTTTGACCGTGCCGTTTGGTCTTGCGGCTGCCATCTTTGCGCTGGCGCTTAGTGGTACCTCGATCAATATCTATAGCCAGATTGGATTGGTGATGTTGGTTGGCCTGATGGCCAAGAACGGGATTCTGGTTGTTGAATTTGCCGATCAGCTGCGCGATGCGGGTAAGTCTGTGCGTGAAGCCGTGCATGATGCGGCGATGGTGCGCTTGCGCCCGATCATGATGACCATGATCTCGACCGTTCTGGGGGGCTTGCCGCTTGTCCTTGGCACGGGTGCCGGGGCCGAAGCACGCGCAGCCATTGGCTGGGTGGTATTTGGCGGTCTTGGCTTTGCGACGGTCTTTACTTTGTTCCTGACCCCGGTGCTTTATTTGTTGTTGGCTCCACTGGTGTCGGCCCGTGCCGATGGCGGCAAGAAGCTGCAATCACAGTTACGCGCCGCAGAAGCCATTCCTGATCACGGCGAGGCGGCATCACATGTCGCGGCGGAGCCCGGAAGTGACGGTCTTCAAGGAAGTGCGAAATAATATGAATAATCCTCACATTTCTGCGATTTCGGGCATTGCCCTTTTGCTCGCGCTGGCGGGGTGCCAGTCCGTCGGACCGGATTATACCGCCCCGAACTTTGATCTTGTTGGCGCCTATACGCCGGAAATTCCGGTGATTGCCGCCAACCAGAACGAACAGGGCCGTTGGTGGGAAAGCACTACAGACCCGGTTTTAAATGGTCTGATTAATGAGGGGCTCAACAACAATATCGACCTTCAGATCGCGATCAGCCGTATCCGTGCCGCTGCCGCAACCGCACGCGGTGTTGCCGGGGCGAATGGGCCGCAGGTCGGCGCGTCGGTGGATGGTTCGGCAAGTCGTTCGACATCCAGCCGTGCCAGTGGTGATCAGGTGTCCGATATGGGCTATGGCGCGGGCGTTGATTTGTCCTGGACTGCTGATATCTGGGGCGGACAAACCCGCGAAGAAGAAGTGGCAGAGGCAGATTACCTTCAGCAGGTTTATCTGCGTGAAGATGTCTATCGCACGATGATTGCCGATATCATCACAAACTATATCGAATTGCGCGGGGCACAGCGGCGTTTGGCACTTTTGCAGGACTCCCTTGATCTGCAACGTCAGACCAGCAACATCGTGCAAGTGCGTTTGCAGACGGGCCTTGGCTCCGAACTTGATCTGTCACGTGCGCGCGCCGAAGTCGCCGATCTCGAAGCAACGGTCCCGACCCTGCAAACCACCATTGATCGCTCGATCAATGCGATTTCTATTCTCGTCGGTGCACAACCGGGAACGCATCGCGATCTGTTGCTTGATGCGTCACCGCTTCCCGAGTTTCAAAGCAGCCCACCAATTGGTATTCCGGCCGATCTGCTGCGCCGTCGCCCGGATGTGCGCGCGGCCGAACTGGCCCTGATTTCTGCGACCTCGCAAATCGGGGTGGAAACCGCAACGCTTTATCCGGAATTGTCCCTTGATGGGTCACTCGCCCTTGGTGTCACCGGCTATGGCACCGGGCCGATTGTCCGCACCGCCATGGCCGCCATCGGGGCGCTGATTGATGCGACCCTTTATGATGGAGGGGAACGCCGTGCCAATATTACTGTTGCCGAGGAAGAGGCAGAACAAGCCTTCCTGACCTACCGCCAGACGCTTCTGAACGCGATCGAGGAAGTTGAAAGCGCGATTTACGGCTATGTCGGAGCGGTGGCACAGCGCGATTCCCTGATTGCATCGGTGCAATATCACCGCGAGGCCTTTGAACAATCGCGTGTGCGTTATGTACAGGGGCTTTCGGACTTCCTTGATGTACTTGATTCCCAGCGCAGCCTGACCTCGTCGCTGCAATCACTTGCCGATTCCGAGACCGACCTGGAACTTGAAACCATTAATCTATATAGCGCGGCGGGACTGAGTGTCGAAGACGTCGAGCGTTATGCCAAAGAGGCCGGTGTGTCGCTTGCGAATGGTTAGAAAGCGCTGCAAAATCGTATATATCAGTGAACTGTGGCTTGAGTTTCCTGATCTTTCATCCTAGGTCTTTGGCAATCTGCATTCCGGGGACAATCATGACCGGCGATCTGTTTGCCAATGAACCACCACGCAACCTTTTGCCCCTTGATGGCGAAGTGTTGCTGCTGCGTGACATCATGGCCGCCGATGACGCCGACAAGACCTTTGCCCGACTTCAAAGCAACATCGTCTGGCAACAGGAAACCGCCAAAATCCATGGCAAGGAAATCCCGGTCCCGCGCCTGACTGCTTGGTATGGCGAGGTCGCCTATCGCTATAGCGGGGTCTATCACCCGGCCAGTCCGTTTCCCTCTATTGTTGCCCCTTTGCGCACACTGGCCGAAGAACTGTCTGGCGCGGCATTCAATACAGTTTTGTTGAACCAGTATCGTGATGGGCGCGACAGTGTTTCCTGGCATGCCGATGACGAGGAAGTTCTGGGCGAAAACCCGGTGATTGCCAGCCTCACCTTCGGGCAGGAACGCCGGTTTCATTTCCGCCACAAGAAAACCGGCGATCGCATCAGCGTCGATCTGCCGCATAACTCCGCGCTCATCATGTCAGGCGCGACCCAGCATTGCTGGCTGCATCAATTGCCAAAGACCGCCCGTCAGGTTGGCCCGCGGATCAATCTGACCTTCCGCAATACCCGCCCGGAAAGCCGATAAATTATCGCGTCGTGACGTGGCAATGCGTTCTGGTAGTATCGTGCAGGACTTGGCTATAGTGTCGGCAATTCAACTGGCTAACGATTACACACGACGGTTTCGGGGATAAGGCACGCATGGCAAAACGCGTAAAACTTCTGGATGTCGCCAAGGCGGCCGGGGTTTCGCAAGGGACAGCGTCGAATGCGTTTGGCAAGCCTGATCTGGTCCGCCCGGAAGTCCGCGAACGCATCTTTGAAGCCGCGCGTGAACTTGGCTATCGCGGCCCGCATGTCATGGCCCGCATGCTGCGTACCGGAAAGGCAGGGGCACTGGGCGTCGTTTTCCCCGATAATCTGGAATATGCCTTTAGCGATCCGGTGGCGATTGAATTGCTGCGCGGGATCGGGCGCGAATGCGCGCGTCATGGTGTGAATGTCATGATCATCTCGGCCGAAAACCCCGAACAGGCGATTGCGGCGGTGAACAATGCGGCGGTTGATGCCTTTCTGGTGCATTGCTATTCCGATAACAACGACATCATCAAAGCCATCCAGCGCCGCAATCAGCCCTTGATCAGCATTGATACCGACATTGCCGGGGCGGCGGGTACCGTGGTGCTTGATGACTTTGCCGCGGCGAAAAAAGCTGCGCAGCATTTGCTCAATTGCGGGGCGTCAAAGTTTGCAATTTTGTCATTGCAAGCCACCGAGCATGATCATTTCGGCCCGATGAGCCCAAACCGTCTGGGGGCTGCCAGTCACCGGGTGGTGCGCGAACGTCTGGCGGGGTATCACGCGGCGCTTGAAGCGGCCGGCATTACGGCCAGTGATGTTGTGCATATCGAATGCGACAACCAGTCCGCTCACAGTGCGAAAATGACGACAGAGCTTCTGTCAAACCATCCCGACATCAATGGCATTCTCGCAATGTCGGACGTGATCGCGATTGGCGCGATTGATGCTGCCCGCGCCATCGGCCGAAACGTGCCGGGCGATCTCAAGGTCATCGGCATTGATGGCATTGCTGCTGGCGAACGCACCGACCCGCCGCTCACGACCATGTATCAGGATTCCGTCGAGAAAGGGCGGCTTGCCGCCGAAATGGCGCTGTCGGATGCGCCGGGCAAAACCATCACGCTTGAAACCAGCCTGTTGCTGCGCGGTTCTACTCAGGCCCCGAGCTAGGAGAGCTCGGCATAGCGATAACAATCCGTCGTGTGGTCCATCACGATCCCGGTGGCTTGCAGGAAGGAATAGATGATCGTCGTGCCGACGAATTTCATGCCGCGTTTTTTAAGGTCCTTGGAAACCCGGTCACTCAGTTCGGTTGAGACCGGCACGTCAGACATGCTTTTCCAGTGATTGATTACAGGCTTCCCGCCAACAAAGGACCAGATGTAGGCATCAAAGCTTCCGAATTCTTTCTGGATCGCGATGAATGTTTGCGCATTTTGAATAGATGCCGCGACTTTTAGTTTATTTCGAATAATCCCCGGATCGGCCAGAAGGGCTTCCTGCTTTGCCGCGTCGTAAGCTGCGACCTTGGTCACATCAAAATTGTCATAGGCTGCGCGATAGGTGTCGCGCCGTGCCAGAATGGTCAGCCAGCTTAAGCCTGCCTGAGCCCCCTCAAGGATCAGCATTTCAAAGAAATGCCGGTCATCATGTACTGGAACCCCCCATTCCTTGTCATGGTATTCGACATAAAACGGTTTGTCGGCATGGACGAGTGCCCAGCCGCAGCGCGGGTGATCCGTTTCTTGCATGATAAATCCTCCTTTAGCGCCCGCATTCTGGCGGTGATGCAGGCCTCTATACAAGGCGTAATCGAGGTGGGGCTGACATCTCCTGACAGTTTCTGGCAGGGGTTTGGCGGGGCTTTGGGCTGGCGTTGAAGGGGCGCGTTGATCAACCGGTTGGTGAGCATGATCACAAAGCGATGAAAACTTGGCGCGAATTGCACCAAAATCAACGCTGTGTGCTTGCGTTGGGGGCAATTGCCGACTAGGTTTTGCTGCGTGCAAACATCTTTCCGGGCCCAAAGCATCCATGTGCCCGGCGATTGTAAGGAGCGGCGATGCTGGCGATTTTCTGGCTGATTGACACTGTGGTGGGGATCTACATTTTCATGCTGATTGCATCTGCAATCCTGTCATGGCTTGTGGCGTTCAACGTGATCAATACCAACAACCGGTTCGTCTATATGGTCGGTGATTTCCTCTATCGTGTCACCGAACCGGCATTGCGCCCGATCCGGCGGATCATGCCCGATCTTGGCGGTATTGATATCTCGCCGATTATCCTGATCCTGATCCTGCAATTTGCCAACATGCTGATCCAGACCGATGTCCGGATGGCGCTTGTCGGGTATTAGGTCCTGACCCCTAATGTCTCATTTCACCTATTAAATTGTCTCATTTAGACAATGTCTGATCACGCGCCCGTGTTACGGTCCGAGCCATCAGGGGTTCGACTGTTCGTTCGGTTGACGCCAAAGGCATCACGCAACGCGATTGGTGATGTGGTGGCAGACGCTGATGGACAGCAGTGGCTAAAGGTGTCGGTGACGGCCGTGCCCGAAAACGGCAAGGCCAATCTGGCGCTGATAAAACTTTTGGCAAAAGCGGCCAAATGTCCTAAATCGTCGGTCAGGATTGTTTCCGGGCAAACTGATCGCATCAAAACGCTGCTGATCGACGGAAATCCCGAAGAGCTGATGGCGAAAATATCCCAACTCACGGGGCGGACAGACATATGAGTGACGCGAAAATCATCGACGGCAAGGCATTCGCAGCCAACCTGCGCACCGACATCACAGCCGAAGTATCCAAGCTTAAATCCGAACATGGTGTAACACCGGGTCTGGCCGTCATTCTGGTCGGCGAAGACCCGGCCAGTCAGGTCTATGTCCGCAACAAGGGCAAACAGACCCTTGAATGCGGTATGAATTCCTATGAGCACAAGCTCCCGGCGGAAACCAGCGAAGAAGACCTTCTGGCCCTGATCGCCAAGCTTAATGCCGATGAAAACGTCCATGGCATCCTCTGTCAGCTTCCTGTGCCCAAGCACATCAACGAACAGGCCATTCTGGCCGCCATCGACCCGGCCAAGGATGTTGACGGCTTCCACGTTGTCAATGCCGGCGCACTGGCAACGGGCGGTGAAGGTTTCGCACCCTGTACGCCTTACGGCTGCCTGATGTTGCTCAAAGACACGCTCGGCGATCTGTCTGGCAAACGTGCGGTGGTGGTCGGCCGTTCGAACATCGTTGGCAAGCCGATGGCGCAGCTTTTGCTGAAGGAAAGCTGCACGGTCACCATCGCCCATTCGCGCACCCGCGACCTTCCCGAAGAAGTCCGCCGTGCCGATATCGTCGTTGCCGCCGTGGGTCGTCCGAACATGATCAAGGGCGACTGGATCGCCCCGGGTGCCACCGTGATTGATGTTGGCATTAACCGCGTTGAAGGGACTGAGGGCAAAATGAAGCTGGTCGGCGATGTCGAGTTTGAGACCGCATCCAAAGTCGCCGGTGCCATCACCCCGGTCCCGGGCGGTGTCGGCCCGATGACCATTGCGTGTCTTCTGAACAACACCCTGATTTCGGCTTGTCGTGCCAATGGCCTTGAGGTGCCGAATCTTGGTTTCGACAACTAAGAAAATCGATCATATCGAAATTAAAAAGGGCAGCCATTGGCTGCCCTTTTATTTTGACTTAAAGCGGCCAGACCCACAGCAACATCGGTACACCAACCGCGACAACGATGATTTCAATCGGCAGGCCGAGGCGCCAGTAGTCGCTAAAGCGGAAGCCGCCGGGGCCGAGGATGAGGGTGTTGTTCTGGTGGCCGATGGGGGTCAGGAATGCGCAGGATGCGCCGATGGCGACCGCCATCAGGAACGGGTCGGAGCTTGCGCCGAGCTGGGCTGCACTGCCAATCGCAATCGGGCACATGACAGCAGCAGTCGCGGCATTGTTCATGAAATCCGAAAGCGTCATGGTGACAATCAGGATCAGCGCAAGGGCAACTGGCGGGCTTCCTTGTGCGACGGTATCGAGCAGGAAGCGCGCAATCAGATCGGCACTGCCGGTACTTTCCATGGCATTGGCGACCGGGATCAGGGCGGCCAGCAACACAACCACCGGCCAGTCGACCGCATCATAAAGGGTGCGCGGCGAGACCACACCCACCAGCAAAGTGGCAAGCACGCCAAGTGCAAACGAAATGGCGGCGGGCAGAATGCCAAAGGCTGCGAGTGCAATGGCAACGGCCATGATGGTGGTGGCCTTGAGCGCCTGTGTCTTGTCGCCAAGATTGAGCGACCGTTCGGCAAGGGGGGCGCAGCCCAGGCGATTGCCAAATTCGTGAATGGCAGCAGGCGTGCCTTGCATCAACAGCACGTCCCCGGCCTGCATTTTCATGGTGCGCAAGCGTGACATGGAACGTTGTCCCTGTCGCGACAGGGCCAGAAGGTTGATGCCATAGCGACTGCGAATGCGGATATCGGCTGCAGATCGCCCGATAAAGGAGGCGTTTGGCAGGACCACGACTTCGATCAGGGAGATATCGTCGGACTGAAGGGCTCTTTTCTTTGTATCGGAGTCCTTTTTGTCCGACTTGGCGGTGTCATCTTTTTCGGAGCCGTCCTTTGACGCGTCACCGGACTTTTCGGCCGCCCTTTGGGCCTTTTGGACGCGGACCTGTTCCTTGGCTTCTTCCCGTTGTTCGGCGTTGGCTTCTTCGCTGCGCAATTCCGCTTCCAGGGTCAGTTCAAGCCCTGAAAGGGCACTTGCCAGTCCTTCGGGCTCGGCTTCGATCAGCAGGATGTCGTCCTGCTGGAGTTCGCGATAGGGGCTTGGTGCGGGGATGCGGCGCTCGTTACGGATCAGGCCGATCACCTGCGCGTCCGACTTATCAAGCTCGTCATTGATTTCGCGCAGGAACATGCCGATGGATTTGCTGCCCTCGGTAATGCGGGCCTCGGTCAAATAGGATCCGGTTTCAAATCCTTCGGCCCCGGCGCGTTCACGGGTGGGGACCAGAAAACGACCCAGCAGTATGACAAATACCAGACCGGCAAGCGCGATGGCGACGCCGACCGGGCTGTAATCAAACATCGAAAAGCCCGTTCCGGTGGCCTCGGCCCGGAAGCCCGAAACGATCAGGTTGGGGGGTGTGCCGATCAGGGTTGTCATGCCGCCCAGAATTGAGCCAAAGGCCAGCGGCATCAGGATTTTGCCCGGTGGTAGGTTCTGTTTGTTGGCGATCTGAATGCCAATCGGCATCAAAAGAGCAAGCGCGCCGACATTGTTCATGAAGGCCGACAGGATCGCTGCCAGAAGACTAAGCGCGGCCATGGTAACGAATGGCCCCGCCGATTGCGGCAATACCGTGCGAGACAGGGTATCGACAGCGCCAGATTTTTGCAGGGCCGAGGAAAGGATCAGAATACAGGCCACAGTGATTACTGCAGGGTGACCAAAGCCGACAAAGGCATCGTCGGTTGGCACCAGCCCAAGCATCACACACACCAGAAGCGACGCCATTGCAACCATGTCATGGCGCCAGCGGGCCCATAAGAACAGCACAACCGTGCCAAGCAGTACGGCCAGAATCATGATCTGCGGGGTGGTCATTCGGGCTGTCCTGTTTGTTGGGTCGTCATTGCTGCGATGTTACCTGAATCCTATGAGCGTCGTGATGTGCGGTCAAGTTCGCCAGCAGTGAAGATGCTGAAATCATCCTGCCAGAATTGTCAGGAGCCTGTGTTAGTATCACCCTGTTTCCGTTTAAGAAATCATATGTGTTCTGATGCCAATTGACAGTGCTGACAGGCAAACGCCTGCCGTTTCGATTTCCGCCAAACAGGCACGCAACCTTGCACTTGTCGGGCAGGGGTTTGCCACCAATCCCGACCGTGATGTGACCAAGCGCCGGATTCTGAAAACCATCCGGGCGACCAACATGTTGCAGGTCGATAGTGTCAATGTTCTCACACGGGCGCATTACATGCCGGTCTTTTCCCGGTTGGGGGTCTATGACCCGAAACTGCTTGATGAACTGGTCTGGGGAACGGCCCGTCAGCGCAAGCTGTTTGAATATTGGGGACATGAAGCATCCATGATCCCGGTTGAGGATTATCCCCTTTATCGGTGGCGCATGCATGATGCGCAAAGAGGTATGGGAACGTGGGGGCGGATCGCGCGGGTTCAACGCGAACAACCCGATCTGATTGATAATATCCTGCGCCATATTGATCAGGAGGGTGCAGTTGCCGCCAGTTCCCTTGAAACCGAGGGACGCAGCAGTGCCAAATGGTGGGGTTGGTCGGATACCAAGACCGCGATGGAATACCTGTTCTGGAGTGGGCAGGTCATGGCGCGCAAACGGCGCAGCAGTTTTGAACGCGAATATGATTTGCCCCACCGTATTATCGGTGACATGGCACACGAACCGGCCCCCGATCGACAGGATGCAATGTGCGATTTGATCTGCAAGGGAATGGCCGCGATGGGGGTGGCTGCAGAGATCGATGTGCGCAAATATTTCCGCCTGCCAACTGATGAGACCAAGGCGTGTCTGGCCCGCCTTGTTGAAGAGGGCCAGTTGCTGCGCGCCGATGTTGAAGGTTGGAAACAGCCGGGCTATCTGTGCCCGACGGTCAATCCACGATCCCGTGCCAAACCGACTTGCCTTATGGTGCCGTTTGATCCGGTGATGTGGGAGCGCGACCGCGTGGAGCGGATATTTGGCTTTACCTACCGCATCGAGATCTATGTGCCTTCCGAAAAACGCGAGTACGGCTATTACGTTTTGCCATTCATGTTAAACGGCGAATTTGCAGCGCGGGTGGATTTGAAATCAGACCGCAAGGCGGGGATGCTTCGGGTGCAAAGTGCGCATCTGGAACATCATGCCAAGGCTGGCGATGTCGCCGGGCCGCTGATGGAAAATTTGCGGCGTCTTTCGGTCTTTCTGGGACTGGAAGGGGTTGAGGTCATGCCCGCCAATGACTTTTCGATATATCTGGGGTCATGCCCCTAGATCGCCTAATAGACCGCCAAAGGTAAACGGGGCGCAGGTCCCACATCCGCGCCCCGTCTATCCGTCGTACTGGCCGACCACAAAAGCTTCAGGACATTGTGGTCATATCGTTGCACCTGGCCTTACCAGCAGGTGTAACCCCCATCAGCCAGAACGATGGACCCGGTCATCAGGCTGGACGCATCGGACGCAAGGAACAGGACAACCGACCCGATTTCTTCGGTCAGGCCCAGACGGGCCATCGGAGTACCATTGATCCAGGCGTCATACATTTCCGGTTTGGATTTCACGAACTCATTGAGCGGGGTCGCGATATAGGTCGGTGCGACGGCATTGACGCGCACACCACGATTGCCCCACTCGGCCGCAAGCGACTTGGTCAAGTGATGGACCGCAGCCTTGGATGCGTTGTAATAGGCCTGTTCCTGCGGCTTGTTCACGATGAAACCTGACATGGAACCGACATTGACGATGACGCCGTTTTTCTTTGCGAGCATTTGCTTGCCGAATTCACGGCAGCACCAGAACGTACCGTTCAGGTTGACATCAATGACATTGAGCCAATGTTCGTCAGTTACGGTTTCGGCCGGGGTCTCAGAACGCGCGATGCCGGCATTGTTCACAAGAACATCAACACCGCCCTGCTTGGCCATTTTTTCGGCACTGTCGCGGACCTGATCGGTGTTGGTGACATCCATGATGTCGATGTCAGCCGAGTAACCCTTGGATTTCAGGTAATCGCGACCTTCTTCGGCAACGCCTTCGCTGATGTCGCCAATGATGACATGTGCGCCTGCCTCGGCAAGGGCTTCGCAGCAGGACAGGCCGATGGCGCGACCGCCGCCGGTGACATAGGCCCGACGGCCGGTAAGATCGAACTTTTTCAGGTACATTTTGGACTCACAATTAGCTTGTTTGGTAAGACGGGCCCCAATGCGTGTGGGACATTGGGGGCCGGTTTATGCACGTATCAGGAATTGCCCAACGCCAGCCCGTGGGCATCAAAGCGATGGATGCGATCCTGTTCGGGTGTCAGGAAAATCTTGTCATGTTCGCCCAACGGGATTTCGCCGGTGGCGCGAACTGTCATCGGGCCGAGGCCATCTGCTTCGACATGAAGATAGGTTTCGGCCCCAAGGTGTTCGGCGATCTTGACCGTTGCGGGGATTTCGCCGCTTTCGGTGCTGACCGCGATATGTTCCGGGCGAATGCCGATTTCGTGGCAGTCGCGTTTTTGGGCAAGCTCCCCGCCCAGAAAGTTCATTTTCGGTGATCCGATGAAGCCCGCGACAAACTTGTTTGCCGGGTTGTTGTAAAGTTCCATCGGTTTGCCGACCTGCTCGACGCGTCCGGCCTGCAGAACCACAATTTTGTCGGCCATGGTCATGGCTTCAACCTGATCGTGGGTGACGTAGATCATGGTGGTTTTGAGTTCCTGATGCAGACCGGTGATTTCGAGCCGCATGTTCACACGAAGTGCGGCATCAAGGTTGGACAGCGGTTCGTCAAACAGGAAGGCAGCCGGGTTGCGAACGATCGCACGGCCAATCGCAACACGCTGACGCTGACCACCTGAAAGCGCACTTGGACGGCGTTCAAGATAGTCGGTCAAGTTCAGGATCTTGGCAGCAGACTGGACTTTCTCTTCGATAACTTCCTTGCTTTCACCAGCCATTTTCAGGCCAAAGGCAATGTTGTTATAGACCGTCATATGCGGGTAAAGCGCATAGGACTGAAAGACCATGGACAGGCCGCGTTTGGCCGGGGCCTCGTTCGCGACGTCCGTACCATTGATCAGGATTTTGCCGTCAGTGACGTCTTCGAGGCCTGCAATCAGTCGCAGAAGCGTTGATTTGCCACAGCCAGACGGACCGACGAAGACAACGAATTCGCCGTCATTGATATCAAGATCGACACCGGGAATAACATCGAGTGTGCCGAAGGTTTTCTTGACTTTCTCCAGTCGGATAGCACCCATTTTGGTGTTCCTTCTTTCCAGATTGCTATCAGGCTGCGGTTACTTGACCGCGCCGAATGTCAGACCACGAACCAGCTGTTTCTGAGAGAACCAGCCAATCACGAGAATTGGGGCAACCGCGAGCGTCGATGCGGCTGAAAGCTTCGCCCAGAACAGGCCCTCGGGGCTTGAATAGGAGGCGATGAAAGCAGTCAGCGGGGCTGCATCAGACGTTGTAAGGTTGAGCGTCCAGAAGGCTTCGTTCCATGCCAGAATGATGTTGAGCAGCATGGTCGATGCAATGCCCGGAACCGCCATGGGCAACAGCACAAAGATGATTTCCTTGGGCAGGGTCGCGCCATCCATACGGGCCGCTTCGAGAATGTCGGTCGGGATTTCCTTGAAGTAGGTGTAGAGCATCCAGACCATGATCGGCAGGTTCATCAGGAACAGAACCATGATCAGACCAAAGCGCGTATCAAGCAGTCCCCAATCGCGGAACAGAAGATAAATCGGGACCAGAACGCCGACCGGCGGCATCATCTTGGTCGAAAGCATCCACAGAAGGGCATCCTTGGTCCGTTTGGTCGGGTTGAAGGCCATCGCCCATGCACAGGTGACGGCAAAGACCAGACCAACCAGGGTGGAGCCCACAGCCAGGATGACCGAGTTCATGGCGAACTTGAAATAGTTCGAGCGTTCCTGAACCTCGACATAGTTTTCCAGCGTCCAGTCAAAGGAAATGAAGCTGGGCGGGATGGAAACGGCTTCGAGTTCGGTCTTGAAGCTGGTCAGCACCATCCAGAAGATCGGGAAGAAGATCAGAAGACCCACGATCCAGGCGAAAACCGAGAAGCTGACATAGCCAAGGGGTGTCTGTTTGTTTTCCATTTCGGGCCCCTATTTGTCCAGATTCTTGCCGATAAGGCGGATCAGGAAAATCGCCACGATATTGGCCAGAATGACCGCGACAATGCCGCCTGCAGATGCGCCACCGACGTCGAACTGCAACAGCGCCTGCGTATAAACAAGGAAGGCGATGTTGGTCGTTGCCAGGCCCGGACCGCCACCCGTGGTGACAAAGATTTCGGCAAAGACGGTCAGCAGGAAGATGGTTTCAATCAGCACAACCACCGTGATCGCACGGCTCAGATGCGGCAGGGTGATATAGAAAAAGATCGAGATCGGCCCGGCGCCATCCATCTGGGCGGCTTCTTTCTGGTCGCGATCAAGTGACTGCAACGCGGTCAAAAGGATAAGCACAGCAAAGGGCAACCATTGCCAGGACACCATGATAATGATCGAGGTCAGCGGTGCATTGGTAAACCAGTCGATCGCGGGCAGGCCAAACAGGCTGGCGATCCAGGCAAACATGCCAGACACCGGATCCATCAGAAGGTTTTTCCAGACCAGCGCATTCACAGTCGGCATGATGAAGAACGGTGCAATCACCAGCAGGCGCAGAACGCCGCGGCCAAAGATCGGCTGATCAAGCATCAGGCCCAACAGAATGCCACCCACCACCGTGATGGCCAGCACCGATCCAACCAGCAAAAGAGTATTTGCAAGGGATGCGAAAAATGCCGGATCTGTCAGAAAGAATTCGTAGTTAAGTGTACCGATCCACTCTTCCATTCCCGGCGACAACAGGTTGTAGCGCAGGAAGGAGAAGTAAATCGTCATGCCCAGCGGGACGGCCATCCACAAGAACAGGACGATGATCGACGGTGCGGACATGATACGCCCGGTAAGGGTCGAGGCCCGTGTCGACATGATGTGCTCCCCGAAATTGTCGTTTCGATCCTTAGGCCCTGAGCCTAGTCTTTAAGGGAAAAAAGGGTGGTGCGTTTTGCAACCACCACCCAAGTTTCTCTCAGGTTAAGGAGGTGCAGACCGGAATTCCAATCAGGTAAAGAATTCCGGTCCGGGAAGTGTATCAGTAGTATCCAGCTTTACGCATGGTGCGGTCGGTAGAGGATTGTGCAGCAGAGAGGGCCTGCTCAACGCTCATCTGACCGGCAAGGGCTGCTGAGAACTGCTGACCAACCGTGGTTCCGATACCCTGGAATTCAGGGATCGCAGCGAACTGAACACCAACATACGGCTTCGGTTCGAGGGTCGAGTTGATCGGGTCGGCGCTGTCGATTGCCAGAAGGGTCTCGTCTGCGAACGGTGCCGCTTCAAGATATTTCGGGTTTTCATAAAGCGACATACGGGTGCCCGGGGGTACGTTTGCCCAGCCTTCCTTGGAGGCAACCAGTTCCAGATAGTCTTTCGAGGTCGCCCAGGAGATGAACTTCTGAGCAGCTTCTACTTTCTGGGAGCCCATCGGAATGCCAAGGTTCCAGGCCCAGAGCCAGTTGGCGCCGGTGCAAGTTACAGCGCATGGTGCTTCGGTGAAGCCGACCTTGTCTGCAACTTTGGATTCTTTCGGGTTGGTGACGAAGGACGCGGCAACAGTTGCGTCGATCCACATGCCGCATTTGCCGGAGTTAAACAGCGACAGGTTTTCGTTAAAGCCGTTCGACGTCGCGCCCGGAGGACCATAGTTCCCAAGAATGTTGGTGTACATGTCGAGGGCGTTTTTCCATGCCTCGCCATCAAAGGTCGGTTTCCATTCTTCGTCGAACCAGCGCGCGCCATAGGCGTTACCCATGGTCGAAATCAGCGCCATGTTCTCACCCCAACCAGCCTTGCCGCGCAGGCAGATGCCGTAAACGCCTTCGTCAGGCTTGTGGAGTTTCTTGGCGATTTCAAGGGTCTGGTCCCAGGTCAGGCGGCCATTGATTTCAATACCGGCAGCTTCGAACAGGTCGGTGCGGTACATCATCATCGAGCTTTCGCCGTAGAACGGTGCAGCATACAGCTGGCCGTCGTTTGACACAGCAGAGCGGATGGCTGGCATCAGGTCATCGACGTCATAGTTGGAGCCAAGGTTATCAAGCGGTGCAAGCCAGCCTTTTTCAGCCCAGATCGGAACTTCATAGGTGCCGATTGTCATGACGTCATACTGACCGCCCTTGGTGGCGATGTCGGTGGTGACGCGCTGACGCAGGGTGTTTTCCTCAAGCGTGACCCATTCCAGGGAAATGTCAGGGTTCTTGGAGGTGAAATCATCCGTCAGCTTTTGCATGCGGATCATGTCACCGTTGTTGACGGTTGCGATGGTCAGTTTCGTTTCGGCATTGGCGTGTGCGATACCGCCCGCCAGCAACGCACACAGCGCTGCTCCCATTACGCGTTTCATATTTCCTCCCAAAGGACTATTTACCCGCTGAGCAGCTTCGGCTGCTCATGTTGATCATTTGTTCAGGCCGTGAGCATTCACTCAATTTCAGCTGCGCTTGTCAAACAAAATCGTTTTTGCGTCGCACAAAAAAGCGCCCCGTCCAAGAGATTGGCGGGGCGCAAAAGCATTTCAAGGATGGCCAAAAATTGTAGTTGCTAGCGCAGCAAACTTTCTGCTGTGGCTTCGTCTGTAATGAGAGTCGAAATCAGCTTGCCGCGCATCGCGCCGCGAATCGCTGCGACCTTTTTAGCCCCTTTGGCAACCGCAATGGTGTTGGTTGCAGGCTGCACTGCCGGGGCGCTTGTCACACATTGATTGACCGGATGATCAAGGATATTTCCGTCCTGATCAAAGGACCAGCTGATGACTTCACCAATTCCGCCGCTGTCGCGCAGCGAGACCAGCTCTTCCTTGGAAATAAAGCCATCAATGTGAAGCGGTGCGTCATCACTCAAATGGCCGACACCGATAAACCGGATATCGGCCTCACGCGCGAGTTTGAGGATATTGTCCATCGGTGGCTGTTGCTGCATGCGCTGACGCATTTCCGGATCAGCGATGATCACCGGGATCGGCAAGGGATAGTGCGGGGCGCGCGTGCGATCAGCAAGGTCCGTGACGGCATCATAGAAACTGGCAGCCCCGTCATGGGCGATTGTGCCAACCAGAGAGACGATCTTGTGGTGCTGGGCATCAATACGCCCGATTTCGTCCACCATGGCACGCATGGCACGCCCGGTGCCAAGGGCAATAATTTGTGGCTCTGTGGTATGGAGCGTGCGTTCCAGATAGTTGGCGGCCGCCTGTGCCATGCCAAACATCGCGTCCGGGGCGGCCGGATCGGTTGGCACCACATCGCAATTGGCAATTCCGTATGTCTCGCAGATGGCCTTGCCCAGTTCCATGCAATGGGTAATCGGGTGATCAAGGCGGACCTTTACCAGTCCTTCGCTGACGGCGGCGGATACCAGCCGCTGAGCCGTCGGGCGTGACACGCCAAGCTTGTGGGCGATTTCATCTTGCGTATTGCCCGCACAATAATAAAGCCATCCTGCACGGGCAGCTTCATCAAGGCGGGATGCTTCTTTGCGTGTGCGTTTGACCATCCGATTCCCCAGATTTTTTTTGATCCGTCGTCACCAGGACGTCGGGTGATTTTTGGCTCTGAAATTTGTGTTCTTTTTCCCTAGCGCCTTTTGGTGCATCTGACCAGTATCTTGCCGGGGTCCAAAACGACAAAACCCGCCCCAGAATGGGCGGGTTTTGGTTTCAATTCGGTATATGGCCGGAGGCTGCCTTTACTTTTTCGGCAGGAAATCGGCGATCAGTTTTTCGGCGATTTGCACGGCGTTCAGCGCGGCACCCTTGCGCAGGTTATCGCCAACACACCAAAGCGACAGGCCGTTTTCAACGGTCGCGTCCTTGCGCACGCGCGAGACAAAGACATTGTCTTCGCCCTGGACTTCTTGCGGGGTGACATAGCCTTCGTCCTGGCGGTAATCGACGACCGAGACACCTGGGAAGTCTTTCATGGCCTTGCGGGCATCTTCGACGGTGATCGGTTTCTCGAACTCGATATTGACGGCTTCGCCATGACCGACAAAGACCGGCACACGGACACAGGTGGCATGTACGGCGATTTCCGGCGCAAGGATCTTGCGGGTTTCAACCGTCATTTTCCATTCTTCGCGGGTCGCACCATCATCCATGAAACTGTCGATATGCGGGATGACGTTGAAAGCGATCTGCTTGGTGAATTCTTCTTTCTGCGGCGGGTCGTTCACATAGATGCCACGCGTCTGGTTAAACAGCTCGTCCATGGCGGCCCGACCGGCACCGGACACCGACTGATAGGTCGAGACGACAATGCGCTTGATTGCTGCCATGTCATGCAGCGGCTTAAGGGCAAGCACCATCTGAATGGTCGAGCAGTTCGGGTTGGCGATGATGTTTTTCTTGGCATACCCCGACAGCGCATCCGCATTGACTTCCGGCACGACAAGCGGAACACCCGGTTCCATACGCCAGTAGCTTGAATTGTCGATGACAACACAGCCGGCCTCGGCGGCCTTCGGCGCCAGCTTTTTGGCGGTTTCGCCGCCGGCGGAAAACAACGCGATATCGGCCTTGGAGAAATCAAAGGTCGCGGCGTCCGAAACAGTCAGTTCGTCATCTTCGCCATAGGAAACCGTGCGACCGATGGATTTCGAAGAGGCCAGTGCAAAGATTTCGTCTGCCGGGAATTTGCGTTCGGCAAGAGTGTTGAGCATTTCGCGCCCAACATTTCCGGTCGCGCCGACAACGGCGATTTTATAGCCCATCAGGGTGCCTCTTTTCAGTCTGGCAGGCAGCGGGGATCAAAGCCCGTACCTGTGGATAATGTCTGATAATCTGCGGCGACATGTAAGGGTTTCGGGGCGATTGCGCAAGCATGTCGTTGGTAGCGGGATAATGATTACTACTTGAGATCGCAGAAAAATCTGGCAGAATTATTACAGGGGTTCATGTAGCGAACCTGAAATCAGAATCGTTTTGCATATTGCCGGGTTGATTTCTGACTTTCGGCTTGGCGGGCGTTGATGCCGCCAGTGCCACTACTTGACGACTTTTCCGGACGACCAGTCAAAACGATCGTGAAGATGGGTTCAACGCAGATATGCGGCATTGCCGCGTATGGGGCGATCACCAGGGTCTGGACCCATTAATTTGGTTTGAATGGTTGACCGAATTTGTGCGGACGCGCGGAGTAAAACCGCAGGAAGATATAAATCTTCCAAGGCCTTGCGACCAAGTAGCCCGTGCAAATTCGGTTAATCCGAAGGACAGACGTTATATTTGCAAACTCTGGCGTCAAAGCCAACTGGCTCTGCGGCATTTTCCCTGGATTTCGCAAATATAACGTCTGCCGTTCAAATCAAATTAATGGGTTCGGACCCTATCCCGACTTTTGAAAAAAGGACGGCCAATGACGTACCCGATGACTTTGGATTGGACACAGAAAAAGGTTCTCGATTTCTTTCGGGAACATGTCACGCGCGGGACTTTGGTATTTCGCGTGGATGACAAGCACGAAGTTGTGCTGGGGGATGGAGCAGAACCGCGGGCGGGCATGACCGTTCCAGACTGGACCAATACACTTAAAATGGCACTCAGCCCGGATCCGGGCTTTGGTGAAGCCTTTATGCGTGGCGGGTTTGACCTTGTTAATTGCGAGATGGAGGACCTGATAAAGGTGTTGCGTCTTAATTTTGAGGGCGGACATTCGACCAGCGGATTTGGCAGCTTTATTGAAAAACTTCAGGCGCTGAAATTCCAGATCGGACAATTTACCTCGGTCAGGGCGGCGTCGCACCGTGTGCGCCATCATTATGATATCGGTAACGATCTCTACACCCGGTTCCTTGATCCGGAGATGCAATATTCATGTGCTTTCTGGGATGATGGGGCGCAAACCCTTGAAGAAGCCCAGCACCGCAAGATGAGCCTGACCACCCAGCGCCTCAAGATCAATGAACCGGGGCTTCGGGTGGTCGATATCGGTTGTGGCTGGGGCGGGCTCAGCCGCTTTATCCATCGTGAAACCGGGGCAGAGGTGCACGGCATCACGCTTTCGACCGAACAATATAATTGGGCACAGGAAAAACGTGCAGAGATGGGCGATAACATGAAGGCGGGCCTTGATTATCACCTGCTGGACTATCGTCTGTTTGCCGATGCCAATGCCGGGAAATATGACCGGGTGGTATCGGTTGGTATGTTTGAACATGTGGGTCGCCATCAGTTCAGAACCTATTTCGAGAAGGTTGGTGAACTTCTGAAGGCGGGCGGTCGTGCCGTGATCCACACGATCATCAAGCCGCGGGCGGAATTCACCTCGCCCTGGATCGACAAGTACATTTTCCCGGGTGGTTACATTCCGGCCGTCCATGAGGTGGTCGAGGCCGCCGAGCATGCGAACCTGACGGTGGAGGCATCGCATTTCCATCCCGGGCGCAATTATGCCAAGACGCTGATGGCGTGGCGTGATCGGTTCCGGGATGTGGCTGATGATCTTGATCCGGAAAAATACGACGAAGAATTCAAACGCATGTGGGAATTCTATCTGGCGGGTTGCATCAACGCCTTTGACGCGGGCGAGGGCGGCGGCGGCATGCGGGTCGGCCAGTTCGTCTTTACCAAGCCGGGCTTCGAATATGCCTAAAGCTACAGGGCGGGGAACGATGGTTTCCCGCCCTGTTTGTTTTATGCGTGCCAATTCCCATATCGAATAAGTGGGCGCGCACTGTTTCCGAAGCTGAATACGCAGCATTGCTGCAAATCAAAATCAAACCAAAGCGGAATCAAAATGTGCCCTCAAACCTGACCACATCGCGTGATGGACCGGCACGACAGATGTGAAAAGCGAATATGAAAAACGATGTTCCGGTCATTTTGTCGGGAGGAAACGACATGTTTGAACTAGTCGGCCGGGATGACGCCAACCACCATACTCAATCGGATACCGCGACAGCGCCCCATATTGGACGGCCAGAGGATTATGTCCGTGCCTTGGCTGAAATTGAAATGTCGAGCTGCGAACGCGATATGCTGCGTGCACATGCCAAGTCACCGGGGCGCAAGATTACCGGTACGAAACTTGCCGAGACGGTCGGGCATTTTGGCTGTCGGATCGGGAACAAGAAATACGGCCGCCTTGCTGCCAAGATTGCGACCGCAGCAGGTCTGCCGATGTGCAAGACTGATGTCAGTGACTATCTTGCAGCGATCTTTACCGTTGCCGAAGGAACGCAAGGCGAGGGTGAGGATTGGACATGGGAGATGCATGACAATGTCGTCAAAGCACTTGAAAGTTCCGGCATGGTCTGACGCAAAGGTATCATCAGCCCAGTATTTTTGGTTTTTACAAACGGGCATGTAACACCACCCGCATGTGGTTCGTCCTTGTTGGCAGAGGGGAAAATTTTTCCCTTAAGTTCCTCGTGTCATCAAGGAGAATTGTCATGACTCGCTTTGCCTTCCACGAAGATACGCCTGCCCTGTTTCAGGCTCAGTTTGCCCTTGCCGCACAGCTTGGCGAAAACCCGCGGATCGCACCGGTCCTTCGCGATTTGATCGAATGCCGGGTGTCTCAGATCAATGGTTGTGCCTATTGCGTTCGCATGCATTCAGAAAGTTTTGCCAAAAATGGCGGTGACCCGACCAAGCTGACCATGCTTGCGGTCTGGGAAGGGGCACAGGGCTTTGATGGGGCCGAACGTGCAGCACTGGCATGGGCCGAATGCCTGACCCGAACGGAAAGTCAGGTGGAGATATCGAAATGCCATCGTGCGCTGCTTGATCATTTCGAGGCTGCCGAAATCTCGGAGCTGACCTGCATCATTGCTACCATGAATGCCTGGAACCGGTTGGGTATCGCGCAGCATGAATACGCATAATCTGCGCAAGGTTCCTGACGGGGACACAAAAAGGACTTACACTAGGACGGAAACAGCGGTATGGGATTTGCCCGTATCGCTCCATTTGCTTGGTGGTACGTCCTTGGTAGACCGGATTTTCGAAACACATCGCGCCCGGCTAACAGCGCTGGCTTATCGCATGCTCGGCAGTCATGCCGATGCCGAAGACGCGGTTCAGGAGGTATGGTTGCGTTGGCGCCAACAGGATCAGGATATGATCAAGGATGCTACTGGCTGGCTTGTGCGGGTATGTAGCAACATATGCCTTGATGTCTTGAAATCGGCTCGGCGGCAACGTGAAAATTATGTCGGCAATTGGTTGCCTGAACCGTGGCTTCCGCCCGAGCAGCCCAAAGCCGAACAGCAGCTGATCGAGCAGGATGGCCTTGGTCAGGCTTATATGCTGATGCTTGAACGTTTGGCACCTGTGGAACGCGTGGCCCTTGTGCTGCATGAAGTGTTCGACTGGGTGCATGATGACATTGCCCCGCTGATCGAACGCACGCCAAACAATACCCGCCAGATCCTGTTTCGGGCACGACGCAAGATGCAACGCGAAAGTGACCGCGACGCGACACCAGAACCGGATTCAACGACCTGCGACCGTGCCAAACTGGACGCGTTTGTAACGGCGATTGGTTGCAGCGATGTAAGCGGATTACTTGATCTGCTAGCCCCTGATGTGATCTTGCATTCAGATGGTGGGGGTAAGGCACTGGCAACCGCCAACCCGCTATATGGCGCGGATCATGTGTCACGCTTCTTTATCGGGGTTTGGGGCAAGCGTAGTGCTGACGAGCGTGTGTTTCATATCACGCTGGACGATGAATGCTGGCTTCTTATGGTGGAGAACGGCGTGGTGACGACGGGTATCTGCGCTTCTGAACGTGATGGGCGAATCATTGATCTGTTCGTGCACCGAAATCCGGACAAGTTGGCATTGTTTTCGCCCGTTCTTGCCGGTGCCATACCGATCGAACTTTCAAATAAAAAGGCCGGGTGATTTCCCGGCCTTTTGTCATTGAAGCTTACTTGATGCTGTCATTTGCCTGAATGGTTAGACCCATCAATTCAGCTGCTGTGTTTGGTTGAATACCACCTGCGGCGATGACGCCAAACGGAACCGGTTCATCAGGTGCCAGCGAAATCACCAGATGTTGCGGGTCATTCAGCCAGGTCACAAGTTCACCAATGTTTTCTGCCAGCTTTGGAAACGGTGCAAAGTTCTGCTGGGTTTGCATCAGGGTCATTGTTCCGATCATCTGCAAGTCTTCTGGCGACTGGCGTTGGCTTTGTGCGATCAAGCGCATGAACATTTTGACCAGTTTCTCCCCCTCGATTTCAAGGCGTGCACCGCCAAAACCGGTTTGGGTCAAACCAATCTGTTGCAGTTTTTCTGTCTCGCTCAGGCGGGTTGCCAGAAGTCGGCTCATGACATCGCGGGGTATGTTCCCGATGCTGACTGACAAGCTGATGCTGCCAATATCATCGATCGAGGTATCTTCGATGTTATGGGTGAAAAGCCCTGCTTCTTCATCCCAGGTGACTGAAGCCTTGCCATTGATGCTAACGCGTTCGAAATCATCAACACCAAGAACACCTGCGATGGCGGGTTTGATTGGTGAGTTGTCCGAAACTTTCAGATATAGGCCTTCGTAAGCTGTTCGCGCTTTTTTGGCGAACGTCATGTTGCTGCCTTCCAGCTGAACGGGGTCGCCAAGGCTGGCATTTCCGCGCTCCAGTCCAAACTCAATCCTGCTGTCCGGGGCCATATTGCCAGCAATCGACAGATCAGAGACAACCAGGCTTTCATAGATCAATGGCGATATCAAAACGCCGATATCGCCAAGTGTTTGGGTCATAAGGTTTTCGAGTTGTGCCTCGGGGTCGGTCGATGTCGAAACACCCATAGCATCAAACATGCGGTGAACACGATTTAGGGAAAGCTTCGAGATTTCGAAGTTACCCAGCTGCATGTTTGGCTTGGCTTCGTGGTTGCTTACATTGACGTCGATGCCAGCAAGCTGGAACTTTTCAAGGGCACCATTCTTGAAGCCATCAATGGCAAGGATACCCAGTTTCCCCGTACCGGTAACGTCCTCCACAAGCAAATCATTGATGGAAAAATGCCCGATCGACAGATTATCGACGATGTGTTGCCACTCGCGGCTGTCAAGTTGGTGGTTATCATCGAAGGCGTCTGTGCGCAGTGATTGCACAATGTCCTTGATGTTAATTTCAGCAACCGTTGCCGTGACGATGTCATCACTGACGATTTGGATGTCTGTCAGGGTCGCGCTTTCAACGCCTTCACGGTTGAGCTGATTGGAAGAAAATGCCGCAGTGTTGATTTGCTTGTTGTCATCAAACGATATGGAAACGCCAGTTCCTGAAAGGGCGATGCAGTCATCTAGCGGCGTCTGGGGGAGGGCAATGTTTACCGGCTCCGTCAGGTTCAGGGTACAGTTATCTGCTGTCATTGTTTCCAGTGAAACGGCCTCGCTGCCCATCGGATTGGTATAGTGAATATTCTGGATTGTGACTTTGCCGAGCTCCACCGGGTTAATGATTTCAAAGGCAACGAGATCCGCAGTGACGGCGTGTTCGGCGCCTGCATCAATGATCAGATCAATCACTTCCCCGGACTCAGCTGCATATTGCGGCCCGTTCGCGCCAGGTGTCATATGCAGCGTGTCTAGTGACACCGCATGGGCGGAAATTGACTGAGAACCAAACTCGACCGTCCCATTTTCAGCGGTTACCTGATTGGCAAGGACGTCGCCGAATGGATTGGCGTTGATCAGGGTGAGCCAGTTGACGTTTCCGAGCGCAAGCATATCGGCGGTAAATTTGACGCCTTCACTGTTGCGCAGGGTGATGTCCGTGGCGGACATCGTGCGGTTAAACAAAGACAGCTCGAAATTATCGAATGTGCCACCCAGACCGGAGTTCGGACTGGTCAAATGTGTGCGAAAGCGGCCTTCGAAAAAGGATGGCGCTGCAAAATGCGCGCCGACGGCCAAGGCGGTGATAACCCCGATACTTCCCAGAATGATTTTGTTTTTGCTCATGTGACCCTGCTTGATGGCACTTTTGCGCACCTTGTTTGGTTTATATTACCAAATCAGCTTCCGGCCTCACCATCAGAGTGTCAACCCGCACAAAAGAACAGGCCCGGCTGCAATCAGCCGGGCCTGTTAAAGATCTGAGTTTTGTAGATCAGAAAATTCAGACGAGCTTGTCGAGTTCGTTGATCAGCGATTCGCCCATGACGGTGGTCGAAACCTTGGCCATGCCGTCCTGCATGATGTCAGCAGTACGCAGACCACCTTTAAGGACGTTCTGAACTGCGTCTTCAATCAGGGTGGCATCATCGCCCATGTCGAACGAATAGCGCAGCATCATGGCAAAGGACAGGATGGTTGCCAGCGGGTTGGCGATGTCCTGACCGGCAATGTCCGGGGCGGAGCCGTGTACCGGCTCGTACAATGCCTTGCGGGCACCGTTTTCATCTGCCGCACCAAGGGATGCGGACGGCAGCATGCCAAGCGACCCGGTCAGCATGGCGGCACAATCGGAAAGAATGTCGCCAAACATGTTGGTGGTGACCATCACGTCAAACTGTTTCGGGTTACGGACCAGCTGCATTGATGCGTTATCGACATACATGTGGCTGAGATCGACTTCCGGGAAGTCCTTGGCAACACGTTCGACAACTTCGCGCCACAGAACGGTGGATTCCAGAACGTTTGCCTTATCGACAGAGCACAGGCGCTTGTCGCGTTTCATCGCCATATCAAAGGCTACGCGTGCAATGCGTTCGACTTCCGGCTCGGAATAAACCAGCGTGTTAAAGCCGTGACGCACACCGTCGCGTTCTTCGATGCCGCGCGGCTGGCCGAAATAGATGCCCCCGGTCAGTTCACGCAGGATCATGATGTCCAGACCCTTGACGATGTCTTCCTTGAGCGAGGATGCACCGGCAAGTGCGTCAAACACCAGTGCGGGACGCAGGTTGGCAAACAGGCCCATTTCCTTGCGGATTTTCAGAAGACCGCGTTCCGGTTTGATATCGAACGGCATGTCGTCCCATTTCGGACCACCAACAGCACCCAGCAGAACGGCGTCTGCGGCCATGGCATCGGCCAGCGTTTCGTCGGTCAGCGGATTGTTATGCGCGTCAATCGATGCGCCGCCAATCAGACCTTCGGTGATTTCAAAATTCACACTGCGCTTTTTTGCCATCCAGTCCATGACGCGCTGAACCTGACGCATGACTTCCGGGCCAATTCCGTCGCCCGGCAGCATCAGTACTTTTTTGGTGGTGCTCATAAATGCTTCCTTCCCAGATATTTTCCGGCCAGATTTTTTTTGGGGTAGATCACCCCGTAACGATCAGAAAACGGGCGACAAACCGATGTTTGCCGCCCGTCTTGCAATTACAGCGACAGCCAGGGCTGCGATGCAGCGCGCTTGGCTTCGAAATCATTGATGGCATCCGCCTTCTGCAGGGTCAGGCCGATATCGTCGAGGCCATTGAGCAGGCAGTGCTTACGGAATTCCTCGACTTCAAACTTGATGCAGCCGCCATCCGGGCCGGTGATTTCCTGTTTTTCAAGGTCAACGGTAACAGTGGCGTTGGCACCGCGTTCTGCATCAGCCATCAGCTTGTCGACATCTTCCTGCGGCAGACGGATCGGCAGGATGCCGTTCTTGAAGCAGTTGTTATAGAAAATGTCGGCAAAGCTCGGTGCAATCACGCAGCGAATGCCGAAATCAAGCAGCGACCAGGGTGCGTGTTCACGCGAGGAACCACAGCCAAAGTTATCACCAGATACAAGGATCTGGGCGTTGCGATAAGCCGGTTTATTGAGAACGAAATCCGGGATTTCGTTGCCGTTGTCGTCATAGCGCATTTCATCAAACAGGTTCTTGCCAAGGCCCGAACGTTTGATGGTTTTGAGGAACTGTTTGGGAATGATCATGTCGGTGTCGACATTGATCATCGGCAGCGGTGCGGCAACACCGGTGAGCTTGGTGAATTTTTCCATTATCTTATCCCTTGCTTCCAGTTTCCCAGGCCAAACCGAGTGCTTCGATCAATTCTTCGGTCGCGTCGAGTTCCTGCGCAACGAAGTCCGGCAGATTAATGCCGGTGAGTTGCGGCAAGAGTTGCTCAAGCACCGGTGCGCGGCCCAGACGAGGGGCACTTTCGCGGAAATTGATGAATGTCTGATCGGCCATGGGAACCTTCCTTAACCGAGTTTACGAATGTCGGTCAGATGACCGGTGATCGCAGCCGCAGCTGCCATGGCCGGGCTGACGAGGTGGGTACGACCACCACGGCCCTGACGGCCTTCGAAGTTACGGTTCGAGGTCGAAGCGCAACGCTCGCCCGGGGCCAGACGGTCCGGGTTCATCGCCAGACACATCGAGCAGCCCGGCTCGCGCCAGTCAAAGCCTGCTTCGATGAAGATCTCATGCAGGCCTTCGGCTTCTGCCTGTTCTTTCACAAGGCCTGAGCCCGGAACGATCATGGCATTGACAGTTTCGGCAACCTTGCGGCCCTTGGCGACTTCGGCAACGGCACGCAGGTCTTCGATACGACCGTTGGTGCAAGAACCGATAAAGACGCGGTCGATCTTGATTTCCTCGATCGGGGTGCCGGCGGTCAGACCCATATATTCAAGCGAACGCTCAATCGCTTTTTGCTTGCCAGCATCCTTGCCGTCGGTCGGGAACGGAACAGTGCCCGTGACCGGTACGACGTCTTCCGGGCTGGTGCCCCAGGTGACCTGCGGGACGATGTCTGCGGCATCAAGTTCGACAACCTTGTCGTAATGTGCGCCTTCGTCGGATGGCAGGGTCTTCCAGTATTCAACAGCCTGTTCGAACGCGGCACCTTTCGGTGCCATCGGGCGGCCCTTGATATATTCAAAGGTTTTCTCGTCCGGGGCGATCAGGCCGGCACGTGCGCCGCCTTCGATCGACATGTTGCAGACCGTCATGCGGCCTTCAACCGACAGTGCACGGATGGCCGATCCAGCATATTCGATGACATAGCCGGTACCGCCAGCCGTCCCGATGCGACCGATGATCGCAAGGGTGATGTCCTTGGCCGTTACACCCGGATGCAGGTCGCCTTCGACCTTGACCAGCATGTTCTTGGCCGGTTTCTGAACCAGGGTCTGGGTGGCCAGAACATGTTCAACTTCCGAGGTGCCAATCCCAAATGCCAGCGCGCCGAATGCACCGTGGGTGGAGGTATGCGAATCACCGCAAACCATGGTCACGCCGGGAAGAGTGAAACCTTCTTCCGGACCGACGATATGCACGATGCCCTGACGCAGGTCAGCCATCGGGAAATAGTGAATGCCGGTATCCTTGGCGTTCTGATCAAGGGTTTCAACCTGAATACGGCTGTCTTCTTCCTTGATGCCTTCGGAACGGTCAGACGTCGGAACGTTGTGATCAGGCACAGCAAGGGTCAGTTCGGGATGGCGCACTTTGCGGCCCGAATTGCGCAGGCCTTCGAAAGCCTGCGGGCTGGTCACTTCGTGGACGAGATGACGGTCAATATAAAGCAGGCAGGTACCATCATCCTGCGTATCGACCACATGGCTTTCCCAAATCTTGTCAAAAAGGGTTTTAGGCTGACCCATCTCGACCTCCTCATAAAACATCGATCTTTTGAGCAGCAACTCTCTTCCCGTTTGATGCGGTCCTGAATGTCACGAAGATTGGTGCAATACCTGCCATTGACGGCGGGTGGGACTTGACGTTTCTTCGGCGCAACCGGCTTTATCCAGTCTGCGTAATTTTATTATCCAGAACCACGCGGGTTTGATCGTTTTTGCCGCGGGAGTGCCTTTATACACGCCGCCCTCTAAATCGCAAGGTACAGGGCGCGTGTTTTTGGGTGTTTCACACTCCGAAATAGAGTGGCGCGATCCAGAGCATCCCTAAGTAGCTAAATCAAGCGTTCCGGATTTACGTAAGGGATATCTGATATAACTTAAGCTGATAAATTAATTGCCGGGTTTCTGCGGGACTTGTTCTACGGTCACGGAATCTTGCGATTCGCTATAATGCAATCAATGCGTGTATATGACGTTCTTTGATCCCGCCGGACATGGCGAGAGGGAGAAACAAAAACGGGCCCACCCGAAGGTGAGCCCGTATTTTTGTCCGACGTTGCGGAACGTGCGAATTACTTCTTCGCGCGTTCTGCTGCGGTCAGTTTGCCTTTGTGACCGGTGGTCTGCTCGGCGATACGTGCAGATTTACCGGTACGGCCACGCAGGTAGTAGAGTTTCGCGCGACGTACGTCACCGCGGCGAACGACTTCGATTTTGTCGATGGCCGGGGAGTAGGACTGGAAGATACGCTCAACGCCTTCGCCCGATGCGATTTTACGCACGGTGAAGGAAGAGTTGAGGCCGCGGTTCTTACGCGCAATGCAAACGCCTTCGAACTGCTGAATACGCTCACGGGTACCTTCCACGACTTTCAGGTGCACACGAATGGTATCACCGGCGTCGAATTCAGGAACTACGCGCTTTTCAGCGATTTTGTCGAGCTGCTCTTTCTCGAGCTGCTGGATGATGTTGGTCATGGTTTAACCCTCTTTGATGTTCCCGTTTGCCACGTACCGGTCCCAAAGGTCCGGGCGTCGCGCGCGGGTAATTTCTTCTGCCTGAGCATGCCGCCAGGCTTGTACCTTGGCATGATGTCCGGAAAGCAAGATCTCCGGCACGTCACGCCCGTTCCAATTGGCCGGGCGCGTGTAATGCGGATATTCAAGCAACCCGGTTTCAAAGCTTTCCTCGTCGACAGACTCGGTCTTGTTGACCGTTCCCTCGATGAGGCGAATGCACGATTCAATCAGGACCATGGCCGGCAGTTCGCCGCCCATGAGGATGTAATCACCGATGCTGATTTCCTCGGCCTGATGTTCATCCAGAACCCGTTGGTCGATACCTTCGTAACGACCGCAAAGCAGGATGGCACCCGGGCCTGCTGCCAATTCGCGGCAGCGTTTCTGGTTCAGCACTTTTCCCCGCGGGCTGAGATAAATCAGCGGTAATTGCGGTGCATCTGCACGCAATTCACGCAGGGTGGCGTCGACAATATCCGGGCGCATGACCATACCGGCCCCGCCCCCAAAGGGATTGTCGTCTACAGTGCGGTGGCGGTCGGTTGCATGATCGCGGATGTCTTTGACATCAAGCGACCAGATCCCGTTTTCAAGCGCCTTGCCAGCCAGAGACTGACCAAGCACACCCGGAAACATTTCCGGGAACAGGGTTGCAACTTTTGCCTGCCACACAGACATCGATCAGGCCTCCTTCCCGCTGCCGGTCGCGTTTTCCGCGCCTACTGCATCGGCAGTAACGGCATCAGAATCGCGGTCGGCCTGAGAGTCCTTGCGGGATTTGTTCGGACGTCGGCTGCGATTGCCGGGTCCGTCCTCATCCTGCAGTAGCCCCTCGGGCGGATTTACCACCATCTTGCGTTCCGAAAGAATGACCTCGGGCACGACTTCCTTGGTGAAGGGGAGAACCACAACCTTGTTCTTGGCTTCTTCAAGCGCGACTTCGATCACGTCGCCGGCGCCAAAATCGGCCACACCCCGTACGGTGCCGAAAATCGAACCATCAATATGGTGCGCTTTCAGACCGACAAGGTCAGCAAGGTAGAATTCATCTTCTTCAACCGTGTCAGGCAGTGCAGCACGCGGTACATGCAGCTTGGTGCCCCGCAGCCGTTCGGCAGCGTCCCGGTCGTCCACGCCTTCGATCTTGGCGATCAGCTGGTCGCGGACATGTCCGACAGGAGACAGCTTGTATTTCACGCGTCCCTTGGCGTCGAACAACGGGCCGTAACCGACAAGGTTATCCGGATCGACGGTATAGCTTTTGACGCGCACGGCACCACGCACCCCGTGCGGGGCGGTGATCATGCCGACGCAGACATAAGCTTCGTCGTTTTTGGATTTGCGGGTATCAGCCATTTCGGTTCACAAGTTTCCGGTATCTGATCAAAGCGTGCGTTCAGCGATTACTCGCCTGCAGCTTCTTCAGCAGGTGCTGCTGCTTCCGCAGCAGCGGCGGCGGCAGCTTCGGCTTTCTCAGCTTTCTCGCGAAGACGTTCCTGAGCTTTCGCTTTCGGAGCAGACTTCTGCGGCTGTTCGGTCGGTTTGAACGCTTCTGCCAGGCCAGCTTTGCCCAGGAAACGTGCAACACGTTCGGTCGGCTGTGCGCCAACAGACAGCCAGTATTTGATGCGCTCTTCTTTGAAGGTCACGCGGTTGTCAGCATCCTTCGGGAGCATCGGGTCATAGGTACCGACACGCTCGATGAAGCTGCCGTCACGCGGCGAACGAACGTCAGCAACTACGATACGGTAGTACGGACGTTTTTTGGCACCGCCACGGGAAAGACGAATCTTGACAGCCATTCGGATAAGTTCCTTTCAGCTTGGGTTTGTAGTCTTCTAAATCATGACCCCGAGGGGCCTATTCACTTGGTCTTTGATCCGGCTTTATGGGCCGGTTTTGGTTCGTAAGAGGAATTCATGAAGAACTCATTCTAGAACCGGGGGCTTGGCTATTTCTTTTTGCCGAACCCTGGGAATCCCGGAGGCAGGCCACCGCCGCCTCCCAATCCCGGCAACCCGGGCGGCAAACCGCCCCCGCCACCGGTCAATCCTTTTGGCAGGTTATTGAGATCCGGCATTTCGCCGCCCTCAAGCATCGAGGGGTCCATTTTCGGCATACCGCCAAACATCCCTTTCTTGCCCTGCTTGCCCATCTTTTTGATCATGGTGGACATGGTCTGATATTGCTTCAGAAGCTTGTTGACCTCCTGAACGGTCAGGCCACAGCCTGCGGCAATGCGCTTTTTGCGTGATGCCTTGATGATGGCCGGGTTTTCACGTTCTTTCGGCGTCATCGACAGGATGATTGCTTCCTGGTGGGTCAGAAGTTTGGGATCAAGCTTGGTCTGCGACATCTGTTTTTTCAGCGCGCCCATGCCCGGCAGCATCCCCATGATGCCGGAAAGATCACCCATTTTCTGAAGCTGTTTGAGCTGTGCCAGAAGATCGTTCAGGTCAAACTGACCTTTACGCAGCTTCTTGGCCATTTTCTCGGCGTCTTCGGCCTTGATGTTTTCCGCAGCCTTTTCAACCAGGCTGACAACATCGCCCATACCAAGAATACGGTTGGCGATACGATCGGGATGGAAGGCTTCCATCTCGTCGATTTTTTCGCCGATACCGATCATCTTGATCGGGCAGCCGGTAATCTGACGCATCGAAAGGGCTGCACCACCGCGCGCATCACCGTCAACACGGGTCAGAACGATACCGGTGATGCCGACCTTTTCGGCAAATTCCTTGGCAACGTTGACCGAGTCCTGACCGGTCATCGCATCGGTGACCAGAAGCGTCTCGACCGGGTTGACCGCATCACGGACCTGGGCGACTTCGCTCATCAGTTCCATATCGATATGCAGACGACCAGCGGTATCAAGGATAACCGCGTCATACCCTTCCTTGCGGCCGGTATCCATCGCGCGCTTGGCAATCGAAACCGGCTTTTCGCCCATGACGATCGGCAGAACGCCAAGACCGTTATCGTCGGCCAGAACTTTCAGCTGCTGCTGGGCGGCCGGGCGATAGATATCAAGCGATGCCAGAAGGACCTTCTTGTTGCGCTTCTTGGTCAGGTTCAGCGCGATCTTGGCGGAACTGGTGGTTTTACCAGAACCCTGCAGACCAACCATCAGGATCGGCACGGGCGGGGTAGAGGAAAGATTGATTTCCTCGCCTTCGCCCAGCATGTTTTTCAGTTCGTCATGGACGATCTTGACGACCATCTGGCCCGGTGTGACCGAGCGCAGAACATCGGCACCAATTGCACGTTCGGTGGCGTTGGAGATAAAGGTTTTGACGACCGGAAGTGCCACGTCCGCCTCAAGCAGGGCGACGCGTACTTCGCGCATGGCTTCCTTGACGTCGGATTCTTTCAGCGCGCCACGTTTGCGCAGCTTATCGAGAACCCCGCCAAGGCGATCGCTTAGTCCTTCAAACATTCCAAATCCCGTCTGTGTTGCCGGTGTTTCCACCGAGTGCGCACAAAAAACTAAAACCCAGTGCTCGAAACTCGAGGACTGGGGGAGTCACCCCTTGGGCGACCTTTGGTGAGGAGGGTTTATTGGATCAGGGGGTGGGAGTCAAGCGCAATCGGGCGCAAAAGCGCGTTATTCTGCGCTTTTCATTCGCCTTGCTGTGCAATTGGCGATTCCGCCACTAAGCGCGGGTATTTAACCCCCGGTGATGCTTTTGGCAATGGCCGGTTCAATTGCATGATTGTCGATCAAACGCGCTTTGCCAAGCCGGGCGGCAACGAAGATTCGGGCGGGTTTTTGGACCGTGTCGCTGATCAATTCCAGTGTCGCTGCATCGCGGACTTCAAGATAGTCGATCGGATCAAACCCGGCAGTGAGGATATCTTCGCGCCCCTTGGCGAGCAGCGGACCGAGTTCAGCACCCTGTGCCGCCTTGGCGGTGATTTCCGCCAACACGTTGTTGAGCGTTGGGGCAATGGCGCGCTCGTCGGGTGTCAGATAACGGTTGCGCGATGACATGGCCAGTCCATCGTCTTCGCGCAGGATTTTTGCCCCGATGATCTCGACCGGAATGTTGAGATCTTCCGTGAACCGGCGGATGACCATCAGTTGCTGGTAATCCTTCTGACCAAAAATGGCGCAATCGGGCAGGGCCTGGAGTAGCAATTTGGTCACAACCTGAGCCACGCCATCAAAGTGCCCGGGCCGGGCTGCCCCACACAGCACGTCGGTCATCGCGCCATCAACAGAGACCTTGGTGGCAAAGCCGTCGGGATACATTTCATCAACCGAGGGGGCAAAGCACAGCTCGACCCCGGCACCATCAAGCAGTTTCTGATCTGCTGGCAGGGTGCGCGGATAGGCTCCGAAATCCTCGTTCGGGGCAAATTGCGTCGGATTGACGAAGATCGAAACGATCACCCGGTCGGCATGTTCACGGGCCAGATGTGTCAGGCTGACATGGCCATCATGAAGCGCGCCCATGGTTGGAACCAGGGCGACACGCAGGCCTTTGGCGCGCCAGTCGGCAACAGTCGCGCGCAAATCAGCGACAGTGTGAACAGTCGTAAGGGACATCGTTATCGTCGTACCGAAGATTGCAGAAAATTACGGCGATCTGGATCAGACCGCGCGCAACTTACCTTTTTTGGCAATACCAAAGCAATGTTCATCCGTCGGAAACTGACGGGTGCGCACTTCGTCGGCATATTGGCCGACAGCCTCGGAAACCGCATCACCAAGATTGGCGTAGCGTTTAACGAATTTTGGCGTGAAATCGGAAAACAGGCCAAGGATGTCTTCGGTGACAAGGACCTGACCATCACAGGCAACCGAGGCGCCAATGCCAATGGTTGGGATGTTGATGGCCTCGGTTATCTGACGTGCGACGGGTTCGACCGTTCCTTCGACAACAACCGAAAAGGCACCGGCATCTGCAACCGCCTTGGCATCGGCAAGTGCCTTCATGGCCGTTTCTTCATCACGTCCCTGACTTTTGAAGCCGCCCATGGTGTTGACCTGTTGGGGCATCAGGCCGATATGGGCCATGACCGGTACACCACGCATGGTCAGAAATTCGATGGTCTCGGCAAGTTCAGCACCGCCTTCAATTTTCACAGCCGCGCATCCGGTTTCAGCCAGAATGTGCGATGCGGTGCGGAAGGCCTGTTCCTTGGATTCCTGATAACTGCCAAAAGGCAGATCAACGACGACGCAGGCATTCTTTGATCCGCGCATGACGGCCTTGCCATGGTTGACCATCATATCGACAGTCACGGCAAGGGTGCTTTCCATACCATAAACAACCATCCCCAATGAATCCCCGACCAGAAGCAGGTCGCAATGTTCATCAAGGCGCTGGGCCATTGGTGCGGTATAGGCGGTCAGGCAGACAATGGGGTCATGCCCCTTACGGGCACGAAGTTCAGGGACGGAGGTCCGGCCCATCTTTTTGCTGGTGGCACTCATGACGTTTCTCCCCCGGTACAACCGGATTTCGCTGCCCGATCTTTGTCGGGCGTGCGGTCATGTTTACAATACCATGACCGCGAACGGGAAACATTTTTTGCAATCGCGAAATAGGCAATTCGGCCAATAACCGCCATTTAAGGCGTGCGCGGGCAGATGGTTCGAATGATCTGCGCCGCTTATTGTGATTGGCACTTCACGTTCACGAAGGAATCACAGACCTTCGGCAAGATCTTCAAGCATGTCGAGACCAACCGCCTCAATATGGCGGTTATCCTTAAGTGAAATGGTCGATTCCTTGCGAAGCTGGGTCAGGGTACGTGACACGGTTTCAATGGTCAGGCCCAGATAATCGGCGATGTCGGAACGGCTCATGGGCACATTGATCGTCTCGGTGCTTTCGCCACGATGTTCCTGACGGCGGGCAAGCATCAGAAGGAAGGATGCGACCTTTTCCTTGGCAGTCTTGCGTCCCAGAAGAAGCATCTGATCCTGCGCAGCAGCCAGTTCGTCAACGGCCATGCCCAGCATGCGTTTTTCAAGATGCGGAAACTTGTCAAACAGCTTTTCAAGCTTTTGGCGCGGGAAACGGCAGGCTGTTACCGGCTCAATCGCCTCGGCGGTGTAGCTGTAATTGGCATTAAGTGCCAGGCCCAGAAAATCACCCGCAAACAGGAAACCGGTAATCTGACGGCGGCCATCGCCCAGCAGTTTATACAACTTTACCGAGCCGGTTGTGACGTTGAAAACGTAATCAGCATCTTCGGCTTCGTGGAAAATCGTGCTGTGTGGATCATACTGAGCATGAGTCAGCAATTGACGCAGCTGGTCATGTTCGTCGCCATGCAATGCCGAGCAAAACGTTAAGTCCTTGATAGAACAGGCGTCGCAGATTTGAGGGCGGACTGCCATCACAGACTCCGATGCTGGTGACCCGATAGGCGAAACAAAACTGAATCTATCCGAAGATATAGGTCAGTTTCAAGCAATTCTAACTATCGTCATGATGGAATTTCTTCGACTTGTCAGAAGGTTTAACATCGTCGTCATCAAAAAGAATGCGATTTGCTGCTCCTTCCATATCGTCAAACTGGCCAGAACGCAATGACCACAAGAACGCACCAAGGCCCAAAAGCCCCAGAAACAATGCAATCGGGATCAGGAGAAGAAGGTTGCTCATGGCTTTATGATCCTGCCTGCTGCGACAACTTGGTTACCGGTTTCGTGCCAACCAGGTCAGGCTTGCCTGAATTGACGTGCAAACGCAAGGCGTTGGCGATCACGACAAGCGAAGAAGATGACATCGCAATTGCCGCAATGAGTGGTGTGACATACCCGGAGACCGCAAGCGGGATCGTGATCACGTTATAGGCAAAGGAAAGGGCGAAATTCTGACGCACTAACTGGTCGGCCTTGCGGGCCACGTCAATCGCCTCGATCACGGCACCCAGCCGGTCACCCTGAAAAACGATGTCGGCAGCATTTTGCGAAATTTCGGCGGCTGTGGCCGGGGACATTGATGCATGGGCCGCGGCAAGGGCCGGGGCATCGTTGATGCCATCGCCAACCATCAGGTCGCATTTGCCCTCATCCGACCGCGTCTGAATATGGGCAGCCTTCTGGGTCGGCGACATCCGGGCCTGCCAGTCCGGAATCCCCAGTGTTTCGGCAAGCTGGCGCACTGTGCTTTCGCGGTCGCCCGACAGCAAGGTCATTTCAAACCCGCGTGTGCGCAGATTGTCGATGACGTCTGGTGCGTCGCTTCGCATGGTGTCACGAAACACAAAGCGGGCCGGCGCAACACCGGGTTCAGACAACCACAGTTCCGGTCCGGCAATATCGGACGGGACATCTGCGTTCTCGGCCACATCGCAAAAGGCACGACTGCCAAGTCGGATCGGCCCGGATGGGCCGGGGGTCACAAGGCCAAGACCAGCCTGCTCGCTGACATTGGGAAGGGCTGTAACATTGCCAGCAGCGCGCACCAATGCCCGCGATAGCGGGTGATTGCTGTTTGCGGCCATGCCCGCGGCAAACAGCAGCTTGTCCTGATCCGGCTCGCCAACCAGTTCCGGTTTGCCGGTGGTCAATGTGCCGGTCTTGTCAAAAATAATTCCGGTAACTTTTGTAAGCCGTTCAAGGGCTGTTGCGGATTTGACCAGAATACCTGCACGCAACAAGCGCCCGGTGGCGATCACCTGCACGACAGGAACAGCCAGTGCAAGCGCACAGGGACAGGTAATGATTAGAACGGCAATGGCATTCATCAGCGCATCTTGCCAGCCAATGCCGCCAATCAACCACCAGCCGATAAAGGTTGCGAGCGACAGGGTATGAACCACCGGCGCATAAGCCTTTGCCACACGATCGGCAATCGCAACATAGCGCGCACGCCCCTGTTCGGCATTTTCCATCAGACGGACAATTTCCGACAGCAACGTATTGCCACCTGTGGCGGTGACTTCAATGCGCAGCGGTGCAGAAATGTTGGTTGTTCCGGCAAAAACGGTCGCGCCCGGACGGTTCAAAACGGGAATGCTTTCGCCGGTGATAATGCTGGTATCGACATCGGACTGGCCATCAACGACTTTGCCATCAATGCCAATGCGTTCGCCTGCGGCGACCAGAACAATCATGCCCGGTACGGCCTTTTGTGGTGCGATAAGCCGGCGCGTGCCGTCAGGTTCGACAACCGTAATCGAACGCGCATTCAGCGATAACAGATGTTCCGCGGCTGATCGCGCTTGGCCCCGTGCCCGGCCGTCCAGATATCGTCCGATCAGCAAGAAGAACAGAAGCGTGATCGCACTGTCGAAATAGGCATGCGGTTCACCACGAATGGTTTGGGCAAGGCTCATGCCAAGCGCCAGGATGACACCGAGGCTGATCGGCACATCCATATTGACCCGGCGGTTGCGAATAGCCCCAACGGCGGAACGATAAAACGGCAAACCGGCATAGGCGGCCGCAGGCAGCGCAATCAGGGCGGAAATCCAGTGAAACAGATCACGGGTTGCCCCGCCCATGCCCTGAAAATACCCGGCCCAGACCGAGACGGAGAGCAACATCACATTCCCCGCAGCAAACCCGGCAACCGCAAGACAACGCAGCAATTCCTTGTTGCGTGACGCTGTTGCCTGTTCAAGTGCGGCCGGATCAAACGGGATCAATCGATATCCCATCTGCATCACCGGGCGGACGATGTCGTCAATGTCGCCAAGTTCGCCCTGCCAGCTCAGGCGCAGGCGCCGGGTGGTCATATTGACGCGCGCCTGAAGTACAGTCGGATTGCGTTGCAGGAGGGTTTCGATCAGCCAGACGCAAGCCGCACAATGAATGCCATCAACCATCAGATTGAGATGATGGTTCCGATCGCCGTCCGTGCTTGCGAGTTCGGTAAAATCGACGTTTGCCACTTCATCCTCGTCGGGGCGGAGCGCCCGGACCTTCGGATCAATTGCACGTCGATTGTAATAGGATTTCAGTCCCAGTTCACCGAGCAAGGCATAGGCACCCGCACATCCGCTACAGCAAAAGTCGGGTGCAGCCGGTGAAAGGGATGTCACCGGCTCGCCGCAATGGCGACAGGACTGAAGAGGGGCGTTCATGGATTTACGACGACATACTCGACGGTTTGATAATCATCCCCCATCGCGTTCGCGATGGTGCGCAGCTGCCAGCGTCCGTAAACCGGGAAAGCAGCACTTGCACGATATTCACCCGGGGCAATTTCGGCCAGCGGAATTGTGGCATCAAGGTCATCTCGGTCCGCACGCGACATCATGACAGACATTTTAGCGCCGGTAATCGGGTTGGAGTCCTTGTCGCGGAACAGGATGGTGATGGTACCATTCTGATCAATGACACCATCGACGCTAAGCTTGCTGCGCCAGCCAAGTTCTTGTTGACGGGCTGCACCGGAAATGGCCGCGTTATAGTTGTTGCCCTCTTCAAATGCATGCTTGGTCACAAGGCCATTCCAACTGGTCATCGAAAAGGTGACCAGCGAGATGTTGGCGATCAGCATGATGGCGAAACCGCCGACAAAGTACCACGGTATCCAGCGATCAGATTTGCGCGGGCCATTTGGATCTGAAGAAGGGGACGTCGTCATATGCATAGCCATTTCTTGTCTCCAGTACTGAGTCGCAGCGGCGATCAGTTTTCGGTCTCGGGACCGGCGAATACTGTATCATATGTTTCGGTGTTTCCGGTTTCCTTATCGGTCACCGTAAATTCGAATGGCGTGGATTTCTCGCCAAGATCGTCGGGATCAGCGGCAACAAAGACGCGGAAACTGCCGACACGATCAGGTGCAACTTCAAGGTCAAAGGTGCCGTTCTGGTTGGGTGTCAGGCCAATCACCTGAAGGTCGGTGGTATCCAGCCCCTGAACGGACAGGACATAGGTTTTTTCGGCCTGTTCCTTGTTGAGTACCTTCAGGGTATAGCCGTTGCGTACATCGCCATTGGACAGCGCAACAAACAGCGGGTTGCGATCACGCAGGACATTGAGTTCAAGGACCGAGCGGTTGGCAAGGCCAAACATCATCACCGACGCGACAAGCACAAGAATAACCGAATAGAAAATGGTACGCGGACGGATGATGCGAACACGGGTCGCCTTGCCCTGGGCCCGCAATTGGGAGTTCTGAACCGAGTCAAACCGGACGAGATCCCGTGGGAAGCTGACCTTGTCCATCATTTCGTTGCAGGCATCAATGCACAGTCCACAGCCAATGCATTCCATCTGCAAGCCGTCGCGGATATCAATCCCGGTCGGGCAGACATTGACACAGGCACGGCAATCAATGCAGTGGCCGGTTTCGGGGACTTCACCACGTTGCAGGTTTTTGCGTTTGATCGGTCCACGCGGTTCACCGCGCCAGCCTTCATAGGTTACAATCATGCTTTCATCGTCAAGCATGGCTGACTGGAAGCGCGGCCACGGGCACATATAGGTGCAGACCTGTTCGCGCGCCCAACCCGCAAGAAGGTAGGTGGAACCGGTAAGGAAGGCGATGGTGACATAGGTGCCAAAAGAGGCATTGGCAGTGAAAATATCGACCATCACGGTCGGCGCATCGTGGAAGTACAGGACAAAGGCACCACCGGTTGCCATGGAAATGACAATCCATGCCACATGCGTTGCACCGATTTTCCAGGCTTTTTCGAGTGTCCATTTAGACTGGTCGAGACGCATGCGCGCGTTGCGGTCGCCCTGAATGTAACGTTCAACCAGCATGAACAGATCAGTCCAGACTGTTTGCGGGCAGCCATAGCCGCACCAGATGCGACCAAACAGCGATGTTGCCAGAAACAGCCCGATCGCCGCCATGATCAGGATGCCAGTGATGTAGTAAACTTCCTGAGGCCAAATCTCGATGAAGAAGAAATAGGCGCGACCAAGGTCCATGTCGATCAAAACAGCCTGATCCGGCGCAGTTGGTCCGCGGTCCCAGCGCAACCACGGGACAGCCCAGTAAATGCCCAGAAGCGCGATCAGCGCAAACCACTTCAGATTTCTGAACCGGCCCGAAACCCGTTTCGGGTAGACCTTGTCGCGTGCCTTGTAAAGCGGCTGATCACGGTCATCTTCTTCCATGACAGTGGCGGGGTCGACATCGGGATGCTGCAAATTGGACATGGCCATGTTCGCTACCTGGTTGTTGCTCTGAATCTTGCGATTGCTCTCTGTGCGGGATGGACCCGCCAATCGTTTTCAAGATTAGGCTGTCAGGAGAAGTTGGTTTCTGGCAGCTTTGCAGGGCAAACTCTAATTATTCAAATCTCAGGCTGAAAATACGAGAGCCCCGCCACAGACACCATGACACATGTCAATTTATCGGCAGTTCCTGTGCGAAATTTGGGAAAAGGCTTTCGCGTGTGCAAAGTAGTCACGAAAAAGGCCCACGGCTTGTGATCGCGGGCCTTTTTTCAAAGATGTTCCGGCTTACTGACCGCCACCGAGCGAATGGACATAAACCGTCAGCATTTTGATGGTTTCTTCGTCCAGACGACCACCCCAGGCCGGCATGACACCGCTTCGGGAATTCATGACCGTTTCGGTGAGGGTTTCTTTCGATCCACCATAGAGCCAGATGGCATCGGTCAGGTTCGGTGCACCGAGATCCTGAATACCTTTGGCATCTTCGCCGTGGCACGAAGCGCAGTTTTCCTCAAAAACGACCGCTCCGCGATCCGCAGCGGCGGCATCGGTTTCACGACCGGTGAAGGAGAGAACATACTCAACCACATCTTCGATCTGGTCACGTTCAAGCAGTTCGTCACGACCAAATGCGGGCATGTCGTTGAAGCGGGTATCTTCGTTGGCATCCCAACGAATACCGACATGCAGCGTTTCATTGATCGCATCAAGCGTCCCGCCCCACAGCCACGCATCGTCCTGCAATGACGGGAAGCCCGGGTTGCCCGAACCACCGGTGCCATGACATGGCGCGCAGTTATCAGCGAAGACCGCTTTGCCGCCAGCCATCGAGAAGTTCAGAAGTTCGCTGTCATTGGCGATTTCCGATACATCAAGGGCTGCCAGACGTTCCATGTAAGGTGCGCGTTCAGCGGCAACGTTGGCCATGGTTTCGTGAAGTTCGGTACGGTTGGTCGTACCAAACGTACCTTTAAGGTAGTCATTGGCGGTTGGCCAGGACGGGTAAACCACCCAATAACCAACTGACCAGATGACGGTGATCCAGAAGACATAGACCCACCAGGACGGCAGCGGAGTGTTGAGTTCCTTGATGCCATCCCATTCATGACCGGTGGTCTCGCGCCCGGATACTTGGTCTTTCTCGACTTGTGTCGACATTGCTCTGTTCTCCCCTCAATCCTGATCCCGGAAGGGGATCTGCGCGTGCGATTCCATGTCCTTGTTGCGCTTTTTGCTTGGCCACATGACCCAGGCAATAATCGCGCTGAACAGCAGCATCAGCCACAGACCCCACAGAGGGCGGAAAAAGTCAGCGAGTTGCGTAAAGAATTCCATGACGATCCCCTTGCACTAGCGCAGGTTCATCTGCGGGTTGTAGGTGGTGAAGTCGACCATCCGGCCAAGGACCTGCAGGTACGCGACAAGCGCATCCATTTCGGTCAGTTCTGCCGGGTTGCCGTCAAAGTCACCTGTTGCCGCATTCGGATACCGTGCGAGGAAATCATCGTCATAGGCCGCATCCTCGCTGGCCTGCAGGTAAAGGTCTGCCTTGGCCGCCTCGATCATCTCGTCTGTGTAGGGGACACCCACCATCTTGAGAGTTTCGAGATGTGCCCGAGCGTCATCGAAATCCAGTTTGCGTTCCGCCAGGAACGGATAACCCGGCATGATCGATTCCGGCACAACGGCGCGCGGGTCAATCATGTGGGCCACATGCCAGGCATTGGAATATTTTCCGCCAACACGTGCCAGATCAGGACCGGTTCGTTTTGACCCCCACTGGAACGGATGGTCATACATCGATTCTGCTGCAAGGCTGTAATGGCCATACCGTTCGACCTCGTCACGGAACGGACGGATCTGCTGGGAATGGCAGTTATAGCAACCCTCGCGGATATAAATGTTACGACCAGCCTGTTCCAGCGGCGAATAGGGACGGACCCCTTCGACCTTCTCGATGGTTTGTTCCATCGTGAACAAGGGCACGATTTCAACAATACCGCCAATGATGATGGTCAGGAAAATACCAAGGATCAGAACGAAGACGTTCTTTTCAACAATATGGTGTTTTTTAAGAAGCATATCTCGTTCCCCCTTATTCGGCTGCAACGGTTGCAGGCGTGCCGATTGGTGCTTCGTTACGGAGGTCACCCTTGATGGTCTTGTAGATGTTCCAGACCATCAGCAGCGAACCCAGCAAGAACAGCAGGCCACCGGTTGCACGAATGATGTAGTAGGGATGCATCGCCTCTACCGTTTCGATAAAGGAATACTGCAGGAAGCCAAGCTCGTCATAGGCGCGCCACATCAGGCCCTGCATGATCCCCGAAACCCACATCGAGGTGATGTAAAGAACGATCCCGATGGTGCCGAGCCAGAAGTGATGAGCAACAAGGCGCATCGAATACAGGCGTTCACGGTTCCAAAGTACCGGGATCAGGAAGTAGATCGCACCGAACGATACGAAGGCAACCCAACCAAGCGCACCGGAATGCACGTGACCAATGGTCCAGTCGGTATAGTGCGACAGGCCGTTGACCGCCTTGATTGACATGACCGGACCTTCGAAGGTCGACATGCCATAGAAACCGACAGCCGCGACCATGAAGCGCAGAACCGGGTCAGTGCGCAATTTGTCCCAGGCACCCGAAAGCGTCATCAGACCGTTGATCATCCCGCCCCAGGAGGGCATCCACAACATGACCGAGAAGGTCATGCCAAGGGTCTGTGCCCAATCCGGCAGTGCGGTATAGTGCAGGTGGTGCGGACCAGCCCAGATATACAGGAAGATCAGCGCCCAGAAGTGAATGATCGACAGGCGATAGGAATAGACCGGACGTTCAGCGCGCTTTGGAATGAAGTAATACATCATGCCAAGGAAGCCGGCCGTCAGGAAGAAGCCAACCGCGTTATGGCCGTACCACCACTGGGTCAGGGCATCCTGCACGCCCGAGAACATCGAATAGGATTTCGTGCCCATGAACGAGACCGGAATGGCAAGGTTGTTGCCAAGATGCAGCATCGCAATAGTCACGATGAAGGCCAGGTAGAACCAGTTCGCAACATAGATGTGCGGCTCGGTACGTTTCAGAAGGGTACCGACAAACACCGCCAGATAGCAAACCCAGACGATCGTGATCCAGATATCAACGAACCATTCCGGTTCGGCATATTCACGACCCTGGGTCACACCGGTAACATAGCCGATGGCTGCCATCACGATGAACAGCTGGTAACCCCAGAACACAAACGCCGGAAGAGCCTTGCCACCATAAAGCGGGGCGCGGCAGGTGCGCTGTACCACATAGAAGGATGTTGCCAGCAGCGCGTTACCGCCAAAGGCAAAAATCACAGCCGATGTGTGCAGCGGACGCAGACGTCCGAAATTCAGAAATTCGGTATCAAAATTGAGAACCGGAAATGCGAGCTGCCATGCAATGACATCGCCCACCAAAAATCCGACTACTCCCCAAAATACGGTCGCAAGTGCGGCCCAGCGCACAACGTCCATATTATAATCGACAGCAACTGAAGGCGATGCTGCCTGTGCCATGCTCCCCTGGCTCATGCTTGACTCCCGTTCAAGGTGGTCGGGTGAACTGCCCAAAACCCTCTCGGGCAGTTTCAATAGTCCTGGTGAAACGCTGATCAGCCGATCTTTGATTCACCCGCACAAAAAGCCCCACCCAAAATGCGCCATGGCCTGTGGTCAGGGCGCGCTATTCCGGGCGAGGTTTCCTAATTCGTCTGACGAGTATGCGGGCAGTTCATCGGAAAGCCATTGACCTACGTCAATATTGGCGTGCAATCCCGTCAGAAATTCAATCAATGGAAATCTCATAGCCCTTGGAATGGGTGCTTCTGTACTGGCTGTGTTTATGCGCGTCAAACCCTTGGAAGGTGTTGATACACATCAAGGTTAGCGCGAATTTTTTCCGGCATGATTTGATAAATTCGAGAGGGCAGGATCATGTCAGAAGCCTATAAGTCACTTCCACTTACAGCACAGACCGCGGATATGACCTATCCGCTGGTTCAGATGTTGAAAGTCGACATGTCTTTTGACCGCTGGCGGGCATTTGTCGACCAATATTGCATGCCCGTTGCTGCAGGTTCGCTTGATGCAAACGCCGACAGAGATGACATTCTTTGGCAGCGTCAGCGCGGTATCATCGTGGTTGCCAACGAGCGTGGCTATATTCACGGGCTTTTTTCGTATTATGTCCGTGATGACATGGCTGACGGTGTGGTGCTGCATGTTGATAATGTCATCGCCGTGGAAATTGTCACAGGTGACTATGTGCTGGATGCCATGCGCGATGCCATGGCCCGGCTTTCGGACCTTCATGAATGCCGGAACGTTTACGTGTCGCTTGGTGAAGTCGAAGGCCGCTTGCAATCCTATTTCACCAAATCCGGGTTCGTGCCCAGCAAGGTGCGCTATTGTGCGCCTGCAACGCCCAGACTTTCCGCCTGATTTATCCGTTTTCGAATGCGTGAAAGCGCAATCGGTGTAATGCCGATAAAACTTGCAATCTGCGCCTGGGTCAGGCGCGGAACAATATGGGCGTAATCTTCGAGAAACCCCCGGTAGCGGTCCTGTGCGGACAGGCACAGGAATTCGTATTCGCGCTTTTCCTTGCGCAGGCTGACCTGTTCGTTGAAATCAAAAAACACAGCCATCAGGTCCGGGTCTTTTGAGCACACAGATCGCAGTTTGTCATACGGAATGGCGGTGACTTCGCAATCCTCAAGGCAGGTCATTGCGAAATGGCTGGGTTCCCCCATGATCTGGCAACGGCGCGATCCCATAACCGAGTTTTCCGCAAAGAAGCTTTTGATCCATTCCTTTCCCTCGAAAGTGACGTAGGACATCTGGGCCAACCCCCGGCGCAGGAAAATCACATCCTGGCACACTTCACCCTGTTTGATGATTTGACTGCCCTTGGCATGGTTGGTGTTGCAGATGTGGGGTGCCAAATACGCATCTGATTGAAGTCGTCCGATCAAATCCGAAAAATTCATGTCCAATAAACCCGGGTTAATGCGAGTCCCGCTCTGTGGTGGCCAACTGTGGTGGTTCCAAACAACAGACTACGCGGATGGCAGACCATTATGAATAGACAATCGGGAACTGTCTTAATTACCGGGGCAACATCGGGAATCGGGCGGGAATTGCTGGGCATTTATCACGCAGAAGAGTTCGACGTGATCGCCCATGGACGATCAGAGGTAAAGCTCCATGACCTGAAAGCCCAGTTTCCGGGCATCAGGACCGTTCAGTCTGATCTGGCTGACATGGCGTCTGTTGACGCGATGATGACCGATATAATGCGTGATAGTCCGCACCTTGATCTTGTGATTAACAATGCCGCCATCCAGGGAAAAGGTGTTCTGACGGATACGGACTTCAGCACATCGCAGGCAGATCGCGAAATCGCGGTTAACCTGCTGGCGCCAATGCGCATATGTCGCGCTGTGATCCACGGATGGATGACGCGGGCTGAAACAACAAGAACGCGAAGCAACAGGGCAAGCCGTCGGATCGTAAATGTGTCATCGGGTTTGGCATTTTTCCCCAAGACAAGCGGGGCTGTTTATTGCGCCAGCAAAGCCGCGCTTCACAGCTTTTCCCAAAGCCTGCGCTACCAGCTTGTTGCTGCAAACCTTCCTGTTGCGATCAGCGAAGTATTCTTGCCGGTGGTGGATACGCCAATGACCGCGAGTCGCGACCTGCCCAAGATCCCGGCGCAACAGGCAGCACTTGCGATACATGACGGAATTCTTGCCGGGCAGGATGAAATCTATGTCGGTAAGGCCAGACTGATCCCGGTGGTGACCCGTTTGTCTCCGTCGTTGATGAAATCCATTCTACGCAAGGGATAAGCCACCATGAAAGATCTGATTAAAACGGGATTGGTCCTGGCGATCTGTTTTGCTGCGACGTTCGGCATATTGGTCGCCACCGGATTGCTGCAGCGCGACGATGTTGTGCGCTGGCTGGAAGCAGCCCGTGAAATTGATGCCTGGATTGTTGCGCTGATTGTCATGGGTTTGCTGGTGGCGGACTTGTTCATCGCCGTACCAACCATGACTGTCACCTTGCTTGCCGGTTTTTTCCTGGGACCCGTTGCCGGGGCACTTGCCGCCGGGGCCGGTATGATCACTGCGGGCGCAATGGGTTATGTCATGAGCCATCAATTCGGCCGTCCGGTCTTGCGGCGGATAATCAGTGATGAAATCAGATTGGCCGAAATGGAGGAGGTCTTTGCCCGCTATGGGCTGGTTGTTTTGATGATCTGTCGCGCGATGCCGATCCTGCCCGAGGTTTCCTGCTGTCTGGCTGGGGTGACCCGTATGCGGTTTACCAAGTTCGGGTTCGGTTACCTCATTGGGACGGTGCCCTATGTCATTGTTTGCGCATGGTTGGGCGCACAAAGTTCGACCACTGATCCGATGCCGGCGATCTGGGGTGCTGCGGGTGTGACAGTTGTGATGTGGTCCTTCTGGTTCTTTCTGATACGCCATCACCGCCGTTCAACCCAAAGGACTTTAAAGGGATAGGTTTGGCAAAACTGCACATACCCACATGTGGACGTGATTTGGAATCAGGACTATAAGGCGGGTATGAACGGTATTCCTTTTGTCAAAATGCATGGTCTGGGAAATGATTTCGTTGTCTTTGACGGACGACGCGATCCCGCCGTGCTTGATCTTGATAACGCGACCGCAGCCCGCATTGCCGATCGTAAGACCGGGGTTGGCTGTGATCAGTTGATTGTGATCGAACCGGCGCGCGATGATCTTGCCGATGTCTTTATGCGCATCCGCAACAATGATGGCGGCGAGGTCGAGGCATGTGGCAATGCCACGCGCTGTGTTGCCAACGTCGTCATGGGCGAACTGGGCCGCAAGGAAGTCATCATCGAAACGGTTGTTGGTCTGCTTGATGCCAACGGTCTGGCCGATGGCCGTGTCACCGTCGATATGGGGCAGGTCAAGCTGGACTGGCGTGATATCCCGCTGTCCGAGGCGGTCGATACCAATCACATTCCTTTGTCGCTTGGTCCGCTTTCCGATGCAGTCGGCGTCAATGTTGGCAACCCGCATGGTGTTTTCTTTGTCGATGATGCCGAGGCGGTTGATATTGAAAAGCTGGGCCCGGTGCTTGAACATCATGAAATGTTCCCGGAACGCGCCAACATCGAGGTGTGCAGCATCATTGATGAAAACAAACTGCGCATGCGGGTTTGGGAACGCGGTGTCGGGGTAACCCGTGCTTGTGGAACCGGCGCCTGTGCGGCCGGTGTTGCCGCAGCACGCCGTGGTCTGACCGGGCGTAAGGTCGAGGTCGTTCTTGATGGTGGTCCGCTGACCATTGAATGGTTGCCCGATGATCATGTCTTGATGACCGGGCCAGTAGCGACCAGTTTCTCGGGATTTTTGCACGCGTCCCTTTTGGGGAACCATTGATCAGGTTTTGAAAACCGGCCGACGTTTATGTTTTGCCGGTTTTTCGTAGAGGTATTTTTGCGGGCCTGATCCGGCCTTGCGTCGGTTGCGCTGATCGGGCAAAACAGGGCGCATCAGGATTTGGTTCAATCCATGTCGGGACACCCAATCCCGTCTTTTGTGAAACTCAAAAGCAGGTTCAGATAATGGCTGACTTCAATACGCTTGACGGTGTCAATGTCGCTGGCAAGCGCGTTTTGCTGCGCGCTGATCTTAACGTTCCGATGAAGGATGGTGTTGTTGGCGATACGACTCGTATCGACCGCACCGTACCGGGCCTGATCGAACTGGCAGATGCAGGTGCGAAACTGGTGGTCATCACCCATTTCGGCCGTCCCAAAGGTTCGCGCGTTCCGGAAATGAGCCTGAAGCCGGTTGCTGATGCCCTTGCCAAGCAGCTTGGCCGTCCGGTGAAGTTTGCTGATGACTGTATTGGTGACGCGGCGGCAAGCGTGGTTAATAGTCTGAAAGACGGCGAAGTCGCCCTTCTGGAAAACCTGCGTTACCACGCCGAAGAAGAAAAGAACGACCCGGCCTTTGTTGGCGAACTGGCAAAGCTTGGCGATATGTATGTCAATGACGCGTTTTCCTGCGCGCACCGAGCACACGCCTCGACCGAGGGGCTGGCACGTGCTCTTCCGGCCTATGCCGGCCGTTTGATGCAGGCGGAACTCGAAGCCCTTGGCAATGCGCTGGAAGCACCAAAACATCCGGTGATGGCGATTGTCGGCGGGGCAAAAATCTCTACCAAGCTTGATCTTCTGGGGAACCTTGTTGCCAAGGTTGATCAGCTGGTCATTGGCGGGGGCATGGCCAACACTTTCCTTGCAGCCAAGGGTGTGAATGTTGGCAAGTCGCTGTGCGAGCATGACCTGCTTGATACCGCGCGCGAGATTTTCAAAAAGGCCGAGGCTGCCAATTGCGAGATCGTCCTGCCGGTTGATGGTCTGGTTGCCAAGGAATTTGCCGCCAACGCACCGCATGATGTCTCTGACATCAATAACGTCGCGCCTGACGGCATGATCCTTGATGCAGGTCCTGCCACCATCGTGGATCTGAACAAGCGTCTTGAGTCTTGTGAAACGCTGGTCTGGAACGGTCCGCTTGGTGCGTTTGAAATCACCCCGTTTGACACAGCAACAGTTTCCGTTGCCCAACATGCTGCCAAGCTGACCAAGGATGGCAAGCTTCTGTCGGTTGCCGGTGGTGGTGATACTGTTGCCGCCCTGCGTCATGCCGATTCTGATCAGGCATTTTCCTATGTCTCGACCGCGGGTGGGGCGTTCCTTGAATGGCTGGAAGGCAAAACGTTGCCCGGTGTGGCAGCGCTTCGCGCCAGCTAAGCCGGTTGGCTTGATCGTAAGACAACAAACCCCGCCAAACTGGCGGGGTTTTCTTTTGCCAAGTACGTAGCGGATTTAGTCGTTCTTGACGTCTGGCAAGCTGTTTTGCGCGGTGCTTTGCATGATTGCATCACGATCCCTGAGAAACGCAGCATAGCCGTGTTCGGTCATGGCCGCGGCCAGTTCGATATAGACCGTGAACAGGCGCGACAATGTATCGGCTTCGTCCGTATCAAGGATGGACAGCAGTTCACTGGATCGGGCCTGACCGGTTTCAAAATGTTCCCACGCATGTTCAAGCAGGATCTTGCCCAGATAATCAAGGTCGTCATATTTGCCCTGACCGATGGCATTGCGGATTTCACCCAGGGTGATGTCCGCCGCAATCAGCATTTCGGATGGAATGGTAACAAGGCGATCGGGGCCTTTGATGTCTTCGGGCAGATCGCGCAGGATGTGAATGATATAGCAAAAGATCGCCATATCGCGTGCGTGATAAAGCGGTGGATTGGTCAGCGGCGAGGTGTATCCGATTTCAGGATCATGGCGCGCTGACAGCAGATAGACAAAAATCGATGCCGGTGCCGCGGTCGCCCCTTCGCAATAGGCGATGAAATCGTCCCATTCATCCATCGGTTCTTCTGCGATGTCACGATGCAGCGCATCGGCCAGTTCAATCCATGGATCGGCGGGAAGGTCACTACGCCCAAGGGTTAGTCGGAGTGCGTCATAAACCGCACCGGTCAACGGACCGCCTTCGGGCATTGGATTATCCACATCGGCCTTGGCTGCCATGACCTGTGCTTGCCACTGATGAACGGTTTCAAGAACCGCTTCGCGTTCGGCATCACGCTGAGCATCAGGAAGTTCCAAGAACCCGTCATCAACGATATCGTCAATCACGCGCATCGAGGCATAGGCAGCCAAAAAGAATCTCTGGCGTTCCGGGCCAAGGCGCATGGCCGCACGATAGAGGTTGGCGTTTTTTGCCGCTGCCAGATCGTTACAGGCATCAAATGGTGCGCCAAGCACAGCGTGTTCTGGGGGAAGCGAATGGCTCATGCGCGTCTGTATGTTCCTTTGGGTTTCCTTCCAAAGAGTCATACAGGACTGCCCGCCTTGCGCAAGATCGGAATTGGGAATTGTGCGTAAAGCCCAAGGCTGCGTTCAATCAAATCATCAGAACTTGATCTTATAACTCGCCGTAAGACCCAGCATGGCGTCAATTCCGTCAAGAAGGCCGTCTTCGGTGTTTTTGGTGCTCAGATCGCGCGAGACAGAGCCATGCAAGCCAATCCAGATATCTTCAAGCGGCATATAGGATAGTGAGCCCGCGAGCCCGGCGTCATTGGCATTCGAAACACCATTCAAGCCAAACCGTGGGCGGGCAAGATGACGGGTGCCAAATTGGTCGGTTTCGTACACCCCGACAGTTCCCGGCGCAGCTGCGTTAAGATCAACAAACGGCCCCATTGAAAAGCCGAGGTCGGGTGACGGTGAATAACCAAGACCAATCCGCGCATTCATGCCGTGATCAGAACGCGGTGCGCCCCCGAACTCAAGCCAATATTGTGAAGGGTTCCCCGATGCATTGGCATCCTGGTCGAGCGTGATGCCATACCGCGCAGATGGTGTGAAATCGGGATTAAACCCGGATGGGCTTGAGGGGGAAATACCATCTGGACCAAAGGCACTGCCGCCTGGAATTAACTGAAAACCACTGGCGGAAGATGCTTCGGTTTCGAGTGACTGGGCCATGACAACAGGGCTCTGAGCCGTACTTGCAATCAGCAAGGTCGCCAGAATCGTCAGAGTCCGCTGTTTTTTTACCCAATCCAACCAATGCAGCTTTGTCATGTCGCCTGTTCCAACAGGTGATTGAACAACCACAAAAATCGAGGCAACAGCCAAGCCGCGTCTCGTCCCGGACGCTTGAATGGTGTGATTTTGTCGGTCCCAACCAACATCCGTCGAACCCGTGCCGCGTTCTTGGCGCGCAGCAAAGCAGTACCGGATTCAAGACGGACGGGATTTCAAGGCGTGATAATATCCTGTAACGGGCAAAGCTTGACCGGTCAGGATGTGCTCTTGCTCAGAAAGTCCCGAATTGCGTCGATTTGCGCTTTATCATTCAGATGGGGAGCGTGTCCGCAGTTCGCCACTGCAAAAACCGGCATTTCCGGTTTTTTCTGTTTCATCTTTTCGACAATAGGTTTGGGAATCAGGTCGGATTTCTCGCCGCTGATCAACATGACGGGGCAGGGCAGGGCTTCGAATTCGGCCCAGGCGTCAAAAGAATCAATATGTTCTGCAAAGACCCGCATAACTTCGGGGTCGTAATGCATCATGAAATTGCCGTTTGGCAACCGGCGAACGGAACGCGACGCCAAAAATGCCCATGTCGCATCATCCGCCACCCCGAAAGAGGCATAAACCAGCCGCACCAGTTGTTCGACCTCGTCGATGGTTTCAAATTCCGGAGATGCCCCGACATACGATTTGATCCGTGCAACCGCATCGGGATCAAGTTCCGGGCCGATATCATTAAGTACCAATCGTTCGATACGCCCTGCGACCTCGGTCGTGGCGTAAAGTCCGATCAAGCCACCCATGGATGTGCCAATCCAGTCGCAGGTATCGATTTTGAAATGGTCCAGCAGTTCAAACATCTGCGCAACATAGAATGGCACGGTATATTCCGCATCCGGATCACGGGCCCAGCCAGAGAAACCGCGCCCGATCATTGATGGGCACAGCACGTAATATTTATCGGTGAAATGTGGTGCGACATGGTCAAAGTCATCGGCCAGACGGGCGAGACCATGCATCATCAAAAGCGGCCGATTGGCCGGATCGCCCCATGCCCTGACATGGACCTCGTAACCGCAGCATTTGACGAAATGTTCGCGAAAATCGGCCATCGGGAGCTCCTTGTCAGGGATGTCTGCTTTCCGGGCTTACCCGGATTTCTTTTGGGCAATCATGAACAGACGGTTGAACGGAAACAGGGTTCGCCCATCATCGCGTGATGGATAAACCTGATTAAGACGTTCCTTGTATTTCGTGGTAAATTTTTCGCGCGCTTCGTCATCTGGCAGGGCATCCATCACCGGACGCAAGATGGTCGAGCTGGTCCAGTTATACACGGCATCGGGGCCAGTCAGGACATGGCAATACTGGGTTTGCCACAGATCGATGTCGTCACAGGATGGTGCCAGCGCATCGAAATAGTCACCCGGACGCATGATGCGGGCTGCGTGCATGGCGGTTGCCACTTCCTTGCGCCAATCCATGCCGGCTTCACCGATCAACTGGTGGCTGGGGGCAAGAAAGTTATTGGGTACCTGAATGGCGATCATGCCGCCGGGGCGCAGATGTTCAAGAAGACGTGGAAACAGCTTTGAATGATCAGGCACCCAGTGCAGGGCTGCATTGGAAAACAGCAGATCAACCGGCTCATCAGGTTGCCAATCTGCGATGTCTGCCTTTTGCCATGTGATGTCTTCTTCGCGCTTGCGCGCGGTTTCAAGCATCTCGTCAGAAGAATCGACGCCGACGATGCTTGGTCCGTCAGTCGCGCCTGCACCATAAGCATCGGCAAGAACCGCTGTCACTGATCCCGGGCCACAGCCGAGATCGACAATGCTACGGGGAGAAAACCCGTTTGCCGGTTTGGGCAAACGTGAAATCAGATCGATGGCCGGTCGCAGGCGCTCATTGCCGAACAAACCGTAACGGGCAGGGTCCCAATGTGTATTGCTCATGGGAAACTCTTATCGCGTTTCGGGAGTCGTTTGAAGCATGGAGGTGACTAATTCCCAAAGACTTACGCCCCGTACCAGTGAACGGGGCGCAGTAAACCGGATTTACATCACGTCAGGGCAGCGATCAGTGATCAGCTGCCTCGAGCTGATCATAGTGGCCCTTGATCAGATGGAACATGAACAGCACGGCACCAATGAACATGGCAAGGCCGACGAAGTAGGAATAGCCGTCCTGCGAACCTGACGCATAAAACAGGCCGAAAAGACCGACCACAATGGTCAAAACACCAAAGATCAACCGATCCATACCCATGCTGGAACTCCTCTAAGCCGAATGTCTGTTTATTAAATCTAACGAAAACTGCGCTGCGATCAAACCGCAAACATCGTCTTATGCATCACCCATTTCACGAATTCTTTGCGGTACATCATGAAATTCAGCCGCGATTTGCAAATAAACAGGTCTTTTGAACGGTACGATCAGATCAGGCAAGGTCGCCAGATCGTTCCAGCGCCAGCTGTCGAATTCCGGGTCTGGCACATCAATGTTGATGTGCTTGTCCTTGCCGGTAAAGCGCATGGCGAACCATTTCTGTTTCTGGCCGCGATACTTGCCTTTGAAAGCCTTGCCAATCAGGTGTTTGGGGAGATCATAGGTCAGCCAGCTTGGCGTCTCAGCGACGATTTCGGCTTTGTCGGTTCCGATTTCTTCCTTGAGTTCGCGCATTGCGGCTTCGACCGGGGTTTCCCCCTCATCAATTCCGCCTTGCGGCAATTGCCAGGCGCCTTCGAACCCGTAGCGGTTGCCCATCCAGACCAGTCCGTCGGCATTGAACAGGGCAATGCCGACACACGGACGATAGGGAAGGTCCTCTGCTGTGACGTGATCCGGGGAACCGGTTTCCGTCTGTTTGGGGGTGTCGGACTTTTTTGCCATGATTGCTCCTGACGGGCGGGCCAAGCGGCCCGGCAACTGTTGCTAGTTCTCAATTGTGTCGGCCGGTTCGGCGTTCTCTTCCTGGGCTGCCTGCTCGGCCATGGCTTCGCGTTCGCGTTCTTCGGCTTCAAGGCGGGCCGCTTCGGCCTCGTCCGCTGATTGCGGGGTGACCTGCTGGCCGCTAATTGCGCTGACGGGTACCAGAACAACACCGTGACGGCGCAGGCGGAACGCCCAGTTGCGCAGTCGCTGAATTGTCACCGGATAGGATTGCGCAATTCCGACGGCAACCCCGTTACGTTTGGCCATTTCAACCAGTTCGGCCAGACGGTTGTCAATCTGGCGGCGGCTTGGCGTGTCATCAATGATCACATTGCCAATCGCATTCGGGGTGCCGGCGTTTGCCGCCAATTGTGCACCATAACTGGCAACTCCGCTGCCTGATGCTTCGACATACATCAGACCCGTGCGCGAGATGAATTCGATCACCGGGCGAATGGCGCTATCAAGGCTGCCAAATTTGGATCCCTGACGGCTGACCAGTCCGGCATACCCCGGGAAGCGCGCCAGCAGCCATTCCAGACGGACAAGGTTTTCGCCCTCTGACAGCGACGTCAAAAGCGCGCGCGGGCCGGGATCGGAAAGCGGGAAGTCAGCCGGTTCCATGGGAAGTTCAAGAAAGACCTCATGGCCCATGGCGCGTGCTTCGCGGGCAACGGTTTGCAAATCGCGGGCATAAGGCGAAATCGCCAGCGAGATATTCAAAGGCAGATCATTGATCGCGGTTTCGGTACGCTGTTCGTTCAGGCCGACACCGGTCAGCATCACCGCGACGACAGGCGTGTCTTCCGGAAGTTCGAACGGGCGCTTATAGGCATCAAAGGGCGTTGTGCCATCATCGCCAATGCGCGGGATGCGGCCAAAGCTGCCTTCTTCGTCCAGACCGGGCAACGGGGCCGGGCGCAGGGGGTCGGGCTCTATCGGATCATCAAGCGATCCTTCTTCCTCGATCAGGGCTGCGAGTTCTTCCGGGGTCGGGGCATCATTTCCACCGGTGCCATCAGTTGAACCCGGTGTTCCGATCAGGTCGGACACGCCATCAAGGTTCCCGGCAATGTCTTCGGCGGATTGCTCTTCACCGTTCGCCGCGTTTGCTGCTTGCTGTGCTGCACGGTCACGATCCTGAATATCCTGAACACCGCGTGCGATTTCTTCTTGTAGTTCGCGCTCGGTGCCCGGAACCGTAATTGTGGTTTGCGGTCCGCCCATGTGAAACAGGCGCCAGCCGGTTTCAGGGTCCAGAACAGGGATCATCGCAACTGCTGTCGCCCCGAACGGCGACAGAAACAGCGTAATAATCAGCAACTTTGACAGCCAGCTGCGCCGTGATTTGGGCCGTTTGGGCAGTCGTTTTGACTGCACCTCGATGGGCAGCTCGTTAAAGGGAAGATCGTCAAGATTGACATCGTCCTCGTCTTCGGCGGCGTCAGTCATCCCGTCGGCAAGGTCGTCGGCCAGATCATCGGCCATTTCCCCGTCGATTTCGCCGTTCTCCTTTTTGCGGAACGGCAAGGAATTTAGGATTTTCCTGAACACGAACAGCTAGTCTTTCACGATGCCAAGCCCAACCTTATCCATTCGGACGTGGGCCAAACAGGGAAATACCCCGGATCATGTCAAGCGCCCGCGACAGCTGATAGTCGTCAACCGCCAGCTGCTCGGCCTCGTCACGGCGGGAGTTTGCATCCTTTTCTTCATCACTGATGCCTTCGTCCTCATTGCGAAGGGCCCCGCTCAGGGACGCTTCCGAACGACGGGTTTCAGCTTCGATGCTTTCGACGCGTGCCTGCGGAACGATGATGTCCGGCACGATGCCCACTTCCTGAATGGATTTGCCAGATGGCGTGTAATAACGCGCCGTGGTCAAACGAAGCGCCACGTTGCCCGGCATTGGCAGGATGGTCTGAACCGATCCCTTGCCAAAGCTGCGCGTGCCCATGATGACAGCGCGACGGTGATCCTGAAGGGCGCCCGCGACAATTTCCGATGCCGAGGCAGAGCCATCATTGATCAGAACCACAATCGGCAAACCTTCGCTGAGGTCACCACTGCGTGCGTTGTAACGTTCGGTATTCTCGGTATCACGCGGGCGGGTCGATACGATTTCGCCCTTATCAAGGAAGGCATCGGAAACCGAGATCGCCTGGTCAAGCAAACCGCCAGGGTTGTTGCGCAGATCAATGACCAGACCCTTGATTTCCGGGCCGATTTCTTCGCGCATGTCAGCAATTGCGCGCTGCAGGCCACTAGAGGTCTGTTCATTGAATTTGGTGATGCGGATATATCCGACATCGTCTCTCGGTTCGGCGCGTACCGACTGGATCTTGATGACAGCACGGGTCAGGGTAACATCGAACGGCGCCTGTTCACCCTTGCGGATGATGGTCAGGACAATGTCGGTATTGACCTTGCCGCGCATCATTTCGACCGCGTCATTTAGCGTCATGCCGCGAATGGCGGTGCCGTCAATATGGGTGATGAAGTCGCCCGGCTGCAGACCGGCCTTTTCGGCCGGGGTGTCATAGATCGGCGCGATGACTTTAACAAAGCCGTCTTCCATGGTGACTTCGATGCCAAGGCCGCCGAATTCGCCGCGGGTATCGACCTGCATTTCCTCGAAATTATCCATATTCAGATACGACGAATGCGGATCAAGCGACGTCAGCATGCCGTTAATGGCTGCTTCGATCAGTTGTTTGTCATCGACGTCTTCGACGTATTTGCCTTTGACCTGTTCGAATACATCACCGAACAGGTTGAGCAGGCGATAGGTCTCAGCCGAGGAGGTTGAAGATTGCGCCAAACCTGGCGACGCAAGGCCGAGAGTCATGCCGGTCGCGAGCGCGAGTACTGCCAATCGAGAGGTTTTCATCCACTTACCTTGCCGTTTTTCGAGGCCAGCCATGGAAGCGGATTGATTGCTTCCCCGTTCTGGCGCATCTCCAGATATAGTTTTGGCGAAGTTTCACCCATAATACCAACAGGTTCGCCCGCCAATAGATATTGTCCTACCACACTGTCCAGCCGATCAAAACCGGCGATAAGGCTATGGTATCCTTCGCCGTGTTCGATAATCAAGAGCCGGCCATAACCGCGGAAGGGCCCAGCAAAGACAACTTTGCCGTCAAAAGGCGAGACAACCTGTGCATTTGCGCGTGTGCTGATCTCAATTCCCTTCGACCGGTTTACGGTCAAACCATCCGGGCCGCGTGATTTTTCACCAAAAAGTGTAACGACTTTACCGCTGGCGGGCATCCTGAGGTTGCCTTGTGCCAGTGTGATTGAACTGCCAACGGCAAATTCTTCTTCGTCGCTTGTGTCGTTGGTTCCGCTGTCGTTACTGCTTGCGGGTTCGGTTTTGCTTTCAGGTGGTGGTGGCGGTGTGTTTTTGGCAATCGTTGTTGCGCCAAGCGTATCTGCATCCGGTTCTGTGCGCGCTGCAACACGCATGTCCGGACGTGACCGCGGCACCGGCAGTCCTTCGGCGCGATTTTGCAAATTGCGCAAAAGTTCGCCTAGTGATTTTGCCTCATCGGCCAGCGCGCTGACCGCCTTGGCGGCTTCTTCGGCTTCGGCCTCTGTCTGGGCGCGCAGGCGGCGCTTTTCATCAAGCAACGCTGAGAGGGATGCGCGTTCGTTCTGCAATTCTTGGGTGGCGGCGGCCAACTCGCTGCGACGATTGCGGATATCTTCGCGCAGGGTGGCTATCTCGCCCAGTTCCTTGCGCAGGTCACGCGCGTGTTGCTCGACACCGGGCAGGGCGGCTTTCAGCAATACCGCCGAACGCAGTGTATCCTGTGGCGATGTTGGCAGGGCAATGACGGCTTCTGGCGGCGTGGTCGAAAGACGCTGCAGGGCCATCAGAATGCGGGCATATTGCCCGGCCTTGTCTTCCAGGCTGGTGGCAGCAACCTTTTCACGCGCTTCAAGGTTTTCCAGCTGATCTTCCAGATCGGTCAGGGTGGTTTCAAGGCGCTGGGCGCGTCTGGCGACGGAAATCGCCTCGGACTGAAGGGCTTGTTCCTCGGTCCAGAGTTCACGCGATTTGCGTGACAGGAATTCTTCCTGTTTTTGCTGTTCGGAAAGCTGGTTTTCAAGTTGATCGAGCTGCTGATCAACTTTTTGCAATGATTGGGCAAAAGAAGGCGCAGCCCCGCCTGCAGCAAGAACCGCAAATGCGATCAGCGCAGGCAGGGCGATCTCATAAGCTAGCTTAGCTCGCAAGAAGCGCGTCATTTTCTTTCATGCCCTTAAGCAAGGGTTTTCCGGTCATCTCGGCCGGTTGCGGCACGCCAAGCAGTTGCAGCAGGGTCGGTGCGACATCGGCCAAACGCCCATCTTCCAATGTTACTCCTTCCGGACCGTTAACAAGGATGGTCGGAACGAGATTAAGCGTATGTGCGGTGTGCGGTTCGCCGGTTTCAGGATCGACCATCACTTCGCAGTTACCGTGATCGGCGGTGACAAATGCAACGCCGCCCACCGACTTGATCGCGTCAATCACCTTGCCAAGGCAGGTGTCAACGGCTTCTGCCGCCTTCATGGCTGCTTCAAGAATGCCGCTATGGCCGACCATGTCGGGGTTCGCGAAGTTCAGGATAATGGTGTCGTATTTTTCCGACTTTATGGCCGCAACCAGCTTATCGGTCACTTCCGGTGCAGACATTTCCGGCTGCAGGTCATAGGTCGCGACTTTCGGGGACGCGACCAGAATGCGTTCTTCGCCGTCAAAAACCTGTTCTTCGCCGCCGTTAAAGAAGAAGGACACATGCGGGTATTTTTCGGTTTCGGCGATACGAAGCTGCTTCATGCCTGCCTTGGAAACCACTTCGCCAAAGATGTTTGGCAGGGTTTGCGGCGGATAGATCGCATCCATGTATTTGGCGTGTTCGGACGAATATTCGACCATCCCGGCCTGAACGGCGAACTTCACCGGCGTGCCGCGATCAAACCCGTCAAAATCCGGTGCGCAGAGGGCTGCCAGAATTTCACGCGCCCTGTCCGCGCGGAAGTTGGTCATCAGAAGGCCATCGCCATCTTTCATGCCAGCATAATCGCCAATCACGGTCGGCAGGACGAATTCGTCTGTGGTGTCGGCTTCATAGGCCTTGGTAATCGCGGCCTCGGCACTTTCGGCTGTGCGGCCATCGGCGTAATTTTTGCCCTGAACCATGGTGAAATAGGCCTGGCTCACGCGTTCCCAGCGATTGTCGCGGTCCATGGCGTAATAGCGGCCTGTGACTGTGGCGATTTCAACACTGGCATCGCCAATCAGGGCGCGGAATTTCTCAAGGAATTTGGCGGCACTTTTGGGTGCGGTATCACGACCATCAAGATAGGCGTGGATTTTTACCGGTACACCGGCAGCCGCAATGATTTTGGCAAGGGCGGCCATGTGCGCCTGATGGGAATGCACCCCGCCCTCGGACAGAAGGCCCGCGATATGGCAAACGCCTTTGGAATCGGACAGTTTGGCAATGATCTTTTTGACGGTGTCGGTTTCGGCGATGGTGCCGGTTTTGACGGCCTCGTCAATTTTGGGCAGTTCCTGCATGACAACACGGCCAGCACCAAGGTTCATGTGACCGACTTCCGAATTGCCCATCTGACCTTCGGGCAGGCCAACATCCAGACCGCAGGCCTTGAGGAACCCGGTTGGATTATTGGCGTAAAGGTCATCCCAGACAGGCGTGTTGGCAAGCGCAACAGCGTTGTTCTTGCTTTCTTCGCGATAACCCCAGCCATCCAGAATGCACAGCACCACAGGGCGCGGGCGCTTTACGGAATTCGATACATTCACGTTCATAAACCCCACAGATAAAGTAAAAGGCTGAATGTCCCGTAAATATGGTGACTTACGGGATGTTTCGCCATTAATCCTGTTATGCGGGCAGGGTGGGTCAACCTTCGCACACAACAGGTGCATGAATTGTCCCGGCAATTTAGCACGATTGCCGGTATGTAACAGTATCCGTCGCAGAAAATTTTGCAGATGCACACCAGTTCTTTTGACAGTGTCTAAAGACGCAGATAGTGTTCAATCTGACGGTGAACCTCTGAGGTGGCAAAAATGCCATTTCGCACCGTGACGGGAGAGTTCGGATGTCATGCGATTTGCGTGATGGACGGCGCCGAAGGAGCAATGCCTCATAAACACTCTCAGGCAGATGGACCGTCACGGATAGAGGCTCTGGAGAGAGAAACCAAAAAGCGTCTGGGAGAAAGCGCTGGTCAGGTTTCCACCGAAGGATAAACGCCATTTGCCCGATCATGATCGGGCGTTGGCGGATAATCTCAGGTCAAGGGACAGAGGGGGCAAAAACACCGGTTCGTAAACAGCGCGAAAACAAGCGCTTTATTGAGCCGTGAAGGAGGCCCTTGATGACGAATCCCGCGACCGATCCCTCTTCGGGATCGCAAAACAATTCCCAGCACGACGTCAACCTGTCCGTTGTCGACCTTTACACGATCGGCATTGGCCCATCGAGTTCGCATACGGTTGGCCCGATGCGTGCGGGTTATCGTTTCTGCCTTGAACTGGAATCGCGCAATCTTTTGCAAAACACCGGCAGTGTCGTGGTTGATCTTTATGGTTCGCTTGCCCTGACCGGCAAGGGGCACGCAACCGATACCGCCGTGATCATGGGTCTGAATGGCAAGCGTCCGCGCAACATTGATCCTGATGATATTGTGCCAACGGTCGCGGCAATTGATGAAACCAACCTACTGCAGCTTTACGGCCAATATCCGGTGTCGTTTAACCGCGATACCAATCTGGTGTTTCATTTCACCGAAACCCTGCCGCAGCATCCCAATGGTATGCGCATCACCGCCTTTGACCGCGATGGCCTGAAGATCCACAGTCAGGAATATTTCTCGGTCGGGGGTGGCTTTATCGTCTCAAGCGATGATCACGGGGCGGAGTATTCCGGCGATAACATCACCTTGCCATTTCCGTTCTCTTCTGCGGATGAACTTATGGAAATCTGCAAGCGTGAAGGTCGATCCATCGCGGAAATCATGATGGAGAACGAGCAAAGCTGGCGCAGCCCGGAAGAAACCATCGCCTTTGTCGATCGCGTTCATGATGCGATGATGTGCTGCATTGACCGTGGCATTCGTACCGATGGCATTTTGCCCGGTGGGCTCAATGTTAAGCGGCGGGCATCGAAGCTTTATAAAGAACTGACGGAAAAGCCCGAGGCGGGCCTGCGCGATCCGCTGACCGTGATTGACTGGGTTAATCTTTATGCGCTGGCAGTGAACGAAGAAAATGCTGCAGGCGGGCGGGTTGTTACCGCGCCGACCAATGGGGCGGCGGGCGTTATTCCGGCTGTACTGCGCTACTACGAAAAGTTTGGTGCCAATGCCAATCAGCACAATATACGTGAATTTCTGTTAACCGCGGCGGCGATCGGGTCGATCTATAAAAAGCGTGCCTCAATCTCGGCGGCCGAAGTTGGCTGTCAGGGCGAAGTTGGGGTTGCCTGTTCGATGGCGGCCGGTGCGTTGTGTGCGGTTCTTGGTGGAACGCCAGAGCAGGTCGAAAACGCTGCCGAAATCGGCATGGAACATAACCTTGGTCTGACCTGCGATCCGATTGGTGGTCTGGTGCAGGTACCTTGCATCGAACGCAACACCATGGGCGCGGTCAAGGCGATCAACGCCGCACGCCTGGCCTTGCGCGGTGACGGCCAGCATACCGTGTCGCTTGATAAGGTGATCGAGACCATGCGCCAGACGGGACTCGACATGCAAAGCAAGTACAAGGAGACCAGCCAGGGCGGTCTTGCGGTCAATGTCAACGTGGTCGAGTGCTAGCCCCAATTCTTAAGAATAGGGCAGAAAACCGGGCTTTTTGATATCTGTAATGTAAATTGGCCGGTTTTATGTGCTTGTTTCTTGCGACTTGCGGTTGGTGTTTTGCTATGATTTTCCGACTAAAAAATAGGGGCAAAGACCCCAATATCGGTTGGACATAGACATGAGCAAAAAACTGTTCCGCATTTATATCGCGGTCAGTCTGGATGGCTTCATTGCGCGCGCTAATGGTGCGGTGGACTGGTTGGGGGAATATGACCCGGCCGAGTTCGGCTTTGATGACTTTCTGGACTCCGTTGGCACCCTGATCATCGGGCGAAACACTTTTGATCAGGTGATGGAATTTGGCGATTGGCCTTATGAGGCCCGTCGCACAATCGTTCTGACATCACGGGATCTGCCCCGGGACCGGCCCGCCAATACCGAGGCCTATGGCGGGAGCATCATCGAATTGGTCGATCAGTTGCGTGACCGTCGGGCCGGAGACGGAGATATCTGGGTCGTCGGTGGGGGCAGTGTGGTAACACAGTTCCTGTTTGGCGGCTTTGCTGATCAGCTTGATATCTTTACGATCCCGGAAGTGCTGGGCGATGGCATTTCATTGTTCGGGCGTGATGCCGGGGGGATCAAGCCCCGGCTGCTGGCATCCGAGCGATACAATTCCGGCGTCGTGCGCAGCCAGTACGGCTTGGCGTAAACACAAAAAACAGCACAGACCGCACCGGAAGATCGATGCGGTCTGTGCTTTTCTGTGCCGGTTTTAAAGCGGGTAGAAGCTTAGATCTCCTCAAGTGCCTCAAGCGATTCCGGCAGTATTTGACCACCGTCGACGACGATCTGCTGGCCGGTGATGTAAGCGGCTTCATCAGATGCAAAGAACAGCGCGGCATTGGCAATATCCTCGACACTGCCCAGACGTTTGAGCGGGATCGAGTTGGCCATGGAATCAAGATATTCCTGACCAAGATCAGCAAGGCCTTCTGTCATGATATTGCCGGGCATGACGGCATTGATCGTCGTGTTATAGCGTGACAATTCCATGGCGGCGGTCTTGATAAAGCCAAGCTGGCCGGCCTTCGACGCGCCATAATGCGACCACCCCGGATAGCCCGTTACCGGCCCGGTGATCGAGGATGTGATCACCACGCGACCCTTGCCGGTTTTTTCGAAATAAGGGATACAGGCCTTCACGCACAAAAAGCTGCTTTTAAGGTTGGTCGACATCACCTGATCCCAGTCGTCCGCTGTCATGTCGACCATCTTGATCTGTGGGAAGATGCCGGCATTGGCGCACAGGATATCAATCCCGCCAAAGGTCTTGGCAGTGTGTTCGGCCAATGCGCTTACCTGTTCGAAATCTGACACATCGCACAAGAATTTGTCGGCGATACCCCCGGCTGCCTTGATTTCATCAACCGTTGCGGCGGCATCCTTTTCGGTGCGGGCCGCGATCATGACCTTTGCACCCTTGCTGGCAAATACCATGGCAATACCCTTGCCAATGCCCTTGGAGCCACCGGTGACGATGACACTTTTGCCGGAAATCGAAGTCAGCATGGTCGATCCTTTCGTGAAGTCATTGGGCAATGCGCCAGCTTTGTGCCGGGTTCGCTTGTTGCCGGGTCCCTGATTGTGCGCTGCGTTATATTTTCTTGATGATTGGTCGAAATATTCCGTGATGCAACAAAAAATGTTGCAAGTTACACATTTTGTGCCGCATTATTCACAAAATGGCGCAGGGGCGGCACGGAACCCCGTTCCAATGGCGGTCAAGGTTGAGCGACAGGAGGCACCGGTTGGGCGGCATTTACGATGACAACATGATTGATGTCCTGAAGGCCGGGGCGGCATCGGTTCTGCCCGGATGGGGCATGGCACCAGATACCGATGTGTCATTACTGACCGTTTCGGAAAACGCGACCTTTTTGGCGACGGACCCAAACAGTGGTGCGAAGTTGATCTTGCGGGTGCATCGACCGGGCTATCACACGCGTGCGGAAATCGAATCTGAACTGGCGTGGATCAATGCCCTTCGTGCTGCTGACGTTGTCGATACACCCAAGCCGCGCCTGCGCAGTGACGGGTCGCTGGTCGCCGAATTCGATCAGGGGGGCGTCAGTCGCCATGTGGTTGCCTTTGATTTCATGAGTGGTTCTGAACCTTCCGCCGATGAGGCATTGGTTGATGGGTTCTTCAAGCTGGGCGCGATCAGTGCACGTCTGCACGGGCATGCGCGGCAATGGACGCGGTCTGTTAATTTTGTTCGCAAAAGCTGGACCTTTGACACCACCCTTGGTGCCAATCCGCATTGGGGAGACTGGCGCGCGGCCCCCGGCCTTGATGCCGATGGTTTGGAATTGCTTGAGCGACTGTGCAGCCATCTTGATCAAAAATTGTCGACTTTCGGGATGGGCAATGATCGGTTCGGGTTGATCCATGCCGATCTGCGTTTGGCCAATCTATTGGTCGATGGTGAACGACTTGGTGTGATTGATTTCGATGACTGCGGTTTTGGGTGGTTTGGCTATGACTTTGCGGCAGCGATCAGCTTTATCGAACTTGATCCGATAATCCCGGCACTTAAGGAAGCATGGATCGAAGGATACCGGACCGTTGCGCCATTTTCGGCCAGTGATGCGGCGATGCTTGATAGCTTTGTGATGCTGCGTCGCCTGCTTTTGACCGCCTGGATCGCAAGCCATCCGGAAACGCCGACCGCACAGGAAATGGGTGCGGGCTTTACGGCAGGGACCCTGCAAATGGCGCAGAATTATCTGACGGCCGAAGGTGCAAAATGAAGCCTGTGCGCCCCATCCTTGATATGAATGCCTATGATGGCAAAACGTCACCCGGTCAGCTCAAGGCTGGAGATGACTTGCTGTCACGGCGCACCCGGAACTTTGGTGCAGCATCGGTCTTGTTTTACCGTGATCCGATTGAAATGGTGTCGGGGTCAGGTTGCTGGATGACGGCGGCGGACGGCACCAGTTATCTTGATTTCTATAACAACGTCCCATCGGTCGGTCATTGCCATCCGCGTGTTGTTGCTGCCATGGCCGAACAGGCGGCCAAGCTCAATATCAACAGTCGTTATCTGCATCGGACGACAGAGGAATATCTCGACCGCCTGAAGGCGACGTTCCCGGACTATCTTGAAAATGTTGTTCTTACCTGCAGCGGCAGTGAGGCCAACGATCTTGCGCTGCGTATTGCCGGGCGCGCTACGGGGGCGCGCGGCGTTATTGTGACCGAGTCTGCCTATCACGGGAACACGACGGCAGTGACCGACATTTCCCCATCTGCATTGAAGCGCGGCAACCTGCCCGATCATGTTGTTGCCGTTCCCGCACCGAGCAAATTGACCTATGGCGACAACATAGCCGCCGGTTTCGCCGATGAAGTTCACAAGGCCGCACTTGTTCTAGAGGATCGTGGGCATGGGGTAGCTGCCTTGATCGTGGACAGCATTTTTTCAAGCGACGGTGTGTTTTCCAATCCGCGCGGTTTCCTGAGGCTGGCGGTGGCGGTCGCTCATCGGGCGGGGGGGCTGTTTATCGCCGATGAAGTTCAACCGGGTTTTGCGCGAACCGGGGATGCGTTCTGGGGATTTGATCGTCATGACGTCGAACCCGATATCGTCAGCATGGGTAAACCGATGGGCAATGGTTTCCCCATGGCAGGCATTGCGGTGCGCCCGGAACTTTTGAATGCGTTTTGCGAAGACGTTGGTTATTTCAACACCTTTGCTGCAAGCCCCGTGGCATCGGCGACGGGATTGGCAGTGTTAAATGTCATCCGTGATGAGAATCTTCAGGGAAATGCTGCACTTTCTGGCAACTCATTGCGTGAAGGGTTGCTGCATCTGGCCGATATTGATGGACGCATCAGTGATGTACGTGGTGCGGGCTTGTTTATCGGTGTTGATCTGTCCCCGGACGGCGATCCGGCCAAACCCAGCGGGAAACTGGTCAGTGATGTGATCAATGTCATGCGCGAACATCGCGTTCTTATCGGTGCGGCCGGGAAACACGGTCAGACATTGAAAATACGTCCGCCACTTTGCCTGAAGTCGTCCGAGGTCGATTTCTTTATTGATGCACTGGCAAAGTCCCTGCGGTCCTGTCGCTAGGGGGGCGGAGAGGTTAGGTTCTCGTCGCAGCCTTGATCATACAACCGCTTCCCCGGATGGTTTCATCAAGCACCCCCATGGGGTGTTCATCCGTGACAAGAACATCGACCGACGTCCAGTCGCAATAGCGCGCCGGGAAGGCCTGATTGAACTTGGTATGATCGGCAACGATCATGCTGCGGGTGGCGCGTTCCATCATGACGGAATAAACGTCAGCCGTCTCGATCAGCGCATCGCTTGCCCCGTCACCATCAAGGCCGCTGGCACCCAGAATGGCCCATTCCACCCGATAATTTTCAAGAAACCGCACGGTCTGCGCGCCATGCATCGCACCTTCCTGTGCGTGATAAAGCCCGGGCGCCATGATGACCCGGATCGTCGGATTGATGGCAAGAACCGTGGCCACACCGAAAGAATGGGTGATGACGGTCAGATCGGTCATGGTGACAGCCAATCGTTTGGCAACATGAACCGTCGTTGCACCAGACCCGATCATGATATGGCGTGCCCCGGCCAGAACCGGCACGGATTGTTTGGCGATGCTTTCACGCTCGGCAATGTGAAGTTGATGGCGTTCGTTCAGCCCCGGCTCGCTCGCCTGACGGCGAACCGCACCGCCGTAAGTACGGTTGATCAATCCTTGCGAAGTCAGTTCGTCAAAGTCGCGCCGGATGGTCTCATTAGAGACATTCAGGCGTTCGGCCAGATCGGCGATCCGCAATGACGGTTCAAGGTCTAGTTCGCCAAGAATGCGTTGTTGTCGAAGGGTTTTCTTGTTTGCTGCCATGACCCGATGATAGTGCCCGGACCATCATCGCGCCAGCCGTTTTACGCAATCTGTCAATCGGGATTGAGCCCGTATTTACGGCAGTGGGCGTGGTAGCTGCTGGCCAGTTCATCGGCCCCGATCAGATTGCCGGCTTCGTCCTTGTAGGTCAGGTGATGTTCAATCGGTTGACCCTGCCAAAGCTTCTCTATTTCGGTGCGTTTCGGTGTCTTGCGGAAATCAGTAATGAAGTTATTGATCGCGCACAGCAGTGGATAGGATGCAGGGTCGGCAGCAACTGCCGCCGCATAAAAGAACGGGTGCGACAGGATCGGTTTGGGCAGGACCTCCAGACGGCCATGCCATGGGCTTTGTGGGTTTTTCGAAGCCCAGTAAAACACCGGATGATCACCGGCAAAGGCATCAATTGCCCCGTCGGCAACCGCGTCATGGACGCGCGAGATATCGCCATAGGCGATCATGTTCGAAAGCTTGGCAATGCCGCCGGGCTTGTTTTCATTATCCGCCCAGCGAAGCCCGACATCCTCAAGCACGGCAAGGGCGGCGGGGTCATTAACCGTGCCCAGTACCTTGCCCTCAAGATCGGCAATCGTGTTGATGGATGTGTTATCCGGGCGGCGGATCAGCGAGAAGTTAAGGTACGTGTAGGTATCTGAAAACGCGACACCCTTGTAAAAATCACTTGGCGGTAGCGCACACCAGACAACATCAGCTGGCGGCTGTCCTGCCCTTTTGCCGACAAACAGAAGTTCGGTCAAAAGATCCCACGGATGTTCAATGAACTCGCATTGTACGCCGATGGATTTGGCAAAGGCTTCGGCATAGTCGATATCAATGCCATGCAGCGGGCCGCCTTTTTGCGGGCGGAAGGATGCACCGACCAGTGCCGGGTCGATCGCAATGCGTATTTTGCCACGTGCCTTGATGTCTTTAAGCCGGTCATAAGCAGGGTCTTCATGGATGTGATTGGTTGCAAGAAACTGCGAAAGCCGCCCTTTGGCCGAGATGGAGTCTTCGGTGCAGGTTGATAGCTTGCCGATTTCACCTGCGGCCCAGTTGACCTTGCCTCGTGCACGCGCAGATGATTCCTTGCTGGCATCCAGCAGTTCGAAGACGACATGGTTATGGCCACTGATATGCTCCAACCGACCCGACATCTCGTGGAAACGGTTTTTCAGATCGCTAAGTGCCTGTTCGATTTCACCCCCGAGACTGTCAAGATCGCGTCCAATACTGACCATGCTATTGCGCAGGGACTGTGTGACGTCGGACAGGTCAATCAAGTCAACCGCCTCGTTGGTGCGTTGCATTGTGCTTTGAGCCAGATTGCCGACTTCCTTGGCAACAACGGCAAAACCCCGTCCGTGCTCGCCCGCGCGGGCTGCCTCGATGGTGGCATTCAGAGCCAAAAGCTTGATGCCTTTACCGATATCTTCAATCGCGCTCAGGACCTTGGTTGCGCCTTCGGCCTTGGATTCAAGGTCCTGACTGATTTTTTCAAGATCAGTGCGGATCGCATGGGTCTTGGTCGAGACGATTTCGCGCGTGGATTCCTGCACATCATTGGCTGTTGCAGTGCTTTCCTCAATCTCGCGACTGGTTTGTTCAAGCCCGGTACGCAGATTGTTAGAGCGAACATCAATTTCGCGCATCAGGCTGTCCTGGGTTTCACCAGCGGTATTGGCGAATTCCAGCAAATGTTCGATATAGTCAAGGGCAGTGGAAATGCCGCGCATCAGCGCGTCAAGTTGTTCAGCTTGCGGATCGCTGTAAACAGATTGCATGTCTGCTGATTGTTGCGTTGCGTCCTGATCGCTCAAGTCCGCACGCGGTGCCATGATGGTTTCTTCCATTTTCAAAGCCTCACCACTGCCACTGAATTTTGTGAATTTTTATTTCTTCTAAGGAAAACCTATCCTCGGGTGAAAAATGTTGCAAGGCAACATGTTGTGAAAGTTGATAACAGGTCCTGTGACGCGCTGAAGTTGCAATGCTTTTCAAATGCCGCTGGACGATGCTTCTTCGCACAACAGTATTTGATGTTGCGTTGCAAAACCTAACTTTCGGCAATGCCGAACTTGCGGCAATGTGCGTGATACAGGGTGGCCAATTCATTCTCACCGATCAGGTTTCCAGCCTCGTCCTTGTAGCTCAGATGATGTTGCAACGCTTTACCCTGCCAAAGCTTTTCGATTTCGGCGCGTTCGGACGTGTTGCGGAATTCGGCAATGAATTGGTTGACCGCTGACAAAAGGGTCCATGATGCGGGTTCGGCAGCGACGGCCGCGGTATAGTAATATGGCAGCGGCAGGATGTTGCCCGGCAGGACTTCAATCCGCCCATGCCATGGGCTTTCCGGGTTGTTTGCCGCCCAGTGGAAGATCGGCTGATCAACCGCAAAGGCATCAACGGCCCCATCGGCCAACGCATCATGCAGGCGTGTTTGGTCGCTATAGGCAATCAAATTGGAAAGCTTGGCAATGCCACCTGGCTTGCTTTCATTATCCGCCCATCGCAGTCCCTGTTCTTCAAGAACCTGAAATGCAACGGGATCATTGATGATACCCAATACCTTGCCATTCAGATCAGAAAGACGGTTGATCTCGGTGTTGCCAGCCCGGCGACAAAGCGCAAAGTTGAGATACGTGTAGGTATCGGAATAGGCGACCCCTTTATAGAAGTCACTGGGTGGCAGCGCGCTCCAGACCAAATCGGCGCACGGCGCACCGGGCTTTGGTCCGACGAAAAGAAGTTCGGTCAAAAGATCCCAGGGATGTTCGACAAACTCGCACTCAACACCCAGCCATTTGGCCAAGGCCCTTGCATAATCGGCATCCAGACCACGCAGCGGATCGTTGGCTTTGAGGCGGAAAGACAACCCCACAAAGGCCGGTTCGATGGCAATGCGTATTTTACCGCGTGCCTTGATGTCGGCCAGGCGGTCATATGTCGGATCATCATGCAGATGATGACTTTTCAGGAACCGGCGGAGGTTTTCCTGTGCAGTGGTCGCATTCGAAAGGCTTGAGCCAAGCGCGTTGGTATCTTCGTGCGCCCATTTGACTTTGCCACGTGTGCGGCCGGAGGCATCCTTGCTACCTGCAAGCAGCTCAAACACCACCTGATTGTGTTCGGAAATGTCGGATAGCCGCTCGGACATGGTGGCAAAGCGTTCCTGAAGAGTGGTCAATGACCCTTCGATTTCATTGCCAAGACTATCAAGGTCGCTGCTGATATTCGCAATATTCCCGTGAAGGGCTTTCGTGACATCGGAAAGATCAATCAGGTCAACCGCTTCGTGGGTGCGTTGCATCGTGCTTTGGGCAAGGTTGCCGACTTCCTTGGCAACAACAGCAAAGCCTTTGCCGTGATCACCTGCCCGAGCAGCCTCAATCGCAGCATTCAGCGCCAAAAGCTTGATGCCTTTGCCGATATCTTCGATTGCGCTTAGAACCTTGTTGGCGCCCTCCGCCTTGGTTTCAAGTTCGGCGCTGATGCGTTCCAGATCGGTGCGGATGGCCTCGGTTTTTTCAGAGACCGTGGCGCGCGTGGATTCCTGAACCTCTTGGGCAACAGATGTGCTGTTTTCAATTTCAAGGCGTGTATCATCAAGACCGGCGCGCAGATTGCCTGATCGCACATCAATTTCGCGCATAAGGCTGTCCTGAGTTTCCCCCGCCGTGTCAGCAAACTCCAGAAGATGCTGGATGTAATCAAGTGCAGAGGAAATCCCGCGCATCAAATCTTCGATACTGGCATTGGTTTGGGCGACTTTGTGCGCAGTCTTGCCATTCTGCGCGGCCAAAATGGTTTGTTCCATGTTCATAGCCTTACGATTGCCCAAGAGTCTTTTTTGATTTTGGGAATATTTTTTTCTTGTAAGGAATGTTAGCGGTGCTTTTGGCATGTTGCAAGGCAGCATGCGCCAGAAGCGAGAAAATATGCTTATTTTCTCGAGCTTTACTTGATCAATTGTATAGGGATATTGGACGGAAGGTGGGGCAGGGCCCCTACCCTATGCCGCACTGCAGTATTACTCGCGGTGATAGGGATGATTTGTTTGGATCGCGTGGGCGCGAAATAGCTGTTCGGCGATCAAGGCACGCACCAGCATATGTGGCCAGGTCGCCTTGCCCAGAGACCAAAGTGTGTTAGCACGTGCTTTTAAAGCAGCGCCATGCCCGTCCGCCCCGCCAATGGCAAAGGCGATGTTGCCGGAATATTGATCCATCCAGCCTTCAAGCTTTTGCGAAAACTCGATCGAGCCGTATTCCTTGCCGCGCTCATCAAGCGCGATCAGAAACGCGTTTTCCGGAATGACGCCTAGCAGGAGTTCTGCCTCGCGGTCTTTGAGCTGATTGGGCGGGAGTTTCTTTTTTTCTTCAACTTCGCGAAGCGCAAAAGGCCAGCGCAGTCGGCCTGCGTAATGGTCAAACAGATCTTTCTCGGGGCCGGATTTCATCCGTCCCACAGCTGCAAGGGTAATTTGCATGTCTTCGATCCAGACCGTTACGCAGATATCTGTTCGGCGTCCGTTCGGGGGACCCGGGGAAGCGCCAAACAGCGCGGGCTGCTAGTACAGCCGCGCTGCCTGCTGTTTCAGAGCCGGGTTTTCAACGCCCCACATCTCTTCGATGTTGTAAAAGGCACGAACTTCCGGACGGAACAGGTGAACGATGACGTCGCCCGTATCCACCAGAACCCAGTCGCCCTGTTCCTTGCCTTCGGCCAAAGCACGGCCCTGACCAGCATCCTTGATGGCCTCGACAATGTGTTCGGCCATGGCTGCGACCCGGCGCGATGAAGAGCCGGTTGCGATAACCATGTGATCGGCAAGAGAGGTTTTATCGGTAAGATCAATGGTGACAAGGTCTTCGGCCTTGTCATCTTCAAGCGTACTCTTGATGAGCGAAAGCATTTCGCCCGGTTTAAGAGTCTGTTTTGCGGTACCTATGGTCGCCACCTTAATTTTCCGCGCGATGGTCGGTTGTTGCCGACAAATAACATCGCTGCGATGCTTACACCTGCCATCTGCCTTCGGCGCGTATTGCGGTCGAAGAAGCCGGATGGCGCTTGATTGGCAGGTACACCCAGGCCGGAACATCGAGATCGGCCAGCAAACCCGCCCTGTCCATGGGAATGCGCCAGCGTTCCATACGGCGCGCGGCGGTTCCGGACAATGCCTTGTTAGAATACCCCTCACGGTCGAGAACCGCAATGGGAGCACGTAAAATCAACCTTTCCCACCATTTCCATTTATGGAACTGGGCCAGGTTGTCTGCTCCCATCAGCCAAACGAACTTTGTTCGGGTAAAACGGCGTTGCAAGGCTGCAAGAGTATCGGCCGTATAGCGGGTTCCAAGCTCGTTTTCAATTGCAGAAACAACAATGCGGGGATGCTTTGCCATCATCAGTGCAGAATCAAACCGATCTGCGAAGTCGGCCATACCCGAAGATGATTTCAACGGATTTTGCGGCGATACCAGCCACCAGACCGCATCAAGCTGCAAGCGTTTCAATGCTTCGAGCGATATATGAAGGTGACCTTCATGGGCGGGATTGAACGACCCGCCCAACAGGCCGACCCGTGGCGGAGCCGCATGTGATCTGGGCGCAGCTGAGGTCATGGACGGGTCTGACCCTGACCACGGACAATGTATTTATAGCTGGTCAACTGTTCGACTCCGACCGGACCACGCGCATGCAGCTTGCCGGTCGAAATGCCGATTTCAGCCCCCATGCCAAATTCGCCGCCGTCTGCAAACTGGGTTGATGCATTGACGATGACGATCCCGGAATCCACGCCATTCAGGAACGTGGCCGTGGCGGTAGCGTTTTCGGCAACGATTGCATCAGTATGGTGTGATCCGAACGTGTTGATGTGATCAACGGCTTCTTCGACACCCGATACAACCTTGATCGAGACAATCGCATCAAGATATTCGGTGACCCAGTCATCGGCAGTGGCGGGTTTGATGCGGCCATCAATCGCCTGTGCGGTTTCATCGCCGCGAAGTTCGCAGCCCTTGGCAACCAATGCCTCGGCAATGCGGGGCAGCAAACGACCCGCAACCGAACTGTCGATCAGAACGGTTTCGGTCGCACCGCAGATGCCAACCCGGCGCATCTTGGCATTGACGACAATATCCACAGCCTTTTGCGGATCGGCGCTGGCATGGACATAGGTATGGCAAAGCCCTTCAAGGTGCTTGAAAAGCGGAATGCGGCTTTCATCGGTGATGCGCGAAATCAGTGACTTGCCACCGCGCGGGACAATGACATCAATGTAATCTGACAGTTTCAGCATCTCGCCAACGGCGGCACGGTCGGTCACCGGGATCATCTGAATGGCGTTCTCCGGCAGGCCTGCTTCACGGATGCCTGCGACCATGCAATCAAAAATCGCACGCGATGAATGGAAGCTTTCCGATCCACCGCGCAGGATGGCAGCATTGCCCGACTTGATGCACATGGCACCGGCATCGGCTGTCACGTTCGGGCGGCTTTCATAGATGATGCCAATCACGCCAAGCGGCACGGAGACACGTGCGATATCAAGTCCGTTATGTTCCGGGCTCCAGCGCGCCAGTTCACGTCCGATGGGGTCGGGCAATTCACCAACGGCTTCAACACCCTTGGCAATCCCTTCGATGCGGTCTGCATCCAGTGCCAGACGATCAAGCAAGGCTGCGGTCAGGCCCTTGGCGCGACCGGCTTCCATGTCCTTGGCGTTGGCGCTCAGGATGGCGTCGGAATTTTCACGCAGCTTGGCAGCCGCAGCCTTGAGGGCAGCTTCTTTTGGTTCGGCCGGGACCTGTGCGAGTTCGAGTGCTGCTTTGCGGGCTTTGATTCCCATATCGCGCATCAATGCTGCGATATCCTGGCTTTCGATACTGGCAAGCGCCGTCATGGTCCTGGTTCCGTTCATGAAGGTAGAAAATGGGTTGGCAATCAGGCGCCAAACCCGGTGTTTCTGAGATTTTATCAACAAATTGGCAAAATAGACATCAAACCGGCTATCTGCAATGACCTTCATGGATAAACGACCCAGGATGCTTGCCAAATTGGCCTGATCGGTCCATCTGTTGATGACAGAATGAAAAGATATGCCGTGCACATCCTGAAATGCTGTTCGGTACCTGTTTGGGGATAAGAAATTGAAAAGCATGGGTTCCGACCAGCCAACTGCACGCGCAGAGTTTGGCGTCGTCAAGACATTCCTGCCGTATTTGTGGCCGCGCGGCGAGGTTGAGCTCAAGGCGCGTGTTGTGTTGGCATTGCTGTTCCTGGTCGGTGCCAAGGTCGCCAATGTTTATATCCCGGTACTGTATAAATACGCGGTCGATGCGCTTGGCGGTGGTGACAAGGCCGGTGATGCGGCAGCAAACGCGACCCAATCTGGATCGCCAGATACCACAGCCCTGATTGTTGTGCCGGTGGCATTGATCGTCGGCTATGGCCTTGTGCGTATTCTTGTCTCGGCCTTTGGTGAAATGCGCGATGCGGTCTTTGCCAAGGTGGCCCAACGTGCCATTCGCAGATCCGCGCTCAGCGTTTTTGAACATCTGCATGGTTTGTCGCTGCGTTTCCATCTGGATCGTCAGATGGGCGGGTTGTCGCGTGCGATTGAACGCGGGGTGAAGGGCATTGAATTTCTTTTGTCCTTCATGCTGTTCAACATCCTGCCGACCTTGCTCGAGATCTTCATGGTCTCGATCATCTTGTGGGCGCTTTATGACGTCTGGTTTGCACTGATCACCTTTACCACCATTGTGATCTATATCGTCTTCACACTGGTGGTGACGGAATGGCGCATGAAGTTCCGGCGCGAAATGAACAAGCGCGATGATGAAGCCAACACCAAGGCCATCGATAGCCTGATCAATTACGAAACAGTCAAATACTTCAATAACGAAGCCCATGAATCGACCCGCTATGACAAGGCATTGCGTGGGTATGAAGTTGCCGCGGTTCAGTCGCAAGTCTCGCTGTCTAAACTTAACGTCGGGCAAGGCGCGATCATTGCGCTGGGCTTGGTTCTGAACATGCTGCTGGCTGCGCAGGGCGTGAAGGACGGTACGATGACGGTGGGTGATTTCGTTCTGGTGAACACCTATCTGCTTCAACTTTACATGCCGCTGAACTTCCTTGGGTTTGTCTATCGCCAGATCAAACAGTCCCTGACAGATATGGAGCGGATGTTCTCGCTTCTCGATGTCGAAAAGGAAGTCGAAGACAAGGCGGATGCCAAAAGCCTCGCCTGTGATGCAGCAACCGTCCGGTTTGAGGATGTGCATTTCTCCTACAACCCGGATCGCAAGATTCTTAAGGGTGTAAGTTTTGAGGTTCCGGCTGGCAAAACCGTTGCCGTTGTCGGGCCAAGCGGTGCAGGCAAGTCGACCCTGACCCGTCTGATGTTCCGCTTTTATGATGTGTCGGGCGGCAAAATCACGATTGATGATCAGGACATCCGCGAGGTTACGCAAAATTCGCTCAGACGTGAAATCGGCATCGTTCCGCAGGATACCGTCCTGTTTAACGATACCATTGCCTATAACATTTCCTATGGTCGGCCGGGTGCGGCGCACGATGAGATCGAAAATGTCGCCAAGCTTGCCAGCATCGACGGATTTATCGCAGGCCTTCCCGAAGGATTCAAAACCATGGTTGGTGAACGTGGCCTGAAGCTGTCGGGTGGGGAAAAGCAGCGCGTATCAATTGCACGCATGCTCCTGAAACGTCCGAAAATCATGATCTTTGACGAGGCAACATCAGCGCTTGATACCCGGACTGAAAAGGATATCCAGCAAGCACTTCGCGATGTGTCACGCGGGCACACCACCCTGATCATTGCGCACCGTTTGTCGACCGTGATTGATGCTGATGAAATCATTGTGTTGCGTGACGGGCAGGTGGCAGAACGCGGCCGCCATCAGGAATTGCTCGATCGTGACGGCCTTTATGCCGAGATGTGGGCACAGCAACAGGAAATCCGCGAGGCCGAGGAAATTCTGGCCCATGCTGGCGAAATTCCGACCTGACAGAACCGCGTGGGAAATTTGGACTGGAACCCAGCGCGGCGTCGCTAAATAATAGGGGTGTTATCGCAACTGGTTTTGGGGGACGTCCAGTGCCGAAATTAACACGAACTGATTTGCATGCGCTTAGGGGGGCGTCGTCAGAACACCATCATCATCACCATGTGCCAGCGGATGAAGGGTGTTATGCCGGTGATGCGCGTGAAGAAGTTGATCGCATGCGTCGCAATGTTCTGGTGGGAATGGGGATGTTGCCGCTTGCTGGTATGGTCCTCAATCCGACGAAGCAGGCCTGGGCTCTTTCAAACCAAGTCAGCATGCGCGAAGACGGTCGCTATCGTTACATACGGTCCAACGCAATCCCGGATCATGAGACGGGCAGTTTCCCCAACCGCAAGAACCCCAATTCCATCAAAGCCCAATCGCTTGAGTTCAGGTTGCCACTAAACCCGACCAAAGGCGGGCGGTTTTCGTCGATTGATCACATTTCGTTTGGTGTGGCGGTAAACGGCGTGCCATTTGATCCCTTCACGGCCGAATTCTGGCAACGTGATCGTCAATCCTGATGGCGCTATGAAGCGATCTCGCCGACAGTGGATCTTGGTCTTGACCAGAACAATGCCCATGTCCAGCCAGACGGAACCTATCACTATCACGGCCTGCCCACGGGATTGATCAAAAGCTGGTCGCCGGACCAGCATTCAATTCGCATTGGGTTTGCTGCGGACGGGTTTCCAATTTATGCGATGTTTGGCTATTCCGACCCCAATAATCCTGCTTCACCCGTGATGGCAGTGCGCAGTTCATGGCGGGTAAAGGCTGGAACACGTCCGAGCGGCCCGGGTGGCACATATGATGGCACCTTTGGCGAGGATTTCGAATTCGTTCCGGGGCTTGGCGATCTGGACGAAGCCAACGGCCGTGAAACGGTGACGCCGGAATATCCCCGGGGCACCTACGCATACTTTGTCACGGAAAGCTTCCCGTTCGTTCCCCGCATGCTGGCAGGAATGCCTGATCGCAGTTTTGCCAAGGGACCGGGCGGCATGGGACCCGGCGGTCAGGCAGGCGGACCTGGCAGTGGCCCCGGTGGCGCCCCTGATCAGGGGCGACGCCCACCACCGGGCGGCGGTTTTCCGGGGCAACGGCCGAAATTCGGACAGCCGCCGCGATAATCAGTGTAATGGTCCGAATACTGCCGTGCTATCAAGTAACCATAGTGCTGTGCTGATGGTGATAAAGGATAGAGATGTCGCTGCCATCAGGGATGCTGCCCCCATGCCCTCGTGCCCGTAACGCTGACCATAGATCGGGTAGACGCTCAACATCGGGGCACAGGCAAAGCCGACCGCAGCTACCTTCATCAACGGATCCAGGTCGGGAACAAGTCCGAGCAAAAGGAAAATGATTAACGGGTGCAGCACAAGTTTGCCAAACACGATGCGTGCCATGTCGAAACGCAAACCGCGCAGTTTGAGCCCAACAAGCCCGCCACCGATAACAAACAGCGCCACCGGGCCCGAAGCCGAGGCCAGCATATCGATCACCGAAAAGATCGGGCCGGGTAATGTGATTCCGGAAATTGAAATGCTCATCCCGATCACGATGGCGACAATGATTGGATTACGTGCAAGCCGGGCAAGGGTCTTGCGCAGAATTTGCCAACGACTAGTGCCCTCTGCCTCGGCACTATCACCCAGGATCAGAGCAAGTGGCGTGATGACCAGATTTTCGATGATGAAGCACAATGCCAGCGCAATACCCGCCGTAGGACCAAGCAGCTGCAGAACAATCGGATAGCCGATAAAACCACTGTTGGACACAGACATCCCCATCCCCTGCAGGGCCGCATTCTGTTGGCTTTTCCTGGCGACCAGCCGGGCAAAGAAATAGCCCAGTGCGAATACGATCAGCGACCCGCTGCCATATGCCACCAGATAGTTTGTATTGAAAACCTTGTTGATATCATGGGCAATTACCGTGCGGATCAAAAGGCATGGCAGAGCAAAATTAATCACGAACGCCCCCATGCCACGCACAACTGTTTGAGGCACAATGTTGCGAAGAACCGCGATATAGCCGATGGCAATGATTAGAAAAATCGGTGTTGTTATGGCAAGAATATCAAGCATTTGTGCCAGCGGCTTTCGTTAGGGGTGGGCATGGATATCAGCTATCCCGGTAAAACTGTGCAGGTCAAGAAACGGAATGACTTTCAGAATGAACCAAACGGTAATGGATTGGGCTGAAGGGTTGGATACCCAAAGCTTTTCGGGGATCGGTCGACTTGCGACTGCATCGCCGAAGGGCGCGCAGGCAGCGGATATTCTTGATCGTTTCCAGATTCTGGAATGCCTTGTGGATTACGGTCCGGAAGTTGTCGGTACCCTGCCGTTGGGGATAGAGATAGCAACATCTGACATCGACATATTGTGCAATGTGTCCGGACTGGATGCTTTTGGCTTGTTTGCTGATCACGCCTTTGGCGGTTTCGCGGGCTATACCCGCCACAGGCGTGATGCGACCGACCATGTCGGCGCGGCCGTTGTCGTGCGGTTTGAATGCGACGGACTGCCCATTGAGATCTTTGCAACGGATCGCCAGGCCCGCGAACAATACGGCTTCGTCCACATGTTGGTAGAGGCGCGCATTCTTCACATCATGGGGGATGGCTTTGCCCGTAAAATACAGGACTTGAAGCAGACAGGCATCAAGACCGAGCCAGCCTTTGCCAGCCTTTTACGGCTCGATGGGGATCCCTATCTCGCATTGGCAAAACTCGCTGACCTGTCGCCAAGCGAGCTCTGCGGGCGGCTTGGAGTATCGGGTATCTAATTTGCCTCTTCAGGCACAGGTAACGCGCGATAAACGACGTTTTCAATTTCCATTGAACGTGCTTCGAGAAGTGCGTTGCCTGCAAGGTCAAGGATTTCACCAGCCGTGTGGTGGAACTTGGTTTCCGGTTCCGCCCAAGTGGCACCGACACTCACGGTGATCCTGACAGGATCGCCTTCGGCATCGGTGAAACGGCATTGTTCGCGCACGGTGTCACACAGTTTGAAACCCAGAAAACTTGTTTGTTCTTCACGCGCGCCGGGCATCAGGCAGGCAAAGCCATACTTATCAACACGCCCGACAACATCACGGTCGCGAAGCGATGACGTCACGGCAGAAGCAATGGCTTGCACCACGCGCTCCAGGGTTTCCGTTCCATACGTTTTGGCAAGGTTTTCATGCTCATCAATCTCAAATCGAAAGATGGCAATCGGTGTGTTTTTGAGGCGCGCATTGATCAGCTCGCGATGCAGGAATTCCGTCATGCCTGCCGCATTCCAGGAGCGCGTTTGGGGATCGGTCAGGAGTTCTTGTTTGGCCGGATCAAGGTCGTCAAAGACCTGTTGTGGGGTTCTTGCACCATAACGCAATGCGATGATGGTTTCCGCCCACAACCCGAGATCCTCAAGAATCTGAATGTCTTCATCGCTAAACTGGCGGCTGGTGGTGTCGACCACACACAAGGTTCCGATCTTGAAGCCGTCCGGGTTTGTCAGGGGTACACCGGCATATGACCGAACAAACGGCGCGCCGGTGACCAGCGGATTGTCACGGAACCGGTCATCGGATATCGCATCTTCGACGACGAATGTGCGATCATCATGAATCACATGACCACAAAATGAAACGTCACGCGGTGTTTCAGAGGTCGGCTGGTTGATGTTGGATTTGAAAAACTGGCGGTCGTTATCAAGCAGCGATATTGCCACGATTTCAGAGCCGAATATCCGTTGTGCAACACGCGTGATGCGGTCAAGTTCCGGATCGGCAACACTGGTCAGAATGCCCATGCTTTCAAGAGACTTCTGACGGTCCAGTTCGTTATCGGGCAGTTCCGCCTTGTGCATCCAGTAATCCCCCAATTAGGTGCTCTTGATATCCGGAATTCTAGATGGTTCAAAAATCTGATCAAGTTGACCTTTGAACTAGGTAATCTGGTTGACCGGATCTCCGATCGATAGTGTTCCGGCTCCAACCACGCGGCAGGTTACGCCGCCACGCCAGTTTGGTGTCAGCGCTTCTTTCAGGCCCATGGCGACTTCGTCCATTCGATCACACGGGTCGGTTTCCCCGGTGATCTCGAAAATCACACCACCGATTGAAAGTTTGCTGCCTTTGATCCGCGGTAACACGATGCCGCGGACATACAAGTTTGCGCGGCGTTCGGTCCATGGGATATCGCCTTGATCAATTTCGTGACATGCCGCCTGCCAGTCTTCCTTGGCCAGAATGGTGACCTGACGACGGCGCAACTTGCCGCGATAATCACCATTTACGCCAAGCTCTGTTGTGACCTCAACGCGGTCAAGGCTTTCCATGGGGGCTCGCGACCGTGCCTTGCGTGCGATGCCAATCAGTTCCGCTTTGGTATTCATTCAAGTTTTCCACTGACCGGAAATCACCCAGCGACCCGCAAAGTTTTCCGGGACCAGTATGGTCTGGCGCGGGGTGCCGCTTTCATCAAGTTCAGGATAGTCGATCGTGTAATGCAAACCCCGGCTTTCGCGACGCCACAGGGCGGACTGAATGATCAGTTTGGCTACCACCGACAGGTTACGCAGTTCCAGAAGGTCATTGGTGACGCGGAAGTTGCCGTAATATTCGTCAATTTCTGACAACAGCAAGTCCACCCGGTGCTGGGCGCGTTGCATGCGTTTGGTTGTGCGCACAATACCGACAAAGTCCCACATCACGTTGCGCAGCTGTTCCCAGTTATGGGCAACAATGACTTCTTCGTCTGAGTCGGTAATGCCGGTTTCATCCCAGTCCGGGATCGGTTTGAAAAGATCTTCGACCGGAAGGGCTTCGATAATGTCCTTTGCCGCGGCCTCACCAAATACAAGGCATTCCAGAAGCGAGTTCGACGCAAGTCGATTGGCCCCGTGCAAGCCCGTGCCAGCACATTCGCCAATTGCGTAAAGGCCGGTCAGATCGGTACGCCCGCGCAAATCGGTAAGAACCCCGCCACAGGTATAATGGGCGGCTGGAACAACCGGGATCGGTTGTTTGGTCATATCGATGCCGTAGCTCAGGCAGTTCTCATAGATGGTTGGGAAGTGCTCCTTGATGAAATCCGCCCCCTTGTGGGTGATATCAAGGTAAACGCAATCCGCACCGAGACGTTTGAGCTCATGGTCAATCGCGCGCGCGACGATATCGCGCGGGGCCAGCTCACCACGTTCGTCGAACTGGTCCATGAAACGTGTGCCATCGGGCAACAAAAGTTTGCCGCCCTCGCCACGTACAGCTTCGGAAATCAGGAACGATTTGGCTTGTGGATGATAAAGGCAAGTCGGGTGGAACTGGCTGAATTCCATATTCATCACACGACAACCCGCACGCCAGGCCATCGCAATACCATCCCCGGTCGAGCCATCCGGGTTGGATGTGAAACGGTACACTTTGCTTGCCCCGCCGGTGGCAAGGATCACGGTGCGCGCGTTAAAAGATTTGACCTGCCCGGTGCCAAGATCAAGGGCATAAGCCCCGATACAACGCCTGCCTTCACCGCCGAACTTGCGGTCGGTCACCAGATCAATCGCCAGATAGTTTTCAAAGATATCAATGTTTGGGTGACTGACGGCTTGGCTTTGCAGTGTGGTCTGGACCGCGCGCCCGGTGGCATCGGCGGCATGGACGATGCGCCGATGGCTGTGGCCGCCTTCGCGGGTCAGATGAAATGGCTGATTGTTGTCGCCATTCGGGTCGCGGGTCAGTTGAATGCCAAGTTCGTCCAGCCATGCAATTGCCTTTGGCGCGTTGGTGGCGACGAATTCGACGGTTTCACGTTTGCACAGGTCCGCACCGGCGACCAGTGTGTCACGGACATGGTTTTCAACACTGTCAGCGGCATCAAGAACAGCGGCAATGCCACCTTGTGCCCAATTGGTCGAGCCATCATCAATCTTTCCCTTGGAAAGAACGGCGACCTTTACATGTGGGGCAAGTTTAAGCGCAGTGGACAAACCGGCAGCACCACTGCCGATGATAAGCACGTCATACTGGAAAGAATTCTCGGACATTTTTCCCATCACTTTCGGGCGGTGCCTGATGGCAGAAACTGGCGCGGTGGCGTCAATATCAGGCTCCGAACAGAGGCGCAGAATAGGGCTGCTTTTGCGCAATCTCAAACATAATCGCCATCAATCTCTACGAATACCCACCAAGGGGCAAATACCTTTGGTTGTATGAATATCTTGCGAACCAATCCCGGATCGGATGAAATAGGGGTTTGTATGGCAGCTTGTCTTGCCACCCGCCATCAGCTTATCGGGGGATGCTGTTGTGGTCGATAAACTCCGCCTGCGCCTGATTGATTTCTTGCCCTTGTTGCTTGGGCTGCTTGGTTTTGCCATTGGGACGACACTGCTTGGCCGGTTTGGGTTGCATGAACTTGCACTGGTGGCGGACCCAAAGGCGGAAATCATTGAGCATCTTGGCGAAATGCCAACCGCCACACAGGTCACTGCGCGATATGCCATGGCGGCGGCCTTTTTGACATTTCTGATCGCGGGTCTCGTGGTGGTCATTCAGGCGTTGCGCCAGATTGCATTTTGCCTGAAAGACAGAATGCATTTCACCCTGGTGCCACCGGGCTGGGTATTGCGCGTGCCGGGAAGTGTTCTGTTGCGTAAGGGGCTTGGATGGTTGTCGGCAAAACTCACTGCCCATACGCTTGTTCTTGTGACCTCCATCATCTTGCTTCTGGGGCTGGTGGGGCATCTCGAACCACAAGTCTATCAGGGGCGCCTGTTGCCCTGCGCCGTGCTGGACGATGGTGCGTGTGTTGCAACAATCGATGACCAGCAGACAGAAATGGTTCGGAAGTTCGCGCCAGCCGTGTTTGCCAATACCCTTGGGCGCTGCAATGAAACGGGTTGCCTGACGGAAAGTGACGCGTCCGGCGGAGATGAGCAGTATTTCCTGTGGGATTTGCGCAAGAGCATTGTGATTGGCAACGTGCTTGCGGCTGTTGCTGCACTTTTGATGGCCGTTGCGGCATCCTGTCTTGTCATCCGGGCGTTTGACGTCGCATCGGATGATCCGGATGCCCGTGTTGTCTTTGCCCGGTTGGGGGCCCGTTGGAAAAATCTTTTGTACTTTACGTCGCTGTTTCTGGTCACGAGCGTTCTGCACATGAACTATTGGCGCAGTTGGCCTGCGGCTTATCTGCCAGACGATGCCAAGTTGAGAATGGCATTCGAAGCCGCAGTAAAAGGTACGGTCCTTTATGAAGGTGTCCTCTATTCGATTATCCTGTTTTTGACTTTTGTGACGGCAGCGACGCTGATGGGGGATGCCTATGAAAAGGCAGGGCTAGAGCCGGAAGTCGACAATGGTGCCAAGGGCGTCATGGCATTGCCTGATTTCAAGAACATGCTCAATATCGGCGAGTTGGCAAAGACCATGCTGGCGATCATTGCACCCGCTGCCAGTGCCGCCGCCCCGATTATCGAGCAGCTTTTGACAGGAGCACCACAATGACAGCCCCCAATTCGAAGTCAGGCAAGCATCAAGGTGGGTGTCATTGCGGTAAGGTACGCTTTGAAATCCGCGGGCAGCTAGATAATCCGGTAATGTGTCACTGCAATTTGTGCCGAAAATTGCACGGACATGTCAGTGCTTATGCCCGGTTTAATCGCAAGGATTTGCACCTGATCGAGGAAGACGGTTTGCGCTGGTATCGAATGTCGGGCAAGACGGATCGCGGCTTTTGCAAGCTGTGCGGAACGGGCCTTTTCTGGCGGCCAGTCCGGTCGCGCAGCATGGCGGTGATGCCAAGTACCCTTGACGATACCAGTCAACTTACGATGTCAGGCCAGATTTTTTGTGCCGATAAGGGGAATTATTATCCGCTTGATCCGGCAATTCCCCAACATGATCAATCAGACAATGCCGATAACGCTGCTGTTGCCGATCAATCCTGATCGGTAACGCCGGGCACCTTCATCCAGGTCAGTTCGTGCTTGTTGTTATACAGATGCACGACCTTTGACCCCGGAATATCGGCAAACTGGGTGATGGCGGAATAGTCCGTATCGCCCTGAAGCTTGATGGTGCAGATGAAATTGGTCGCCATCCCGGCATCCATCCACTGATTGACCAGTTGGTATAGCCGATCCGGATAACAAATCACGTCCGAGCACAGCCAGTCGATATAGCCAACTTCGTCCGGGTTCAGGCCAAAGGCACTTTCCTGGCGGAAATCAACGCGGGGCAGATTGGCGATCTTGCTATCAAGGCGGGCCTTGTCGATGGAAATGACATCGGTGCCAAACTCATGCAATACCCAGGTCCAGCCGCCGGGGCTGCCGCCAAGATCCATGGTGCGATCACCGGCCTGCGGATAGGCGCCCAGACGGGTGAAGGCTTCCCACAATTTAAGGTAAGCGCGGTTGGGCGGGGTGACCTTGTCCTCTTCAAATTCGATTTCGCCGTTCTTCCATGGGCTGGAACAATCGGCCGCCGCGATGATGGTATCGGGATCAATCAGTGTCCATGATCCAAGCGGTGCGGTCGGGGCTGGTTCGCCAAACACCTGTCGCTTGGCTGAGACGTGGGGCAGGTGGCTTTCAATCAGCTTGGCACGGGAAAAGTGGTCAAACTTGAACAGCGCCCAGTTGCGTTGATTGAATTTCAGGATTTTCGCCGCCCCCTTGATCGACGGGATGGCAATGCGCACAGGATTGCGCCAGACATTCTGTGCCCAGAAAACCCGTCGTTCCGGGCCGGGGGCAAACATCAACCGGTCATGGCGTTCAATCACGTCGCCAAGCTCTGCTTCCAGCTGATCCTCAAAGCCCACAGGGGCGAGATAGCCGGTGGCATCCATTGGTTCGATTACGGCATCAATGCCGTCCGGGGTATCGAATGTCTGTGTGTTTTCCATCATGGGCCTGCTTTTACGCCGTTTTGACCCAATAAAAAAGCGGGAAAGCTGCATGACAGCTTTCCCGCCCGTGATTGCCGGCTTGAGAAGCAACAACTCAGAATTTGTCAGCCTGAACCAGACCGTCGATCAGCAGAACCTTGGTCGGATCGCCTTTGATGCCAAAATCATTATCGTTGATCATCGCAAGCGCGCCGTCCCCCATGATGGCCAGGCCTTCAAGCTTGTTCGGGGCTTCCGGGTAATCGGCACTGTCGAAACGCAGCGTCTTGGAAACCGCGACCAGATCAATGCTGCCAAGGTCGTTTTGTTGTTCCAGTGTCGGGCTGGTGGACATGTCGTCCCAACGGGTGGCAAGGATGTTGGTCGCCCCGCTCAGTTCGACTTCGTGTAGCTTGGTGGTCTTGTTGGTGCGTTCCAGCACCAGAAGACGGTCATTACCAAGGGCCAGAACTTCGGAAATGCGCGGAGAATTCTGTTTCTCGGACGGATCTTTGCGGAAGGTCTGCGGGTCATCAAGCTGGTAGATATATTCACCGCTCAGCTTTGAAGATTTACGATCATAGACAAACAGACGGGTGTTCTTTGCCTTGGTGTAGGCAGCCTTGTCCGGGTTCGCCAGCGGGTTCTGAACCATGAAATACAGTTTGCTTTCATCTGGCGAAACGGCCATCGATTCAATGCCACGGTTTGTCTGGCGCTTAACGAGAATGGCCGGAAGACCCCCACTGACCTTATAGGCAGAACCTTCGAAGTCCTTTTCCGAGCCTGCTGGAACGATACGTTCAATAACCGTACCGTCAGCCGCGACATGCAGGATCGACGGGCCGTTCTCTTCACCGATCCAGTATGACCCATCGCTCAGGCGAATAATGCCTTCGGCATCTATCGAGGACACCGACTGTTCAAGCATATTGCCATTGGCATCAACCGGCTTTTCGGTTTTGGCGACGGTCAACTTGTTGGTAAGGCCGGTCAGCGGCACACCGTTCTGGTCCTTGATGGTAATGACATCCTTGATGTCAAAGCTGCCATCGTCATTCAGGAAGATGGTGTAGATCGAGGGCGAATAATCCGGGGTCGGATAGACGCGAACTTTCGCACCCTTGCAGACCTGATCGGCGGGTACGCCCAGAACCACTTCGACGTTTGCGCAGGTAAAATTCGGACCACGGTCAGACACGGCATAGAACATGTTGCCCGGATCGCTTGGCCGACGATAGGCACCAGATCCGAGACCAATGGTCAAATCACGGGCCTTGCCGCCTTCGACCATGATGGTCGACAGGTTGTTGATCGCACTTTTGGTTTCAAAAACCTTGGCTTCACCTGCCATGGCAGAGCCCGCCACCAAACTGGCGGCTACGCCGATTAGACCGGCTGCAAATGACCGTTTCATTTATGGGAATCCCCTGGAAAAATTTCACAAAAACACGCAGCTCAAGCCCGTCATGTTCGGGCGAGCTGTGTTCTTGTTCACACTAAGGGGTCTGTGTGACAGTTTGGTTGCGCTTGAGCGTCGCTTTGATGAAACAAATCAGGCGCTTGGCGGCAACTGTCACCGACTATTTCCAGAAATCCTCTCGGCGGACCGTGAAAGTTTCCGATACGCTGGCATATTCCTGATAGCCAAGGCGTGCGAGTGGTTCAAACAGGGTGACATCGACCATGCCATCGCGAATGATGGCATCATCAATATGCAGACCAATGACGGTACCAATCACCATGGCGCAAGGATGTTGCGGACTGGGGCTTGGCAGGTCAACGATCTGGAACACCTTGCATTCCATGTGGATCGGCACCCCCTTGATCAGGTGCGGTTTGACACACTTGGCGGGCAATTTTTCCAAGCCAGCATATTCAAACTCGTCCTCACCCGGCGGCAAGGGGGCTGAAGAAAAGTTAAGTTCTTTCAGCATCGCCTTTGGGGCAACGCCAACCACGAATTCACCTGTGTCAAGGGCATTGCGCAAACTGTCGACAGAGCCACCTGATGAAAACATCACCATTGGCGGGTTGCCATGCACTGCGTTGAAAAATGAATAGGGGGCCAGGTTGGGCCGACCATCGGGGTCAACGGTCGACACCCAGCCAATCGGGCGCGGGGCCACACAGGCCTTGAATGGATCATGTGGCAAGTTATGCGCGGTTTTTCCCGGTTCGTAGAACATGGTGCGTCCTGATGTGTTTGCGTGTTTCTTATCCGCGAACTGTGCCCGTTTGGATCACAAGAAGTTATCCGGGTCTGTTACTGGCGCGGGGCATATTCATGTTCTCGTACATGATCCGGGCGGTCGGCAAGGTGCAGGCGCGTTTGGGCCATCGGTGTTTCGGCGATGATCTTGCCGTGCTTGATCACAAACAGGCGGTTGGCGCGCATGCGGATGGCTTCAATCGTGTCGCGGGCCTGAAGGATGACGAAGTCCGCGTTATTGCCGACCTCAATCCCGTAACCTTCAAGACCAAGGATCTTGGCGGGCTCGGTGGTGACAGCATCAAAGCAGGCGCGGATATCATCGCGCGACGTCATCTGGGCCACATGCAGCCCCATCGATGCAACTTCAAGCATGTCGCCCGATCCCATGGAATACCAGGGATCCATCACACAGTCATGACCGAATGCCACGGTCAGCCCGGCCTTGCGGAGCTCCGGTACGCGGGTCATGCCGCGGCGCTTGGGATAGGTGTCATGGCGGCCCTGCAGGGTGATGTTGATCAGCGGGTTGGCGATGGCGGAAACTTCCGCCTCTGCCATCAGGGCGATCAGCTTGGACACATAGTAATTGTCCATCGAATGCATCGATGTCAGGTGTGATCCGGCTACTCGGCCATGAAGCCCAAGACGCTGTGTTTCATAGGTCAGCATTTCGATATGACGCGACAGCGGATCATCCGACTCATCGCAATGCATGTCGACCATAAGCCCGCGTTTGGCCGCCATTTCGCAAAGCTCTTTGATGCTTTGTGCACCATCGGCCATGGTGCGTTCGAAATGCGGAATGCCGCCCACAACATCAACACCCTTATCAAGGGCGCGGATGGTGTTTTCCTTGGCCGTCGGGCTGCGCAAATAACCATCCTGCGGGAAGGCAACAAGCTGCAGATCGATATAGGGCGCGACCTGCTTTTTGACTTCCAGCAACGCATCAACCGCAAGCAACCGGTCATCGCAAACATCCACATGGGTGCGGATGGCAAGCAGTCCTTTGGAGACCGCCAGATCGCAGTATTTAAGCGCGCGTTCAATCACCGCTTCGGCGGTCAGAAGCGGTTTTAGTTCGCCCCACAACGCGATGCCTTCAAGCAACGTGCCCGACTCATTCATGCGCGGCAGACCCAGTGACAGTGTCGCATCCATATGGAAATGGCTGTCGACGAAGGGCGGGCTGACCAGCATGCCGCCGCAATCAAGCACTTCGACAGCCGGAACATCAATATGACTGGCGATCTCGACGATCTTGCCATTCTGGCAGGCAATATCCACACCGGTCTTGCCGTTGGCGATATTGGCATTTTTCAGGATCAGATCGGGTTGCATGATGTCATCCTTGGTCTGGTGGTGGCAGTCACAAACGGGTTGTAGTGCTTAACGTTGTCCCTTGAACCATGGCACAAGAAGCGCCTTGGGGTAGTCGGCTTTGCGGGCCACAACAATAAGCGCAATGATCGACAGGATATAGGGCATCATGAGGAAGACCTGCGATGGCAGGAATGCGCCGACCTCGGTCTGCAAACGCACCTGAAACGCATCAAATGCCCCAAACAGCAACGCCCCGATCAATGCCTTGCCCGGTCGCCAGCTGGCAAACACGGTCAGCGCAATACAGACCCAGCCACGGCCATTGATCATGCCAAAGAAGAACGCATCAAAGGCCGACATGGTCAGGAAAGCCCCGCCCAATGCCATCAGCGATGATCCGACAACGACCGCACCAATGCGAAGGCCATAAACCGAAAGTCCCTGTGCCTCGACCGAGGACGGGTTGTCACCAACAGCCCTGATCGCAAGACCAAGCGGTGTGCGATACAAAACCCAGCCGGTGACAAACACCAGAACAAGGGCCAGCATCGTCATGGCCGTTTGCGAAAACAGCGCCTGTCCGATGAAGGGTAGGTCTGAAAGAAACGGGATATCAAGCGGACGGAACGGTTCGATGCGCGGCGGGGACGAAACATCGGGCAATGCCGTGCGATAGGTGAAATATGACAGACTGGTCGCAAGCAACGTCACCCCGATGCCTGAGACATGCTGGCTTAGCCCCAGCGGCACAGTCAGGATCGCATGGATCAGGCCAAAGAAGCCACCCGCAAGGGCTGCAACCAATACGCCCCCCCAAAGCCCGGCACCCAGCCATACAGCCATCCAGCCCGCCATCGCACCGGCGGTAAAGATACCCTCGATCCCAAGGTTAAGCACACCGGCGCGTTCGCAAATCAATGCGCCCAACACGCCAAATATCAACGGGGTTGCAATGCGAATGGCGGCTTCCCAGAAGCTGGCGGCAAGAAGAATATCAATGATTTCCATGGTCTTTCCCCTTAGCCCTGCGCCGATTTGCGATCAAAGTGAACCCTAAACCGGGTCAGGAACCCGCCGATCAAAACGCACAGCAACGCCATGGCAACGATCAGATCGGCGAGATAGCTTGAAACGCCAATCGCGCGGCTCATGGAATCTGCACCGACAAAGACCGATGCAACAAAAAGCGCCGATGCAATTACGCCGATGGGTGACAGACGTGCCAGCATCGCAACCACAATTCCGGCATAGCCATATCCGGGCGAAAGGTCAGTTGCGAGGTAACCACGCGTCCCGGCCACTTCCGACACCCCGGCAAGACCGGCCAAACCACCCGACAGGGCGGCAACAAGGATCATGGTTTTGGTCACCGAAATGCCGGAAAATTTGGCAGCTGCGGCATTTTCCCCCACTGCACGAATTTCAAAGCCCCATACCGTGCGTTTGACGAAAATCGCCAGCGCAATGGCCGAAACAAGTGCGATGAGAAGCCCGATATGTACCCGCATGCGTTCAAGAAGGGCTGGGAAGGCCGCACTATCAATGATCGGTTCGGACTGTGGCCAGCCCATCGACATCGGGTCTTTAAGCGCCCCTTCAAGCATCATCTGCACGAACAACAATACGATGAAGTTCAAAAGAAGGGTGGTGACGACTTCGTCCACACCGAGGCGGGTCTTCAAAAGCGTCGGACCAATCAGCATCAGCGCACCAGCAATCATGCCAGCGATAATCACGACCGGGATCATCACCCAGCTTGGCCCGTCAATCACACCGGAACCCACGGCAACGGCGGCCATGGCCCCCATGTAAAGCTGGCCTTCGGCACCGATATTCCAAAGCTTGGCACGGAATGCGATGGCGGCCGCAAGCCCGGTCAGGATCAGCGGGGTGGCGCGAGTCAGCATTTCCGAGGTTGAGAACACTGATCCAAAGGCACCACTGATCATAAGGCCATAGGCCTCAATAATCGGTGCACCGGCAAGCGCCAGCGGAATGGCGGCGAGAAGTATGGCAATCGTCGCGGCCAGAACCGGTACGCCATACACAAGAAGCGGGCCGGGGTTGCTGCGCGGTTCAAAGCGGATCATGCCGTTTCTCCCGGTTTGGTGGTCGTCGTGCCATCGGGGGCATGCGGGGCGGCTTTTTGTCCGGCCATCATCAGGCCAAGCTCGGACCGGTCAATGCTGTCGGTTGGCATGGCGGGCGTTATGTGCCCGGCATGGATCACGGCGATCTGGTCGGAAATGGTCAGAAGTTCATCAAGGTCTTCGGAAATCAGAATGACCGCCGCCCCACCCTGACGGGCTTCCAGCAAGCGGCGATGGACTTCTGATTGCGCGCCAACATCAAGGCCACGCGATGGTTGATTGGCAAGGATCAGCTTGGGCGATTTTTCCAGAACACGCGCCAGGATCAGTTTTTGGATATTCCCACCGGACAAAAGACGGGCAGGTGCATCAGGACCCGGGCAGCGCACGTCATAATCGGCAATCGCATGCTCGGCCCGTGTGCGGATGGCGTCGAAATCAAGGAAGCCTAGTTTTTGGTATTCCGGGCTTCGGACATCTTCGATCGCGATATTTTCAGCCACGGTCATCGACCCGACCATACCGTCATGATGGCGATCTTCGGGGATGCGCGCGATGCCGTTTTGGGCGAATGTGTGGGCATCGAATTTGGTGATTGTTTCGCCAAATATCTCGACTGTGCCGCTATCGGGTTTATCAAGGCCTGCGATCAGTTGCGCGAGCGCCGCCTGACCGTTGCCTGATACCCCGGCGATGCCAAGGATTTCACCTTCGCGGGCGGTGACATTCACCCCATGCAGGGACCGGCGGGAATCCCCGCGATCAATTATGACGTCTGCAAGCGTTATCACCGGTTTTCCGGCCTCGCGCGGTGTGCGGCGGCTGGCAGGAACTTCGCGACCGACCATCAGTTCAGCGATGGATTTGTGGTTCGCTTCGCTGGTTTTCATTTCGCCAACCTTGGCCCCGCCGCGCAGCACCGCAATCCGGTGCGATACGGCAAGAACTTCGGCCAGTTTGTGGGCGATGATAATCACCGCAAGGCCGGTTGCGGCAAGTTTGCGCAGGATGGCAAACAGGCTGTCGGCTTCTTGCGGGGTCAGAACAGCGGTCGGTTCATCAAGAACCAGCAACCGCGCATCGCGATAAAGCGCCTTGAGGATTTCAACGCGCTGCTTTTCGCCAACAGTCAGTTTGTGTACCGGTTGATCCAGATCGACATTAAGCCCCGATCCGGCCATCAGTTCACCAAGCTTTGCGCGTGCGCTGCTGCGATCACGACGGAGCCTGAAAATCGGTTCGGTCCCAAGGACGATGTTATCAAGACCGGTCAGGTTTTCAGCAAGTGTGAAATGCTGGTGAACCATGCCGATCCCGGCATCAAGGGCTGCCTGCGGGGCGCCCGGTTCAAGCTGCTCAAGATCGCCATCGCGACCGGCAACCGTTACGGTGCCTTCGTCTGCGACATAGTGACCGAACAGAATATTCATCAAGGTGGTTTTGCCAGCGCCGTTTTCGCCAAGAAGGGCAACAATTTCGCCCTTGTGAACGGTCAGATCGATGGCGTCATTGGCAACCAGCGGGCCAAATCTTTTGGTGACACCTGCCAGCGACAGCAGCAGGTCTTGCGACGTTTCAGAAGATGTGTGCGCAGCAGATGACATTCGGGTAATCCGTTTTGTTTTTATGCGTCACGCTGTGGGGCAGTGGGCGTATGCGGGGCGGGATCGGGTTAGGACCCTATCATGTCGTAAACAACAAAGGGCAGTTCGATTATGTAACCGAACTGCCTAGGGTCAAAACTCGTTCAAATCACCGACTTGGTCTCTCGGATTTGTGCGGATATGCGGAGCAAAATCGCAGCAAGATCTAAATCTTGCAAGGTTTTGTGACAAAATAGCCCGTGCAAATCCGGGAGATCCGGAGGACAACTGCTATGAGAGAAAGCCACTGCGTCAAATCCCTTGACCGGGGATCACCCCGATCTGTAGGCTTTTCCTGGCGTTTTTCTCTCATATCAGTTGCCAAGGTGGTGATTTGAATGAGTTTTGACCCTAGTGATTTCAGCGAAATCTTACATCGATGATTTCGGTTCTTCGTCGTTTACTTCGACAGTGAAGGACCCATCAAGGATTTCAGCCTGCTTGGCTTCGACTTCTTCGACCGTACCGTCCGGCAGCAGGGCCGGATCAAGAACGACAGAACCGCCGCCGAATTCCATGTAGCTGTATTTGCCGTAATCTTCGGCTTTGAATTCACCGGCTTTGACCGCTTCGATCGCGTGGTCAATGGTCGCTTCCATATGCCACAGTGCCGAACCCAGAATGGTGCCCGGATAATCAGCCGCAGTGTCGATCACGTTACCAACAGCCAGAATGCCGCGTTCCTTGGCCGCATCGGATACGCCAAAGCGTTCAGCATACATGATGTCCGCGCCATTATCGATCATGGCAAAGGCTGCTTCTTTGGCCTTGGGCGGGTCATACCAGCTGTTGATGAAGGTCACCATGAATTCGACATCGGGATTAACCGATTTGGCACCAGCCATGAAGGCATGCATCAAACGGTTCACTTCCGGGATGGCAAAGCCGCCAACCATGCCGATCTTGTTGGTTTCGGTCGCCTTGCCAGCGGCCATGCCGACAAGGTAGCTCGGCTCATGGATGAAGTTATCAAAGACCGAGAAGTTTTCCCCGTCCGGCGCAAAGCTTGACCCCATCAGAAATGCAGTTTCCGGATAGTCAGCAGCAACCTTGCGGGCAGCGCGTTCGACACCAAAGACTTCACCAACGATCAGATCAGAACCGTTTTCGGCATATTCGCGCATGACGCGCTCATAGTCGGTGTTGGCGACGTTTTCGGAAAACTCATAGGAAATATCGCCGCGTGCTTCGGCAGCGTTGAGCGCCTTGTGAATGCGCGATACCCACTGCTGTTCGACCGGAACGGTGTAGATCGCCGAAACTTTCAGCGGATCAGCGGCCTCTGCCGGTGCGCCAAAGCCAAACGAAACCACTGCGGCTGCGCCGGCGATGGCTGACAGCATGGCACGACGCGTTAGGCGGAAAGTACCAGACTTCATTTTTGTCCCCCTGCGGATTATTGCCGTTATACGAAACTCAACCTTTTGCATAGATTGTGTGCAGATTGTATACGCGATCACAAAAGAGGCAAAGCACCTTCTGTCCAAATGGTCAGTTTTTCACTTTTTGGTGTAACTATTTGGGAATGCGCGGGCTTTAAGCCAAATCCTCGGGCGGAATTGGCAGGGGTTTAGTCAGTCCATAAAGGAACACGTTTTTCTGAGCGTCGATTTCCACCCCGTCGAATGCCATTGGCCCACGGAGTCCCCGACATATTCCGGTGCGTTTCAGAATTGCGTTTGTCGTGGCAAATCTTCCGGTTTTTCGACCATAGCCGTTAAGATTGTCTAAACAGGCAACGCACTTTCTAAGACAATGCGAATCCTTGAAAAATTTCGGAGTCGGTTAACTCTTTCATTAACTATTTCGGTTGATGCTTTCATCAAGATTTCAAGGGGGAACCTAGAAGGCATCATGACAAAAAAGACATCTTTACCACTTGATCAGGTGATGGTTGGCGATTGCATCGAACTGATGAACAGCCTGCCGGAAAAATCCGTCGATCTGATTTTTGCCGATCCGCCCTACAACCTTCAGCTTGGTGGGGATCTGCTGCGCCCGAACAATTCCAAGGTCGACGCTGTCGACGATCATTGGGATCAGTTCGACAGCTTCCGTCACTATGACGAGTTCACCCGCGACTGGCTGACGGCAGCACGCCGTGTTCTTAAGGATACCGGTGCGATTTGGGTGATCGGGTCGTATCACAACATTTATCGCGTTGGTAACACACTTCAGGACATCGGTTATTGGATCCTCAATGACATTGTCTGGCGCAAAACCAACCCGATGCCGAACTTCCGCGGCAAGCGTTTCTGCAACGCGCACGAGACCCTTCTGTGGTGCTCGAAAAGCGAAGAGCAAAAGGCGATCACCTTTAATTACGAAGCGATGAAGCAGCTTAATGAAGGCTTGCAGATGCGCTCTGACTGGTTGATGCCGATTTGCTCTGGCTCGGAGCGTCTTAAGGACGACAAGGGCAAGAAGGTCCATCCGACCCAGAAGCCCGAAGCACTGTTGCAGCGTGTTCTGATGGCAACCACCCGTCAGGGTGACGTGGTGCTTGATCCGTTCTTTGGTACGGGAACGACCGGCGCTGCTGCGCGACGTCTTGGCCGTCACTTCATCGGTTTGGAACGCGAAGAAAGCTATGCCGAGGCCGCACGTGATCGCATTGCCAAGGTCCAGATGCTGGATGGCGACAGCCTTGAGTTGACCGAGTCGAAGCGTTCCTTGCCGCGTATTCCGTTCGGTGCTGTGATCGAACGTGGCCTGCTTTCGCCGGGCGACAAGATCTATGACAACCGGGGCAATGTCGCTGCCATGGTACGTGCCGACGGGTCCATCAGTCACAAGGACAATGCCGGTTCGATCCATCAGGTTGGCGCACATGTGCAGGGCGCACAGGCTTGTAATGGTTGGACTTATTGGCATTACAAGTGCGATGGCCGACTGGTTTCGATCGACAATCTGCGTAGTCAGCTACGCAAGGAAATGGGTCAGGTCCCCGCCTGAGCCTGACCGGAAAATTCCGACTAGATCATTGATGCCCAAAAAAAACCGGCGTGGTTGCTAAACCCGCCGGTTTTGCTTTTGCGCAAAATTCTTGCTATATTCCGATCATCAAAATTATCCGCAAGGATAGATGGAGAAGAACATGCAAGCAGGTGCAGTAGGGGGTGCCGCATACGCACCCAACCCGGTCCAAATTCAGCAGGCCACAGCGCCGATTGCTGAAACGGGTAACAATGACCTGAACACACCGCCGACACAGCGGGTAGAGCAAACAGCAGAAGCTGAAACGTCGCAGCAGGCCGCACCGACCCCGACAGAGGGCCGTGGACAGGTAATCGACATCTACGCCTGATCGCGCCGCGCGATGAAAGAAAAAGACAAAGGCCCGTGGTTTTGACCACGGGCCTTTTTAATTACGCAGGTTTTATGCGACAGAGCTGCCAGATCAGGCTGGCCCGTATTTGAGGGCATGACGGACGATCTTTTTCATGACGGTCGGCAGGGCAAAGTCCGACAGCCCGTCAATTGTTGTCCAACTGCCGTCAAGTTTATCTGCCTCCTCAACGGGCAGGGTGGTCGCAAGCACGCTGACATTCAAATGAAAGTGCGTGAAGGTGTGGCCAACCGTACCGTCAAGCTCTGCCCACTTGGCCGACACCGGTGCTTCGGACAGCATCACATCATCAGGCGTTTCAATCGCGCGCCAGTCGCTTCCGGGGACTTCATACAAGCCACCAAGCAATCCCTTTTCCGGGCGGCGCCGCACAAGAATGCGACCATCGTCTTCGCGCCGGATCCAAAATGCATAACCGACCCGTGTTGGTTTCGGTTCTTTTTTGCGCTTTTTGGGAAGCTCGGGCGCGATGCCCGATTTGCGACCCTCGCAATCGGCCTGCCACGGGCAAATGCCGCATGCCGGATTGCGCGGCGTGCATACGGTTGCGCCCAAATCCATCAATGCCTGGGCATAATCACCCGGGCGATCAGACGGGGTCAGGGCGGCCGACTTTTCCTTGATCTCGGGTTTGACGTCAGGCAGTGGCGTTTCCAGTGCAAACAGACGTGAAATCACCCGTTCAATATTGCCGTCAACCGGGCTTGCATGGCGGTTAAAGGCAATGGCGGCAACCGCGCAGGCGGTATAGGGGCCAATACCCGGCAGCTTCAACAAGCCTTCCTCGGTATCGGGAAAAACGCCGTCATATTCGGATGCAACAACCTTGGCGCATTTATGCAGGTTGCGCGCCCGCGCATAATATCCAAGCCCTTGCCAGGCATGCAGCACATCATCAAGTTCTGCATTGGCAAGATCAGTCACCGTCGGCCAGCGTTTCAAGAAGGCAGCAAAATAGGGCCCCACCGTCTGCACGGTGGTTTGTTGCAGCATGATTTCGCTGAGCCAGACGTGATATGGATCTGGCGTCTCGCCGGGTTCTGATCGCCAGGGCAGGGTGCGGTGATGGCGGTCGTACCATTCAAGCATGCTTGCTGCGAGGCGTTGGGTATCCTGATGGGTGAAATGCACGTCGATCCCGTGTTATGTTGTTTTTCGGACTTTGAAGCAGACCCTACGAAAGAAGCGGGCGTGAGCAAGAAAAAAGATAGTGTCGGTACGAAAAGTGGCTCGGTGATGGATCAGCCATCCAAAACCGTTGCACCGAAAAAGAAGCAGGCATTTACACCGCTTGGCAGTTCAGAACGTCGCATGGGTCTTCGCAATGTCGCCCCGCTTGTGGGCAATCTGACCCGGCCGCTGGTGCGCAAACGTGGCTTTTTCCAAACCGAAATCATCCTGCACTGGGCCGAGATCGTCGGGCGTGACCTTGAAAAATACACCATGCCGTTGAAATACAGCCCCCCGCCCAAGGAAAGTATCGCCGGTGGCACCTTGCTGATCCGGGTTGTTGGTCCGGTAGCCCTTGAACTGCAACACCGTATGCCGCAAATCATCGAGCGGGTGAACAGCTATTTCGGCTATCGTGCGATCAACAAGATCACGATGCTTCAGGGTGATATTTCGCGCCCCGAACGCACCGTCCATCGCCCGACCGAAGTCCCCGAAGCCGACATCAGCCCAACCAGTCAGGCCGACCTCGAAAAGATCGAAGATCCCCATCTGCGTGAAGTGCTTGCACGGCTTGGCCGACATATCGCCGGGGCAAGCGGCGGGTTGCGGCCCAAAACCGCCAAGAAATAAGGCATTTGGTGCAGTTCGCGGGTGCCCGTGCTCCCATGTTTGGCGATCACGCCCTGTCGTGTTGCGTGTCGTCAATAATCGAATCAGTTTTCTTAAATGAACGATCACGGAGTTGCCGCAATTGCGCGCCAACTTGGCGACTCGTTGGTGGCATAGCCGTTTTCGGGGGTGTGTTGACTCCCGTGCTGCAACAGGCTTGTAATCACAAAACTTTGTTTTAACGGAGGTTTCCTTGCTAAAGGCAGTTAAGTTTCTTGCTGGTGCGTTTTTGATGATGGTCGGGCTTGCAAGCGCCCAACAGGCACAAGCAGTCGAGTGGAAAGAACATGTGATGGGTGACGAGAATGCGCCGGTCACGATGATTGAATATGCATCTTTGACCTGCCCGCATTGTGCGTCCTTCCACAACGAGGTTCTGCCTGAGATCAAGGAAAAGCTGATTGATACCGGCAAACTGAAGCTGATCTATCGAGACTATCCGCTTGACGGTGTTGCGTTGCGTGCTGCTGCCATTGCGCAGTGCGCGGGCGAAGATCGCTATTTCGGTGTTCTGGGCATGCTGTTCAAATCCCAGATGACCTGGGCACGTTCGCAGGACCCGGTCGCCAGCATCAAGGAAGTCGTGCGCTTTGCAGGCATGACCGGCGATGCGGTAGATGCGTGTATTGCCGATCAGGAACTGATTGATGGTATTGTTGGTTCGCGCATGACTGGCGAACAGGAATTCAACGTCAGCTCCACGCCAAGCTTCATCCTTGATGGAGAGCTAATTGAGGGTTCACGCGAAGCAGAACTCTTTATCGAAAAAGTCGAAGACCTTATCGACTAAATAAAACAATCCTGTCGAACACCGTATCTGCGGTGTTCGACAACAGGGGACAGGGTCGGACCGGGGGACATGATTGGTCCAGTTTAAATCGCTAAAGCTGACGGGGTTTAAATCCTTCGTCGATTCAACAGATCTACTCGTTGAAGACGGGCTGACCGGTGTTGTCGGCCCGAACGGCTGTGGCAAATCCAATCTTGTCGAAGCACTGCGCTGGGTGATGGGTGAAACATCGGCCAAGCAGATGCGCGGGTCCGACATGTCTGACGTCATTTTTGGCGGCACATCGAGCCGTCCGGCACGTAACGTGGCGGAAGTATCGGTCACCCTTGATAACAGCGAGCGCAAGGCGCCCGCGATGTTCAATGACTTTGACATGCTTGAAGTCACGCGTCGTATCGAACGTGGTGGCGGGTCGAATTACCGCGTGAATGGCAAGGATGTTCGTGCCCGTGATGTGCAGCTGTTGTTTGCTGATGCCGCGACCGGCGCACGATCAAATGCCATGGTTTCCCAAGGCAAAATTGGTGCTCTGATCGGGGCCAAACCGATCCAGCGTCGCCTGATCCTTGAAGAAGCGGCTGGCATCACCGGCCTGCATTCGCGCCGCCATGAGGCGGAACTCAGGCTTAAGAACGCCGAACAGAATATGGAACGTCTCGAAGACGTTCTTTTGCAGCTTGATGGCCAGATCGCCTCCCTGCAAAAACAGGCAAGACAGGCCGAACGTTATCGCAAACTCTCCGAAAGTGTCCGCCAGACCGAGGCATTGCTGTTCCACATCCGCTGGACCGAAGCCCAGAAACGTCAGGAGGACGCACGTGAGTTGCTGGTCGCAGGCGAAAGCGCCGTACGCGACCTGACATCGTCGGTGACCGAGGCAACAACTGTTCAGGCCCACGTGGCCGCAAGCCTTCCCGATCTTCGCAAAAAAGAGTCCGAGGCGGCAGCAGCCCTTCAGCGCCTTTTGATCGAACGCGAAGGTCTTGATAAGGACAAGGCCCAGATTGAAACCCAGATGGGCCAATTGCGCGCACGCATCCAGCAGATTGACGCCGACCTTGCCCGCGAAGCGGAATTGGCAAGTGACGCGGAAGGCGCGCTTAAAAAACTGAAGGACGAGCGCGAAGAACTGAGCCAGGCGCAGGGCGGCGAAGACGACGCCCTTGACGAAGCCCGCGAGGTCGCATCTGAAAAGGCCCTTCGTGTTGAGGAGCTGGAAACAGAAGTTGATGCACTGACCAACAAGGTCGCCGAAGAAGAGGCGCGCCTGAAATCGGTTCAGCAGCGACTGAGTGAACTCAATGCACGGCGTTCGCGCCTGACGGAACGCCACGACGAAGCGGTTGCAAAGCTTGATGACATCCGCATCGAGGCTGATTTTTCCGAAGCCCTTGAAGAAGCAAGCATGCATCTTGAAGAGTGCGAGGAGCTTGTTGAACAGCGTAAAATGGCGGTCGAAGAGGCAGAAATGCGTCTTGCTGAAATGCGGGATCGCGAAGATGGCTTGAAAACCGCCGAAAGCGATGCGCGCGATGCGCTGCGTGACGCCGAAAGCCGAAAGGCCCGCCTGACAGCGGAAATAGAGGCCCTTGAAAGCCTGTTGCGCGGCGGTGATGATGACAAGTATCCCGGCGTGATTGAAAACATCACGGTACAAGGCGGGTTTGAACTTGCCATTGCGGCTGCCCTTGGCGAGGACCTTGATGCCCCCGATGCAACCGATGCCGCCATGCATTGGGCAACCATTGATCCGGCAACCGATGACCCGGCCCTGCCTGATGGTGTCACAGCACTTGCAAAATATGTCGAGGCACCCGCCCTTTTAAACCGTCGTCTTTGGCAGATCGGCATTGTCGATGATGAGGCGACCGGTAACTTCCTTGCCAAGAACCTTAAGGTTGGCCAGAGGCTTGTGTCGCGCGACGGTGCACTTTGGCGGTGGGATGGCTATCGCATTCTTGCCGGGGCTGAATTACCCGCCGCCGTGCGGTTGCGTCAGCGCAACCGCCTTGAGGAACTGCGCGGTGAACTTGAAGAAGCTGATGCGGTGGTTGAAGCTGCGAGCGAGCGCGCCGAGATCGCCAGTGAAAATGTCGAACGCCTTGATGAAGAAATCGAGGCAGCCCGAACGGCGGAGCAGGAAGCCCATCGGGCGGTGCGCGATGCGGAAAATGCCGCGTCATCCGCGCGTGAGGAAATCGCAAATATCAAACGCGACGCCAGCGCCATCGAAAGCCGCCTTCAGAACGCTGAAGAAGCCGAAAAGCGCGCCAAGCAGGATCTTGATGAGCTGATTGCCGAACAGGAAGAGCTTGCGGCCCTGCCAGAGGAAAGCAGCGAGGGCCTTATGGAAATCAAGGCCGAACTGATCGAGAAACGCGCCAATCTGGCCGATGCGCGTGCCGATCACATGGAAGCCCGCAGCCAGCTTGAACGCATGCAAAGCACCATGTCGGGTCGGCGGAAGCGTCTTGAATTTGTTGAAAACGAAATTGCCACCTGGAACGAACGTGCATCGGGGGCGGGCGAACGGGTTGCCGAATTGCGCGAACGTCAGGAAGAAGCCCGCATGGAGATCGAGGAGCTTGAACTCAAGCCCGAAGAGATCGAAGAACGCCGTGCAATCCTGTCAGACCGGATCGAACTTTCTGACGCGACCCGTAAAGAAGCCGCTGATGAACTGCAACGCGCCGAAAACGCCCAACGCGAGGCCGATCAGAACCTGCGCGAAGCAGAACAAAAACTGGCCGAAGCCCGTGAGGGGCGTGTGCGCTGCGAAGCCCTGCTTGAACAAGCTGAGCAACATCGCCGTGACCTGATTGAACGTATCCGTGAACGGGTCAATGCAACGCCAGACCAGTTGGTGGAGCTTGGCCAGATTGATCTGACCAAGGACCTGCCAAGCGAAGGCGATATCGAAGCCCGTCTGCAACGCCAAACCCGTGAACGTGAAAATCTGGGCGCGGTCAACCTGCGTGCAGAGGTCGAACTGGCCGAAATGCAGGAACAGAAAGACACCATGGTGTCCGAACGCGATGATTTGATTGCTGCCATTGAAAAGCTGCGCAATGGCATCAACCAGCTCAACCGCGAAGCTCGTGCACGTTTGAAAGCTGCCTTCGATGAAGTCGACAAGCACTTCCAGCAACTGTTTGTCCGTCTGTTTGGCGGTGGTGGTGCGCATCTGATGCTGACCGACGCGGACGATCCGCTTGAAGCTGGGCTGGAAATCATGGCATCACCGCCGGGCAAGAAGCTCCAGCATCTTTCGCTGCTTTCGGGTGGTGAACAGGCCCTGACTGCTGTGGCATTGCTGTTTGCGGTCTTCCTGACCAACCCGGCACCGATCTGCGTGCTTGACGAGGTCGACGCACCACTTGATGACGCCAACGTGGACCGCTTCTGCAAGCTGTTGGAAGCCATCGGCCGTCATGCCAATACCCGCTTCCTGGTTATCACGCACCACCGTATGACCATGGCACGGATGAACCGCCTGTTTGGTGTGACCATGGCCGAACGCGGTGTGTCCTCTCTGGTCTCGGTCGACCTGCATCAGGCAGAAGTCTATTCCAAAAAAGAACAGACCGAACTCGACTTCACCAGCTAAGACCCACAACATCGGCTCTAGGCCGCCCGGTTCTTGAGCAGTTTATTAATAAACTGATAGGGCACCCGATGCTAAACATCATAGAAACTCAATGATGGTGAAGGCCGAATGTCCCAAAAAGTGCGCGAGCTGTATGAGCTGTTTCCCTATCCCCTGCGTGATCCGCAGCAGGAAAAAGACCGTCTGTTAATGCCGCCACTTGATACACTCTCGCGGGTTAATCATTACTGCTTTGGCGGGGCCAAGGACTTCGACGACAGCTTTCGCGCCCTTGTGGCAGGTGGCGGAACCGGTGATTCGATGATCTGGTTGGCAGAACAGCTACGTGACGTTGGTGGATCGGTAACCTATCTTGAACCATCAAGCGCCAGCACAAAGGTCGCCCGGGCACGGGCCGAGGCACGCGGTCTTTCAAATGTCAGCTTTGTTAATCAGACGATCTCCGAGTTTGCCAAATCCAAACCCGAAGCGTTCGATTACATCAATTGCGCTGGTGTCTTGCATCACCTTGAAGACCCCGAAGAAGGCCTGCGGGATCTGACATCTGTGCTTAAGGCCGATGGGGCGATAGGCATCATGGTTTACGGCGAACATGGCCGTCTTGCCGTGACAGAATGGCGCAAAATGATCGAGCCATTGCTGGAAGGCAAAGACCTGCCGCAGCAGCTTGAGATGACGCGCACGTTGCTCTCGGCCCTGCCCGAAGACAACATGTTGCTTAAAATGGGCGGCGGCCCGGGCTTTATCAAAGGTCTGCTTGAAAACGATCCGGAAATTGTCGACCTGCTGCTGCATCCCGTCGAATGTGCCTATGACGTCCATGGCGTGTATCGCTTTGCGTCTTCGGCAGAACTGCATGTTGCGGCCTTTACCGGTTTCTTCGGGTTCGGTGGCACGGGCAAGGCCCATTACAATATTGAAAATCTGGTCCGTGATCCGGCGTTGCTGCGTGAGCTGGCGGCAAAGCCGCTATGTGATCAACAGGCATTCTGCGAACGCTTCAGTGGCGCGATGCCACTTCATGCATTTTATTTGACGCGTGAAGACAAGGGCCAAACGACTGAAGTTCTCCCGGATGCGGAACTGGCACCCTATTTCTTTGTTCCGCCAAACAAGAACTTCTTTGACGATCTGGTTGCGCTGGCGGGGCAGCCGGTCCTGATCGAAGATGGCAGTGGCAATGCGGTTGATCTGACAGGTGGGCCAGATTTGGCGCGCTTGTTGGCGGTCTTTGATGGCAAGAACACGGTCGAACAGATTGTTGCCATCCTGCGTGACGAAATCCTTGATACCCAGCCGATTGATATGAACTCAATTGCGGTCAATACGCTTGGCGCTGTTTGGGCACTGTTTCACAAGTTTGACTGGATGTTGGCTGCCAAACCGGATGGCTGGCAGAAAGTCGACGGTGAACGCACCCTGCGCGTGCGTAAGGTATGATCAGCTGATGGCTGTCCTCAGTGACGGGGGTGACGGGAACTGAAGTCGTGGCCCGATGGTGAATCGGGAATGTGGCCACGGTTTAAACTGCCGATATTTCATGGTTTCGAAGAAAATCAGCTCTGATTCTGGCAAATTGTATGGTCTTGGGGAAATTCACCAAATTTGTCAGTCGGCACAGAAACCGCCGCCAAATCGGTGATAACCAAGGAAAACCGCCCGTTGCAGGCAAGTGGGGCAGTTCACTGTTAATTTAACCGATTGCGACTATTGCCTAACATCAAAAGTGTTTTCAATCACATTTGCTGGGTTAAGTATTTGAAATATATCATTTAACATCAGTTTTTAAAGCCAGTGCGAGGTGGGGTTTTACAGCTTGACAGCCCATGGGGTGCTAAGTATGTTGCCCGCGCATTTCCTTGCGACGTCTGCAGGGCTGCCAAAGCGGGGTTCACGACAATGAGCGATGATAAAGATCGCGCTTCATTAGCAGAGCTTGAAAGCAAACTGGCAGCAGTTACAGGCAAACGCAAAGACCTGCACAGCCCGAACCGGGCGACCGGCAAACCATCCCAAGGGATGGCGCTTGGCATGAGGATTTCGGCGGAAATGATCGCCGCGGTTCTTGTTGGCTTGCTGATCGGCTGGGCGCTGGATCGGGTGCTTGATACGACACCTTGGCTGCTTGTTCTGTTTGTTTTTCTCGGAGCAGGTGCCGGAGGTTTGAACGCTTATCGCGTTGCCAAGGGTTTTGACAGTGCTGTCGGACTTGGCCGTGCGATGGGGGAGCGCAAGCAGGGGAACGGGGACCAATCCGAACCCTGATAATATTGAGCGAGGATTACGGTGGCTGGACCGCTAGAGCAGTTTGAAATCAAGCCCTTGGCCGAACTTTCGGTTGCCGGCATTGATATTTCCTTCACCAACTCCGCACTTTGGATGGTGATCGCAGCCGTTCTCGTAACGGGCTTCATGACGCTTTCGATGCGTCGCGGCGCGCTGGTTCCGGGGCGCTGGCAGGGATCTGCCGAGGTGATGTACGAATTCGTCGCCAATATGCTCAAGGACAACGTGGGAAGCGCAGGTCGCAAATATTTCCCGTTCGTCTTTACGCTGTTTATGTTTGTTCTGTTCGGGAACCTGCTTGGCATGATCCCGCACAGCTTTACCTTTACGAGCCACATCGCTGTAACCTTTGCGATGGCTCTGGTGATCTTCCTCGGTGTGACGGTCATCGGCTTCATGCGTCATGGCACGCATTATCTTCGGATGTTCTTCCCTGAAGGTGCGCCGATTGCGACTGCGATCATTCTGATCCCGATCGAAATCATCTCCTATTTCTCTCGTCCGTTCAGCCTGGCGATCCGACTGTTTGCGAACATGACCGTCGGCCACATCATGCTGAAAGTTATCGGTGGGTTCGTCGGCCTGATTGGCATTCTCGGCGTGCTTCCGTTTGCTTTGCTGACGGGGATTACTGTTCTGGAGTTCGGCATTGCTGCGCTTCAGGCTTATGTCTACACAATTCTCACCTGCATCTATCTCCATGATGCAATCCACATGCACTGATGTGTGTGGTTTGGTGTGATCTCTTCTGATTGCCTTTAAGAAATTCGAAAGGGTGAAGTTATGGAACTCGATGCTGCTAAGATGATCGGTGCTGGCCTGGCTGCTATTGGCATGATTGGTGCCGGTATCGGTGTTGGTAACATCTGGTCGAGCCTGATTGCGACTGTTGGCCGTAACCCGGCTGCAAAAGGCGACGTTGAACTGTATGGCTGGATCGGCTTTGCTGTTACCGAAGCTATTGCACTGTTCGCACTCGTCGTTGCGCTGATCGTTCTGTTCGGCTAATCGGCGCCTTTTGCGCGAATACACGGCCCGGCGAGGCACCCCCTCGCCGGTCTCGTTGAATTCGGGAGTAGGCTATGCCGCAGTTTGATATTGCGACGTTCTCAGAACAGATTTTCTGGCTGTTCGTTATTTTCGCCATCTTGTATTTCCTGATGTCGAGAATCGCGCTGCCGAAAGTCGGTGAAGTTCTTGAACGCCGTCAAAAAACCATCGAAGACAACCTTGGCAAGGCTCGGGCGTTGAAAGACGAAACCGATGCCGCCATCGCGAAGTACGAGGCTGCTCTGGCAGAAGCTCGTGATGCTGCTCAGGCAGACATTCGCGAAGCATCGGAAAAGGCTGCTGCAGAGCAAGCCAAGAAAACCGAAGCTATGGTCAAGAAGCTGTCTAAAAAGACATCTGACGCCGAAAAGGCAATTGCGGACGCAAAAGCGGATGCGATGACGGGTGTTGCGGAAGCAGCATCGGAAATTGCCCGTGAAGCAACCGACAAACTTATCGGTGTCAAGGTTCAGGCCAAAACTGCCGACAAGGCTGTTTCGGCAATCGTAGGAGAGTAAGATAATGGCAACCCAAGAGGTTACTTTCCTTACCGATCCATACACCTGGACCACGCTTTCCTTCGTGCTGGTCGTCGGTTTTGGCGGTTTCAAAGCCGTCAAAGGGATCTCCGCTGCACTTGATAAACGTGCACAGAAGATTTCCGACGAACTGGACGAAGCACAGCGTCTTCGCGAAGAAGCCCAAGAGCTTCTGGCCAATTATCAGGCCAAACAGCGTGAAGCGCTCAAGGAAGCTGACGAAATCCGCGCGCATGCCAAGGTAGAAGCCGACCGTATGCTAGAGAGCGCCCAGGCAGAGCTGAAAGCGGCCCTTAAACGCCGTGAACAGCAAGCTCTGGATCGTATCTCCAACCTTGAAAGCCAGGCTATCGCCGAAGTTCGTGCGCATGTCGCCGAAATCGCAGCCAAGGCCACCACGGCACTTGTCAGCGACAAGGTTTCGGGTGCAAAGGCAGACGAGCTGGTTGATAGCGCGATCGCGGAAATCAAAGTTCGTCTGAACTGATTTTTCCGATTTTCGGAAATTAAAAACCCCGCAGCATTGCTGCGGGGTTTTTTTGTTCTTCGATACCGGGCTTGGTGATCAGGACAGCTTTTCACGGCCATGTGGCGCATCCAGATCCATCACCGGGCCCAATGGAACCACACCAGACGGATTGATCGTCGGGTGGCTTTCGTAATAGTGACCCTTGATATGGTCCATGAACACCGTCTGCTTGATACCGGGCTGCTGATACAGATCACGCGTATAGGCCCAAAGATTGGGATACTCATTCAGCTTGCGCAGATTGCATTTGAAATGCCCGTGATAAACCGGGTCAAAGCGCAGCAGGGTGGTAAACAGCCGCCAGTCGGCTTCTGAAAGCTGATTGCCAACAAGATAGCGCTGTTTGGACAGGCGGTCTTCCAGCCAGTCGAGCGCGTCAAACAGGGTTGTGACCGCCTCTTCATAGGCGGACTGTGTCGTGGCAAAGCCTGATTTGTACACGCCGTTATTCACGTCGTGGTAAACGCGCTCGTTCACCTTGTCGATTTCAGCCCGCAATGCTTCGGGATAGAAATCAACGTCGGTCGCGCCAAGGTCATCAAACGCACTGTTAAACATGCGAATGATTTCGGCAGACTCATTGCTGACCAGTTTGTTGGCCTTTTTATCCCAGACCACAGGCACCGTGACGCGCCCTGTGTAGTCGGAAATCGCGTCGGTATAGACCTGATGCATGAAGTCGCGGTCTTCAAGATGGTCGGGAAGCCCAGCGGTGCGATCAAACTCCCAACCGTTCTCGCCCATGTGCCAGTGCACGACCGATACGCTGATCATGTCTTCAAGCCCCTTCAGGGCGCGGAAAATCAGGGTGCGATGCGCCCAGGGGCAGGCATAGGACACATAAAGATGATAGCGGCCCTTTTCCGCGGGGAATTCTGCATCTGCATCAGCCGAGATCCAGTTGCGAAACGCTGATTCCTGACGCTTGAACTTTCCGCCGGTACTTTTGGTATCGTACCATTTGTCTTGCCATTTTCCGTCGACAAGTAATCCCATGTCCGTTTCCTTGCATGTTGTCGGCGCGGTGCCCTAGCGGCTGCAAAGGGCATGTTGCGATTGTTGAGGTTTATTGTCCCGATTTCCGCGTTGAAGACAATCCGTTGATGTGACATTAATTTGTTTCCAATCGCGCAACAGTCCGCCCGGGGAGTCGCATAATGTTGATCGGAAATCTTGACGGGATGACCGTTTTTGCCCGCGTTGTCGAAGAACGCAGTTTTTCCGGCGCGGCCCGCAAACTTGGTATGTCAAAATCTGCGGTCAGCAAACATGTGACGAAGCTTGAGGACAATCTAGGCATTCGGCTTTTGAACCGGACAACACGGCGGCTGAGCCTGACTGATGCCGGGTCGACCTTCTATCAGCACTGCGCACGCGTGGTCGAAGAAATCGAAACAGCCGAACATGCATTGACTGATTTGCGTGGCACGCCGCGTGGCACACTTCGCATTTCCGCCCCGCTGACCTTTGGGCAGATGTATCTGCCGCAACTCGTGACCGAGTTCATGGAAAAGTATCCGGGGCTTCACGTCGATATTCACCTGGCCGATCATATGGTCGATCTCGTGGCCGAGGGGATTGATATGGCGTTGCGAATCACGCGCCTTAAAGATTCCAGTCTTATTGCACGCAAACTTGCCGATTTCAGGGGGCATGTGGTGGCATCCCCGGGGTATCTGGCCGAACATGGCGAACCCAAAACGCCACAGGATCTGCTCGAACACAGGACGATTTCATATACCAACGTCCCAAGTCCCAATATCTGGGATTTTGAAGGTCCCGATGGTCAGGTCTCGGTTCGGGTGAACCCGGTGATGTCATGCAACAATGGCGAGTTCACCTCTGTTGCTGCCATCCGGGGACTTGGCATCGCGCGCGAACCGGAATTCATCGTTGCCGAGGCCCTCAGTGAAGGACGTTTGGTGCGCATCCTTCAAGACTATGACCCGCTTAGCAGCGGCGGGATCTATGCGGTCTATCCCGAACGCCGCCACCTGCCAAGCAAGGTGCGTGTCTTTATCGATTTCCTGGTCGAGAAATTCAAAGGTGGCCTTTGTAATTTCCACAAGGAAGCATGTGTCGAATATCACGAAGGGCGTGGACGTCAGCGCCCGACCCCGTAATTACTTGCTTTCAATCCGCCAGCCCAGCAAACAGATCGCTCCGATCAAAAGTGCCACAAACGGGATGGGCAGAAGGTTGGTGATGCCGCCAATCACGGTCTTGAAACTGTCGGTTTGTACAAAGCCAGCCCAGTTACTGCCATGCCAGATACGATCATCAGGCACATGGCGAAAATCAGGCAAGCCGTCTTCGATCCGACCGATATAGCCGTCATTTTCCGCCACCACACCAGCCAAAAGGTCTGGGGTGGAATTGGTGTTCTGGGTTTCGGCGGTCAAAACATCGCGATCCACATGCAGGCTGGTTTGACTGCGATTGTTTTGATCGCGGACCCGAACCCGGATCAGACCGCGGGTTTCAATGGGTACGGTCGCCTGCCATGACTGGTCGGGCAGTTGTTCGAACGTGGCGTTGATCTGTTCGCCTGTTTCCGGGTTGATCACGCTGGCTGTGTCCGGGGCCGCGCCGATTTTGCGCCAATTCAGGATCAGGCTGTCGCCATCGGGACTGCGTTCGCTGCGGACCGTATTTTCGTCAAGGGCGGGTTCCTTCATCAGCCAGTGCGAAAGACGCCGCAGCAATTCGGCAACCGGGCCGCCGCCATCATGGCCGCGCTGCCACAGCCACATCTGATCGGAACTCAGCATCGCGACGCGACCTTCCTCAACACGCTGCATGGTCAGAAGCGGCATTTCGTCAACACCGGTCAGAAGCGTCATGGCGTCAGGATCAGATACACGGGTTTCGATCTGGCGATACCACTGCCCCCATTTTGGTGGTGTATTCGGGGACCCGGCAATCGCGGTTGTCACCGGATGCAATCGTCCGGCCTGGTTGACGCGCGGGACAAAGGCCTGTTCGATCACACGTCCTGTGGGCACGGCGGGCATCAGATCGTTCAAGGCCGTACTGGCAAGCCCGTCCGGCCCGATATATTCCGGCCCGGCGACGACCAGTGCGGCCCCGCCCCAGCGCACGAAATCAACCACCTTTTCCAGATAGTGGGGCGGCAAAACCCCGCGCATCTGATAGCGATCAAAAATGATCAGATCGAACTGACGCAACCGGACCTCAAACAGGTCGCGGATCGGAAACGGGATCAGGGCCAGTTCATTGATCGGTGTGTCGTCGCCCTTTTCCGGCGGGCGCAAAATTGTGAAATGCACAAGATCCACACCGGGATCGGCGCGCAGAAGGTTGCGCCAGGCGCGTTCGCCCGGATGGGGTTCACCAGAAAGCAACAAAACGCGTAGCCGGTCTCGCACCCCTGTGGTTTCAAGGATCAACCGATTGTTGGTTTTGTCGGTTTCTTCATCAAACGTATCCATGCGCAATTCGGCCAGAACCGATCCGGCATGGGGCACCGGGATGCTCACCCGCTGTTGCTCATTGGCAGGCAGGGCGATCTCACGCTCCGTGCCGTCTTCGAACAACATCCTTACCGGGATGGTGGTGCCGGGGGGCAGTTGTGGATCAACGGCCTCGATCATGAATTCGGCATCCTTGCCGACAATGCCGTAATCGGCACTTTGGCGAATGACCAGCCTGCGATCGCGTTCATCGCGCCCGCCACTGATCAGAACATGCAATGGCGCGTTCAGGTCAAGCCGGTCGGGAACGTCATGCACCTGTCCGTCGGTAATCATCATGACCCCGCCCAGCCGTTCGCGCGGTAACCCACCGAGTAACCGGTCAAGCACCGCAAACATCCGCGTATCGGTTTCACCCGGAACATCTTCAAAACGCAGCTCAACAGACGGATCATCAGCAAAGCGATCTTGCAGTTCAGCAATTGCCGCGTCGGTCTGTGCTGCCCGGTCTGCGATATTCTGGCTGGCCGACCGGTCGACCAGCACCAGCACGATGTCGCTGAGTTGTTCGCTTTCCTGATCGGTGAATTGCGGAGCCAGAAGGGTCAAAAGAACCAGCACCATGACAACCGCCCGCCAGACCGTCCCGCGCAAGCGAAACAGCGTAAAGACAATGACCGCCACCAAGCACAGGATCGCCAAACCTTGTAGAATGGTGATATCAAGCAGTGGTGAAAGCTGTAGGTTCTGCCATCCCTGATTCATCGGCCCAACCTTTCAAGGATGGCCGGGATATGCACCTGATCGCCCTTGTAGCTTCCTGTCAGCGCATACATCACCAGATTAACACCAAACCGATAGGCCATTTCACGTTGGCGCGGCGAAATGTCTTCATTGCGCAGATCATCGCGGCCTTCCGGGATGATCCATGCCGACGCCCAGTCATTGCCACCAAACAAAACGGAAGCTACACCGTCCAGTCGCTGACTGGGGCGGGCGTCAAGCCAAAGCGGTTCTGAAAACCGGCCAAAGGCGTGATCCAGCAGATAGAAACTGCGAAACAGGATGTGATCACTTGGCGCGCGGTCCAAAAGCGGGACTTCAAGCCCGGCCAGAAGGCGCCGCAGACGGGCGGGTTCCACCTCGCGGTCGCGGCTATCAATCAGGATCATTCCCCCATTGTTAAGATATCTGTTCAACCGATCCTGCGCGCGTTCGGAAAACGGTTCCTGACCATCAACCAGCGGCCAGTAAATCAGGGGATAGAAGCTAAGCTCATCAGTTTCCGGATTGATGCCATCAACGCTGTTCAAATCCGCCGCACTGCGCCGACGCAATATTTCGGTAAGCCCGGTCATGCCCGCGTGGCTAAGACGATCCACCGGCGCATTCCCGGTTTCCAGATAGGCCAGGCGTGGCTGCAATGCGGCGTCGGGCAACGTGGTCGAAGCCACCGAAGGCGACGGGTGCATGACGGCGATGCTGGCCCCGGTAAGGATGACGGCGAGCAAGACCGACGTCAGGGCATTGCTTCGGCGACTTCGGCGCAGGGACACATGGTTTAGAACAAGCAAGATCAAGGCATCAAACAGAACAAGAATGAAAGCCGACAACAAACAAAGGGCCGCAAGGTCTATCTGGCTTTGATCGGTGACTTCGCGTGTGCTGACGCCAGACGGCCATACGACATCGCGCCCGATATCCGTAAGCGACGGACCAAGATTAAGTGCAACTGCTTGTCCGTTCTCGCCGTAAATGCCTGGTGGGTGGCGCGGGCTCGGTGTTGGCAGCGGTGTTTGAACCGGCAAGATCAGCGCGTCTGGTTGGTGCGGGTGCCCAAAACCGTCCAACACGGTTTGCGCCGGAAGACTGCTTTGAAGTTCGGCATCGCTGCGATTGCTCGGACTGGCAAGTGGAAGAATCTTTTGCCACAGCTCCACAAACAGGCCTGACATCGGCAGGTTCGACCAATCCGCCCATGGTGTGACATGGAACAGCACAAGTCGGCCAGCGTTGCGCGGTGCGCTGGTAATCAGCGGTGTGCCGTCGGTCAGGCGCGCCCAGGTTTTGCTAACAATGTCCGGGTCAGGTTCGGCCAGCAATTGTCGGGTGACGGTGATGTCATCGGGGACAGCGATACCGTGAAACGGACTGTTTTCCGGGAAATCGAGCAACCTTTTGGGTTTCTCCCATGACATTGATCCGCCAAAATCCCGGTTGCCCAGTCTGAGCCTGACGGGCAGAAAGTCATTGCCGATTTGCGATGAACTGTCGCCTGCGAAGCGGACCAGCATACCGCCTTGATTTATCCACCGTTCAAGCGCGTCAAACTGGCTACCCAGACCGGAAATCGGCCCGGCGGAGACCAGAACATCGACCCCGTTTTCCAACAAAGTCCCCAGTGGGGCATAGGTCACATCCGCATAGGGGGATAATGCACGATCAAGAAAGAAATACTGATCAGACAATACCCCCGGACCATCGCCGGAACTGGCAACGACGCCAACCCGACGTTGCTGCCAGCGCGCCCCGGTCTGGAACATCGTTGCGGCACTTTCGATACCCTCGATCCCGACAGACTGTATCGCGTTGGAGATATCACTGGGCAGCATTATGGCGACGTCGCTTTGGTCGGTATTGGCTGCCAGATCCACCGAATGGCGCAGGATTACATTGCCGCGCTCTCCGCGCGCCAGAAGGTTGACCGTGCGTGGAAGGTCATCGCGATTATGGCTCAATGTCGCTACCATGCCCGTTCCGGACCGGTTCAATGACCGGATGGCAATACGATCAGTAGTAGTCGGCGAGATGATCGTGATCGGTGCGATATCCAGTAACTCGGATGCCAGTTCCGCTTTGTCGGGACTGTCCATCTGCCCTGTCAGCCAAAGAATGCTTCCAACCGACCGGTTCATTTCCGGGCGTTCTGAAATCAGATCAGACAGTGCGGTGTAATCGGCCGACCAGGGGCGTGTTTGCAACCTGTCAAACAGGCTTGTGGTGTCGGCGGGGGATACCGGCCCGACAATGTCGGGAAGCTTCCATGTGCTTGCACCGGCGGCCTCGGGCACGGTTTGTGCGATATAAACTGTTTGCAGATCAAAACGGGCCTGGTTGGCGATCTGGTCCAGTGCTGTCCGGTATTGTCGCCAGTTCGCCGCACTGTCCCAGCCATTATCGGCAATGATCAGGATCGCGCCATCATCGGCGGCAAAATCATTTCGGTTCATCACCGGGCGGGCGGCGGCAATGATCAGAAGTGTCAGGATAAGACACCGCAGAATGGTCTGCCAGATCGGGGCACGCTGGATGTCGCGGCGATTACTTTTAAGACCGCGCAAGATGCGAGCTGCCGGGAAAACAACGGTTTTTGGTGAACGCGGTGCCGATCTGATCAAAAGCCAGACAATCGGTAAAACCATCAGTCCGGCCAGCATCGCGGGGTACAGGAATGTAATGGCCGAAAGGCTCATGACGTCTCCTGCCTGTTGGCACGCTGCAGGTTCGGGCGACCCCGCCCGTTTGACCCGCTTTGGTTTTGTCGTTCGCTCAGATGCTGATAAAGCGCAAGCAGGGTCGGGCTGGCACTTTCTGATGTGACGTGGCGGTCATAGAGCCAGTCATTATGGCGCGCGGCATCGCGAACCTGCGCACGCCATTTTTGCGCGCGCTTTTTAAAACCATCGGCAAGGTCTTCGAACTTTTCGCTGCGAAAAATCATCTGATCGTCGGTATCGAACAGATCAACACGCCCCTGATATGGCGGGGTGATCTCCGCAGGATCAAGAATCTGAACCAGCGCCCCGTCATTTTGATATTGCCCCAAGCGCCGAACAGTTTGCGTCGATCTTTCGGTTTCATCAGAAAATTCAAGAAAGTCACCCAGAATTAGAACCGAATGTTTCCGTCCGGGATGAATGTTTGCGCCCTGATCGGAAATGCTTTGCGGACTTGCCAGCATCGCATGGGCCAGCTTTTCAAGATGTTCTGCCGATGTGATACGCGTGCGTTCACCATCAAAAGTGCCAACGGTTTCACCGTTGCGGATCAAAAGATCAGCCAGCGCAATGGCGATGATCAGGGTGCGCTCTGCCTTTGAAGGCATGCTGTCTTTCGATGCCCAATAGGTTGATGGCGAAAGAACCGGCCAGATCCAGTAATTGTGACTGGCCTGCCATTCGGTTTGTCGGATGAAGGTATGCTCGCTGCGCGCCGAACGACGCCAGTCAATCTGGTTGGTCGGGTCGCCCGGGACATAGGGGCGGAACTGCCAGAAATCGCTGCCCGGTCCGACCTTGCGATTGCCGTGCAGACCACTGCGCAGACTGATGGCCGTTCGGCGCGACTCATCAATCAGCTGGGGCAGTCGGGCCGCAAGGGCGCGGGCGGCGGCAACATGATCATGCACGGGGGCGGTGACCAATTAGCTGTTCTCCTGCAGATGGGCCAGCGCATCGGTTATGAGTCCCTTGGCGGTAAAGCCCTCGGCGCGGGCACCATAGGTCAGACCGAAACGATGGCGCAGGACAGGGACGGCAAGTTCTTCGATGTCTTCGATGGATGGCGCGAAGCGGCCAAACAGCATGGCGCGTGCCCGGCATGCCAGTGACAGGGCCTGTGCGGCACGTGTACCGGGGCCCCAGGCCACATTTTCGCGAATTTCGGCAAGCGATGTGCTTTCCGGGCGGCATTCGCGACACAGTGCGATGATGGTGTCCAAGACCCGGTCAGGCATCGGAAGGCGCCGGACAAAGTCCTGTGCCTCAACCAGATCATCGGTCTGGAGAACCTGGCGCGGGCGGGCCGGATATCGGCCGGTGGTCTCGGTCACGATCTTGCGTTCTTCATCGGCATTCGGATAGCCAAGACGTACTTCAAGCAGGAAACGGTCAAGCTGTGCTTCGGGCAGGGGATAGGTGCCTTCCTGCTCCAGCGGGTTCTGGGTTGCCAGAACGTGGAACGGTTCGGGCAGCTTGTGACTGTAACCGGCAACAGATACTTCGCGTTCCTGCATGGCCTGCAACAGGGCCGACTGTGTACGCGGGCTGGCACGGTTGATTTCGTCGGCCAAAAGCAACTGGCAAAATACCGGTCCCTTGATAAAGCGAAACGCGCGTTTGCCGTCTGCACCTTCTTCAAGAACTTCGGAGCCCAGAATATCAGCAGGCATCAGATCGGGCGTAAACTGGACACGCTTGTCAAGCAGGCCAAGAACCTTGCCCAGCGTATGGGCAAGCAATGACTTGCCAAGGCCCGGCGCACCAACCATCAGAACATGTCCACCGGATAAAATTCCGATAAGTGTTTGCTCTACGGCATCATTCTGCCCAAATATAATACTGGAAACCATTTTGCGGGCTTCGGCCAGCCGTGAGACGCACTCGTCCAGACGAGTTGCATCGCGTTCCAGACTGCTTTCCTGGGAGAAACCCATTTCTTCGGGAAATTTTGGCGCGTTTGTCATGGCGGTTGACTGTGCTTCCTATGTTGCAGTGCAGGCGATAGCAGGTCGAAGAACGCAGATGAAATCGGTTAAGTGAAACGGGAAAACGTCTGGTTCAGGATCAACTCTACAGCATGAATGATAACCAAAAAACCGTCGATCTCGCCGAGAAATTGTGGACGCGCCTTCGGGGGCAAAAGCCTGATACGGGTCGACATCCACAAATTTGCGGCGACATACCTATGTCTATAGGTCGTGATGGCACCTGGTTCTATCAAGGTGGGCCAATCGGCCGAATTGAACTGGTAAAGCTTTTTTCTTCCGTGCTGCAGCGTGACGAGGAAGGCGGCCACTGGTTGGTTACCCCCGCCGAGATGGCGCGAATTGATGTCGAAGATGTCGCCTTTATCGCGATCGAGATGCAAAACGAAGGCAAAGGCAAGGATCAGAACATCCGCTTTCGTACCAATATCGACCAGTGGGTCGAACTCGATAGCGACCACCCCCTGCGTGTCGAACATGATCCCGAAACGGATGAACCTTCGCCCTATATCGGGCTGGAGCGCGGGCTTGAGGCCCGTCTGAACCGCGCGGTTTTCTATCAGTTGGTCGAACTGGCCGAAGAAATAAATGACCCTGATAACAATATGATCCGTATCGGTGTGTATAGTCATGGCCAGTTCTTTGAGATCGGTCGGATGGAGGCCACCGAATGACACCCGATGATATCATTGCAGCCTTGCGCGCGCCCACGGGCGATGTTTTGCAGCGCCGTGGTGATCATGCTGTCGATTTCCCGGGGTCTAAATCCCGTGCGCGGGCCTTTGCCGATGGCGAACTGGTGTCGCGTCCAGCCGCCGTTCTGGTGCCTTTGGTCAAACGCGATGCCGGGTTGCATGTGATCCTTACAAGGCGTACTGATCATCTCAGCGACCATGCTGGCCAGATCAGCTTTCCCGGCGGGCGGCAGGAAGAAATCGATGCGACATTGGAAGAAACCGCGCTTCGCGAAACAGAAGAGGAAATCGGTCTCGCGCGACATCATATCGATTTGGTTGGGCGGATTGACGATTACTACACAGTGACCGGTTATCAGGTGACACCGGTAATTGGTCTTGTGACTCCGCCCTTCGACCTGAAACCTGATGATCACGAAGTGGCCGAAGTCTTTGAAGTTCCGCTCAATTTCATTCTTGATCCGCGAAACCAGAAACTGCAAACCGTGACATTTGAAGGTACCCGCAGGCGTTATTTTGCGATCCCGTATCGCGAATATTACATCTGGGGGGCAACAGCCGGGATGCTGGTCAATTTTTCCGAAGTCATCCGGGCCAATGCACCTTCACTTAACCGTTAATCCGAATATTAGGACAGAGCTTTATGTTGCGACAAATCATCCAGATCGGTCTTCCTCTGATCCTGCCCTTTGTGATTTACGGACTGTGGCTGAAATGGGCACGTATAAAGGCCATCCGCGAAGGTCATGATATTATCCCGCCCTGGAACAAGGGGCCGTGGCTTATGCTGTTTGGTTTGGGTGTGTTACTGACCGCCGCAATCCTGATTTTCACCGCACTTGGGACTGGTGCGCCGCCCGATTCCATTTATCATGCGCCGGTATTGCGCGACGGCGTGGTTGAACCGGGCTATTTCGAACCCAAGGAATAGCCATAACCCAACCCCCCGTTGCGACAGTGGATATGCGGTAACAAAGCAACGATGACAGCACTTGAAGTAACCGGCAGATTGCGGCCATACGGGATCATGGCCGCCGATGATACCGCCCGCGTGTTTGATGCGATTGCGCAGCAAGGCGGTTGCGCGCGCTTTGTCGGCGGCGTGGTGCGCGATGCGTTGCTGCAACGTGATCTGGTCGATGTTGATATTGCCTGCGACCTTGCGCCTGAGGAAACCCAGTCAGCATTGGAAAAGGCAGGCATTCGGGTAATCCCGACCGGGCTTAAACACGGGACCGTCACGGCGATCACCGATGCTGCGGCCTATGAAATCACCACCTTGCGGGTCGATGTTCTGACCGATGGCCGCCATGCAGAGGTCGCCTTTACCGACAGTTGGCTTGAAGATGCCAAGCGCCGCGATTTCACCTTCAATGCGATATATTGTGACCTTGATGGCACTATCTATGACCCGTTCGACGGCGAAACCGATTTACGGGCAGGGCGGGTACGTTTTATCGGTGTTGCTGAAAGCCGCATTGCAGAGGATTTCCTGCGTATATTGCGGTTTTTCCGATTTCAGGCGTGGTTTGGCAGTATGCCAATTGACCCTGTCGGCGCAGAGGCATGCCGAAAGGCGGTGAACGGGCTGCGCAGCATCTCGATTGAACGCATTCGCGACGAGATTTTCAAACTGCTTCGGTCGCCAAGCCCTGCAAGCACGGTCAATGACATGATCGGGTTTGGTATTCTGCCGGCTGTTCTGCCCCAACTGATCCATACAGATTGCCTGCGCATCATGCAGTGGCTTGATAGCACCGCGCTTGCTGATCCGACCATCCGGCCGGATCCCTTGCGCAGGCTAGCATCATTATTTGCACCAGATGATGACACCGGAAACCATGGTGAACAGGAAGACGATCTGGCGTCGGCGGAACGCTTTGCACGTGGTTTGCGGTTGTCGAACGAGGAAACCGACCGGTTTGCGGAAATGGTTGCCCACGCACCACTGATCAATCCCAAATTACCGATTGAAACGGTGCGTCGTGATCTTTACCGGATGGGGGCAGCGGCTTTTCGCGATGCTGTGCTTTTGGCATGGAGTGCGCGTGCCTCTGTACCGCCACGCTGCACGCGTGCGGAAAACGAAGAATGGAAAACCCTTCTTGAAGCCGCGACAAACTGGCAACCGGTTACTTTGCCAATACAAGGGCGCGATATCTTGAACGCGGGTTTGGCGACTGCGGGGCCGCGTGTTGGTGTTTTGCTAAGGCAGGCAGAAGAATACTGGCTTGAGCATGATTTCAAACCTGATCCGAATGAACTGATGGATTATCTTGCCCGCCAATCCCAAGTGGGCGACGAGGAAGCGCAATGAATACAGGTACGATTGGACATCGGATTTGCTGTTTTGGTGACAGCTTGGTCAACGGTGTTCGTGACGCCAAGAAGGGTGGTTGGCCGATGCGTCTTGGTCAGCGCCTTTTGGAACAAGCCGGGCGGGATGTCACCATTTACAATCTTGGCATCCGGGCGGATACGAGCGAGAGGATAAAAGCGCGCTGGCAGCACGAAGCCAGCCTGCGGATGGTTGAGGAATTCCCGACAATCCTGGTTTTCAGTTTTGGGGTCAATGACGCCAACCATGCCGAAGACCGTGGCGAGGAAACCACCATGCGGGTGTCTCCTGCGGCCTCGGCGGCGAACGCAGCAGAAATTATCGGTGCCGCATCCAAACTGGCACCCACCCTTTGGGTCGGACCGCAGGCCGTGATCGATGGCAGCAAATCCAGTCAGGAAATCAATCAACGACTGGAAGGCCTAAACCAGATTTATCTGGAAACCGCGCGTGGCTTTGATGTGCCATATCTGGATCTGCATGCCACGACACTTGCCGATGACACATGGCAGCGCGCCCTTCGACGCGGCGACGGCTATCACCCCGATACAGCGGGTTACGACCGGCTGGCAGACTTGATATGGGAATGGGGTGCTGTGCAAAAGGTCATCGGTCTTTAGGCATCTGATGGCTAAAGACCGGTGACGGATCAGGTCAGAATGTCGAAATACTGACCACGACCGCCGGAACTGGCGGTCAGGTTATTTAATGAATTGCCCGACGCGTTATAGGTCGGGGACGCAAACTTTTCTATATACTGATCCGATTGCGTCTTTTGTTCGCCGTCTTTTAGAAACTGTCTCTGTTCACTGCGGTCGCGCTGATAGGACTGAACGGCGCGTTCAATTTCCTGATCAGATGTCAGGACAGTGGCACGTGTCCCGTCAATAATCCGGCTTTGTTCGGAAAACCGTTGTTCGTCGCCGCGTTGCTGGGCGATCGGGCTTGCCTGACGGACGGGATTGGACGACGGAAGATCAGAAAAAGGCGCGATATTTACCATTGACGGAACTGCTCACTCGAACCGATTGGTGTTGTTGATTTGGTCGGAATATTACCCAGAGTGAGCCCGATTTGAAGCCCTAATTTGACCTGTGACACAACAAAATTACAAGTCTTTGAAAACCAAAATCAAAGCAGTTTTGGTGCGCTGGCATTGTTGCTGTTCGCATCATAGATTCCGGTCGCAAACCGGCCCGGGCTGGTCTTTGCAAGTGCCTTCAGTTTCGCCGCTTCGACCGAAATATGATCAAGGGTAATATCGGTGCGTTCGGCAGGAAGGCGGATCAGGGCGGCGCTGACACTCATCAGGTCAAACCGTGTCGGTTCGCCATCGCGCCCCTTGCCCGTGAGATAACCAGTTTCACGGGTTTTCGGATCATAGAAACTCTTGATCTGGGCATCGAACATGGCCTGTGCGCGTCGCACAGCAGCGACTGCATCCTCAAAATCAATCGACTGGACATAGGCAAAGAAATCATCACCGCCGATATGTCCGACAAACCAGTCATTCTGACTTAAAACCTTGCCCAGAATATCCTTGAAAAGCAGGATCGCGCGATCACCCTGACGGAAACCATAGCGGTCGTTAAACGGTTTGAAGTTGTCGAAGTCGAAATAGACAGCAAACCGGCGTCTGCGGGGTTCGGCCAAAGCGCGCGCGGCATACCGGTAAATCGCGCTGTTGCCAGGCAAGCGGGTCAGGGGGTTTTCATCACGGGCATTAAGCGTGTTGCGTTCGTTCACTGCGCGCAACAGCGCACTTTGATCCAAAACGCCAAGGTACTGACCATTTTCTGTCAGGATCACGCCGTCAAGGGCTTCTGTCGCAACAAAGGTTTCAAGCAGTTCTGACAGGCTGGTGCGGATATCGGCAATCGGGCAGCGGCGCAAGAAACGTTTGATGTTGGCGCGGTTGGCCGGGTTCTGCAAAAGTTCACGCCCGAACGGGGTATAGATGAACGCCTTGAATTCTGAATCCCGGACGATACCCAGTGGTTCGCCATCCGGTCCAACCACCGGCACCAGCGAGATGTCCGGGTTTTGTTGAAAGTACGTCAGAATATCGACCGGGTTGATATCACTTGGCAGGGCCGGCGTTTCCAGCAAATAGGACCTGACGACATCATCATCGTGATCAGACTGACGACGTGAGTCGGCCGCGATGTCTGCGGCTGCTTTAACGATATCCGTTTGTTCGGGAATATCGCGTCCGGGGCGTGCGATAAAGAAGCCCTGTACCAGATCACAGCCCAGACGACGGCAGCAAAGGAACTCCTCGCGGGTTTCGACACCCTCCGCGACAACTTGTGCTGCGATCATATGGGCAAAGGCGGTGATTTGGGTTACGAACAACTCCTTGCGACGGTCACGGTCGATGCCATCGATAAAGAACCGGTCGATCTTGATGATGTCTGGTTCGCATTCGTAAAGCGCGCGCAATTGGGCAAAGCCGCTGCCGTAATCATCAATGGCAATCTTGAAGCCCTGACTGCGATAGCGCACCAGAATGTCTTTGAGATACCCGGCATTGCTGATGTCGTGGCGTTCGGAAATCTCAAGGAAGATGGTATCGCGTTCCAGTCCGGCTTCGCTGAGCAAAGCGGCGGTTTGACCGGGTTGGTAATCCTCGGTCTTAACGACGCGATTATCGAAATTGTAAAACAGCTTAAGACGTTTGGCATCCGGGAAGCGTGCGAATTTCTCGATCGCCTTGGCGCGCAGCATCATATCGACACTGTGCAGGTTGCCGGTGTCCCAGGCGGTATCAAACAATGCCTGAATAGATGAAAACCCGGCGTCCTCCCAACAGCGCAAGAGTGCTTCATAGCCAAAAACATGGCCTGTATGTGGGCTAACGATTGGTTGAAACGCAAAGTCGACTTTTTCGACGACCTGCTGCCAGTTACGGAGCATGACCGGATGGGTCATGCGTCGCTCGGTTATCCATTGTTCATCTGCATCAGACGTCAAATGCAGTACCCCGATCTTCAAAATGGCCTGATTTCCCGGAAGTTAGAAAAGACATGAGTTTCCGGTAATGCTGTTAAACCAGATATGACAACAAGTTCATGACATCGGGGTTACGAATATATGACATCCGCAGAAAACGTCCGCTTTTTTGTCAAAAAACCGCAGGGTGCCTATACATAGGGGTTAGACAAATCGACAGAATCGATACTGCATCGACCTAGCTGTTTTTACGTGTGGCAAGCGGATGATGTTCCTGAACCAGTCCGCGCAGGCGTGACTCGAGAACATGGGTGTAAATCTGCGTGGTCGAAATATCGGAATGGCCCAGCATCTTTTGCAGGCTACGCAAATCTGCACCATTGGCCAGAAGGTGGCTGGCAAAGGAATGACGAAGGACGTGCGGCGAAACCTTTGATGGCGGCACACCGGCTTCAACAGCCAGGTCCTTGATCATTTTCAGAAACATTTGGCGGGTCAGATGCCCGGTTTTCCCGCGTGATGGGAAAAGGTATGAGGATTGCCCGGGCCGATCCGCATGGCCGGTGGATTTGTCTGATGGAATGAAGGCATCGCGCACTTCAAGGTAATCGCGCAGGGCATCGCGCGCCGGATCGGAAAGCGGTACCAGTCGTTCCTTGCTGCCCTTGCCCCGGACAATCAGCATCTGCGGATCGCGGGATGCCGCCGCAAAGGGCAACTCAACCAGTTCGGAAACACGCATGCCGGTGGCATACATCAATTCCACCATCGCCAGCAGGCGTTTGCCCTTGATGCCCGGATGATTGGTCGCTGCGATGATCAGGCGGTCAATTTCCTCAATCGACAGAAACTTTGGCAGGGCCTGTCCCTGTTGGGGGCTGTCGATATTCGATGACGGGTCATCATTGCGATAGCCATCAGAATAAAGGAACTTGTGAAACTGCCGCAAAGCCGACAGACGCCGCGCCTGTGTGCGGGGGGCAAGTCCGGCAGAACCCAGTTCGGCCATATAGCGCCGAACATCAGTATCACTTGCGGCCACCGGGTCGGATTTCCCGGCAGTGAGCGAGGACGCGTAATCTTCAAGATCCCGGCGATAGGCATCAAGCGTGTGGGCACTGGCCCCGCGTTCAGCCGCCATCATTTCCAGAAAGGCCGATATCAGCGAACTTGTCATTGCCTTGGCCATGGCCGGTCCCAGCGGTGATTAAAGGACGTGGTGATCAGCGGCTTAGTGATTGAATGATATCAGCAATTCTGTTGCCAGACGCCGCGCATCACTCTCAAGCCCGACGGTCTCAAGCGACGTGACAGTATCGCTCAGAACCTTGGGGTCGGCATTGTCCGCCGCAGCAATCTGTTGGGCCTGAATGGTCATTGCGACGGTTTTTGCCTTTTGCTGCGCACGGGCAGCGGCGCTTAGATGATGGGACACCGCACTGCTGGTGGTAACGCGTTCCTCGGCATAGGGGGCAGTTAAAAGCCCATCCCACAAACTATCGGGCACTTCGATGCCAAAGCCTTCAAACAGGTTGAAGATCAGTTCACTGTAACGTCTTGCCGCGGCCTGATCGCCGCGTGCGGCCTGCATTTCCTGCCACTCGATCATTCGCGCACGATGACGGGCAAGGGCAGCGGCCCGTTCAGATGCGCTCTGCACATCTTCGGGGGAGGCCGAATTGGGCATCACGGTTGCTGATGCCATGCCGCCACTTGATGTTGGCGCGCCCGGAACAACAGCCCCACCCAGGCCAAAGCTCTGCTGCGGGTCGGATTGCGTGTCGCTGCCAAATGTCTGTGACGTGCTTTGGTTTGCCGCATTGGCAGCCGGTTTGATCGCGCCGGTCTCTTCAAGGCCCGAAATCGCCAGAACCGGATAAAGCAGGCTGAGGCGCGACGAAATATCATTCGATGCATTGGCCGAGGAGCGCGCAACCAGAAGCCAGTTCTCAGCGCGCTCGAAACTGTTTGCGGCAATGGATGCCTTAAGGGCAGAAACCGCAAACCACGAAAAATCTCCATTGATCGGAATGTCGGCCAGCAATGGGGCGGACAAGCGGGCAGCTTGCATGAAGTCGCCTTCGAACTCGGCGGCTTCAAACAGGGCGGCCAGAATTTCGGCACGCGCTGCCGGAACGTCACTTTGTGCTGCTGCCTGATAAAGCTTGGCATATTGGCGGGCCTGTATGCCTTCGCTGGCATCATCAAGAACGCTTTCCAGTGCACCGGCCGCGAAATTCACTGATTGATAAACGTCTGCCAATTTTTCCGCACTGATCAGGCCAAGCTTTTCGGCCTTGCGTGCGGCTTCAAGGCGAACATCCGTTGCTGTCGCATCGGCGTTGGTGATGCCAATGATTGCCGCCGCATTACCGGTTTCAAGCTGGCTGGTCGGGATTGACTGCTTGGCAATCGCCAGAAGTGCGAGATCCAGCGGGCGCAATTGGCTGAGCAGTTCCGGATCGGCGGCGTTTCCGCTTCGGACCGCTGATACCAGACCAAAGAAGGTCTCATCGCCCTCGCCGCCCATTTCACGCACCAGGTCGACCGAAAAGGCCGCCGAGGTCGGATCATTGGCATAGAACGCACACATCGCTGCGGCCTTCAGCCAGAAAAGTTCCTCGTAACTTGCGCCGTAACTCTCAATTGCGTCGCAGGCGGTATCAAGGTCTGAGCCGATCAGCAGCGCGTTAATTTCGGCCTGTGCCAGCATCGAGCCACGCGACCCTTGTGGCGCAGCGCGGACAAGTTCGATGGCTTCATCCAGTGCGCCCATTTCAATCAGCTTGGCAACGCGCGCTTCAAGCAGGCTGATTTCAGCAGAATCCTGTGGCAGGGCAGCCGCCGAAAGCAGCATGCGTTCCTGCAAATCGCGCGCGGTGTGGGTCGCTGGTGTAGCGGGCAGTTCGGAAATCAGCTTTGCAGCAGACCGGCGTGTTGTGCCGTTCCACATATCGATGCCAAGGCCGCCGCGCGATCGATCAATCGTACCGACCGCTTCGGCATCCACAGCGCCAAGTGACAGCGATTGGACTGCATTTGGATCAGACGGGAATGCTTCTGTCTGCGGTGTGTTGGAGTTCGTGCTGCCAAAACCGCCAGATAGCGGGGCGCTTGTCGTTCCCGGATTGGTCGTGCCCTGATCAGACTGACGTTCCGCGTCCTGCTCGGCTTCCTGTTTTAGAAACAGCGGCACAGGGGCCGATGTCTGCGCGAATACAGGCGCGGCGCCAAGTCCCGTTCCCGTCATCATGGCCAGTAAACAGGTTCGCATTAACAGGCGGGAACGCAATGTCATATTAGTTGAACCTCGAATTCGGGATGGTTTCTTCGATTTGGGCGGTCGGGGCCGGGATGTCCCAAGTCACAAGGAACGTAGCACCGCCGGCAATCACGGCGATAACCAGCAACAGGATGATGCTCGATAGAATTCTCATTTTGATCCAGACTTCGAAGCGTTTAGAAGCGTTTAAGCGAAGGACGCGAATACCAGTATGCGGACGAAAATCAAAGATGCAACAACAGGAACCGCCAATCAATCTGACGATCCGTCCGCGTATCTCAGACCTTTTATCACATTGGGGTGGTCGCACTCCAATTCGGCAACTTAAAGGCAGTATAAGTGCCTGTTACTCACAGAGAGTTAATGGCATCGCGCAGAACAAGGTTCGGCAAAACGATGCATCGGCATGCCTAAAGTGACTGAAAGGGGCAATTTGGCGCAGTATTTTTGTCGTGTTTTCTGTGCGGTTTGCTTGCGTTCGGGGGCAAGCTGGCCTAAAGATTTGGGTAATTTGTATCTCAATGATTGAACCACAGGACTGCAAACCGAACATGGACAGCAACATTGCCGAGTCGGGTTTGCACGAAGACGTGATCGCCAAAATTCGGGATGGCCTCAAAGGCCGGACATTGGTGTTCATTGGACTGATGGGTGCAGGAAAAAGCTGCATCGGCCGTATGGTCGCCAAGGAACTCGATCTGGATTTTGTCGATGCCGACCGCGAAATTGAAGAAGCCGCTGGCTGCTCGATCGCCGATATCTTCAAGCTTTATGGCGAAGAGGCGTTTCGCGACGGCGAGGAACGTGTAATTGCCCGTTTGCTTGATGGCGAACAGATTGTGTTGGCCACAGGCGGTGGTGCGTTCATTCGTGAACGTACCCGCGAACTCATTCTCGAAAAATCTGTATCGGTCTGGCTGCGTGCCGACCTTGATCTGCTGATGCACCGCACCAGTGGCCGGACGCATCGTCCGTTGCTCAATAACGGTGATCCAAAGCAGGTTCTGGCCGAGCTGATTGATACGCGTTATCCGGTCTATGCCGGGGCAGACATTATTTTTGACTGTGATGAGTCCTCAAAGGAAGCAACCCGTGATGCGGTTCTCGAACTGCTTGCAAAATCCTTTGATGACGATGGTCAATTGATCAAGACAGGAACCTGACAGAGTGAGCAATCACGACACCCTTCGCGTCGAACTTGGCGCACGCAGCTATGATATCCTTGTTGGCAGCAACCTTTTGGCCGACACCGCCAAATATATTGCCCCGTTCGTCAAGAAGGCCGGGGTTGTTGTGATCAGCGATGCGGCCCTTTCCGATAATCACCTGCCAACCGTTCTGGCATCCCTCGACGGGGCGGGGATTAACCATCGCGAAGTCGTCGTACCGTCTGGCGAAAAATCCAAAAGCTTTGCCATGTTTGAAAACGTCGTCGAACAGATTTTGGCGATGGGGATCGAACGGTCTACCCTGATCATTGCATTGGGCGGCGGGGTTATTGGTGATCTTGCCGGGTATGTCGCGGCGTCTTTGTTGCGTGGGCTTGATTTCGTTCAGATTCCGACAACCTTGCTGTCGCAAGTCGACAGTTCCGTTGGCGGCAAGACCGGGATCAATTCCAAGTCTGGCAAAAACCTGATCGGGGCGTTTCATCAGCCGCGTCTGGTTCTGGCCGACACTTCGGTTCTTGATACGCTGCCAGCGCGTGAATTGCGCTCGGGTTATGCCGAGGTTGCAAAATACGGGCTGATTGATGATCCTGAATTCTTTGCGTGGCTCGAAGAAAACGGGCAGGCGATTCTTGAGATTGATGGGCCTGAGCGCCGTCAGGCCGTGATCAAAAGCTGCGCGGCCAAGGCCCGCATCGTGTCCGAGGACGAACGTGAAGGCGGCAAACGTGCGCTTCTGAACCTTGGTCACACCTTTGGGCATGCGCTTGAAGCCGAAACCGGGTACGGCGAGAAGCTTTTGCATGGCGAAGCCGTTGCCATGGGCATGGTTATCGCCCATGACGTTTGCGGTGCCATGGGTATGGCGCCTGCCGGCGAGAAGGATCGGATTGTTGCCCATCTGAAATCGGTGGGGCTTCCGGTGGCGGCGTCCGAGGTAACGGGCATGCATTGGGATATCGACAAGGTTATCAGTCACATGTCGCGCGATAAAAAAGTCCGCGACGGGGAGATCACCTTTGTTATGACACGTGGTATCGGCAAGGCATTTACATCCAAGGCCATGGATGTTGAGAAGATGCGCGCAGCGATCACCCGGTCTTGCCGGGGCTGAGCAAACATTCGACCCATGACGCGGTCGAATGTCACCAGTGTGTTGTTGTTAACTTGTTTAACGCCATTTGACCTTATAGATGAACACAGAACAAACTTGCTCTGTTGCAATCACCGTTTGGAGACGGACCTGAATGACGATCACGATTGTCGTGATTTTTTTGCTGTTGATGCTTTCGGCATTCTTCTCTGGCTCGGAAACCGCGCTGACGGCTGCGTCGCGTCCGGTCATGCATCACAAGGAACAGGATGGTGACCCGCGCGCCGGGATCGTCAACAGGCTGCGCCAGTATCAGGAACGTCTGCTGGGCGCGATTCTGCTTGGCAACAACATGGTCAATATTCTGGCCTCTGCGCTTGCAACGTCTGTGATGATCGAACTGTTTGGCGAGAACGGTGTGGTCTATGCCACCGCCGTGATGACTGCCCTTGTTCTGATATTCTCGGAAATTCTGCCAAAAACCTATGCGCTTCAGCATGCCGATACCATGGCGCTGCGTGTGGCGCGCCCAATGAGCGTGCTGGTCGTTCTGTTTGCGCCGATCACCCAGACCATTCAGGTTCTGGTGCAGGCAACCTTGCGCTTGTTTGGTAGTGGTGAGGGACCCGGACTTGATAGCGAGCGTGAATTGCGCGGCGCGATTGAACTGCATGCTGATGACGTGGTTGTTGGTAACCACCATGCGGAACGGACCATGTTGCATGGGGTTCTCGATCTTGAAGATGTCGGTGTGTGGGAAATCATGGTGCACCGTCGCAAGGTGCAGATGATCGATATTTCCCGACCAATGGAAGAAATCCTCGATACCGTTCTGGCAAGCCCGCATACCCGTATTCCGGTTTACGAAAAGGACCCGGACAACATCGTCGGTGTTTTGCATGCACGCGAAGTTCTCAAGGCAATTGTGCGTGGGGCGAAGCCGTCCACCGCCGCGGATGTCCGGGAACTGAGCGCCGAACCGTGGTTTATCCCGGATTCAACTACCCTTGCCGATCAGCTCAAGGCGTTCAAGGAACGTCACGAACACTTCGCCATTGTCGTGGATGAATACGGTGCGTTCGAAGGTGTTGTGTCGCTTGAGGATATTCTCGAAGAAATCGTCGGTGACATTGCCGATGAAACTGACGTCGAAGTGGTTGGTGTACAGCCGCAGGCTGACGGATCGGTCATTGTGCGCGGTGATGTCACCATTCGCGATCTGAACCGTCGCTTCGGATGGCGTCTGCCTGATGAAGAGGCTGCAACTGTTGCTGGTCTGTTGCTGTATGAAACCCGGCGTATTCCCGACGTCGGGCAGCAGTTCCGCTTCCATGGGTTTGAGTTCGAAGTGCTGCGGCGCATTCGCAACCAGATCACCCGTGTGCGGCTTCGTGCCGTCACAGACCCGCTTGGCGAGGAGCAGGAATAAAACCTGCCCTTCCTCGGTGCACGTGCGATGCCGGAAAACCACTATCGCGTAAAAAATTTCAGCTTTATCTACTTATGGGTTAAACTCTTGTTCCAAGGTCTTGACCCAAAGGATTGCAGGGCCACTTGCAAATAAGGGCCCGTCACACTGTGCCATGCAACGACGTCACTATTACCTGACGTCTGCCAGTGTGAAACCAGATGATCTGATCGGGTTTGGGCATGTGCAAACAGCAACCTGCAGAGAGAGATGCATGGATACGAAAATTGTACCGGGTGTGGTCCAGGAACAATCCATCGCGACACTCAATCCCGCCGATTCCGTGATGGACGCCGTCAATATGATGTCGGAACGCAAAATCGGTGCGGTCATCATCGTTGACAATGATGCCAGACTGGCGGGAATTTTTACCGAACGTGACCTTGTTAACCGGGTGGTCGCCAAGGGGCTTGATGCGGCATCAGTGCCGCTGTCAAAGGTCATGACGGCAAACCCGGATACGCTTGGCCCGGATGACTTGGCTATGAGTGCGCTTGATCTGATGAGTGCCCGGCGATATCGCCACCTGCCGGTCCTTGATGGTGACAAGGTTGTCGGTATGGTGTCGATCCGTGACCTGTTTAACGTGGTCAAACGTCAGCTTGAAGAAGACGTGCGTGAACGTGAAAAGTTCATCTTCGGCTCTGACTACGGGGTAGCATAAACACCCCGGTTCTCAGCAGAACAGCCTGATATCAGCCTGCGGGGATTCTTCCCCCGGGCCTTTCGGTGTGGGTGGAAATTTGGCTGTCGCAAGGATGGTCGAGCACTTTTGTTGCTTGACAGTTCCCACGTGAACGTCTTTACGTTTACGTAAAGGAGATAGTTCCCATGCCATTGTCCAGCCCCACCGAACGTGACCATATCCATACCCGCACGGTGACCTGTCAGGGGTTCCGCCGCAAAGATGGCCTGTGGGATATCGAAGGTCATATCACCGACGTCAAAACATACGCGTTTTCCAATGATGACCGGGGGGAAATTCCCGCGGGTGAGCCGGTGCACGGTATGTGGATACGTGTGACCATTGGCGATGATCTTGTTATCCGCGCGGTCGAAGCGGTAACGGATTACGCCCCGTTTAATGCATGTGATGCAATCACGCCAAATTACGACAAGCTGGTTGGTTTGAAGTTGGGACCGGGGTTGCGCAAACAAATCCGTGACAGGGTTGGTGGCGTGCATGGCTGCACACACCTTAATGAATTAATGGGGCCGGTTGCGACCACGGCCTTTCAGACAGTTTTCCCAATTCTTGCCAGGGAATCCCTTGAAGCACCTGACGCGGCTGACGACAAGCCGCCTCGGCGCAATCCTTTGATCAATACATGCCATGGTTGGCGCAGTGATGGGGCGGCCGTGAAACGCATCGCACCGGACTTCTATACCGGTGATGATTAGGCCGGGGTCTCTATGGCTGTGCCTTGTAAGTGCACGCCTGCAGTCCAATATCAATCCCATTCGTAACGTGTCTTTGTCAGGTATTTGTGACCATGTTGCGCCGGGATGGAAATTGCAAAAACCATAACGAAATCAGGGTTCAACGTAATCTGTTGTGCATGGTCGCAACGGTAGTTGTCTGTTTGTTTGTGACGGTTGGCATCGCCAATACCGTAACGGCACAGGCGTCGGACAATGATGCGCAGGACGGTTTCCTGATCTTGCAGACAAACCTGCATCCGCCTTATCAGGAACTGCAAAACGGCATGCTGAGCGGATATTCCGTCTCGGTCCTGAACTGCGTGTTCGAGCGGATCGATGTCGGCTATGGCTTTGCCATTGCTCCACGCCAACGTAATCGTGAAATGGTTCGAAATGGTCGGGCGGACGGGTTCTTTCTGGCGCGTATAAGTGAAACCATGGACGAATATGCGGTGGCGACAAATCCGCTGGCGCTTGAGAAATGGATGTGGGTCTCATCGGCAATTAAATCCGATGATCCGCGGGTCAGTCGGCGTCCCAAGCCCGGCGATTTTTCCACTGTCGGTGCCATTCTTGGCTCGAACGAGGCCGAATGGCTGACCGAGCAGGGCTATACGGATGTGATGCGGGTTCCCTCGATCGCGTCGCTTGTCGGTCAGGTCGCGGCCGGTCGTGTTGAATATGCCCTTGTTGACAAGAACAGTTTTGAAATTGCCCGCAATGAACTTGGGATGGGGGCAGATAAATTCATGGTGCAGTTCGAACGCTATGCACCGTTGGTGGTTTATTTCTCCAACAGCTATGTCGCGGCTTTTCCCGACATCCTTGATAAGCTGAATGCAGTTCTTGAATTTTGTGAAACCCGCCCGATGCGTCTTGAGCCTTGGGAACGCGATGCCATCGAACAGACGCAACTGCCCACCGTTCGTCAGTTCGCGAGTTCACCAGAACTTGTGGCCCACGTACAGGACCAGCTCGCCGGGGCCGAGCAGCCAAAAGAAGATCAGAAACATCTGATCGATGCCGAATGGAAGGCACTTGCGCGAAGCGGACAGTCAAGCGACACCGCAGCCGAGATTCTTCGTAATGACCTGTCGGAACATCTGCGTCGTTTTCAGTCAAGCGTGGGCAATCAGGTGGCAGAGGTCTTTGTCTTTGACGTGCACGGTCAGATCATCGGTATGAGCCGCCTGACATCCGACTTTGATCAGAGCGACGAAGCCCAATTCCAGATGATCGAAAGCATCAATAGAGACCAGGCCCTGATTGCTGATATCTGGTATGATGCCTCAACCCGCACATTCCTGTCGCAAATCACCGTGCCGGTGGTTGATCCGGACACGGGGCTGACGATGGCGGCGCTGACGGTCGGGCTGAATGTTTCCGCCGCACTTCGCCCCGACAGCTGAACGTTTGTCGGGGGCTGCGAAGTTTGGTCGATCAGCCGGCCAGCTTTTTGTATTCATCCGGTGTCATGGTTTTCAAGGCCAGCGCGTGAACGCGATCCTTTAACAGCGCGTCAAGCGCGCTATAAACCATCCGCTGGCGATTGACGCGGTTCTCACCTTCGAATTTCTCAGATACCACAAGCACGGAAAAATGGGACTCGCCACGCGGGTCGGCCCCTGCATGACCGGCATGTTTGGACGAATCATCATTGATCTGAAGTTCGACCGGCGCGAATTGTTCAGTCAGGATGTCTCGGATCTGATTGGCGACCTGCATTTTAAGGGCCTCTGTTTTCTGGTGATGTTCGCAGATCACTGCGAAACTGATGCGTGCGGACAAGTTCTGTCATGCGATGGCCGTTTTTCAAGCCTTTTATCGCATTTAAAGCGCCCTTATGATATTGCGCGTCGCGAACTTTCAGAACATATAGACGCAAATGAACCGAGGACACCGCAACAAGCGCAAGACGCTCTACCATGACGAACCCGTTCTGCCATCATGTGACTGGCCGGAATGTGACGGGCATGGGGAATTTCGTGCGCCCAAGGATCGCAAGTTGCGCGACTATTACAAGTTCTGTCTGGAGCATGTCCGCGAATACAACAAGTCGTGGAACTATTATGCCGGCATGAAGGCCGAGGACATTGAAAACGATGTGCGTCGTGATACTCACTGGCAACGTCCGACATGGCAGTTCGGTCATATCCGGGGTTCGAAAAAACCGTTCAATTTCAAATTCAAGGACGGGTTCGGCTTCTTTAACGAAGACGGTGACCAAACCCACCATGGACCGGGTGCCGAAGAAAAGGCCAGGGCCGAACGCAAGCGTAAAAGCGAAGATGCCCAGCGTCGCGCCGGTGCCCTGGGCATGCCAGCCGAGCAGCAACAGGCCATGGCCACCCTTGATCTTGGCTGGCCGTTCACCCGTGACGAGCTGAAAGCCAAATACAAGGCCCTTTCAAAGAAGTATCACCCGGATGCCAATGGCGGGGACAAGGCTGCCGAGGAACGCTTCAAGCGCATCAGTGCGGCCTATACATCGCTGACACGGTATATTCGGGACCTGGAAGCGCGGGTAACACTGTAATTTTCTGCGAATTTCGATGAAAACCGGTCTATCTGGTTGCAGTTTGCGTACCGGGAATGTCTTATCGAGCAAACCTTTTGCGATAATAGAGATTTTTTGCGCATCTTCCCTTTGTGTGATGCGTCATAACCGCTATTAATGAGCAAGTTTAATGAAACGACCGCGCCACCAGCGCCGGTCCGAAAAATGCGCGAGTACTTATGAGCCAAGGTTACGAAGCGAGCGGTGCAGCGGCTGAACACCCGCTTGATACACCCGATACCACCCTTTCCGTGCGTGAAACGTTCGGAATTGATATCGATATGGAAGTCCCGGCCTTTAGTCAGGGCAGCGAACATGTGCCGGCAATTGACCCGACCTATCGCTTTGACCGCGATACCACGCTGGCGATCCTGGCGGGCTTTGCCCATAACCGCCGCGTGATGATCCAGGGTTATCATGGCACCGGTAAATCGACCCATATCGAACAGGTGGCAGCGCGCCTCAACTGGCCGTGCGTGCGTGTGAACCTTGATAGCCACATCAGTCGTATTGACCTGATCGGCAAGGACGCGATTGTCCTGCGTGATGGCAAACAGATCACCGAATTCCGCGAAGGCATCCTGCCCTGGGCGCTTAAACGCCCGGTCGCGATGGTGTTTGACGAATATGATGCCGGTCGTCCGGATGTGATGTTCGTGATCCAGCGTGTGCTTGAGGTCGATGGCAAGCTGACCTTGCTTGATCAGAACAAGGTGATCCATCCGCACTCGCATTTCCGCCTGTTTGCAACGTCCAACACGGTTGGTCTTGGCGATACCACGGGCCTTTACCACGGTACCCAGCAGATCAACCAGGCCCAGATGGACCGCTGGTCGATCATTGCAACGCTGAACTATCTGTCGGTCGAGGATGAAACCAACATCATCGCCGCCAAGGTTCCCGCGTTCGATGACGCCGAAGGCCGCCAGAAGATCGAAGCCATGGTTGCCCTTGCCAACCTGACCCGTCAGGGTTTTGTGGCCGGTGATATTTCGACCGTCATGAGCCCGCGTACCGTGATTACGCTTGCCGAAAACGCCAAGATCTTTGGCGACGTTTCCTATGCCTTCCGCGTAACGTTCCTGAACCGTTGCGATGAAGTCGAACGTCCGATTCTGGCGGAATATTACCAGCGTTGCTTTGGTGAAGAGCTGCCCGAGGAAGCCATCAATGTGATGGTCCGCTAAGGCGTGACACTCAAGCAGATTGGCGAACTGGTTCCACAAGCGAGTAGTGCAATGAAGAATGATGAGGCTCTTTCCGGCTTCTTGCGCGGTACGGCAGCGACGTTTCGTGCGCTTGCCGGGCGCAATGATCTGGAAGTCGGCTTTGTCAAAGGCGGGCGTCCGGGCGGGTACGGTGAACATGTGCGTTTGCCGATGCCCAAACAGGCCATGCCAAAGGACGAGGTCGCCGATCTGCGCGGTGTAGCCGATGGCTGGGCACTTAAGATGCGCCATCATGATGCCGCCCTGCACGCCAAGCGCATGCCCGAAACGGCCGAGGCACAGGCAGTTTATGATGCGCTTGAAACCGCACGCGTTGAAGCCGTGGGATCGCGTTATTTCCCGGGTGTGCGCAAGAACCTGCGCGAACATGCTGAACAGGATTGCCATGCCAAGAACTATCACCGTGTGACATCGCGCGACGATGCCCCGTTCGCCGATGCGATCGGGATGTTGGCGCGTGAAATCTTTACTGGTGAAAAGGCCCCGGAATCTGCAGGTTCGCTGATTGATCAGTGGCGTGCGCATATCGAAGAAAATGCTGGTGCTGACCTGACTGATCTGCGCGACATGGTCGACGATCAGGACGCCTTTGCACGCGGCATGCGCAAACTGCTTGATCACCTGTCGCTTGAAGATGACCTCGACGATGCCCCGCCTGAACAGGAAGGCGAGGATGACGAGCAAAAAGAAGGCGAAAACGATCCCGATCAGGAAGATATGGAAAGTCAGGGCGGCCAGCAGGGCCAGAATGATGATTCCGAACCTGATGGTGGTGATGATCAGCAAGATGCCGGTTCCGAAGAAGCCGAAGCTGGCGAAGGCGACATTGACGACCAGCAGCTTGAAGCCATGTCGCAGGAAGAAAAGCCTGCTGGCCCCGGCGAGCAACCGGAATTTGACGGTCGTAACGAACCGGTCGAGCGCGGCTATGAGCCATTCACGCGCGAATATGACGAGGTCGTCACCGCAGATGATCTGTGTGAAAACCTTGAACTGTCGCGCCTGCGCGCGATGCTTGATAAGCAGCTGGCAAACCTTCAGAACGTGGTTTCCAAACTTGCCAACCGCCTGCAACGCCGCCTGATGGCCCAGCAGAACCGTGGCTGGGACTTCGACCTTGAAGAAGGCATTCTTGATGCCGCCAAGCTGGCCCGCATCGTCTCAACCCCGTCAACCTCGCTGTCGTTCAAGCAGGAACAGGATACCGATTTCCGCGATACGGTGGTGACGCTTCTGATCGATAACTCCGGCTCCATGCGCGGGCGTCCGATCACGATTGCGGCCCTGTCGGCTGATATTCTGGCCCGCACACTGGAACGTTGTGGCGTTAAGGTCGAAATTCTTGGTTTCACCACCCGTCAGTGGAAAGGTGGCCAGTCCCGCGAAAGCTGGGTCGAGGCCGGCAAGCCGCCAAAACCCGGTCGTCTGAACGATCTGCGTCACATCATCTACAAGGCCGCCGATACGCCATGGCGTCGGGCACGCAAGAACCTTGGTCTGATGCTGCGCGAAGGGCTGCTTAAGGAAAATATCGACGGTGAAGCGCTGCTTTGGGCGCATGAACGTCTTTTGGGTCGCACGGAACAACGCCGGATCATGATGGTGATTTCCGATGGCGCGCCCGTCGATGACTCGACCCTTTCGGTCAATTCAGGAAACTATCTGGAACGCCATTTGCGCGAAGTGATCGAATGGATCGAAACCAGATCGCCGGTCGAACTTCTGGCCATCGGTATCGGCCATGACGTGACGCGCTATTACCGTCGTGCGGTCACGATCAACGATCCGGAAGAGCTCGGCGGTACCATGCTGCGCGAATTGTCCGATCTGTTTGACGAACAAGGCGCACGTCAGCCAAAACGTCCGATGCGCCATGTGCCTGCCGACAATGCGCAGGCCCGTGATCACGCCACAGGCGATCGCGACCGCTGGTAAGGGCAAAGGTGGATTGAGGATGAGTATCATCACCCGCTTTGCACCAAGCCCAACCGGATATCTTCATCTCGGCCATGCGGCCTCTGCCCTGTTTTCTGCGGGGCAGGCGGGGACGGATGGCCGTTTTCTTTTGCGGATCGAAGATATCGACCAGACCCGGTGTCGTCCGGAATATCTTGATGCGATTTACGAAGACCTTGCCTGGCTTGGCCTTGAATGGGAAACGCCGGTCCGGGTGCAATCCGATCACTTTGCCGACTATCAGGCTGTACTTGATCGCTTGTCAGACATGGAATTGCTCTATCCGTGCTTTTGCACCCGCAAGGACATTCAGGCCGAAATCGCGCGCATTGGCAATGCGCCGCATGGGCCCGATGGTGCGCTTTATCCTGGGACCTGTCGGCAGTGTTCGCCAACGCAACGCCAGGAACGCATTGCGGCAGGTGAAAGCTACGCGCTCCGCCTTGATATGGGGGCTGCGATCAAACGGGTGGGCAAGGAGCTGACATGGTATGACCGCGCCGCGGGTAAACAGATTGCCACCCCGGAAATTTTTGGTGATGTGGTTCTGGCGCGCAAGGATACACCAACCAGCTATCATATCTCGGTCACCTGTGATGATGACCTTCAGGGCATTACACTGGTCACGCGTGGCGAAGACCTGTTCTTTGCCAGCCATCTGCATCGGCTATTGCAGGAATTGCTGGGCTATGCCGTCCCGGAATATCATCACCACGGGCTTCTGACAGGCCCGGATGGCAAACGCTTTGCAAAGCGCGACAAGTCCAAGACGCTTCGATCAATGCGTGAAGAGGGGCTATCCCCGGCGGACGTTATCAAACGCGCGGGTCAATTCTGATCGCAGTTATCCTGCGGAATTTCCCGGCCCAGTATAGCAGTTTTGTCATATTCCCATTGTCGTGTGTTAGTACCTACGTATAGGATATTCTAATCGTACGACGATGTCAGAGGCGCAAGACCAGATGGAAAACAACGCTGGCTTGGTCAGGAGGATCGGTAAACGCGTTCTCGACCCGGGCATAGGACTGCATGCCGACGAAGAATTGACTGGCAAGGTTCGGCGCGACTTGCTTGATTTGGCATATCGCAACAATTGGGCGAACGTTCTGGTCAATCTGGCCGCAAGTGCCAGTCTGGTTGTGATGTTCTGGTTACGGGGTGATCTTTCCCGGGGCACGGTAATCTGGTTGCTGGTCGTGACCGTTGTATGCGGCTTTCGCCTCTGGGGCGGCTATCTGTATTGGCTGGTCCGTGAAAATTTCACTGAATTATCGGATGCATTGTTACGAAAATGGCGGTTTCGCTATCAGGCGGGCGTAATTTTCACTGGCCTTTTATGGTCTGTCGTCGGACTGACCGTAATTCCCACCGTACGTGGCGAAAGCCAGTTCCTGACCATGATCATCATAGCTGGTATGGCTGGTGGTGCGACCGGCATTCTCGCCCCGGTGTTTCTGGTCGGGCGACTTTATCTCTGTGCGTTGCTGTTGCCGCCTGCAGTGATCTTGATGGTAATGGAGGATGCGAGTTACATCCTCGCTGCTCTGGTTCTGGTGTTCCTGCTTGTGATGCTGGTGACCCATCGCAATAACCACGCGGTCCTTTTCAAATCCTTCGTGCTGAAACACCAGAATCAGGAACTGATCGAGGACCTTAAGCAGAAGAACCGCGTTACCGAAGACTGGAATGCAACGCTTGAAGCGCGTGTCGAGCAGCGTACAGAAGAGCTGCGCGACCTGGTCGAACATGATGCCCTGACGGGGGTCTATAATCGCGATGGGATTGTCGCGTGGTTTGAAAACAGAAAAAGATCAGACGCATTGCTTGATTACGCAGTGCTGTTCATAGATCTGGATCGCTTCAAGCAAATCAATGATGGCCTGAGCCACGCGATCGGGGACGAAGTCCTGCGTGCTGTCAGCACGCGGCTTGGTGAATGTGTTGGTCAACAGCACGCACTGGGCCGGTGGGGCGGGGACGAGTTTCTTATCGTGTTGGCGGCCCCCCATCATGAGCTTCATCCTCTGGTCGAGGACACCGTCGAGCTGGCGCAGCAGGCTGTCAGCCAGCCGATCAATATCGTCGGTCATACGCTTCATGTCGGTTTTAGCACTGGCGTTGCCTTTTCATCTGGTCGCAACCCGTCGATAGCGGAACTGATCCATTGGGCCGACCTTGCCGCAGCAGAGGTCAAGCGATCAGGACGGGGCAGTGTGCACAACTATGACAAAATGCTGCTGACCGAACAGGAACGCCGTCTAAGTGTGACACAGGCACTGCGTCGCGCCATGAGTGCTGACGAGTTCAATATCCAGTATCAGCCTGTCATTGATGCCGTCACGGGCGAAATCACCGCATATGAGGCGCTCTTGCGGTGGAACAGCGAGACCCTTGGTCCGGTGTCGCCTGATGAATTTATCCCGATTGCCGAGGAAAGCGCGCTGATCGTTGATATCGGGCAATGGTGCATGCGCCAAGCCTGTCAGGCTCTTCAGGATCATCCTGAAATCCCTGCGACCACGAAAATCGCGATTAACGTCTCGATACGCCAGATCGTGATGCCGAATTTTGCCGATATGGTGTCGCGCATTCTAAAAGAGACGGGCCTGCCTGCGGAGCGACTTGCGCTTGAAGTCACAGAGTCAATTTTCGAAAAACGCCAGACGACACAGATCGCCACCGTGCTTGATCAGCTCCACGCCATGGGCATTGAAATCTTTATCGATGATTTTGGAACCGGGTACTCTTCCCTGTCGCGCCTGCATGAAATTCATGTAGATGCAGTCAAGATCGACAAGTCTTTCATTCTTGCCATGGATGAAAATGCCCGTGTGGTGATCGAGGCCGCGATCCTGATTGCGCATCGTTTCGGTCTAAAGGTCATCGCCGAGGGGATCGAAACCAGCTATCAGCGCGCCGAACTCATGGCGATGGGGGTAGATGCCTGTCAGGGCTATTTCTTTGCCCGTCCGGGCGAAATGCCCTGTCATGATATCCACTGGCAGACCGACCTGATCAAACAGGGCGATCGCCAGTCATAATCTGAAAAAAAAAGAACGGCCCACCACGACAAATGGCAGACCGTTACAGGTGCTGTTCTACGGGGGGCAGAATCAGCGACTAAAATCAATCAAGACAAGGAAGCTGACCGGCACAAGTGCGAGGGCCACGTAAATCCAGAAGGATGCGACAGGAACGCCCAGCGCGGCCAGCACGTACCCGGCAAGATACAGCGCCAAGCCAATTACAGCGACCAGCAGAATGCCCAAAAGCGGCAGAGAAACTTTGCTATCTGTTTTCATGTCCCGTCATACTCCCGAAACGGATTTCTTAACTCATGGTGTCGAACTTACCATGCTGTACGCGCCTGCGTTTTGATCCGTGTCAATAAAGGGGTCAGATTGGAACCAAGCCACCTGAACCGATAAAGACGGGCACTGAAATTATATAGAGTCATAATGAACTCGGAGAATCGGTGCGCAGGGGAGCGATCAAAATGATGCAATTGCCAGCAATTGAGCACCTTGTTACTGTCGCCCCGGTTTGGCAGGGGGCAGATTCCGTGCGGTTGAGTTGGGTAAAATGCGACCCAAACCACGGATTATCGCCAAAACAGCTCTGATAAGCGTTTTTGTCGCGGTTTTCGCTTGATGAAGGCTTGACGGCATTGGTCAGAGGCGGTAATAACCCGGCTCCAAGCGCGGGCCTGCATGTTCAGGCCAAGCGTCCTTTTGCGAATTTATAGACCAGGAGATCAGGTCATGGCACGTCGCTGCCCGGTATCCGGCAAAGGCGTTTTGGTCGGCATGAATGTGAGCCACGCCCACAATCGTACCAAACGTCGTTTCCTCCCGAACCTGCAGCCGACCTCGCTGCTTAGTGAGTCGCTCGGTCGTTCGGTGCGTCTGCGTCTGACCACCAATGCTGTCCGCACCATCGAAAAACGTGGTGGTCTGGATGCATATCTGCTCAGCACTGCAAATGCAAAGCTGCCGGCAGATTTGGTGAAAATCAAACGCCAGGTCGCCAAAGCTGTTGAAGCAAAAGCTGCCTAATTCAGGCTTCTGCTTTACAGACAGAATTTACGAAGGCTCGCTTTTTAGCGGGCCTTTCGTTTTTTGCGCTTCATGGCATGCATAATTGCACTGGTTTTGATGCGCAATTCACGTTGGCTGCTATGCTCAGTCGGCTTTTTTTGTGCTGCGCGGTATCGGCTTTGCCCAAGGGATCCAAGGGCTGCGTATGAATGTTGCGCCAAGAAACGCGACTCGGCGGAACACGAGCTTTGCGCTTTTGGTAATTTGTTCTATACTTTGCTCTATCAGTGGTTTACGTCGCCGCGTCGCCCGGTTTGGTGAAACGTCATGATATGTTCATCAACAGCGATTCCCGGACCTGCTAAATAAGGCAAGCGACTCGGTAAACACGGTGGAGCGGATGATATGCATTTATCGCCCAATGCGTGTCCGGCACTTGTTCTTAACGCCGATTTTCGGCCGTTGAGCTATTTTCCTCTGTCTCTTTGGTCCTGGCAGGATACGCTCAAGGCGGTCTTTCTTGAACGCGTCGATGTTCTTTCCGAATACGACCGCGAAGTACGCTCTCCTTCCTTTAAAATGCGCCTGCCCAGCGTGATCTCGCTTAAGGAATATGTCCCGCTTAAAAACAGCCCGGCCTTTACCCGTTTTAACGTCTTCTTGCGTGATGAATTTTCCTGTCAGTATTGTGGTGACCGCCTGCCGACCAATGAGCTGACCTTTGATCATGTCATTCCGCGCGCAAAGGGCGGTCGTACAAACTGGGAAAACATCGTCACGGCCTGTTCTGACTGTAACCTGTACAAGGGCAGTCGATCGGTGCGCGAGGCCGGCCTGCGACTGCGCAGGACGCCGGGACAGCCCACAATGCACGAACTGCAAAGCACAGGACGCCGTTTCCCGCCAAACTATCTTCATGAAAGTTGGCGGGATTTTTTATACTGGGATACCGAACTGGAATACGACTTCTGAACGCGTTACAGCGCGCTATGCCAGCACAAAGAAAAAGCCGACGGAACATTCCATCGGCTTTTCTTTTTTGGTCTTCTCGGCTCAAGAAACCTCAGCTGATCAGAAATCCGCCGTTAGCGAGAATGTCGCGGTAAGCGGCTTGCCTACGGTCATATAGCTGGTTTCCGTGCTGGCAGTTTCCCAATAGTCATTATTGGTCAGGTTTTCGACATTTGCACGGAAGGTGACCGGATAGTCATAAAGCTCGGTCACGTAGCGTGCACTCATGTCAAATCGCGTCCAGGACGGGATTTCAACCGTGTTGGCGGTATTAACGTATTGCGCGGCGGTATGGATCAGGCGTCCACCAACTGTCGCACCATCAAGGAACGGCAAATCATATTCCGCACCAAGGGTTGCCTGATATTCCGGAACGCCGGGTGCCCTGTTGCCGTTGTTGGTGCCATTCTCGGTTTTGGTCAGCTCCGCGTCGATAAAGGTGATGCCACCCAGAATGCGGGTGCCAACAATCGGTTCACCAAAAGCTGTCAGCTCAAGGCCACGATTTCGCTGCTCGCCATCGGTGGTATAGAGGTTGCTGCTATTAAGATACGCTGACGGTTTCTCTGCCTGGAACACGGCAATGCCGCCTCCAAAGGTGACGAAGTCGAATTTCGCACCGACCTCCATTTGCTCGGTCGTGTACGGTGCTAACGTTTCACCTCGGTTGGTTGCAGTCGCCTCCGTCACGGTTTTTCCGGCTTCCAGACCTTCGATATAATTGGCATAAACCGTGATCTGATCGGTCACATTGCCAACGAAGCCGAGCATCGGTGAGTTGGTAGAGGAGTCATAGTTGGAGTTCTTGGCCCCGGTAAGTCTGTCGTAACCACGCGATTTGACGTTCTGACGGCGAACACCACCGGTCAGGTGGATGTTGTCATCAAAGAAGCTCACCGTATCGGCAAGGAAGTAGCTTGTCAGGATTGTATGTGAACTGAGATTGGCGTCCCCGGGGTCGCCAAATACGATGTTGGATGGGCCGCTGTTATAGATGTTACCGGCAACAGATGTGCCGAAGTCCCAGTTTGTCCTTGCTTCCTGCCACATTGCGGTGGTTCCGGCATTAAGTTCGTGCTTGACCGGTCCGGTGTCAAACTCCTGACGGATGCCTGCAACACCACTGACATCTTCGCGTTCATAAACTGTCGCGAATCTGCCAAAATCGCCCGATCCATCCGTGCTGGTTAAGGTAACGGATGAAAAATCACTGTCTTCGTTAGTGGTATGCGCGCCAATGGCGGTATAAAGCATGGTGCTGTCGGTTGCGTCATACTCAAAGCGCACCTGCGCGAACTTGTCCTCAAGATCACTATAAGTGCCAGCGGCGGCAAAGTTATGCGAACCGGACGGTGCATCAAGTATTGAGGTCAGGTTGTTCGCCCGAACTGTAGGGCGGCCTTCTTCAACCCGCAGCTTGTTAATCGCTGCATCGAACGTGACCCGGGTATCATCGCCGCGGTAATCAAGCGCGATTGAACCAAGCGAGGTCTCACGATCTTCATTCTCGATGGATGCTTCACCCGCCCGATGCATGATGTTGGTGCGAACCCCGAACTGATCGTCCGAACCAAAGCGACGGCCAAAATCAAAATGCCCGCCAACTTCGCTGGTCGCGCCATAACTGCCGGTGAAGCTGGTTACTGGGTCATCACCGGCCCGTTTCGGAACAAGGTTGATGTTGCCACCCAATCCACCAGAAGATGGCGCCATGCCATTCAAAAAGCCCGAAGCCCCCTTGATGACTTCAACGCGGCCAAACATTTCAAGGGCAACGGACTGGCGCGGTGCCGTTCCATAAAGGCCGTCAATCGAAACGTCATCAGATGTCAGGTCGAAGCCACGAATGGTGAAACGGTTGGCAAAGGTGCCAAACCCGTTGGTGTTGATCACCGATGGATCATTATCCATCACATCGGAAATATCGCGTGCCTGCTGGTTCTTGATCAGCTCGCTGGTGTACCCGGTGGCGGCAATCGGCGTATCCATGACGTCCCTGTTGCCAAACGCACCAAGTCGGGTGCCTGTGGCAACCTGTCCACCGGCATAGACCGGCGGGGTGGGGTCACCGGCATCGGCGGCAGTAGCATCGCCTTCGATGATCAGGACTTCGGTGGTTTCGCCTTCGCTTGCTATCGCGTCGTCTGCGGACTGCGCCAGTGCGAAATCGGGTGCGGCAAAAACCAGTGTCAGTGCCGTACCCAGCAAAAGGGTCGAAGACAGTTTTTGTCCTGTAAAGCGCATTTGGGATTCCCTGTATCGGTTGTCTTTGATGACGACCTGTCGGGCGGGAACCGGCGGGTCATCTTTGATGATGGCCACTCGATATCACGCGGTAGGGGATGGAATATTGAACCGGATTTCGGCGTATTGAACGGATTTTGGCTTAAGTTAAGCGATCTGTTCCTTGCGCCAGGCACCCGGCGTGGTGCCAACGATTTTGCGGAACACGCGCGTCAGATGCGCCTGGTCGGCAAAGCCGACCCGAAGGGCGACCGAGGCAAGCGGTGTATCGGCATCTTTAAGCAGGGATTTGGCACGCTCCACCCGGGCTTTCATCTGCCACTGTTGCGGGGGCATACCGGTACTTTCGCGAAAGGCCGAGCAGAAATAGGATTGTGAGAGCCCGGTTAACTGTGCCAGTTCGTCAAGGCGGATGGTGCGTCCACAATTCTGTTCAATATAGTCGACCGACTTGCGCAAATGATACGGTGCCAGTTTGCCGCGTTTGCGTTGCGGTTCATTGGCTTGGCGCGGTTGCAGAAGGGTCGCCGTCAGCGCGCTGATCAAGCCTTCGCCATAGATCTGCGGGCTTTGGTGTTCGCTTTGCAGGTCGTCGTCCAGTAACCGGACCAACGTATTGATGCGCGGATCGCAAAAACCGATGCGCGGTGTTTCCAAGTTTACGCGGTCAAGCGGAACACCCATGCTGTTTTCAAGCGCGTCGATATCAAAATGAATATCAAGATGACGCAGACGACATGCACCGAAAACCTCGGATGAAACCTCCATCCCGGCTGGGATGTAGGATAGGCATCCTTTGTCGCGACGTTGCTGATCTGCCGCGTCATCTGAGGAACGGACGTGGATCTGTCCATCGCCGACGCAATCAAGGATCGCCACCAGACGTGGTGCTTGCGAAACATAGGTTCCACCGGCCTCTGCTTCACATTCCACATGCCACAAATCGGAAATGGCGGTGTTCCAGCGACGGAACCGTAAATCATCAAGAAGGGAAATCCCTTCGATGTGGCTGGTCATATGCGGATGGAATGCCATGGCGCTCACGACAATGAGGTCCTTTGTCCGGTCGGAACTTATGGTGCGAATGGGTCTCAATATAACCGGGAATTTTTTGCAAACAATAACAATTCTCATTATCACCCGAAGAATTGTCAGATTTATGAGCAATTGTTCGCGCAAAAGGCGAGCCTCGGAAATGCAAAAACCCGCCTTGCGTGTCAGGCGGGTTTTTCAAAGATTTGCTTGGGCGTGGCCAAAGTCGTTTGCTGTTACTTTTTCATCCAGCGCGACGGCGCAATCAGACAGAAAACAGTGAGTGCTGCCGAGAAGAAGACATTCACCGTCGGCATGGTGATGCCAAACAGGGTCCAGTCGATCTTGTCACACCGGATGATTGGCTGCGCCATCAGCTGCGCTTTAAGGTCCGCCAACGATGCCGCACCGCTTTGAACCCCGCCACACATGGCGGGCCCTTCCCACCACAGTTCCTGAACGCCGACGTGGTAAAACGCGATCGCCGTTCCGATCGCAAACGTCGCAGTACAGAGATAAACCACCATCCGCGCGGCGCCAGGAAAGCGGGTCAGAAGCAGGGCAACTACCGCAAGGCCGGCAACCACATAAAACGGCACACGCTGATACAGGCACAGTACGCAGGGCAATAGCTTCTGCACATACTGGGCATAAAACGCAAAGCCGAGGCTGCCCACCGAAATCAACAGCAGGGCGACGGGCGGAAAGGCCGGGATAAAGCGTGGGCGCAGCAATTTAAACATCAACAAATCCGTTTTTCGTCTTCCATAAGAATCTGGCATCGGGTCAACCATGCGGGATCAGTTTGAGTGCGGCAAACCCACCAACAAGAACCACAATAAATATGGTGAAAACGAGGCCCAGTCGCTTTTCGATAAATTCGCGGATGACGGGGCCGAATTTCCAGATCAGCGCGGCAATGACAAAGAACCGCAATCCCCGCGCCAGGATCGATGCAATGGTGAAAACAGTCGGATCAAGCGCGGTGACGCCAGACAGGATGGTGATCACCTTATAGGGGAATGGTGTGACACCGGCGATAAACACCGCCCAGGCGCCCCATTCATTATAATAATCGCGGAACTGATCAAACTTCCCGGCATAGCCATAAAGCTCCAGCACCGGACGCCCAACCGCTTCAAACAGGAAGAATCCGATCCCATAGCCGACCAAGCCACCCAGTACTGACCCGACAAGGCAGATCAATGCATAGCGCCAGGCGCGCGTGGGCGCCGCAATAATCATCGGGATCAGCAGAATGTCAGGCGGGATCGGAAAGACAGAGCTTTCGATCGCGGCAATAAAAAACAGGGCCCAGCCAGCATGGCGATGGGCAGCAAGGTTCATGGTCCAGTCATAAAGGCTGCGGATCACGGCGATGGTGCCTTGTCTTGATTTTGTGTATTTGATGAACGGCCCATGGCCTTGAAAACGGACCAGATCAAACCGCATTTTGCCAACAATCGCAATGACACAGTTTATCGGTGTTTACCGCAACGCATTTTTGCACAAAGCCCCATTGACCCGGCGAAATTTACAGCTATTATCCCGCCCGTTGATGGAGGGTGCGCAACGCACCCGGATTGCCTGCCCCTGTGGCGGAATTGGTAGACGCGGCAGACTCAAAATCTGTTTCACTTAGTGAGTGGGAGTTCGATTCTCCCCGGGGGCACCATCGCTTTTTCTCCAAACGTAATATATCGCGACAAAACCCTGCCGTGCATTGCGTGGCTGGTCTGGCAGCCGGAGCGGCAAGCGATCATTTCAAGGGGTTCTTGAGCGGCGACCGCTCAACAAAGCGCTGATTTCCCTGAGTTTCAGCCATTTGTTGTTGGCACAAGAATTGCCTTTCCCTGAGTCCTTATCAACTTAGGGAGGAAATAATGCAAAAAGTAAAAATCGTGACCTTTGCATCCGCAATGCTTGGTGCAATCGGAATTGTTGGCTCCGCGTGTGCTGATGAAAGGTTCAGTTCCCAATTTGGTCCGGAAGATCAGATCGGGGCAGCGAACTATCTGACTTCGGAAGTAACACTTGCAGCCAGCAAGCTGATTTCCGAAGGCAAGGTCTATTCGCTGGGGATGGAAGTTTCACGTGATACGCCGGCCTTTGCACCACGTGGTGTCGCTGTGACGGTTTTCTCGCCCGGACAAAGCGGTAACAAAACAATCGGCAGCAATGCGGGAACCTACAACGATGACATGTTCACCGGCTGGCTCGGTGTCGGGACACAGATTGATGGTCTGGGCCATCTGGGTGATCATCATACCTATTATAACAATAACCACGCCGAAGACATGGTCGCAGCCACCGGCCTGACCAAGCTTGGCATTGAAAACGTGCCACCAATGGCAACGCGTGGTGTCCTGCTGGACGTTGCTGCGATCAAGGGGACTGATCGTCTTGAAGGCGGCTATGTCATCACCCTTGAGGACATCTTGGCGGCTCAAAAAGCGGCCGGTACCGAAATTCGCAAGGGAGATGTGGCTCTGATCCATACCGGATGGCTTGATTTGGTCGGGAAGGACAACGAGCTTTACGGAACAACCGAACCGGGCCTTGGTCTGGAAGCAGCGGAATGGTTGGCAAATCAGGGGGTTGTGGCCGTTGGCGCCGATACATGGGGGCTTGAAGCTGTTCCCCATGAAGATCCGAGTGCTTTCTTCCCGGTCCATGTGAAGCTTCTGGCAGAAAACGGTGTCTATATTCTTGAAAATATCGTCACCCGGGACCTGGCCGCAGACCGGGCGCACGAGTTCCTGTTCGTTCTCGGGCAGGCCAAGCTTAAGGGCGCTGTACAGATGATCATCAACCCGGTTGCCATTCGCTAAGCCGGTTTGATCATCTTGATAACTTTAGAACCGGCGGCCAAGCGACCAAACAGGCCGCCGGTTCTTGTGCCACGATACAAACCGAAGTTTGCAAACGGGCAAATTAATAAACGCTGCGATAAATCGCCTCGATCTCCTTGGCGGTCATGTCGCGCGGATTGCTGTCGATCAGGCGATGGATCTTGGTAAAGACTTCCTCGGCCATTTCCGGCAGGGACTCTTCGGTGACGCCAAGATCGCGCAGGCGGATTTCAAGGCCGCTGGCCGGGACCATTTCCTCGATCCGTTTGACGAACGCCTCGGCGGCGGCGTCTTCGCTGTCGAAATCGACCCCTTCGATCAGGCACGGGGCGAGTTCGGCGTACAGCTTTTTCGCGGCTGGCAGGTTAAAGCGGATCACCTGCGCCATGACCAGTGCATTGGCATGACCATGCGGAATGTGGAAACGCGCGCCCAGCGGATAGGCCAGTCCATGAATGGCGGCAACCGATGCATTGGCAAACGCCATCCCGGCAATCAGCGATCCCTGCAACATGGCAGAGCGTGCTTCCTTGTCACCCGGATTTTCAATCACCTTCATAAGGTTTTTGCCAAGCAGCGAAAGGGCGGTGACCGCCATGCCATCGGCAATCGGGTTTTTCCGTGTGCGGCTGGTATAGCCTTCGATCGCATGGACCATGGCATCAAGGCCCGTGGCCGCTGTGACCTTTTGCGGCAGCCCATAGGTCAGTTCCGCATCAAGAAGGGCGATATCGGGCATCAGTTGCGGGGTGTAGACAACCTGTTTGAGGTGGTCGTTATCGGTAATCACCGACACCCATGTAACTTCCGATCCGGTCCCGGCGGTGGTCGGGATCTGGATCAACGGCAGGCGATCACCGGTTGCCTTGTCCACCCCATAGATCTCTTCGATGGTCTGATCGCTGTTGGCAAGCAATGCAACCAGCTTGGCACTATCAAGCGAGCTGCCGCCGCCAAGGCCGATTACGCCATCCGCCTTCCAGTCACGTGCCCCCGCAATGGCGGCTTCAACGATTTTCTGGGGCGGGTCGGCCTCGACGTCAGAAAAGATCTGAACCGCGATACCGGCGGCCTCAAGCGCATCTTGCGCCTTTTGCGCAAAGCCCAGTTTGACGATGCCCGGATCGCAGACAATGGTGACACGGCTGGCGCCGAGTTCCTTCATCAGGCTGCCGGTCTTGGCAATGCCACCGGCTTCGCAGACGATGCGCGGCACGCTTCGGAACATGAAACTCATGATGTGTCTCCTTATCCGGGATCAGTTGGCATTCCCGGCGAGACCGCCGAGGCACATATATTTAATCTCGACGAAATCATCGACGCCGTATTTCGACCCTTCGCGGCCGATGCCGGATTCCTTGACCCCGCCAAACGGTGCTGATTCGGTCGAAATGATGCCTTCGTTGATGCCAACGATGCCGTATTCAAGCGCCTCGCCAACCCGCCAGATGCGGCCGATATCGCGGGCATAGAAATAGGCCGCCAGACCAAATGGCGTGTCATTGGCCATGCGAATGGCGTCTTCTTCGCTGCTGAACTTGAACAGCGGCGCAACCGGACCAAAGATTTCCTCGGAGAAAATCCGCATATCCGACGTAACCCCGGTCAGAATGGTCGGGGTAAAGAAATTGCTGTCGGGCTTGGCGCGATCACCACCCAGAACAGCCTTTGCCCCACGTGAAACGGCGTCTTCGACAAGTGCTTCGACTTTTTCAATCGCCTTGGCATTGATCAGCGGGCCCTGAGTGATGCCTTCTTCGGTGCCCAAACCGACACGCAATTTGCCAACGGCCTCGGCCAGTTTGGCGGCAAATGCGTCATAGACACCTTCCTGAACCAGAATGCGGTTGGCACAAACACAGGTCTGACCGGCATTGCGGTATTTCGAGGCAATCGCGCCTGCAACGGCCGCATCCAGATCAGCATCGTCAAAGACAATAAACGGCGCATTGCCGCCAAGCTCCAGGCTGACTTTTTTGACGGTATCAGAACACTGACGCATCAAAAGTTTGCCGACCTGGGTAGAGCCGGTGAAGGACAGCTTGCGCACGATCGGGTTGGCAGTCAGTTCACCACCGATTTCCGCCCCGTGTGATGCGGTGACGATATTGATCACGCCATCGGGGAACCCGGCACGTTTGGCCAGCTCGACCAGTGCAAGCGCGGTCAGCGGAGTATCTTCCGCCGGTTTGATGACGACAGTGCAACCCGCGGCAAGGGCCGGGGCACATTTGCGCGTGATCATTGCCATCGGGAAGTTCCACGGCGTAATCGCGGCAACAACACCAATCGGCTGTTTGACGGTGATGATGCGTTTGTCCGCACCATGGGACGGGATAACATCGCCATAAATGCGTTTGCCCTCTTCGGCAAACCATTCAAGGAAGGACGCGCCATAGGCCACTTCGCCGGATGCCTCGGCCAGGGGTTTGCCCTGTTCGCGGGTCATCAGCAATGCAAGGTCGGCCTGTGCCGCCATGCAGAGGTCAAACCATTTGCGCAACACATTTGCACGTTCCTTGGCGGTTTTGGCCCGCCAAGTAGGAAGGGCGGCATTGGCGGCATCAATCGCACGACTGGTTTCGGCCGCGCCCATATCGGGCACATCGGCAAGATGTTCGCCGGTGGCCGGGTCAACAACCGCAAAGGTCTTGCCGCTGTCGGATGCAACCCATTTGCCGTCGATATGCCCCTGGGTTTGCCAAAGGCCAGTATCATTTAGCTGGATGGTCATGGTGGCTATTCCTTTTCGTTACAGCACGGCGGCATAGATCGCGCGTGCGGCGTCGAACGTCATTTCACGCGGATTGTTGATCAAAAGGCGTTCCACCTTCATCGCATCGGTCGCCAGCATGTCGAGATCGCTTTCCGCCACGCCGACTTCGCGCAAGGTGCGGCTGAACGGCATGCGTTCGACCATGTCGGTCATGAAAGCAATGAAGCGATCACAGGCAGCATCGTCATTTGCGAACTTTTCATCCGGCAGAATGGCGCGGGCGAGTTCGGCATATTGCGATACGGCCGCATCCCGGTTGAATTTCAGAACCTCGATCAGGACCAGTGCATTGCTGTGTCCATGCGGGACATGGAAATGTCCGCCCAGTGGGTAGGCAAGGGCATGAACCGCCGCGACCGGGGCATTGGCAAAGGCCATTCCGGCCAGCATGGACCCCTGAAGCATGGCTTCACGGGCTTCGCGTGACGGGGTGGCAGAAACCGCATCATCGATATTGGCGGTCATCAACTGCATCGCGCGGATGGCAAGTCCGTCCGACAGCGCATTTTTCTTGTGCTTGGTAGTGTAGGCCTCGATGGCGTGCACCATGGCATCAATGCCGGTCATGCCCGTGATCGGGGCCGGAAGGCCCATGGTCAGTTTGGCATCAAGCAGTGCGACATCGGGATAAAGCAGGCTGGACACCACGCCCTTTTTCTCGTGCGTCGGCGTAGTAACGATCGAAATCGGCGTGACTTCCGAACCGGTGCCCGCAGTGGTCGGCACCTGAATAAGCGGCAGGCGCGGACCGGTTGCCAGACCGATGCCATAGATCTCGTCAAGTTTCTGATCCTTGCCACACAGAAGGGCGACCAGTTTTGCGGTATCAAGCGATGAACCGCCGCCAAGGCCGATGACGATATCGGCCTTGAAGTCACGGGCGCCTTTGACCGCGGCAAGAATGCTTTCCTCGGGCGGGTCTGCCTGAACATCGGTCCAAAGCAGGGTTTCAATTCCGGCTTCTTTAAGTGCTGCATAAGGGGCGTCGATCAGGCCAACCTTCTGCAAACCCGGATCGGACAGAAGAACGGCGCGTTTCGCGCCGAACTCCTTGCACAGGGTACCGAGTTGCAAGGCACCGTCGAACTCGCAGATGACGCGAGGGGTGGTTTCAAACACAAAGTCTGACATGGGGACCTCGTCTTTTGACATGTCTGTTGTCGGGGCTGTCGTCGGGATCAGGCGGTTTCCAGTTCAGCCTTGGAAACGGTGCCACGTTCGATGCGATAACTGCCCGCCACCAGATCGGCGGAGTGGCTGTCATCAGACTCAGAGATCAGAACGCACAGCCCGCTGCTGCCAAGATCGGAAATGACTTCCGACAGGCGGCGTGACAGGACTGGTGCGACCCCTTCGAACGGTTCATCGAGCAACAAAAGATTGCGACCGGGCATCAATGCACGCCCGAGCGAGACCAGTTTCTGCTGACCGCCGGAAAGCTGCAGCGCACGGCGATCCCGGAACTGGGCGATTTCCGGCAGCAGGTCATAGACCCATTTCAACCGTTCCGCAGCGTCTGCAATACCGTTGGTCCAGGCCGGAAGAAGAATGTTTTCCTCGACCGTCAGGGACGGGATCAGACGGCGATCTTCGGGCATATAGCTGATGCCGGCTTTGGCGCGGGCAAAGTCAGCCATCTTGCGCAGGTCCTGCCCATCAAAGGTAATGGTGCCCTGATCTGCGTCCAGAAGGCCCATGATGGCGCGCATCAGCGTGGTCTTGCCCGCCCCGTTATGGCCAATCAGGCCAAACATCTTGCCGGACGGCACCGAAAGCGAGACATCGCGCAGGATCGGGATATTACCGATCGATACATCGAGATTACTGATTTCCAGGGTCATGATGCGCCATTCCCTTGTTTGGTTGTGGGACGATGGCCGGTCACAAGATCGCGGACCTGCTGATCGGCCAGAACAGCCGCAGGTTCGCCATCAGCAATGATTTCGCCGCTATAGAATGCCAGAACGCGCGAGACATAGCGTTCGACCACATCCATGTCATGTTCGACAAACAGCACGGTTACGCCATGCTGACGCACGGCATTCATGACCGTATCCATCAGGTCGGTTTTTTCATCCACGCTGACACCACTGGTCGGTTCATCAAGCAGCAGCATCTGAGGATTGCCGATCAACGCCATGGCGATATCAACCAGTTTACGCGCACCCTGCGGAACGGCGGTTACCAGTGAATCGCGATAGTTTTCGACACCGAATTCCTTAAGGATTTCCTCAGCCCTGGCGATGCGGGCATCGCTGCGAAGGGGGCTTAGGAAACTCGGACGGGCGCTTTCGGCAGCAGCCAGCGCGACAATCAGGTTGTCGAGCACGGTCATTTCCGGGAACAGCTGCGCAACCTGGAAGGAACGCGCCATGCCGGCCCGCGTGATCGCACGCGGGGAATGGCCCATGATGGACTTGCCGTTAAACAGGATCTCGCCGCGTGTCGGCTTGAGATAGCCCGTCACCATGTTGATGAAGGTCGTTTTGCCAGCCCCGTTGGAGCCGATCACACCAACGACTTCACCCTTGTTGATCTGAACGTTCAAATCCTTTGCGGCGATGACCGCGCCGAATTCCTTGTTCAGCGAACGTGTTTCAAGAATGCAGGTCATGCCCGTTCTCCTGTTTTTTCACGGCTGACCAGACTCCACAGCCCTTTGGGCAGGAAGATAATGACCGCAAGCAGCGTGAAACCGAGGATCATCTGCCAGGTATGGGGAACGAATTCGATGGCGTAGGTCCGCACGAACGAGAACACGATGGCCGCAATAAACGGTGCTGCCACGTGGCCCAAACCACCCAAAAGCGCGATGAAGACAAATTCACCCGATGTGGTCCAATAGGCCATCTCCGGATCAACGTGGCCGGTGGCAAGGGCCGTCAGACCGCCGCCAAGGGCCGATACCGCCGCCGCAGCAACATAGTTGCCATAAAGCAACCAGCGCGGTGACAGACCAAGATATTCAACACGGACTTCATTTTCGCGAACAGCCTCGCAAATGACGCCAATGCCTGCTTTGGTATAACGATGGATCAGAACAGCAACGATCAGACCAGAGACCACAGTCATGGTAAAGACGGTGTGCTGGCTGCCAGCGCCTGCTTCGGGGGCCCAGCCAAACAGGGTCCAGTCATGAACGTTAAAGCCGTCCGTGCTGCCCAGTTCCTGACTTTTGACAAGGATGCCAAACAGGATCATCGAAAATGCCAGCGACAGCATGGCAAAGAAGATTTCGCGATAGCGCGTCAGCAACAGACCCAACAGCATGGCAACAACGATTGCGACAAACATGCCAAGTGACAGGGCGGCAATCGCATCATGAATGCCAAAGAACTGGCCGCCCATGCCAACGGTGTAACCACCGATGCAATAGAACAGGCCCTGACCAAAGGATACGAGGCCGGAACGCATCTGCATGACGACGCCCTGGACGACAAGTGCCTTGGCCAGTGCGATGGTCAAAAGGAAGATCAGCCAACCCGGCGAAACGAAGCCGAACAGAACGCAAGCAAGCGCGATCAGTCCGAGCGAGATTTCAGTTTTATCAAGACGCATGTCAGATTTTCCTCGCCAAAGTACGGCCAAACAGGCCTTCGGGACGGAACGCCAGAACCAGTGACATCACGCCATAAATGACGAACAGTTCAAATTCAGGGGCATAGTGAACGGCGGCTGCACGGCTTAGCCCGACCAAAAGGGCACCAACAGCGGCCCCCCCGATGCTGCCAAGGCCACCGATAACCACCACGGCAAAGGCCAGAACGATCACTTCGATGCCGATCCCCGGCACGACAGAGATCGCAGGCGCAGTCAGCGCACCGGCAAGTGCGCCCAGTGTCGTGCCCAGAACGAAGGTGATGGTGAACATCAGTTTCACGTTCACGCCCATGGCAACCGCGATTTCGCGGTCATGGATCACTGCACGCAGGACCTTGCCCTGGTTGGTGCGTTCAAGCCACGCCCACAGGCCAAGCCCGAGCAATGCGGATACCCCGACCAGGGCGACGTCGTAATTGGAAACCTTAAGCAAGCCGAGCGACGTTCGCCCAAGTTCGGAATAAGGCTGATAGGCGAAATACGGGCTGACACCCCAGACGATTTTCATACCGTCTTCAAGGATCAGAAGAAGGGCATAGGTAATGATCACCATCAGGATTTCGTCGCGGCCATACATCAGGCGCAGCAATCCGCGTTCGACGATCACACCGACAATCAGACCGGCAACCAGCGCGGCACCAACCAGCAACAAATAGCTGACCCATGCCGGGCCCATGCCGTTGTTGAAATACCAGCCAACCAGTGACGCTGCCGAATAGGCGCCGATGGCATAAAAGCTGCCATGCGCCATGTTCAGGATGCGCATCACCCCGTAAATCACGGTCAGGCCGGCAGCCACAAGAAACAGCCACGATGCATAGATCGAGCCATCAATCAGGACGGCAAGAAGACTTGTCATCACAAATATCCAGTGTGCAGGGAAAGGGGCGGACACCCCAAGGGAGACGGGATGTCCGCAGGATCAGGAAGCTCTGTGAAACAGAGCGGGCAACTTAGTTACACTTAGCGCCCGGGAAGCCGTCTGCGATCCAGTCCGCAGCAGCAACACCTTCCGGGGGTGTTACGCATTCGCCATCAAACGAAACAGCGTTCTTGATCGAGGCAACGCCATCTTCGTAGTGGTATTCACCATAGGTGATACCCTGCATAGCCTGATGACCATTGGCGCGCGCCATTTCAACCGTGCCCGAAACCGACTCAAAGGTTGCACCTTTCATCGCAGCAGCAAGTTGCTCTGCCGACGGGATTTCCTTATCGGCGACACCGGCATTCTCGGCGGCATATTTCAGGCCAAGGATTGCCTGGGCCATCTTGGTTGCCGGATAGACCGGCTCAAGGTCATAGGCGTTCTGATAGACACCCTCAAACCAGGTGTTCAGTTCGTTGTCCGGGGCAAACTGGCCAAACGGGCCACGTGCGCCGATGATCATGCCGTTCGGGGCCTGATCCTTGTAGGTGGCAAAGGATGCTTCGCCGCAGGTCAGAAGGCCGGTTGCATCTTCAAGCAGGCCACGGGCGTTTGCCTGCAGAACCAGGGCTTCCATGTCACCACCCCAGAAGGAGCTGTGAACGATTTCCGGGCGCTTCACGGACAGGGCAGAGATTTCTGCACCGTACTGACCCTGATAGATTTTCGGGAATTGCTCTTCGACGATTTCTGCTTCGGGCATCAGGACCGATGCAGCCGCGGTGAAGTCAGCCCAGCTGTCCTGACCCCAGGAATAGTTCTGCTGGATACCGGCAAGACGGGTAACGTCCGGGCGGGTCGCCGCAAGGTAGCGAACAGCACCGATGTTATCGACAGATGCGTCAAGGCCGGTACGGAACATGTAGGCCGCGTCCGGGTTGTCAGCAAACAGGCGGGGAGTACCGCAATCATATGCGATGGTGAAGGTTTTCAGTTCTTCGGCAACCGGCGCAATTGCCAGGCAGTCGCCCGAAGAAACATAGCCGATGACAGCATCGACTTTCTGACGCTGAACAAGGTTGCGATATTCTTCAACCTGCTTGGTTGCACCACCGGCTTCGTCGATGATCACGGCTTCGATTTCAGCACCATTGATGCCGATCTTGTCGTATGGTGCGGGCAGGTTGCCCTTGTTCAGTTCTTCAACAAGAACCTTGGCGGCATTTGCCGACGGAACGCCGAACGGACCAGCTGCCGGACCGGACAGGAAGGTCACGATCCCGACGCGGAATTTGCCGTTCTCAGCGGCCGATGCAGAACCGGCTGCGCCAGCTGCAAGGGCAAGCGCTGCGACGCCCGATACAAGGTATTTGCTGAATTTTGATTTATTGTTCTTCACTATTTCCTCCCTTGGGAAAGGTCATGGAGTTGGCGGTGGAACTGCCTCCGACCCGCCGGCCACGGCATCGCGGCGACGTTTGACCATCTCTTTTGATGGTTTGAGGTCTTCGGCATCGTAGATCGCCCAGTTCCCCACCATCAGTTTCGATGGCGGAAAGTCTTCGTTGTGGACGACCGTGCCCACGGCTTGCGCCTGGACAATCTGGTGAGTTTCGGGATCGATATAGGATGCAAAGCCCGGCGGATCTTCGGGCAGGGCCAGTTGCAATCCTTCAAGTGCGGTGATGAGCGCGCGGTCATCGTCAACGCCGCCAGCCTTTTCAATGGCGCGTGCAATGGCGATGATCCCGGTATAGGCGCCTTCGGCCGCATAGGTCGGATAACGCCCGGTCATGTCGTGGAACTGTTTGACGAACCGCTTGTTACGGCCGGTGTCGGGCCAGTTATTGTGATGGCGCGCCGACAGGATCAACCCCGGATAGGGCTGATCGCCAAGGGCCATCATCACATCGTAATTTGCACCGGTATCGAAATTGGCCAGACGGGTGGTTTCAAAGAAACGGGTTGATGCCGCCTGCTTGATAAAGGCGATGAAATCCCCGCCCCAAAGGGCGGTTACGACCACGTCGGCCTTCGCCGATTGCAGGGCGTTGATATAGATCGAATAATCCGGCTCATAAAGCTTCGGCCACAGGTCGCCGACGGTCTCATATTCGACACCCAGTTCATCAAGGGCAAGTTGCAGATCCGTCCAGGAAACATGGCCGTAATCATAATCCGGTCCGACAAAGGCAAGGCGTTTCCAGCCGGTTTCCTTTTGCAGATCGCGTAAATAGCGCGCACCGGCGGCCATCGACGTCCAGCTGTCATTGGTGACGCGGAAGTAATAATCGTGACCGGCTTCGATGCTGAGCCGCGATGATGCATGATCGGTACCGACCATGATGATCTTTTCGTTCTTGGCGAGATCGCTCACGGCGTGGGCCACACCCGATGACACGATGCCGCAGAAGAACTTGGCATTGTCATTGGTGATGAAATCCTGTGCCAGACGGACCGCATAGGATGCCTTTGATCGCGGGTCATCGGCGATGACGCGCAGATTGGGCACATTCAGGCCGGACTTTGCTTCGGCTTCGAGGTCCTGAAGGGCGATCTTGATGCCGGAAATACTGTCGCGGCCATAGGTGGCCGACCGTCCGGTCATCGGGTACAAACAGCCGATGACAGCATCTGCGTTCTGTGCAGATGCGCCCAGCTCAAAACGTTCTGCCTGTGCGGTATTGGCCGCAAACAGTGCGAACGTGGCTACAATAATGGTGATGCACCCGGAAACCGGGTGTTTGAGCATCTCCATGACTTTCCTCCCTGCGAATGGTTGTTCCATCCGCGTTTGTACCTTTGTCTCGCTATTCCGCAAAGGCTGTGCCAGTTGCGAAATTTCGGCGCAAAGTCAGGAAAGCCGCGCGATTGACCGTTTTGGGCCAAAATCATGGAGCGGTCTTGAGCGCGAATTTGAGCGTTAGGCGCTCAAACAGCAAAACACCCTTGAGCGGAAACCGCTCAAGGGTGCATCGGAAATGCTTCGGGCTGGGGATAAGTTATTGCAGGCCCAGCCTTTGTAGTCGGCGTTTCAGGGCATGACGTGAAATACCAAGTATTTCTGCCGCACGGCCTTTGTGACCGTCGGCCTGATCAAGCGCATCTTGCACCAGATGACGCTCGGTGTTGTCCATACGGTCCTGCAATTGCGCATTACCATCCGAAACTCCGCCATGCAGATCATCCGGGTTATCATCCGTGACGTGGAATTCAGCCGGCAGCAGGTCCGGCGAAATCTGTTTGGACGGATAAAGAATGGTCAGACGCTCAATCAGGTTTTTAAGCTCGCGCACATTGCCGCGCCAGCGATGGTGGCGCAGCAGATCAAGGGTTGCATCGTCAAAATGGATCGGATGGCATCCTTCGGCCTTGGCCTGATGATCAGCGAAATGGTCGACCAGTTTGATAATATCCTCGCCGCGGTGGCGCAGGGCGGGGATATCAATGGTGATGACGTTCAGGCGGTAAAACAGGTCTTCACGGAAATTGCCCAGACGGACTTCCTCGGCAAGGTCGCGGTTGGTCGCGGCAATCACGCGGACATCGGCCGATGCGGAATGTTCGCTCCCGACCGGGCGATAGTCGCCGTTTTCAAGGAAGTGCAAGAACTTCGCCTGCAGCGCCAGCGGCAATTCGCCGATTTCATCCAGAAACAGACTGCCGCCATCGGCAAGACGGACAAGGCCGGTGCGTTTCTGATGCGCACCGGTGTAGGAGCCCTTTTCGGCGCCAAACAGTTCGCTTTCAATCAGCTGTTCTGGCAGGGCGGCACAGTTGACCTCGATAAAGGCGTTGGAGGCACGCGGGCTTTGGCCGTGAATGGCACGCGCAACCAGCGCCTTGCCGGTCCCGGACTCCCCTTGCAGCAGGATGCGGCTGGCACTGCTTTGTGCGACACGGTCGATCGTTGTGCGCAATTCGCGCATCGGCGCGCATTCGCCAATCAGACCGTTGGTCGGGACATTGCGCTTGCGGTGGTAATCAAGCTCAAGTGCGGTGCGGTTCTGATCAAGGGTGGTGTTGATCGTGTGGATCAGCTCATCAAGTTCGAACGGCTTGCTAAGGTAATCGGCCGCACCGAGTTTGACGGCTTTCACCGCCGCACGGGTATCGCCATGGGCCGAAATCATGATGACGGGCACGTCGATATCAAGTTTGCGGATGCTATCAAGGACCTCCATACCATCGGCACCGGGCAGGCGCAGATCAAGCAGGATGATATCGAACTTGTTTTCACGGACTTGCAAAAACGCATCTTCACCGGAATGGACGCCGGTGACATCCATGCCTTCTGTACGAAGCGCAAAGCTTAGTGATCGGACGAATGATTCCTCATCATCAACGATCAGAATCCTGATCTGGCGGGGCATTTTTCGATGTTTCCTCCTTTGAAGTTTCCGATTTCGTTGCCGGGAACTTCAATGTGATTGTCGTGCCCTCTTGCGGGGCACTTTCAATATTGATTGAACCGTTATTTGACTCGACCAGTTGTTGGCTGATTGTCAGGCCAAGTCCGGTTCCTTTGCTTTTCATGGTAAAAAATGGCTGCACGACGTCAAGCAAATGCTCTTTGGGGATGCCCGAGCCATCATCGGTGACGCGGATCTCGACCTGATCCTGGTGGCGTTCTGCGCGCAGGCTCACCGTGCCGCCGGGCTGGCAGGCCTGAATGGCATTGATCCCGATATTCAGCAGGATCTGCAGCACCTGATCGGGGTCGACAAAGATCGTCAGGCGGGAATCGCCGCTGGTGTAAAACCGCACCTGGGCCTCTTCGGCGACCGGGGTCAGGACGCGCGATGACTGTCGGAACAGATCCCGTATTTCGGTTTCCTGCGGGCAGGCTTCACCCGGTCGGCCATAAGCCAGAAGATCATTCACCACGCGTGACAGACGATCAATCTGGTGGCCCATATCATCCAAAAGTGTTTTGCGCTCACCATCGGGTTCCTTGCGCACAAGGGCCTGAACGGTGGTTTTCATCGTGGCCAGCGGATTGCGGACCTCATGCGCGACACCTGTGGCAAACTGGCCCAGAACGGCAAGCTTTTCGGCGCGCACTGTCCGGTCAATCAGGTCTTTAAGCTGCCATGCCATGGTGTTGAAGGCCTTGGCGACCGTGCTGATTTCATCGCGACGGCGACCTTCGGGCAGGCGGTAATACAGATCGCCTGATGCAATACTATGTGCCCCCTGAACAAGAGTATCGACCCGTCGGCGCAGACTGCGCGACAGGGCAAAAAAGATTGCCAGAATAACCACAATGATGACGGCGGCTGTCACCGTCAGCCAAAAGCGCGTTTCATCAATCGGTTGCAGGATGGTGCCCGGTCGAACACTCATCACAAGGTTCCATCCCGGAAGGATGCTTGGGCCTTCGATCAGTTCGCCAGTGACCTCGGTCGGGCGCCCGGTGGCATCAAGAACGATTCCGCCCGGCGTGCGCAAAAGCGGATCAATCACGCCCGAGACGCCGGCACTTGCCAGAAGCTCGGTCAGGGACGCCAGACGCACATGCAGGGCGACAGACGTGTTCTGCCCCAAGCCGGTATCGCGGATATGGGCCCGCATCAATATCCAGCCGGAATTACCATTTTCAGGCAATTTGGGGCCGATAAACTCAATGCCTTCGTGCTCTACACGCGGCAGGCCGGAAATATCCCAGCCGTTTTTCGACCAATAAGGCGGTCCCGACGCGGCTTGGCCGGCGACCAGACGATCAAGATTGTCGTACCAGTCAAAAAACAGCACGCCATAAAGGTCGGGCGAATCTGCCTCCACCCGAAGCAGGGTCAGGGCCTCTTCGGCCTGTGGGGAATTCGGCGCTTCAATAAAGGCCGGCAGGGCCGGGTGGTTTGACAGCGTAACCAGCTGATAGATGCGCGCATCAAGAAAGGCCGAAAGCTTGTTTGATGTGGCCGCGACCTGCGCACTGAGCCGCTCACCTGTCAGACGGTCAATCAGTTCATTTGAAAAGCGCTGATAAAAGAAACTGAGTGCCAGAAGCGCGCACACGACAACACCGACCGATAACAAGGTATATCGGCCCACAAGGCTTAGTCGTTGGTTTCGGGACCAATGAAATCCGGTCACGAGCGTTCCCTGTTCTCAGCGTTTTTCGTTTTGTTGTTTCCTAAGTTCTCGCCGAATTCCGCCAAAACGGCAACGCAAATATCTACAACTTTCCGGTGTGATGCTTTGGGTGGCCTTGCAATCACGTGTCACAAAGGGCAGCAATCAGCTTGATACATTTGACCTTGCCCATCTATGCCAGCACTAAAAAAACGCCCCGGAACGAACCGGGGCGTTTTTTGTTTTCGATGGGTTTTTAATTAGAACACGACACTTGGCAGCCAGTTGGCCAATGACGGCCAAAGCCAGATCACGAAAATGCCAAACAGCTGCAGGGCGATGAACGGAATGACGCCCTGATAAATCTGGCCGGTGGTGATTTCCGGCGGGGCGGCACTGCGCAGATAAAAAAGCGAGAAACCAAATGGTGGGGTCAGGAACGATGTCTGAAGGTTGATCGCAATCAGGATCGCCAGCCACACCGGATCGTGGCCCATCATGATCAGGCCCGGCGCAATCAGCGGCAGCAGGATCACCGTGATTTCAACGAAATCAAGGAAGAAGCCCAGCACAAAGATCAACGCCATACAGAAGATCAGCGCCCCTGTCGGGCCACCCGGCATGGATTCAAGAATTTCCTCCACATGCTCTTCGCCGCCCAGCCCGATAAACACCAGCGAGAACATGCTGGCCGTCAGGATTGTGGCAAAGATCATTGAACTGACCGTCATGGTCGACGTCAGGGCCGATTTCAGAATGTCGGTCTTCCATGCCTGACGCAGGCAGGCGAGGATCGCGATAATCCCGACAACAGCCAGCGTCACATAACCAGCACCCAACACATAATCGAAACCGGTCAGGTCACTGCGCTGGAAACGCACCGGAGCGACACCGGCCATGACGGCAAGAATCAGAAGTGCCACAGTCCCGGTCAGAACCAGATTGCGGTTCGCCCCCTGACGGACGCCCGCCATCAGGACCGCGCCGATTGCACCGACTGATGCCGCCTCGGTCGGGGTGGCAACGCCGCCCAGAATGGCACCCAGCACGGCAATGATCAGAAGCACGGGCGGCAAAACCGCCCCGACCACTTCGCCCACACTGGGGCGACCATCATCACTTTGGACCGGGGGCATATCGGCCGGGCGGAACACCCCGCGCAGCAGGATATAGATGATATAAATCGCCACCAGCGTCAGGCCGGGGATCAGCGCGCCGGCAAAAATCTGCCCGACCGAAATGGTTTCAATCGTGAACTTGCCCTGTTCGTATTGCGCTTGCTGATAGGCCGACGACATCACGTCCGACAGAATGATCAAAAGCGTCGAGGGCGGGATAATCTGGCCCAATGTGCCTGCCGTGCAAACAAGGCCCGATGCCATTTTGGGGTTATAGCCGGTGCGCAACATGGTTGGCAGGGCAATCATGCCCATGGCAATCACGGTGGCCCCGACAATCCCGGTCGAGGCCGCAAGCAACGCCCCCACCAGAACCACCGAAATGCCCAGACCGCCGCGTAACTGACCAAACAGTCGGCCCATGGTATGGAGCAAATCTTCGGCAATGCGGGATCGTTCAAGGACGACACCCATGACGACAAACAGCGGGATGGCGATCAGGACATCATTGGTCAGCGTACCAAACACGCGCTGCCCGAACGCCCCCATCAGTCCGATATTCATCGAATCCGTGACCCAGCCGAGATAGCCGAAAATCACCGCCGTTCCGGCAATCGAAAACGACACCGGAAAGCCCAAAAGGATGCAGCCCATCAGGGCGGCAAACATCAAAAGATCAAGATATTCCATTAGCTTTGCGCACCCCGGTCTTCAACGCCACTGCGCAAGGCAATGATCTGTCTGAGCAAGCAGGCGACAGACTGAATAATCAAAAGAATGCAAAAGGCCGGTATCAGTGATTTCAAAAGCCAGACGGCGGGAATGCCACCCACCGAAATTGCCCCTTCCATCATCGCGATCGAATTGACCACCGACGGCCAGGTCCAATACAGCAGGGCTGCCATCGACGGGATTGCCAGTACCACATAGCCAAAGGCATCGATCCGCGCCTTGGTCCTGTCGGTGGCTGCGGCATAAAAAATGTCCACGCGGACATGGCCATCAACCAACAGCGTATAGCCCGCCCCCAACATGAACAAAGCGGCATGCAGATACAGAACGCTTTCATTTAGCGCAATCGAACTGAACCCGAAAACATAGCGCAGCAAGACCACGGTAAATTGCAACAGAACCATCAAAAGTGCGAACCAGCGCACAGTCTTTCCGGTCCAAATGTTTACCTGATCAAGTGCATCAGCAAGGCGTTGCATGACATCTCCCCGCGAAAGGCACGCCTGAAAAGAAAAAACCGACGCTGGTTCGTCCAGCGTCGGTTTCAGTGTTTATCAGAAGCCGAGCGCTTTGGCGCGTGCATTCATCTGACCGTTATCGGCATAGGTCATGTAACCGCCGATCAGGTCACGGTAAGAAACAAAGCTTTCCGTAACTTTGCGGGTCAGTGCATCGTCGCTTTCGCGAAGCTCCGCAATCACCTCGGCACCGGCTTTGGCCATGGCTTCGACAACTTCGTCCGGAAGCTTGCGAACCTTGACATCCTGTTCTGCAACAAGCTGTTTCAGCGCCATGGCATGCTTGGTCTCGTACTCGGTCCAGACTTCGTTATAAAGGCTGTCTGCCGCGAACTTGACCACTGCTTTCAGGTCATCGGGAAGATCGGCATAGGCCTTGGCGTTCACCGCACATTCCTCGGCTGAGGACGGCTCGCCAACACCCGGCCAGTAGTAGTTCTTGGCAACCTGATAGAAGCCAAGCGCACTGTCACTCCACGGGCCAATGAACTCACCGGCATCAAGCGCACCAGACTGAAGTGCCTGGAACATGTCACGGCCGCCCATGGCCTGAACCGCCATGCCAAGTTTCGAGCACATCTCCGATGCCAGACCGGTGGTACGGAACTTGAGACCCTTGAGGTCATCTACCGAGTTGATTTCGTTGCGGAACCAACCTGCCCACTGCGGGCCGGAGTTACCGCAAAGGAACGGCTTCAGACCGAACTGGCCATAGACTTCGTCATACAGTTCCTGACCGCCACCATAGTTCAGCCAGCCAACCTGTTCATCGGCACGCAGGCCAAACGGCTGCGACCCGAACAGAAGGATACCTTTGGATTTCGAACCCCAGTATGCCGGAACCGCGTGATAAATCTCGGCCGTACCTTCGGCGACGGCGTCAAACACACCATTGCCCGGAACCAGTTCGCCAGCCGCATGAAGTTTGACTTCAAGACGACCGCCCGAAAGTGTGGTGATACGGTCTGCCAGTTTCTGTGCAGCGACACCCGGCCCAGGCAGGTTTTTCGGCCATGCGGTAACCATGTTCCACTGGCGCTTGTCCTGTGCGATGGCAGGGGTTGCGAATGTTGCAGCGGCCGCTGCACCTGCGCCGGCAACACCGGCGGTCAGAAATTCACGTCTTTTCATGTTAAGAAGCCTCCTTGATTGTACCCCAAAAGGGCGGTGCAGGGGCAATCGTCATTGCCCCCACGTGAAAGTTCGACTTACTTGCCGAGAATCCCGGGCAGGTTCAGCCCGTGTTCTCGTGCGCAATCCAGTGCGATGTCATATCCTGCATCCGCATGACGCATCACACCGGTTGCGGGATCGTTCCAAAGGACGCGTTCGACCCTTCGTGCGGCATCTTCTGTGCCGTCACAACAAATCACCATGCCGGAATGCTGCGAGAAGCCCATTCCGACACCGCCGCCATGATGCAGCGATACCCAGGTTGCCCCGGACGCCGTATTCAGCAGCGCATTAAGCAACGGCCAGTCACTGACCGCATCCGAGCCATCTTTCATGGCTTCGGTCTCGCGGTTCGGGCTTGCGACCGAACCGCTGTCAAGATGGTCACGCCCGATGACGACCGGGGCTTTCAGTTCACCATTCTTGACCATTTCGTTAAACGCCATACCCAAACGATGGCGCTGTCCCAGACCGACCCAGCAAATACGTGCCGGCAGGCCCTGGAACGAAATGCGTTCGCGCGCCATATCCAGCCAGTTATGCAGGTGCGGATCATCGGGGATCAGTTCCTTGACCTTCTGGTCGGTCTTGTAAATGTCCTCCGGATCACCCGAAAGTGCTGCCCAGCGGAACGGACCGATGCCCTTGCAGAACAGCGGGCGGATATAGGCCGGAACAAACCCCGGGAAAGCGAAGGCGTTTTCAAACCCTTCTTCAAGCGCCATCTGACGGATGTTGTTGCCGTAATCAACCGTCGGGACGCCCGCCTCGTGGAAGGCAACCATGGCCTCGACTTGAACGCGCATTGATGCACGCGCCGCCTTGGAGACAGCCTTGGGATCGGATTCCTGCTTTTCGCGCCATTCGGCAACGGTCCAACCCTGCGGCAGGTATCCATGCACCGGATCATGTGCCGACGTCTGATCGGTCACGATGTCCGGGCGAACGCCGCGCTTGACCAGTTCCGGGAAGACATCGGCCGCATTGCCGATCAGGGCAACGGACTTGGCTTCGCCTGCCTTGGTCCAGCGTTCGATCATTTCAAGCGCTTCGTCCAGCGAATGGGTCTTCTCGTCGACATAACGGGTGCGCAGGCGGAAGTCTGCACGGGTTTCATCGCACTCGACTGCCAAACAGCATGCACCGGCCATCACGGCGGCCAACGGCTGTGCGCCACCCATGCCGCCAAGGCCACCGGTCAGAATCCATTTGCCCTTAAGGTCACCGTCATAATGCTGACGGCCTGCCTCGACAAAGGTTTCATAGGTGCCCTGAACGATGCCCTGTGAACCGATATAGATCCACGAACCCGCTGTCATCTGGCCATACATCGCCAGACCTTTCTTATCGAGTTCGTTGAAATGGTCCCAGTTGGCCCAATGCGGCACAAGGTTGGAGTTCGCGATCAGAACGCGCGGCGCATCCTTGTGGGTGCGGAATACACCAACCGGCTTGCCTGACTGCACCAGAAGGGTCTGGTCATCTTCAAGTTCCTTCAGGCTGGCAACGATCTGGTCATAGTCCTTCCAGGTGCGCGCTGCCCGGCCAATGCCGCCATAAACAACCAGCTCATGCGGGTTTTCGGCAACATCGGGATGCAGGTTGTTCATCAACATGCGCATCGGTGCTTCAGTCAGCCAGCTTTTCGCCGAAATTTCGCTCCCGGTATCGGGATAGATATCACGCTGGTTGTGACGCGGATTGTTGGTCATGACTTGCCTCTTAGTGCTGGGGCCAAATCGGCCAGTGTCTTAAGGATTTCAGTAAGATGCGTGCGCAATTTTGCTGCACGGCTTTCGTCATAGGACCAAGGGGCTTCCTCGGCCGTCAGATAGGTCGATTGCGCCAGTTCCATCTGGATAGCGTGCTGATTGATCTCCGGGCGGCCGTAATGGCGGGTGGTCCAGCCACCCTTGAAACGACCGTTCAAAACTGCGCTATATCCTTGTGCCTGCGAACAGATTTCCGATGTCAGCGTCTCGATCATCGGATCGCATGTCGCGCCCAGATTGGTGCCGATATTGAAATCGGGCAGGGTCCCGTCAAACAGGAACGGAATCTTGGACCGGATCGAATGGCAATCATAAAGGATCGCCACACCGTGTTTGGCGCGCACGCGCTCAAGCTCGGCGGCCAGTGCCTGATGATAGGGCGCGTGGAATGTTGCCGCCCGATAGGCAATGTCGTCTTCGGTCGGGGCAACGTCCCAGATATTCTCGCCGTCAAAGTCGGTCAGCGGCACAAGGGTGGTGGTGTTTTGACCGGGATAGAGGCTGACACCTTCGGGGTCGCGGTTGGCATCAATCACATAACGATGAAACGTTGCGCGCACCGTCGTCGCACCATCCAGCAACCCGTCATAAAGGGTGTGAATATGCCAGTCGGTATCAGCCAGTTCACGGCCACGATCATTCAGCTTTGCGGCAATGTCATCGGGAACATAAGTACCCGTGTGGGGCAGACCCAGAACGATCGGGCTATCGCCGCGTTTGATTTCAACCGGGTTGGTCATGATCAGGCATCCTCCCCAACGACAAAGCCCGAAAGCTTGGCCGCTGCGACAAGGGTGCCTTGGCTCACAAGCTCTGCGGCCTTGGCCAGATCCGGGGCCATGTAACGGTCTTCCTTGACGGTCGGGATGTCGGCGCGAACGGATTTCAGAACATTGAGCAGCCCCGGGCTGGTCTTAAGCGGGGCACGGAATTCAACGCCCTGTGCCGCACAGATCAGCTCGACACCCAGAATGTTCGAAAGGTTGGCATTCATCCGGGCCAGGCGGCGTGCGCCGTGGGCTGCCATCGACACATGGTCTTCCTGATTGGCACTGGTCGGCGTGCTGTCGGTCGAACACGGGTTGGCCAGATGTTTGTTTTCACTCATCAGGGCTGCTGTTGTCACCTCGGCAATCATCAGACCGGAATTCAGGCCGGGTTCCGGGGTCAGGAACGGCGGCAAATCGTGCGACAGGGTCGGATCGACCATCAATGCAACACGGCGCTGGGCAATTGCCCCGATCTCGGCAACCGCAAGCGCGATCTGATCGGCGGCAAAGGCCACCGGCTCGGCGTGGAAGTTCCCGCCCGAAACAATGCGGCCGTCTTCTTTCAGAACCAGCGGGTTGTCGGTGACCGCATTGGCTTCGATCTCAAGCGTCTGACCGGCAAAGCGCAGCAAATCCATCGCCGCCCCGGTGACCTGTGGCTGGCAGCGGATGCAATAGGGGTCCTGAACACGGGTATCGCCTTCGCGGTGGCTTTCGCGGATTTCCGATCCGGTCATCAGATCGCGCATCGCACGCGCGACATTGATCTGGCCCGGATGGCCACGAAGGGTATGGATCTCATCGACCAGCGGGGCGGTCGATCCCATGATGGCATCGGTCGAAAGCGATGCGGTCACAATCGAACTTGCCGCATTGCGCCAGGCCGAAAACAGCCCAACCAGCGCACAGGCGGTTGAAAACTGCGTGCCGTTAATCAGTGCCAGGCCTTCTTTCGGGCCGAGCACCACCGGGGTCAGGCCAGCCTTGGCAAGTGCCTCGCCACCCGGCAGGGTCGCACCTTCATAGATGGCTTCGCCCGCACCAATCATGACGGCTGCCATATGCGCCAGCGGGGCCAGATCGCCCGATGCGCCAACCGATCCTTGCGACGGGACGACGGGGGTAACGCCCTTGGCCAGCATGCCTTCGATCAGTTCGATCAGATCCCAACGCACACCGGATGCGCCGCGCCCGAGTGATAGCAATTTCAACGCCATCATCAAACGGGTGGTCGCGATATCAAGCGGCTCACCCACGCCGCAGCAATGGCTGAGGATCAGGTTGCGTTGCAGGGTTTCGGTATCTTCCGGGGCAATCTTGACCGAGGCCAGTTTGCCAAAGCCGGTATTCACGCCATATACCGCGTCGCTGCCATCGGCCGCCTTGCGCACCATTGCGTGCGCCGCTTCAACATCGTCGCGGGCCGATGGGTCGAGTTTGACTGCGACCTGATCACGCCAGATGCGTTCAAGCTCTGCCAGTTTGACCGAGGCGGGGATAAGGGTGACAGTCATAATCTATCCTCAGGGCATATGTTGATGCGGTGGCGCAGTTATCTTTGGGCTCAGGCGGCGGTGCTTTCACCGCCAACAATGCGTTCGAACAGCGGGTTGAACCCGATGCGGTATGCAAGCTCGGCCGGGTGTTTGGCATTCCAGATCGCAAGATCAGCCCGCAGTCCCGGCTTGATCCGACCGGTATCCGACAGGCCAAGGGCGCGCGCCGCATGGGCAGTCGCGCCAACAAGCGCCTCTTCGGGCGTCAGGCGGAACAGCGTGCAGGACATATTCATGGTCAAAAGGATCGATGCCAGCGGCGAAGAGCCGGGATTGCAATCGGTCGCAATCGCCATCGGCACGCCGTGCTTGCGAAATGCGTCAATCGGCGGCAGCTGGGTTTCATGCAGGGTATAAAACGCACCGGGCAGAAGTACCGCGACGGAGCCAGACTTGGCCATGGCGATCGCGTCTTCTTCGGTGGCGTATTCAATATGATCGACCGAAATTGCCCCATATTCGGCGGCCAGTTTGGTGCCGCCGATATTCGATAGCTGTTCGGCATGGAGTTTGACCGGAATGCCAAGCTCGCGGGCAACGTCAAACACGCGTTTGATTTGATCGGTGTTAAAGGCAATGCCTTCGCAGAACCCGTCAACGGCGTCGACCAGTCCTTCAGCGTGGGCGGCTTTCAGGGCCGGAATGCAGACATCATCAATATAGCCGTCCGGGTTGTCTTTATATTCAACCGGCACCGCATGGGCGCCAAGGAAGGTGGTTTTGATCCGTACATTACGATGATCGGCAATTTTCCGGGCTGCGCGCAGCATATTAAGCTCGGTCTCGCGATCAAGGCCATAACCCGACTTGACCTCGATCATCGACACGCCCTCTGCCAGCAGCGCATCCACGCGCGGCAGGGCGGATGTTAAAAGATCCTCAATTGATGCTTCGCGGGTCGCCTTCACGGTCGAAACAATGCCGCCGCCAGCACGCGCGACTTCTTCATAGCTTGCACCCTTCAGGCGCATTTCAAACTCGACCGCGCGGTCGCCGCCATGGACAACATGGGTGTGGCAATCAATCAGAGCCGGGGTGATCAGGCGACCTTCAAGGTCACGCGCTGGACCGTCAAGATAGGCTGCCGGGATGGCGTCATCCGCGCCGACCCAATCGATCAGGCCGTCCTTGATGGCAATCGCGCCGCACTCGATCAGGCCATAACTGTCCTGATCCTCAATCGTGACGATTTTTGCGTTTCGAAGCAGCATCGCGAAGCATCACCTCTTGATAAGTTTGTTATTAAAGATAATATGTACGTACATAATATTTCTGTCAAGACGGGTAGAGGCAATGAAGGTTATTTGGGCAAATCAGGCACTTACGACATCAGGCTGGCAGCGCAATGTCCGGATCGAGATTGATGAGAATGGCAGAATTGCGGCGATTCAGGCCGATTCTGCTGCGCCATCCGATGCCACAAGCAAAACCGATATTCTTCTTCCGGCGATTTCAAACCTGCATAGCCACGCGTTCCAGCGTTCCATGGCCGGCTTGACCGAACGGCGCGGGCCAGATCCGCGCGATACCTTCTGGACCTGGCGGCAATTGATGTTCCGCTTCCTCGATCAGCTGACCCCGGATCATGTCGAGGCGATCGCAGCATTCGTTCAGATGGAAATGTTGGAGGCCGGGTATGCCAACAATACAGAATTCCATTACCTGCATCACCGCCCCGGTGGGCATTTGTATGACAATATCGCCGAGATGGCCGAACGCATTGCGGCGGCCACCGAAATCACCGGCATCGGTCTGACGCTTCTGCCCGTGCATTATCAATATGGTGGCTGTGACAAGCGCCCGCTTGGTCCCGGCCAAATCCGGTTTGGCAACGATCCCGACCAGTTCACCAAATTGTATGAGGAATCCGTTCGCGCGATCAAAAACCTTCCCGCGGATACGGTGATGGGTGTCGCGCCACATTCCCTACGTGCCGTTGGCCGCGAAGATTTGCTTGCAACCAGTCTTCTATCCAAGGACGGACCGATCCACATGCATCTGGCCGAACAACTGGCCGAGGTCGATGAAGTGCGCGAAAGCTGGGGCAAGCGCCCAACCGAATGGCTGCTTGAAAATGCCGATGTGAATTCGAACTGGTGTTTGATCCATTGCACCCAGATGGAAGAACACGAAACCCTTGAGCTGGCCAAAACCGGTGCTGTGGCCGGTCTGTGCCCGATCACCGAAAGCAGTCTGGGCGATGGCATCTTTGATGGCGTGCGCTATCTCAATGCCGGTGGGGTGATTGGTGTGGGGTCGGATTCCAATATCCGTATTTCGCTCTCGGAAGAATTGCGGACCCTGGAATACAGCCAGCGCCTGCGCGATAATTCCCGCGCGGCTTTGGCAACCGAACAAAAATCGACCGCACGGCGCATTTATGACGCAGCGGCCAAGGGCGGCGCACAGGCCGCCGGGCGCGATGCGGGCCGGATCGAGGTCGGCGCACTGGCCGATTTGATGGCCCTTGATGGTTCGGCGGTTGACCTGATCGGCCGGACAGGCGATACGATCCTCGATACATATATCTTTGCCGGAGATGATCGCATGGTGCGTGATGTCTGGTCGGCCGGTCGCCATGTTGTGACCGAGGGCCGCCACATCGCCCATGACGCAATCACCAGCCGGTATCGCAAAGTGATGGAACAACTCAAGGAAGCAGTGTGAACAGCACGGAACAGCAAAGCTGGCAATCCGTCCATGACGAGGTTTTGCGCCGCATTCATACGCGTGTTTGGAAGCCCGGCGATCTGATCCCCAAGGAAGTCGAGCTGGCCGAGCAACTTGGCTGTGCGCGGGCCACCGTGAACCGTGCGCTGCGCGAACTGGCATCCGAAGGGTTTCTGGATCGCAGGCGCAAGGCGGGCACGCGGGTGGCAGCCCACCCGGTGCGGCGCGCCAAGCTTGATATTCCGGTCATCCGGCTTGAGATCGAAGGACGCGGACAGAAATATGCCTACGCCCTGCTGTTTAGCGAACGGCGTACACCGCCCCCGGAAATCTGCGCCAATCTGGGCGTCACGGCCGAAAGTGACATGCTGCATATCACGTCGCTTCATCTAGCCGATGGCAAGCCGTTCATGTTTGAGGATCGCTGGGTGTCGATTGCCGCAACCCCGACGATCCTTGATGCCGATCTTGAAAAAATCAGCGCCAATGAATGGCTGGTGTTGCATGCGCCCTATACCCGCGGCGATATCTATTTCTCCGCGGTCAATGCCAGCGCGGCAGAGGCCAAGGTGCTGCGCACCGATCCGGGCACATCACTTTTCCTGATGGAGCGTACCACCTGGGAAAATAACACCGGCATCACGTCGGCGAGGCTTCTGTTTGCGCCGGGCTATCGCAAGCATTCTGCGATCTGATTGCGGTTCTGGTGGGCGAAGTCGGCCATTGATCGGCTTTGCCACAGGTTTTCTTGAAGGCCACACCAAACCGGTGCGTTACAGATTTTCGGATATCAGAATTTCAATGCGAATGCGTTCCTGAGAGGCCAGAGTCTCGCGGTTTTCGCATTTGGCTCTGAGGGTGCGTATGGCGCTTCGCACGATGTGCCCGGGGTCTTGATTGATCAGCGCATCAAGCGTGTTGTCACGTAACGCCTGTTCAGTGGATGGGGTGCGCTCGTGGGCAATGGTGATCAGTTTCTTGTCAGGGTTTAGCTTGCGCGCGCATTCAATTGCCAAGCGGGCTTCCGAACCCATGATGTACAATCCGACAATGTCGGGGTGGGCGGCAAAGGCATTTTCCAGAACAAGTTTGGTTCGTTCCGGATAGCCATGTGTTTCAAGGGTCGGCAGCGCATGGAATTGCGGGTAGCCGGGGCTCATGATCCGGTCAAAGCCAAGCCTGCGTTCAAGACTGTCACGAGATTGCATGGTCTCGGCAAGGACAAGAATGTCTCCCGATTGGGTGCCAAGAAACCGGGCCATAAGGCGCCCGGCTGTGGCACCTGCAGCCACGTTATCAATGCCGACAAACGATTGGCCGTCTTCTTCCTGCTGGTTGGAAACAATAGCAACCGTCTGAATACCGCGTTCACGCATCCGATAAAGCGCATCGCGGATCTGTGGTGTTTCCGGGGCCATGATTGCGATGCCGTCATATTCACTTGCTGACAGGCGAGACAGTGTCCTTGCCGCGCGATGCGGGTCATGTTCATCAATGCGTACGATTTTGGTCTGGATCATCTCGGCGCGGCTGGCCTGATCAAACTCTGAGATATGTTTGATGATGACGCTCAGGAACTCGTCGCCAGAACGCGGCACGACAAATCCAAATCGATAGCCGCGCTGGCGGGCCAGTGTGGCAGCGACCTGATTGCGCTCAAAGCCGATGCGCGTGATTGCCTCGTTAACGGCATCGACGGTTTTCTGGCGCACACCGGATCGTCCATTCAGTACCCGGTCAACCGTCGCAAGGCTGACACCGGCGGCCTTCGCAAGGTCTTTTGTGGTCGGTCTCATTGATTCTTAAGGCCCAGATTCAGTCTGTTTTTTTTCTATCTTACCCTCAACCATCGGAGACGTCTCTGCAAGAAAATTGAGGTACGTACCGCAAAAATTACTCATTTTGAGGTGCGTACCTCAAAAACTTGTGGTAGAAGTGTCGCAGTCGCTAAAAAGCTGCGACTTTCCAACGGGAGGAAAAACAAAATGAAATCAACAGTTTTAAAGACCGCGGTTGCGTCCGCAATCGTGGCAGGCGCGCTTCCTACAGCAGCCGCTGCAGAAGATCTTACCTTGTGCTGGGCGGCATGGGATCCGGCAAATGCCCTTGTAGAGCTTTCCAAAGACTTCGAGGCCAAAAGCGGCCACAACATGAGCTTCGAGTTCGTGCCGTGGACGTCGTTTGCAGATCGCATGCTTAATGAGCTGAACTCAGGTGGTCAGCTTTGCGATTTGATGATCGGGGACAGTCAATGGATTGGCGGCGGTGCCGAAAATGGGCACTACGTCAAATTGAACGATTTCTTTGACGCCAATAATATCGACATGGGTGATTTCATTCCGGCAACTGTGACCGGATATGCAGAATGGCCCAAAAATACGCCGAACTACTATGCGCTGCCGGCTTTCGGGGATGTGGTCGGCTGGACGTATCGCAAGGACTGGTTCGAGCGTCCGGACATTCGTGCCGAGTATAAAGAAAAGTACGGCCGTGAACTGGGCGTGCCGGAAACCCTCGAGGAACTGAAGGATATTGCCCAGTTCTTCCAGGGACGCGAGATTGATGGCAACACGGTCTATGGTGCGGCGATCTATACCGAACGCGGATCCGAAGGCATCACCATGGGTGTTACCAATGCGCTCTACAACTATGGTTTCCAGTATGAAAACCCGGATCAGCCCTATGATATCGATGGGTTCGTCAATTCCGACGGTGCGGTCGCCGGGCTGGAATACTACAAGGAACTGTATGATACCGCCACACCCCCGGGTTCTTCGAACTGGTATATGGGCGAAAACATTGATGCCTATAAATCCGGCCAGGTCGCGCTTCAGATGAACTTTGCCTTTATCTGGCCCGGTGTTGAAGCCGACCCCAATGTTGGTGGTGGAAAATCCGGATACTTCCCGAACCCGGCAGGTCCGGAAGGGCAATATGCCCAGCTTGGCGGTCAGGGGATTTCGGTTGTTGCCTATTCCGAAAAACAGGATGCCGCCCTTGAATATATCCAGTGGTTTGCCCAGCCTGAAATTCAGGCCCGCTGGTGGGAGCTTGGTGGTTATTCTGCGCTGCGTGCCGTGGTCGAAGATCCCGGTTTCGCAAGCAGTCAGCCATACGCACAGACCTTCCTTGATAGCATGGCAATCGTGAAGGACTTCTGGGCGGAACCTGCTTATGCCGATCTGCTTTTGTCGATGCAGGAGCGCGTCCACAACTATGTTGTTGCCGGTGACGGTACAGCAAAGGAAGCGCTTGATGATCTGGTCAAAGACTGGATCGAAGTCTTCGAAGACGAAGGCAAGCTGTAAGTCATCTTGCTGAAGATGACTGGCTCTGGACCGGTCCTGGTGTGATGATTAATTGCGCCGGGACCATTCCCGACAAAAGCAGAAACCGTGTGGCCTTGCCGCATGGTCAAGGGCATCCATAATGAAGAATATTCCGATCGAAAAGATCGCCAGCGCGACGCCGGACGGTGTGGCGCGGCACATTCGGGGCCTGTCGGACCGAAGCATCGCATGGATTTTTGTTGCACCAACGATCTTCCTGCTGCTGGCGATCAACATTTTTCCACTGATCTGGACGGTGTGGCTGAGTTTTACCAACAGCCGTGTAAACCGCCCCAACCGTGATGTTGATTGGGTGGGGTTGCGTAATTACGAGCGCATCCTGACCGATTCCGATATCTGGAACACGATGCAGGCAACCGCGCATTTTCTGATCTGGACCATCGTCTTGCAGGTCCTGATCGGCTTTATGCTGGCATTCCTGATTAACAAGAAGTTCCGGGGCAACGACCTGTGGACGACGATAATTGTCTTTCCAATGATGCTGTCGCCAGCGGTGGTCGGCAACTTCTGGACCTTTTTGTATCAGCCGCAAATTGGCCTTTTCAATTATGTCATCGCCTTCTTTACCGGTGCTGATCCGGCAAGCTTTTCGATGATTGGTGATGTGCATCTGGCGCCCTGGGCAATCGTGATTGCCGATACCTGGATGTGGACGCCATTTGTGATGCTGATCTGTCTGGCAGGTCTGCGATCAATTCCCGAAAGTATCTATGAGGCGGCCGAGTGTGATCGCGCGTCGAAATGGCGGCAATTCTGGACGATCACTGTTCCGATGGTGCTGCCGTTCTTGATGCTGGCCGTGCTGTTCCGCGGGATTGAGAACTTCAAGATGTTTGACCTTGTGGTCCAGCTTACCGGCGGTGGTCCGGGAAATACGACGACATTGACGTCAATCGACCTGAAACGCGAAGCCTTTGAAAAATGGCGAACCGGATACTCGTCGGCTTATGCCGTCATTCTGTTTGTGACGGTGTTCGGGCTTGCGTCGATTTATGTCAAAGCTCTCAACAAGGTAAAAGAAAGATGAGTTTTTCTGTTACAGAACCAAATAAGGGGACCAAATGGGTCGCCGGGGTCCTTGTTGTTGGCTATGCGCTGGTAACGATTGCACCCTTGTTATGGATCATTGCGACCGGGTTCAAGTCACCTGCTGATTCCATCGCCTATCCGCCCAAGGTGGTTTTTGAACCATCGATGGAAGGATATGTGAACCTGTTTACCGAACGTACACGGGCGACCGACGATATGCTTGAAGAAGCCGGCGAGCCCGAAACCTGGTACGAGGAAATCGCCCGCAATCAGGGAACCGTGATCAGCGGTCCGTCGCGCTATGGCGAACGTTTCCTCAACTCGGTCATTATTGGGTTTGGCTCAACCGCACTGTGCATGATCCTTGGGACAGCTGCGGCCTATGCGTTCAGCCGTTTTCGGGTGCCGCTCAAGGATGACCTGCTGTTCTTCATTCTTTCAACGCGCATGATGCCGCCAATTGCGGTCGCCATTCCGATTTTTCTGATGTTCAGAAATCTTGGGCTGAATGACACGCATCTGGGAATGATCCTGCTTTATACGGCCGTAAACCTGTCATTGTCGGTCTGGTTGCTTAAGGGATTCATTGATGAAATCCCGATCGAGTATGAAGAAGCCGCCCTCATTGATGGCTATACCCGTTTTCAGGCCTTCTACAAGGTGGTGTTGCCACAGGCGGCTACGGGCATCGCATCCACAGCGATCTTCTGTTTGATCTTTGCGTGGAACGAATATGCGTTTGCTGTGCTGCTGACATCTGGCACTGCCCAGACAGCGCCACCCTTCATTCCGACAATCATTGGTGTGGGTGGCAAGGACTGGCCCGCGGTTGCCGCCGGTGCGACCATCTTCCTTGTGCCCGTCATGGTCTTCACCATCCTGTTGCGCAAACATCTGTTGCGCGGGATTACGTTTGGAGCCGTACGCAAATGAGCAATTTCATCAATAAACTTCTGATGCTGCGCCGTGGTCCATGGGAAATGGTGGCGTCGGTCCTTATTGCGCTGGGTGTTGTCATGCTGATGCAACCGTTTGCGATCACGCTATACACCTATTCCTTTATCACCACGCTGATCGGAACAGTCATGTTCATCATCGTCAGCCATTTCCCGGAGTAACCCATGGCACAGATCAGAATTGAAAACGTGCGCAAGGATTTCGGGGCGTTTACGGCGGTTCAGTCGTCAAGCTTCACGATTGAAGACGGTGAGTTCTTCATGCTTCTGGGACCGTCTGGCTGTGGCAAGACAACCACGCTGCGCATGATGGCCGGGCTTGAGTTGCCCACGCGGGGCGAAATCTTTATCGATGGCGAGGAAGTGGGCCAAAAGCCTGCGAGCCAGCGCGATATTGCCTTTGTTTTTCAGATGTTTGCCCTTTATCCGCATATGAATGTGCGCGCCAATATCAGCTATCCTCTGAAAAGTCAGGGGATGAAATCAGGCGATATCAAGAAGAAGGTCGGTGAAGTTGCCGAGATTCTTGGCATCACGAACATCCTTGACCGCCCGGTTGGCGGGTTGTCTGGCGGGGATCGCCAGCGCGTTGCGTTGGGTCGGGCAATTGTCCGTGACCCCAAGGCATTTTTCATGGATGAGCCGCTTGGTGCGCTGGATGCCGAGTTCCGCGAACATATGTCCGAGGAACTGCGCGCGCTGCATGACCGTATGGGGGCAACCACGGTTTACGTCACCCATGATCAGCTCGAAGCAATGCAGATGGGCGACAAGATCGTGGTTATGAACCATGGCGTCGTCGAACAGTTTGGCGTTCCCCAGGACATCTATGACTGGCCTGCAACCCGCTTTGTGGCCGAATTTATCGGATCGCCACCAATGAACTTTCTTGAGTTCGACGGGATGATTGGCACTGGCGGAACAGAGGTACGGTTAAACGATGTCCTCATGGAAGTGCCGCAAAGCCGCGAAGGGGCAAATGGCAAACTGACATTTGGCATACGTCCCGAACATGTCGATTTTGATGATGACGCTCCCTATCGGGGGCGGGTGATTGCGACCGAGTATCTTGGCACCACCCAGATCGTCACTTTCGATACGCCAAATGGTTTGCTCAAGGCGCGTGTTCCCAGCCATGAAGTGGTAACGAACGGGCAGTTGATTGGTCTGCGGTTTGATCCAAGAACCATCACTTTGTTTGATGCCCAACATGGCAAGGCATTGCGTTCACAGGCGAATGAAGGAGTGCTCGGACATGGCTGAGGTAAGCTTGACTGGCGTAACCAAGCGCTTTGGGGCGGATGTGGCGCTTGATGATGTGACAATGACCATTCCGCATGGTTCTTTTGTTGTGCTTCTGGGGCCGACCGGGGCTGGAAAAACCACAACGCTTCGGATGGTTTCGGGGCTTGATAAGCCTGATGCCGGGCAAATCATGATTGGTGGCCGCGACATGACCGGGCTGACCCCGGCGCAACGCGACGTCGCCATGGTGTTTCAGCAATATTCGCTTTATCCGCATATGACGGTGCGCGAAAATCTGGAATTCCCGCTGAAATCACCAATTCTGAAAACGCCCAAAGATGAAATCAAACGCAAAGTCGGTGAAATCGCCGAAATCTTGCAGATCAGTCACAAGCTCGACAACAAGGCGACCGAGTTGTCGGGCGGCGAGATGCAGCGTGTGTCAATCGGGCGGGCGCTGGTGCGTAAACCAACGGTTTATCTGATGGATGAACCACTAAGTTCCCTTGATGCCAAGCTGCGTGCAGACCTTCGGGTTGAACTGAAATCCATTCAGGCGGACTCGGGTGCGACCCTTTTGTACGTTACCCACGATCAAATCGAAGCCATGACCATGGCAACCCATGTCGGGGTGCTTGATCAGGGGCGGTTGGTTCAGTTCGGGGCACCGCGCGAGATCTATGAAGATCCGGTCAGTATCTATGCGGCAAGCCGCCTTGGCCTGCCACGGATCAATGTTCTGCCTGCCGATGTTTTTGCAGGTGCCCCCAGCGGCGCAACCCAAATCGGATTGCGTCCGGAACAAATCATCCAGGGCGAGGGCGAAGAAAGCTTCGTCCAGCGGGTTGAGCATCTTGGGGATCAGACGCGCTTGCATCTGACGTTCAAGTCCCATGACCTGATCACGGTCACGGATGCCCACACCGAACTGAAAACCGGAGACATCGTCAAGATTAGTCCACGGAACCCATTCTACTTCGGCGCTGATGGCGCCCGGATGGCTTGAAGGAGATCACAATGGCCCAATTCATAAACAATAAAGACGCGACTGTAACCGAAGCCATTGATGGTGTGATCAAGGCATCCGGCGGTAAGTTGGCCCGGATTGACGGTTATCCGCATATTCGCGTGGTTGTGCGCAACGACTGGGACAAGTCAAAGGTTGCCATAGTGTCTGGTGGTGGTTCCGGCCATGAACCCGCACATGCCGGATTTGTCGGGGCAGGCATGCTTACTGCGGCTGTTTGCGGGGATGTGTTTGCATCCCCGTCGGTTGACGCGGTGCTTGCCGGAATCTTGTCTGTCACCGGCCCGTCAGGGTGTTTGCTGATTGTCAAAAACTATACGGGCGACCGGCTGAATTTCGGTTTGGCAGCAGAACGCGCGCGCGCTTTTGGTCTTAAGGTCAACATTGTCATTGTTGATGATGATATTGCCTTGCCGGACTTGCCGCAGCCCCGCGGTGTGGCGGGGACGCTTTTTGTTCACAAGATAGCAGGTGCGATGGCCGAAAGCGGGGCGTCGCTTGAAGATGTCACTGCGGCTGCCGAACGGGTGATTGCCGGGACCAAATCCATCGGCATGTCACTTGATACCTGTACCGTTCCGGGTTCCCCCAAGGAAAACCGCATTGGTGATGGTAAGGCAGAGCTTGGCCTTGGTATTCATGGTGAAGCGGGTGTTCAGCAGATTGATTACCATAATGCCGAACAGGCCATGGCTGCGGTCACGGCCAAACTTGCCGCGGTGATGGAAAACAAGCCGCATGTGGTGTTGCTCAACAACCTTGGCGGGACGTCTGTGCTTGAGATGGCGATTCTGGCAAACGACCTGATCAATTCGTCGATTGCCAAGAATCTGAAATTCATCGTAGGGCCAGCCGCCATGATGACGTCGCTTGATATGCGGGGCTTTTCTGTTTCCGTGTATCCGGTTAGTGCCGAAGACCATGCCTGGTTGTCGGCACCCTGCGCCCCGTCGGCGTGGCCTGGATGCAACCCGATAAAGCCGGTCAGTGTTGTTGAACTTCCCGATGGACTGACGCCGATCCAGCCGATCCCCTCTGAACACCGGCAGACAGCGGCGTTCCTGACCCAATGCTGTCACATTCTGATTGATGCCGAGAATGACCTGAATGCGCTTGATGCCAAGTCAGGTGACGGGGATACAGGCTCAACGCTTGCCACTGCCGCAAGGGCCTTGATGGGGGCGCTTGATCGACTGCCACTTGCCGATCACACCCAGCTTTTGCGCGCCATCGGGCAGGAGCTTAGCCAGACAATGGGCGGATCATCCGGTGTGTTGCTGGCAATCTTCTTTACCGCTGCGGGTGATGCGGCCTCAAGCGGGCGCTCGATGGTCGCATCACTCAAGGACGGTCTGGAGCGCATGCAGCAAATCGGGGGGGCTGAGCTTGGTGATCGCACCATGGTTGATGCCCTGAAACCCGCACTGAATGCCCTTGAAGAAAAAGACCTTTCGGCTGCGGCAGATGCTGCGCGCAAGGGGGCTGTTCATACCTCGACCATTGTGAAGGCAAAAGCCGGGCGCGCATCCTATATCAATGCCGAACAGCTTGAAGGTCATATTGACCCCGGGGCCGAGGCCGTAGCCCGTTTGTTCGAACAGCTCAGCGCCCAGTAAAACAAAAAGCTTGCATCAAAACACCCCCATCATTCGTTATGTGACGGGGGTGTTTTGCAACCACTAAATCCCGGTGACGCGGGTTTGTTGGTGCTGCTTTCGGGCCACGGGCTACAGGTCGCAGGATACGAAGATATCCTCTACGCGAAATGCGGGTGGCAAGCAGACTACGTCAAATGCGTTGCCAGAAATTCTTGCGTGCGGGCATGGGCCACTTCAGCAGCGGCGGGGACATAGGCTGTGCGCGCTTCGTTGGCGAAGGCATGACCCGCCTCATACATGTGGATTTCCATGTCGGGCATGGCGGCCTTTGCCTCTTCGATCATCTCGATCGGTACATGACTGTCGGCAAGGCCAAAATGCCCAAGGAACGGTTTGGCCAGCGGGCGGTCCAGATACAGGTTCAGCCGTGTCCCGTAAAATGCCACAGCTGCCGCGATATCAAGGCTTTGGGCGCACCGCAAAGCCAAACCACCGCCCCAGCAAAAACCGATCACCGCAACTTTGCCGCCATTGGCTTCGAGGGCGTTGATGGTGGCATCAATGTCACAAAGATTGTCTGACAGGTCAGACGCCATCATCAAGGCGCGGGCCCGCTCGAAATCGTCGAAGTCGACAGCCGCCTTGGGTTCAATCCGGTCAAACAGGGCAGGGACGGCAACCTTATAGCCAAGTTCAGCATACTTTCTTGCTACACCCTTGAGCTGTTCGGTGACGCCAAAGATTTCTTGCAGGATCACGATACCGCCGCGGCGCGCACCAACAGGGTCTTCAAACCAGCAATCCAGTGTATGGCCATCAGCCGCAGTTATGGTTTTCATCATGGTCGTCGTTTCCGTTTCATGCCGAACTGATTTTGGCTGCGATGATATCGAATTGCCGGACCAGAACAATGCTGTTGAATTAATTGGATAATGTTTTGTCCAAGAGGCTTGCCTTGGGGGAACATGATATGACATCAATATTGTATGAGGAATAACCCATCTTTTTGCAGCGTTTGGCGAAGAACAAGACGCGCAAATCATCCCAATGACGAACTCAGGAGAGAGAATTCATGAAGCTTTTGCGCTATGGCCCGTTGGGGGCAGAAAAACCGGGGCTTTGTGATGTTGGTGGTGTCATTCGGGATCTGTCGGGTGTGGTTGATGATTTTGATCCGACCACGATTTCTGATGAAACCTTTGCGCGTATTGCGGCACTTGATCCTGAAAGTCTGCCTGTTGTGTCCGGCAACCCGCGCATTGGGGCCTGTGTCGGCCAGCCGGGCAAGTTCATTTGTATCGGGTTGAATTATTCGGACCATGCGGCTGAGGCTGGTATGGACGTTCCGCCCGAACCAATCATTTTCTTTAAGGCGACGTCGGCCGTGTGCGGCCCGAATGACGCCATCGAAATCCCGCGCGGTTCGACAAAAACCGACTGGGAGGTCGAGCTTGGCATTGTGATTGGCAAGCATGCCAAATATGTCGATGAAGCCGACGCGCTTGATTATGTCGCAGGCTATTGTTTGATCAATGATGTCTCGGAGCGCACTTTCCAGCTTGAGCATTCCGGTCAGTGGGTGAAAGGCAAAAGTGCTGATACCTTTGGCCCGACGGGCCCCTGGCTTGTGACCCGCGACGAGATCGAGGATCCGCAAAACCTTGCCATGTGGCTTGATGTCAATGGTGTGCGCTATCAGGACGGCAGTACGAAAACCATGGTGTATGGCGTGGCCCATGTGGTCAGCTATCTGTCGCGCTTCATGAGCTTGCAACCGGGTGACATCATCTCGACCGGTACCCCGCCCGGTGTTGGCATGGGGCAGAACCCGCAAGTTTACCTCAAGCCCGGTGACGTCGTGGAACTTGGAATCGAGGGCTTGGGTGCGCAACGCCAGGACGTCGTCCAAGGGTAACGACAGGCGGGTAATATCCTATAAATTCCTTGTTGCACAAAAGTTTCACACGATTGTGATGGGCGTCCGGCAACTGCCGTGAACGGCGATGCGCAAAGGCATTAAGGCGCCAAAAGCTTGGATTTGTGCGATGCAGAACTCCGTGGTGACAAAAAATGTTGCCACGGACCTTGCGGTTTGCCCGATTTGGGACATTTTTCTTCAGGACAAAGTGCATTGACGTATCGTGGTTTCGAGGTGTAAGTGACTAATGGTCATTACGTTTTGGCGAGAGCACAATGTGTGATGCGTGTCCAAGGGGTATGGGGATACCGTGCGCGAATGCGCCCTTAAAGGATTGGTGATGCATATGTCTAATCTTGCGATTAATGTGAAGGAGTCCTGGCCGGCTGCAGTCGAATCAATGGATGTTTCGATTGAAGACGCCTCCCCTGTTTCTGAAACTTCCAAGCAACAAGATAATGTTGATAGCTTTGCGTTTGCAGACATCTATCTGCGTAACGCGCCTTGCTTTCTGAAGGGTATGTTGCTGCAAGCCCGCGGCGATAATGTCGAGGTTTCGCTGCGCAAACCAGATGCCGGTTTGCTGGCTTTTGAAAAAGGCGCCTGCGAGCTGAGCGCGACCTACCTGTTTTTGACGGTTGCAATGTCTGCCGCTGATGAGGAAAGTCTTGCTGAAATGCAGGCCTATTTCGAACAAAAGCTGCGGACCCTGTCGCCGCAGGCCAAGTTCGAGATCGATTGGCGAAATAAATGAACAATCGTCATTTGTTGATGTTTCAAAAGCCCGTTCAGTTTCGAACGGGCTTTTGTGTTTGTTGGGCTAGCTAAAGGCTGGTTTCTGTTTGCAGGCCCAGTTGCAAGCCTGTTGTCGTCAGGAAGGTGTTCGCGCGTATGACGTCGGACGACTTAGCTTTGCATTTCGGCTTTGCACCGGTGTTGGTTATTCGACGATAAATCTGGCGCGTGCTGAGCGCACAACCTTGGTAATATGCTCTGCAATTGCCGCGACGCTCCGGGTATCCTTGGTGTCCGGATGCTGGAGCATCCAGTAGTTTCGGGTGAAGCGGATTTCGGGCAGCAGGCGGACAAGGTCGGGGATGCCTTCGGTGGCGTAGTCATGCAGGATGCCGATGCCGTATCCATTGCGCACCGCCTCCATCTGGGCCACCACACTGCCGCATTCAAAGCGACGCTTCATCAGTTTGCCAAGGCGGGCGGCATAATCCAGCGCGCGGCTGTAAATCAGATCCTCGATATGGGTGACAAACAGGCGGTCCGTCAGATCGGCCTCGGTTTCGACCGCGCCAAAGCGTTCGATATAGGATTTCGTGGCATAGACACTCAGCGTGTAGTCGGTGAGTTTGCGGATCACAAGGCGGCCCTGCTTGGGGCGGTCCAGCGTGATGGCAATGTCGGCTTCGCGTTGGGACAGCGAAAAGGTGCGTGGCAGCGGCACCAGCTGAATGACAAGATCCGGGTGATTTGATGCAAAGTGAGCCAACTCACTTGCCAGAAAATAGTTGCCCAATCCATCCGGTACGCCGACGCGGACCGTGCCGCTGATCATTTCGGACTGGTTGGAAACGGCATTGCCCGCGCGCAGGAAGGCTGATTCAGCGGCCTCTGCCGCCTGCATCAACTCCTGTCCCGCCGGGGTCAGGTCCGATCCGGTGGTACGCCGTTCAATCAGCTTGGTGCCAAGTTCCTGTTCAAGTGCCGTCAGCTGGCGGCCCACCGTTGCGTGGTTGAGGCCAAGCTGCCGGGCAGCGGCAAGGATCTGGCCTTGGCGGGCAACAGCCAGAAAGATGCGGAAACGATCCCAATCCATGACGGGTGTGGTCCTGTGGTGACTTTAAATTTTGCACATCGAGTTTGCGGAAATGATAATTGATGTGCATCCCTGTGCATAGTCATAATGGGTACAGGTTATGAGGGGTAAAACCCCCACTTATATTAAGTACCAAGATCGTCCCACTGATCATCAGGTTTATCGGGAGAAACCCAATGGCAACCCAACTTACCCATTACATCAACGGCAAACGTGTTGCCGGTACGTCCGGTCGTTCGGCACCGGTTTTCAATCCGGCGACGGGTGCCGAAAGCGCGACGGTTGATCTGGCGTCCAAGGCCGAAGTCCGCGCAGCTGTTGAGTCCGCATCCGCAGTCGCTGCCGAATGGGCGGCAACTACGCCGCTGCGCCGTGCGCGCATTCTCAACAAGTTCCTTGGCATCCTCGAAGATCGTTCCGAAGAACTCGCCGCTGCCATCACCGCCGAACACGGCAAGGTTCTGTCCGATGCGCTGGGCGAAGTCACCCGCGGGATCGAGGTTGTCGAGTTTGCAACCGGTGCGCCGCAGCTGCTGAAAGGTGAGTTCACCGAGAATGTCGGTACCAAGGTTGACAGCCATTCCATCCGTCAGCCGCTGGGCATCGTTGCCGGTATCACGCCGTTCAACTTCCCGGCCATGGTGCCGATGTGGATGTTCCCGGTCGCCCTTGCGTGTGGCAACTGCTTCATCCTGAAACCGTCCGAGCGCGATCCGTCCGCCTCGCTTCTGCTGGCAGAATGGCTGACCGAAGCCGGTCTTCCGGACGGTGTGTTCAACGTTGTTCAGGGTGACAAGGAAGCCGTTGATGCGCTTCTGTTTGATCCGGATGTTTCGGCCATCAGCTTTGTCGGCTCGACCCCGATTGCCAAATACATCTACGAAACTGCAACCGCACAGGGCAAACGTTGTCAGGCCCTTGGTGGGGCGAAAAACCACATGATCATCATGCCAGATGCCGACATGGATCAGGCGGTTGATGCCCTGATGGGCGCCGCTTACGGTTCGGCCGGCGAGCGTTGCATGGCCATTTCGGTTGCTGTTCCGGTTGGCAAGGAAACGGCAGATACCCTGATCGAAAAGCTGGTTCCGCGCATCAATGAACTGCGTGTGGCACCGGGCACGGATCCGGCCGCCGAAATGGGCCCGCTGGTAACTGCTGCACACCGCGACAAGGTTGTTGGCTATATCAACAAGGGTGTCGAAGAAGGTGCCAAGCTGGTCGTTGATGGTCGTGACATCAAGCTTCAGGGCTATGAAGACGGCTACTTCGTTGGTGGCACCCTGTTTGATGACGTCACCCCGGATATGAGCATCTACAAGGAAGAGATCTTTGGTCCGGTTCTGTCGGTGGTGCGCACCGATGATTTTGATACCGCTGCCAACCTTGTTGACGATCATGAATATGGCAACGGCACCGCGATCTTTACCCGCGATGGTGGCACCGCGCGTGAATTTGCGGCACGTACCCAGACCGGTATGGTTGGCATCAACGTGCCGATCCCGGTTCCGATGGCCTTCCATTCGTTTGGCGGCTGGAAGGCATCGCTGTTCGGTGACCATCACATGCATGGCCCGGAAGGCGTTCGCTTCTATACCAAGCTGAAAACCATCACCTCGCGCTGGCCGACCGGTATTCGCAAGGGTGCTGAATTCGTCATGCCGACGATGAAATAAGCGACGGATTAAGCATTGCGATCACCGCAATGAGCAAGATTGAGCAAGGGCGCGCAAAGTTTGTTTTGCGCGCCCTTCTTGTATCTGGAAGGTGGATTACTTGGCCAGGGTATCGGGTCTTGCCGGGGCAATGGCCTCCATCACCTCTCCGGGGATGAAAACGCGGAACGTCGCCCCTTGTCCTGCCGGGCTTTCAGCCCAGATTTTGCCCTGACAATGTTCGACAACATGTTTGGCGATTGCCAGTCCAAGGCCGGAACCGGATGGTTTGGGTTTGTCGTCGGCGTATTTGCCGCCGCGCGAGAATTTGTCAAAGATGATCTCAAGCTCGTTGGGGGCAACGCCGTTGCCGTTGTCGGTGATCGACACCAGATAACCGCCATCCATGGCCTCGCCCCGGACAGAGACCTCGGGATGATCGGGGTCAGAGAACTTGGCCGCGTTGGAAAGCAGGTTGATAAAGACCTGTGTCAGGCGGTCCCGGTCGACATGTAACAATACCGAATTGCGCGAATATTCCGTGGTCAGCACCACGCCCTTGGAATCAAACAGGCCTTTGACCGCATCGATGCTTTCATCAAGCACCGTACGCGGATCCACCTCGACCGCACGCCAGTCGGAATGACCGGCTTCCAGGCGGGCAAGATCAAGGTGATCATCAATCAGGCGTGTGAGACGTTCGCTTTCACGGACAATAATCTCAAGGAAGTGGTCGGCCTGTTTCGGGTCAAGGTTGGGCGAATCGACCAGAATCTCGGAGAAGGACCGGATCGATGTCAGTGGGGTTCTGAATTCATGACTGACCATTGTCAGGAATTCATCCTTGAGCCGGTCCAGTTCCTTGAGCCGTTCATTGGCCGCGCGCAGCTCGGCAGCGGTTTTTTCAAGCTCGCGGGACTTGGTTTCAAGGCGTTGGGAATACTCGATGACGTGCGATGTTTCTTCAAGAATCTCAAGCACTTCATCAAGACTGACCATCTCCCCCTTGGCAACAGATGACACCATGACACGCGCCGATGCCGCCCCGATGGACCCCGCCAGCAGGCGTTCGGTAAAGGCGATCATGTCGGCATCGGCTTCGCCCTTGCCCCGCCACGAAGGATCAATGCTTCGGTCAAACTGGCGGAAGGACTGATAGGCGCGATCCCGGCCCAAAAACCGTTCAACCAGTTCATAAAGATCATTGGCCGAGGCCGATGACCGCCAGATCACCGTATCCTGACCTTTGCGCGAAAAGGCATCGACAAACAGGGTTGCCTGAATACGTTCAAGCGCACTTGGTACGGTAAACAGGCTGATCAGGACATAGGCGGCAGTATTAAGCGAAATCGACCAGATCAGGGCATGGGTCAGCGGCGCAAAATCGGTCAGGCCAAACAGGCTTTCGGGGCGCAACCACGGATGGCCAAACGCGCCGTTCAGAATTAATGACGGATCCATCCAGCCACTGTCGGCAAGCGATGGCAGCAACAAGGTATAGCCCCAAACGGCAAAGCCGATGGTCAGTGCGACCTGCGCACCGGTGCGTGTGCCACCTTTCCAGTACAGGCCGCCAATCATGATCGGGATGAACTGGGCAATGGCGGCAAAGGAAATCAGGCCGATTTCAGCCAAGGCATCGCTGGCCCCGGCAGACCGGTAATAGGCAAAGCCCATAAACACCACGACAACGATGGACGCGCGGCGGATAAAGATCAAAAGCCCGGTCAGGTCATCACGTTCGGTCAGGCGCAGCGGGCGAATACGCAACAGGGCCGGGACAATCAGGTCGTTACATACCATGGTGGAAAGGGCGATGGTCGCAACAATCACCATGCTGGTACTGGCCGAAAGTCCGCCAACATAGGCAAGAAGGGCCAGCAAGGATTGGTCTTCAAAAAGCGGGACGGAAATCACAAAGAAATCCGGGTCCGACCAGACCGGAAGAGCGCCAAGCCCGGCAAGGGCAATTGGCAGAACAAACAGGTTCATCGCCAGAAGATACAGCGGGAACGCCCAGCTTGCAGTGGCAAGATGACGTTCATCGACATTTTCAACGATGATGACCTGAAACTGGCGCGGCAGACACAGGATGGCGGCCATCGACAGCATCATAAGCGTCAGCCAGCGTGAGCTGCCATTTTCCGGCAGCATCAAAAGTTTTGCCGTATCGGCGTTTTCGGCTGATTGTGCAAACAGATCGCCAAGCCCGTCATACATCACGAACGAGACAAAGAAACCAACGGCCAGAAGGGCAAACAGCTTAACCAGACTTTCAAAGGCGATGGCAGCGACCATGCCTTCGTGATGTTCGTCGGCATCAATAAAGCGCGTGCCAAACAGAATGCCAAAAAGCGTCAGGCCAACAGCGGCCCAAAAGCCACTGTCGGAAAAGACACTGACCGTTTCGCGGACCGGCTCGATCATGCCGTGATCCCAGGCCGTCAGTACCGTATAGCTGGTGGCGATTGCCTTGAGCTGAAGTGCGATATAGGGCGTGGTGCCGATCACCGCGATCAGGGTCACAAGGACGGAAAGCTGGGTGCTTTTGCCATAGCGTGACGAGATAAAATCAGCGATTGACGTGATGCGGTGGGCTTTGGAAATGCGCAGCATCTTGCGCAGCAAAAACCACCAGCCCAGAAAGATCACGGTCGGACCCAGATAGATCGTCAGATATTCAAGCCCGTTGCGTGCCGCCGTGCCAACAGCGCCATAAAACGTCCAGGACGTGCAGTAAACCGCGATGGATAATGTATAGACCGTCGGGTTGCGGACCCAGGAATGCCCGTCACGCGCGCGCTTGTCGCCCCACCATGCAATCGCATAAAGCAGCCCGACATAAATCAGCGAAACGAGGATGACCAGTTCCGAGGACAGCATGGGCTATTTCCTCTCGGTCTGGGCAGCGTTGCGAAGTGCGCTTGTCAGAACAGCACACAGCGCAATCAGTATGGCCCATCCAACAAAGAAATAGACAAACAGGATCGGCAGGCCAAGGATCGTGCCATCAAGCGAAAACATGCCCACGATTGGTGGCAGCCAGATGAACAAGGCCACCAGCATCAGGACAAGGGCGCGTTCGGTAAGTCTGCGTGGCGGTGTGATGGGCGCCTCCTGCCGGTTGATGGGGAACGCGAACGCGCGTTTCAGTTCGCGTTGCGTTCCAGCAGGGCCTTGACCCGGGACACAACATCGCGTGTGGAAAATGGCTTGGTCACAAAATCATCGACACCAAGCTCAAGACCCTTGCGACGATCCACTTCGCGTGTCTTGGCGGTGAGCATCATGATCGGCACTTGCCGGGTGTTGGAATCGCTGCGCACGGCGCGCACGACTTCAAACCCATCGCAAACAGGCATCATGACATCAAGTAAAACCATGTCCGGAATGTCGCGCGCAATCATGGAAATCGCGGTACGCCCATCGGTGGCGACGCTGACATCATAGCCTTCCTTCTCCATCAGAAAGCTCAGGGACTCGACAATGGTTTCCTCGTCTTCGGCAATCAAGACCTTTGGTCTCTCATTCAAGGACGTTCTCCCGATTTTTCGGATTGTTATACCCCCAATCCTAGCGGCTAATGCTCTGAATGATAATGCTACTTTGGGGTGGTATACATAAGGTATTGCTGTTGATGGTGCCGGCCTCTCATTTCGCAGCCATTTTGGGTGTGCCTTCCGCCATTTCATAAGCGCGTTGCGCACAGTCATTACGTGGGCATTGTCGGCACGATATACCAACAGGAACGGCTGATTCCGGTCGATCAAGCGACAAACGGTCGCCATAGACGACATCATTCGAGAACACCGTATCACATCCGATCATCACCGAATGAACCGATCGCGGTACCCCATATCCCCCGGCGCCTGATCGCAGGGCGCGCGCGACAAACAGATACTCACTGTCATCAGGCAGGCGGACAAATTGCGGAATAACACGTTCGGGCGCGGTATAGGCTTCGTGCACGACCCAGCGCGGGCAGGCGCCGCCATAGCGTGGCAATTGCAGGCCGGATGCCGAAAAGCGCTTGGAAATGTTTCCGGCAATATCCGTTCGCACCAGATGAAACGGAATGCCTTCGGCTCCGGGACGGCGAAGTGTGGTCAGGCGGTGGCAAACTTGCTCCCAGCTTGCGGCATAGCGTTGCTGAAGCAGTTCGATATCGTGGCGCATGCTGCGCGCATCATCCAAAAACGGCTCATAGGGAAACAGCAATGCCGCCGCCGCATATGAAATCAGGGCTTCTGATGCGCGTACGCGGCCAGCCTCGCTGCTGACCTGGGCCTGATCAAGGATTTCATTGATTGGCTCAGCAGCCTCAAGGCGGCAAATGGTGCGGGCCGCCTGAAAACGGGCCGAGGTGATCGGCAGGGCGCGCGATACGCGCAGTGTGTTGTTTTTGGCATCCCATTGATGGCCGCTTGTCAGGAAATCTTCGGACGGCAGGCGTTCGATCCGGGTTTTGTGGCGGTCCTCAAGATAGTTGATCAGGTCGGTCAGATAGAGCCCGCCATCCGGATCAATCACCGGGCGCATCTTGTGGGCGTGGTCTTCAAGGCTGGGGAAATGGTTGGCATTGTCATACAGCAGGTCATCGACTTCCTCGGCCGGACTGGCGGCGGGACGACCGGCTTCGCCACGTTCAAGAAAGTTGAAAATCTCGGTCGCGGATTCCGCAAGGCGCTGGGATTCCTGTACCAGTGTCGCGTTAAAGCGTGCGCGCTGATCGGGCGACAGATCATCATAATCATCAAAGATTTCGGCCACGGTGCGGATCGACGTGATGCGTGTCAGGATCGAATGGCTGGCCTCGGTCAGGAACGGATCGTGGCTAAGGCGTTCGGACAGGGCATCAATGTCATCAAGGCCGCTGCGATATGCGCGGTACAGCGACAGGAACGCCGTGATCATGCCCGGTGCGGCGGCAATCATGGCCGGGAAGTCGCGGCTTTCGACCGGGGTGGTGCGAAAGACGGGATCGGATGCGACTTCGGCAAGGTCGGAAAGCAATCGGCTTTCCTCTGACCCGGACAGCGTATGCGGGTGAATTTCCAGTGCCTCGGCAATTCGCATCAACAATCCGCCGCCAATAGAGCGGCGGTTATGTTCGATCAGATTAAGATAGGACGCCGAGATGCCTGCAGCCTTCGCCAGGGCGTTCTGGGTCATTCCGATGTCTTTTCGTCGTCCGCGAATGCGGTGTCCGATGGGGGCCTGACGCGCCATACTAAAGTCTTACCTGTTGACAAGATTTACAAATTTTCACAAGGGCCATCTATATATTTACAAAAAAGTTGTTTTATATCAACTAGGTGTTGATTCATTTTCAAATGCTCCTCATTGTTTTGACAGGTCGATAAGAAAAAGAACCAAAATACAGACCTCAGATTTCTCTGAAACAGATCCCAAGACATTGGGGAGGAAAACCATGTCGGAGACTAAGCTTATCGGAAATGTATCTCGTCGTACGATCCTGAAAGGGTCCGCGGCAACCACAGGTGCAGCCCTCATTGGCGGCACTTTCCCGATGCATTTCATCAAGAACGCGCATGCCCAGACCTTCCGTGGCGATCCGGGTAGCGCTTCCAGCGTCAAACTCGGCTTTAACGTTCCGCAGACCGGTCCGTATGCCGACGAGGGTGCTGACGAACTGCGCGCCTATCAGCTTGCAGTCAAGCACATCAACGGCGAAGGCGATGGTGGTATGCTCAATACCATGAAGCCGCTTGAGCTCAAGGGTAACGGTATCCTCGGCAAAAAGGTCGAGTTCGTAACCGGTGATACCCAGACCAAGTCCGATGCTGCGCGTGCTTCTGCAAAGCGTATGATTGAAAAAGACAATGTGGCAATGGTTACCGGTGGTTCGTCCTCTGGTGTGGCAATTGCCGTGCAGGGTCTTTGCCAGGAAATGGGCGTCATCTTCATGGCGGGCCTGACCCACTCGAATGACACCACCGGTAAAGACAAAAAGCGTTATGGCTTCCGCCACTTCTTCAACGCTTACATGTCCGGTCAGGCGATCGCGCCGGTTCTGCTTGACGAGTACGGCAACGAACGCCGCGCTTATCACCTGACGGCCGATTACACCTGGGGCTGGACTCAGGAAGAATCGATCAAGGCCGCAACCGAGAATATCGGTTGGGAAACCGTCAACACGGTTCGTACCCCGGTTGGTGCTGGTGACTTCTCGCAGTACATCACCCCGGTTCTGAACTCTGGTGCAGATGTCCTGATCCTGAACCACTATGGTAAGGACATGGTCAACTCCCTGACCCAGGCTGTTCAGTTCGGTCTGCGTGACAAGCAGGTGAACGGCAAGAACTTCGAAATCGTTGTTCCGCTGTATTCCCGCCTGATGGCACAGGGTGCTGGCGAAGCTGCAAAAGGTATCCTTGGTACCACCAACTGGCACTGGTCGCTGACCGACGCCGGTTCGCAGGCCTTCGTCAAATCGTTCGGTCAGGAATACGGCTTCCCGCCGTCCCAGGCTGCACATACCTGCTACGTCCAGACGCTGCTTTATGCAAACGCCTGCGAAATGGCCGGTACCTTTGCACCTTGGGAAGTCATCAAGCAGCTCGAAGGCTTCGAGTTCGATGGCGCGGGCAACGGCCCGACCCTGTATCGTGCAGAAGACCACCAGTGCTTCAAGGATGTTCTGGTTGTGCGTGGTAAAGAAAACCCGCAGTCCAACTTTGGCCTTCTTGAAGTCGTTAAAAACGTTCCGCGTGCACAGGTCGAATATCCGGCCGATATGTTCGGCGGGGAACTGGGGCCGTATCAAGTCTGATACACCCAAAATTGATGCAAGTAGGGCCGGCCATCTCCCAATGGTCGGCCCGTTTGCCCTCTGGCCTCGGCCTATACGACTTTTGACTAAGTCCCTTACGAATACGCGGCGGATAACTGATGGACGCTATATTTCTTCAAATCCTGAATGGTCTGGACAAGGGCGGTGCCTACGCACTGATTGCACTTGGTCTGACCCTGGTGTTTGGCACGCTCGGCGTGGTGAACTTTGCGCACGGTGCCATCTTCATGATGGGCGCATTCTGCGCGGTCACTCTGGAAAAACTTTTGACCCTTTCGGTCAAGGTCAAGGATGAGTCGGTCACCTTCTTTGACGCCTACAAGGAAACGCCATACCTCGAACTGTGGTTTGGTGATACCGGGACGGCGATCATTGACTGGTCGGTACCGTTATCGATCATCCTGGCAATACCGGTGATGTTGTTAATCGGCATTGTCATGGAACGCTCGCTCATCCGGTATTTCTACAAGCGTCCTCATGCCGAGCAGATTCTTGTGACCTTTGGTCTGGCCATTGTTCTTCAGGAACTGGTCAAGGCTGCCTTTGGCGCGAACCCGATCCCGCAGGGGGCACCTGATATCGTTTCGGGGTCTGCAGCCGTTGGCGCGATCTTTGGTCTTGGTGAAGCTGTTGTTTATCCGTGGTGGCGTCTGATTTATCTGGCGTTCTCGCTGATTACCATTGGCCTTGTATTCTCGTTCCTGCATTTCACCACCTACGGGATGGTGGTGCGCGCCGGGATGGCCGACCGTGAAACGGTCGAGCTTCTGGGCATCAATATTGAACGTCGCTTTACGATTGTGTTTGGCATCGCGGCCGTGGTCGCGGGTCTGGCAGGCGTGATGTACACGCCGGTTCTGCCCCCGGATTATCATCTGGGCATGGACTTCCTGGTACTGTCATTCGTTGTGGTTGTTGTGGGTGGCATGGGCTCTTTGCCCGGTGCGGTGGCCGCTGGCTTCCTGCTGGGGATCTTGCAGTCCTTCTCGTCCATGACCGAGGTGAAAGACATCTTCCCGGGGATTGACCAGATCATCATCTACCTTGTTGCCGTCGTCATTCTGCTGACCCGTCCGCGCGGTCTGCTGGGACGCCGGGGCGTGATGGAGAGCTAAAAAATGTCAAATACAAAAATCGTCTCGCCCAAGAAGGATATGATCTTCATGGCCATCCTGTCGGCCGTGGTCCTGACCATGCCGCTGTGGTTGCAGCCCTTCGGGGCGGCCTATCCCGACCTGATGCAGAAGTTCATGATCTTTGGCATCTTTGCCATCGGCTATAACATTCTGTTTGGTCTGACCGGCTATCTGTCCTTTGGTCACGCAGCCTTTCTGGGTGTGGGGTCCTACACCGCCGTCTGGTCGTTCAAACTGCTGTCGATGAATGTCATTCCGGCATTGATCTTTGGCACGGTCCTTTCGGGGCTGTTTGCGCTGGCCATCGGTTTTGTGTCCTTGCGTCGTTCGGGGATTTACTTCTCGATCCTGACACTGGCCTTTGCACAGATGTCCTATAACCTGGCCTATTCGGTTCTGACTCCGATCACCAACGGTGAAACCGGTCTGCAGCTTGAACAGGCGGATCCGCGTGTTCTCGATCGCATGTCTGGCATCGAAGCGGACGCATCGCTCCCGACCCCGAACCTGTTCGGGATCGAGGGGGTCGGTTATTCGGGCTTCTATATCTGTGCGGCCCTGATGCTGATTTCGTTCTTCATTTACCTGCGCATCTTCCGCTCGCCATTCGGGCTTAAGCTGCGCGCGATCAAGTCAAACCAGAACCGCATGGGCTATACCGGGTTCAGCACCCGTCCATATCTGATGACCGCTTTTGTCATCTCGGGCATGTATGCCGGTCTTGCCGGTTCGCTTCTGGCGGTAACCGATCCGCTGGCCGGGGCCGAGCGCATGCAGTGGACTGCATCGGGCGAGGTCGTTCTGATCACGATCCTTGGCGGTGTTGGCACATTGATTGGTCCGCTTCTGGGCGCTGGTATCATCAAGTATTTCGAGAACATCTTCTCGGCCTTTAACGATACCGTGCTGCTCAATGCCTTCTCCTTCCTGCCGGACTGGCTGGCACACCCGATTGCATCCGTGGTTGGCCTGTTTGTTGGCGAAGGCTGGCATCTGACCCTTGGCCTTGTCTTCATGCTGATCGTGATCTTCCTGCCCGGTGGCATCATGGAAGGTATCAGCCGCCTGTCGCGTCTGCTCTTCAAACGCGAGAAAACCGAGCCGAAGTCCGACGGTCATGAAAACAAAGAAAAAGAACAAACATCGGCGGGGGAGGTCTGATCCATGTCCGAATACATTCTTGACGTCACCGACGTTGACAAGAACTTTGGCGGTCTGCAGGCGCTTTCCGATATTAACCTTCGGGTTAAGGAAGGCACCGTGCACGCGATCATCGGGCCGAACGGGGCTGGCAAATCGACATTGCTGAACGTGATTGTCGGGCGTCTGGCGCCCAGCCGTGGCCGTGTGCTTCTTGGTGATCAGGTGCTGACTGGCAAGGAACCGCACGAGATCAACCAGCTTGGTGTTGCGCGTGTTTTCCAAACGCCGGAAATCTTCCCGGAACTGTCGCTTTTGCAAAATGTGATGGTTCCGGCCTTTGCCAAGCGCGAAGGCATTTTCAAGATGAACTTCATCAAAAGCCTGTTCTCGGAAAAAGAAGTCCTCGAACATGCTGAACACCTTCTTGAAGATGTCGGCTTGCTTCAGCACAAGGATCATCTTGCCGGTTCGATGTCACGTGGTGACAAGCGCCGTCTTGAACTTGCCATGTGCCTTGGGCAACAGCCGAAACTGTTCTTGCTTGATGAACCGACCGCAGGCATGTCGCGCCATGATACCAACCGCACGATTGATCTGCTTAAACGGATCAAGGAACGCGGCATGACCAAGGTGATCATTGAGCACGACATGCATGTTGTGTTCAGTCTGGCCGATCGCATCAGCGTTCTGGCCCAGGGTGCCATCATTTGTGAAGGCACACCTGAAGAAGTACGTAACGACCCACGGGTCAAGGAAGCCTATCTCGGAGGGGAAACGGTATGAACGCGCTGCCAAAACAGGAACCTGTCCGTAAACAGGGTGGCGACCCGGCGTTTTTCTCGGTCTATGACATCCATGCCTATTACGGCGAAAGCTATATCGTTCAGGGGCTGTCCTTTGACATCCGCGAAGGCGAAATTCTGGCGCTTCTCGGGCGTAACGGGGCGGGCAAGACATCGACGCTCCGTACGCTTGCCCGCATGGGGGACCCGGAACTCAAACATGGCGAGATCTGGCTTGATCACCAGCCATTGCACGAAATGAAGGCATGGCAGGCCGCCCGTTTGGGTCTGCAACTTGTGCCCGAAGATCGTCGCATCATTCCGGGCATGACGGTCGAACAGAACCTTGAACTGGCCCAGATTGCCGAACCGCATGGCTGGTCCATTCAGCGCATCTATGAACTGTTCCCGCGTCTTGGTGAAAGGGCGGAGCAGGAGGCGATCACGCTTTCGGGCGGTGAGCAACAGATGCTTGCCATCGGGCGTGCTCTGGCCCGTGACATCAAGATCCTGCTGCTTGATGAACCTTATGAAGGTCTGGCACCGGTTATTGTTCAGGAAATCGAAAGAACCCTGCAAAACGTCAAAAAGCTCGGCATCACCACCATTATTGTCGAACAGAACGCGATTGCAGCCCTGAAACTGGCAGACCGCGCCATCATCATGGATAGCGGCGAGATCGTCTTTGACGGGACCGCGCAGGCTGTTCTGGATGACGAGGAACTGCGCGATCAGTACCTCGCCATCTAGGCAACATACCTAGGGTCATCTTGACCGTTTTGTGTGGGGGGAGTTTCCGAAGCTTTGTTGTAAGGGGGGCTTCGGAACAGTTAAGGCCGTGCCTGTGGGGCGCGGCCTTTTCCTTTGTCTGGGCTGAATGATAGTTTGATCGTCAGACGCCAATCGCCTTCCCGTCACTGCGTGGATCATGTGCGCCATCGACGAAGCCATCCTCGTCAATGCGGATGATCCCGGCCTGCCCGGCAAGGGCACTTTGCTGCTCGATCGCACGCAGGACATGACCACGTGCGGCCAGCTCATCAAACACGTCATCCCCGGCATCGACTTCAAGTTTCAGGCTGTCATTGGCATCGGAAAACGTCTTGCCAAGCAAAAAGCGCGGCTTGGTCAGCGCCTCAAGCGGGGACAGGCCAAAATCAAGCAGCCGGGTCAACAGCATCGCAAGGGTTTGCGGCTGTCCATCGGCCCCTTGCGTGCCATACAGCAAATGCGGCTTGCCCCCCTTAAGCGCCATGCCGGGATTAAGCGTATAGAACGGAAGCTTCCCCGGTACGAAGGCATTCGGGTGGGCCGGATCGGTGCTGAATGCCGCCCCGCGGTTCTGCCAGACAATGCCGGTATCGCCCGCGACCACCCCGCTGCCCCAATCGAAATAGGTGCTTTGCAAAACACTGGCGCAATTGCCATTGGCATCCTTGGCGGCCAGAAACACCGTATCGCCATTGCGGAACGGATGCGGCCAATCAAGCGCCTTGGTGGTCGAGATGTCCTTGGCATCTGCGGCCAGATCGGCGTGGTCCAGAAGGGCCGTAAAATCGGTGCTGGTAAAATCGGGATCGGCGATCTGATCGCGTTTCAGGAATGCCCGTTTGATGGCCTCGACCACCAGATGGTAATGATCCGCCGTTCCCTCGGCCCAGTCTTTTTGACCCAGTTCGCGCAACACCCCCATGGTCATGAGCGTCGCCAATCCTTGCGTTGGCGCGGGCGGGGCAAACAGGGTGACGTCACCATAATCAAGGGACACCGCATCGACCGTTCGGGTACGGGTTTTCGCAAGGTCCGCCTTGGTGATCGGCGATCCGACGGCTGACAAACCTTTGACAATCTGATCAGCAAGACCGCCTTCATAGAAATCGCGCGCGCCAAACTCGGCAATGCGTTTCAGGCTTTGGGCCAGGTGCGGCTGATGGAAGGTTTCACCGGCATGGGGCATGCGCCCGTTTGGCGTGAAAACATCCATAAAGCCCGGCCAATTGGCGATTTCCTCTTTACGGAAATCAAGCCAGAAACACTGTGACGGACTGATCGCAAAGCCGTTTTCCGCAAGCGTAATTGCAGGCGTGATCAATTCCGACAGGCCTTTGGTTCCGCCCCAGTTCTTTGCCGAATGATCAAGCGCGTGTTGCCATGAATCCACCGTGCACGCCGTGGTCAGGGTCGAACCCGGACCGCGCAGCGGAATTGGGGTGTCGGGCGTGATTGTATCGCCGCCTTTTTCGGCGGCCTGACCAATACCCAGGAAAGACTGAACCTTGCCCGTATTGTCTGAAACCATCCAGACCGCATCACCACCAATGCCGCAGAAATGCGGGTAGGTCACGGCAAGGACGGATGCCGTGGCGACAACCGCCTCAATCGCGGTGCCGCCATCGCGCAGAACTTTTGCACCGGCCTCGCTGGCCACCGTGCTGGGGCTTGTGACCATGGCGCGATGTTTAAAGGCCGTCTGTTGATCGGTCATGGGGGCATTCTTTCAGTCAACGAGGTTGTATTTGAATTGGGTCGGACTGCGCGTGGATCGGGTGTGGCGAAATTGCATACAATCCTTTATACAAGCGCAGGTTACAAAATCTTCGAAACAAGAAACGTGGCGGATCGGGATGAAAGCAGCGGACAAGGCAAAGCATCGTACAGACATGATCAGTTCGGCATTGCGTTCGGCAATCCTTGAACGTGTACTGATGCCCGGCATGAAGCTGCCCGAAGATTCTTTGGGTGAACGGTTCGGCGTCAGCCGCACCCTTATTCGCCAGTCGCTTGAACGGCTTGCCGCCGAAGGCCTGATCGAACTTCGCCGCAACAAGGGCGCGATGGTTGCCAAGCCCAGCCTTGAAGAAGCGCGTGATCTTTTCGAGCTCCGCACCCAGATCGAAGACCTTGTCATCAGCCGGGTGATCAAGAATATGAGCCCGGAAATTCTGGGCGAACTTGAAGCCCATCTTGCCAAGGAAGTCGAAGCCGAAAACGCGTCCGAGCCGATCTCGATCCGGCTTGCCACCGAATTCCACATCCTGCTCGCACGCCTTTCGGGAAGTCCGGTCTTGCTGCGCTATGTCGAGGAAATCGGTTATCGCTGTGGCCTGACATTGTCGCTTTACGCCCGCCCGCATTCGACTGATTGCGGCATTCAGGAACACCGCCAGATCATTGATGCCCTCGCCAAGGGGGACGAAGACACCGCGCGCAAACTGATGCGTCATCATCTGACGGCGGTTGCCGACAGGGCCCTGTTCACGACAGAGGAAGGCGGGCCGCTTTTGTATCTTGATGCGCTCGAACCCTATGCCCGGAAAGTGCGCGACGGCGGGGCATAACGCAACAGTGCCGCCGCGCACATGATCGCCTGTCCGCAAGTGCAGGCGATCTTTCGCATTCCAGGGATTGGGGGTGGGCAGGTGCCGATGCGGGTTTGGCATATGCGGGCCTAGGCCTTGATACCCTTGCGGATCAGAATGCGTTCCGCGCTTTCATTCCAGACATCCATCTTGATGATCTTGCCGTTTTCAATTACGAAACGGTCGATATAACGGTTGCCTTCAAACGGGGTGCCGTCGGGCCATTCGCCATAAAGCCAGCCGGTGCTGTAAACAACGGTCTGGCCATTGGTATGGGCGACATCAAACTGACCGAACTTCTTTTTTACCCATTTATAACGCGCGGCGTTAAAGGCCGTGGTGCCCGACGGATGGTCGTACTTCTGACCATCGGTAAAGGTGATGACGACATCATCTGACATGAATGTCGCCGCCAGTTCCGGGTCGGGTTTCATGGATGCATCAAGAAAATCACGCACGGTCCGGGCCTCTGGCGGCAAGGTATCAAGCACATTTTCCGCGGTTTGGTCGCTCATTTCGAAAGCCTCTGTTTTCGGGAATTGATCTGGCATCAGCATAAACGCTGTGCAGAAATTTTGCATGCACTAATTTTATGCAAAAATTGCATGCAATCTGCGTATACATGAGGCAATTCTGTTTTCTGTCCGGATGGAAAAACGCCTAAGTATATGATTTTGAATGATTATGATTCTTGGCATGTCGCTTGCTGCAGTGCGGTGACGATTTGGTGCGCAACGCGAATTTGCGACACCGAACGCTGCAGACACATAATCAGGGAGTCTCACATGCCTATTTCTTCGCCTTTCCGGAAAATAACGCGGCGTGCCGCCCTTCTCGGGGCTGCTGCTGCGCTGATGTTCGCCACCACCCTGCCTGCCCACGATGCCCGTGCAGAAGACACTGTGAAGCTTGGCCTTGTTGCCGCACTCAGCGGTCAGTCGGCCAAGTCGGGCGAAGCCATTACGCGCGGCATCACCCTTGCAATTGACAAGATCAATGCCGAGGGTGGTGTTCTTGGCAAGCCGCTTGAACTTGTATCGCGTGATGATGAAAGCAACCCGGGCAAGGGTCTGGTTGCAGCCCGTGAACTGGCCCAGCGCGAAGGCGTTGCGGCGATCATTGGTGGCCTTGATACGCCGGTATCCTTTGCCATCGTGCCCTATGTGAACCAGCAGAAAATCCCGTTCATCGGCCCATGGGCTGCCGGAACCGGGATCACCAAAAACGGTGCAGAGGAAAACTATGTCTTCCGCGTTTCGGCGGTTGATGAATATGTCGACGAAGCCATCACGGAATATCTGATTGCCAATTACGGTGCGAAGAAACCGGGCATGATCCTGATCAACAACCCGTGGGGGGAGTCGAATGAAAAGGGTTTGCTCAAGGCACTTGAAAAGCGTGGCATGGAACATGCCGGGATCGAAAAGTTTGAATCAAACGATGTCGATGTTGTCCCGCAGCTGACCCGTCTTAAGGAAAACGGTGCCGATTCCCTGTTTGTGGTTGCCAACGTTGCCCCGACCGCACAGGTGATCAAGTCGCTCGATCGCATGGGCTGGGATGTTCCGATTTCATCGCATTGGGGCCCGGCTGGTGGCCGCTTCACCGAACTGGCAGGCAAGTCGGGCGAGAAAGTCCACTTCATCCAGACCTATCTGTTTACTGATCCGGCCAATCCGATGTTTGTCAAACTTCAGGAAAAGTTCCCGGAAATCGAAACCCTTGCCGACGTGACCCCGGCAACCGGCATTGCCAACGCTTATGACGCAACCCTTCTGCTTGCAGCTGCGATTGAAAAAGCCGGTTCGACCGAAGGTCCGGCCATCCGCGAAGCCATGTACGAAATCAGCGGTGTCGAAGGCATGATCAAAACCTATGACAAGCCGTTCACCCCGGACGATCAGGATGCGCTTGGTCCGGAAGACTACACCTTCGCGCATTTCGTCGAAGGCCAGATCATTCCGATCAAGTAAGCGATTTACTAACCCTGTCGGCGTGTTCCCAATGCGCGCCGACGGGGGATTTATCCATTTTAAATGATGCACTTACGTGCACGGCATAGGCAGGCGGCTGGCAATGACACTTTTAATCGCAGCTCTGATAACCGGCATCGGTCTGGGCAGTATGTACGGGCTGATCGCACTTGGTTTCCAGATCACCTATTCGGTGTCCTCCAAGGTCAATTTCGCGCAAGGATCGATGGTGATGCTGGGCGCTGTTCTGGGCTTTGTGTTCTGCGAACGATACGGTTTTCCGGTCATTGTCGGCTATCCGCTGGCCATTCTGTGCTGCGGGCTTGCCGGTATTCTGGTTGAATTTTTCCTTGTCCGTCCGTTTGCCATTCGCAATTCCGAAGCATGGCTGATGGCCACCGTCGCGGGCGGTATTTTGCTTGATAACGCGGTGCTGTTTACCTTTGGCAACGAACCGCGCACCCTGCCATCGACCCTTGTTGGTGAAAGCTGGAATGTCTTTGGCACCGGCGTTTACCCGCAACAGATCCTGATCCCGGTGGCGGCCATTGGTGTGGCACTCGCACTCCATGCCCTGTTCCGTCATACCCGTCAGGGGCGTGCGCTTTTGGCCGTCGTGCAGAACCTTCAGGCCGCCAAGTTGATGGGGATCAACACCACATTGATGGTGACCGGATCCTTTGCCATTTCATCGATGCTGGCCGGCTGTGCCGGGCTTCTGATTGCGCCGCTGTTTTCGGTGCATTCCGATATGGGCACGCTTTTTGGTCTCAAGGCCTTTGCGGTTGCCATTCTGGGCGGCATGACATCGGCCTATAGCGTGATGTTGGCCGGCTTTATCTATGGGTTGGTTGAGGCCGGTGTGACCACCTATCTCGGATCGTCCTACACCTTCATCGTCGTCTTCGCGCTTGTGATCGCGGTTCTGACCGTCAAACCAAGCGGCCTGTTTGGCCGTGCTGCGATCAAGAAGGTGTGATGATGAAACGCGAAATCAAATTCAAAAATCCGATGCCCAAACTCAATAAACCCATTGCCCTTGATGTGACCATTCTGGCCGCCATCATTGCCGGTTTGATCGGTGTCACGATCACGGGCGGCTATACCCAGTTCGTCATCGGCCTTGTCGCCATCACCACCGTTTTGTGTGTCGGGCTCAATGTTTTATATGGCCTGACCGGGCTGGTGTCGCTGGGGCAGGTCGGGTTCTTTGCCATCGGGGCCTATGCCAGTGCCATTCTGACGCTGGCCGGGCTTAACTTCTGGATGGCGCTGATTGCATCGACCGTGATTGCCGGATTGGCGGGGTGTGTTTTGGCACTTTCGGCTGTGCGCATGGCCGGGCCGTTCCTTGCCATGGTGACGATTGCCTTTGCCTTTATTGTCGAACATGGCGCGATTGAATGGCGCGCACTGACCGGTGGGCAAAACGGCCTGATGGGTTTCCCGATGCCCGAATTGTTTGGCTATATGTTTAGCGAACGCGATCTTGTGATGCTGTGTGTCGTTCTGGCCGGGGTTGCGCTTTTTGCCTTCCGTCGTTTGGCGACAAGTGGCTGGGGCATGGCAATGACCAGCATGCGCGATGCGGAAATTGCCGCAAGTTCGCTTGGCTATAATGCCTTTGCCGTCAAGGCATCCGGCTTTGCCATTGCCGCTGCCATGGCCGGTCTTGCCGGGGCGTTGTTTGCACCGCTTATGATGTTTATTGCACCGTCAAACTTTCCGCTTAGCCAGTCGATCCTGTATCTGTTTGCCGTCATTCTGGGCGGGGCGGGCACGGTTCTGGGGCCGATGGTTGGCGCATCGGTTTCGGTGTTGTTGCCCGAACTGCTGGCCGACTTTGCCGAATATCGCCTGCTGATTTTTGGCGGACTTTTGATCGTCGTGTTGCTGATTGCACCGCGCGGGATTGTTGGTGTGATCGAACGGTTCATCCCGCTGACCAAGCGCGGTGTCTCCGCCACCCCGGCGCACGAGATCGAGGCAGGCCTTAAGGATTACGCCAAATCAGACGGTCTGGTGGTTGAAAACCTGTCCATCGCCTTTGGCGGGGTGAAGGCGGTCAATGCCGTTTCCTTTACCGCTAGGCCGGGCGATGTCACATCCATCATCGGTCCGAACGGGGCGGGTAAAACCACGCTTTTGAACATCATCAGCGGATTTTACAAACCGACCGAAGGAACTGTGCGCATCGGGGATCAGGATATCGCTGGCAAGCCCACCGATTTTGCCGCCCGTAACGGCATTGCGCGCACCTATCAGGCGACCCGTCTGTTTGAAAACATGTCGGTGATCGACAATGTCATTGCCGGTCTTCCGGTTGGCCGGTTTGGCAAGCCGTTCAGTGCGATTGCATCGGATGCCAACCGCAACCACGCCGCCGGTCTTCTGGCCTTTTGTGGCTATCATGGCGATATCGATGCCCGTGCCGGTGATCTGCCGCATGTTGATCGCAGGCTGGTTGAAATTGCCCGGTCGCTGGCGACCAAACCCGGCGTCTTGTTGCTGGATGAACCGGCTGCTGGCCTGATGCATGCCGATAAGGTGTCGCTGGCCAAATTGCTGCGTCAACTGGCCGATGCCGGGATTACGGTGGTGCTGGTCGAACATGACATGGAAATGGTCATGGGCATTTCCGATCAGATTTTGGCCGTGGATGCCGGCACACCGATCATCTTTGACACCCCGCAGGCCGTGCAAAACGACCCACAGGTTATCGCCGCCTATCTTGGTGACGGCGAAATGAAGGCCCGCCCGCGCCCGATTCCGTTCGAGGCCGGGGACTCTCCGGTGATTGAAACGCTGCGTTTAACGGCTGGCTATGGCGCCGCACCGGTTCTGCATTCCGTGGACCTCAAGGTCCGTCAGGGTGAAATGGTTGCACTTCTGGGCGCAAACGGTGCAGGCAAGTCGACCTTCCTGACTGCACTGGCCGGGTTGCTGCGCCCCGTGGATGGCAAGATCGTTCTCAATAACGAATATATCCATGATCTTGCCCCGCATCAGATCGTCGAGCAGGGCTTGGTTCTGGTGCCCGAAGGCCGTCAGGTCTTCCCGGAACTGACCGTGCGCGAAAACATCGAACTGGGGGCCTACAAGCAACCCAAACCTGTCAGTTCCGACGAACTTGAAGCCATCCTGAACCGTTTCCCGCGCCTGCGTGATCGCATCAACAGCCAGGCTGGTCTTTTGTCCGGGGGCGAACAGCAAATGATGGCAATTGCCCGTGGTCTGGTCGCCAAGCCAAAGGCGCTGTTGCTTGATGAGCCATCGCTTGGTCTGGCCCCGGCCATGGTCGAGGAACTCTATGCCATTCTCGGCGAATTGCGTGACGAGGGTGTCACCATCCTTCTGGTCGATCAGATGGCGACCATGGCGCTTTCGGTCGCTGATTATGCCTATGTCCTTGAACAGGGGCAGGTGGTCGCCAAAGGCAAGGCATCCGAGCTGAGAGAAGATGAACGCCTGATTGCCGCCTATTTGGGTGGTGCCGAACAGGGCGATAAAGCCCCCAACGATAAAAACCCGGAACGGGGAGCACACGAGAATGCTTGACTATCTGGTGAGGAACGCCTGCCTGAATGGTGAGAATGCGCTTGTCGATCTTGCCGTGGCGGATGGAAAAATTGTTGAAATTACCCAGTCGATTACCGGCGATGGGCCCAGTTTTGATGCACCAAGCTTTGATGCAGCGGGCCAGTTGATCAGTTGCGGCTTTGTTGAAAGCCACATCCACCTTGATAAGGCCTGCATTCTTGACCGTGCCAAAAACGAAACCGGCACGCTTCAGGGCGCGATCAGTGCCGTCGCCAACGCCAAAAGCGGCTTTACCGAGGATGACATTTACGCCCGCGGTGCCCGCGTCATTGAAAAGGCAATTACCGAGGGCACCAATGCGGTGCGCACCCATGTCGAAATCGATCCGGGCATCGGCTTGGCGGGCTTTAACGCCATCAAGCGGCTTAAGGCCGACTATGCCTGGGCAATGGATATCGAAATTTGCGTTTTCCCCCAGGAAGGCCTGTTTAACTATCCCGGGACCGAGGAACTTTTGCGCGCAGCATTGGACAATGGTGCCGATTTGCTGGGCGGTTGTCCCTATATGGATACCGATCCACATGGCCAGATCCTGCGTCTGTTTGAAATGGCGCGCGACTATGATGTCGATCTCGATTTCCATCTTGATTTCGATCTGGATGCCAGCTGGCGGCATCTGGATGAAGTGGCAAAACAATCCATCGCCTTTGGCTGGCAGGGCCGCGTGATGATCGGGCATGTGACCAAACTGTCGGTGCTGCCCAAACCCGAACTCGAAGACACGATTGCCATCATGCGCGATGCGGGTATCGGCCTGACCGTGTTGCCGGCAACCGACCTTTTCCTGACCGGGCGCGATCATGATCACTCCGTACCGTGCGGCGTGGCGCCTGCGCACAAGCTTGCCGCCCATGGTGTGTGTTGCACGATTGCGACGAATAATGTGCTGAACCCGTTTACGCCTTACGGCGATTGTTCGCTGTCGCGCATGGCAAATCTTTACGCCAATGTCAGTCAGCTCGCGACCGAGGCCGAACTTGAAAACTGCTTTGCCATGGTGTCCGACGCCCCGGCAAAACTTCTCGGCCGATCCAACAAAATCGCGGTTGGCGAAGCGGCAAGCTTCATTGTCCTGCCCGCCCAAAGCCGCGCACAAGTGGTCTCGGAAATTAGTCGCCCGATCTGGGGCATGAAGGATGGTCGGGTAACGTTCGAGCATCCAGCGGCCCGCCTGTTTAAACCCGCATGAAAACCATAGCGTTCTGGAACGCAAAAAGCCTGTCCGTGCAGTAAGGCACCGACAGGCTTTTTTGTGCACAGGGTGGGGCACCTGTTTTTGGGGAAATTGGGCTTATCTCGGCAGGTGGCCGTGTTCGCAGACGAATGCGATGTCTTTGCGGTCAATGCCGATGTCTTCAAGCACTTCGCGCGGGGCATTGCGAAGCATTTCCGCATCACGGGCGACCTTGTAGGCCAGCGCCCATTTGCGCGAAAAAAGAACGAGCCAGCGCCAGATGGTTACGCCTGATACCGGCGCGACATTGGTGGTGGCGGCGAGGGATCCATTTGTAAACTGTGCTGGCATGATGCTGGCTCATGAGTTTGTTTGCTAATAAGGGGTCAAAGTTTCCTTCGAACCCGCAAACAATCTACGCCTCGTTTATGTGAAACAGTGCGCAAAGTTCGCAAATCTGTGCGACATTTTCGCAAAGATCTGGCAAAAACGATTTTCTTTCGCTGTCGGCTTCGGTCATGTTTATCCGAAGGATGTTACAGCGTCGTTTGGGATATTGAACCTTGGCGGAACTCGATAAATTTGACTATCGCCTGCTGGAATTATTGCAGGAAAACAGTCGGTTAACAGGTAATGAGCTGTCCGCGAAAGTTGGCCTTTCATCGGCGGCCTGTTTGCGCCGGGTGCAGCGCCTGCGTGAAACCGGGGTGATTGAACGCGATGTCGCGATCGTATCGCCCAAGGTATTTGGCAAGAAGATGATGGTGATCGTGCTTTTGACCATGGAGCGCGACCGACCGGATCGTTACATGCTGATGCGCGAGGAGTTCGGCAGAATGCCTGAAGTTGTGCAGTGTCATCATGTGACAGGGGCGCATGATTTTGTCCTGCGTATTCAGGTCAGCGACATGGAAGAATACAGCGCCTTTGTCGACCGGGTGTTTCATGAACCCTATATCAAACGCTATGAAAGTCTGGCGGTTCTGGGGTCGCTGAAATAGCGCAAAAAGGGGATTTTGCATTCTTCAATTAAATTGAAGAATGCAGACCATTCTTCAAAATAAGTTAAAGATCAGACGGCAAGCGCCCGCCCGACGCGACAGGCATATTTGCCGTCATTTTAATTGTATGAGGATTTGAAGCGCACCCGGATCGGAAATCCGGCATGCGCGTTTTGTCATGCCGGGATGGTTTTTTCCGATGCGTCGAACAGATGCACATCGCCGGATGCGAAATGCAGCCCGACGGTATCGCCCACGCCCGCGTCGGAATGACCGACAATGCGGACCGTGAACAGGCCGACATCGGGCACGTTGACATAGGCAAAGCTGTCGGAGCCGAGATGTTCCATGACATCGATCTGGCCGGTCAGGATGGCTTTTGAGGTATCATTGGCGTCACCGGCATCACAGAGCGCCATATGTTCGGGGCGAATGCCCATTTTGGTGGCGCCTTCGGTATTGCGGGCAATATCGGACGTGTTGCCATTGCCAAAGGTAAGCTGCGTGCCCGTGCCCTTGCAGTCGACCACATTCATTTTCGGCGAGCCGATAAACTGAGCAACAAACAGGTTGCCCGGATGGCGATAGAGATCAAGCGGGGTGCCGATCTGTTCGATCTGGCCGGCCTGTAAGACGACGATCTTGTCGGCAAGCGTCATGGCCTCGACCTGGTCATGGGTGACATAGACCATGGTGGCACCAAGTTTTTGATGCAGGCGGGCGATTTCAAGGCGCATTTCAACGCGCAGTGCCGCATCAAGGTTGGAGAGCGGTTCGTCAAACAGGAAGGCGCGCGGTTCGCGGACAATCGCACGACCAATCGCGACACGCTGGCGCTGCCCGCCTGACAGTGCCTTGGGTTTGCGATCCAGATAGTCTTCGAGTTTGAGCGTTGCGGCGGCTTCATCGACCTTTTGGGTGATTTCGGCCTTTGGCATGCCCGCAACGGTCAGGGCAAAGCCCATATTTTCACGCACGGATTTGTGCGGATAGAGCGCATAGGACTGAAACACCATCGAGAGCTCGCGCTCGGCCGGGGGTTTGCCGGTGACGTCATCACCATCAATCAGGATCTGGCCATCGGATGCTTCGACAAGGCCCGAAATCAGGCGCAGCAATGTCGATTTGCCACAGCCGGACGGGCCGACAAAAATCACCAGCTCGCCTTCATTGATTTGAAGGTCGATGCCCTTGATGACATCAACCCCGCCAAATGATTTGCGGATGCCTTTAAGTTCGATCTGGCCCATTTTATGTGTTCTCCTGATCTGCGGTGCCGGTTGGTGAGGCTGATGGTGCGGTCGACGGGGACAGGCGGGACGCGGTTGGCAAGGCTTCGGGACGGGCCGCCCAGTAAAGCGACATGGATGCCGTCCACGAAAAGTCCGTGCCACCGCCGCCACGACCGGTCACCGGGCAGAAATATTCGCGAAATTCCGAAAGTTCGATAAGGGACTGCGTGTCACGCCGGATGCGATCGGCAAGATCGGTCTCGCCATGCTCAGACAATCCGGTGGCGATCATCCAGTTGATCATGGCCCAGACCGGACCGCGCCAATAGCGAATGGAATCAAACAGTTCGTGGCCGGGATCAAAGCTTGGAACGCTGTGTTCGACCTGCGAAATCCAATGGGTAAGCGTTGCGGCCATCTTGCCCGCACGGGCCGGTTCGACCGCGCCAGCAAACAGGGCAAGCCAGCTTCCCGATGTCAGGCCGGTGGCGTGTTCATCGCGGCGCAAATCAAGCGTGACATAGCCACCAACTGTCTCAGACCAAAGCTGTTCAAACCCGGCATCCAGACGGGCAAGGCGGGCGGTGGCGCGGGCGGCGATGTCGTCCTGGCCCAGAAGCGTTGTCATATTGATCAGATCGCGTTCGGCCCGGCGCAAGATGGCATTCATGCCCGGTTCAGCGACCCAGAACGGGCAATCGCGGGCAATGATTTCTGTATCCCAATTGCAATCGCGACCAAACCTGACCAGCGCCATGTAGTGATCATAGTCGTCGTTTTTCGGACGTTCGTCCTTATTGACGATATCGGTATCGCGGCGGTGATAGGTGCCAACCCCGGTGGTGTCGATAAAGGATAATGGGCGATCCCAGTCGGGCAGATTATCGCGGCCACTTTCCCACGGATGCATGATCGCAACCACACCGCGCCCATCCGGGTCACGGGCATCAAGGAACCATTGATGCCAGCGATCAAGTTTGGGCAGAAGTTTTGCCGCCCGGTCGCGATGGGCAGCAATGTCTTCGGCCAGAAGCCGTTCGATGACGGTTGCCGCCACCGGGGGCTGGGTGATGCCCGATGTCGGGGGCGTATTGGCGATGTCGGTCGTGCCCCACTGTTCCGGTCCGGGGAAGTAGCTTTTTTCCTCTTTCCAGAAAATGATGTGTGGCACCATGCCGTTGTCCCATTGGGCGGAAAGCAGGCTTTCGACTTCCTGCCAGGCACGATCGGGATCAAAGACGGAAAAGCCAAGGGCAACCAGCGCGCTATCCCAGTTCCACTGGAACGGATAGAGCTTGGCACTTGGCACGGTATAGCCGCCGCGATCATTGCCAAGCAGGATGTCGGCCGCACGTCTGTTAGTACCCGTAAGCTGGTCGAGTGAAAGGCTTGCCTGGCTCATCTGGCTCATCCCTTGACGCTCCCGGCGGTCAGGCCCTGAACAAGGAAGCGTTCAAACCACAGGAAGATGACAAGGATCGGAACTGTTGCGATCACCGCACCGGCCATCAGATGTTGGCGCGGGACTTCGGATGAATTGAGCGACACCACCCCGCGCGACAGGGTGAAGATGTCGGGATCATCGAGGAACATGAAGGCAAACAGGAATTCGTTCCATGCGATCATGAAGACATAAAGCGACACCGATGCAAGGGCCGGCAAGGCAAGTGGCAGGGTGATTTTCCAGATCACGCCAAAGCGCGACAAACCATCCATCAGACCGGCTTCTTCGAGTTCGGCGGGAAGGCCGCGGAAATAGCCCTGCAGCATATAAAGGGCCACGGGCACTGTGGTGGCCGGATAGACGATCAGCAGGCCAACCACCGTATTGCGCAGGCCAAGCTGACTGAACACGGCATAAAGCGGGATGACCAGAACGATCATCGGCACCAGATAGATCAGCAGGATCGAGCTTGAAAGCACCGTCTGTCCGGGGAATTTCAAACGCGCCACCGCATAGGCGCCGGGGATCGAAAAGGCCAGCGTGATCACAACGGTGCAGACCGACACAATGGTCGAAATCAGAAGGAAGCGGCCAAAATTGAACTTGGTGAACAGTTCGACATAGCTGTCAAACAGGCTGGCAGCGCCCTGTGTCAGATCAATCGACAGATCCAGCGGGTTCAGGAACAGATCCTGCTGGTTTTTCAGACTGGTCATCACCATCACATAGAAGGGCAGGATGACGATCACGCTAAAGAACACAAAGCCAAAGCCCTTGAGGGTTCGGACAATCACCAGATCAATCTTGTAGCGTTTGAGCATGCCCGACTGAATGTCGATCAGGACTGCGCGGTTGGCAAAGGTCACGGCAAGCGCGATCAGCCCGACGCCGAAGGCCTGAATAAGCGAACTTTCAGATAAGGCCAGACTGAACGGTGCGCCAAAGGATACCAGCATCATCGAGACGATCACGGCAGCAAAGGCGACCAGATAAAGCCCCGGTGTGCGATCGGCGGGCGCGCGCAGCATGATGATGGCGGCATTGACCGCCCCGCCAAGCGCACCTGCCGAAATGATCGGCGTTGCCGGAAGGCCGGTGATCAGGGTCAGGGAAATGCCGGTGAGGGCAACCGCAATCGTGCCCCAAAGCAATCCGGTCAGCAGACCCAGAAGAAGACCCGTACCGATACGCATTACGAATCCTCCCGATGGACGAATTTGAAATAGAACACGGCAAACACCAGAAGCAGGATGAAGATGGCCACCGCCACCGCCGCCCCGGCGCCAAGATTGGACAGGGCAAAGCCCTGTTCATAGACATCGACCGTGAGTGTGCGCGTACCTGCCGCCCCGCCGGTCAGCAGGAAGATGTCGTCGAACTTGTTGAACGTCCAAATGAAGCGCAGCAGGAACAGCGTCGACAGGATCCCCAGAAGTTGCGGCAGGGATATGTGCCAGAACTGTTGCAAGGGCGTGGCGCCATCGACCTCGGCGGCCTCGTACATGTCAGATGAAATCGACTGCATGCGGGCCAGAATGAACAGGAATGACAGCGGGAAATACCGCCACGCTTCAAAGGCAATCACCGTTGCCAGTGCCAGCGGGAAATCGATGGTCAGGCCGAAAACATCAATGGGAATGTCGCGCTGACCAAAGAAGTTTATGCCTTCGTCCGCGATGTTCATGCGCTGCAAGATGGCATTGAAGGTGCCGTTGAACGGGTCAAGCAGGATGACCCAGGTAAAGGCGACCGCGATCACGGGCGCGACATAGGGAAACAGGAAAAGCCCGCGGATGATCGAGCGGCCAGCAAAGGGTTTGTTGAGCATCTGGGCGGCGAAAAGGCCAAGTACGAGGGCACCCAGCGTACCAAACACCGTATAGGCAATCGTCACCCACAGCACCGACCAGAATTCGCGGGAATCAAAAATCCGCGCGAAGTTTTCCAGGGTGAATTCGTTATTGGTCAGAATGTTTTCAGCCGTGCCGGTGACGGTTGGTTCGCTGTCACGCGGCGAGACGGGGTTGGCGGCAAACGTTTCATCCGCCACAGCGGTCATTTTCAGTCGGGTGCGTTCCCCGGCCGGAAGACCATCAAGGGCGCAGCGGACCGCAGCCCCCGAGACGGTACAAACATCCCCCGGATCAATGACCGTAATGCCCGCGGGCAATGTATCGGTCAGGACGACGTCGGTAATGTCGCCTTTGCGCGATGAATTGCGCATGCGGTACTGGATTTCAAATTCCTGCCCGGCAACATCGAAATCCCCCCGCACGCGTTCGGACACAACAGGGGTTGGCGGGCGCAAGTCAGACAATGTGACCGGCTTGACCGAAATCCAGAAATTGGCAAGCAACGGAAACAGGACGATGCCCATCACAATCAGAAATGTCGGGGCCAGCATCCAGAGCGCAAGTCGCGCTTCGCGCCGCGCCATCGGGCCGAGCCCGGCTTTTCGGCCGTTGGGGGGTGCCGTTGCCGGGGATGTCTTGGTTGTTCGGGACATCGTCATCGTCTTGCTATCCGTTGTGAAATTCGGCGTCCGGGGCGCTGGTTCAGCGCCCCGGATCAGGATCGCTTAGTTGATAGCGGCGATTTCCTCGTTGATCAGGTCCGCCGTTTCCGATGCGTCACGTTCGCCGTCGATATATTCGCGTACGAGACGGTTGATCACCTGACTGTTGATGATGCGCGATGCCATGGCCAATTGGCCTTCGGCGACACCCCAACGGTTTGCGGTTTCAAGGCCGGAAACGATGTCGGTGATGACGGCCGGGTCATAAAGCTCTGACAGCGGCTTTTTGCGATCAACACCAACCGGCAGGGTTGACCATGCCTTGACAAATTTCTCGGGATCTTCGGCGGTGCCATGACGGACCGGGAATTTGCCTTCGGGCGCGATGGAAAGCGTGCTGGTGTAGCCCTCATCCAGCGAGAATTTGACGAATTCTTCCGCCGGGTCGGTATCAGCATCGTTAGTGATACCGAAATAGCGAATGTCACCCCATGCTGCGCCATTCGGATTGGACGGGCCCATCAGGCGGGTGACAACACCGGTTTTCGATGCCAGTTCGCCCGAGGTCGGGTCATTGTTGATGGTGGGCGGGGCGCTGTCGCGCAGGCCTGCCAGTTCATCAAGGATGAAGGGTGACCAGATGATCATGGCCGCCTTGCCCGCGAAATAGACTTCGCGTGACTGTTTCCAGTACAGATCCCCCGGAGGTGACGCCTTGGCGAGTTCTTTATAAAACTCAAGCGCCTCGACGAGCTTTGCCTTGTCAAAGCCGACCGATCCATCGGCGGAAACCGGGGTTGCGCCGTTTGCCAGGAAGACATGCTCGAGCACCTGGCTCATGAAGTTTTCGTCAATTTTGGTCGCAGCGACAAAGCCGTACATTTCGGGCGGGTTGTGCAGCGCCTCGATGGCCTTGACGATATTGCCATAGGTGTTGGGGGCCTCAAGGCCCGCCGCGTCAAACAGGTCCTTGCGATAAAGTACCATCTGGGTCCAGCCATCAGATGGTACAGCCGCGACTTCGCCATCGAAATCGGCCATGCCAAGGGCTGCGGGTGCAAAGGTGTCCTTGCCCAGCTGATTGACGACTTCGTTATTGGCTTCGGTATCAAGGATGCCGGCCTCGGACCAGGGCAGGACATATTGCAGGGTCAGGTAAATGACGTCTGGCAAATCACCGGCGGCATAGGCCGCGGTGGCGCGGGTTCCGAGTTCGGTTTCCGTGACCGGAATGACTTCCACCGAGGTGCCGGTTTTGGCTTCGAACGCCTTGGCCATTTCTTCTTGTTTGGCCAGTCGTTCGGGTTGTTCTTCGGTGGTCCAGAAGCGCAGTTGTGCACTTGCCATGCTGGTCGAGACCAGCAGACCAGCGGCTGCGAGTGTCAGTGCACGCGTAAACCTTGTTTTCATGAGATGCCTCCCTTGGCATTTTCTGCCAGTTTCGTTACTGGCGGGTTGGCTGACCCACGGACGGTCAGCGATGCTTCCCACAGGATTTGGGAAAATTCCGATGCAGGCTCGTTGGCCTGCGAAACAACGATCCGGCCGACTTCGCGGCCGATCTGATAGCTGGCCTGCGACATGGTCGTCAGGCCGGGATGGATGGCTTCGCCCATGGGCAGGCCATCAAAACCGATCACGGACATTTCCGATCCGACGTCGATACCGGCATGCGCCAATGCGTGCATTGCCCCAATGGCAACCGCATCGGTGACGCACAGAAGGGCGGTCGGGCGATCCGGGTATTTCAGGATTTCTGAAACCGCATCGCGCGCGGCCAGTTCGTTGGTGATGCCGTCATGCAGATAGCCCGATGGAAGATCGCAACCATTGGCCCTGACTGCGTCAAGATAGCCGGCGCGTCGTTGCCATGCGTAATTGAGTTCAGGATCGCCGCCAAGAAACGCGATCTTGCGATGCCCAAGACCGACAAGGTAATTCACGGCATCGACAAAGGCCTTTTCATTGTCGATATCAAGCCATGCATAGTCTTCGCAGTTTTCGGTGCGCCCCTGGGCCACAAACGGGATGTGGGATGTGCGCAAAAAATCGATGCGGGGATCATGGCGTTTGGTGCGCGCGACAACAAACCCGCCGACCTTGGCTGAGCGGATCAGGCGGTCCATGACTTCGACCTCGTCATGACCATCGGGAACGGCGGAAACCAGCAAGTCCCAGTCAGAAAGCGCAAGTTCGGTGGCAAGACCATCGAGAATTTCGGCCAGAAACGGATCAATCTGATGGCCGTCGCGGGCGGGCAGGACAAAGCCGATGGTTTCGACCACGCCACGGGCAAGACGCCGTGCGGTGGTCGAGGGGCGATAGCCCAGCTCATCGGCGGCCTTGCGGACACGGGCAACGGTCTTTGCGGCGATATCGGGATAATTGTTGAGCGCGCGCGAGACGGTTCCCTCGGACAAACCAAGATGTTTGGCCAGCCGGGCAATCGACATGGTTTCGTTTTGCTTCCGAACGCGCGGCACGGAACCTCCCTGATGTGCTTTTCACCGCCTTTTTGACGGTGTTTGGTGTTCCGAAACCGCTTTCGGAAACAGGGAAACGCTATCCGAAACCGCTTTCGGTTGTCAAACAGTTGATTTTGAACGATTTATTTTGCGGCGCGGCAGCGGGTCAAAGCTACCCGTAAGGGTGGGGTGTTATCCGGTGCCGGTCGTGTTCAGACGCGGAAACACAAAGACCTATCAACCAAAGGTATAATTCCCGGCTGTGGCGGCTTTGTTGCGACGCACATCAGTGGGGCGCGCTGCCAATAAGCCAGAATCCTGACCACAAGGTCAGGACTCGATGGCATTTACGGGTTGGGCCCGCAATGTTGAGGGGAGGAGCGGTGTTTTCTTTGCATCACTTTAGCGACAACCGTCTTTTCTATGTTTCAAGTGCGCTGAAAGTTCTGTTGCCAGCCTCTTTGATGAAATCAGAAAATGACCAAAGCCATTGCTGTTGTATGTCGTTGTAAGTTTTGTGAATTCCAGCAGGCACGACAAGCTGCACACCTGATGCCTGCATCTGTTGTGTTTGTCTTTCGGTAATGCCCGGTTCAAGCGTCAGGAGATGCTTGATTGCAATTTTCTCTGCCTCGGGCAGTACCTGTCGCCATCTGTCCTTGCATGTCGATTTTGCTCCAAGCATCATCAGTCCGGGGTCACCCGCCGACGCTGCCTGGTAGGCGGCAAGACCCGGAAAAAGAAAATCCGGCTTGTTGTTGTTTTCCGTGACCGCACCCCGGACATAGGCGATATCCAGTGCATCAAGTGCCGCTGATATGTGATTTTCAAGAGAATGTCCCATGCGGGACTTGCGTCGGTTCTGAACGCCCAGGGAGAAGCTGATAAACCCGTCAACATCAACGCCATCGTCGGTGACAAAACCTTCTTCAAGCCGCTTGGCAACAATGCGTCGCTCAAGTCTGCGGAAAAGTGCCTCTTCGTGCTCAAGCCACGCAAGAAGGGCCAGGTCAGGGTCATCCTCGGCGCGTACTTCGGGCAGGGTCAGCCGTGCCTTTCGGGAAAATTCGGCTGTTGTCGGGAAAGTTGTGCCGAATTCTTCAATGATGCTGTCGAGCTTGTCTGTTTCCGGGGCCTCGAATTCTATGCCCAGCTCATCAAGGATGTAGCGTGCAGCAAAGTCCAGTTCAGGGTCAGTCTTGCCAAACTCCCGGGAAACGAAAGACTTCCCTTCCGGGTGAACCCCGAAGAGATAAAAAAGCTGCTGTTCACTCGTTGAGCCCTGCGGTGCAACAATGAACAGCAGCACTCCCGACTTGTCCTTGGCAAGAAACAGGGTGTCACCGGGCTTCATTATCTCTGTTACAGGATTTGAGGGATAATAAAGACGCCATTCAGGGGCGCGTTTCGGGTTGGGCAGCCGGGCATCATAATGGGTGGCCCAGGAATCAGCCGTTATGCCGTCCTGTTCTTCGCCCAGCCAGATATAGATTGCCTTGTACTTGCATTGATGTTCCTCGCCGAGGAAATCGTCCCGCATCTTACGGGTTGTTCCAATCTCGTGCTGGTTTGATCTTTTGGGCTCGGCATCCACAACGGAAAGCCTCTTGACGCCGATACCTTCAAAATAGTCAACGAGCTGGCCGCGTTTCATTCCCCTTGATCTCCAGTACCTGTTCGTCGGATTTCAGCCAAAAGCTGAATGTTTCGACAACTTCGGAAAGAGACAGGCGCGTCCGTCCCTTCAGCGCGCACTCCCAGAGAGTGGCATTACGCCACCCGGCTTCAAGCAATGCTGTGTGCTGTTTCTGGTCCCTTACGCGGTTGTTGCCAATTTTTTCTTTCCAGAATTCCTGTCGTGCAGAGGGTAACCTGAACAAATGGCAGTCATGTCCATGCCAGAAACACCCATGAACGAAAACAATAGCATTGTATCGCGGGAGAACAAGGTCGGGATGGCCGGGCAAGTCCTTGCGATGTAATCGAAACCGGAAGCCTTCACGATGGAGGGCCGAGCGAATTAGCAACTCCGGTTTCGTGTTTTTGCTCCGGATGCCTGACATCATCCGGCTGCGTTTAGCGGGCGAGACGATATCGGCGGGCATTACTGCGCAGCAACGGCAGGGTCGGGCAGGGACAGTTGTAGTTGCATGGATTGCGGTACGTCGCGTCCGTCGCGTTTCATGGCTTCCAGTATGTGGGGGTGCATGAGTTGGGCGACAGCACGCACAACCGGAACCACAACGGCATTGCCAAACTGTCGATAGGCCTGCGTGTCAGAAACCGGAATTTTCCAGTCTGTTTTTCCAGGTTTCTCAAATCCCATCAAACGTGCGCATTCGCGTGGACTCAGGCGGCGGGGACGATTTCCCTTTTGTTCAATGAGGATCTCCGAGCCATCCTTGTAGTACCGGGCAGACAGGGTTCGTGCGACATCATCCGGCCCGAAAAGAGAATAGCCAAAGCCGTTACCGGCGCTGCGGTGTTTTTCTTTATAGCCCTGCAGGTAATTCCACATATGTTCCGTCAGGGTGTATTTGGGATCAACTTCATTGTCGAGTATCGAGCCCAGTTTTGGTCCGTCCCCTTTAGGTACGAAAAGCTTGTCGAAATCAAATTCAATGCTGTCATCCCTGAAACCAACAATGAAAATGCGTTCCCGCTTCTGGGGTACCCAGGGGGCGGAGCTGATCACCCGACAGGAAACCCGGTAGCCCAGTTCATTTTCCAGAACATTCATGATTGTGGCAAATGTCTTGCCCCCATCATGCCGTTGCAGGTTCTTGACGTTTTCCAGAAGGAAAACCGGGGGTCGATGGTGATCGATAATCTTTGCCAGATCATAGAACAGGGTGCCTTGGGTATCGCACATGAAGCCATGCGGGCGTCCAAGCGAGTTTTTCTTGCTGACACCAGCAATTGAGAAAGGCTGGCAGGGGAAGCCTGCGAGCAGGACGTCATGGGCAGGAATCTGTTCCGGTTTGTCCGACCAGGGGCGAACATCATGCGCGGAAATGTGATCGCTGTCAGCGGGTTCAGGGAAGTTTGCCTTGTAGGTTTCCCGGCTGAAACGGTCCCATTCTGCTGTAAATACGCAGCGACCGCCGATTTCCTCGAACGGTATTCGGATTCCGCCAATGCCTGCAAAAAGATCGATAAAACGGAAGCCCTCAACCCGGTCAAGGTCACATTGCGCGTTTGCAATCTCGCGCATTTTTTCGAGCTTGAGGGGGTCGATCCGTTTGCCTTCTCCCTTGATATACCGTCGCACCGTGCGTTCACTTGTTCCAAGCAATTCCGCGATACTCTCGATGCCGAGGCCAGCGTGATCTACAAGTTCTGCAAATTCGGTACGGTAAGGGAGTTCCATGGCTGCGCCCTCTGTGTCAATTATTGACAATATGTCATAAAGAAACCCAGCGGATTTGGAAAGGGTTTTCTGAGTTTTGTTTCTATTTTGTTCTATCATGTTTCAAGGCTGAAAGATACCCGGAACCGCGGGACCTGCGAGAGCAACGGTTTCAGGCACGCGCTGAAGTCAGGGCTGGTTTTTATCTGCTAAGTATCGAATTGCCTTGCCTAAAACAGGGCAAATCATATCACATGGCATGATGACAGACCAAAATGCCGAGATTAATCCGAATGCCATTGCGCAAGTAAAGGTTCTGGCCTTGCTTGGCGCGGTGTTGCTTGTCGGGTCGAATTCGTTTGTTTTAAGCCCGATCCTGTCAGAAGTGGCAAGCGGGCTTTCGACGCAGACCTATCATGTGGCCTGGGCGATTTCGGCGTTCGGGGCGGCGACGGCACTATCGGCGCTGACCTTGGCGGGGATGATTGACCGGATGTCGGTCGGGCGTGTTTTGGGCGGTGCGGCCCTTCTTTTGGCGGTGGCGCAGATTTCAAGCGCGCTCAGTCAGCATTGGATGTGGCTGTGTCTGTCACAGGCGCTGGCCGGGGTGGCTGTTGGTGTGTTGTTGCCGGGATCCTATGCCACGGTCACCGCCACAGCCCCCAAGGGGCGCGAGGCCGCGCGGCTTGGTGTGGTTCTGACCGGGTGGGCGTTATCGTTGGTGGTGGCAGTCCCTGCCGCAGCGTTCATTACCGAGCAATTTGGCTGGCGGATGGTTTATTTCCTGATGGCCGGGTTGTCGGTCCTGGTGGCCGGTATTCTGGTGATTTTACTGTCGGATGTGCGCGGCGGGATGAGCACGCGGACATCGCCCTTGCGGGCATTTCGGCTGCCGGGGGTTTGGCAGTTACTGGCGGTGATGCTGGTTTATATGACCGCGTTTTACGGCTGTTTTGCGTTTTTCGGGGTGGGTGTGCGCACGGCCTTTGATCTGTCAGCACAGGGCAGCGGGATGTTTGTTATGGCCTATGGCGTGGGGTTTGGCGTCATGGGATTTGTTTTGGGGGTGATATCGCCCAAAATTACCCGGGGGTATTTGTGTCTGGTGTTGATCGCGATTGCGACAAGCTATGCCACCTGGGGATTGACCCTGCAAAGTCAGATCAGCGCATTGGCGGGCACTGCCATCTGGGGGATGCTTAATCAGCTTGGTCTGAATGCGATGGTGGTGTCGCTTAACCGTCAGGCGTCTGATGCGCGCGGGGCGGTGATGGGGCTGAATAGTGCGGTGACTTATTCGGCGGTGTTTGCCGGGCCGATGATCATGGGGCCGATTTACGCCGGGTTCGGCTTTGCCGCCGTGGCCGGGTTTGGAGCCGTTTTGGTGATGTGTGGTGTGATTGTCAGTTGGCGACGCGCCTGAGATCTGGAATCTATTGCAGTTTGAATGACGGTCTGATCAAAAACGCAAATGGCGGGTCGAAACCCGCCATTTGCATTTGTCTATCTGAGCGTATCGCTTAGGAGAAGTCGAGCGCACGGTCGCCGTTGGCGTCCTTGATGCGGGTCGGAAGACCCATGCCGTTCAGCAGGTTGAGGAACGGTTTGGATGGCAGTTCTTCGACGTTTGCCATCTTTTTCACGTCCCACTCGCCGGTTGCGATCAGCATCGCAGCCGCGACGGGCGGCACACCGGCGGTATAGGAAATGCCCTGGCTTCCGACTTCGTTGTAGGCGTCCTTGTGATCCGCCACGTTATAGATCAGAACTTCGGTTTCCTTGCCGTCCTTGGTGCCCTTGACCAGATCACCGATGCAGGTCTTGCCGGTATAGTCCGGTGCCAAGGAGCTTGGATCCGGCAGGCAGGCCTTGACGACCTTGAGCGGCACAACTTCGAGGCCCTCGGCCGTGGTGACAGGTTTTTCGGACAGCAGGCCGATATTGTTCAGGACCGTGAAGACATTGACGTAGTGATCGCCAAAGCCCATCCAGAAGCGGACGTTTGGCACGTCAAGGTTCTGGGACAGGGAATGGACTTCGTCATGGCCGGTCATGAAGGTCTGGCTTTCGCCGACAACCGGCATGTCCCAGATCTTTTTGACTTCGAACATCTTGTTGGCCTGCCACTGGCTGTCCTGCCAGGAATAGACCGTGCCGGTGAATTCGCGGAAGTTGATTTCCGGGTCGAAGTTGGTGGCAAAGTATTTGCCGTGGCTGCCGGCATTGATGTCGATGATGTCGATCGAGTCAATTTTATCGAAGTAATCTTCGACAGCCAGTTTGGCATAGGCGTTCACCACACCCGGATCGAAACCGACACCAAGGATTGCGGTCGTGCCAGCGGCTTCGCATTCTTCGCGGCGCTTCCATTCATAGTTGGCATACCATGGCGGGGTTTCGCAGATTTTGTCCTGCTCTTCATGGATGGCGGTATCAAGATAGGCGACACCGGTTTTGATGCAGGCCGACATGACCGGCATGTTGATGAAGGCAGATCCGACATTGATGACGATCTGGCAGCCGGTTTTTTCGATCAGGGCCGCGGTTGCATCGACATCGGTCGCATCCAGGGCGTGACCTTCAAGAACGCCGGGGTTTTTGAGGTTTTTCTTCTCGTGGATGCTGTCGATGATGGACTGGCACTTTGATGCCGTACGCGATGCGATATGAATATCGCCAAGCACGTCATTATGCTGTGCGCATTTATGTGCAACGACCTGGGCGACGCCACCTGCGCCGATAATCAGAACATTCTTTTTCATGTCGGGCCAAAAACTCCCCTGTTTTGAGAGGTGGGGAAACACTTCCCCGGTTCGCTATGAAAACTGCGCTTTCGTGTTTTACGAAAGGCTCGAAACGTAGTCGTCAAAGGTGAACTCACGCACAACGCGCTCTGTTCCATCGAGTTCCCGTATCACGATGGACGGCATGCCGACCCCGTTAAACCAGTTCTTTTTGACCATGGTGTAACCGGCCGCATCCTGGATGGAGATACGGTCGCCGACCTTGATCTCGTTTTCGAAATCAAATTCGCCAAACACGTCGCCCGCAAGGCACGATTTGCCGCAAATCATGTAGGGGTGATCACCCGTGTTCGGCAGGACCTTGGCATTTTCGCGATAGATCAGAAGATCAAGCATGTGGGCTTCGATCGAGCTATCGACGATGGCAAGGTTTTTGCCGTTAAACAGGGTATCCAGCACCGTGACCTCAAGGGTGGTGCTGTTGGTGATCGATGCTTCACCGGGTTCGAGATAAACCTGCACGCCGAACTTTTCGGAGAATGCCTTGAGCCGGGCACAGAATTTATCAAGCGGGTAATCTTCGCCGGTGAAATGGATGCCGCCGCCCAGACTGACCCATTCAACACGCGACAGAAGCGTTCCGAATTTTTCCTCGATATCGGTCAGCATGCGATCAAACAGATCGAAGTCTTCGTTCTCGCAATTGTTGTGGATCATGAAGCCGGAGATTTGATCCATCACGGCTTCGACCTTGGCGACATCCCATTCGCCCAGACGCGAGAACGGGCGGGCCGGATCGGCCAGATCAAAGCTTGAGGTCGAGACCTGCGGGTTCAGGCGCAAACCACGCACAATGCCCGATGCCTGATCGGCAAAACGGGTCAGCTGGCCGATGGAATTGAAGATGATCTTGTCGGCATTTTCGATGACTTCGGAAATCTCGTCATCGGAATAGGCGACACTGTAGGCATGGGTTTCCTTGCCGAATTTCTTGCGGCCCAGCTTGACTTCATACAGTGACGAAGACGTCGTGCCATCCATGTAGTCCGACATGAAATCAAACACCGACCAGGTCGCAAAGCATTTAAGCGCAAGCAACGCCTTGGCACCGGAATGCGCGCGCACATAGGCGATCTTTTCCATGTTGCGCAGCAGCTTGGACTTGTCGATCAGGTAATAGGGCGTTGCGGGCATGGGCGGCTCTCTACAACTATGTCACGGGGAATGCGGATGAACTCGGAATGCGCGATCAGGCGTCTTTTGTTCCGGGTAGTGGCAAAATCACCATTCAGGTGGAAGGCACGCGGCTTCTAGTGGTCAGCCTGACGGTGTGTCATCCAATAGACGGAGACAGATAAACTGTATTCATTCATCAGATGCCTCCATCTTGCGGGTTTTGCCAGAATGCGCAGGCTTTCAATTGATGTGCTGCGCTACGATACATGTATTTGCCGCGTCCCAATAGCAGCGAGCGTGGGTGCGGTCAATACTGCAATGTTCCCTATGTAACGCGATTATACGCGTCTGTGCATGTTGTGGTTTCATGACGCTTTGATCAAGGGGCAAATGCATTGATTTTGAGTTGCTATTCACCCATGTGTTTATCACGGGCTGCGCGCAACCTGTTGACGAATGGTCCGAAAACATGTTCCGGATGACGCAAGGATTTCAAGCGCCGCCTGTGGCGCACTGCATTGCTGTGTGGCGTGCGTCCGGGCGACTGTCGATATAAAGATCAAACCAGACGGAGGAGCCCCATGTCACCTGCACCTGTAAGTGTCGATCATCTTGCTTTTCCGACCCGCGACCTGGAAGCCACCGACCACTTCTATTCCAAGGTGGTCGGAGCGACGCTGGTTCATGCCGAAAGTGGTTACAGCCCGTCGTGGAAAAGCGACTACTTGCTGATTACCTTTGCGCTGCCCGACGGGACGCGCCTGTCATTCTTTGACTGGCCGGCAGATACCGGGCCATATCCCGATGATCCGGAGATGCCAGATGACGTGTTTCATATCGGATTGCGCTGTGACAGCCCGCGCGATGTGATCGCCTGGCAAAACCACCTGTTCCAGCACAAGGTTGTTTACCACAACGAGGATGATGGACAGTCGCGGCGCCTGTTCGTGCGTGACCCCAATGGCATCCGGTTCGAGATTTTTGCATCTGAAATGGCCAAATCCGGCGAAGATCACGCAGAACGCGCGCGATCCGTCATGGGTGAATGGCAAAAGATTTCAGGGGCCTGAGCCGCAAGAGGTGCCTGTTTGCCAGCAGCCCGGGGCGGTCCGGGTCAGGCGAAATCGGCCCGAATTGCGCCAAAACCAGTCAAATCACCCCAATCGATCCCAGTCAATCCGGGGTGGGCAGCCGGTTTGCCGGACTAGGGTTTGGGGCAGGGGCCGGTGCTTTGGCGAATGATCAGTTCGGTCGGGACAATCACCGGGCCGTCGTCATTATTGACGAACGGCGTCTTTGATCCCAAACGGTCAAGAAGCAGCTTTATGGCCTGTTCGCCAAGACGGCGACGGGGCTGGCGCACGGTGGTGATCGGCGGGTCATAGGCGGCGGCATGCGGAATATCGTCAAAGCCGACAACCGACAGATCCTCGGGGATGCGCAAGCCGTATTCCTTGGCCGCGACGATAACGCCAATCGCCATGCCGTCACTGGCACAGCACACCGCAGTCGGGCGGGTTTTTTCATCCGCCAGCAAGGCGCGGCCTGCGGCAATGCCGGAATCGATGGAAAAGTCGCCGCGATAAACCAGGCTTTGCTCGGGCGCGATTCCGGCTTCTTTCAGCGCCCGGCGATAGCCGCCGACCCGGTCTGTGGTCAGGATGTTGCCCGATGGTCCGCTGATATGTGCGATGCGGGTATGGCCCAGATCAAGAAGGTGGCGCGTGGCGACAAAAGAGGCCTGATCATTATCAATGATGACGGTCGGCAGGGCGCAACCCGGAATACGTTCACAGGCGATGACAACAGGCGGTGTCGCATTTACCGGCGCCTTGGCCAGCGGTGCGGGAAGCCGACCATTCAGCAGGATCATGGCGTCGGCCTGATTGCTGCGCAGATAGGCGGCATAGGTTGCTTCGCGTTCCGGATCGTTTTGGGTGTCGCCGATCAGAACGTTATAGCCCGCCTGACTGGCACCTTTTTCGATTCCCGACAGAATCGAGGAAAAGAAAGGGTTTCCGATGTCGGGAACCAACAACAGGATCATGCCCGAACGATTCAGGCGAAGGTTTCTGGCCATGACATTGGCCGTGTAACCCGTCGCGGCGATGGCGGTTTGCACTTTTTCCCGCGTGGCTTCGGAAACCACATCAGGCTTGTGCACGGCCCGGCTCACAGTCGCAATGGAGACCCCTGCGTGGCGGGCAACATCTTCAATCGTCGCGATTTTCTCTGTCATGCTTCTTCCTACTCCGCCGGTCACAAGCTGTCCAGCGGCATTCATCGCTTCAAACGGACGGTGATTTTGGTCACAATATTCAAAATGTAAAGGTTTACATTCAAAATGAAAACGTTTACACAAAGCGTAATAAGCAGTTGATCGCAAAAAATGCGACGCTAGGGAGGATAAATTCATGACGGATGCGGCCGTTCACGCCGTTGACACCGATCAGCAGGCGCGTGTGCGTCTTTCAGGTCGGGAGATTTGCAAGTCATTTGGGCCTGCGCAGGTGCTTTTCGATGTTTCAATCGACTTGCGTGCGGGCGAAGTGCATGCGCTTCTTGGTGAAAATGGCGCGGGCAAATCCACACTCGTGAAAATCCTGTCTGGCTATCATCAGCCAACCAGCGGCGAACTGATCCTGGACGGTGCGCCGGTCGAATTTGCCGACAGTGAAATCGGTGAGAACCATGGCGTCATCCTGATCCATCAGGAACTTAACCTGGCCGAGCAGCTGACCGTTGAGGAAAACATTTTCCTTGGACGCGAGATCAAGCGCGGCTGGTTCCTTGACAAGGCGGCAATGCGCGCAGAGGCCAAAAAGCTTCTGGACCAGTTGCAATGCGATGTCGATCCGCGCACACGCATCAAGGACCTTGCGGTTTCGGACCGCCAGATGGTTGAAATCGCCAAGGCCCTGTCCAAAAACGCCGATATCCTTATTCTGGATGAACCCACCGCGGTTCTGACCGGGCGCGAAGTTGATATCCTGTTTGATCAGGTCAAGCGCCTGCGCGAACAGGGCGTTGCGATCCTTTACATTTCCCACAAGCTTGACGAGATCAAGGCGATTGCCGACCGGGTAACGGTGCTGCGCGACGGGCGTCTGATCACAAGCGAGCCGGTTGCCGATCTTGAAAAAGATGACATGGCGCGCCTGATGGTCGGGCGTGACATCAAGCAGATGTTCCCCGATCGCGCGCCGGTCGAGGCATCCGATGTTGCGCTTTCGGTGCGTGATGTCTCTGTCGAAGGGCAGGTGCGTGACGCCAGTTTTGATTTGCGGCGCGGCGAGGTGCTGGGTTTTGCCGGGATTGTCGGCGCAGGACGCACCGCATTGATGGAAGCCATCATCGGTCTGCGCGAACGCACATCGGGCGAAATCAAGCGCAATGGCAATACGGTTTCAATCAACAGCCTTCAGGATGCCAAGAAGTGCCGCATTGCGTATCTGACCAAAGATCGCAAGGGCAGTGGCCTGTTGCTGAATATGGATATGCGGCCCAACCTGACCTTGCTGGCGCTTGAAAAATTCGGGTCTGTCATCATTGACCGCAAGGCCGAAGAAGCCGCACTGGCAAACGCGATTGAGGCCTTTGACATCCGTGCCGCCGACCCCAAAACCAAAGTCGGCGACTTTTCCGGGGGCAATCAGCAGAAATTGCTGCTGGCCAAGGTTATGGAGACCGACCCGGAAATTGTGATTATCGACGAGCCGACACGCGGCATCGATATCGGCACCAAGAGCCAGATTTATCATTTCATCGGCGATCTTACCAAGCGTGGTAAATCCGTCATTCTCCTGTCGTCGGAGATGCCAGAAATGCTTGGCCTGTCTGACCGCATTGCGGTCATGGCGGCGGGCCGCATTACCGGCATTCTCGAAGGCAACGACCGCAATGAACATGAAATCATGCGGCACGCGACAGGAATTTCAGGCAAGCAGGGAGTGTCTGTTCATGAGTAGCCTTGAGCGCACCGAAGCTTCGACTTCGAGCGGTTTTAATATCGATTTCAAAGCGCTGGGTCCGTTTTTGGCCCTTGTCGGTCTGTTCATTCTTGGCACAGGCATCAATGATGCGTTTCTGAGCGGTGGCAACCTTTCAAACATTTTCACCCGTGCGGCCTTTATCGGCATCATCGCGGTAGGGGCGACCTTTGTGATCACCGCAGGCGGGATTGACCTTTCGGTCGGCTCCATGGCGGCGTTTATTTCGGGCGCCATGATTGTCGTGATGAACACGCTTGTCGCCACATTGGGCGCGGGTGTCGAGACCGTGCTGATCGGTATTCTGGTCAGTGTGTTGCTTGGCATCGCGGCCGGGGCCGTCAATGGCCTGGTCAGCACCAAGGGCAAGATCGAAGCCTTTATCGTGACACTGGGCACGATGGGGATTTACCGATCCCTTGTGACCTATATGGCCGATGGCGGGACGCTGTCGCTTGATTTCGATGTGCGCGGTGTATATCGCCCGGTTTATTACGGCGACCTTCTGGGCATTCCCGTGCCGGTGATTGTGTTCTTTGCCGTGGCAGTTGCAGGCTATGTGCTTTTGAACATGACGCCGTTTGGCCGTAAATGCTTTGCCATCGGATCGAACGAGCAGGTTGCACGCTATTCGGCGATCCATGTCGACCGTGTGAAGACCCTGACCTATATCATCCAGGGCCTGTGCGTGTCGGTTGCGACCATCATCTATGTGCCGCGTCTTGGGTCTGCGTCGAGTTCGACCGGTGTTCTTTGGGAACTTGAAGCAATCGCTGCCGTGATCATTGGTGGCACGATGCTCAAGGGCGGTTATGGCCGCATCTGGGGCACGGTGATCGGTGCAATCATGCTGACCACGATTGGCAATATTCTGAATTTGACGGATGCGATCAGTAATTATCTGAACGGAGCGGTTCAGGGGCTGATCATTATCGTTGCCGTATTCCTGCAGCGCGGGGACTGGCGACGCAAAAAAAGTAAATAACCGGCGATCAACGTCCGGGATGAATGAGAAACCGCATCATTTTTTTGATCAGGAGGAAACGTTAATGAAAACGTTTACAAAATATCTGGGGGCCGCCTGTGTTCTGGGCCTTGGCTTGGTATCGACTGGTGCATTCGCACAGGAAAAGATCAAGATCGGGGTTTCAATCCCGGCGGCGACCCATGGCTGGGCCGGTGGTCTGAACTGGCATGCCGAGCAGGCTGAGAAGCGTATCGAAGCCACCCATCCGAATATCGACATCATCGTGGTTACCGCGAATGGTGCGTCCGAACAGGCCAACGATCTTGAAGATCTGGTATCGGTTCAGGACATCGACGCCCTGGTGGTTCTGCCGTTTGAATCTGATCCGCTGACCGTTCCGGTCCAGCAGGTCAAACAGGCTGGCAAGTTTGTCACCGTGGTTGACCGTGGTCTTTCGCTTCCGGGTATCGAAGACGTCTATGTTGCTGGTAACAACCCGCAGCTTGGCCGTGTTTCGGGCGAATATATCCGTGAACGCCTGAATGACGAGGGCAAGATCGTCGTTCTGCGTGGCATTCCGACCACGATTGATACCGAACGTGTGGATGCGTTTGTTGAGGCGCTTGAAGGTTCGAAGATTGAAATCCTCGACATGAAGCACGCGAACTGGAACCGCGATGACGGGTACGAAGTCATGCAGGACTTCCTGTCTCGTTTCCCGGAAATCGATGCTGTCTGGGCACAGGATGACGATATTGCCCTTGGTGTGATCGAGGCTGTCAAACAGGCTGATCGTACTGACGAGCTGTTCATCGTTGGTGGTGCAGGCATGAAAGACATCATCAAACGCGTGATGGAAGGTGATGACCTGACCCCGATCGACGTTCTGTATCCGCCGGCGATGATTGCAACTGCAATGGACATCACCGCGATGAAGTTCACGTCGAACGCACCGGTTGAAGGTCGCTATATTCTGGGCGCGACTGTTGTCACTCAGGAAAATGCCGAGAACTTCTATTTCCCGGACAGCCCGTTCTGATCCGAACCACAACATCCTGCGTCGGGCGGTCTTCGCCCGACGCAAACGATCCAACCGATGTCAGTCAGGACGTAGCCAAAGAGGTCTAAGATGAAAACGCTTAAGGGACCGGCAATTTTCCTTGCCCAATTTGCAGACGATGAACAGCCGTTCAATAGCCTTGATTCCATTGGCCGATGGGCTGGTTCACTTGGTTACAAGGGTGTTCAGATCCCGAGTTGGGACAAACGTCTGTTTGATGTCGAAAAGGCCGCAGAAAGCAAAGATTACTGTGACGAGGTTGTTGGAACTTTGGCCGCCCATGGCGTGGCGTTGACCGAACTTTCAACCCATTTGCAAGGTCAGCTGGTTGCCGTGCATCCGGCCTATGACGAGATGTTTGATGGTTTTGCCGTCCCGGAAGTGCGCGGAAATCCCAAAGCGCGTCAGGAATGGGCCGTCAAGCAGGTCAAGGCAGCGATCAAGGCTTCGCAACATATGGGAATTAACGCCCATGCAACATTTTCCGGCGCACTGGCCTGGCCGTTTGTTTATCCCTGGCCGCAACGTCCGGCCGGTTTGATCGAAACTGCGTTTGACGAACTTGCCAAACGCTGGACGCCGATCCTGAATGCCGCTGACGAGGCCGGTGTTGATGTCTGCTACGAGATCCATCCGGGCGAGGACCTGTTTGACGGGGCGACGTTCGAGATGTTCCTTGAGCGCGTAAAGAACCATCCGCGCGCGAATATCCTGTATGATCCGAGCCATTTCGTGCTTCAGCAGCTTGATTATCTTGATTTCATCGATATTTACGCGGATCGTATCCGCATGTTCCACGTGAAGGATGCCGAGTTCAATCCGACCGGGCGTCAGGGTGTGCATTCCGGCTATCAAAGCTGGGTCGGGCGTGCAGCACGCTTTAGATCCCTTGGTGACGGGCAGGTTGATTTTGGCGCGATCTTCTCGAAGCTTGCGGCAATCGATTTTGATGGCTGGGCCGTTCTTGAATGGGAATGCGCGCTCAAGCATCCGGAAGACGGGGCACGCGAAGGGGCGGAATTCATCAAGAACCACATCATTCGCGTGACCGAGCGGGCCTTTGACGATTTTGCCGATGGCGGTACGGACGAGGCTGCCAATCGCCGCATTCTTGGCATCAGCTAGGCGATGTACAGGCAAGACTTTTCTACCAGACTTTGGAGAGTGAAATGAGCAAGCAAACATCTCCCGGCCGTCGCCTGCGCCTTGGCATGGTTGGTGGCGGACAGGGGGCCTTTATCGGGGCTGTTCATCGGATCGCTGCGAGGCTTGATGATCGCTATGAACTGGTGGCCGGTGCGTTGTCATCAAAGCCCGATGTCGCGGCGGCGTCGGCAGCAGAGCTGTTTATTGATCCGGACCGCAGCTATGCCAGTTTTGAAGACATGGCCAAAAAGGAAGCTGCGCGCGAAGACGGTATTGATGTCTGCGCCATTGTGACGCCAAATCACCTGCATTTCCCGGCAGCCATGGCAATGCTGGACGCCGGCATTCACGTGATTTGTGACAAGCCGCTTTGCATGACGGTCGAGGAAGCCGAACAGATCGAGGCTAAGGTTGCGGAAACCGGGCTTTTGTTTGCGTTGACGCACAACTACACCGCCTATCCGATGGTCCGCGAAGCGCGCCAGATGGTGGCGGATGGCAAACTTGGCGATATTCGCCTTGTTCAGGTCGAATACCCGCAGGGGTGGATGGCAACAAAGGTCGAAGATACCGACAACAAGCAGGCAAGTTGGCGCGCCGATCCGGCAAAGGCCGGAATGGGGGGTGCGCTTGGCGATATCGGAACGCATGCCCATAACCTTGCGAACTTTGTGTCGGGTCTGGAAATTACCGAACTGTGTGCCGATGTTGATGCCATCGTTGAGGGCCGCAAGCTTGACGACAATGTTCAAATCCTGCTGCGCTACGAAAATGGGGCGCGTGGCATGTTGTGGGCAAGTCAGGTGGCCGTTGGCCATGAAAACGGCCTTCGTCTGCGGATCTATGGCGACAAGGGCGGAATGGAATGGGCGCAGGAACACCCGAACCATCTGCATTTCAGCCCGCTTGATGGTCGCCCGGAACTGCTGACACGCGGTGGTGCCGGGATCGGCGAAGAGGGGCTTCGTGGTGTTCGGGTTCCGCCGGGCCATCCCGAAGGTTACCTTGAAGGTTTCGCCAACCTTTACACGGATTTTGCCGACCAGTTGACGGCCCATCTGAACGGCAGTGAACCAGACCCGGCATCGCTTCTTGTTCCGGGTGTGGTTGAAGGCCTTAAGGGCATGAAGTTTGTTGAGGCCGTCGTACGGTCCGGGCGGGATGGGGCCGTTTGGGTCAAAATGTGATGAATGCCCATGCCCGCTAAATCTGGGGATTGGCGGGTGTGACCACGCATTGAAACAGTTCTTCCCGACCGACGTCTTGTCGGCGATTGAGCCGCAGCCTTATGGGTTGCGGCTCTTTTTTTTTGCGTTTCAGGTCGATTCTGCATGCGGATGAAAAGTCTGGCGAGCGCAATTTGCAGTATTTTGTAATTGCCCACACGTTCAGCAATAAGCATCTTGGCGCGAATTTAAGTCATTAAAATCAATATGTTAATAATCCAAATGCGCGCATTTAGAGGGTGCTGAGTGCCCTGTGGTTTTCCACGAAGTGAAAAAGAATAGCGGTCAAGTTGATCGCCTATTGCTGGATTTTCCGTATAGGTGTTTCCTAGATTCATAAAAAATAAGACTACTTTCAGGGAATTTATCCGGGAGCGTCCGCATGCCCGAGAAGCCAAAGCTTCTGATAACGCGACGATTGCGCGATGCCGTACAGGCACGTGCCGCGCGGGACTATCAGGTCTTGACCAATGACGAGGACCGCGTTTTCTCACGCGCGGAGCTGATCGAGAAATGCCAGCAGGTCGATGCTGTCCTGCCTTGCCATTCAGAGCATTTCTCTGCCGATGTCATTGCGGCGCTGCCCAAAAGTCTCAGGATCATTGCCAACCATTCGGTCGGGGTCGATCACGTCGATCTGGCTGCGGCGAAGGATGCCGGCATTGTCGTGACCAACACACCCGATGTGTTGTCCGATGCCACGGCCGAGATTGCCATGCTGTGCATGCTTGGGGCGGCGCGCCGCGGGGCCGAAGGTGACGCCATGGTGCGTGCCGGGAAGTGGGATTTCTGGTCCCCGGCCTTCATGGTTGGTCGACAGGTTTCAGGCAAACGGTTTGGGGTTCTGGGCATGGGCCGTGTCGGTCAGGTTGCCGCCGAACGGGCACGCGGGTTTGGCATGGAGATCCATTACCACAACCGCAAACCATTGCCCGATCATCTGGCCAAGGGCGCGGTTTTTCATGACAGTATCGAAGATCTGTTTGCGCATTCTGACGTGCTGTCGCTGCATTGTCCGTCAACGCCCGAGACAAAAGGCATCATAAACAGCAAGACGATTGCGATGCTGCCCGACCGCGCGATCCTTGTGAATACAGCGCGCGGCAATCTGGTCGATGAGGATGCGCTGGTGGCCGCCCTTGAGAGCGGAAAGCTGTTTGCGGCGGGCCTTGATGTGTTTTGTAACGAACCCGGTGGAAATCAACGGATTAGCGCGTTGAATAACGTGTTCCTGTTACCACATATAGGATCTGCTACAGAAGAAACGCGCGATGCCATGGGCTTTCGCGCACTTGATAACCTTGATGCCTATTTTCAGGGGAAAGAACCCGGTGACCGGGTGGCTTAAAGGCGGGGAACCGTCTGAATTCAGTTTTTCAAGTCTTTAACAATAACAAAATGCGTGCCGTTTTCTTTAGGTCCCGGAACGGGCCAAGCGCATCAAAAACGATCTTGGATATCAAGATCAGGGGCTTTTGAAGGCTGACAGTTACCGTTCGTTTTCCGCCAATGGTTGGCGCGTTGCGACGGTATATCTGGGAGGAAAAATGGAAATGAAAACCAAATCTGAAGACGTGAAGTCCAAGGAAGTATCCCGTCGTTCGTTCCTGACCAAAGGGGCGACTGGCGTGGTTGCTGGGGGTGCTGCTGCGACAGGCATGTTTGCCGCACCGGCTGTGCACGCGCAGCCCGCACCGATGGTTCTTAAAATGCAGACTTCCTGGCCGTCATCCGATATCTGGATGACCTTTGCCCAGCAATATGTTGACCGCGTTGAAGCCATGTCCGGCGGACGTTTGAAAATCGACCTTCTGCCAGCGGGTGCTGTCGTTGCCGCCTTCCAGGTTCTTGATGGTGTGAATGACGGGGTGATTGATATCGCCCATTCCGTGCCGGTTTACTGGTATGGCAAGAACAAGGCCGCATCGCTGTTTGGCACCGGTCCGGTGTTTGGTGGTTCTGCAACCACCATGCTGAGCTGGTTCTATGCCGGTGGTGGCGAGGAATTCTATCGCGAACTGACCCAGGATGTGATGGGGCTGGACGTGATTGGTCTTCTTGGCTTCCCGATGCCTGCCCAGCCGTTCGGCTGGTTCAAGGAGGAAGTCAACAGTGTCGCCGATATCGAAGGCTTCAAGTACCGTACTGTGGGCCTTGCCGCAGACCTTCTGCAGTCGATGGGCATGTCGGTCGCACAGCTTCCGGGCGGCGAGATCGTCCCGGCCATGGAACGCGGCGTGATTGATGCGTTCGAATTCAACAACCCGTCTTCTGACATGCGCTTTGGCGCACAGGATGTTGCGAAGAACTACTATCTGTCTTCGTACCATCAGGCATCGGAAAGCTTCGAGTTCCTGTTCAACCGTTCCTTGATGGAAGACCTTGAACCGGATCTGCAGGCGATCCTGCGTCACGCGGTCGAGGCGGCTTCGACGTCGAACACGGCACTGGCGATGGATAACTATTCCTCGGATCTGCAGAAATTGCAGGACGAGGGCGTTGAAGTGCACCGGACCTCGAAAGAGATTCTGGCCGCACAGCTTGAAGCCTGGGACAAACTGATCCCGACGCTTGAAGAAGATCCGTTCATGAAACGTGTTCTTGATAGCCAGCGTGCCTGGGTTGAACGTGTGACCTTCTATGAACTGATGAACTCACCTGATTATCAGCTCGCATATGATCACTACTTCCCGGGCAAACTGAAACTCTGATCCCCGGTTCGGGTTTTTCAGTGTTTCGATGATCCTGACTGCTCCGTTGGCCTGATTGCTTGGCTGGCGGGGCAGTCAATACGCGAACGGACAGGATTTCATGATTGGATTTATTGAATTCGCGGACAAGCTTTCGGCCTGGTTTGGCAAGGCGTTTGGCTGGCTGATTATCCTTATGACGCTTGGCATGAGTTATGAGGTGGCGTCGCGATACCTATTTAACGCGCCAACCACATGGTCGCTTGATGTGTCGTTTATCATGTATGGCACGCTGTTCATGATGGGTGGGGCCTATACCCTTTCGCGTGGCGGGCATGTCCGTGGCGACTTCCTTTATCGCCTGTGGTCGCCCAGAACCCAGGCCAAGGTGGATCTGGTTCTTTATATCTTTTTCTTCTTCCCGGGTGTGACCGCCCTGATTCTTTCGGGCTGGAAATATGCCGCCCGATCGTGGGGCTATGGGGAAGTGAGCGTGAACAGCCCGGCGGGTGTTCCGATCTTTCAATTCAAGGCGGTGATTGTCGCAGCCGGTATTCTTCTGTTCATCCAGGGCATCGCGCAGGTGATGCGCTGCATTTTGTGTATCCGTGAAGGGTACTGGCGCAATGCAGATGATGACGTTGAGGAAACCGAAGAACTGCTGATGAAACAGCGCGTAGCCAAGGAAGACTGATCTGATGACGATCAAGATCGACATGACCCCCGTGCCATACGCGATACACGCCCCCGAACGGAGCAGCCAAAGTGATTGACGCACATGTCGCCCTGATGATGCTGGGCATCTTTATTTTACTGGTATTTCTTGGTTTCCCGGTTGCCTTCACCCTGATGGCGCTGGGGATCGGGTTTGGTTATTACGCCTATTTCGATGCAGGCCGCATGTGGCGGTCCTTTAACCGGTTGGCCGAGGACAGCGAGACCCTGACCTCGGTGATAACGTGGTTTGAAGGGGCGTTTAACAACCGAATATTCGATCTGTTCATCAACCAGACATACACGGTGATGTCGAACGAAGTTCTGACCGCCGTGCCGTTGTTCCTGTTTATGGGCTATATCGTTGAACGCGCCAATATCGTGAACCGGCTGTTCTCGACGCTTAATATTGCCGCGCGCAACATTCCGGGATCGCTTGGTGTTGCCGCCCTGATTACCTGTGCGCTGTTTGCAACCGCGACCGGGATTGTCGGCGCGGTGGTAACACTTATGGGGATGCTGGCCCTGCCAGCCATGCTCAAGGCGCGCTATGACAAAAGTTTTGCATCGGGCATCATTTGTGCGGGCGGGACGCTTGGCATTCTGATCCCGCCATCGATCATGCTGATTGTGTATGCGGCGGCCTCGGGTGTTTCGATCGTGCGGCTTTATGCCGGGGCATTGTTGCCCGGTCTGACCCTTGTGGGGCTGTATCTTTTGTATGTCATGGGCCGTGCAATGCTGCAGCCCAAAGCGGCCCCGCGCCCGACCTCTGATGAAGTGCCCGAAGTTCCGTTGCCAAAAGTTCTCTGGATGCTGGCGACCTCGTTCTTCCCGCTGGCCTTCCTGATCCTGTCGGTTTTGGGCTCGATCCTGTTTGGTCTGGCGACCCCGACAGAGGCGGCATCGATCGGTGCGCTTGGCGGGATGATCCTGGCGGCAGCCTATCGGGCGCTGACCTTTGATCGCCTGCGGGAGTCGGTTTATCTGACGGTGCGCACATCGGCGATGGTGTGCTGGCTGTTTGTCGGGTCCTATACCTTCTCCTCGGTGTTCTCGTACCTTGGCGGGGAACATGTGATTGCCGAGTTTGTCGGGGGTCTTGACCTTACACCGCTTCAGTTCCTGTTGCTTGCACAGCTGATCATCTTCCTGCTGGGCTGGCCGCTGGAATGGTCGGAGATCATTATCATCTTCGTGCCGATCTTCCTGCCGCTGCTGCCGCTGTTTGATATTGATCCGCTGTTCTTTGGCATCCTGGTGGCGTTGAACCTGCAGACATCGTTCCTGACCCCGCCCATGGCCATGTCGGCCTATTACCTCAAGGGGGTGGCGCCACAGGGGATATTGCTGACCGATATCTTCAAGGGGATCATGCCATTCCTGTTTATGGTCATTGTCAGCATGGTTCTGATGTACAGCTTCCCGCAAATCGTGTTCCATTTGCCTGATCTGTTCTATGGCGCACGCTAAGGGGGCGAATGTGATGAGTGATATCAACCCGCTACTGACACTTGATGTTGTCGAACTGCGCGACCGCCTTGCCAGCGGGGCGGTGCGCGCGGTTGAATATGTCGAGGCCTGCCTTGCCCGTATTGCCGAGGTCGAGCCAAAGGTTCAGGCATGGGCGTGGCTTGACAGTGATCATGCGATCACACAGGCCCGCGCCCTTGATGCCCGCCGGCAATCAGGCGCACCGATCGGGCCGTTGCATGGTCTGCCGGTGGGTCTGAAAGACGTTATCGATACGGCAAAGATCCCGACCGAAAACGGGACCGTCCTTGACAAGGGGCGCGTGCCCGAAGAGGACGCGGTGCTGGTATCGCGCCTGAAGGCGGCAGGCGCGATCATCATGGGCAAGACGGTCTCAACCGAGCTTGCCTTTATGCATCCGTCCAAAACGCGAAACCCGCACAACCCGGATCATACACCGGGTGGATCATCGGCCGGGTCGGCGGCGGCGGTGGCTGCCGCCATGGTGCCGCTTGCGGTGGGAACCCAAACCGGCGGGTCGGTCATCCGACCGGCGTCGTTCTGTGGTGTGGTCGGTTTCAAGCCAAGCTTTGGCGCAATCGCGCGCACCGGGGTTCTCAGCCAAAGCCCGACCTTGGATACAATCGGGGTGTTTGCCAATTCGATCAACGGGGCGGCGATGGTGGCGGAAAGCCTGTTTGGCTTTGACGCAGGCGACCGGGCAACCGTGCCATCCCCGACACCGCGGCTTCTCGATGTTGCCACAAGCGATCCGCTGGTCACGCCGATGTTTGCCTTTGTCCGGCCGCCACAATTTGACGAGGTCGCCGACGCGGAGACCGTCGCGGCATTTGGCGAAATTACCGGCATGCTGGGCGATCAGTGTTTCGAAGCCCCGTTGCCAAGGGCATTTGACGATGCAAACGCACTGCGTGCCCGGATCAATTTTGCCGAGATGGCCAAGGATTACTACAGCTATGAAAAGCGGGGCCGTGATCAGCTCTCGCCGGAAATTCGCGAGGCCATCGACAAGGGCAATGACGTCAAGGCACGCGATTATCTGGCGGCACTTGACTGGCGCAAGGTGCTGAATGCCGGGCTGGATGAAGTTTTCAAACGGTGTGATGTGATCATTACGCCCGCGGCGCCCGGACCGGCACCAGCCAACTTGCAGACAACAGGCAATCCGATCTTTAACGGGCTCTGGACATTTTGTGGCACACCGGCGGTGACCATTCCGCTTCTGTGGTCGCAAGGCGGGATGCCGATGGGTATTCAGCTTGTGGGGCGGGTTGGCGATGATGCGCGTTTGATGCGCACCGCAAACTGGTTGAAATCACATCTTAGCAGTCAGGAGAACGCATAATGGAAAACAGTCTTTTGAACCGTGCCATGGGCCTTCTGGCTTTTGTCGTTCTTATCGGATTTGTCGGCATTCTTGTGGGGTACGTGACCCGCTGGGACCTTGCGGTCATGGTCGCGATTACAGTGGGGCTTGCCGGGTGGGATATCTGGCATGTCGCCATGGGCCACAAGGAAGACACACACTGATCCAAAAGGGAGCAACCCTTGCGGATGCAAGCCAACTTGCGGGGCAGGATGTATTCCTGCCCCGATTTTTGTCGGTTATTTGCGTTCCGGCGGGGCCACAAGGTTTTCGATGGGCGGGACCGGTGTGGTTTTGACCTTTTTGGTGACGATATAGGTAAAATACCGGTCAATGCCGATATTGGACACCAGCAGGCCATCAATCATGCGCTGATAGGCATCAACGTCATAACAGAGCACCTTGAGCATGTAGTCCACCCCGCCGCCCAGTGCATAGCATTCGACGATTTCGGGGATGTCCTGGACGGCGCGTTCAAAAATCTGGAAATCATCATGCTGATGATGACGCAGCGTGACTTCGGTCAGAACCAGCGTCGGCTTGACCAGCTTGTCCAGGTTAAGGTGGGCGTGATACCCCGAAATGACACCGAGATCCTCAAGCCGTTTCAGGCGTTCCCAGCATGGGCTGGGCGAAAGGTTCACCGCCTCGGCCAGTTTGACCTTGGTGATGCGCCCTTCGCGTTGCAGGGTTTTAAGGATTTTCAGATCCAGCTCATCAAGCCTGATCATGGTCAGAGTACCTCGGCAATCACAATCAGGCAGTCCCCCGTTTTGATCAGGCCCTGGAAGTGACGGCATGAAACAATGCCTGCGCGCGGGGCGTAATATTCGCGCGGCGGGGTGCCTGTGCGCTCAACGTCATAGATGCGTGCAATCAGGTCGCCCTTTTCGATCCGGTCCCCCAGATCAACGCAGGGCTCATACAGGCCGCTGGCATTGGATGCGACAAAGCAATCGTCATCGGGCATATCAAGCATGACCGTGCCGGTCGGGGATGTTTCGAGCTCGCCCTTGAGGATACCGGCATGAATAAGGATATTGCGGACACCGCGATCTGCAATTGCCACCCGTTCTGCGGTGGTTGAGCCGCCGCCGCCCAGTTCGGTGGTGACAAAGGTTTTGCCAGCTTCCTCGACGACGGTGTCAAACATGCCAACGGCATCGAGTTCGAGCATCATCATCGAATAGGGGGCGCCAAAGGCCTTCATGGCGGCAACGCAACGTGCTTCCTGTTCCTTGTCGGGCAGGACGTGAACGGCCGCGAACGGAATGAAATCAAGCGTTTTGCCGCCCGAATGCATATCAAGAACAATGTCGGCTTCTGGCACAAGATAGCGGAAAACGTAATCGGCGATCTTTTGGGTCACCGTACCATCGGGCTTGCCCGGGAAGGACCGGTTCATATTGCCCGCATCAATCGGGGATGTCCGCGAGGCACTGCGAAATGCGGGATAGTTCATGGCAGGCAGAATAATCACGCGGCCATTGATTTCACCAGCGGACAGGGATTCTGCCAGTTTGAACAGCGACACCAGACCTTCATATTCGTCGCCATGGTTGCCACCGGTCAAAAGGGCGGTGGGGCCATTGCCATTGCGGACCACGGTGATCGGGATCATCACAGCGCCCCACGCGGAATCATCACGCGAATAGGGCAGCTTTAAAAAGCCGTGGTGAATGCCATCCTGATCAAGCGGGATCGTCGGGCTGATGGGTGATGGTTTTGTCATGGTCGTATCCTTAAAAAGCCTGACGTCGCGACCGTCGTCATCAGGCTGTGGCATCTGGGACCGCACACCAGGACCCGCGCAAATGTCGCGATGTCATGGCGTGCGGTTGCGGATCAGTTTTTGACAAACAGCTGTCGCGGATAGCTGGTCAGGGTTTTTGACCCGGTTTCGGTAATCATCATGCTTTCGGTGATCTCGATGCCCCAGTCATCAAACCAAAGGCCCGGCATGAAGTGGAATGTCATGCCCGGTTCAAGAACCGTACGGTCACCGGGACGCAGGCTCATGGTGCGTTCGCCCCAATCGGGCGGATAGGACAGCCCGATCGGATAGCCGCAACGGCTGTCTTTTTCGATGCCGAATTTCTGCAAGACCCCAAAGAAGGCAATGGCGATGTCTTCGCAGACATTGCCCGGTTTGGCAGCTTCAAGCCCTGCCTGAAGGCCTTCGATCAGGGCACTTTCCGCATCCAGGAACCGTTGATCGGGATCGCCAAGGTAAACCGTGCGTGACAGCGGTGCATGATAGCGACGATAGCAACCGGCGATCTCAAAGAACGTGCCGGCATTGGCCGGAATGGGTTTTTCATCCCAGGTCAGGTGGGGGGCGCTGGCATCCTGGCCCGATGGCAGAAGCGGCACGATGGCCGGATAATCCCCGCCAATTCCGTCGATGCCCGCGATGCCGGTACGGAAGATTTCCGCGACCAGTTCGTTCTTTTTCATGCCCGGTTCGACGATTTCAAAAATGCGTTCATGCATATTTTCGACGATGCGGGCCGCCTGACGCATATAAAAGATTTCGGTCTCGGACTTTACCGCACGCTGCCAGTTCACCAGTGCGGTGGCATCGGAAAACTTGGCGTTTGGCAGATGGGTCTGAAGCTGCAAGAAAGCCTTGGCAGAGAAATAGTAGTTATCCATTTCCACGCCAATGCGACGCGATGCCCAGCCGCGATGTTCAATCACCTCGGCAAGATAGTCCATCGGGTGGTGCGTGGTCGATTGCACATAGTAGTCCGCATACGGGATGATGCGGTCATGGGGCATATAGACCGTGCGTTTTGCGCCGTTGGCATCCTGCGAACGCCCGAACCAGACCGGGTCGTCTTCAATTGGAACCAGCACACATTGATGGACATAAAAGGACCAGCCGTCATAGCCGGTCAGCCAGGCCATGTTTGACGGATCGGTCACGATCAGAAGATCGATGCCCTTTTCCACCATGGCTTTTTTGGTTTTCTCCAGGCGTTCGGCGTATTCCTCACGCGTGAAATTCAATTCTACCTGGCTCATCGCAGGCCTCCAGATAAAGGCGGGGTTTCAGCTACCTGACCCATTTTCCTTTTGTTGTTACGAATTAATCTCGACCCCTGCACCGGCTGCATCACAGCGGTGACGGGCGAGGGTGGCGATCGCGGTGTCCTGAACACCGGTTCCGGTCAAATCACAGACCGTAATCTGACCTGCAGATGTTCTGCCGGTCAAGGATTTGGCAATGATCTGGCCGAGTTCTGGCAATGTCGCGTCTGAGGGCACGGTGCCGGCATCAATGGCGTGGTGTAGTTCGCCAAGGATACGCGTTTGTGCCTGACTGTCGCTGACATAAAGGTCGGCCTGCCCGATCAGGGCAGGATCAATTTCGTTTTTATGTTCGGCATCCGACCCCATGGCAGTCACATGCGTACCGGGTCTGACCCAATCGGCCATCAGAACCGGTTCGCGCGCGGGCGTCGTGGTGACGATGATATCCGCGGTCTTTGCGGCGTCCTTGCCATCCGCGGTGGCCGTGACCGGAATGCCCAGTTCAAGGGATGCCTTTTTCGCGCAGGTTTCGGCCTTGGCAAGGTCGCGGGCCCAAATGGTGGCCGAAGTGATATCGCGTACCAGTGTCAGTGCCTTTAGCTGAAGGCGCGCCTGAACACCCGCACCATAAATGGTGGCATGTTTGGCATCTTCACGGGCGAGATGTTTGGCGGCCACACCGCCTGCGGCAGCGGTTCGCACATCGGTCAGATAGCCGTTATCAAGCAAGACGGCCTCCAAAAGGCCGGTCCTGGATGAAAACAGGTTCATCAAACCATTAACCGATGGCAGGCCGAGCTTGGGATTGTCAAAGAAGCCGGGGCTGATTTTGATGGCGAAGCTATCAATACCCGGCACATAGGCGGTTTTGACATCGACTTCGCCATTATATTCATCAATATCCAGACGCAGGATCGGCGGCATACGGACGTCCTGCGTGGCAAGGGCGTTAAATGCGCCTTCGACGCAATCAATGGCATCCATGTCCAGATCAATGACCTTGCGCAGGTCGGTTTCGGTCAGAATTCTGATCGTGGGCATTTGAGTTACTCCGCCATCAGGTCGACGTCTTCGCCGCCGACAATTCTTTTGTGCAGATCCATGTCGATATTGCAGCCAGTCGTCAGGACCACCGTACGACCGGGATTATCGACCAAGCCGGCACGCAGGGCCGCAATGCCAACGGCACCAGCACCTTCGATTACCTGTTGATCATCAAGATAGGCGGCCCGGATGCCATCCGCGATCTGGGCTTCGTTGACCAGGACGAAGTCGTCGGTCAGATCGCCACACATATCGAACGTGTACTGGTTGTTGTCACCAATGCCACCACCAAGGCTATCTGCCAGTGTCGGGAGTTCCTTGACCGCGGTTGGCTTGCCTTCCTGAAGGCTTGTGATCATCGCACAGCCACGTTCCATGGTGATACCGACAACCCTGATCATCGGATTGACCGATTTGGCGACCAGCGCGACACCGGCCAGCAACCCGCCCCCCGACAAAGGCACCAACAAGGTATCCACGTCGGGTAGAGCTTCGATGATTTCAAGACCAAGTGTGCCTTGCCCGGCAATTACGTCCGCATGGTCAAATGGCGGCAGCATGATCATGCCTTCGTCCTTGACCAGCCGGTCGACTTCCTGCTGGGCTTCGTCCTGTGATTGTCCGATGATGCGGACTTCGGCCCCTTGGGCGCGGATTCCGTCGACCTTGTTCTGCGGGACGAGTTCGGACATGCAGATCACGGATCGCACCCCGGCATTGCGCGCCGCATAGGCCAGTGCCCGGCCATAGTTGCCGGTAGATACACCAACGACACCTTTTGCCTTGTCTGCATCGCTCAGGCGCAAGACAGCATTGGCGGCACCGCGCAGCTTGAAGCTGCCGGTATATTGTTGCTGTTCACATTTAAGCCAGACCGGGCTGCCGATATGATCGGTCAATGCGGCAGACGGGCGCAAAGGGGTGTGGATCACATGATCCGAGATGGTTTTTCGGGCAGAAAGAACATCAGCAAATGTGATGGGGTCTTTCATGGGACCTCGACTTTACTGGTTGGTTGCGGTGCCTGATCAAACAGGGTTCCGAACCCTGTGATCGGTTTTTTGTATTCAATCAGGTTCAGTGCATGCCAGACCAAAGCCTGATTGCTGGTGATGACCGGTTTTTCAAGCAGGCGTTCGGCTTCGGCGATGATTTCGGCAGACCGGATGGCGGTGCAGGAAATGAACACCGCATCGGCATCGGGTGTGTTGACCTTGAGCGCGCCTTCCAGAATGGCTTTGGGCGGCAGCGCGGTCATGTCGAAATCATTATCAAGGCCAAAGCCCATCACACGCGTGACGTCAAAGCCCTTGTCGGCAAAGCCATCCGCGACCGATTGTGTCACATCGGGAAGATACGGGGTCAGGATGGCAATTTTTTGTGCTCCGACCGCGCGAAGGGCAAGTTCACTTGCCAGAAGCGGATTGGTGACTTTGGTCCCCGGCATGCCCTGATTGATCAGGGCGGCGATCTTGTCCGACCCGGTGACAGCCGTGCCGGATGTGCAGCCGAAGATGGCGACATCAACGCCATAACCCGGCAACAGGGTCTTGGCGGCACGTGGCAAATCCTTGGCCATGGCCTGCAGATTTTCGACCGTGACCGGGTTGGCGTTTTCAATACGGGTCGTGAACAGGCGCAAATCATCGGGCAGGATGGCGCGCAGGTCATCCTCGCTGTTGAAATCTGTTGCCAGTGTGATCAGGCCGACCCGCCCTGCCGGTCCAACCGGTTCGGGCGAGTACAGCAGATCTACCGGCTCTGGCGTGACCGCACGCGATACGGACATCATCCTGAACTCCACAAGGCGGATGGTCCTGATATGTATCAGGACCATCCCGTTTTCAAATTTTCAAAAGTGCTTCCGGCAAATCCGGAATTTGCAGGCCAGAACCCGATCAGCGGAAGGCAAGTTCTGGCAGGAACAGTGCAATCTGCGGAACGAAGATCAAAATCACCGCTGCAAGCAGCAGCATGAAGATGAAGGGCGGCGTTCCACTTATGACCTCTGCATAAGGTCGCCTGAAGATTGCTATGGCTGTAAAGATGTCACACCCGAACGGGGGCGTGGCAGAGCCAATGGCGACCTGCAGGGTGACCAGTGTGCCGACAAGAACAGGGTCCAGCCCCGCCGCATTGACGAGCGGCATGAAGATTGGCGTCAGTACCAGAATGACAACAATCGGGTCAACGAACATGCAGCCGATGAAGAAGGCAACACAGATCGCAGCCAGAATGATGTACGGGTTGGCCCCTTCAAGCCCCAATGCGCCGATCACATGTTGCGGGATCTGGGCAAAGGAAATCACGAACGAGAATGTCGTGCCCGCGCCCACCAGAATGAACACAACTGCCGTGATCAAACCGGTTGAACGCGCAATCGCCAGCAGTTCAGACCATTTCACCGACTTGAAGATCAGCACTTCAAGGATAATGGCATAGACAACGGCAACGGCTGCGACCTCGGTCGGGCTGACCCAACCCAGATAGATGCCGCCCACGATCAGAACCGGGAACATGATCGCCGGACCAGCATTGATCACGGCCTTGCCGCGTTCGGCCCAGGTCATGCGCGGGATGGTCGGGATATTGTTCTTTTTGGCGTAGTACATGCAGTACAGCGAGAACATGATCAGAATGAGAATGCCCGGACCAATACCGGCCAGGAACAGTTCACCGATCGAGACTTTGCCAACCACGCCAAACACGATCATGCCGATCGATGGCGGGATCAGAAACGCAATGTCACTGGCATTGATGATCAGCGCCATGGCGAACTTGTCTTCGTACCCGGCCTTGAGCATCTTGGGACGCAGCGGGCCGCCCATGGCAACCACGGTGGCCTGTGTCGACCCGGATACGGCACCGAACATGGTGCAGCCAAGCGCCGTGGTAACCGCAAGGCCGCCGCGCACATGGCCGACAAAGGTCATGGCAAGGTCAATCAGCCGGTTGGCTGTATGCCCCTTTGTCACGATATCGGCGGCAAAGATAAACATCGGCACCGCGATCAGTGCGACAGGTGATATGCCCGTGACCATCTGCTGAATCAGGATGCGTTCGGGAATGGGCATGTAAAACATGAAGGCAACGACGCTGGCCGTTGCAAGCGGCACCATCATGGGGAAGCCAAGGACCAGAAGGACCAGCATCACCAGAAGGATTGAAGTACCTAAATCCATTTTCTGTTCCCCCTTACAGATGATGCTCGTCGGCGTCGTCAAACTTATCCTCGACCTGATAGGACAGGTGCGTCCCGGGCTTGAGGATATTGGTCAACGCGGCCAAGACAAACTGGATACCGGTTACACAAAGACCAAACGGTACGATCAGTACGGTCAGGTAATACGGGATGCGCAATGCCGGGGTTAACCGGTTCGATGTGATCAACGAGGAAACATAATCAAGCGAATACCACGCCAGAAGGAACAGCAGGCTGGCCGTTCCGAGCGTGATGATGATCATCATGACCTTGCTGGCGCGCGGGCCGAGCATGTCGGTAAAGGCAGACATGCGAATGTGCCGTCCCATGCGGGCGGCCTCGCTGATGCCGACAAAGGTCACAAGAATGATCAGAAACTGATTGAGCTCTTCGGAAAAGAAGATGCTCGAATTAAAGCCCAGACGCATGATCACGTTGGCAACGGTATTCACCGCCATGATCACGATGCTCCATCCGAGAAGCTGTCGCTCGACAAACGACAAGCCGTGATCAAGCTTTCTCAGAATACCCAACGCCCCGCCGCTCGGAGCGGGGGCCTCCCCGTTTGAACCTGACATAGAACCTCCTTGGTGCGCGTGCGAGACATTATTGCAAAACGTGCTTTGTGGCTGTTGGTTCCCCCCACACGGGTTGTCTTCTGCTTCACGCCAATCGTGTCAGAATAAAAACGCTTTGTGATGGTTCAATCAGATTTTTGTCATGAGACAAAATCAATACATGACATCGAAGGCATGAACGCCCGGCATCTGATCCATGGTATGGCGAATTTGGATCAGGGCATGCTGTGCGGTTGGTGTATCGGGGGCGCCGCCAAGGCAGATGCGCATGGCGTTTGGTCGCGGCACCTTGACTGTCATGAACGGGTCGGAAATTGTAACCGCAACCCCGTTTTTGCGCAGTTCAGAGGCAAACCATTCCTCTTGCCAATGTTCGGGGATACGAACCCAGGCGCTTAGTGATGTCGGGTGGTGGCGGACGACGGCGTCACCCAGAATTTCGGCCACCAGTGCCTGACGTTCACGCATCAGGGCGCGCTGGACGGTAACCGCCTGATCGATGGTGCCATCGGCAATCCAGCGTGCGCCGATCTCGGCCATCAACGGAGTCCCCATCCAGCCGGTAACACGCAAAACGCTGCTGGCGCGAATCGACAAATGTGCAGGTACGGTCAAAAAGCCGGTGCGAAGGCCGGGCATGACAACCTTGGTCAGGCTTGAAACATGGAAGCCGAGCTTGGGCAGAAAGCTTGTGATCGGCGGCAGGTTTTCTTCAAGCAGCGGGCGATAAACATCATCTTCGATGACGTAAACGCCATAATGTTCAGCGATCTCGGCGATGCGTTTGCGGCGTTCAACCCCCATCAGACAATTGGTCGGGTTGGTAAAGATCGGGGTCACGACAAGGGCCCGGACCTGACGGGTGCGGCATTCCCGCTCGAAAGCATCGGGCAGGATGCCCTCGTCATCGGTTGGCAAGGCACCGAGTTTAAAGCGCAGGATGCTGGCCGATCCGATAACGCCATGATCCGTCAGGCTTTCGGTCAGGACGACATCATCGGGCTGAATAACCGTGGAAAGGGCGGTAAACACCCCTTGTGCGGCGCCGTTGGTGATCAGAAGGTTGGGGATGTCGACATCAACGCCCATCCCTGAAAGCCAGGTGCGGCCGATCTCGCGGTGGTATTCGAACCCGGCCACCGGACGGCAGCTTTCCATCCAGCTCTGGTTGGTTTCTTCGGCCAGTTTTGCATGCATCTGACGCGACAGATCATTGTGAAAGTCGGTATAGGCCGCGCGGACGATGGAAAGATCAATCAAGTCGGGCTGGCGGCTATCAAGAATGAAGGATGATGCCCGGTCAGTAAGGCGGGCCTGAACGAAGGTTCCGCGTCTGCGTTCGGATCTCAGATAGCCCTGGCGTTCGACTTCCTTGTAGGCCGCACTTACTGTCTGGACGCTGACTTTCAGGCGATATGCCAGCTCGCGATGGGTTGGCATTCGCACATCATGGCGAAGCCTGCCAGATTCAATATCTGTAATGATCGCTTCGACGAGTGTCTTGTATTTCGGACCTGTTTCGCCACTTAGGTCGATTTCAGGTAACCACATGATTTTATTTCCACCCCTGATGTTTGGCCAGACCCTAACATGACCAAGAGGGGTTTGTGTAGGCGTTGACGTTAATTTGTCATGAGACAAAACTAGCATTGACCTGATGCAGGAACATTTCAACACTTTGCGCGTTCATGACAGTGATGTTCTAACCAAACGCCCCGATTCCGGGCTTCAGGCCGGTCGTTGTGCGTATATAACACGGGAGACTTCGATATGAGTTTGAACAAACTCCTTAAAGCGACCCTTTCTGCTGCTGCGCTGTTTGCAGTATCCGGGACCGCTGCCCACGCCGAGGAATGGAAATTCGCCCACGAAGAAAGCCCGGGTGATGTTCAGGACCTGTATGCACAGGAATTCAAGCGCCTGGTCGAGGAAAAGACCGATGGCGACGTTAACGTGACCATCTACACCTATGGCCAGCTGGGCACCGAGAACGACATTACCGAGCTGACCGCAGCCGGTGCTGTCCAGTTCTCCAACGCGTCCCCTGGTCACCTTGGTACCTTTGTTCCGGAAATCCAGGTCTTTGGCGTTCCCTACCTGCTGTCGCAGGATAACGAGGTGAACAAGAAGGTCCTGTCATCCAGCCCGACCATTTACGAAGGCCTGTCCAAGGACTTCGAGTCCAAGGGCTTGAAGCTTTACACCATGTACCCGGAAGGCGAGATGGTCTGGACCACCAAGAAACCGGTCGAAGAGCCGGCTGATTTCGATGGTGTCAAGTTCCGCGTGATGACCTCGCCGATCCTGATCGAAACCTACAAGTCGTTTGGTTCCGATCCGGTTGCCCTTCCGTGGGGTGAAGTTTATTCCGGTCTTCAGACCAGCGTGATTGACGCGCAGGTTAACCCGATCTTCTTCGTTGAAAGTGCGAAATTCTACGAAGTGACCGACTATCTGATCTATGCCGGTCAGCAGCAGTACACCACCACCGTGGTATCCAATGCGGCGTTCTATGAAGGCCTGTCCGATGAACGCAAAGAGATGCTGGCTGAAGTGAAGGCCGAACTGGACGACTTCATCTATGACGCCCAGAAAAAGGCAAATGACGAGGCACTGGCCCGCATCAAGGAAGCCAAGCCGGAAATCGAAGTCATCCGCCTGAATGAAGAACAGCGCGAAGTCTTCAAGGAAGCTTCCAAAGGCATTGGCGCAAGCCTTGTCGAGGAAGTCGGTGGCGATACCGAAGAAGTTCTGAATTCGCTGCGTGAAGAATTCGGCACCGAAATGTAATCAGTATTTCCCGGCGTAACGGGATTTCACAAAACCCCCGCAGGCGATGCTTGCGGGGGTTTTTGTTTGTGTCGGGGCGATGTTCAATCAGGCGGTCTTGTTGATCCGCAGCGGTCGAACAAGGGTGATGACCATAAACAAAGCGCCAGACAGAATAACAAGCACCGCGCCGACCTTTGCCAGTTCTTCTGCGCCGGTATTTTGCGCAATCGCGATACCAATGCCCATGATGATTGATCCGCTTATGGCCAACAATACTTGCACGCGGGCCAGATTCAGGCGGGTAATGCCGGCCAGATGATAGTAGGTGCCGTAAAGCGCAAGGCTGACCCATCCCAGCAAGTTCAGGTGACCATGTGCAGCAAGGTTTCCATGGTCTCCGGTGATGGCCATTTGCAAGCCCCACAGCATTCCTGCAAGCCCGATGATGGCTGCGGATGTCCAGCAAATGCGCGGTAGGTTTGTCATGTTAGTTCTCTCTCGATGTTATTGGTTTTGCGCTCTAATAATAAAACTGTACCGTTTAGTTTCATTTTTTGCGAATCAATTCTTGTCGTCTGTCGGAACAAGGTCCTAAAAGGGATAAACCAAAATCGAAACTGTCCGGTTTCGTGTTGAAGCCGCGACAAGACGCCGTTTGTGAGACGTTTTGATCCGGGCATCGCGTTACCGGAATTGAAGAAGGCCAGAAACCTTGCGCGTGCCAACCACTGTGAAACAACAGGAGCGCTTCAACCGGATTCTTGCCGCAGCAGCGCAGGAATTGCTTGATATGCGCGACGACAGCACGGCTGTTGACCGCATCGCAGTGCGTTCGGGAACGTCCAAGGCGACCATCTATCGGTATTTTGGTGACAAGGTCGGCCTTGAACGGGCGATGGTGGGGTGGTTGTGCGATCGTGCACGCGATCCGCTTGAAGGTGTTGTCGCCAGACCAGATGCCGCACGCACCACGATGATTGCCATTGGTGATGCCTTTGCCAGCGGTGTTTTGAACCGCCACGTGATGGATCTTCATCGTTATGTGGTTGCGCGCGCCTCTACACACCCGGAACTCGGGCAGATTTTCTGGGATGCGGGGCCAAAACGCACATATGAAGCGGCCGCCAAGCTGATCAGCAAACTGGAACTGCCAGATCACCTGAACGCTGTTCCTGCAAGTCAGGTGGCGGAGTTATTCATCAATATGCTGACCAGCACAGTCCAGCTTTCATATTTTTGTCTTGGTGAGGATATACTTCGTTCTGATGACATGGCGGCACGCGTACGCAATGCGGTCACGATGCTTGGCATCCGCGATCATCAGGATCAGCCATAAGATTGTCATCACATCACACCCTTTCCGTTCGTCATCAATAGACCACCTGTGTGCCTGAAGGGACCGTAAAACCGGGTCAGGTTTCAGGCGCTGTTGCGATTTTGATGACACATGAAAGGAAGAGGTTTTGATGATCCCTGGTCTTTTGCAGTTGAGCCGGGACTTTCTGTTTCCAGCGGTAATGCTGGCAGCGGTGTTCCTGGGGGCCTTGGTAACCCCGGCCCAGTCAGAGGTCTACGCGCCCAATGGCGTGGTGCTGAGCCCGGCAGATTGGGCAAAAGCATCAACCGATGGCAAGAGTGTCACGGTAAAAGATGCCCTGACAAATTCGGAAAACTCCATGATCACCGACGGTGTGAAAGGGGTGAACGGGTATACCCTGACGGTGATGTCGTTCTGGGATGCAGCCCCGAACGGTGATTACTTGACGATTGAAGTCCGCCAGCATGGCAGTGTCGCCGCCAATTGCCGGGTCAGTTCGGCCAAAGACGGATCGACGTTTGATACGACGTGCTGAGTGTCGCAGGTTCTAGCAACCAGACATAAAACAGGGGCCGGTCATGGGCCCGGCCCCTGCTGAAATCCGCCACGCCGGGAAGAAGGTTTGACGTGGCGGAAATTGGTGATGGTTAACCGGCTTACTTGCCAGCGGCAACTTCGTCAGCAACCGCATCAACAGCCTGCTTGGCGATGTCGATGACTTTGTCGACTTCGGCTTTGGTGATGCAAAGCGGCGGTGCAAAGCCAAGGATGTCACCGTGCGGCATGGCACGTGCGATCATGCCACGCTCAAGGCAGGCAGCCGAAACGCGCGGACCGATTTTCGCATTCGGATCGAAGCGTTCCTTCTTGGTTTTGTCTGCGACAAACTCGAGCGCGGCCATCAGGCCAACGCCACGGGCTTCGCCAACCAGCGGGTGGTTGTCAAAGGTTTCATGCATGCGCTGCTGGAAGTAGCCACCGGTTTCCGCCGAGTTGCCCGTCAGGTTTTCACCATCGACGATATCAAGGTTTGCATTGGCCGCAGCCGCGCAGACCGGATGGGCGGAATAGGTCCAGCCATGGCCGATTGGACCCATCTGGTCAGAACCCTGTTCCAGAACTTTCCAGACGCGTTCGCCAATGATCACACCCGACAGCGGCAGGTAGCCCGATGAGACGCCCTTGGCAATCGTGATCAGGTCCGGCTTGATGCCATAGTGCAAGGAGCCGAAATAGGACCCGGTACGGCCAAAGGCGGTCACGACTTCGTCGGCAACCAGCAGAACATCATACTTGTTCAGAACAGCCTGGATGGCTTCCCAATAACCTTCCGGCGGGGTGATGATGCCGCCCGTGCCCATGACCGGCTCGCCGATGAAGGCAGCAACGGTTTCCGGACCTTCGCGCAGGATCATTTTTTCCAGATCATCGGCGCAACGTTTGGCAAATTCTGCTTCGGTTTCGCCAGCCTCTGCATTCCAGTAGTGGTGCGGGCAGGTGGTGTGCAGAATGGGTGCACGCGGAAGATCAAATGCATTGTGGAAGGCAGCAAGGCCGGTCAGGCTGCCGGTCATGATGCCCGAGCCATGATAGCCACGCCAACGCGAGATGATTTTCTTCTTCTGCGGCAGGCCGCGGATGTTGTTGTAGTACCAGATCAGCTTGATGTTGGTTTCGTTCGCATCCGAACCGGACATGCCGTAATAGACGCGCTGCATGCATTCGGGCGCGCCTTTGATAATACGGTCCGACAGACGGATGACCGGCTCGTTCCCGTGTCCGACATAGGTGTGGTAATAGGCCAGTTCCTTTGCCTGCGCATAGATCGCATCGGCAATTTCGGTGCGGCCGTAACCAACGTTTACACAATACAGACCGGCGAACGCATCAAGGCTTTCGCGGCCTTCGGTGTCGTGGATATAGATGCCCTTGCCGCCATTGATGATGCGGTTGGGGGTTTCACCCGCTGCGTGCTGACGCATGTGGGTCGAGGGGTGCATGAAATGCGCCCGATCCATTTCCTGCAGATCAGCAGTGGTGTTTTTGATGACATTCATTTTACTTCTCCCATGTGAATGCGTTGATGCCCGTGCGCGCGTTACGATTTGTAGGCAGCGCAGACGTATTTCAGTTCGGTAAATTCTTCGAGGCCATGGCGCGAACCTTCGCGACCGAGACCGGATTGCTTGACGCCGCCAAACGGGACCGGCGCGCCGGTGATCTTGACGCAGTTCAGCGCAACCATGCCGTATTCCAGTGCGTTCGAAACGCGTGCAGCGCGGTCGTGGTCACTGGTCATCAGATAGGCGGCAAGGCCATATTCGCTGTCATTGGCCTTGGCGATGACTTCTTCTTCGGTTTCAAACGCCATGACCGGAGCAACCGGGCCGAATGTTTCTTCGCGATAGATTTTCATCTCGTCGGTGACATCGGCAAGCAGTGTCGGGGCATAGAAAAGCCCGCCCATCTTCTTGCCACCTGTCAGGACGCGTGCGCCTTTGATGCGGGCGTCTGTGACGTGGTCTTCGCATTTGGCAACGGCGCGGTCATGCATCAGCGGACCGATTTCGACATATTCCTCGATGCCGTTACCGACCCGCAATTCTGCGATGGCCTTGGCATATTTATCAAGGAAGTCGTCATAGATGCCTTGCTGAACGAAGATGCGGTTGGCCGCCAGGCAATCCTGACCACTGGTGGCGAATTTGGCATTCACCGCATGGGCAACGGCCTCGTCGAGATCGACGTCATCAAAGACGATGAACGGCGCATGACCACCCAGTTCCATCGACATTTTCTTGACCGTCTGTGCGCCCTGAGACAGCAGGAGACGGCCAACCTCGGTCGAGCCGGTAAAGGACAGCGCGCGGACATCGTGATGGCCACAAAGCTCGCCAACGACCGGGTTCGGGTCACCGGTTACGATGTTAAACACGCCGGCCGGGATGCCAGCACGTTCGGCCAGTTCAGCCAGTGCGGTGGCCGAGAACGGTGTTTCGGTTGCCGGACGTACGATCATGGTGCAACCGGCTGCCAGGGCCGCGGCGGCCTTGCGCGTGATCATCGCGCAGGGGAAGTTCCACGGCGTGACTGCGGCGGTAACACCAATCGGTTCGCGTTTGATCGACATGTTGCGACCAGGCAGGTGGGATGTGACGTTTTCAACATTCACCCGTTTGGCTTCTTCGGCATAAAATTCGATGAAGCTTGCTGCGTAGTCGATCTCGCCGCGTGCCTCGTTGATTGGCTTGCCCTGCTCGAGGGTCATCAGAAGGGCCAGATCTTCCTTGTTTTCAATCAGAAGATCATGCCAGCGCCGCAATGCAGAAGAGCGTTCCTGTGGCAGAAGGGCTGCCCAGGCCGGGAAGGCTTCCTTGGCGCTTGCAATAGCCTTGCGGGTTTCCAAAACGCCCATGTTCGGAACAGTGCCGATGAAGCTGCCATCGAACGGGTTGGTGACTTCGATCACCTGAAGATTATCAGCCGAACACCAGCGGCCATCAATGTAGGCATGTTCGCGCAGCAAACGCAGATCGGAAAGCTGGCTGAGCGATACGCAGCGTTGTTCCTTTGATTGTGCCGTCATGGTTGGCCTCCTTCCGTTGGGGCGACTGTGGCTTGGCGCGGTTTGCGCGAAGCGTGTCATTGAACTGAAAGGAAGGTATCAACAGGCGGTCAGAGGAGGTGACCGAACTCCATGCCATTTAATGCGTTTTTTTTGGCACGAGGTGGCAAAATCGGAATGTTTTTTCTGCCAGAGGTCAAAAAGCGCAGAAAATCAATCTTCTGAGCGATCTATATATTTCCGCATTTCGCGCTTCTGGCGACGTTTTTCGATGACGGTGCGGATGATGATGACTGTGAAAAACAAGACCACGACACTGGTCGTCATCGGGAAGGCGACCGGGATGCCGATGACAAAGACAATCGCGCCCACGACACTTCCGCCGACAAGGGCGATGAAGCCACCCAGAATGACAATGGCAAGCAGTCCGGCAAGCAGGATAGAGGCGATCTTGTTCATGGGACGCAATTCATAAAAGTCGGTTCAAACAAGGCAGGAATGACAGGTAGCGTTGCCCCGTCATTCCTTGTTGTTGCTGTTGTTGTTGCGGTTGGTCAGCTGTTTGGTGGTTTGATCAAGGCGTTCGGCCAGTACGCGGATCAACTGGTTGGAGACAGCCTGGTCCTGTCGGACGAGGCCAAGGAATTCGGCCTTGTCGAGTTTCAGAACCGTCATGTCCTCGACCGCACGGATCGTGGCAGAGCGCGGCGCGTCAACCAACAGGGCGATTTCACCAATGACTTCCTTGGGATGGACATCACGCAGTTTCAGGGTCTGGTGTTCATCGGTGGTCAACCAGATTTCACCACGCCCGGAAATGACGATAAAGGCTGCATCGCCCGGATCCCCCTGTTTGACGAGAACCTCGCCATGTTTGAAGGTCAGGCGCGGACTCGTAAAGGCCAGCAGCTTGACGACGCTGGGATCGAGACCGGCAAACAGCGGTATGGTGCGCAGCAACCTGACTTCCTGATCGATGTCGCCACTTGCCAGTGCTGCGGCATCGTCTTCGGCGTCTTCGGTGGTTGTTTCAGTGGCGTCCGCAATGTTCCGGCGTTTGACCAGTTTGCCGTTCGACATGTGCAGCAGTGTGTCGAACTTTTCACCGGCATGATCGTCATCATCAACCCAGATCAGACTGGTATGGTCAGTTTCGCCGGTAAGGTAGTTGATGATGCTTTCGCGGGTTTCGCGATCCAGGGCAGAAAGGCCTTCGTCGACCACCAGAAGGTCCGGGTTCTTGATCAATGCCCGGACAAGGGCGATTTTCTGACGCAATGTCTGGGACATGCGGCTGCCACCAACCCCGACCTGACTTTCAAGGCCGAGCGCAACCAGTCCTTCGTAAAGACCGCCTTCGTGGGCGATTTCAAACAGGACTTCGCCAACACGTTCTTCGGAATTTGCACGGCCATAGGCGAAGCGACCAAACAGCAAGTTATCAAGGATCGGTGCGGCTGATGCGTAGCCATCCGCCTCGAAGAAGTCGATATAGCCAGCCAGTTCGTCAGGCAGGTTGGCGCGGACTTTTGGCCGGGCCTGCAGGACGAGCTCACGGAAACCATCATCGATCACGCGCAGGCGGTGGCGGGCCGGGGTCAGATGCATGGCAACATCAAGAAGATGCAGCTGGTCTTCCTTGCGCATGTCATCAACAGCCACCCCATCGGTCCGGCGCAGGATGTTTTTGACTTCGGGAATTTCATCGGCCGAGACAAAGCTGTAACGGTCAAAGAACTCATGGCCGGGGGGCAGGCCGGTAAACAGTTCGATCATCAGATCAAGGGTTTCACGCCCCATCTTGACCATTTTGTCGTAAAGGCCGTTTTCGCGCAGGCTTTTCTGGATATAGGGATGCGACAGGAAGTCAAAGCGCTTGAACTCGGTGCGCGATGGCGTCCCGAACATGATGTTTACGCCGACGGGCGCGTTGTCATTGTACTTTTCAAAGTCATAGGGTTCGACAAGGTCGGACAATTGCCGTTCGGCCAAAATTTCCTTGAGCCTCGGCCGAACTGCCAGAACCGATTCGACCAGTTGCGGGCGTTCTTCCGGGGTGATCCGGCGGGAAAGACCGATGCGGTAGATGTCACGATCAAGACCGACAACCTCCAGCAGGCGCATCAGTTCCTTTTGCAGTTCGTCACGCGATGCAAAGCCCGGCCCAACATAATCAATCCACTCGGCGGACGGATCATAGGGGATGTTGCCCGACATCTTGATCTCGTCATACATCTCGCGGGTCAGTTTCCACGGCAGTTCGGCGGGATCGGAAAGTTCGATCACATCAACAAACTTGGGATCGGGGAAGGATTTTTTCGCATCAGGCGTCGCGTTGGTTGTGGCGACGGCATTTTCCTTTTTGGCATCTTTTGGGGCAGGGTTGTCGTTATCCTGTTGCAGCAGGACCGGACGATGTTTCAGGCCATAGAAAAGGTTGTCTGAAATGGTGCCATTAAACAGATAGGCATCCGCCCCGACATAGGCCAGCCGTTGTCCAACGATTGCGGCAGGCAGTTTTGTGGCATCTACATCGGCAAACTGGATGCGTCCGCCGCTGGGATCAAGGATACGCGCCAGAAGTCTTGCGAGTTGCGATTTGCCGCTGTCTGACGAGCCGATCAAAAGCGCCTTGCCGGGAAGCGGCATGTTAAAGGACACATTTTCAACCACCCGCGTTCCGTCATCATCGGTCCAGGACAGCGCGCTGACATCCAGCGGGCCGCCAAGCGGTTCGGATGTTTGGGCGTCAAGCTGATGTTCGGGACCCAGATCGTTGAGTTCGAACTGTTCGTGAAGCTGTTCGTATTTGATCCGTGCGTCGGCAAGGCGCTGGTAGTAAGCCAGAAGTTCCTTCCACGGCGCAGACATGTCCTTGTAGGCGGCAAGAGCTGCGACCAGTGCACCGAAGCTCAGATCACCGGTAATCACCAGATAGCCGCCGATGGAGTAGAAGAAGAACGGCGTGATCTGGGCGATGAAGTTGTTGAGGAACTTGATGAAGAACTTTCGGTAATAGATTTCCTTGCGGATCTCGAAAATTCGGCCCAGACGCTGGGTGAAATGGGTCAGTTCAAAACCCTGTGTTTCGTTGGCGCGGATATCGGTCGCGCCGCCAACGGTCTCGCCGATATGTTCGGACATGCGGCGTACGTTCTGCACGCGCTGTTTGCCCAACAGATTGACGCGTTTTTGCAGTTTCGGGATCAGGTAGCCCTGCAGCGGATAGAACGCGACTGCCGCCAACCCCATTAACGGGTCCTGAATAAAGATAAAGGCAGAAATCGTGATCAGGATGCCGCCCTGATAAAGCGGCAGCGAAATCGCCTCGCCAAAGAAACCGCCAAGCGGTTCGGCTTCGGCGGTGATCATGGAAACTATTTCACCCTGACTGGTTTTGCGGAAATGCGGTACCGGAAACCGCAAGACACGATCAAACAACAGATAGCGCAGGCGCCGTAAAAGCCGTTCGGCCATTACCCCGCGATAGACGTTGATGAAATACTTGAACCCGCCATTGACGAAGACAAGGGTCAGAAAAACCCCTGAAAGGGCGAACAGGTATTCGATCTGGGTCAGGTCAACGCCCATAAGGTCATACGGCGCACCGGCACCACCGATGGCCTCGTTGACAATCTGTTTGGGCAGATCGAGCGAGTAATACAGGAACGGGAAAGAGGCCAGCGTGATCACTGTCAGAATGATCTGCTGGAGGCGGCTATGACGCCATATATAGGCAAAAACCGATTTTGGCATTCGCACGTCCCGTTTTGTGAATCTGGAACATTTTTGTTCCGTTTGCTCGATTTATTGTTTGGGCAGGGGCAGGGCCCCATCGTGTGCAGATTATGCGCCAGATGTCAGATCAACCAAGATCAAAACTTTGTTCCGGGTCAATGAATCCGCAAAAACCATCTGCCACGGCGTCAGGCTTGTCATACGCCTGATAGTGATACAGCCACATCTTTGCCTTCACGTCATCGGGCAGGGTTATCAGCTCGTCGTAATGGGCATGTACACCCGAATGGCGGGGGCCCAATTCACAATCCTGGAAGATGATATCGGCCTTTTTGTAAAACGCCATATGATCCTTGGGATTGAAAATCGCATCTGTCGTCAGGAAGAAAGACTTTTCTGTCCCTGTTCCGAACAGGGCAAAGGAATACATCGTGTTTTCAGGTGTTACGACATGCGGGGTGGGAATGACATCAAAATGCATGCCTTGCCAGTCAAAACCGTCTTTGGGCGTCAAAGGAACGACATCGAAATAGGAGGACAGTTTGCTGTTGCCATGGTCGCTGGTTTCCAGCCCGCCGCGCAGCGAATGTTCCCAGAGTGGATCAAGCAATTCCCTGGCTGCAAACAGTTGTGTGCGGTGACCATCAAAGACGAAGTAATTGGCAAGGGCCATCCATTCCAGACCCCCGATATGATCGGAATGCAGATGGCTGATATAGACGCCATCAAAATCGTTTGGCATGAAACCAAGATTGCGCAGCGAATGGCGTGCATCTGAACCACAGTCAATCAGCAGGCGCTGCGGCCGGTCTTCGCCAGACGGGGTCGTTTCCAGAACCATGTTGCTCTGAAAATTGTCGGCGGCCATACAAAAGGCCGAGCCTGTCCCCGCAAACGTAAGTTTCATTCCCCGATCTCCCGATATTTTGTCGAAAGATTAGACGAGGTTCGGGGCGTTTAACCACCCCCTTTTGCAAGGAAAGTTCCGATTTTTACCGGATGGCCCGTCCTGACCGCGTGTTCAGGGCGTCTCGGACGACTGTTTTTCGTCTGACGAAGCATTTTGAATTTCGCGATTCTCGGCGTTGGTCAGTTTGCTCATTTCTGCGCGAAGAGCGCGGAGTTCGGTCATAATTTCCTGATGGTCCAGTTGGATTACATCGCGTGTCTGGGTTTCTTCGACATCGACATGCGTCGACATCGCATCAACCACAATTGCGATAAACAGGTTCAGTACCGCAAAGGTCGTTATCAGGATAAACGGCACGAAGAAAAGCCACGCAAGCGGATAAGACTCCATCACCGGCCGGACAATGCCCATCGACCAGCTTTCCAGCGTCATGATCTGGAACAGCGAATAAAGTGATTCGCCAATAGTGCCAAACCAGTCGGGGAAGCCTTCGCCGAACAGTTTGGTCGCCATCACCGCCGAGACGTAAAACACCAGTGACAGCAATGTCAGAACCGAAATCATGCCGGGGATGGCGCGCATCAATGCCTCGACCACCTTGCGCATCGAGGGGACGGTGGAAATCAGGCGGAAGGCACGCAGGATACGCAGCGCACGCAGGACCGATACCCCCTGGCCCGCAGGCATCAGGGTGATGGCAACAATCGTGAAATCAAAGATGTTCCAGGCGCGTTTGAAAAATGCCAGCCGATAGACGGCAAGTTTCATCAGGAGCTCGATCACGAAGATCGCGACCGCCAGTTGGTCAAGGACGTGCAAGGTCGAGCCCATCGCGTTCATCACAGTCGGGGATGTTTCAAGCCCGAGTATGACGGCATTGATCGCGATGACAGCGGTGATGAAATTTTGAAAGCGACTGGATTCAACAATCCGGCGAAGAAAGTTCATGGTGCCTCCCGACAAGGTCGGAAAAGGGCGCTTCATTTTGCCGGATATAGCCGACGGAAAGACTGCGCCGGAAAATAACAACAGGGCGCAGATTCATTGACAATCATCTGCGCCCTGAATGGAAAATCAGTTGAGGCCCTTGCGGCCCATTTCAAGGAACTTGTCGCGACGGCGCGCCTTCAGCACGCCACCTTCGACGTCATCCATGCCTTCAAGCGCCTTGATGATCGCATTGCCAACCCGTTTGCAGGCTTCCTTGGCATCGCGCTGTGCGCCGCCAAGTGGCTCGGGGACGATTTCGTCAATGACGCCAAGCTGCAAAAGATCCTGTGCGGTAAGACGGAGCGCCTCGGCCGCAGTTTTGGCTTCGTCGCCGGAACGCCAAAGGATTGATGCGCAGCCTTCTGGCGAAATCACCGAATAGATCGAGTTTTCGAGCATCAGAACGTTGTTGGCAACGGCAAGTGCAATCGCACCGCCCGATCCGCCTTCACCGATGATCACGGATACCAGCGGCACCTTGATATCAAGGCAGGCTTCGATCGACCGCGCGATGGCTTCGGACTGGCCACGTGCCTCTGCGTCGGCACCCGGGAAGGCCCCGGCGGTGTCAACAAGGGTTACAACCGGAATATTGAAACGTTCGGCCATGCGCATCAGGCGGATCGCCTTGCGATAGCCTTCCGGGCGGGCGGAACCGAAATTGTGTTTCACGCGGGTTTCGGTATCGCGGCCTTTTTCATGACCAATGACCATCACCGTGCGGCCCTGCAAACGACCAAAACCACCGATGATTGCGGCGTCTTCGCCAAACTGGCGGTCGCCGGCAAGCGGGGTGAAATCGTCAAACAGGTTGGCGATATAGTCGGTGAAATGCGGACGATCCGGATGGCGAGCCACCTGGGTTTTCTGCCAGGGGGTCAGTTTGCCATAGGTGCCCTGCAAAAGCTTTGTCAGCTTTTCCTGCAGGCGGGAAACCTCGTCTGCGATGTTGACTTCGTCATTGCCCGTCAGGTGACGGAGCTCTTCGATCTTGCCTTCAAGTTCGGCGATCGGTTTTTCAAAATCGAGGAAGTTATGCATCAGTGCATCATATCCGACTGGGAAACAATGGGGCGGAACATAGTATATCGACCCGCTACGTCAAGGGTCGACCGATACGCAGCCCATATTTTCCGTTTATGTAAAATAACCAGCGTCGCATGCCATGTTTAATAACAACAGTTTGCACATTGACGCCTGTGCCGTCCAGTAACCAGATCACACCGGGCCAAAAGCCCCGGGGATCAAGGCGGGACATCTTTATTCACAGCGTGTTCATGCGGGTTCACTGTCGGGCATCGGGTGTTTTGACATGGCATAATAAGGCACGTGGGTTTCGCCCCAATCCTTCAAGGCCAGAATAATGCCACGCAGTGTTTCACCCTTTTGGGTCAGACTGTATTCAACGCGCGGCGGGACTTCGGCGTAAACTTCACGATGCACAAGACCGTCGGCCTCAAGTTCGCGGAGCTGGCGGGTCAGCATGCGCTGGGTCACACCGGGCATCAAGCGGCGCAGTTCGTTAAAGCGTTTTTTGCCATCTAGCAGATGGAACATTACAACGCCTTTCCACTTGCCGCCAATCAGGTCAAGCGCACCTTCAACCGGGCAGCCGGGGCTTCTGTTGGGTGGGCAGATCGTCATTTCAAGCTCCATGTCACCAAGGATCGGCGCAGGTAGTGCTTCTGCAAGCGTTGGAAATCCGCAATAGTATACAAATTGACACTATATGCAAAAATTGTGCGTACTTATATTGGGGGTGATTATGCGTTAAAACTTGGCCATTCACAAATCAAACCTTTGACGAAAGGGAAGGCCAAAGATGAAAGCCATTGGTATTTATAAATCCGCCCCGGTCGAAACCGACGGGCTGTTCACCCAGATCGAAACCGATGCCCCTGTTGCCGAAGGGCGCGATATCCTTGTTCGGGTAAAGGGTGTTGCGGTCAATCCGGTCGATTTCAAAGTCCGCAAGGGCAAGCAGGTTGACGGTGCCTTCAAGGTGCTTGGCTGGGATGCGGCCGGTGTGGTCGAGGCTGTTGGCGAGGACGTCACCCTTTTCCGTCCGGGCGACGAGGTCTGGTATGCCGGGGATGTGACCCGGTCGGGTTCCAATGCCCAGCTGCAAGTTGTTGATGAACGCATTGTCGCGCCCAAGCCAAAGTCACTTGATTTTGCCGCTGCTGCAGCGCTGCCGCTGACGACGATTACGGCGTGGGAAGCGATGTTTGATCGTCTTTTGATTGATCGCACCGCAGTTGATTCCAACGCGGACAAAACGATCCTGATCATTGGCGGGGCCGGTGGTGTTGGTTCCATCGCCATTCAGTTGGCCAAGCTTGCCGGTTTGAAAGTCATCACGACCGCATCACGTCCGGAAACTGTGGCGTGGGTGGAAAAGCTTGGCGCAGACCACGTGATCAACCATCGCAATCCGCTGGATGAAGAACTGGCAGCCATTGATGTTGCCAATGTCGATTACATTTTCTGCACGTCGGAAACCGATCAGTATTTTGATGTGATGACCACCGTCATCGCGCCGCAAGGCCGGATCGTGACGATCACCGAGGCCAAGGAAAACCACAATGTGGACCTTTTGAAAGCCAAGTCTGCCAGCTTCTCTTACGAGTTCATGTTTACCCGCTCGATGTTCCAGACGGCGGACATGATTGAACAGCACAAGCTTCTGGCGACGGTGGCCCAGTTGGTTGATGACGGAACCATCATCAATACCGCGAATGAAAGCTTTGGTGCGTTGTCACCGGAAAGCCTGCAGAAAGCGCATGCGTTGCTGGAAAGTGGCAAGGCCATTGGCAAGATCACCTTTGATGGTATTGCCGACTGATCACAGCGCCTGTTGATGACAGGCATCTGAATACCGGGCCGATCCGCGTGAATGTCGCGGGTCGGCCTTTATCGTTTGCGCGATGTGCTGGTTAATCGGTGGACGCGTTTGCGATCAATGCGGTGATCCGATCACGGAGCCAGCGATGCAGGGGATGGGTGGTGGTGCGGTCATGCCAGATCAGGGCCATGTCGAAACCTGTGACAGGCATTGGGGGATCGAACATCCGGATTTGTCCGGTGCGGCCTTGTGCAACCCGGCTGGGCACAAGGGCGATCATATCGCTGCGCGCGACGATTTCTGGGACAACAAGAAAACCCGGTGCAGACAGGGCAACATGGCGGTTGCGACCAAGTGCCGCCAGGGCATCATCGGCTGGCCCCTCAAAGCCGCCGCCTTCGGGGGACACAATCACATGGTCAAGCGCACAAAAGCTGTCGAGATCAAGCGAACGACCGATTGCCGGATGATCGCATCTGGCGATGGCGACATATTCCTCGCGATAGATTTTACGCATCCGAAGCGTTTCTGGCGCTGTTTCAGGGGTTGAAAGTGCCAAGCTGACATCGCCGCGCGCCATCTGGGTATCAAGCATGGACGTATCAATCGTGCGCCACGCGACCTTGATCCCCGGCGCATCACGCCGCAAAACGTCAAGAAGCGGTATCAGGATCGCGTATTGCACATAATCACTGGCGGCAATGGCGATGGTGGCGGTGATTGTTGATGGATCAAACGGGCTGTTTTCGGCAACAACCCGGCGCACACCTTCCAGTGCGGTATGCAGCGGTTCCTGCAGTTCAAGTGCGCGTTCGGTCGGGATCATGCCGCGCTGTGCGGGCAACAAAAGCGGATCGCCCAGCAAATCACGCAGGCGCGTCAGGCGTGTTGAAATCGCCGGCTGGCTGAGGTTCAGGCGCCTTGCCGCATGCGTGACATTGCGTTCGGCCAGCAGCGTATCGAGTGTCACCAGCAGGTTCAGGTCAAGCTTGCTGATATCTGTCATATTTATACCAGATCAAAAATCATTGGATTTCAAAGATAGCAGAACATCAGGCCATGATCACGCATCGAACGTGAACCCCTTTGGAAAGGACGGCCCAATGTCGAATGTCTTGATTGTCCATGCCCATCCCGAACCCGCATCCCTGACCAGCGCATTAAAGGATGTTGCCGTTGAAAAACTGCGTGCTGACGGCCATGCCGTAAAGGTTTCTGATCTGTATGCCATGGGGTGGAAACCCCTTGCAGACGGGCAGGATTTTACTGATCGCAGTGAAGCGGAACGGCTGATCTATATCGCCGAGTCAAAGAATGCCTATCGCAGTGGAAGCCAGTCACCGGACATCGCAGCCGAACAGGACAAACTTCTGTGGGCGGATGCGGTCTTGTTCAGCTTTCCACTGTGGTGGTTTGGCATGCCCGCCATCCTGAAAGGCTGGTTTGATCGGGTGTTTGCCTATGGCTTTGCGTATGGAGTTGGTGAACATAACGAAAAACACTGGGGCGATCGCTATGGCGAGGGCACGCTTGCCGGGCGTCGCGCGATGTTGATTGTGCCGATTGGCGGGCATTTGCCGCATTACAGTGACCGTGGCGTTAATGGCAGCATCGATGATGTGTTGTGGCCGATCCAGCACGGCGCGCTTTTCTATCCCGGTATGGATGTCATGCCGCCATTTCCCGTTTATAGCGCCGATCGCATGGATGAGGACGGATGGACAGAAGTGAAGACCGCGTTCAAGGGGCGCCTTGCACGTCTGTTTATCGATGATCCGATCCCGTATCGTGCTCAGAATGGGGGGCACTATGATGGTAAACAGCGCCTGAAGCCGGAACTCGGTGGTGGTTCAGATGGCATCAGCATGCATCTGGTCCGTGAAGGCGATCCCCAGGAAATCCTTCGCGGGCAGGTACGGCAAACAAGGCGGCTTGCGTCCTAGAAAAAAAGGGCCGGAGATGAACTCTCCGGCCCTTTTCAATTTTGTTGGCGTTCTATGCCTAGCCCGCGTCGCGTGCGGCGATGGCTTCGGCCTGACGGACCATGACTTCGGCCTGTTTGATCGATGCGATATCAATCAGACGACCATCAAGGGCGACGGCACCAGCCCCTTCGGCCTGGGCCTTTTCCATGGCTTCGAGTATGCGCTTGGCTTTGGTGACTTCTTCTTGGGAAGGCGAGTAAACCTCGTTCGACAGGGCGATCTGGCTTGGGTGAATGGCCCATTTGCCCTCGCAGCCCAGCACCATGGCGCGGGCCGCCTGTGCGCGATAGCCATCCGGATCGGAAAAATCACCAAACGGACCATCAATCGGACGCAGGCCATTGGCGCGCGCCGCAACCACCATGCGCGCAATGGCATAGTGCCACATGTCGCCCCAGTGATAATCGCGCGGATTGTCGCCATCCTTGTCGGTCAGGACACCATAATGCGGGTTCGGGCCGCCAATGCCGGTTGTCATCGCCTTGGTCGATGCGGCGTAGTCGGCTACGCCGAAATGCAGGCTTTCATTGCGCGGGGAGCCTGCGGCAATTTCATGGATGTTTTGCATGCCAAGGGCGGTTTCAATGATCAGCTCGAACCCGATGCGCTTTTTGCGGCCTTTGGCCGTCTCGATCTGGGTTGCCATCATATCAAGCGCATAGACGTCGGCAGCGGTTCCGACCTTGGGGATCATGATCAGGTCAAGCCGGTCACCGGCCTGTTCAAGAACATCGACGACGTCACGGTACATGTAATGGGTATCAAGACCGTTGATGCGAACCGACAGGACCTTGTCGCCCCAGTCGATATCGTTGATGGCCTCGATGATGTTTTTGCGCGCCTGTTCCTTGTCACTGGGCGCAACGGCGTCTTCCAGATCAAGGAAAATGGCATCGGCCTTGGATTTCGCGGCCTTTTCAAACAGTTCGATGCGACTGCCGGGAACGGCAAGCTCGGACCGGTTCAGACGTGCCGGGGCCGGGGTCGGTGTGGTGAAGCTCATGGTAACGTTTCTCCAGAACCTGTCATTTCAATCAGTGCGTCGCAGGCGATGGATCATCAATCGATCATCGCGCGAGGCATGTGGCGTATTCTTGCGTCCCGTTTTCGGGATCGTACCGTGGCCGCCGTGACAGTTATGTGGCCTGCGATCATTGTGCGTCGCAGTAATCCTGTGGGTAATCTATGGTGCGGATGCGAATGCTGGCAAGCCCAAATACGCTTATCCTTCTAGTGCTTTCGGCGCAGAAGACCCAGAGCAGGCTCTAGTTAAGAAAAACTCGAGATAAGCCGGATAAAGCAATAGCCCCTTAACACGACTGTCGTTAGATTACCGACGTTATCGGGTTTGCGGCCCGGTATGCGTCCCGGAGACCCTATCAGCAGGTAGTATCAAACGGCCCATGCGTCGCGTTTATTCCATCGTTGTTTCTGCCGGTCTGGCACCCGCGCTTATTCTGGGTGCGTGTCTGGTGCTGGCCGTTTCACCGACGCTGGTGCCTGCGGAACTTGCTGGTCTGGTGCGATATGGCCCGTTCTTGCTGGCATTGCTGGGCGGAGTGATCGGGTGGTGGTTTAACCGCGGGCGTGCGGTTTTTGTCATGGCTTTGTTGCTGATTTGCTATTGGCTTCTGGTTGGCAACGGGGCGGGCATTTCGGCCGAGGGGCTGGCGTTTCTTCAGATCGCGACACTTTATCTGGTTCCGTTGAACCTTCTATTGCTGGGCTTTACCGCAGAACGGGGTGTTTTGAACCCGCGTGGTATTGCCCGAATGCTGATTCTGGGATTGCAGATCTTTGTTATGCTGATGCTGGCCGGGCAGCCCGATGTTGGTTCCGCCCTTTATCGCGTTCTTGAGACACGGTTCTTTGCCAGCACAGGTGTGCTTGGGGCGATGCCCCATCCGGCGATGATCATTTCAGCCATTGCGGTGGTCCTGCTTTTGATCCGCCACAAGCCGCTTGAAACCAGCTTTGCGGCGGCGATCATTGCGATTGATGTGGCAACCGTGATGGGGGCCGGTGTCATTCAATATGGATATCTTGCCGCGACCGGTGTGGTTCTGGCGGGGCTGGCGCAGGAAGCCTGGCGGATGGCATTCGTTGATGATCTGACCGGGTTGCCGGGGCGCCGCGCGCTGGGACATGCGATGGCGGAACTTGGCAATCAGTATGCGATCGCGATGCTTGATGTTGATCACTTCAAGAAGTTCAACGACACCTATGGTCATGATGTTGGAGATATCGTTTTAAAAAAGGTCGCGCGTGAGCTTGCGCGTGTTGGCGGGGGCGGCAAGGCATACCGTTATGGCGGCGAAGAATTTGCCGTGCTGTTTGCCGGGCGGACCGCAGAACGGGCCCAGGAGCCGCTTGATGCCCTGCGCCAACGCATCGCGGATAACAAGATCACCCCGCCCGAGAAATCCAAACCTGTATCCGTCACCATTTCGGTCGGTGTGTGCGAACGCGACGAAGACACCACCGACCCGTGGGCGGTGCTGAAAAGTGCCGACCAGAAACTTTATCGGGCGAAACAGTCGGGTCGAAACCGTGTTGTGATCTAGCGTGTCTCAGAGCTCGTCAAACTTGAAGACGAGGCGCATGGATCCCGCTGTATTGGCAAGCGTTGCCAGGCAGTTGGCCGACCGTTCAGGCGGAATGGCAACCGCAAAGCGCAGCGTGTAGATCCGGGCATCTTTTTCATCTGTTGCCGATGCGGCCAGACGAACGATGTTGGCGTTATATTCGATAAAGATTTCTGACAGGCGCGCAATCAGGCCTGGCTGATCAATCCCCGAACATTCAATCAGATGGGTCGCGCCCGGTGCTGTGGTCAGTTCCGGTGCAGCGGCGATGGCCTCGACCGTGATATCGGCATTTTCCAGTGCCAGTTCCCGAAGGCCGGTTTCGCATTCAGCAATCGGGCAGTCTTCGGGGAGCTCGCAACTGGTTTCGAAGTGTGCCTGGTTGCCTTCAAGAGAAAAGGACGTCGGGCCAAGATTGGTCCCAATATCAAACAGCCGTCCGGTGATATCTGAAATCAAACCGACGCGGTCGTTGCAGGAAATGGTGATCCGGGTGTTGGCGTTCATGTGGTGCGCTCCGTTCTAGGAGGTTCTCCCGTTTGGGGCAGTGCCCTTGTTATCACGTGACCATAGCACCGGGCGATGCAAGGTACAGTGATTTTGTCGTGTTTTGGACGCGCACGAAAGGGTCAGTACGTTGCCCAAAGGTGATTGGATGGGGTGTGTGTCATCACAATCATATGATTGAACTGGTGTGTGATGATGGGGCGTATGCCTTCCTGTGACAGCGAAAATTCGACGTTTGAAACAAACGTTGGTTAACAGGAGAACAGGACCATGTCTGCGATCAAAACATCTCTCATTGCCGTTGCTACCGCTGCCAGCCTTACCTTTGGTGCGATGTCTGCCAAGGCAGCTGACATCGTTGATACCGCCGTTGCCGCAGGTTCATTCAACACGCTCGTCACCGCTGTAAAGGCCGCAGGGCTTGTTGACACCTTGAAGGGTGACGGTCCGTTTACCGTATTTGCCCCGACCGACGAGGCGTTTGCAAAACTGCCTGCCGGAACTGTCGAAGACCTGCTGAAACCGGAAAACAAGGATCAGCTCGTGTCCATTCTGACCTATCACGTTGTTCCGGGCAAAGTCATGTCGGGTGATATTGCCGGCAAGGAAATGATGGTCGCAAGCGTTCAGGGCGATAGCATCGATGTGGATGCCACAAATGGTGTCATGGTCGATGAAGCCAGCGTGGTGACTGCCGACATCGAAACCGACAACGGTGTTATTCACGTGATTGATACGGTGATCATGCCTGGCATGTAATGAATGCAGAATTTCGACCAGCGAAGCCCGGTGCATACAAGCGCCGGGCTTTTTTCGTTTCCAAACCACGACCATCTGAATTGTGCTGTTCGTCCATCAGGAACGAAAACAGCTCCAAACATTTGAAATGGTTCAAATATTCAGGCACTCTAACTTCGGGTAACAGGCCGCTTGTCTTCTGCGGCGGCAATTCTTCCAGGTTAATCCGTTGGTTTGTCTGCCTTTGGAACGTGCTGTTCTGGTGCAGATGAGAAGGGGGACTGATGAACAATCTTGCACTTGGCGCAAAAATTGCGCTGTTTTCGGCGGTTGTTGTTGCGCTGGCACTGGTGATTGTGATCGCCCAATCGTCGAGCCGCGCATTTGATGCGGCGCGCAGTGGCGGTATTTCCCAGATGCGCAGCGAAATCCGAACCGCTGCCAATGATATGTCCGAGGTTGTTGAAACGGCCCTTACCGCGAGTTCCGGTTTCTCCGATATGACAGCCGCGGTTGCACGCAATGGCAAAACATCTGGCAGCAGTGACGGGCGCGAAGTGCTCAGCCAGGCCTTGCGGGAATCCCTTGTTGATCACGAAAGCTGGTTTGGTACCTGGACCCTGGCGCGCCCGAACGTTCTGGGCGGTTCTGATGCCGACTGGATCGGAAAATCCGGCGGTGATGCCGCAGGGATTTACACACCCTATTGGGTGCGTGATGGCAGCGATATCGTCATGGACACGGATGCTGACTACGACGCAACCGGCGATTTCGGCGAAGACTTTTATATGGTGTCTGAAACCACCAAGCTGCCAGCCGTGCTTGAACCCTATGTCGAGACGCTGGCCGACGACAGCGAGGTCGTCATGACCTCTGCGACAGCGCCGGTCATTGTGGATGGCAAGGTGATTGCGGTTTCGGGTGTCGATCTTGAACTTGGCGCACTTCAAAATCGCGTGGCAGAGGAAAAGCCGTTTGGCGTTGGCAAGGTGTGGCTTGTGACCGATACCGGGTCCGTCGTTGCCCATCCGGATCCGGCTTTGCTTGCCGCAAGTCTGGAAGACACCGGCGTCACGGCTGAACTGCTTGAACAAGCCCGCACGGAGGGTTTCGTGACGGCCGAACTTGACGGGGTGGAAAACTATGTCGTTGCATTGCCCGTGCAATTTGGCCGTGCCCCGCAGGTGTGGACGATTATCGGGGCAGTGCCAAGTGATGCGGTTCTGGCCAGTGCGAACAGTGCCGCCCGCGAAGCCATCATCATCGGTTTGATCGTTCTGGTTGCCGCGATTGCGGCTGCGCTGATGGTCGGCAAGCTTCAGGCGCGGCCGATCCTGAATTTGGCAGCCGTGATGGGCAAGATGGCCGACGGTGACCTTAAGGCGGAAATTCCCCATGTCGGGCAGGGCAATGAAATGGGCAAGATGGCCGCCGCCCTTGAAAACTTCCGCGACAAGGCCATCCGGGCAAAGGAACTTGAAGACGAGGCGGAAGAAGCCGAAAAGCGTGCCGAACAAAATCGCAAGCAGGCCATGATCAAGGTTGCCGACGATTTTGAAGCCAGTTCTGGCCAGGCGGTGGCATCCGTCAGTTCGGCCGCTGCTGCGCTTGGCGAGATTACCGAACGCATGGGGCATCTTGTCGAAACTGCACGTTCCCGGATGGCAGAAGCCACTGGCGGCGCAGATCAGGCCAGCGAGAATGTTCAGGTTGTGGCATCCGCCGCCGAAGAGTTGCTGGCCTCGATCGAGGAAATCGGTCAGCAGGTCTCGATGGCGGCCGATGTCGCCCGTGAGGCTGCGCAAGAAGCCGGAACTGCGACGGCCAATATCAGTGATCTTGACGGCAAGGCCCGCCAGATTGGCGAGGTTGTCACCATCATTCAGGATATTGCCGAGCAAACCAATCTTCTGGCGCTGAACGCAACCATTGAGGCCGCACGCGCCGGTGACGCGGGCAAGGGCTTTGCGGTTGTTGCAAACGAAGTCAAAAGCCTTGCAAACCAGACTTCCAAGGCCACGGATGAAATTTCCGATCAGATCAGCGTCATTCAGAGCTCTGTGACGGGTGCGGTGGAAACGATCACGCGCATTGATGAAGTTGTCGGACGTGTCGAGGGGATTTCAACGACGATTGCCTCGGCGGTCGAGGAGCAAAGCGCTGCAACACGCGAAATTGCCAATAGTGCAGGCAAGGCATCCGAGGGTGTTCAGACCTTTGCAAGCAGCATCGGGGATGTGGCGCAGTCGATTGAGGAAGTCGGAGGCGTTTCGCAAGATGTGCGCGGTTCGGCAACCAATCTGCAATCTGACAGCGGATCGCTTGAACAGTCGGTTTCGACGTTCCTGAATGCTGTGCGCAAGGGATAAGGCGACAGATTGCAGCAAATGAAACAAAGGCCCGACGCGTTGACGTCGGGCCTTTGACTGGCGCGCCCGGAAGGATTCGAACCTCCGGCCTTCTGATTCGTAGTCAGATGCTCTATCCAGCTGAGCTACGGGCGCTTTGCCTTATTTTCCGGCGGTTCGCTTGGTGCTGCTCCCCGTCGGCGGAGCGGAACTTATGCAAACGAGGGTATCATTGCAAGTGGTAAATTTGAATTTTTGCCATTTTTTCGTAAGGCGCGGTTTGCCTGACTGCTACGGCCCTGTTTTGCCCGGCTTTGTCCAGTTTGCAGTGAATAAGGACAAGACTCGGCAAAAAAGGGGCAAATGCGTCTTGTTCCATAAGTGGTCGTAGACTAAGATGCATTCAATCCCGGGGGAGCAGGGGCTTGTTTCACCTAGATAAAAAAGCAGGCCCAGGGAGATTCGCATATTTCTACTTAGGTAATAGATCGAAATGGCCGTTCGTAAAACCTACCTCGCCGTAATCGGCACCGCCCTTATGCTGGGGGGATGTTCTTTTTCTTCTGAGGCCCTTTGGCCGACACTTGCCGGAGAAGAGGAAACGACGCAGGAAAACGTCGTTGCTTCGCAGCCGGCTGGCGCCGATGCCATCACTAATTATGATGTCGCTGCAAGCACAGAGCCGCTGACGGGTGTGTCTCAGACCGGAACCTTTGTCGGTTCCAAAGTCGAGAACATGCAGCAAGAGCTGAACCGTCTCAAATCTGCGTTGAACCAGCACAGCAACGAACTGCAGCAGCTGCGTGGACAGACCGTCGCGCACTCGCAGGCCTATCACGGCACGGTTGCCGCGATCAGTGCCCGTCTGCAGGTCGGCACCACGCCGGGGAACCCGGTTCTGGTGCAGCAGTGGAACACCGCGCAGGGCGAGCTTGATCGTGTGAACGACGATATTGCCGCGCTGAACTCGCTGGCCAACAAGGTTGCTGCTGACAGCACGCTGTCGACCTTCCTGCTTGAGTCGGTTCGTTCGGCCTATCAGGTTTCCGGTGCTGTTGACGAAGATCACCGTCAGCTGGCCCTGCTGGAAGACGAAACCAACCGCACGACAGTGCTGATTGACCGTCTTCTCAATGAAATCAGCGAAAGCCTTGCGCGTCAGACGTCTTATGTCAGCACCGAGCGTGCAAACCTCAATGCGCTGGCACTGGCCGTCAAGAATGGTGAGATCTTCGGGGACTCACTTTCCAAACGTGTCTTCCAGTCGCAGGCTGCACCAGCATCAAGCGGTCAGCGCATGGCAGCAGCACCAAGCGACCGTCCGCTTGTTGTCATTCGTTTCGATACGGCCAGCGTGAAATACGAACAGGCGCTTTATAACGCGGTTAACCGCGTTCTGGAACGTCGCCCGCAGGCAAGCTTTGACGTTGTTGCGGTAACGCCGAATCGTGGTACCCCGGCGCAGGTTGCGCTGAACGCCAACAAATCCAAGCGCAACGCGCAGGCAGTTCTTCGGTCGCTGACCGATATGGGCATGCCAAGCTCACGCGTGCGTGCTTCTGATGCCACAAGCGCATCTGTCTCGGCCAACGAGGTGCACGTCTTCGTGCGCTAAGTCCGGTCGGACATAAACGGATTTTAAGAACGGCTAGCGGGTGCTTCGGGATATCGAAGCACCCGTTTTTATTTCGGTGAGCTTTATTTGGGTGGGCGCTGGCCAGCTCTGTCAGCACTCGGCAGGCAGATAAACAGAAGTGTTATGATATGGGCGATCTCGTCAATCTGCGTCAGGTACGCAAACGAAAGCAACGCGACAACAAGGCACGCAAGGCCGATCAAAACCGTGCCTTGCATGGTCGAACGCGTGGCGAGCGCACACTTGGCGATCATGAACGCAAGAATGCCGACAAACAGCTTGATGGTCACAAGCGTACGGGTGTTGCAGATGATGAGGCGCAGACTTCCAGCAAGGCCTCAAATGGCGACAAAGCACCGTCCAAGAGCGCGGGTGACAATGTGGTTCCGATTTTCGGCGCGGATGAGCCGTCGGACAGCTGACGTCCTGGTCATTAAATAGCCATCCCTTTCAAAATGGTCCCGTCTACATGCGACAGATGTCTGAGCGCATGACGAGGCATCTGTGGTGCAGAAATTTCACAGGTTTGGGAACAGGGGGCAAAAAGCCGCTGCCGGTTCTGATGCGCAGTGACACTGGCTTGTTGCCATCGTCGCGGATCGAACGGGCAGGCTTTGGCCGTTGCGCAGGTTGGCACGGCAATACCGGCGAGGCCGGGTCTTCAAATCACAGCACCCCACGATGATGTTTCAGGTGCCGGTCGCATGTCTTTGGCCGTTGTGCCGAGTGGCAGAACGGGCATCAGTTCACCAGCGTTTCCGCTTCGCGTTTGGCCTGATCAAGGGCCTCGTCCCAGCCCATCAACCAGTCTTCAAAGTCGCGGGAGTCGGACGGATAGGGGTTTTCGGTCAGGCGGTGGGCTTCGATACCGGCCGAGAAACCGGAACCATAGGCCGAGTTCGGCAGATGGCGTTCCTGCACTACAGGTGCATGGGTTTCATAAATGCTGTTGCGGAAAGCAGGAAGAGAGCACAGCACACCGTCATCAATGCCCATCGGGTAGGCCATCATCATGGCGGTTCCAAGCGAGGTAATCGACAATTCATCGCCAGCCGTCATACGGATCAGTCCGGCCAGTTTGAGGTGGGCAATGGCACTATCAATACGGCGGTGCAGATCAGGATTGTCTTCAATGGCAACCTGATTGCCGTAATCATCGGTGCAGAAAAGGGACAAGACACGGCGCAGCAGCATGCTGCGATCAAGATTTGCCTCTGCGCTGCGCAGTACGGTCAGCATCAGGGCCGGGTCGCCAGGCGCGAAATCCATAGAACTGGACATTCATGGGCCTCCGTTCGGGTCTAAACGAATTCCCTCCCAAGTCGGCAGCGGTTATCTCTTGGCCTTGCTCTCTCGGTCTTGATGGGGGCAAAGCCTTGCTGCCTTTTTCTTATTATAGTTTGCAGATATGTTGCCAACTTGTGAAGACAAGATTTCGCTTGTGCGGAATTTTTTGTTCTTTGCAGTGAACAAAAACACTTTTCCAATCTAACAAACTGAAATTGTGCGCTGATTGAGGTTGCTGCATTGCAGTGAAAATCGGCAAAAAATTTTCGGGCCCGGTTGGATTGCGGGCGGTGCGGGGCATCCCAATGGGGCGTTGGCTGTTCAGGGGGCGTTCTTGCCGCGTTTTGGCGCCGTGGGAGCTGCCTTGCCATCCGGACTGCGCCAGACGCGTACGCGGTTCCGACCGCCTTCCTTGGCGGCGTAAAGGGCCCTGTCGGCTTTTTCGATGATTTGCTCTGTTGTGCGGCTTTTGGTCATCGGGGCTGCGCCGATGGATGCGGTGACCGGCAAGATAGTTTCATCGCTGATCGTGACCGGGGAGGCCTCGATCACCCGGCGCAGGCGTTCAAGCACGCGCGCGCATTGCTTCATGTCGGCGTTGGGCAGGCAGATCAGGAATTCTTCCCCGCCATAGCGATACACCTTGTCAAACGGCCTGACATGCGATTGCAGAATGCCCGCTACCGATTGCAGGACGATATCGCCTGCCTGATGGCCATAGGTGTCATTGACCGATTTGAAGTGATCGAGATCGACCAGCGCGATGGCGGTGGGGACTTCGGTGCGGCTCGCGCGTTCGCGTTCGGCATTCAGATCGCCCATCATCGTCTGGCGATTATAGGTGCCTGTCAGCGGATCAACATCGGAGCGGGCCGTTCGGAACGCGCGTTCAAGGCGACGCAACTGGGCAAAGAACGACTCCGCGCGCAGTGCCATCATGTCAAATTCGGCCGAATCGACTTCGTTGTCGACATCACGTGCCGATAAAAGCCGCTTTGCCGAATCGTGCAGTTGCTGATGGGTTGTTGCCAGCGCATGCATGGCCGGTTGATCAATGAGCCTGTTGTGGCGATTTAAAGCGTACCAGGCCCCGAAATCGCAGTCATGGTCGTCGTCTTCGGTATCCGGGGCGGGCGAATCCGGCAGGACGAGCTTGCGGTTCCAGCGCAGCAAAAGGGCAACATGTTCCCCAAGTGCCTTGTCGAGTTCCGCAAGAATGTCACGTTCCGCGTCGGCCATTCCACCGTTCGCAACACTTCCGGGCATTTTATGGCCCTTGGTCCTGCCTTTGGCCTGCATGGCCGCTGCAGCTTCTGCCTGAACTTCTGCCTTGGCCGGGTGCGACTTGTCACTCATGCGGATGGCTCGGGAACGGTTTCACGAAAATATTTCACCAAAGGTTTGTTTTAACAGCCGATCAAGTTCCGCCATAGAAATATCGACGCCAAGGTCCTTAAGGCTGGTAACACCATGATCAGAGATGCCGCACGGAACGATCCCACCAAAATGTGACAGGTCCGGGGCGACATTGATGGCGATGCCGTGGAAGGTCACCCAGCGGCGCACACGCACGCCAATCGCGGCGATCTTGTCTTCGCGGCCGTCATCGCGCACCACCCAGATGCCCACACGGCCGTCACGGCGTTCCCCCTTGATGCCGAGCAACGCAAGCGTGCGAATCACCCATTCTTCAAGATTATGAACATAGACCCGGACATCGCGACCGCGATTCTTAAGGTCGAGCATCAGATAAACCGTGCGCTGACCCGGTCCGTGATAAGTATATTGCCCGCCACGTCCCGCGTCATAGACCGGAAAGCGATCCGGATCGACAAGGTCTTCGGCGTGCGCGCTGGTGCCCGCTGTATAAAGTGGCGGATGTTCAAGAAACCAAACAAGTTCATGGGCTTCGCCGGTGTGGATGGCCTCTGCGCGGGCTTCCATTTCAGCAAGGGCTTCAGGGTAGGAAACCAACTCCTGGGTGGTGCGCCACTCGGGGATTTGCGCGGTTGGGGCGTTGCTTTGCATTTTTCCTGTCAAATAAGTGAAATGAGCCCTTGATCAGGGGATACCAATTTGCTATCTCCCTTTCCGCGCCAAGGCAAGCCCACTTCGATACCTCAAGGGCTTGCAGACATACATATGCGGTCGTGGCGGAATTGGTAGACGCGCAGCGTTGAGGTCGCTGTGGGTTAATAGCCCGTGGAAGTTCGAGTCTTCTCGACCGCACCATTATCTGGCCTCCCGGCCAATCGGGATGGTCACGAAAAAGAGCCCGCCAGAAATGGCGGGTTTTTTCGTTTGTGGACCTTCCCCATATATCCCCTACAATGGTTTGCATCAGGCAAGTAACCGGTTGGCAAATGCGATGCCGCAGTTGCGGCATAACCGATTGATTTATTGTGCGGTGCCGCGTTGAAAATTACGCAATGCAGCCCCTTGGCAGAGAATGACACTGAATGCTTCAACAGCGGACCAAACTCATTTAGTCTACCGGTCCCACTAGAGTGAATGATCAGGATTTAACCGATTCACGGTTAATTTATGTAAATACCTGAAATTTAAAGGTATTATGATGGCAAATAGAAATGACAAGCTGCGCGAAGCAGCTTTGGATTATCACCGGTATCCCACCCCGGGGAAATTGTCCGTAACGGCAACCACCACCCTTGCAAACCAGCGTGACCTTGCCCTGGCCTATTCGCCGGGCGTTGCGTTTGCCTGCGAAGAAATCGTCAAAGACCCGGACACTGCAGTTGATTACACTGCGCGCGGCAATCTGGTTGGTGTGATTTCGAACGGTACGGCGGTGCTGGGCCTTGGCCCGATTGGCCCGCTGGCGTCCAAGCCGGTGATGGAAGGCAAGGCGGTTCTGTTCAAGAAGTTCGCCAATATCGATGTCTTCGATCTTGAAGTGAACGAAACCGACCCGCAGAAATTTATTGATATCGTTGCTGCGCTGGAGCCGACTTTCGGGGGTGTTAACCTCGAAGACATTAAGGCCCCCGAATGCTTCATCATCGAAGAGGCATTGCGCAAACGCTGCAACATTCCGATTTTCCACGATGACCAGCACGGCACAGCGATTTGTGTTGCGGCCGCGGTCCTCAATGGTCTGCGTGTGACCGGCAAGGATATCAACAAGGTCCGCCTTGTAACATCAGGTGCCGGTGCAGCGGCCTTGGCGTGTCTGAACCTTCTGGTGTCGATGGGCCTGCCCAAACACAACATCACGGTCACTGACCGGTTTGGCGTGGTCTATAAGGGCCGGGCCGAGGAAATGGATCCGTGGAAGGCCGAATACGCCATTGAAACCAATGCACGTACGCTGAGTGATGTGATCGAGGGCGCTGATATCTTCCTTGGTCTTTCGGCACCGAACGTGATGGGTGAGGACGAACTGCGCAAGATGGGCGAAGGCCCGATCATCATGGCGCTGGCCAACCCGACCCCGGAAGTTTCCCCGGAACTGGTCAAGGAAATCCGCCCGGATGCGGTCATGGCGACCGGCCGCACGGATTACCCCAACCAGGTCAACAACGTACTTTGTTTCCCGTTCCTGTTCCGCGGCGCGCTTGATGTCGGCGCGACCGAGATCAACGAGGAAATGAAGATCGCCGCGGTCCAGGCGATTGCCGATCTGGCGACAGCCGAAGTTTCCGATATTGTGGCAACTGCCTATGGCGGTGAGGAGCTTAAATTCGGTCCGGAATATCTTATCCCGAAGCCGTTTGATCCGCGCCTGATGCTGGAAATCCCGCCGCGTGTTGCCAAGGCTGCGATGGATAGCGGTGTTGCCAAACGCCCGATCGAGGATTTTGACGAATATCGCCAGCAGCTTGAAGGGTTTGTCTTCCGGTCCGGCCTTGTCATGAAGCCGGTCTTCGACGTTGCGCGTTCACACAAGAAACGCGTGGTTTATCCCGAAGGCGAATCGCGCCGCGTTCTGCAGGCCTGTCAGGTGCTTGTCGATGATGGCATTTGCCATCCGGTGTTGATCGGGCGTCGCGAAGTCATCCTTGAACGGATTACCGAACTTGGCCTGCGTCTTGTCCCCGACGAGCAGATCGAAATTCATGATCCCGATGACAACCCGCATTTCGAGCAGGATTGGCAGGACTTCCACAACATCATGGGCCGCCGGGGGATCAACCCGGAATATGCCCGTGCAATCGTGCGTACCCGTCCGACCGTGATTGCGGCCCTGATGCTGCGTCGTGGTGAAGTCGATGCGATGCTGTGCGGTTGTCAGGGCGGCTTCCTGCGCCATCTGCGCTATGTCCGCAATCTTGTCGGGCTGCGCAAGGGGGTTACCGACTTCTCGACCGTCAACATGATGATCATGAAGCAGGGAACGTTCTTCCTGACCGATACCTATGTGTCGGTCGACCCGACCCCGGAGCATGTCGCAGAAACCGCCATCATGGCGGCAGACGTGGTCAAGCGTTTCGGTATTACGCCAAAGGCCGCTTTGATTTCGCATTCCAACTTTGGCAGCCACGAAAACAAATCGGCCTGCAAGATGCGTGATGCGCTTCAGCTGATCAGAACGCAGGCCCCGGATCTTGAGATCGAAGGTGAAATGCATGCGGATGCAGCCATTTCGCAACCGATCCGTGACCGGATCTTCCCGCATTCGATGCTGAGCGGTTCGGCCAACCTTCTGGTCATGCCGACCCTTGATGCGGCCAACATCTCGTACAACATGGTCAAAATGTTGGGTGACGGGCTTCCGGTCGGGCCGATCCTGGTCGGTGCGGCCAAGGCTGCCCACGTTGTCAGCCCGTCCATTACCGTGCGTGGCATCGTCAACATGACGGCGATTGCCGTGGTTGACGCCGTGACACGGAATCAGGAAGGTCAGTAAAACGTCAGCTCATCGCGCCCCGCCTTGATTGCGCAACGAGGTGACCTGCCATCGCGCTCTTGACCAAGTCATTGTGATGGCGCAGAAACAGCCGTGTCGGGCATTGGAACCAAAAGCCCGGCACGGCGTTTATGTTGTGCAGGAAGAGACGGCGGCACATTAATTCAGGGAGGGGCAGATGACAGGTCAAGTCGAAGAACTCGACCGTCCGGCGGATACGTCCTCCGGCGATGAATATGTCGATCTGACTCCCGAATATGCCCGCGAAATTTTTGACGCCCTTGGCGAAGAAGAGGGTAGCAAGGCCGCCGATCTTCTGGCCGAGTTGCACTTTGCCGATATTGCTGACTTGCTTGGTTGGGCCAGTTCCAGCCAGCGTGAACAGCTTGTCGACCTGATCCGGCCGGACTTTGACCCGGAATTCCTGACTGAACTTGATGATGAACTTCGTGAAGAAGTCATTGGCCTGCTTGGCACCGACGTGGTGGCCGAGGCGATCACCGAACTTGATTCGGATGACGTGGTCGAGGTCATCGAGGACTTTGACGAAGACGAGCAGCGCGAACTTCTTGGCGCGCTTTCGGATATCGAGCGTGCGCGTGTTGAAGAGGCGCTGTCCTATCCGGAATACACCGCCGGTCGTATCATGCAGCGCGAGCTGGTGGCGATCCCGGATTACTGGTCTGTCGGGCAAACCATTGATTTCCTGCGTTCGGCCAAAAGCCTGCCCGAAGATTTTTACGACATTATCGTTGTTGATCCGCGCTATAACCCGGTGGGCATTGTCCCGCTGTCGCGCGTGATCCGAACAAACCGTCCGGTGCTGATCCGCGATGTCATGGAATCAGAGGAAATGCGCACGGTCGTCGTGACCGAGGAGCAGGAAAACGTCGCCCATCTGTTCCGTCAGCGCGACCTGATTTCTGCGCCGGTTGTTGATGATAGCGGTCGACTGGTCGGTGTGATCACGGTTGATGACGTCGTTGACGTTATTGACGAGGAATACGAAGAAGACATGATGCGCCTTGCCGGTGTCGGTGAGGAGGATGACCTTTCAAGCGACATCCTTGCCACGACGCGGTCGCGCTTTACATGGCTTCTGGTCAATCTTGGGACTGCTGTACTGGCATCGCTCGTCATCGGCATGTTCGAAGGCACGATTGAAAAGCTGGTTGCCCTGGCGGTTCTGATGCCGATTGTCGCATCGATGGGCGGGAATGCCGGTACCCAGACCCTGACGGTTGCCGTGCGCGCCATCGCAACGCGTGAACTTTCCAGTACGAACGCATGGCGTGTTATCCGCAAGGAAGTTGCCGTCTGTGGTTTGAACGGCCTTGCCTTTGCTTTTTTGTCCGGGGCGGTAACGTGGTTTTGGTTCGATGATATGATGCTTGGCGGTGTCATCGGGGTTGCAATGATCATCAACCTGTTGTTTGCCGGACTTTTCGGGGCATTGATCCCGCTTGGTCTTGAACGTGCGGGCATTGATCCGGCCGTGTCGTCCTCGGTCTTTTTGACCACTATTACCGATGTGGTCGGCTTCTTTGCCTTTCTTGGATTGGCGGCGGTCTTTTTGCTTTAAGCATGCAAGTATGAAAAGCAAACCCCCGCAAGCGATACCGTTGCGGGGGTTTTGTTTGTTTCAGATGTCAGCGTAGCCAGAACTCTAGCCAGACCCCTTGTCGTCCGACGGGCCCGGTGTCGCTTTAGCCGCCGTTTGGGGCTTGTTTTGCTGGATCAGGAGTTCTGTTGTGTCAGCCGCATCACGTGGTGCAGACAGCAAGAAGCCCTGTATTTCGTCACATTCGGCAGCCTGCAAGGACGCCATCTGTTCCTCGGTTTCCACGCCAACGGCCACGACCTTGCGATTGAGGCTTTTACACAGCCGAATTGCCGGTTGCAGAACGCTGTTTTCGGGTTGTTCATCAAGGGCCACGCTGAACAACGACTTGGACAGTTTGATCCGCTGGACAGGGAAGCGCTTTAGATAGCGAAGCGATGTGTTGGCTGCTGCGAAGTGGTCCAGGGTCAAGCCAATGCCGGCCTCGGCAAAGCGATAGAATTGACCAAGCGCACGTTCAGGGTCGCGCATGGCGATTTCCTCGGAAACCTCGATCTCGATCATTGCTGGATCGATTTCGTATTCGGAGGTCAGATCGGTGATGTTCTTGATCAGGTCGGCCTGAATGAACTGGCGGCTTGAGACGTTCAGTGCAATCGGTACCGGGGCATATCCCTGCTTGCGCCATTCGGCAAGCTGTTTGCAGACCGTTTCAATGATCCAGTGCCCAAGCGGTGACAACAGACCTGTGCGGTCGGCAACTGCGATGAAATCGGGTGGCAGACGACGTTTGCCGCTGTCATCAATCCAGCGCAGAAGCGCCTCAAACCCGGTAAGGTTGCGATCCGACGTGCGATACCGTGGCTGATATTCAAGCACAAAGCGCTTTTCGTCCACAGCGCGGCGCAATTGCGTTTCCATCGACAGGCGCGCATGCATCACATTGTTCATCGTCTCGACAAAGAAGCAATAGGATGACTCAGCCGATTTCTGGGCGCGATACATTGCAGCATCGGCGTTGGCCATCAACTGCGATGGGGCGCGTGCATCATTGGGATAGAGGGCCACGCCAACGCTGACATGCAGGCGAATTTCATCGCCCGTGGTGGTCAGGATCGGTTGCGACATCGCCTCGACCACGCGTTCTGCAACCAGTGCGGCACCCTCTGCTTCGGACAGGTCCGTGGCGATGATGGCAAACATATCGCCCGAGAACCTTGCACAGGTGTCCTTTTCGCGCACTGTCGCGCGCAGGCGACCGGATATGGTGCGGAGCGTTTCATCGCCGACATCGGCACCAAACCGGTCGTTGATCGCCCGGAAGTTGTCGATATCGACCACCAGAACCGAAAGCAGCTTTTCATAGCGCTTGGCATGTGCAACCGCCTGGTTAAGGCGATCCTCGAACAGGGCGTGGTTGGGAAGGCCGGTCAGGGGGTCGTGCGTGGCCAGATAGCGCAGCCGGTTGACCGATGCGTTGGCCGCCGGATTATGATGCAGGGTGATGTCAACGCAGTCTGGATGTGTCGTCGATGGCTTCATCGCCAGATTACAGACCACGTGCACGCCCTCTGCACTGCGGACAATCCATTCACGACGCAGTTCCTCGTCACCGCGATTTATCGCCAGCAACATCTTTTCCTGTGAACGGCGCGACGCCGTACCATCAGACTGGAATTCCGGTGCCAGATTATAAAAACGGATAAAGCCGTAATCTTCTTCGCGCAGGTCAAAGAATTCGGCTGTTTCGGAAGACATTGATTTCAGATGACCGTCGAGCCTGGTAATCGACAGTGACAGGTCACTGATGTCATCCCCGACATTGATGTGATGAACCGAACGTCGCAGAGGGGCTTTTTGCCGGTTGGTCAGCAAGAATACGATGACCGTGAACAGAACCGTGGTCAGGGCCCCAAATATCACCACCAGTTCAGGATGCAATGTGGTTTGCGCCAGTTTCGGATCAGCGATGACATCGACTTGCCATTGGCGACCGACCACTTCGAAGGACACCGTACGTTGCAGGGTTTCATCGTCACCCTCGCCACGGATCTCGAACAGAACCGTATCGCCTTCGCGCACACGTACGGTGTAATCCTCGACCTGTTCGGTATTGATCACCGATGCCAGCATGGAGCGAATGCGAAACGCGCCATTGATGATGCCAATGATTTCGCCATCACTTCCAAGAACCGGGCTGTAGGCGGCAAAGCCCCGTCCGCCCTGCATCAGTTCAAGGGTTGGCGTGATCTGGGTGCGGCGCTGATCAAGCGCAATATCAAGCACCGGGCCCGCCAGCGGATGGCGCTTCAGGTCGGCACCCATGGCCGGCACATTGCCCTTGATTGGGGCAACATACAAAATGATGTAGTTTGGTGTGATCCAGTTGACGGCCTGCAGCGCAGGGAAGCGACTTTGCAGCGGCGTTGCAACGGAGAGATATTCACGTTCGTCCTCTGGCGGGCCACTTTGCCAGTTATCGGCAAAGCTTTCGAGCACCGAGAGATTGTTGTTCACAATGGTCTTGACCTGCTGGGCTACGGAACTTGCCGTAATCTGACCTGCTGATTGAAGGATTGCCCTACGATCATTCTCGACCGTGTTCCAAACGAGGTAGGTGACCGATGCGAAGAAAGCAGCCGTCAGAAAACCAGCCACCAACGCCCGCTTTTTGAGGCGTGACGTCTGTTTGGTTTCGTTTTCCTCCACGAGCTTGGCTTCTTCTTCCATGTCTCCCCCAACATAAACACGCTGCCTGATCCTCCCCGATCGGGCTGTGTGTATAAAAAAACTGGCCTCACCAGAAACCATCGGCGAAGCCAAGCACAGCATTCGCGATGAACAAAACGGCGATGGCATTTCGCCGACAAGAAATCGGTACTATTATCTTATGGTGTTATTCTTACACGACTTTAAGGGGTTGGTCGCCTGCATTCACGGAATAATTTTGTTCGCGATCTGCAAAAAGTATTTCGGGACAGGGTATTGAGATAGACCAGAGGACAATAAATCCGCGTTAGCCCCTGTTCTGGGAACGTGAAGTGGTGTATCTCAGGCGGAAATCCGGCACCCGTATTCAATGCCGATTTATTGTGTGACAAAGTTCACCCCCAGAGAGAGTTCATGAAACACCATAACCGCAATCCCCGCGCCCGAGGGGGACGCAAACGTCAACCGTCCCGGCGCGATCCGCTGATCGGGTTTGAAGCAGACGTGACAGTCGAGCAGATTGGTGCGCGCGGTGACGGGATCGCGCATGTCGCAGCACCCGATGGAAAGTCGGTTCTGATCTATGTCGATTGCGTCCTGCCCGGGGATAAAGTGCGTGTGGCGTTGCGTCAGAAGCGTGGCGATGGTTACGGGGCAGAAGTGGTTTCCGAAATCGCACGTTCCGACGGTTATAGTGCACCGCGCTGTGCGCATTTCAAGGAATGCGGTGGTTGCGCCCTGCAACATATGAATGACGACGATTACCGCAGCTGGAAACGCGACAAGGCTATTGTGGCCCTGCAGCGGGCCGGTATTGACCCGCAAGATGCCGAAGGTCTGGTCGGGGATGTCGAAATATCACCACCTGCCAGCCGCCGCCGTGCAGGGTTTTCCGTGCATGTTGGCGCAACTGGCGTTTTTGTCGGATTTCACGGCCGGTTCAGTCACACAGTTCTGAATGTGCCCGACTGTGCCGTGCTGAGACCGGAATTGATGACGTTCCGCAAAGCGTTCGTTGCGTTTCTTGAAGCCTGCCCACCGGCGCAAGCGCGCGATATCAAGGAAGTCTTTGTTACGTTGACCGATACCGGGTTGGATGTACTGGTTCACGCCAGTAACGACCCGGATCTTGATATGCGTCAGGATCTGGCCGCGTTTGCAGATGACCAGAATATTGCCCGCCTTAGCTGGAAAACAGGCGATCGCCCTGATGAACCCTTGGCCGCACGTCACACGCCGGTTGTTCATTTTGAAAATATAGATGTTCCAATTGCGCCTGGCGGCTTTTTGCAGGCCACCAGCCACGGCGAAGAAGCACTTGTTCGTGCGATCAAGGCCGCCGTCGTCGAGATTGCGCCCAAGAATGTGGCGGATCTCTTTTGCGGTGTTGGGAGCTTTACATTTTCGCTGGCACTTGCAGGTAAACGGCGTTCGGTAACCGCGGTTGAAAGTGACCCGCGTGCGGTAGAGCTATTGCAATATGCTGTTGGGCAATCGGGCAGCCCGATCAAAGTGATGCGTCGAGATCTATTTCGTCAGCCACTTGTGGGGGATGAGTTGACCGGCTTTGATCTGGTGGTGTTTGACCCGCCGCGTGCCGGTGCATTGGCGCAATGTGAAGCCTTGGCCGCAGACGGACCGGAATGGGTTATTGCAGTATCATGTAACCCAGCGACGTTTAGCCGCGACATGCGGGTGCTGCGCAACAGTGGCTACGAGATCGAAAAGGTCGTCCCGGTTGACCAGTTTCTATGGTCATCTCATCTCGAAATATTTGCGATTTTGCGGCGCGGATCCAACGGTTAAGGGCCCTTTGCAGTCCAGATCGCTTTGGGGCTTAATTTTTATTCTCTGATATACTATACTATCAGCTGGAATTTCCGCCGGACACCAGGAAGGTCAGGTTGGCAAGGGATTGAAAACGTTCGATCCCTGTTGCCCAAGCAGCATGTAGTTGTTTTACCGGCTTGTTTGAGCGGAAAACGATGGAAACACTGGCCAGCCAGCTACCAATCTATACCAATACTGCGCGCACAATTGCGCCGCAGAACAGGTTGATTGCGTCTGAAAGCAGCCAGTTCTCCGCTGAAAATCAGAATACAGATCGCAGCGCCGACTCGTTTCGCAATGCCGGTTATACCAGTGCCCAGCTGAATGGGTCGCTTGGCAGCGCTGGTGCACTTCTTGGTCAGGCATCCAATGATCTTTCGCGGATCGGTGACGCGCTTGACGAGATTGATGCACTGGTCACGATCGCCGAAGAAAATAGCGATCTTTCGACGCAGCAGCGCGCGCAGTTGAATGCGCAGATCGAAGATTACCTGACCCGGATCGATGATATTGCCGCCAACAGCAGCTTTGAAGGGCGCGATCTACTGGCGTCCGATCAGACGATCACGCTTCAGGTCGGTACGGGGACATCTTCGGATAACCGGATTGATATCGACCTGTCGGCATCAGGTTCCGAAGATTTGGCCACTGGCCTGTCAGAGATCAATGTTTCGGACAGTGCGGGCGTTTCAAATGCGCGAACGCTGGTGGACCAAGCACAGGAAGCCCTGCGTGATCGCGAAATTTCGGTGGCTGCAGATCAGGGCAGCCTGCGCACGGCACAGGAGCAAAACCGTGTCTCACAGGTTGCTGGTGAAAATATCGTGCAGGCGCAACTGGCCGCATCAGAGACGTCCGGGCGCGATGACGCACAAGCACGTATTTCTGAAAATCTTCAGGCGTATCTGGGGGATATATCCACCCAGCTGGCCAGCCAGTCTGTGACGGTGGGTGGCTTTGCCCTGCCTGAGCCGCGTCCCGACCCGCTTCCCGAGCCTGAGGAAAACACAACCCTTGATCCGGATGCGGAAGATGATGGCACGTCTGATGATCAGGAATTCCTGGCCCAAACCGGGCAGGGTGGCGCGACAGCTCAGTCGTTTGCTACGCCGGCCTTTGGCGGATATGACAGCGGTGGCAATGGGACGTCTGCGGGTGGCGGTGGCGCCGAGCGTGCGGCGGCCAATCGGGTTTCTGTTGAAGCCTGAACCCCAGCCTGATCTGATTTCCTGATCTGATATTCCAAGGCTTGGGCGGTTGACCCTAGCCTTCGATATTCTCGCCTTCATAGATGCCCCAAAATCCGTGACGGGGCGTCCATCCTTCGAAATCACCAAAGCGCAGCTGGCACCAGTCAACGCTGCTTGGGCAATCCTCGATGCTGCCGATCACGCTGGCTGAAACCATTGCGATCTTGCGGGCGTTTTTATCGGCCGCAGAGTAAAGGGTGATGCTTTCATCGGTCACGATCACATGGCGCGATCCGATCAAAAGACTTTGATGAACCCAGCCCTCGCTGCCTTCCCAGTCACGGACCTTGCGCCAGGTATCAAACTCGGACACCACTTCCATGGGCATGTTGCGGCGATGATAAATCCAGACTTTCGGGTATCTAAGCCCGGGTCCGGCGCGCAGGAATACTTTGTCAGAGCGCAGTGCGACAAATCGCGGGATCGGCAGGCCCGATTCCTGTGCGCTGGCCACGATCGGTGCGGTCAGACTGCCCAGAATCGCCAATGCCATGAAGCGATACAGAAATTTGCGCAAAACCTGCGACATCTTGTTGGTATTCCTTTGGTTATTCGATTTGAGCGGTTTTTGTGGAAATTCGCATTTGCGAAATAAAATTACAAAAAATGCGTCAAAATCCTTGCTTTTGTACCTTTTGGCATGGCATCACTGCGTTGCGGCAGGGCACAAAATGCACCATGCCGTATTTTGTCTGAAAAAGAGTTAAAAGACCGCATAGGATCGGCACATGACCAAGAAAAAACCGCTTGTCGTCGTGACCCGGAAACTGCCGGAAGCGATTGAAACCCGCATGATGGAGCTGTTTGACGCGCGTCTGAATATCGACGATGCGCCGATGAGCAAACAGGAACTGATTGATGCGGTCAAGGAAGCCGATGTGCTGGTGCCGACGGTGACCGACAAGATTGATGCGGCGGTTCTCGCACATGCGGGCCCCAATCTGCGTCTGATTGCCAATTTCGGCACGGGTGTCGACCATGTTGATCTGCAAACAGCGCGTTCGCGCGGCATTACCGTGACCAACACCCCTGATGTTCTGACCGAAGATACGGCGGACATGACCATGGCGCTGATCCTGTCGGTATCGCGCCGCTTGGCAGAGGGCGAGCGTCTTATTCGCAAGGGCGAATGGGGTGGCTGGGGCCCGACCTTGATGCTGGGCCATCGTATCTGGGGCAAGCGCCTTGGTATCGTTGGCATGGGGCGCATTGGTCGTGCGCTTGCGCGCCGCGCCAAGGGGTTTGGCCTGTCCGTGCACTACCACAACCGCCGCCGTGTTCATCCTGACATCGAAGAAGAACTCGACGCGACCTATTGGGAAAGCCTTGATCAGATGCTGGCCCATGTCGATGTCATTTCGGTCAACTGCCCGCATACGCCAGCAACCTATCACCTGCTTTCGGCGCGTCGTCTGAAACTGATGCAGCCGCATGCCATTCTGGTCAACACCGCCCGTGGCGAGATCGTGGATGAACCGGCCCTGACCCGGATGCTGGCCGATGGTGAAATCGCCGGCGCAGGTCTTGATGTGTTCGAACATGAACCGGCGGTGAACCCGAAATTGCTTGAACTGCAAAATGCGGTTCTGTTGCCGCATATGGGATCGGCCACGATTGAGGGGCGCGTTGACATGGGCGAAAAGGTCCTGATCAATATCAAGACCTTTGTGGACGGTCATACACCGCCAGACCGGGTTATTGAAGGATTGCTGTAATCCGGATTTCATAGCGATATCAAAGGGGTGATACTGGTTGTATCGCCCCTTTTTTCTGCACTCCCCATATGTGGATGGTGCAATTTTCCCGATACCGGCATCTTTCCCGTGTTCAAACCAAACAGGTTTTCAATTTCGGGAAGTGCGCAAATGGTAAGGCTGATTGACAAGCCCACGACAGATCAGGATCAGGTAACGCCAGCAAATGGTGACGTTGCGTCATGCCTTGCGACGCGCGAATTGAACCTGAGTGGGCCTTGTGTTGTGTCTGGAGTGCAAAGCCACCATGCCGAAGAACTGGTTTTTGTGCGGTCCGGAAATGCCGAGATCTGGGATGGTGAAGGCAATGTTTTTAGCGGCCGTGATTGCTGTGTTTCGTTAGCACGCGGGCAAAGATATCGTCTTCAGGTCAATGCAGGTGACACCGCCAAGCTTTTGATACTTACCGTGCCGGAGCTTGATGACCCCAAAAATCGCGAGATCCTGCAAATTGCCAAAGCCCGTGTCAGGGATATGATCCTTAACGAGCAACGGCATTATTCCGCCTTTATGCCCAAGCGCTGAAAGATTTGATGCGGCCTCCTGACAATTCCTGACAGCAGAGGTGTGCCAAGTCGTTTTGGCCGTTTCATTCTGGCCCTTGCTTGTTTATGACTGATGCATACCACGCATAAACAACATGGGGTCATCATGAGCTTGATCTTTGACGCGCCTGCACCGACGACCATTCCGGTTCAGGGAGCGGACGACTTTTTCCCGGTAAATCGCATTTTCTGCATTGGAAAGAACTATGCCGATCACGTGCGTGAAATGGGATCGGACCCGTCTGATACCCCGCCTTGCGTCTTCATGAAGCCAACCGATTGCCTTGTTGTTGGCAATGGCGATTTGCCGTACCCGTCGGGCACTGAGGATCTGCATTACGAGGGTGAACTTGTCGCAGCCCTATCCAAGGGCGGCAAGGATCTGGACCGTGCGGCTGTCGAGGATGCGATTTTCGGGTATGCAGCAGGTCTTGATATGACCCGCCGTGACGTGCAGGCGGGCCTGAAGGATCGTCGTCTGCCCTGGGATATGGCCAAGTCCTTTGATGGGTGTGCGGCCATTTCCGCAATCCAGCCCAAAGCCGATGCGGGGCATCCGCATGCGACCAATCTGAAATTGTCGGTTAATGGCGATGTCCGCCAGAATGACACCACGGCCAAGATGATCTGGCCGGTTGTCGATGCGCTGATGCACCTTTCCACACTGATTGAACTCAAGCCCGGTGACCTTCTGTTTACCGGAACACCGGAAGGCGTCGGTCAGGTCGTTCGCGGTGACCGGATCGATCTGGCAATCGCCGAGATCGCAGAACTGTCAGTGACCCTTAAATAGAACCTTGCAGGGACCACGGGTTTGGAAGGTCATCCCAAAGCCCGTCCTTTGAAGAAAGAAAACGGAGCCCGTTTTGAAAATCGTAAGCTGGAACATCAATTCCGTCCGTCTGCGCATCGAACAGGTTGTCAAGTTCCTGGAAGAACAGCAGCCTGACGCGCTGTGCCTGCAGGAACTGAAATGTCCGGACGAGTATTTCCCCCATGACGCCTTTGAGGCCGCCGGATACGTTCACCGCCACAATCACGGCATGAAAAGCTATAACGGGGTGGCGATTGTATCGCGCCTGCCGTTTGCCGAAACCGACATCAAGCATTTTTGTGGCAAGGAAGATCGCCGTCACTGCATGGTGACGTTTGAGAACGGCGTTGAGTTGCATAACTTCTATATCCCGGCAGGTGGCGACGAGCCGGACCCGGCAATCAACGAAAAGTTTGCCCACAAGCTGTCCTTCATTGATGAAATGACCAATTGGTGGAGTGAGCGTCGCGCGGCCAACCCTGATCGCAAGGCGGTTCTGGTCGGGGATTTCAACATTGCCCCGTCCGAAAATGATGTGTGGTCGCACAAGCAGCTTCTCAAAGTGGTCAGCCACACGCCGGTCGAAGTCGAAATTCTTGAGAAATTCCGTCAGTCGGGTGATTTCATTGACGCTGTGCGCGACGTTGTTCCCGAACCGGAAAAGCTGTTTAGCTGGTGGAGCTATCGTGCGCGCGACTGGCGCAAAAGCAACAAGGGGCGTCGTTTGGACCATGTCTGGATGACGCCGAATATGGCCGGAACCGTTCGCACGGCGTCGGTTTATGATATTGCCCGGGATTGGGAAAAACCATCAGACCACGCACCCGTTGTGGTGGAATTCAATCTCTGAGTACCCGGACTATCCGAGATCGCAAAACAGCGGATCAGGGAAGCCTAATCCGCTGTTTTGTCATGTGAAATAACTTGATTGTCTGGCCGATCAGCGCAACTCTTCTGGTTGAACGATACCGGATGCGTACCCATTTGCACCCTAAGGGTTGAATTTCGCGTATTTTCGGTGAGGCACTACGCAGGAAACGGGCAATGAAAAAGATACTGATTGGTCTGGCCGTGATCATCGCTTTGGTCGTCGGGGCCCTCGTCTATGTTTACGTCAATCTTGATAACATCGTGAAATCCACCATCGAAGAGGCCGGCACGCGTGTGACGCTGGCCGATGTCGCGGTTGAGGGTGTGTCGATCGAACCAACGCAAAATACCGCGGCGATCAACGGGCTTGTGGTTGGCAATCCGGATGGGTTCAACACCGATTATGCGTTTTCGCTTGGCAATATCTCGGTCCGTCTTGATGGTTCGACCCTGACCAGCGATACGATCCGTATCATCGAAGTGGTGGTTGATCAGCCAAGTGTCATTTACGAACTGGGCAATGGCAGTTCAAACATCGCAACCATCCAGCGCAACGTCGAAGCCTTTGTTCAACGTGTTTCCGGCCCGGCCGGGGCGGGTGGCGCTGATGGTGCCACATCTGGCGATGATGCCGCAGGTGGAACCAAAATCATTATCGACAATGTCTATGTCCGCAACGGTGATGTTGGTGTCTCGGCAGGCTTCCTGCAGGGCAAAAAGCTGTCTGCCAGCCTGCCGGAAATTCATCTGACCGATGTGGGCAAGGAAGAAGGTGGCGCGACCCCGGCCCAGGTTGCTGGTGAAATCCTGACAGCGATCAACACCGCCGTCTTCAAGGCCGTTTCGAGCCTGAATGTCGATGGTCTGTTGCAGGGTGTCGGTGATCTGAGCAAAGGCGTCGTTGGTGCTGTTGGTGGCGTTGCCAGTGGCGGAGGCACCAAGATCAAAGAAGGTACAGACGCATTGGGCGGTGCGGTCAAGGGGCTGTTCGGCGGGTCGTCGGAATAGAGCCGCAGTTAACCATACCAAGTTGATCTAATGTTCGGCCCGGCGGATGGAAAACATGCGTCGGGCCGTTATACTTTTTGAACCGTTCACGGGCTCGATTTGCCGGTATTGCCATCGTTATTGGACGTTAGCGGTTTATGAAATTTCTCTATCCCACTGCTTTTTTTCATGAATTTGACTTCTATATATCTGTGGATAGGGTTAAGTATATCCATAATCTATGTTGTCTTGGGGCAATCGGCCAAGGACTTGGGGCTGGTCGACATTCGGGGTCAGGTCCTTTGATCTGATCGATAACAAGAACGGCATGGAACCGGACGGGCCACAAGGTCCGCAAGGATGAGGCATGAAAAGGCATTGGCAACAAATGCCGTTCGGCCTGAATAATGGGACTGGGATCCTGATAGTCGGTCAGACCAAGGAGTAAAACCGATGAAAGCTAAACTGCTTGCCGTTGTATCCGCCGCCGCCTTTCTGAGCGCGTGTGCAAATATGAACATCCCCGGAGTACGTGAAATGGCCGACGAAGGGTCGGCTTTTGACGCCGCTCTTCACCAGAATTACGCCGACCTTGCCCAGGCAGAATATGACGAGGCTGATTGGTCGGACGCGCGTTATTTCACCAACCGTTCCAAAACCGCAGCGATGGGCATGGATGGCGGACCGCAGGAAATTGCGGAACGTTCGCTTCCTGAAGGGTCCGGCGCTGAGGTCGAAGTTGCGCGTGCTGATCTGATGGCAGCGCTTGATGCAGGTGGTCGCGAGAAGGCTTCAAGTGCCGCAGCGCGTGCGCAGTCCAGCTTCGATTGCTGGTTGCAGGAACTTGAAGAAAACATTCAGCAGGAAGACATTGATAACTGCCGCGCGGCATTCTATCAGGCACTGGCAATCGTTCAGGCCGAACTTGACACTGCTCCGGCACCGATGGCGGCCATGCCGATGCCGGTTCCGATGAATGTCTATTTCGGTTTCGACAGTGCCGAGATCAGTGACAAGGCGATGTCGGTTATTGATGGTATCGTTGAGGCCTATGGCAAGTACGAGCCGGAAATGATCAGCCTTGTTGCCTATGCTGACCGCGCTGGCGATGCGAAGTATAATGACATGCTTGCCAAATCGCGTGTTGATGCGGTGGTCAAGGCATTGCGTGATGCCGGTATCCCGGCCAGCATGCTTGCAATCAGCATCAGTGGCGAATCCGATGTGCCGGTTTCGACCGCAGATGGCGTTGCCGAACAGGGCAACCGCGTTGTGACCGTGACTTTCGAAGACGGCATGTAAGCACGTCGAACCAAAAAGGGGATTTCATCCATGCGTCTATTGATTGCACTACTTCTGCCCTGGTTGCTTTTCTTTACCATCGGGCGTCCGATTGCAGGTGTGATTTGCCTGATCTTGCAGATCACCCTGGTAGGGTGGGTTCCGGCCGCGATCTGGGCCGTTTACTCGCTTAGCCAGTATAACACCGACAAGAAAATCAACAGCGCCATGGGGGGCGGTCTGGAATGACCCGCCCTGTCTGCCGGAAGGCAGGCAGCTGAAAATCCGAAAGAGGAGGCAGGCCGATGGGCCTGCCTTTTTTTGTTTTGGGAATGTTGCTATTGCAGCTTTCGGCGCACGCCGCCAATAAACCGACCGATCAGACGCGAAATGACAAATCGGGTGACAATAAAGGTCACCACGCTGGCAAGGGACGGCCAATACCAAGCCGCGATCTCGGGGCGTGTGCTTTGTTCGACGAGGCCATAGATGATGGCGGCGAATGCTGCTGCCCCCAGAAAAGCCGTGCGACGCCGATAGCGGGCAATGAAAGGACCAAGCAACCACATGGCCTAGTGCTGTCCGCCGCCAATGTCACGGGCAAGGCGTGCGGCGAAGTCATCGGTCATGCCCGATACATAATCAAGAATGACCAGATAAAGATCATAAAGCGATGCGCCGATGGGCATGGCATCATTACCAATCAGTTCACGCACCCGCCCGGCGCGATAGGGCAGGTCGGATTCCGATTTCGCATGATGGACCTCAAGCGCGGTTTTGCAGAATGTCTCAAGCAGGGTTTCGAGATGGGCAAAGGCCCCGACTTCAATCTGGACCTTGCGGCGGTTAAGAATGATCTGTTTTTCCGAGAACGACTTGGCTTGAACGATCAAATCGTTATAGGGACCATCTGCACATGCCAGAAGGTCTCCCTTCCATTCACCGGCAAGCAGTGCTTCTTCGTTGGCGACAAATGCCTTTACCAGTGCATCGAGCAAACCGGTTATGATCTTGCCGCGCAGGAAGGAGATCTTGCGGCTGGTGTTCGGTTCGCGGGCATATTCCGAAGGCAGTTCGTCAGAGATGCAGGGCAGGAGCATTTTTTCCAGAACGGCGAAGTCGACGAGTTCAAGTTCCACGCCATCTTCAATATCAATCAGCGCATAGCAAACATCATCGGCGGCCTCGACAAGATAGACCAGCGGGTGGCGACAGAATGATTGTTCGCCTGTCCGGATCAGCCCGGTGGCATCGGCCACTTCTTCAAGTAGCGAGAATTCTTTCTGGAAGGCGCCGAACTTCTTTTTCTCGGGAAACGGGCTTCCTGCTGCTGACCAGGGATACTTCAGGAAACTGGCCAATGTTGCGTATGTCAGGCGCATGCCACCATCATACAGACCGGTCCGTTTGTTTGTCAGAAGGCGGAAACCCTGGGCATTTCCCTCGTAGGTCGTCAGATCAGCGAACTGCTCTGCGCTGAGGCCCTGGGTAAATTTCGGGGCCGCATCAACGAACCACTGGCGGATGGCGTATTCCCCGGCATGACCAAACGGCGGGTTGCCGATATCGTGACAAAGGGCTGCGGCCTGAACGATGGCGGCCATGTGGTCTGGTTCAATCGCGTCGGGCAAGCTGCCCTTTTCATGCAATTGATGCCCGACCATCAAGCCAAGTGACCGGGCAATGCAGGATACCTCCAGACTGTGGGTCAGGCGGGTATGGACATTGTCATTTTCCGGCAGGGGATGGACCTGTGTTTTGCGCTGCAGGCGTCGAAATGATGCGGAAAAGATGATCCGGTCGTAATCCTTGTGGAAATCTGATCGGCCAAAGGGCCCAACACTGGAATGACGGGTGCCAAGGCGCGCCGGTGAAAGCAGTTTTTGCCAGTTCATCATCGCTGTCATCGTTTTTTGGCGCCTTCCGTTCGGACTTGAGTTCTTTGATAACTGGAGTGTTTATGCCGCTTGTTGGTAAATAAGCATTTTAAATTTTGCATAAACTTAGGTCCTGCCCCTAGCGAAAACGGCGCATCTGATGATGCGCCGTTTTGCAAAGATCGAATGTTCGGGGCAGTTAAGCACCCAGACCTTTTTCCATCACCAGATCAAGGCGGCGGGCGAAGCTGACCGGATCGGGCAGGGCTTCGCCTTCAAGAATGCGGGCCTGATCCAGAAGCAGCAGCGCTGCGTCATTCAGGATCGGGGCCTTGGCATCCTTGGTCGCGATGTCAGACAGCTTCTTGATCAGGCTGTGCTTCGGATTGATTTCAAGGATGCGCGGGCTGACTTCATCAACACGGTTGTGTTGTTTCATCAGGCGCTCCATGCGCAGATCCATACCCATCTCATCGGCAATCAGACAGCAGGCCGAACTGGTCAGACGATCAGATTCGCGAACGTCCTTGATCCCGTCGCCAAGGGCGACCTTGATGGCGGCAATCAGTGCAGATGCATCGCTTGCATCCTCATCCTTCTTGTCGTCCTTGTCCGCATCCTTGTCATCGGACTTGATGTCATTGAGGTCCGCACCACCACGGGTGACCGACTTGAAGTCCTTTCCGTCAAACTGGCCAACAGACGGCATCCAGAACTCATCGACCGGATCGGTCAGAAGCAGGACTTCGATCCCCTTGGCGGCAAAGCCTTCAAGCTGCGGGCTGCGTTTAAGGGCGTCGATATCCTCGCCGCTGATGTAGTAAATGGCCTTCTGGCCTTCTTTCATACGTTCGACATAGTCGGCCAGCGTCGTCCAGCCATCACCATGGGTCGAACGGAACCGTGCCAGTTTAAGGATGCGGTCACGGTTGGTCTGGTCTTCGTAAAGGCCTTCCTTAACGACCGAGCCAAAGTTTTCCCAGAAGGTTTCATAACCTTCAGGATCTTTCTTGGCGGCCGTTTCAAGTTCGGACAGGACCTTTTTGGTCAGGCCGTTCTTGATTTTGGTCAGAAGCGGATGGTCCTGCAACATCTCGCGCGAGACGTTGAGGGGCAGGTCCTGACTGTCGACCACACCGGAAACAAAGCGCAGCCAGGGCGGGAGAAGTTCATCGGCACCTTCGGTGATGAAGACCTTGCGGACATACAGCTTCAGATGGCCTTTGCGCTGCGGATCATACAGATCGAACGGGCGCATGGTCGGCAGATACAGAAGGCCGGTATATTCAATTGCACCTTCGGCCTGATAGTGGATGGTTTTCCACGGATCATCAAAGGCGTGCGAGGTGTGCTTGTAGAATTCCTTGTATTGTTCCTCGGTGATCTCGCTTTTCGGGCGGGTCCAGAGTGCGGATGCCTCGTTAAGCGTTTCGTCACCGTCGCCTTTCATCAGGACCACCGGAATGCCGATATGGTCGGAATAGGTTTTGACGATATGGCGCAGGCGGTGTTCGTCTGTGAATTCCTTGTTATCGTCGCTCAGATGAAGGGTGATCTGCGTGCCGCGACCTTCCATCTCGGCTTCGGAAATGGTGTATTCGCCCTTGCCGTCAGAGGACCATTTCCATGCCTGATCATCGCCAGCCTTGCGGCTTACGACTTCGACCTTGTTTGCCACCATGAAGGCGGAATAGAAACCGACACCAAACTGACCGATCAGATCGACATCCTTGGCGTTCTCGGACTTCGAGACGGCATCAAGGAACTTGGCGGTGCCGGAATTGGCGATGGTGCCAAGGTTTTCGACCAGATCTTCCTTGTTCATCCCGATCCCGTTATCGGCAATCGTCAGAACATTGCGGACATTGTCCGTCAGCAAGCGGACCTTGAATTCAGCGTCGCCAGCGAGCAGTTCCGGTTTGGCAATCGCTTCGTAGCGCAGCTTGTCGCAGGCATCAGAAGCGTTTGAGATCAGCTCGCGCAGGAAGATGTCCTTGTTGGAATAAAGCGAATGGACAACGATATCGAGCAGGCGGCTGACCTCGGCCTCGAACCGCATTTTTTCTTCCGTCATGACCTCTTGTTTCTCCTGTAATTCAAACAATTATAAACCCTCCCCGATTGAGGCAGAGGGTCAACCAACTCAACGGTCTGGTTTTAACCGAGCTTGATATGCGTCAACGCACCTTGCAGCGCAAGTCCTGTATCCTAAGTATAAATATAGACGGTTTTTAACAGGGGCGTACAAACCACACAACAACGCCCCTAAAAATCCCGAAACTGCAAAGTTTTCGGGGATGAACGGCAGGGTGCAATGCCCTGCTTTGCGTCCAAGGCTTTAAACAGGAGGCCGTATCATGAAGGTTCCCGTTCAAATCACCTACCGTGATGTTGATCAGTCAGATGCGCTTGATGAGCGTATTCGTTTCAAGGTGCAAAAACTGGAAGAAACCTTCGATCGCATGACCAGTTGTCATGTCGTAGTGGAACGCCCGCACGCGTCGCACAATCATGGAAACCGTTTTGCCGTGCATTTCGGTATCAATGTCCCCGGCAAGGAAATCATGGTTAAACGCGATAGCGCGGACCATGCCCACGAGGATGTCTATATCGCTTTGAAGAACAGTTTCCAGGCGGCCCGTCGCCAGCTCAAGGAATATGCCGACAAGATGCGGAACCACTAGGGTCCCTTATGAAGGCTAGGAAGACAAGCGGGGCGACCAGATGGTCGCCCCGCTTTTTCGTGTGGTGGCACGAGGTGGTAAAAAGGATGTATCAGCCCGGTACTGCGGGGTGGGGCGAGGGGGAAAACAGTGCCGGACTGATACGGGGTGTTGAACCGACCGGGAGATGCCGGTTCAATCAACGGGCGAACGCGCCATGTGGTTGGCGAAATGCCAAGACCTGATGCATCAGGTTTCCGGGGTTATGATGCGATCGCCTCAATGAACTGGGCTTTGCTTTGCGGATAGCGTGCCTCACGCAGGGCGCCTGCCCACCATTTGAGGTCCGTAATCATGTGATGCAGGGCGGCGTTGGTGCCATCAAGGTCCTTGGGCAAGCCGTTCTCATCAAACTTGTCCCAGCCTTGGGCAAAGCTGACCACGTCGCGCATTGTCACGGCGTGCAGTTCGGCAAAGACAAGGCGCAATTGCTCAACAGCGCGCAGCCCGCCGGACACGCCGCCATAGGACACAAAGGCAACAGGTTTACGCTTCCATTCCTGTTTGGCGGCATCGATCAGAAGCTTTAACTCGCCAGTGAAGCTGTGATTGTATTCCGGGGTGACCACAACAAAGGCGTCGGCTTCTGCCAGCGAGGTGTGGAGCTGCTGAACCGAAGGGTGGCTGGCACCAACATGGGCGGCAGGCAAATTCAAAACAGCCGGGTCAATCGTTTCAACAGACAGCTCGCGATCAGACTTCAGGGTTTGAACAGCCCAGTTGCCAACCGTATCGCAAAAGCGGCCTTCACGCGCACTGCCGAAGATAACGGCGATGTTAAATGTCTCTTTCACGGCTTTGACTCCTTGCTAATTTCGCTTCATTGAGTAAGGTTCTAAAACCTCAACTAATGTTAAGGTCAAGCATGTTTTTTGAACTTGTCCAAAACAGTGACGGGAGCAGGAGAAATGGCGGAAAAAGGCGTGTTGCAGCGCTATTTAAGTGTCGGAGAAGTTGCGCGCCGGTGTGGCATTGCCGTGTCGGCTGTTCATTTTTATGAACGCAAAGGTCTGATCAGCTCCATTCGCACCGATGGTAATCAAAGACGTTTTCATCGCGGGGTCTTGCGTAAACTGGCGATTATCAAGGTTGCCCAGAAAACCGGTATTCCGCTTTCGGAAATCGGGGACGCGTTCGAAAAGCTGCCCCCCAACACGGTGCCAACTGCCAAGGACTGGGAGAAGCTGTCCTCGCAGTGGCGCGATGACTTGAATGACCGGATTGAACAACTGACCCGGCTTCGCGATCAATTGGGGCAATGTATCGGCTGTGGCTGTCTGTCGATATCCGATTGCCCGCTGCGCAACCCTTATGACGAACTCGCCGGGGATGGCCCGGGGGCGCGGTTGCTGGAAGTCGAAGAAGAATAAGTCGCGGTCCCTGCTGTTACTGTCCTGGTCAGCTGGTGTGAGATGAGACAGTTCAGACGCCGCATGGTATGCGCATTGTACATTGGCCCGGCGCGGGCAGAATGCTTGACATCGCGCCGGATCGCGTGTTGAAAGGCCCAATGATTGCGACGGCCCGGATCATTGGGCTGTCGATTGGAAAAGATTGATGCAGATTTCAACCCGAACCGGCCCACGTATCCTTGCCATATTGGGGCCGACCAACACCGGCAAGACCCATCTGGCCATGGAACGGATGTTGGCGCATACCACCGGGATGATCGGGTTCCCGCTCAGACTTCTGGCGCGCGAAAACTATGACCGCGCGGTGGCCAAGGTCGGCAAGGGGGCGGTGGCATTGATCACCGGCGAAGAGCGTATTCTTCCCAAAACGGCCCGATATTTCCTGTGTACGGTCGAGGCGATGCCAATCGCCAAACAGGTCGATTTTCTTGCCATTGATGAAATCCAGATGTGCGCGGACCCGGAACGCGGCCATGTCTTTACCGACCGGCTGTTGCACGCGCGTGGTCGGTCGGAAACCATGTTCATGGGGGCGGAAACCATCCGCCCGGTGATCCGCAAGCTGGTTGACAATGTCGAATTTGATCGCCGCGAACGCTTTTCGACCCTGACCTATAACGGGGCCAAGAAAATACAGCGCCTGCCGGCCCAGTCGGCCGTGGTGACGTTTTCAGCCCAGGAAGTTTATGCCGTTGCCGAGCTGGTGCGTCGCCAGAAGGGCGGGGCGGCCGTGGTTCTTGGCGCGTTGAGCCCGCGCACGCGCAATGCCCAGGTCGAGATGTTCCAGAATGGCGAGGTCGAGCACCTGATCGCGACCGACGCAATCGGTATGGGCTTGAACCTTGATCTCAACCATGTCGCGTTTGCGGCGATGAAAAAGTTTGATGGCAAGTTCAATCGTGGTCTGACGGCGGCAGAAACCGCACAGATCGCGGGCCGTGCCGGACGTCATATGAATGACGGCACGTTCGGGGTGACGGGGAACCTTTCGGGGATTGATCCCGACATTATCGAGCAGATCGAAGAGCACGAGTTCGAACCGCTTGCAAAAGTGTTCTGGCGCAACGCGCGACTTGATTTCCGAACCGTTGGCGCGCTTCAGAAATCGCTGCGCAGGCGTTCGGATGACCCGACGCTTATTCTGGCGCGTGAGCCGGTTGACGAGATCATGCTCGATCATCTTGCGCGCAACGAGGATGTCGCACGTATCGCAACAGCGCCTGATCGGGTACAGTTATTGTGGGAAGTCTGCCAGATTCCCGACTTCAGAAATATCCATACCGATGCCCATCCGAGGCTGCTAACATCTATCTATCGCTATCTTGCGAAACCCGGAAGCAAACTGCCCATCGACTGGCTGGGCGAACAAATCTTGCGTCTGGATCGTTATGATGGTGATATTGACCAGTTGTCATCACGTTTGGCAGGTATTCGCGTCTGGACATATGTATCGCATAAGCATCACTGGCTCGAAGATGCCAATCATTGGCAGGAACGCACGCGGGCCATTGAGGACAAGCTCTCAGATGTGCTACATGAACGCCTGACCCAAAGGTTCGTTGACAGACGAACCTCGGTTTTATTGAAAAGTCTCAAGGACAAGTCTGAACTCATGTCTACCATCACTGCGAATGGTGAAGTACAGGTCGAAGGTGAATTTGTCGGCCGTCTTGACGGATTCCGTTTCATTGCTGATGAAACCGATGCTGCTTTTGAAGGCAAGGCTATTGCCAGTGCCGCACGTCGCGCGTTGACCGGCGAAATCGCCCAGCGCGTCAAACAACTTGAAACCGACGAAGACGACAAGTTCGCGGTTAACGGCAAGCTTGAAGTCCTTTGGAACGGTTCGTCGGTTGGTGTTCTGAAAAAGGGTGACACGGTCTTGTCGCCCGAAGTTCAGGTGATCGACAGCGAGTTCTTTGACGGTCCGACCCGCGAGCGGGTGCGCACCCGTCTGCAGAATTTCATCAATGCCCACATTGAAACGCGTCTGAAGATGCTGACCCGCCTGCGCGATTGTCAGCTTTCCGGACCGATTCGCGGCCTTCTGTTCCAATTGAACGAAGGCCTGGGCTGTGTACCGCGTTCGGAACTTGAAAGCCTGGTCAAGGACCTGTCTGACGAGGACCGCAAGGCGCTTGCCAAGCTTGGTGTGCGTCTGGGTGTTGAAACTGTCCATGTGCTTGATGCGCTTAAACCAGACCCGGTTGAGCTGCGCGGCATTCTGTGGGCGGTGGCACGTGAACTTGAAGCCCTTCCTGAATTGCCGCCGGCAGGCCGGACATCGGTCCCCAATGATCGTGCGAATTCCAAGGGGTTCTATCTGGCGGCGGGTTACATGCCGGTCGGTCCGCTTGCTGCGCGTGTGGATATGCTGGAACGTTTTGCGGCCCTTCTGCGTCAGAAAGCGCGTGAAAATGACGGCAAGGTGCGCCCGGATCCTGATCTGCTGTCGCTTTTGGGCTGCACGGTCGAACAGGCCGAGGGTGTGTTTACCGCACTTGGCTGGCGTGCAGAGGTAACCAAGGTCAAGAAATCCGAACTTGAAGCCAAGGAAGCCGATAAAAAGGCCGAAGAAGCCGCCAAGGTGACCAAACCTGAAGCGGAAAAAGCCGAAGCCGAAACTTCTGATGCCGCTGCAACCGAAGCCAAGGCTGATGCCCCGGCCGAGGAGCCAGCAGCACCGGCAGAAGCAAAGGCAGAACCGGCAGAGGTCGCTGCGGATGCGTCTGCAGAAGCAACGTCGGAAACGCCGGCGGTTGAAACCGATGCCGATGGCGACGAACTGGTCGAAGTCAAATACTTCGTCCGTGTTGATCGCCGCAAACGCGGTGGCGGACAGAACCGTGGTCAGCGCGGCTCGCGTCAGGAAGCCCGTGGCGGCGGCAAAGGTGGCCCGAAAGGCAAGGGCGGCAATCGTCCAAACCAGGGCGGCAAGGGTGGTCGTGGCGGCAAGCCGGGCGGCGGTCGCAATCATGCGCCTGAAAAAGCCAACCAGATCAATGAAGATTCGCCATTTGCCAAGCTCAAGGAAATGCTTGAAGCCAAGGGCTGATCATCTCAGATATTATGGCTGTGCGGCGACCCTTGTGGGTCGCCGTTCTGCTTTCCAAGTGTGTTGTATCCCGTTAGTGCAGGAAATCGTTGGCCGTGGCGGAACAGGCAGAGAAGCTCAGGATTGATAAATGGCTATGGCATGCGCGGTTTTACAAAACCCGGTCGCTTGCCAGCAAGGCCTGCCAGTCTGGCCATATTGTTTTGAATGGTCAGTCGGTTTCCAAGGCAAGCGTCACGATCGTCGTCGGTGACCGCCTTCAGTTCTTTCAGGGCCCGCATCTGCGTGTGGTCGAGGTCATGGCCCTTGGTCAGCGTCGTGGCCCGGCGCCGGAAGCGCAGACCCTTTATGCCGATCATTCCCCGCCGCGCATGCCAAGGAAAGAAGTCGCATCTGACATCCGCACTGCCCCCGTTGCCGAACGTGAAGCCGGGGCGGGCCGCCCGACAAAGGCTGAGCGCCGAGCACTCGACCGGTTGCGCGGCGAAGGTGGTGATGCTTAGAATGTTCTGGCGATACTGACGTTTATCCTGCCGCTGATCCGTGGCCGGTTATTCCCGGTAAGATGTAGATCATATCAGGTTGTGTTATTGCCACGATCTTCTTGCGTCTGGTGAGGCGATCCAGTATGCATCCTATCTGATGGTATATATCCACCACTTTGGTGTGGTGGATCTTGTAAAGTTCTGGAGCTTGCCAGCCTGATGAGACGTCGGTCTCGATTAAATATCGGTACATTGTCGCACTTGCGTACCGGGCGCTTTGCACTGTTGATCACGGCTTTGGTGATCAACCTGCTGACGCTTGCCCTGCCGATTACGCTGTTGCAGGTCTATGACCGGGTGCTGCCGCACAGTTCGATCCCGACGCTGACGCTTCTGATCTTTGGGGTTTTGGGGGCAATTATCCTTGAAGCGATCATGCGTCTCGGTCGGGCATATATCTCGTCGCTTTCTGCGGCAAAGTTTGAACATCACAGTTCACAACAGGCGGTAGGACATCTGCTGGCTGCAAGTTTAACCGACTATGGGAAAACGGCGCCGGGGCTGCATTTGCAGCGTCTTAACAGCCTGAACATGCTGCGCGATTTCTATTCCGGTCAGGCGATCGGGGCGGTTGTGGACCTGCCATTTATCGTTTTGTTCCTGGCTCTGATTGCGGTGATCGGCGGGTATCTGGTCTTTGTGCCGCTGGCCATTCTTGCGGCGTTCCTGTTGACTGCGGTGTTTTTGGGTCATCAATTGCGCGCAGCCCTTGATGACCGGAGCCAGTCCGATGAACGGCGTTACAACTTCATCATCGAAACCCTGACGGGCATTCACACCATCAAATCGATGGCGATGGAAAACCTGATGATCCGTCGCCATGATCAGCTCCAGTCACAATGTGCGGGTGATGACCTGCGTGCAGCAAGATCGGCGCATGCTGCGGTTAATGCCAGTGCGACGTTTTCGATGCTGACCATGGTGCTGGTGGCGGCGATGGGCAGTGTGCTTGTGATTGACGGCGAACTGACGGTTGGTGGTCTTGCGGCCTGCACGATGCTGTCGGGCCGTTCGATCCAGCCACTGCAACGCGCCATGACCCTGTGGACACAGTTCCAGAACATTCGTGTTGCGCGCCAGCGGGTCAATGAGCTGTTTGAGATCGAAGAAGAAGACGAACTCGGTACGTCTGACATGCCGCTGCTTGATGGCAAGATCGAACTGCGCAACGTCGCGTTCTCGCACGCTGACGGCAAGAAAATCTTTGAAGATCTGGATTTGAAGGTGGAGCCCGGTGAGTGCATCGCGATTACCGGCGATAATGGAACGGGTAAAACCACCCTTTTGTGGTTGTTGATGGGGGCCTTGCGCCCGGATCGCGGTGACGTGTTGCTCGATGGGAAGAACCCGGCAGATTACTCCGCTGAATCCACCCGTCGCCAGATTGCCTATTTGCCGCAACATGGTGTGATGTTCAAGGGAACGATCCTTGAAAACATTACCGGTTTTCGCAAGGAAATCAGCGTGGACCGCGTGATCGAGATTTCGCGGCGTCTTGGACTGGACAGCATCGTTATGCGCATGCCCGAAGGCTATGACACCGAGGTCGGCGGGCAGGCATCCGAAACATTGCCGCGCGGGGTGAAACAGCGCATTGCCGTTGCCCGTGCCCTGATCGACTATCCGCGGATTGTCCTGTTTGACGAAGCCAACAGTTCGCTTGATATCGCGGGCGATAACATCATGACCAGCCTGATGATGGAGCTTAAACGGCACTGTACGCTGGTGATGGTATCGCATCGACCGTCGCTGATTGCGATGGCCAATAAACAGTACCGTCTGATCGACAAGCATCTTGTGCCTGTTCTGCGCCGTACCAACAAAACCGCTGCCCTTGGCGAGGATGCCAAGTCGCAAGCAGCCGGGACGGGGGTACGATGAAAAAACTCGAAAACATGGACTTTGCGCTGAACTATCGCATGGGTCTGGAAAGCACGGATGCGCTGTCCGATTTCGACGCATGTGTTTGGCCTTTGCTTCAGGCGCTTGGTTGGCGCGGATTGCCGCGTCAGGTTGCCGAGGCCCTGCCGCACATGGATCAGGCGCTTGATCTGACCGATTTCCGAAACGTTCTGGCGCATCTGAACTATCAGTCGCGCGAAATCGACGCGACGTTTGATCTGATTGATGAACGGATGATGCCCTGTCTGTTCGTTCCCGACGAAGGCACGGCCCTGGTCGTAATCCGCCCCGAAGAAAATGGCGTGCGTGTCTTTGACGGCGGCACAGACCGGGAAATGGTTATCAAGCTGTCGGCCATTCCAGGCAAGATTTATCAGTTTTCGGCGGCGGATCGTCGTGAACGTTATCTCGAAGATGATAAACGCGGCTGGTTTGGTGGCATTGCAGACCGGTTCTCGAAGCTTGGTTATCAATTGCTGACGATGACCTTTGTGCTCAACATCATGGCACTGGCGACGCCGATTTTCATCATGGGTATTTATGACCGGGTGATCGGAACGCGTTCCATTCCGATGTTGATCCAGTTTTCCATCGGGATCGGGATTGTCCTGATCCTGAGCTGGGTTTTGCGTACCTTGCGAAGCCAGATCGTCAGTCATTTCGGCGCACGGCTGGATACACTGGTCAGTGGTGCGATTTTCGAACGGTTGTTATCCTTGCCACCGGCCTTTACCGAACGCGCCCCGGTCGGCGTGCAGATTTCACGTATTCGCGATTTTGAAAGCGTGCGCGAATTTTTCACCGGGCCGATGGCTCTGGTGGTTATGGAAATTCCGTTCGTCCCGCTTTTCCTGATTGTCATGTTCTATCTTGGCGGCTGGCTTGCCCTGATTCCGATTGCCCTGATCGGGGTGTTCGCCCTGATCGGTATCGTGGCATTTCCGATTGTCGCGCGCCGCGTGTCCGAGTTGGGCCGGCATGGTGCAAGCCGACAGGAGTTTCTTGTGGAAACGGTCGGCAAGATGTCGGCCCTGAAATACACCGCATCTGAAAAACGCTGGCTTGCGCGTTTCCGCGATATCTCTGCTGATACTGCCTATGCCGGTTATCGGGTCGCCATGGTCAATAACGTGATCAACACATCCGCACAGGTTTTGATGATTACGTCCGGTGCGCTTGTTCTGGCGTTTGGTGCGCAGCGCGTGATGGATGCGCAAATGAGCGTCGGTGCGCTGGTGGCATCCATGATGCTGGCATGGCGGGTTCTGGGCCCGATCAATCAGGCATTTCTTGGATTGCCGCGACTGGCACAGTTGCGCGGCAGCGTACGCCAGATCAACCGGTTGATGACCATCGCGCCGGAAGGTGATCTGGTGCCGCGTTCGGTCGAGCAGCATCGTTTTGACGGGGCGGTGACATTTTCACGTGTCAGTTTCCGCTACACAGCTGATTCCGACCCGGCACTGGTCGGGGTGAACTTTGAAATCAAGCCGGGGCAGGTCGTGGCGGTTGTTGGTGCCAATGGTGCCGGTAAATCATCCCTGATCAAGCTTGTGGCAGGCATGTACCAGCCCCAGGCCGGCGCGGTTCTGATCGATGGGGCCGATATCCGTCAGATGGATCCGCAGACCTTGCGTCAGGCCATTTCCTATGTGCCGCAGGATATCGAGTTTTTCCGGGGGTCCATTGCGCAAAACCTGCGTTTGGCCAACCCGGTGGCCGCGCCTGATGATTTGCGGATGGCTTGCATGGCGGCTGGCATTCTTGATGAAGTCGAAGCGCTGCCAAACGGTTTCAAGACCCGTGTCGGCGATCAGCATTCTTCGCGCTTTTCTGCCAGTTTCCTGCAGCGTCTGGCACTTGCGCGTGCGCTTGTGCGTGAAGCGCCAATTATTCTGTTTGATGAACCTACCAATGGTCTGGACCAGCGGGCCGACCGTGCCTTCCAAAGCACGATCAATCGCCTGCGCGGTGGTTCGACCATCTTTTTGATTACCCATCGGCCAAGTCATCTGGATTTGGCAGACCGCATTCTTGTCCTTGATGGCGGACAACTGCGCGGGGACGGCCCGCCCGAACGCATCAAGCAACAAGTGATAGACGGAGGCTACCTATGAGTGATGCAGCAGTTCGGGATACTGCGATCCAGCGGTTCCGGCGCTCGCGGCGCATGGCGCGCTATTTGTCGCATGCCGTGTTGCTTGAAGAGGGGGGCATTTCCGTCTTTGTGCGTTCCGCCATGGTGATGCTTTCGGTCGGCTTCCTTGCCTTGATCGCATGGTCGGCGACGACAGAAATCAAGGAAACCGCGATCACGTTCGGGCAGGTCATGCCAACCAGTGCGGTCAACAAGATCCAGCACCTTGAAGGCGGCATCATCGAAGAGATCATGGTGCGCGATGGCGACCTTGTTGAAAAGGGTCAGGTCCTTCTTCGCCTCAAGGCGGATGGGGCGCAGGCGGAGCTTTCCCAGACCGAAACGCGGCTGGGTAATTTGCAGCTTGAAGCCGAAAGGTTCCGCGCGCTGGCCGAGGGGCGTGAACCGGATTTCACAATTCTTCATGAACGCTACCCTGAACTGGCGCAAAATCAGGAGGAAATCTATCGCATTCAGACCGAACTTGATGCGAACCAGAATGAAATCCTTCAGGTTCAGATCAAGGAACGCAATGCCGAGCTGGCCCAACTGAGCGAGCAGGAAGCAACCCTTCGCAAATCAGTTGATTTGCTTAGCCAGGAAGTGACGATGCGCCGTTCGCTTTATGAGCAGGGGCTGAATTCCAAGGTTCTGTTTCTTAATATCCAGCGTGAGCTGAACGAGGCACAAGGGAATCTTTCCGGCGTGGTTGCCGAACAGGCCCGTGCACGTGAAACCATTGCCGAGGCGAAGCTGCGCCTCAATGAACTTGAAAAAAGCCAGCGCGAAGAATCAATTACCGAGCTTGGCCGATTGGGCGGGGAAATTGCACAGGCCCGTGAAGCATTGCGCAAACTGCGTGATCGCGTGGCCCGACTTGAAATCGTCGCGCCAACGCGCGGCTACATCAAGGGCCTGCAGTTCACCACCATCGGCGGGGTCATTGCGCCAGCACAGGTGGTGATGGAGCTTGTCCCGATTGACGATGTCCTGATCGCCGAAACCCGCATTTCGACCGAGGATATCGGTCATGTTCACCTTGGTCAGCCGGTGACGGTCAAGGTCAGCGCGTTTGACTTCATCCGCTATGGCGGGATCGAAGGTGAATTGGTATCGATTTCGGCCTCTACTTTTGTTGATGAAGAAGGACGGCCGTATTATAAAGGCAAAGTTGCGCTCAATGACGACGCCGTCGGCGAGGGAGCAACAGCTCAGAAGATCATACCCGGTATGACGGTTCAGGCCGATATCCAGACCGGGGAGCGTACTCTTCTTCAATATCTGTTGAAGCCGGTTTATGTCTCGCTTGATCAAGCGTTTAGCGAACGCTGAGCAAAATTCTGGTCCCGCTGGAAATGTGATTCATTTCTACTGCCTGGCCGTACATTTCACTGGTTTCTATCAGTGATTCTATACTAAGGTATAGAAGTGTGGGCTGGGGCTATCCTGTCCCGCGCTTTACGGAGAATGGGTTAGATGGCGGACGATCTTCGCGATACTGAAAATTCTCGCTCTGACGACGGTCGGGGTGATCTTGACAACGCCGCCGCGCAGGAAGAAATCGAGCGCGGGCTTGGTCAGGATGGCGATGCGGACGAACTGGTCGAAATGCATGACGATCAGGACGGTTCTGCGCGTCCGCAAGATCAGGAGCAGGAACTGGGATCAGTGCATTACGGCACGCAGATCCGAAATCCGCAAGCTGAAGAACAGCAGGCCTTTCTGCGTCAAAATGCCGCCGCCCAGCGTCAGGAACGTGCGCAAGCCCAAGAGGCGACTGAACAGCAGACCCTGTCTCAGATTGAAAATGCCGAGATTGAGAACAATCTCGATACCGGGGCGGACAGCTTCGAAAGTAGCGGTGGGAACGACGGTGCTGACGAGCTTTCGTTGCAGTCCGAACCCAGCGCGGTCGAGTTGCCCGAGGTCCCGCTTTCGACCAATGATACGAATGCACTGCGTGGCGACCGTGAAGATGCCGGTCCCGCCACGGATGATAGCCTGCAACCCGATTTTGTGCCGCCAGCACAAGAAGCACCATCAGCAGAATCTGCAGTCGTTGAAGACGACCTTGAAGAAGATGACGAGCTTCTTCTTGATGACGAAATCGACACCGAAGACGAGATCGAGGTTGAAGAACCCAAGGTCGCCGATGCACCGAACCTGAATGCTGGCGATGTGAGCGGTGCGGAAGACAGCGCGATCACGCTTGATCTGTCGGCGTCGCTAAATGACCTTGATGGTGGAAGTGAAACCCTGTCCATCACGATTTCCGGTGTCCCCGACGGTGCTGTGCTTTCGGCCGGGACAGATAATGGCGATGGTTCATGGACGCTCTTGCCCGGGCAGTTGAACGGTCTGACCCTGACGCCGCCGGAAGATTTCAGTGGCAGCATTGATCTTGATATCGCGGCAACCAGTCGTGAAGCCAATGGTGATACGTCAACCGTCAATTCTGGCTTCACGGTTGACGTCACGGGTGTTGCAGACGGTGCAAACCTTGCTGTTTCTGACGCCAGTGGCCGCGAAGACAGTGCAATCGCACTTGATATCGATACCGAGCTTCTTGACGGCAGCGAAAACCTCTCGATCACCATCGAAGGTGTGCCCGAAGGTGCTGTGCTCTCGGCTGGAACAGATAACGGAGATGGCACCTGGACGCTTGATGTTGATCAGCTTGAAGGCCTGACCATTACACCCGCCGAGAATTTCAGCGGCGATATTGACCTTTCCGTTCTGGTTTCGACCACAGATGGCGATGATTCCGCTGTCGTGATGGAAAACCTGACCGTCGAAGTTGAAGGTGTTGCCGATGCGCCGACGCTGGATGTTTCGGATGCATCGGGCAACGAAGACTCCTCCATTGCGCTTGATATTGATGCCGGTCTGACAGACTCCAGCGAGACGCTGACCGTGACCATCTCCGGTGTTCCGGATGGTGCAACTCTGTCTGCTGGCACCGACAATGGTGATGGCACGTGGACACTGAGCTCTGACCAGCTTAATGGTTTGAGCATTACGCCTGCTGAAGACTTCAGTGGATCATTCGATCTTGGCGTGACCGCGACCTCCGCCGATGGCTCAGATGTTGCGACTGCCACCGACAGCATCACCGTCGATGTTACTGGTGTTGCAGACGCGCCAACACTGGATGTATCGGATGCTTCGGGTAACGAAGATAGCGCGATTGCCCTCGACATTGACGCGGGGCTTACCGACAGTTCGGAAACCCTCACAGTCACGATAAGTGGTGTGCCTGATGGTGCAACTCTGTCTGCCGGTACCGATAA